>Ga0210040_10000087_pt1 | contig 195494 bp, 182 predicted proteins | sample CryGeyCG12114_NA_FD_185462 | JGI IMG/M metagenome (GOLD analysis project Ga0210040, IMG submission 185462) | Groundwater microbial communities from aquifer - Crystal Geyser CG19_WC_8/21/14_NA (SPAdes) (version 2) | ecosystem: Environmental > Aquatic > Deep subsurface > Groundwater | place...
CATCGCCAGGATCGCTGAGGACTGGCCCGCCTCACGCTGGGATGAGCTCATGCCCTGGAACTGGCAGCCGCCTGCCGAAGAGGCCCTCGCGCACGCAGCCTGACCGCGGTCTCCAGCACACGCTTACGCGGATGTCGCGCGGCGGCGCGATGTCTCGACCTCGCCGATCTACAACTGGCGGCGTAAGTTTCTGGAGGCGAACGCCAAGCCGGCGCCGGACGAGCCGGAGCCCGGTTTTGCCGAGGCGGTGATGATCGAGGACGGCGCGGCGCTCAACTCCAGCGCGATCCCGGCGACCGTCGTTGATTTGGCGCGCGGCCGGCGGGTGAGCATCTTCGCGTCGGCGTCGCCGGGGCAAGTGGCGGCCACGCTGAAGGCGCTGCGGTGATCCCCTTGGGGCGCGGGTGTGGATCGCGCTGGGGCACACGGATATGAGTCGGTCGAGCGTCACGCCGAACAGGAAGCGCAGCGCCGACACCGCGCCGTTGATGGTGGGCGCACTGGCACCGCTCTCATGCTGGTGGAGCTGGAACCGCCGAACATCCTCGGCGGTCGCGGTATCGGGTGACCGCCCCAGGAAGGCTGCAAACGTGCGGACGTGGCGGACATAGTCGTGCTGGGTCCGCGACCGCAGCGCGCGCATCGCCATGTCGTCGAGCATCCGCTGGCGAAGCGGAGTGACCGGTGTATCGCTGGACAGGGTAGCCATCGGGGAGTTCCTCTTGTTGAAGGAACTTCATGGTCCGCCTCAGCCCCGGCCGCGCCAAACCTCAACGAACATGCGCTACGTCACCACCGAACCCCTGCCGCGGAGCGGCTTCGTGCTCTGGGTCAGCGCTAGTGACCGCCTTCGATCCAGGGTACTCCCGCCTGGCGAACGCATCGGCGAGCGCAGCCTCGAGTTCCAGCGACTCCCATTGCTTCATCGGATTGAGGTGCTCGACCAGATCCGGCAGCAGTTGCACGCCGAACCTCTTGACCGCGCCGCTCGCCTCGTAACCCAGCTTGTGTTGGTCGAACCGTCAGTCCGGGTCGCGGACGGTCTGTCCGACGTACAACCCCCAACGCTCCGGGAAGGCCGGGTCATGGAGCAGGACCACGTAGACGGAGTGTTTCGCTCCGCGTGTTCCGATAGTGGTCGCGCGCAAGGTGCGGGCGGCTCGCCGTGCCGCGGCCATCCAGATGTCTGGCGTCATCGTTGATGACGTGCGGCCCACGCTCGCAGCTTCAAGGAAGAGCCGCGACCAGCTCACGGGCAGTTTGTCTGGCGCGGAGCCACGTTTCGTGTTCGCCGATCGCGTCGGCAAGCGCCCGGTGCGCCGGCCGGCTGTTCTTTGCAGCGCTGGCGCGCGTGACGATATCGTGCACCTCGATATCGAGCCGGGCAGGGGGAAGAACCGGCCGAAGGATCTCGGTAGCGGTTTCCCTGAGCGCCTCCTCGGTATCGCGGAGCCTCAAGGCATGGCGAGGCAGCCCTGCTCCGCGCAACAGGACGCTCAACCATTTGCCATCCCAGGAAGGCGCGCTGGCGAACAGGTCGGGGCCTGTCAGCGCTTCCACCATCCGCTTGGCGACTTCCTCGTGGGGCTTGCCCTCAGCCTGCAGCATCGCACGGCTGATCCCATGAACGGCTTCAGCGGCATCGTCCCAGTCGTTCCAGTCCGGCGCGGGCGCGATCAGGTGGTCCTCCGACCTTCCATCCTGAAACACCCAGGCGACCTCGATGGGGTGGCTGCGATCCGACAGGGACGATGCCTCGAAATCCAGGAAAACCTTCATTCTGCATCGTTGGCGCATTCCCGTGCGCTCGCCAAGCAGGTGGATGCGGGTGCAACCCCGCCAGCTATGAAGCCGCTCAGCTGAACCGATGGGGTAAGTTGATCAATGTCGAAGTTAGAGCGACCGAAGTGGGCCCAGTCGTGTCTGGTTGTGAGTCACTCCAGAACCGGGGCAAGTACGCCCGCATCTTCTAGGGTGCTGCTCCCCAAGGCGGAGACGATGAAGCGGTAACCGCTCTGAGTGACAGCAAGGACCTCGGCCCCGACGGTCTGGTCCGCGAGGGTTGCCATTCCGCTCGACAGGATATCGCGGCCGACGCCGTTCTCGATTGCCATGGCCATGCTGTCGACTTGCATCAGTCTCGGTATGGTCGCGCCTGGCTGGATCATCACGTGGTTCGCAATGGCGGATGCAGCTAGTGCGGCCGCTTGGCGCGGGCTCATGGCGAACTCGGCGCGATTGGCATGCAGCCGCTCGGGCGTGAACCGGCTAAGCGGCTTGATCGGAACGGATCGCACCTCGCACAACGTGCGGAACCAGCGGCTAGCGGTCCGTCGTTCCTCATCTTCCGCTTCGCCCCAAAGCGATTGGCGACGGCGCTCACGCGATTCATCGGACGGGTTCGACGCGCCCTCGCCACCATCGGTCTGGTTCGTCAAAGGACCTCGCCGCTGGTCGTGCCTGCCGAACAAGCCGATTAAATGCCTCTCCCGGGCGTGCGCGTCCTCCTCTGTCGCGTAGGAACTCTCGATACAGTAGCCGACGGCCTCTCCGCGGCGGTGCATGGCGCGCAGTAGATTGAGCTTATGCGTGAGGCGATCGGTATTGCGGGCTTCCGCCTCGTGGTGAAAGCAACGCTGCTGCACGCCCTTACCGACGTAGAACGGAGTGCCGTCGCCGCGGCAGAGTACGTACACATAGTGCGGTGAGGAGGTGGCCAGGGAAACGCGGGCCGCGGCAGCGTCGGCAACTCGTCCGTTCAACAACTCCGTCCAGGTCGGCATAAGAACGCTCCGTCGCGGTCTCCTGCGGCGGTGCAGCAGGAGTCCCCTTCACTTATCGAGAAATCTACTGTTCACCGGCTCGCTTTGCCTCGCCGCACTCTCAAGAGAACCTTCCCGCCCGCCCGAGGCCCGTGAATACTGCCCGCTTCAGTCCACCACCACCGCGATAGCGCTCCGCCCGCCTGCACCCGGGCTGACTTCCACCTTCACCGGAATCCGTTCCTTCAATTCCTCGACGTGGCTAATCACCCCGACACGGCGACCCTGGGCGTGCAGGTGTTCAAGGACGGCGAGCGCCTGCCCGAGGCTGGCGGAGTCAAGCGCGCCGAAGCCCTCGTCGATGAACAGGCTGTCGATCCGCACGCCGCGGCCGGTGGACATCTCCGCGAGCCCCAACGCGAGCGCCAGACTGATCAGAAAACGCTCTCCACCCGAGAGATTCTGCAGCCCTCGCGCCTGCCCCGCCATGTCATTGTCGACCACCTCGATCAGCATTTCGCCGCCTGGCGCACGTTGCAAGGCGTAGCGCGGCTTCAGCTCGGAAAGGCGTCCATTGGCGCAGTCGAGCAGGCGGTCGAGGGTCAGGCTCTGGGCGTAGTTGCGGAAGCGCTTGCCCGTGGCATCGCCGATCAGTTCCGCCAATTCTTCCCACACGCGCCCGGCGTCCCGCGCGGCGGCGAGTTCCGCGCGCAGGCGCTGGGTTTTCGCGCGCGCATCGTCATCGCGGCGCAGACGGAAGACAACCTCCTGTAATGCCGCTTCTGTCTCGTCGAGCGCGGTCCTGGCCTCAGCGGTCCGCTGGTCGAGGTCGGCACCGTCGCCCCCGGGCCGCTGGTTCGCCGCGTGCTCGGCGAGGTCTCGCTCCCGCTCGGCCAGCGCGGCTGCGGTGCGCGTGCGGGCGGTGTCGAGCTCGGCCAACGCCTGCTCCTCCGCTGCAATGGTGCTCTCGTCCAGAGCGGCGGCATGCGCCACTTCGTCGGGCGCGATACCGCTGGTTTCCAGTGCCTGCACAAAGGCTTGAGCGCGGGTCCCGTGATCAGCTTGTGCGGCGTGCAGCGCGCGCTCGGCTTCCTGACGCCGGGTGCGCGCCTCGGCCGCCTGGGTTCGCGCCGTCCCGACCACGGCCGCAGCCTCTTGCGCGCTGCGTTCTGCTCGCCTCACCGCTTCTGCGAGGCCAAGAGCGACGGGGTCGGCCGGTTGGCCGTCGAGCAGGCCGGCGCGCTGGGTCAACCGCTGCTGACGCTCATCCGTCGCCGCGCGCTGCTCGACTTGGGCGGCTTCGAGCGCGCGCTCGGCGGCTTGCGCCTCGGCCGCGGCGCGAGCCTTCTGCTCGGCGAATTGCGGCATGCGGGCTTCGAGCGATCGCAGCTCGCCGGCCCTGTCGCGCCACTCGCCGGCCCGCCCGGTCAGCCATGCCGCGACGCCCGGCAGGGCACGCCAGTCCGCGAGCGGCGCAAGCCTGGTATCGAGCGCGGAGCCGAGCCGCCGCTCCTCGCCTGTCGTCGTTTCGAGCGCCCGCACGGCGATTGAGACCGCCTCCTGGACGGTGCGCGAACCGGCCAGCGCCTCGCTGTGCTGGTTGCGCGCGGCCTCGTGCGCCTCGCGAGCCTCGCGCTCGGCCTGCCGCGCGATGACCACCGACTGCGCCGCCGCGGCGATGGCATCGCGTTCCTCGGCGATCCCGCTCAGCCTGTTCTCGATCAGCTCGGGCAACCCTTCGCCGGCGCCTTCGGCAGGAAGCCCGGCAGCCCCGAGCGCTTCGGCCACATCGTGCGCGGCCCTTGCACAATCCAGCCGGCAGCCCTCGTGCAGCCGAAGTTGCTCGGTGCGCACTTCCTCGAGGCGCTCCAGCGTCGTGCGGGCTCCGGTTCCCTCGACACCGAGCACGATCAGGCGGTCGCGCATCTTTGCCAGCGCCCCCGCAGTGGCCGACGCCCGCGCACGGGCCTCCTCCGCCGCCTCGCCGAGCACGGCGTCGAGAGCGCTCAGGCGATGCTCGGTCGCGCCGCAAACAGGGCAGGGCTCACCATCCTGCAATGTCTCGCGCAGGGCAGCGGCCGCTTCTCCCGCGGCGGCGAGCGCGCGGTCGGCGGCGCGGGCGGACTCCTCGGTATATGCCTGCAGAACGGGCAGTTCAGCTTGCAGCCGGCCCTGCGCGTCGTCGCGCTGCGCCTGCGCCGCCTGGAGCCGCGCCGCCTCGTGGAGTGTCCCCGCCAGCGCCTGGTCGGTTTGCGCCAGCCGTGCGCGCGCCTCCTCTGATGCCGATTGGCAGGCACGCAGCGCCAACAGGGCATCTCGCTCGCGTTCGAGCGCGGAACCACGGCTGGAGTCCGGCATCGCTGCCTCGGCACAGGCGAGCGCCTCGGCAGCGGCTTTGCGGGCCTGCTCACACTCGACCTCTTGAGCGGCCGTTCGGGCGCTTGCTTCATCGGCAGCCCGGTGCGCCTCGCGGGCGCGGTGCAGCGCAGCCTCGAGCCCGGCAATCCTGTCGCGTTCGATCGCATAGGCGTCCAGATCGGCCTGCAATTCCGCTTCGCGCAGCGCCAGACCTTCGAGCGCGACGTTCGCCTCCCGCCATTCCTCCAGCTGCCCGCATTGAGTCCGGGCCGCGTCGACCGCAGCGGTGGCATCTGCCGCGAGGCGAGCCGCCGAGTCCTGCTCGGACCGGAGCCGCCTCAGCGTGACGTCGGCATCGGCCAGCCGCCTGGTCGCCTGATCGAGGGCCAGGTCGGCATTGCGGGCCGCCTCCAGCAGCGGCGCGGCTTGGCGCTCCCGCAGCCGCGCCGCTTGCATAGCCTCGGTCGCATCCGAGTCTGCCGCGTGGGCGCGGCTCAGCGCTTCCGCGGCGAGCTCCTCTGCCTCCCGCAAACTCGCCAGCACGACAGTGCCCTGCCGCACCGCCGCATCCATCTCGACGAGCCGCTGCCACGCCGCAACATGGGCGTGGGCCTGCCTGCGCCGCGCGAGCGCATCGCGGCGCGGCACGGCTGCTGCTTGCGCCGCCTCGGCCACGGCAAGCTCCTTGCGGGCAGCTTGCAATCGCTGCGCAAGGTCATCGCGGCGCCTGGCCCAGTCGCGTGCAGCCACGAGGCTGTCATGAGCCGACGCCTTTTCGGCGCGCGCCGCGTCGGCTGCCAAGCGCTCGGCCTCTAGTGCCGCACGCTCCTCGTCGCTCAGCCCGTCCTGCGCGGCAATCTGTCCCTCCAGATTGGTGTAGCCCGCGCGCACATCGCGCGCCCGTTCGAAGGCGAGCCGGCCGATGCGGCTGTAAATGCTTGCACCGGTCAGCTTTTCCAGCAAGTGGGCGCGCTCGTCGCCGGTCGCCCTGATGAAGGCCTCGAACTCGCCCTGCGCGAGTACGACCGCGCGGCCGAATTGCTGCGCGTTGAGGCCGATCAGGCGCAGGATCTCCTCCTTCGTCTCGCCCTTGCGGCCGCCGAGCCGCTCGCCCGTGTCGAGGCATTCGAGTTCGAGCGCGGTCTGCTGCAACTTGCCCTCGGCGCGCTCCCGTGCCCGGCGCACCGTCCACCGGCTGCGATAGGAGCGGCCGTCGCGACCGACGAAATCGAGTTCGGCGAAGCCCTCGCCAGCGCCGTGGCGCAAGATCAATCGCGGGTCGCGAGGGTTCAGATCGTCACCGGTCAGCTGACCGGTAGAGGGCGCCGCTTCAAGTCGCGGGATCGTATCGAACAGAGCGAGGCTCATGGCATCGAGCAAGGTGGACTTGCCTGCGCCCGTGGGACCCGTGATGGCGAAGATGCCGGCATTGGCCAGCGCGCCCTCGCGGAAATCGACAGCGAAATCGCCGGCGAGGCTGGCGAGATTGCGCCCACGGATCGCCAGGATGCGCATCAGGCGACCTCCTGTTCCGGCTCGCCATCAGCGTCCATGCTGTGCGCCGCGAGAAGCAATTCGGCGAAGCCTCGTTCCAAAGCAGTGTCCGGCGCGGTGCCAAAGCACTGCCGGTGAAGCTCGGCGAAGATGCCATCCGGTTTGAGGCTTCCCAGTTCCTGCTCTCGCGGCCCGGTGGCGCCGGTCGCCACCGCCATGGGCGAGTGTCGCTGTATGCCGGCGAGGCGCAGCTTGCGTCCTTCCAATGCCGACAGGATGCGGGCGTTCAGATCGGGCTCGGGCCGGTCGACCAGCACATCGATCTTCACGAACGGCCAGAAAGCTTGGTCCGCCCCTGCATCCTCCTCCAGCCTCCCGAGCTCAGCCAGCACTTCGGCAAGAGGAGCGGGTCCGGCCTCCGGAACTCTCTGGAAGGCGACAGGGCGGGGGATCGGCACCTCTTCGATTTCAGCGCCCGCCGGATCGAGGGTGACGAGCGTCACCGAGTGGCGGTACGTCCGCTCACTTGCCGATAACGGGAAGGGAGAACCGGCATAGCGGATCGGCACGGCCGCCCCGATCGTCTGCGGTCGGTGCAGATGGCCGAGGGCGACATAGGCGGCGCGAGCATCGAACAGGCTTGTCGCCTCCGCTTCCTCCCCGCCGATCACGATGCGCCGCTCCGACAACTCGGATACGGCACCGCCGGCAACGTGGAGGTGCCCGGTGAGAACCAAAGGCAGTGGGCCGGCCTTCGCCGCCGCGGCCTCGGACACGCAGGCGTAAAGCTCGGCCAACCCGCCGCAGCCGAGGTCGCCGGGACGGCAATAGGGGACCGCCGCAAGCCACGCGGCGACCTCGCCTTCATCGTTGGAAAGCGGAATGCAGATGCGTTCGCAGTCGGGTTCGCGCCCGTTCTCGCCCATTCGCCGGGGCAGGGCGCCGAGGAAGCGCACGCGCTCGTCCACCAGAGCGCCCGGCAGGTCGATCCTGAGGGCGCTGTCATGATTGCCGCCGATCATCACGATCTGCAGCCGCTCCATCCGCGCTCTCGCGCGAGCGACGAAGCGATAGAGCTGCTGCTGGGCCGACACTGGGGGGTTAGCGACGTCGTAAATGTCACCGGTGACCAGGAGTACGTCGACGTCATGCTCCTCCAGCGCATCCAGCAGCCAGGCGAGGAAAGCTTCATGCTCCGCCTCGCGCGAATGGTTGAACAATTCGTGGCCGAGGTGCCAGTCGGAGGTGTGAAGCAACTTTACGGAGGTCGTCATGAGCCAGTCGGTGCTGTCGGGTAGCGGCAAGGCGGCCGCGTTCGCCTCAGGGGTTGGTAGCTTAAGCGAGACGCGGCCCAGCGGGAAGTCGGACGCTGGTTGTGGTCCACAACGGGGCATGATCGATGATTGCGCATAGCCAATCTGCAATCGCGCTTCGTGGGCGCGTGCGAGTGCCACAGCTTAGGGCGCGGAGGATCAAGATCACCGGCCAAGCACCGCAAATTTGCTATCGCCCCTGAACGGTCTATATTCGGTCTGAATATGGTTGGAGATCGCCTATGGGCATGCAGGACCGGATTAAACCGATCAGCTGGCTGAAGGCCCACAGCGCGGAAATCATCCGCGAATTGGGCGAGGGGGCGGCCCCGCTCGTCATCACGCAAAATGGTGAGGCCAAGGCGGTGCTCCAGGATGTCGGCAGCTATGAGGCGACCCAAGAGACACTCGCCTTACTGAAGCTGCTTGCGCTCGGGCGCGAGGATCTCGCGGCGGGTCGAACCGCTCCGGTCGAGGGGCTTGCCGACCGCATTCGCCGGCGCGACTGATCGATCGCCGCCGAGATGGTTTCGGGCCTCGCGCAGATCCGCATTGCCGTAGGGGCGGAAGCCGATCTGCATGGGATCTGGCGGCGTCGCCGCGCACAGCGCGGGGCAGAGGGTGACGACGGCGCAGACGCGCTGCTCGACCGGTTGGTGGCTGCCATCGAAACTCTGGCCGAGCACCCCCGGCGCGGAGCTGTCCCGCCCGAGCTCGATGCGCTGGGTATCCATGACTACCGCCAGCTCTCGCTTCCGCCATTCCGCCTCATCTACCTGGTGGAAGAGGAATCCCTTGGAGGAAAGAACAGGCAAGACGCGACGCTTGTCACCATTTTGATCGTCGCTGACGCCCGCCGGGACTTCCGCACTCTGCTCCAGGAGCGGTTGCTCAGCGGCCGGTGATCCATTCTGCGAAGCGGTGGAAAGCTCCCCAAGGGGGAAGTCGCTTCCGTCGGCGCGGCCTCCGAATCTACATGAATGGACGGCGATAAGCGGAGAGCTGGAAAGTGGCGCCGAATGGCGGTTTGTGGGTCGTCGCCACCGCTAAGCTGCCTTTCGGCAGTCGCCTCATGGTCAGTTTAGTGACAAGTGCGCAGCCTCAAGAGCCGGATTCCGCTGATCATGGGCAACCACCTGACCGGAACGGCAAAGCTGGATGGAATCGGCGTCGTGCCCGCCAAGCAAAGAGCCTATACCAGAGCGATGACCAAAACCTCCATCTCTGCCACCGAATCAGTTCATGGCCCTGCGCCCGCGACCTGGCTCGCCGGGCATGAACATCCCGAACCACTGGACCAACCCTATGGGGAAGCCTTGCAGCAGCTTCAGGAGAAGCTCGCAGAGGTGATGGTCGGCCACATCGTTCACAAGAAGCGCAGTGTCATCGTCTTCGAGGGGTGGGATGCAGCTGGGAAAGGCGGAGCGATAAAGCGTCTCACGGCTGAGTGGGATCCGCGCGCATTCTCCGTCTGGCCGATTTCTGCCCCGACCGAGGAAGAAAAGGCCCATAATTTCCTCTGGCGGTTCTGGAAGCGTCTGCCCGCAGCGGGTGAAATCGCTGTGTTCGACCGCAGCTGGTACGGCAGGGTTCTGGTGGAGCGCGTGGAAGGCTTCGCATGCGAGGCGGATTGGCGCCGGGCCTATGACGAAATCAACCAGTTCGAAGCCCAGTTGGCGGCGGATGGAACCGCGATCCTGAAGCTGTTCCTGCATGTATCTTCGCAAGTGCAGGATGAAAGGCTCAAGGCCCGGTTGGATCACCCGTGGAAGCGGTGGAAGGTGAACCTCGAGGATTTCCGAAATCGAGAGCAACGGGCCACTTATCTGGCGGCCATGGAAGAGATGTTCGACAAGACGCACACTGCTGCCGCGCCGTGGGTCATCATCAATGGCAACAAGAAGAAGCCTGCGCGAATTGCTGTCTTGCAGGCTGTTTACGATCGCCTCGCCCAAGTGACCCCTTCGACGCCGCCGGAGCCTTCGGGAGAGGTGATGCAACTGGCGAGATCCGTGTTCGGCTGAAGTGCACTTGGGCGGCTATCTTCCAGACAGCAAAGATCGTGGTTGGCAGGGCTTGATGTTCCGACCGGTTCTCGTCCCACCAACGGCCTTTGTGCTTGGACATGAACAGGCGTCTGCTTTGGGGAGCGGCAAGCCAACTCTGGATGACCGAACATGGGTCATTGTGGGGCTCGGCCATACCACGTCTTCATGCCCACTGAACCTGCTGAGAGTCTCTCAATCGGGCCGACCCTCCCACTTTCAAAAAGTGTATAGCGCAAGTTGACGCTTTACGCCTCACTCCTTACCTCGATGCATGCGGAGTCCGGACGTCATCCGTATGGGCTGGCGGCGTTCTCTAGGCGTCGACGATAACAACGGCCTGCAGCCGGTGCGAGTACCCAAGATCAGGCAAATGCTCGCGTCCCGACAGAACACGCAGAGCGAAGACGTATTGCGGTCCGTTCGAGCTGGAAAGCGCATCTGCTGACCGGCAATCGCGAGGGCACCTGGAGCCTATCTGTGACCCGAAACTGGCACCAGACTTTCCGCGTCGATGGTGTCGAGATCGGGATCATCGACCTTGACTATGAAGACTACTAATAGGAGCTCTGCCGTGAACACGCATACCGGTTTTCGCATGAAGAATCCCGCGCATCCGGGTGGCTTCATCAAGTACGACATCATCGAGCCGCTGGAACTGACGGTGACCGCCGCCGCCGAGGTGCTGGGAGTTACCCGCGCGGCACTGTCAGCGCTGCTCAACGAGCGAGCAAATCTGTCGCCGGAAATGGCCCTCCGGGTGGAGAAGGCGTTCGGTGTTTCGATGGACACTTTGATGCACATGCAGAGCAGCTTTGACGTCGCCCAGACGAGGCGGCGTGAAGGCGAAATCAAGGTCGCTCCGTTCCAGGGCAAGCCGCGGGATCAGGGCGTCGCTGTGACGTGATTTGAACAAGAAGCCACCGCGATTTTTCATCTGCTTCAGCCCACCGCGGCGGCGCATCACGCAGCGTCGCCAGCGACGAAATCAGACCTCAGGAATGCCGCAGCATTCGGCCTCGCGGCTCATGCTTGAAGGCAGTACCTGCTGGCGCGATCGGCCGCGCCATCCGTACCGCGCGCCCTGCCTAAACTCGCTTCATCTGCAATCCGCGAAGGCTAGCCTCGTCCAACGCAGTTCGGCCTAGGCGCAGCCTGGCATCTGGCATGCCGTTGATGGCTATTTGGTCCCCAAACCGGAACACTCGCGGAACTCAGGCCAGTCCGGGCTTAGCAGTCTCACGGCCGACGGCCTCGCTGCGCGCGCTGGAATCCATTGCAATCAGCAGGTTAGTGCCTCTGCACCGGCCAAGTCAGCTCGCCATTAAGTCCCTAATTGACAAGCACACCCTACACGGCAGGGCCGTAGAGATTGCTGCCGTATCGTCGTGCAATAACAGTAGCTTAGCCGAGTTGCTGCCCTCGGCAACGAGTTGCTGCCATCGGCAACCCGAAACCCTATCGACGAAAAGGCACGCGTTTTCAAAACAATGGCGGTTGCTGCCGGCAGCAACCCGGTTCCCGCTTTATCTCGAATAGCTGTTCCGCTATAAGGACAGCGCGATACCCGAACCAAGCCCCAACAAGGGCTTGGAAATGGAAAAGAAACAGTACCGGTGCGTCGGGATTAACTTCCCGCCGGACACCCTCGCCGAGATCGACAAGATCGCAGGCGAACGTGGACTCTCTCGCGCTGAGATAGTGCGGTCCGCGATCAGTATCGGCTTTCCACTCATGCAGCTCGGCCTTGCAGTCAATGCAAGACGCACGCTCGCCATTCTGGAACACACCCAGCTAGCCCTCTCGATGATGGTCGAGCGGGAGTATCCGGATGACGCCGGAGAGCTGCTACGCATGGCGTTCGAGAACGTGGACGCTCACCATGGCTGAAGACATCCGCTTCAGCAAAAAGGCTGCCACCCTGACGCACGATTCCGCCCGCGGAAAAGTGGTCCGGAACGCCGACAGTTTCACCCGCGGATCGCAGCTCTTCGGCCACCAAGTCATGATGACTTGGGCCGGGCTCAGAATACCCATCCAGGTGTGGTTCTTTACCACCCTCGGATTGTGTATCCTACTCGCCGCGATCTACCTGCGTCTGAACGAGCTGCACATGCTGCTGATGCTCGCTCTTTCAGCGTTGTGGAACTGGGTTGCACTGGACCCGCTGAAGGCCGTCAACCTGACCCTCGCGAGCGGCCGCATCGCCGAGGTCACGATGAACGGTCTGCCCTATCATCCCGAGGTGATGGAGGCATGGTCCACAGCCAAGAAATTGGTGTTGGCGTCACTGGTCGCCAGCTTCTTCATCTGCGCTCCGCTGACGCTCTGGTACTTCGACTTCTCCCGACGCCGCGGCAGCGAGGTTCTGAAGGAGCGGCACGAGCGCGGGGCCCTGCTCGTCAGCCGCAAGGTGCTCGCGGAGAATATCACCCAACACAACTGGGAAATGCACGCGGAGGAATGCGCCCAACGCAAGCCCGCAGCAGACCCGGAGAAGGCGCGGAAGCTGTCAGTACGGGCGCGCACGGAAGCAGGCTTCCACGTGCCCTATCGCATGGCCACGGTGCCCATCCCCTGGCGCCTCGAGCAGAGCCACGCGATGCTGATCGGAACCACCGGCTCGGGCAAGACAACCGAACTCAAGAAGATCGTGCGGCAAGCGCGCGCCCGCGGCCATCGCGCCGTCATCTTCGACCTCACCGGGACGTTCGTGGAAAGCTTCTACGACCCCGAGCGCGACGTCATCCTGAACCCGATGGACCGGCGCTGCCAGCCTTGGTCGATCTTCAACGACTGCGACACCTATGCCGACTTCATGAGCGGGGCCAATGCGCTCATCCCCACCGGCCACAATGCCGAGGATGATTTCTGGCAAAAAGCTGCCCGGATGCTGTTCGTCGAGATGTGCATGAAGATGCTCAGCCTCAACGTGCGCAGCAATGGCGGACTCGCGCACTTTTTGATGCAGGCAGACCTCAAGGCGCTGAGCCGCCAACTCGAGAATACCGCCGCCGGCCCGCTGGTCTCGCCACAGGCTGCCAAGATGGCGGAGTCGATCCGCGCAACCTTCGTCGCCAATGCCAATGTAATGCGCTTCCTGCCCGAACCAGCGGCCGGCGAGCGAGGCTTCTCGATCAACCGCTGGATGACCGGAAACGTCCAGGAAGGCTCCATCCTATTCGTCACCTCGACGCACACGGATCTGGTGCTCAACCGACCCCTGCTGACGCTGTGGATGGACCTGGCTGTCAACGCCCTCTTCCGCATGGGCCGCACACGCAATCTGCGCACCTGGTTCCTGCTGGACGAGGTTCATGCGCTGCACCGTCTCCCGGCCATCGAGCACGGGCTGCAAACGGCTCGCGCAGTCGGCGGTGCCTTCGTGCTCGGGATGCACTCGTTCGACAAGTTGGCGGAAACCTATGGCGAGAACGGCGCCATCAATCTCGCCTCTCTCGCGCGCACCAAGCTGGTGCTCGCCACAGCCGATATCGAGACGGCCAAACGCTGCGCCGATTACATCGGCAACCGCGAGGTCCGGCAGATGGATGAGGCCTACAGCTACGGCTACAATAACAGCCGCGACGCCTCGACCATCACACCCCGCAAACAGATCGAGAATCTGGTGATGCCAGACGACATCACCAACCTCCCGTCGCTGCATGGTTTCATCAAGTTCCCCGACGGCTTTCCCGCCGCGCGGATCAAGCTCGAATGGGAGGACTACCCGCACCGCGCCGAAGGCTTCGAGCGCGTCACGACCATGCGTGCCGCCGAGTATGTCCCGCCTGCAGATGAAGACGCGGATATGGGGGATGGCGGCAGGGAGGGGGATGCGCCGGAGAACGAGCCAATCCCGCAGGCTGAGATCGTCGCGGAAGGTGATCGGACAGAGGCAGAGAAAGCGGCCGAACTGTTGCGCCAGCTGGTGGAGCAGAACGGGCCGCAGGAGGTCGCCAGGGCGGTCACCGAGACGATGCGATCGGAGCGAGCCGCAGAAGGCTCGTCCTTGACCAATCCGCTTGCTCCGAAGCGCAATGAGGAGGGTTTCAGCAGATTCTCTACTCAGCAGCGGGTTCGTGAGCCCTCCAAGGGCGAGCAACTGGACGACGCAGCAAAGCATAAGAGCGCCGAGAAGGGCGAGAAGGGCAGCCAGAATGCCGTTGCCAAGCAACAAGCCGAGGTCGCCCGTGAGGACCGACAGGAGAGCCAGATCGCGCGCGAGGAACGGCTCGGTTTCGGCACCGAGGAGCGCGGCCACAAGCACCATCATCACGGCGAGCATGAGATTGCCGATGACAACGAGATGGAGCGCTAGGCCATGCTCTCGGTTGCATCGGTGGGTTCCGCGGGCGGCGCTGCCAACTATTTCGCCAAGGATGATTACTACCTGGGCGATGGCCCGGGGGAGCTTAGCGATTGGGGTGGATCGGGCGCTGGGACGCTGGGCCTGTCAGGCCACGTCACCAAGGAAGCCTTCGAGGCGCTGCTGAGCGGCAAGCTGCCGGACGGCACCGAGGTCAACAAGGCAGCCAATGCCCGCGCCGGCGTCGACTTCACCTTCTCGCTGTCCAAGTCGGCCAGCGTGCTGGCGCTGGTCACCGGCGACAAGCGGATCCTCGAAGCGCACCAGAACGCCGTCAAGCAGACCATGGCCTGGGTCGAGAAGAACTTCGCCGAAGCGCGGGACTACAGCCGCAATCGCAATGGCGAGCCGGTCCGCACCGGCAACCTGATCTATGCGATGTTCCAGCACGACACCTCGCGCAAGCTCGACCCGCAAAGCCACATTCATGTGGTCATCGCGGCAATGACGCAGACCGCCGAGGGCAAGTGGAAGGCACTGTGGAACGGCGAGCTGTGGAAGAACAACACGGTCATCGGCTCCGCCTACCACGCCTTCGCCCGCGCCGAGATGCAGCGCATCGGCTACCAGACCGAGATCACCGGCAAGCACGGCCAGTTCGAGATCGCCGGCGTCCCCAAGGCGGTCATCGCCGAGTTCAGCCAGCGCCGGCAGGAGATCGTCGAGAAGGCGAAGGAGATCGGCGTCAGCACGCCGCAAGGGCAGGACCGCGTTGTGGTGAACACCCGCGATGCCAAGCTCGAAGTGGAAGACAAGGAGGCGCTGCGCGCCAGCTGGCAGCAGCGCGCGGCCGAGAAGGGTTTTGATGGCAAGAAACTGGTGCGTGAGGCGATGGCGCGGGCGGAGAGCGGGCGCGAACAGCCGATCGGATCGCCTTTGCGGGCCCAGGAGCTGCTGGGACCGCTCTGGGCAACGCTGAAGGACTACATCCGGCCCGGTGACCCTCTGGCCACCAACGGCCTCTCACGGGCGCTCCTGATTCCTTCCGCGCTCCGCACCGAAATGGCCGTCGCGTCCGCTGTCCGCATCCTCGGCCAGCGCGAAGCCGCGTTCGCGATCCACCAGGTCGGCAAGACCGCGCTGGATCTCGGGCTGAAGGGCGTCACCGTGGACAAGGTGGATGCTCGCATCGCTACCTTGATGGAGAAAGGCGAGCTGATACCCGGCAAGAGCGAACGGCTCGACAAGGTGGTCGAACTGGTGACCACGCCTGAGCATCTGGCGCAGGAGCGCCAGTTGCTCGCGGCCATCGATCAGGGCCGCGACGCCGTTCAGCCAATCGTTCCAGCGGTAGACGTTGCGGAGCGGCTGCAAAAAGCCGCCGGCGAGCGCACTCTCACCGGCGAGCAGCTGGGCGCCGCCACGCTGGCATTGTCCACTAACGATCGCATCATGGTGGTGCAGGGCGTCGCCGGCGCCGGCAAGAGCACCATGATCGAGGCGATGGCCACGGTCGCGCGCGAGGAGGGCAAGGAGGTCCTCGGCCTCTCCTTCGCCACCAAGATGGTTTCACAGCTGCGCGAGGAAGCAAAGATCGAGGCGAACACCGCCTCCTCGTTCATCAACGCCCATCTGCGAGGTGCCAGGGCAGGGCAGGGACCCAACTTCGAGGCATCGCGCGCCGCCCTCGCCGGCACAGTGCTGGTGCTCGACGAGGCATCGCTGGTCGCCAACGAGCAGATGAACAACCTGGCGACGATCGCCAACGCGCTCGGCGTCGAGCGCCTGGTGATGATCGGCGATCGCGACCAGCTGCAGCCGATTGATGCGGGCAAGGCGTTCAGCCTGGTCCAGAGCCACGAGCCGACGATGGCGCGCATGGACACGAGTCTGCGCCAGAAGACCGAACACATGAAGCAGGTCGCCACGCTGACCCGCGAGGGCAAGTTTGCTGAAGCCTTCCAGGTGCTGGGCGAGCGGGTACAGCAAGTTGGCAAAGACGAGAACCACGTCCAGGTTGCAGCCAAGAAATGGCTCGCGCTGCCGGCAGAAGACCGCGAACGCACGACGCTTTACGCTTCGGGCCGCGCCGCCAGAGCCGAACTCAACGAGCTGGTGCAGGGCGGGCTGCGCCAAGCGGGCGAGCTTACCGGCGAGGGGATGGCGGTGACCGCCCTGGTGCAGGTCAATGCGACCCGCGAGGAGCTGCGCTACAGCCAAACCTACAGAGCGGGCCAGGTGCTCGACGTGGTGCGCAACAAGGACACAGGCGGGCTCGCGCGCGGCCGCTACGAGGTGGTGCGGACCAATGCCAAGGGCGAGGTGACGCTCCGCGACGAGAACGGCAAGCGCGTGCGCTTCGACCCCTCACGCCTCGATCCCTCCTCCAAGAGCGATGCCCTGCAGCTGACAGAGAAGCAGCAGTTCAAGCTCTTCGATGGCGACAAGATCAGCTGGGCCGCGAACGACAAGGAGCGCGGCCTGTACAACTCGGAAGGTGCAAAAGTGATCTCGGCCACCGCAGAGATGGTGCGGGTCGAGACCGCGAAAGGTGAGATCATCGACCTCGCAGCCGGCGACAAGATGCTGGAGCGGCTCGGCCTCGCTTACGCGATCAACATGCATCAGGCGCAGGGGATGACGACCGTCCAGGGCATCGGCGTCATGAACTCGGCCGAGCGGTTCCTGTCCAACCAGCGGCTCACGCATGTGATGGCGACCCGCGTGCGCGAAGACATCCAGATCGTCACCAACGACAAGGATCAACTGCTGCGGCAGATCGAGCGCAATCCGGGCGACAAGCTGAGCGCGCTCGAGGTCATCGGCGCCAAGGATTTCACGTTCGATCGGGATCGTAACGGTGCCGGCAATGGTCTTGGGCAGCGGAACGGACCGGTGATCCCGCCTGAACTCAAGGTCGATCTCGACAAGCTGCCGCCCATGCCGGGCCTCACGATCGACAGCATGAGAGCTACCCCACAGCTCGACCTCCCCGAGCGCAACATCGAACGCAGCCGATAGGAGCCACCCATGTCCAGCATCCCGTTAATGCCGATCACTCAACCTTCCGCGCTGGAAGCCTTCGTCAAAGGCGCCGGCCTCGAGGACCTCGCCCGCCGGCTCGAGGGCGACACATTCGTCGTCTGCGATCTCACGAGGCACGGCGTGCAGGGCTGCGCCGACATGCGCAGCGCCATCGAGCAACAACAGATCCTCGCCGACATCGTGGCGATCGGCGTCTGCCTGTTCATCGCCGTCCTGGTCGGCTCGATCGCCGTCGCCTTCGTGAATCTGGCCGGGCGCGCCGCTCGCCCGCTGTACCGCCGTCGTCAGCGGCGGCGGGCATTGCAAGCCGCCAACGACGACACGGCGATTATGGGCGCCGCGGCATGAATACCAACGCGATCATCATCGGCTTCCTGCTGCTGGCGATCGTCGTTGTCGCCGCGCGGTTGCTCGGCAGCGGGAAGGGCATCGGCGGCCTGCCGGTCGAGGCACGCGCGCTGATGACCGACATGGAGCGGCGCACCATCGGCTACATCGAAGCGGCCATCCCCAACGCCCGCGTACATGCCCAGGTCTCGATGGGAGCCCTGCTGCGGCCCAAATCGGGGCTCGACAATTCCACGCGGATGCGAACGCTCAACCGCTTTACGAGCCGGCGCGTCGACTTCGTGGTCGAGGACCGCGCGTCGGGGCGGATCATGCTGCTGATCGAGCTCGACGACCGCACGCACAATGCAGGCAAGGACCGCGATCGCGACCGGCTGACCGCTCGCGCCGGCTACACCACCGTTCGCCTGCCGGCCTCCGAACGACCCACCGCAGAAAGCGTGCGCCGACACATCGGGAACGCCTTTGGCGCCGCATCAACCAGCAACTCTCAAGCAACCACCTGACCTGAAGGAGAACGATCATGGGATATGGTTATGACCCTGCCGGCGAGTTCGGCGACCGCGCCGCGGCCGAGAATTGGGCGAAGCGCAACAACATCGATCCACGCGACCTGCACCTGCGCGACACCGCCCGGGGCGTCGAGGCGTCGATCCGCAAGAGCACCCGCAACGATGAGCGCTTCGACGATGGCTACGGCAATCGGCGCGACGGCTTCAACCGCTGACCCGGCCCAGGCGGGCCCAAGCCAGATCGGCAACGTTGCCGGTCACGCCCTCCCGCCGCGCTCCACACAAAAAGGACCACGTCTAATGAACACCCTGCTCACTCTCTCCGCGCTGCCACTGGCGATCGCGCCGGTGCCGGCCGCCGCCAATGACTGCGCCACCGCCGCCACGGCGAAGCCGGCGATCGCCGCCAACGAGGCGGTCGTGCGCGAGATGCTTGCCTACAGCCTGGAAGGTCAGCGCGACGGCATCGAGGACGATTGCCGGCCGGCGACCCGGCCGGTGGAGTGCGCGGACTGCCCCGAAGGGCAGAAACGCCAACAGCAAGCCTGACCAGTGCAGCCAAGCCCGGCGGACGCACGCATGACACAGACCCGAGCAGGCCCACATTGTGCCTTCTGCCGCGATCCGCTGGCCTCCTGGCCGCAGGGAATGCCGGCGACGACCTGCAGGTCGTGTCGGCGCCCCCTGCTGCTGTTCCCGGCCTCGCTGTTCGAGCGGCGCTACCGCATCCTGAGCGTGCTCGAGCTTGCCAGGATCCTCATGCTGCCGCTGATCGGCGGCGTGATCGTCGCGTTCGGCATGGGCAGGATGATGCCGGACACCTTCGCGCACTTCGTGGCCCTCGCACTACTTGTATACGGGGTGCTGGACGTGTGGGACGGCACCGCCGGCCTCGAAAGCGGCTGTGATCGCGTGCGGCGCCGGATCCGCAGCGATGGCGCCGCACGGCGCGTCTCCATCGGCAAGACCATGTTCGGCAGCGCCTCGCTCGCACTGGGCGCGGTCGGCCTCATCATGACGAGCTGAGCCATGGGGATCGATGATCGCGACTACATGCGGGAGCGCAACCGCAACCGGATTCGAGGAAAAAGCCAGAGCGGTTCTACGCTCGGCAAGCGGAGCTTCAATTATGGAAGCGGCCGCTGGGATCATCAGGACAGTCTGGACCTGCAGCGCGAGCGGATCACAGGAAGGAAGTTCCGCCGAAAGAAAACCGGCGCGGGCCAGTTCCTGACGCCCGGACCGACGACCGCCCTCAGCCTGCTCCTGCTCCTCGCCTTCCAAGGTGTCAGGATCTTTGATGATCAACTACGTCAAAGGGCAGCCCGCCTTTGAAAGTCGACCGTGGAACGAGAATTACCAGGTGATGCCGAACGAGGAAGAGCCTCGAGCAACCGAGGACTGACGAACACTAGCGCGGAGGGACATACGGCGCTTGGGTCAAGCAGAGCATCCGTTGATCGTTGAAGCTTCATCGATTCGATCGAAGGCAGCCTCTGCGGAGCGGCTCTCCTTCCATGGTTGCTCTGTCGAACGTAAAAACATGCTCCATAGGGCTCTGCCGGCATCGACCGACAATGGGTCGGTTAAACTCACGCCAACCGGAGTCCAAACTCACGTCACTTCCGCAAACTATGCAGTTTCCACTCACTGAGAGAACTCGAGCGAACCGATCCTCCTCACTTCTCTTCTGCAAATCGATCACAATCTGATCGGTACTAAAATCACCCAGAAGGAGTGAACGATAGCGAAAGAGTGAATTGATCGGTTGCAACCCGAAGATGTACAGCAAGCCACAAGCAAGTGATATCGACAGAAGGCTAACGACGTTCTCCGCCGTTGGCGAGCGACTAAACGCAAAAAAGGCTAAACCGAGGAACGGCCCAAGGATAATTAGAGCGATGCCAATTGGAACGATAGGAAAAAGAAATCCAAGTCGCCCGTAAAGCGTATTCAGATTATACTCGTCACGTCTCCATACAAGTTTCACGTGCCAAGGTAGCTTGCGCGCTCCCGGCTCTGATTTGTACCTGACCGCAACATCCTGATGCGGTCTGCTCTCTCTGTCGCTCCAGCGCAAAATCCAATGCTGCGCCCTTGCGATGGTCCTAGCTTCGATCGCTGGAATTCGCTCAACATCATCCGATAGGTCGGCGGTCGCCACGGCTGTATGCCATGCGCGCTCGACCTGCTCGCGGCGAGCGTACTCGGAAGAAGGCACATCTGCTGGCTTACCCAGCTTGAAAAGAACCTCACGCCGAGGAATCGTCTGCTCAAGTCCGCGCTCAAGCCAAAGATCGGCCAAGGCGCTTGCGAAGGCATAACCGCTAGACTCGGCTCGGGTCGCCCTCAAGCGGTCGGCCACACGGCCGAGGGCCACCTCACGAGGAGCCATCCCCTCAGCCACATATGCGCACCCTTGAAGCATGGGTCGCGCCTGCCTTTCGTTCCATCCCCTCTGCGCCACAGCCGACTTCGGCACCGTCCGGCACAGAGGGGTTCACCGATGCGATCAAAGCACCTTACAGCTATCCCGCGGGTAATTGATAGATTCAACGAGGTCATCGACGTCGAGGCCATCACACGAGACATAGCTACTCGCCGGATCTTAGACTCCCACTTCTATCACTGCGCCCAATGCAAAGAGCCCGTCCACTACAGATCGGGCGGCGCGACCCGGCGGGACCACTTCGCTCACCTACGGGCCGAAGACCACACCCCTTCGTGCATCTGGCGAACCGAGCGCCGGGGGATCTTCGCAGGGCGCAACAAGCATGGTGATGATGGCGAATGGCACATCCAGACCGCGTTGGAGATCATGACCGTCCTAGATCTTCTAGGGCTTCCTGCAGAACGGAACGCCAACGTCCTTGAGGTCGAGCACTTGCGAAAACCAGACATTCGCACCTGGATTGACGGGCAAGAAGTCAGGTTCGAAATCCAGGCCACGCCGACCAACCCTGAATGCGCTCGGCGAAGATCTGAGCGCGATCTTAAAGTGGGCGCAGTTACGATATGGACGGTCAGCACAGGGGCCTTCGAAGCCGCCGAAGGCCTGTCGGCATGGCTAGACAACCTGCGGATGCTCGGCGGTGGCCAACTGTGGTGTTGGGATCAGGATTGCCTCCGCGCGTCGCTTCTCAATCGCGCTCTCACGCTCAAGCGCATCGATGCAGATTGTGATATCCATGAAGTAGATCTGCGAGAGATCTTGCCCCGGAATGTTGCGTATCGGGTCCTAAGTCGGCCCGGGCAGAACGCCCGCGTTGAACTGTATTCCTCAAGCGACTGGACCAGGCTCGCGCAAGCATGTCTGAACGAGGAGCAGCTAATCCATGGCCTAGCTAACGATGGAATTCGCGCCCTCCAAGAATCTGGAAGGCTCTATGACTACAAACAAGGCAATGCACTATTGAATGTTCCTAGTCTGGCTTGGGCACCGATAGAGTCCGGCCGCAATGCTAAGGCTCTCAATCGGGATAGACGTGAGTACGCGAGCTACCGGAAGAACCTTACTGCTTGAAACAGCGCTCTTTGGGCTTGCTCCGCTTACCCCATGAACAGGCTCATCTTCGGTGCCACCTCAGAACCGTTCTCGTCCCGACCATGGCGGCCGACAGATCGCGCCCATCAATGAGGCGGCACGAAGCGACCACGCGCTCATAGCTGGTGCCGGCCTGACGGCATTGCATGGTCGGATAACGCACACGGATATGCCCGGTACGCATGGTGCCGCGCGGTCCGCCGAATAAGCGCACCAGAGCATCGCGCGCGGCTTCGCCGCTTGCTCTGGGGCACGGATGACCAGGCCGACACGTGCCATCCATCTCGCGTGCCGCGATCCCCTCGAGGCGAATGCGCGGACCTTCCTCGCACCAGATCGGCCCATCGCCGTCATAAACCGCCACGGGAGTGCACGCGAAAGCGGCGCTCGCCGCCGCAACAAGCAGGGACATGACCGTTCTTCCATGCGAGCGAATTGTTCTCCGGCTGTTCTAGCCGGGCCCGGGTGCCAATCAAGCACGCATCAGCACGAGGGCAGCCTTTAACGATCCGCCACAGCCCAGATCGCCGGGCAGGCGCGATGGCGACACGCATCGGCTCAGGTCAAGCGGTGACCTTCTGCCTGGTCGGGAACACCGGGCCGCGCACCGTCATAGCGGTTGCATCAAAAGGCTTCTGCAGCTGCAGGATCTCCTGGTAGCTACCTCGTAGCCAGATGTCGCAATCCTCCGGCTTGAGGATAGTAATCATCGCCTTGGGATGGATGGGCTCGACGAGTTCGTTGGCATCGCACGTCACCATGGCGAACCCGCCACCATCCTTTGTGGCCTGCCAGAAGCCGGCAACAGCGAACACCGGCTGATCGGTGACAGCGAACCACATTTCGGCCTTCAGCGGCGGCTTGCCATCGCCCAGGTCGTGCTTGTCGGGGGTAAACTCGGCGAACTCGGTCAACGGGATGAGACAACGGTTCTCGGGCTTCTCCGCCAGCCTACGCCATTGCGGCAGGTGCAGCTGGCGGACATTCGTCATCGGCCAGGACGCCTGCCCGCCAAGCACATCCCAGGTCATCACGTCCCATCCACGACGGCCGCCCTCACGCTCGCGAATGACATAGCTGCGGCCTTTCGGGCGCAACTCCTGCGGGTTGAAGCGATTGTCGCGCGGCCGCTCGCTGAACAGCTGGTTCGCAGCGCCGAACAGCGTTTCAGGCTCTCCGCGATATCGGGCTCGGTTGCACATCCGGTCAGTCTAGCTGACGCTACCGTCAAGGCGCCACAGGTAAGTGCCGCCCCAACTCTATACCTGTATACGCCTATACTCGACCCCGATCCGCTGTTGCGCGGATCCGCGGCGTCGGCGGATGGACGCAACCATTCGGGCGGCCGCATTCTGATCGGCGAAGCCGCTGCAGCTGCTCTGTCCCGCCGTTCCGATACGGCCCCAGCGGCGTTCGACCAGCGTCCAGCCAAACAGATCCGTGGTCACCAGCAGCTCGTAGTCCCGGGCAATGTTGCGCTCGGGATCGATCGCTCGCCAGTGCTCGCGAAGATTGCCTTGCTCACTCATGTCCACCCATCTCGGCGATCGGCCGAGCCGACGCCAACTGACTTTCTGAATCAATCAGCGGTCAGTGATTCAGGGCAGCGATCATGCCCCTCCCACCGAAATCGACCGACCGTAGGATCCCGAACCTTGACCGGCCCGGGTTAGTGGCGGAACATAGAGGGAACAATTTGAGTCTCACCACATGATGTCCCTCGCACCCAACTCCCTCCCGCCAAGCGTAGCTCAGCTGCGCGCGGTCGCCGCCATGCCAGCGGCCGATTACCCTGCGCTCCCGTTCGGTGTCAGCGAAATTGATTCGCGCCTCGGAGCAGGGGGACTGCGAACAGGCGCGCTCCATGAGGCGGCCGCCGGAAGCGCATCGCTTGTCGATGAGGCAGCAGCAACGCTGTTCCTCGCCGGCATTGCTGCCCGCCAAGCTATAGCTACCGGCGGTCCGGTCCTTTGGGCAAGCTGCCGGGCGGATCTGTACGCGCCTGCGCTGGCGCAAGCGGGCCTGCCGTCAGCGAGTGTCATCTTTGCGCAGCCTGCGGACGATGCTGCGCTGCTGGCGGTGATCGAGGATGCCGTCAGAGACGGCACGCCGTCGGCGATCGTCGCTGAGGCGAACAGGGTATCGATGGTCGCCACCCGTCGCCTGCAGCTGGTGGCGGCAGAAGCCGACCTCCCGGTTCTTCTGCTCCGCCGGCGGCGTGGGCGCAACCAGGACCCGTTCGCCGAGCCTTCCGCCGCATGGACGCGCTGGAAGATCAGCACAGCGCCTTCCGAGCGATTGGAAGTCGCGGGTGTGGGTAGAGGGAGGTGGTTGGTTGAATTGGCGCGGCAGCGTGGCGGCGCATCCTTCTCCCTGATTGTGGAGGGCAGTGATGAGACGGGTCGTCTCGCTGTTCCTGCCGAACTTGGCCATCGAGCGGCTGAGACGGTTGGAGCAGTCCACTCCGCAGCTGCCTAGCAGGGCCGTCCTTCAACTGCCGGTCGACGACGACCCCGGTGCCTGCTCGGTGCCGCGGGGCGGAGGCTGGCGGCCAGGTGCTCGCTGGGCACGGGGTGGTGCGCCGTCGCGCGAGGAAATCGCAGCGCAGATCGCCGAGCTGCCGGCCCATGCGCAACCCCCGATGCGCGAGCTCGGCCGACGCTCGGAAGCAGCGCCACACCCATACAAGGCGGCACCGGCGAGCGTACCAGGACGATCTCTGCAGCTGGCGGTCGGGGCAGGTGCAGCGGCGCCGTTGGCGCTGCTGGGCAAGGTCGGTCGGCGCCAGGAGGTCGTGGCCGCCTGCACCGGCGCGCAGGCGCTGGGTATCCGTCCCGGCATGGCGGCAACCCACGCCCGCGCGATGGTGTCCGATCTCGATTTCCGCCCGGCCGAGCCTGAGGCGGATGCGGCGATGCTCGACCGGCTTGCGCTGCAGGCGATCAGGCGCTGGTCGCCGGTGGCGGCGGTCACGCCGGATGACGGTATCTGGATCGACCTGACTGGCTGCGCCCATCTGCATGGAGGCGAGGAGCGGTTCTGCCAGCGGCTCGTGGCGTTCTGCCGCCGGATCGGCTTCACCGCCCGTGTGGGCGTGGCAGATACGCCTGGCGCTGCCCATGCGCTCGCTCGCTTCGGGGGCGGAGACGCCATCCAGGTCGCTCCGCCTGGCGGCGCAGTAGAGGCGCTTGGACCATTGCCGATCGCCGCGCTGCGGCTGACACCGACGGCTCTGACTGCGGCACGCAAGTTCGGCTTCAAGCGGATAGCCGATCTCCTGCCGGTTGCGCGAGGGCCGCTTGCCCGCAGGCTTGGCTTGCCAGCAATCACCCGTCTCGATCAGGCGCTCGGCGCAGTGGCCGAGCCAATCACCCCGCGTGAGGACATGGAGGTGCCGCGGGTCGATTGCCGGCTGCTGGAGCCGATTGGTACGGCAGAAGCTATTGAGCAGGTGATGGGCGACCTGCTGGCGGACCTGGCCACGGTGCTGCAGGCGAAGGGTCTAGGTGCTCGAGCTATCCGCCTAACCGGCCTGCGCGTGGATGGTAGCGAACAGGTGGTGGCGATCGGAACTTCGCGGCCGACGCGCGAAGTGCCGCATCTGTTGCGGCTCCTGAAACTCAGGACCGAGCGGATCGACCCGGGCATGGGCATCGAGCAGTTCTGGCTGACTGCGCCGCATACCGAGCCGCTCGATGCGGTCGACCTTGGGGCGATCCTCGCCGGCGACGCCGTGGTGCGCGATCCGTCACGCCTGATCGACGTGGTCGCCGGACGGATCGGGGTGGACTCGGTGTTCCGGATGGCGCCGGTTGAAAGCCATGTGCCCGAGCGAGCCGTAGCCCGCTCGGATCCCAACGAGGTTCCCGGCGAGTGGCCGAAATGGCCGCGCCCGATCCGGCTGTTTGCCCAGCCCGAGCCGCTTTCGCGCGTGATGGCGCTGATGCCCGATCAGCCACCCCGCCGGTTCGAGTGGCGCGGCAAGCCTTACAAGGTGGTCGCGGGTGACGGCCCGGAGCGCGTCCATGGCGAGTGGTGGCGCCGGGACGCGGAGGTATGGGCCGTGCGCGATTACTACCGGGTCGAGGACGAGCAGGGCGGCCGTTATTGGGTGTTCCGCCGCGGTGACGGCTTCGAAGACGAGACCGGCGATCTCAGCTGGTGGATGCACGGTGTGTTCGGATGAGCCACTATGTCGAACTCCAGGTCCTCACCCACTTCTCGTTGCTGCGCGGAGCCTCCAGTCCCGAGGAGCTGTTTGCGGCAGCGGCAGTGCTTGGCTACCCCGTGATCGGCGTCAGTGACATCGGAACCGTCGCTGGCGTCGTGCGCGCGTGGGAGGCGCAAAAGGCGACCGGTGTCCGCTCGATCGCGGGCACGCGCGTGGACCTGTCCTGCGGCCGGCGCCTGCTGCTCTACCCGACAGACCGGCCGGCCTGGTCAAGGATCACCCGGCTGCTGACCGTCGGCAAGAAGCGGGCGGGGAAGGGCGGCTGTCTCCTCCAGTGGCATGACCTGCAGCCCTGGTCCGAGGGCGTGATCGCCATCCTGGTGCCGCACGAAGCCAATGAGGAGAACCTGGCCGCGCTGGCGGACCTGAAGGCGGTCTATGGCCGGTGTGGCTACATGGCCCTGTTCCAACGACGCCGGCCCGGCGATGCGGTGCGGATCGATGCGCTGGCGAGGCAGGCAGGCGGCGCCGGCGTGCGCGCGGTGGTGACCGGCGACGTGCTCTACCACGAACCTGGCGCACGGCTGCTGCAGGACGTGGTCACTGCGGTGCGGGAAAAATGCACCGTCGATGAGCTTGGCTACCGGCGCGAGGTCAACGCTGATCGCGCGCTGAAATCACCGGACGAGATGGTCCGGCGCTTTCGCGCCTATCCCGATGCGTTGCAGGCGAGCGTCGACATCGCCAGGCTCTGTACCTTCGATCTGGGCGAGCTGGCCTACCAGTACCCGCACGAGAAGCTGATCGACGGTCTGAGCGCGCAGGAGGCGCTGCAGAAGCTGGCGATCGAGGCGGTCGATCGCATGTTCAATGGCAACGTGCCGGCAGCCTATACCGAGCAGATAGCGCATGAGTTGCGGCTGATCGACGAGCTTGGCTACGCGCCCTACTTCCTGACCGTGTACGCGATCGTGCGAGAGGCACGCCGGCGCGGGATCCTCTGCCAAGGTCGCGGTTCGGCCGCGAATTCCTGCGTCTGCTTCGTGCTCGGCGTCACCTCGATCGACCCGATCAAGCATGAGCTGCTATTCGAGCGGTTCGTCTCCGGCGAGCGCCGCGAGCCACCAGACATCGATGTCGACTTCGAGCATGAGCGCCGCGAAGAGATCATCCAGTGGATCTACCAGACCTACGGGCGCGACCGCTCGGCGCTCACCGCCGTGGTCACTCGCTACCGTGCGCGAGGCGCTGTCCGGGATGTCGGCAAGGCACTCGGGCTGCCGGAGGACCTTACCTCCTCGCTCGCCGGTCTGGTGTGGGGCTGGTCGGCCGAGGGTGTCGGGGAGAAGCAGGTCAACGAACTCAACCTCGACATCTCCGATCGGCGGCTACGGTTAACGCTGGACTTAGCCAGCAAGCTGATCGGAGTGCCGCGCCACATGAGCCAGCATCCTGGCGGCTTCGTGCTGACCCATGACCGGCTTGATGACCTGGTGCCGATCGAGCCGGCGGCGATGGAAGATCGCCAGATCATCGAGTGGGACAAGGACGATATCGATGCCCTGAAGTTCATGAAGGTCGACGTGCTGGGGCTGGGGATGCTCGGCTGCATGAACCGCGCCTTCAACATGCTCGAGGCGGACAAGGGCCTGCATGTCGAGATGAAGGACCTGCAGGACGACGATCCGGCGGTCTATGCCATGATCCAGAAAGCCGACACGCTCGGCACCTTCCAGATCGAGAGCCGGGCGCAGATGTCGATGCTGCCTCGGATGAAGCCCCAGCGGTTCTACGATCTCGTCATCCAGGTGGCGATCGTCCGTCCGGGGCCGATCCAGGGCGACATGGTGCACCCCTACCTCCGCCGGCGCGAAGGGCTGGAGAGGCCCGAGTACCCGCGCCCGGAGCTGCGCGCGGTGCTGGAAAAGACCTTGGGCGTGCCGCTGTTCCAAGAGCAGGCGATGAAGGTCGCGATCGTCGGTGCCGGGTTCACGCCCGCAGAGGCGGACCAACTGCGCCGGGCGATGGCGACGTTCAAGTTCACCGGCGGGGTCAGCCACTTCAGCGAGAAGCTGGTCGAGGGAATGGTCGCGCGCGGCTACCCGAGGGACTTCGCCGAGCGCACCTTCCGCCAGCTCGAGGGCTTTGGCTCCTACGGCTTCCCCGAAAGCCATGCCGCGTCCTTCGCCAAGATCTCCTACGCCTCATCCTGGATGAAGCACCACCATCCCGACGTGTTCTGCGCCGCCCTGATGAACGCGCAGCCCATGGGGTTCTACGCCCCGGCGCAGATTGTCCGGGACGCGCGCGAACATGGCGTCGAGGTGCGGCCGCCCTGTGTGAATGAGAGCCGGTGGGACTGCACGCTTGAGCAGACCGGCGGCCGCTATCTGGCGGTGCGCCTCGGGCTGCGACAGATCCGCGGCCTGTCCAATGCCGATGGTGCCATGATCGTCGGGGCGCGTTGCACGACCCCCTTCGTCAGTGTGGAAGATGTCTGGCGCCGGTCGGGGGTGCAGCGCGCTGCCATCGAGAAGCTGGCTGACGGTGATGCCTTTCACAGCTTCGGCGCCGATCGCCGGCAGGGCTTGTGGAAGGTGCGAGGGCTGGGCGAGGCGCCGCTGCCGCTGTTCGCCGCCGCCGACCGCAACGCAGAGACCTTCAGCGCGGAAGGGCTGGAGCCGGAGGTGACGCTGCGGCCGCTGACGGACGGTCGCGAGGTGATCGAGGACTACCGCACGCTGCAGCTCTCCCTCCGCGCGCATCCGCTAACCTTCGTCCGCGACGAACTGACCCGGCGCGGTGCCACCAAATGCGCGGATCTCGCCACCATTCGGGACGGCCGTCATGTCGAAGTCGCCGGCATTGTCCTGGTCCGGCAAAAGCCGGGCTCGGCCAAGGGCGTCCTGTTCATCACCATCGAGGACGAGACCGGCATCGCGAACGGCATCTTGTGGCCCGACCGTTTCGAGGCGCAGCGGCGCACGATCATGTCTGCCTCGATGGTCGGCCTCAAAGGGCGAGTGCAAAAAGAAGGCGAGATCATCCATGTGATCTGCGACCGGATCATCGACCATGGGCATTTGCTCCACCGGGTTGGCAACATGTCGTTCCCGCACAAGAACGGGCGCGGCGATGCAGCCCAGCACCCTGGCTCGCCCGACCGCGGTGGCAGGGGCTGGAGCCCGGAGCCGCGCAACTGCTACTGGCCGCCGCACGCCGAAGGCATGGATCCGGAGGAGGTCGTGCGGTTCAAGTCGCATGACTTCCATTGATCCGTGTCCCAGCTGCCGAGGCACCAGCGGATCGTGATCGCGCTGTCGGTGCATATCCTGCGCTGCGGGGTGTCACGTTGCTCAGACACCCGCGTCGACGTCGCTGAGATCCGTTTGGCTCTGCGCTGCTTGCTGCCGCATTGCCCGGAGCGCTGGCCGCTCACGCTCTACTGGGATGCCGCTGGCCAGGAGAACGACATTGGTCGCGCTCAGGGTGTCACTGCCGCGTTCAACGGGATTGTGCGCCAGCTTCGGCGAGCTGGGTGCTACGAAGAGGTTATGCCGTCGTGAGTGATGCGCGGTCGCTGAGTTGGCCTGAGCTTCATCGCTGTCGGAGGAACCTCTAGGCTGGGGTGCTCTCAACTGCACGCTTGCCCCGACGCCGGCGTCTGCTCTCCGTCATGATGTCGTCTCGACTGGATGCCGCCTGCAGGCGTACCAGGCGAGAGGTGACGCCGCCTTCATTGCGATCGAAGCGGACCATCAGGTCGTCCACCGTTTCTCCGTTCTTCCATCGACGCAGGAGATCGGAGTCCTCCTCTTCAGTCCATCGGGCGCCGCTCTTCGGGGCTTTGGGTCGGGTCGAGCCCTTCTTGACGGTGAGTTCGTTTGCGGAGTTCGGTTCGCTGACAACCATGCCAATCGCACGAGCAACGGCGAACCATTCGCGGCTGCTCAACTCAATCACCTGCCCGTCGGGCAGGCAGAGGGCGACTTTCTCTGCAGCGACTTGCAACTCGAACCTAGAACCCTCTACCGACCACGCCAGTGTATGCTGATCGCCCAGCGGTTCACCATTCTTCGGCATTATCTACTCCGCTGCCATTGCAGACGCAGGCACCACCCCAGCAGCCTCGTAGCGCAGCGGCGGCAAGGCGCCCACGATCTCGTTGGTCCTCAGGCTGATCGCGATCACACGCTGCAGCAGCAAAAGCGGGTATGACGGGTCAGCCATCGTTTCGATGGCGTAAGCGTTGGCATCCTTGATAATGCCGCTCGCCGTGTCGGTGCGGACTGCCTGCCATTCCATGACCCACTCAATCGCCGACTTGCCATTGACGACGTAATCGTAAGCCTCAGCCGGTATGTCGGTTAGCGTGATATTACCGTTATAGATGATGGTCGTGCGGTCCTTTTCACGCCCTTTCCCGCCAAAGCGCATCTTCTCGACCCTGTAGAAATTGACGGGATCGGTGATGTTGGCGAGGCGGAGGTCGCCCTGGGCAATCGTCACGGGATAGGGCTCAACCTCATCAAAGCCGACATGCAGGTCGGCCAGCTCGCGTCCTGCCCGCGAGAACGCGTGGAAGTCGGCCGCATCGGTGACGATGGGGATGCGCGGCAGTTCCTTCGCCAAATTGTCGGCGAAGCTCCCGCGATACTCGGCGGAATGCAGGACGCCGTAAATGTAGTAAAACACGTCCTCCTTGCTGATTGCCGAACCACCATAGGCGGCGCGGAACTGCTCGATGGCTGCATCCGAGATGCCGTCGCGCCGCGGTTTTGAACCTTGTGCTTGGCCGGAGAACATCTCGACCTGTGGATCGCTTTCAGCGGTCTCCGCCGCCACTTCGTCATAGAGGTACAGCGGAAAGCATTGCGAGCCGCCCATGTCCGCAACGTGGAGGCTCGGGATTCTGTCGGTCATAATCGCTCCGAACGGAACCTTGCCGCCCGCCCCCGAGACACAAATCACTCGATTGGGTGTCTCTCCGCTCGGGAACATCCGAGGCATCTGGTAAAGGCGTTCATTGAAGAGCCGGTCGTAATAGAGCCACTGCGGCGCAAAAGGCCGATATAGGCTGCGGACGATCCGCTCGGCTTGGTAAGAAGCTGGCAGGTTTCGCGCAATGGCTTCCTTGACGCCCGATGACCAACTAATCCGCTTGGCATCAGCATTGAGGAAGTCATCGACCGCTGCTGCGCGTTCCTTGCGACCGAGATCCGCGAACGTCGCGTTGAACCGCTCAAGCTCGGCGTCGTAGAATTCTATCATTCGCCGCATATTGGCGGTTAGCGCTGCGTGGCCTGGACTGAAAGCCCATGGATCCCGTTGAGTCTTGACTCCAGCGGAGTAGTTTTCGAAGACCTTCACGTCCTCCTGACCATCCTTGTCACCGAGCGGCATAAGCGCGGCAAAGCTGCCATCGCGCTGGCGCAACCAGTCGCCATGCTCATCCGGCCTAATTCGCTGCCAACCTCCCGCTGCGCTGATCCCGCCGATGCTGGCGAAGGTAGAGACCCGCTCCAGCTTCTGCTCGCGGGTGAGATAGTCGCCGATGTCATGGAAGAGGATACGACCCGAGCCGGTCGCGGCCGGGTTCTTGACGAAAAACCAAATTGCGATCGGCGCACGGCTGCCACCGCCGAAGACCTTGCCTCCTTCCCGTCGGGACTGTTCCCCTGACGTGCGCTGGTTCCCGCGTAGGTGAAAGACGTACAGATCGGCAAACTCTTCAGCGAGGCACTTCCTCAAACCGTCGGCCGAATTGCCGTCGATCCATCCCCCGTTAGTAACGAAGGCGGCGATCCCGCTTTCGCCCACCCGGTCGCTGGCCCAGCGCATCGCCCGGATGTAGCTGTTGTAAAGCCCATTCTTGTTTCGAGCGCTGCTCCGTGCCGCATAGGTATCGCGGATGCGACCGTCGAGCGACGGATAGGCAACGTTGGCGGCGTTGTCGTTGGCGCTGTCCTGGCCATCCGAATAGGGCGGATTACCGATGATGACGCGGATATCGAGGGCTTTCTGGCGGGTTCGACGCGTGGAGTTGTCCGCCATCATCCCGTTGATGAGGTCGTCCTTCTCGTAGAGCTGGAAGGTGTCGGTCAGGCAGATGCCGGGAAACGGTTGGTACTCGCCACCGGCCAGTTCGTGGTACACCGCCTCGATGTTGATCGCGGCGATGTAGTAGGCGAGCAGCACCAACTCGTTGGCATGGATCTCGGTTGTATATTTGCGCGGAAGGTCCTCCGGCGCGATCAGCCCCGATTGCAGCAGCCGGGTGATAAAGGTACCGGTGCCGACGAATGGGTCGATGATGTGGACGCCCTCGCTGCCGAGGTTCTGACCAAACTCGGACCGCAGCAGCTCGTCAACGGAGCGGATGATGAAGTCGACCACTTCAACTGGCGTGTAGACAATGCCCAGCTTTTTTGAGAGGTGCGGGAAGGCGCTCTTGAAGAACTTGTCATAGAGTTCGACCACGATCTTCTGCTTGGCAGTCGCATCGTCGATGCCGGCGGCCCGCGCCCGCACGCTCGCGTAGAAGCGCTCGAGGCTCGCCGCCTCTTTCTCGATATGCTGGTTGTCGAGCACATCGAGCACGCCCTGCAGCGCCCGGCTCACCGGATTGCTGGCCGCAAAGCTGTGATGTTCGAACAGCGCGTCAAACACCGGACGAGTGATAAGGTGCTGCGCCAGCATCTCGACCGCTTCGTCCACGGTGATCGCGTCGTTCAGATCGTCGCGGATTTCGGCCAGAAACGTGTCGAACGCCTCCTTCTCAGCGCTGCCGGCGCGTTCAACCGCGGCCCTGATGCGGATCACGTGCCGCTGGGCAATGTCGGCAATGTCACGCGCCCACTCTTCCCAGTAGGTGCGTGTTCCGCACTTCTTGACGATCTTCGCCAAGATCGCGCGATTGAATTCGTCCATGCGGAAGGCGAGCTGGTCGCCGGCGCCGGCCCGCTGCGGCTCGTCCCCAGGTTCGTGGTCGCCTGCGCCACCGCCGGTGCCGAGTTCGAGCCCAGGCTGACCGCGCTCACCACGCTGGGGGAGGCTGTTGGTGACCGCGACGATCTCGATCCGATCGCCTGGGTCGACACCAAGGTCGATCTTGTTGATGGTCGCGTCGAGCCGCTCATCATGCGAGCGCAGCGCGTTCAGGATCTGCCAGACAACGCGGTACTTCTCATTGTTGTCGAGCGCCGCCTCCGGCTCGACTCCGGCCGGGACGCCGACCGGCAGGATGACATAGCCCATCCGTTTGCCCTCGGCGCGGCGCATCACCCGCCCTACCGCCTGCACCACATCGATCTGTGACTTCCTGGGATGCAGGAACATGATCGCGTCGAGCGCCGGTACGTCGACACCCTCAGAGAGACATCGGGCGTTAGTGAGAATGCGGCACTCGTCGCCGCGACCTGTCTCCTCCTTGAGCCATGCGAGCAAGGTGTCGCGCGCCTTGGCGTTGAAGGTGCCGTCCACGTGATGAACATGGGTGTCGAGCGAAGGCAGCACAGTCGCATCGCCGCCCCCCTCCTCCACCGCCTCGCGCCAATCCTCGGCGACCCGGGCAAACTCGGCTTCGATCGTCTTCGATGCCGCAATCGAGCGGGTGAAAGCGATCGCGCGACGCATTGGCAGGCCGTCACCGTCCGCCTCGCCGGTGAAGTCACTCTTGAGCAGCGCCTTGTAGCAGCCGACAATCTTGGTGGCATCGTCGAGGACCAGTTCGCTGTTCTCGTCCGACAGGCGCGACTGGATCCCGGCCGCGATATCGGCCTCGTTCACCGCCAGCACGATAACCTTATAATCGGTAAGCAGGCCATTCTGGACCGCCCACCCAAAGTTGCGGGTGAACAATGTCTCGCCATAGAGTGCGGGATCGTCCATCGAGCACAAGACGGCTTCGGCATCATCCGCAACCTGCCGTACATTGTCGCCGAATACGCGCGGCGTGGCGGTCATGTAGAGCCGCTTGATGCCACGGATGTAGTCTGCGTCATGGATGCGCACGAAGTTGCTCTCGTCCTCACCCGCGAGCGTGACGCCGGTGGTGCGATGGGCCTCGTCGCAAACGATGAGGTCGAAGGCGGGCAGCCCGTGCTGCTGGGCAGCGCTGACGGCGGGGAGCGATTGGTAGGTCGAGAAGACGACTGTCATGCGCTCGGGATCGGCTCTGCCCGCCGTAGCGGCGAGCTTTGCACCATCGGTCGTTGCCGGGATCGCGAGATCATGCGCGTCGATGTCAGCGCTGTCCTCGCGGGAGCGGCGGATGCCGACCTGAGCGTCCGAGCAGACCGCGAAGGAGCGCAGCGGTGTCTCGCTGTCGATCGACCATTCGCGCACCGTCTGCTGCATCAGCGCCAGTGAGGGGACTAGGAACAGGACCCGGCCACCCCGACCTGCCATCATCTCGGCGATCTTGAGTGCGGTGAAGGTTTTGCCCGTGCCGCACGCCATGATGAGCTTGCCGCGGTCCGCATCGCGCAGGCCGTCGGTCACGCACTCCAGCGCCTCACGCTGATGTGCCCGTGGCTGCTTCTTCTCGTGCAGCCGGGCCTCGCCGGTGGTGACGAACGCCGACCAGTCGATGCCGCTCTCGTCCATCTCGGGCAGACCGACGCGCTGCGTGGCGATCGACTGATCGCGGAAGGTATGCTCGGCGTTCTCGGTCCAGTTGACGCCCGTGGTGTCGACGAACAATCGGCGGGTGAATGGAGCACGAGCAGACGCGGCGAGAAAGCCATCCACATCCTCGCGCCGGATGCGATAGCCAGCGCCGTAGAACTTGCATTGAACCGCGCACCATTCGCCAGGCGCGTCCGCCAGCTCGGCCACGAGATCAATGCCGGTATCCTTGCCGATTTCGCCGCGCTCGGCCGCGAAATCGGCAAAGGTAAGCACACGCGAGTAGCGGCCGGCCTGGGTTGGCGCATGGAGTAGCCACACGCGGGTCAGCCGCTCGAACCAGGTGCCCTTCTCACGTTCACTGGTGGCTTCAGCCCGGTAGCGTTCGAGTATCTGTTGAAGCGTCAGCCCCATGATGTGCCTTTGTTGCGAGATTGGCCGCAGCCTAGTCGAGCGGTGCCGACGGGAAAAGTTTGTTTGGATAGCGTCGGTGTGTCGGGCGAGCCCCTCGCTCGCGTCCTGCCTCGCCTAGCCGGAGGTCGAACTCTTAGGTTGAGCTAGAACGGTATGTCATCGAGATCGTCACCAAGGTCCTGCAAGGGTGACGGCGATTTCGCCGCCATCGGCGCGGGCTTGGTCGCCGATGGCGTCATCGGTGCAGGAAGCATCGGGGTCGGCGTGCCAAGCCGCTCACGCTCTTTGTCCTCGGCGACCTTGTCCTGACCAACCCATTTCAGAATGGTGCCAACGGTCTGGTAGGCATTCGGCGCGTCCGCCAGGGTGGAGGTGACACCCTGAATGCCGGCGAGAAACGCTGTCGCCACGACTGCTACAGCGGCGTAGTTCAAGCGCGGGCGGTTAAGCTCGGCCGCGAAATCATCCAACTGTGCGATCAGTTTAACCCTTCGCGTTGCAGGCATGTCCGAGTTTTCGATCAGGCCGCGCAAGATGGATAGCTGGCCCTCGATTTTGGCCTTTGTCGCAGTCGCCAATTGCACCGAGTGGGCACCTGCGATTAAATCATTGTTGAGCATTATCCTCGCAATGACGCGCTGAACGCTCAGAGAGAAAGCTTGGTGCTCCTCCCACTCATGTCGATACTCGCTGAGGTGGCCCCCTAAATGGCCTAACAGGGCCCCGCTCTTAGATAAGAGTGAGGCATATGACTGACGGTATGACCAGGCGTTACAACGAAGGTGAGGTTCTCTCCGGGGTTCAGCGCCGGAGGCGATGGACCCCGGAGGAGAAGGTCCGGATCGTCGAGGAGACCTACCTGCCGGGCATGAGCGTGTCGCTCGTCGGGCGCAGGCACGGCATCAGCGGCAGCCAGATCTTCACTTGGCGCAGGCTGATGGCGCAGGGAGCACTGACCGCCGCCACGGCCGGCGAGGAGGTCGTGCCGGCGTCCGAGTATCGCGCCCTGGAAGCGCAGGTGCGCGAGCTCCAGCGGCTGCTGGGCAAGAAGGCCATGGAGAATGAGCTGCTCCGCGAGGCCGTGTCCCGGGCCGCAGGCCCAAAAAAACTGCTGCTGCGCTCGACCTCGTTGCCCGGGGATGGTCTGTGAGCGCGGTCGCCGACGCCCTCGGCGTCAGCCGGCAGCACCTGTCCACTATGCGCAACAGGCCCCCACCACGGCGGCGAGGACGACCGCCGCTGCCGGATGCCGAGCTGGTCGCCGACATCCGCGCGCTTGTCGCGGAGCTGCCGACCTACGGCTACCGCCGCGTGCATGCCTTGCTACGCCGCCAGGCCCAGGAGACCGGGCGCGCAGCGCCTAATCCAAAGCGCGTCTACCGGGTCATGAAGGTGCACGGGCTGCTGCTACAGCGTGACGGTGAACGGCGGGAGGAGCGGCGCCACGATGGTCGAGTTGCGGTCGACCAGCGCAACATCCGCTGGTGCTCCGACGCGTTGGAGATCGCCTGCGACAATGGCGAGAAGGTGCGCGTCGCCTTCGCGCTGGACTGTTGCGATCGAGAAGCGATGGGGCACGTCGCGACCACAGGCGGCATCACTGCCGAGGACGTCCAGGACCTGATGGTCGCCACCGTCGAGCACCGCTACGGCCAGGTGAACCGAGTGCCTCAGCCGATCGAGTGGCTGAGCGACAACGGCAGCTGCTACACTGCCCGCGATACCCGCGCCTTCGCCCGCGAGATCGGCCTGGTGCCATGCACCACCCCGGTCAGCAGTCCCCAATCCAACGGCATGGCGGAGGCCTTCGTCCGCACGCTCAAGCGCGATTACGTGCGCGTGAACCCCAGGCCGGATGCCCGCACCGTCATCGAGCAGCTGCCAGGCTGGCTGGCGCACTACAACGAGGTGCATCCGCACCGCGCTCTGGGCTACAGATCACCCCGCGAGTACATCGCGCAAACCCGCGAGGCCCCGTCAGGCCTTTAGGGGGCAACAACACTCGCCGTCGGGGTAGCTGACGCCAGGAATACCTAGCGCGTCGGCCATGGCGATCATCAGCGTCATGTACTGATTGCGCATCTCGGCCGCCAAATCATTGGACTCTGTGCTGTCCATGATCTCGTTCATCCGCCGACGGGCAGTTTGCTCCAACGCTGCGAATTTACGGTGCGATTCCGCGGGCGCACGTTCGTAGTCGTCTAGTTCCAAAAGCGAGTAGTTCATGATACGACGCTATCATGTCCACGGCATATCGTCGCCTCCTCGGGGAGCGCGATGGCCGCATCGCCGCTGAGTACCCTCAGAACGCGTGCCGCTAACAGCTCACACTGCGCTCGGGTCACAGCGGCAGTTCGGACAACGGAACGAAGACCGCGCCCGTCTCGGCTGCATGGCGCACTTTCGCGGCAAGCAGTCGATCGATGTTGATCCCGCGATCGAGAGCATCGTGCAGGTCCCGTCCCTCCACCCCGATCACCCGTTTTCCGCGCCGAAAAGCGTGCAGCCCTTCCTCGGTGAAGCCACCAAAGCTGATGAACACGCCGCGCGCCCAAGTGGCCTTCTGTTCGATCTTGCCATGGAAGGTGTGCAGCTCGGCCGCCCCGACCGGGCGGTTGAGCCATTTCGCCTCGACCAGATAGGTATCGCCGCCCAGGTCGAAGCTGCCGTCGATCTGCTCGCCCACCAAGCGGAACGGTTCGCGCGCGCGGAGCCGGAAGGCATCGAATAGCTCAACCAGAAACTTCTCGAACGCGTAACCCCGGCTGTGCGGTTGCAGGTCGCGCACCGCGAGCAACTGGTCGCGCAATCGCAGGAAGTCGATCGTATCGAGCGCGGGCGGCGCCACGACGTTCATCGGTACGGCAGGCGCGGTCCCTTCAAGTTTGGCAATCAGCGCGTGGATCTGCCCGGAGGCACGGGGCATCGGATCGGGCGTATTGGTGCCGCGCAGCGCCTCGCGGTGCTCCCACAGGATCCGGAGCGCGCGCGCTGCCGTGCCGTCATCCACCACGCCCAGGAAGCGCCGCAGACGCTTGCCCTTTGAGGTGCCGTCCGCCGCGTAGATCGGCGCGTCGATATCGACCTCAAGTTCACGGACGAAGAAGTCGCTGAAAGTCCGGTTGCTGAAGTCGAGCACATAGCCGCGCTCGGAGCCCCGGAACACTTCGTCGATGAGGCTCAGGTCGATGGAGCGCAGACTGCTCATGCGGTGTGGCTTCCTGCAAATCCAACCATCGAGCTAGCGGATTACCACGACCTTGACCTCGGCCGCCTCGGCGACGTCCTTCCACTTGCGATCGGAGGTCCATGCCGGCAGCCCGTCGCGCTTTGCCAATGCCAGGCAGAAGCGGTCACCCAGCGAGAGGCCGCCCTCGATCGTGTGCCGACGCAAGCGGCCAGCCTCGCGCGCCAGCGCCACATCGGCCGGCACCAGCTCGATCGGCAGCGGCCGCAGCATCTGGTCGACCTGCTCATCGGGCATTCCGAGCTTGTGGTAATGCGAGGCGACCTCGGCCATGTTGACCACCGACATCCGCGCTCCGGCCAGCGCGCCGGCGACCTTCTTGGCGCCGGCTTCGCCCCGCAGCAGCGCCAGCACGGCCGAGGCGTCGAGCACCACGCTCATTCGCCGCTTTCCGTCGCGCGCTCGGCCAGGAAGTCGTCGACGCTGCCGCCGGGCACGTCGCGATACTGCCGGGCGAGCGCCTGAGCCTGTGCCACGATCTGCGGCACGGTGCGCAGCACCACGCCGTCGTCGGTCTCGTCGAGATAGACCGCGCCGCCGCCGGTGAGCCCCAAGCGCTTGCGGATGTCGGCCGGCAGGCTCATGCGCCCGTTGGGAGTGATGTTGACCTGGATGCTCATGTCGAACTCGCTCTGTGGCACGATGTCAGTGTTGGTGCAGAATAGGCACGTAGACGCAAACGTGCAACATGGCCGGTGCCGCGGCAGGTCACCAGCGGCTGTCACACGCCCTCCCCTCTGCCACACCGCTGATAGCCACTTTCCATAATCGGACATTATGGTATCAACAGGCGAGTTATTGCTCAGAACAGGATGGCGGGGCGGGCATGAGCACCGAGAAGGCAGACGTGGCACACCAGCGCCATCCCGGTGCGGGTCCGTCAGCGGAGCACGTGAGCCAGGCTGAACCAGCTGCACAGCCGGTTGCCACGATTGCAGAGGACGGCATCGCTGAACCCCCCGCGACGCTGCCGCCGGCGTCTCCCACGTTGCTGGTGGTTCGCCCGCGTGGTTCGCTGCCACGGCGCCGGTCGCGCGAGGAGACCGGTGCCGCCGGCTTGACGCCGGATGATCGGCTGCTGTCGGTCTTGGCCGCGGCAGCGCCGACCGACCTGGCGCCGGTGAGCGCCATCGGCCTGGAGACCGCGCTGGAAGCCATGGCGCCAGCCTCCAAGCTGGCACTGGCCGCCGACTGCGACTGCTGGCTCGCCTGGTGCGGCGCCGAGCGCCGCCAACCGCTGCCGGCGGACCCTGAGGATCTGGTGCGCTATCTCCGCGCGCTCGAAGCCGACGGGAGAAAACCAGCCACGCTTTCACGGCGGATCGCTAGCCTCGCCACCATACACCGATTGCTCGGGCTTGGTGGCGACCAACTGCCCACCTCGGCGCCGATGGTGCGCAATGCGCTCCGCGCGCAGCGCCGTCGGCAAGGGGCGGCGCAGCGGCAGGCCGCGCCGTTGCGCTTTGGCGGCGAACTCGGCAGCGGGAGTGGGTTCACCCTTGCCGCGCTGCTCGCCGCTTGTCCCGGCGATCTGCAGGGCCTGCGCGACGCGGCGTTGCTCTCGCTCGGCTACGATGCCGGGTTGCGGGTCAGCGAACTGACTGCAATCGAGGTGAAAGATCTGCGTCCGCAGCCCGACGGCACTGGCCTCCTGCATCTGCCGCGCTCGAAGACCGACCAGGAAGGCTTGGGCGCCTGGGCGTGGCTGTCGGCTGACACGATGCGCCGAGTCGCTGCGTGGCGCGCCGACAGTGGGGTGAACGAAGGTGTGCTGTTCCGCCGCGTCGGCGTCGATCGCCGCCGACAGCGCGCGAAGGAAGCGGCCGATCTGCGCTGGGGCGAGGTGTCGGACGAGGCCGCGCTGCTGGTCACCTACACGGTCGGCGGCGTCCCGCTCACCCGTCAGGGCGTCACCGCCATCTATCGCCGGGTCGCGCTGGCTGCGGCGCAGGGGGGACTGGTGGAGATTGCATCCGGTGAACTCGACGCCGCCATCTCGGCGTTGTCGACGCATTCCCTGCGGGTCGGGCTGACCCAGGACCTGTTTGCCGCCGGCGAGGACGGGGCCGGCATCGCCCTCACGCTGCGGTGGTCCTCGCCGTCGACCGCGCTGCGCTATGGCCGGCAGCTGCAGGTGCAGAGCGGGGTCGCGGCACGAGTGCTGGCGCGGGTCCGCGCATAGCGCGGCTCTCGGATGTTCATTCCGGATCGCGGCGCGCATCCTCAACCCCCATGGCTCTGAACTCGGCAACGGGACCGGCTGCGGGCTGAGCATACGGGCGCAGGACTGCGCATATCCGCTGCAGGAGCGCGCAGGTGTCGGCATGCAGCCCTTTGTTCGTAGCTGTTAAAGGCGGGAAAGGGACAGCCTTACATAACCCTTCTCTTTACGCGTCCGACCCACTTGCAGACGCTCGGATCGGCCTGCCCGCCCACCAGCTTCGGACACTTGTTCAGGTAGTCTGATCGTTCCACCTAGCTGCCACCCCGGCGGGTCGGAATGGGCAGCGGAGGGCGACGGCGCCGTTGGCGATAGCCTCGGCCACGAGGGCCGTTCTTAGATCACACGACAGATGCCCTGGGATGGGGCTTCCGCCCAGATCAGCCTTGCGGCAATTGAGCCCATCAGCGACATCCATCTCTTCTACGGGTAACAACGCGTCTGCCGAACTAGGACGACTGGGGGGACCAGAGAGTTTATGCGCAAGCCGCTGACAGCGTCGTACCTTCTTGCGAACGGGTTCGAAGAAGTAGGATGTTGGGACGCATCCGAGCGCCGACTCAGCCCGCCCCTGCGTTTGCCAGGTGAACGAGGTGTCTATGCCTTCGCTGCAGGCGACGAGGTTCTCTATGTCGGTCTCGCATCCCGTTCTCTCAAACAGCGACTGAGTTTCTATGCTCGTCCGGGTGTCAGTCAGCGCACCAATGTTCGCCTCAATGGCTTAATTCGAAATGCGATCGGCGAAGGCAGAGGTGGCTCGGTTTGTCTGTACAGGCTCGCGGTCTGGATAAGTGGACTGCCGCTGGTTGATCATGCCGCTGCGAGAAGCGGCTGTTCGAAGTATACCTGGTCGGGCGTACGGCCGCCAAGCGCGGAGTGGGGCCTGACGGCATTGTAGAAGGCCAGGTACCGGCCTATGCCGGCGCGCGCCTCGGGAACCGAGGCATAGGCGTTCAAGTACACCTCCTCGTATTTGACCGAGCGCCAGAGGCGCTCCACGAACACGTTGTCGCGCCAGCACCCCCTGCCATCCATGCTGATGGCGATCTTCTCGCGGTCCAGGACGGCGGTGAACGCCGCGCTCGTGAATTGCGAACCCTGGTCGCTGTTGAAGATGGCCGGCTTGCCGTAGCGGGCGAGCGCTTCCTCCAGCGCCTCGATGCAGAATTCGACATCGAGCGAGATCGACACCCGCCACGCCAGCACGCGCCGGGTGAACCAGTCGACGATGGCGACGAGGTAGACGAAGCCACGTGCCATGGGCACGTAGGTGATGTCCGTTGCCCACACCTGGTTGGGCCGCGTCACCACCAGCTTGCGCAGCAGATACGGATAGATCTTGTGCCCCGGCGCCGGCTTCGAGGTATTCGGCCGGCGGTAGATCGCCTCGATCCGCATCCTCTTCATCAGCGTTGAAACATGGAGCCGGCCTACCTGCACGCCCTCCTGCCGGAGCAGATCGCGCAGCATCCTGCTGCCCGCGAATGGGTAGAGCAAGTGCAACTCGTCGATCCGCCGCATGATCGCCAGGTCAGCGTCCGACACGGGCCGCGGCAGATAGTAGATGCTGCCGCGGTTGATGCCGAGCTGTTGTGCCTGGGCAACCAGCGGCAGCGCATGGCCGCGGTCGATCATCGCTTTGCGCTCGGCAACAGACCTGCCTTCCCGAGCGCACCGGCCAAAAAATCATTCGCCAACGTCAGCTCGCCGATCTTGGCGTGCAGCACCGTCACGTCGACCGCCGGCTCTATCGCTGACGCCTCCGCGCCGAACACGTCCGCTGCGCCCTCCAGCAGCCGCGACCGCCACTGCTTGATGAGATTGGGGTGCACGTCATACTGCTGCGCCAACTCGGCCAGCGTCTTCTCGCCTTTCACGGCAGCCAACGCCACCTTGGCCTTGAACACCGGGCTGTGGTTCCGGCGGGGTCGCTTGCTCATCTTGCCTCCTGCTTGCGGCCAGCATGGCCGCTGTCAGATCAGCAATCCACTTATCCCCGCTGTCCAGATTTCCCGAGCCACCTCTGGCCTCACAATCCGCATTCTGGTAGCCCAGCCACCCAGCGTGACTTGGAACGTGTTCCGCATGAGCGGTCCTGAGGGGCTGGAAGCAGCGCTGATCGAGGATTTTTATCTGCCTTGGAATATGAGAGGCTCGGAGACTGAGGTGCTTCGTCCAAGCACTAATCCCGAACCGAGCGATGGGCGGCGGCCGCATGGCAGTGTGCCTAGCGCGATCGCCCGCTTTGTCGCTCTCAATCCAAAATGCACTGAACTTCAGATTGCGAAGGGGGTCTTCGGCCCGAAGGCCGTTCAACCTCAAGCGAACTCTTACTGCCGGAAGCTGGTCGAGCGAGGGGTGCTCGAGCGCTTGCCAACCCGACCCGTGACTTACCTGCTGAAGAAGACCGAAGGTTGAGGGAGCGAACTTCGCGTAGCGCATCACCTCGAGACCCAGTTCCGGCCTTCCGAGGCGGCTTAAGCGCGACCCATTCTCGGTCATTCGCCCGGCCATTGTCGCTTCCCGAGAGCCGTCGCTCGTCCATCAATGTGGAGACGCTATGTGGCCGCTCCAGCTACCCACCATAGCTACCCCGCCATAGGATCAGAGGCGCTGCTGGATTCGAGATTAATCCCTACGCCGCCGAACTCGCGCGGTTATCGGTCTGGATCGGTGAGATCCAGAGAGTAAAGCGAATATCCGGTGCAGCACTACTCGGTCGGTCTGTGGCCTCCCTTGGCAAGTATCGCGTTGGAGACATGGCTCGCGATAGCAGCGGCGAAATCGCACGGGAGAGCGTTGCCGATTATCTCGCAAATCTTGTCAATCCGGGCCGTTTCAAACTTGTAATCGCTGGGAAAAGTTTGGAGCAGGGCCGCCTCCCGAAGCGACAAGGTCCGGTTTTCTTCGGGATGTCCGAAGCGCCCTTTCGATAAGGTAGTACAACCGGCCGTGATTGTAGCCGAAGGCTCATCCCATTTGAGGCGGCCATAGACATTAGAAAAGCCGCGGTACCCACCCCGATGGCAAGCAGGGCGCAAGGTGTCAGGCAGATCTTTACCGCTTTCGCCTTCCTTCAAGCTTTCAAGGCGTTTCACATTGTCGGGGGACATTCGGCGTACCACATGCCAATCAACGGCTGCGAGCGAGTCACGGTCCAGCGACGGTTTGAATGTAACCGCTTCAGACTTTCGGTCGCCGATGGTCTCACGTACCGTCTTCCAGCGCGCAAGTCCGCCAGCTCCGTCGCGGGCGTGTGTCGGTTTCGGCAATGAAATCGCGAACCCCAGCCCTGCTAGCAGCACCAACCGGCGACGAAGCTGCGGCACACCATAGTCCGCGACCTGAAGCACGCCCCAGGTACACACATAGCCTACGGCCTCGAGGCGTGCGACCAAGTCCCCGAAGATTGGCCAGCCCTTTCCGGCTAAGCCGGGAACATTCTCGATCATCACAGCCAGCGGCTTGATCTCTTCAGTCAGGCGCGCAACCTCCGAGACAAGTTCACAGCGCGGATCTGTTCGGCGCCAACGGGAGGTAAGGCTAGAGTAGCCCTGACACGGAGGGCATGCGGCAAGAATATCGACCGAACCGCCTGCAAGAGATAGCAGTTCTGCTCCGGTCACTGTCGCGACATCTTGGCAGAAGACTTCCACGTCGGGATGGTTCGCCTTGAACGTGGCAGCCGCATTGGGCTCGAATTCGATCGCCGCGACCGGTTTTATGCCCGCGCGTTCCAGGCCGACCGCGAGACCGCCGCCGCCAGCGAATAGCTCCACGGCATTGAGAGTCGTCATCAGTTGAGCCTCGGCCGATTGGCAACGAGATCGGCAAGAACATCGTCGTTTGCGGATACGTGCGTCAGCAGTTCCCAGACCTCCTCGCCGCCAAACTCCAGAATTTGCTTCATGCGATCATCATCTGCATCTGGGTTGGCTGTCGACAGCATAGCCGCCAGCATGTCGATATGCCCCCGTCGTGAGTTAAGGAAGACATCCGTCCATGACATGATCTCGATGTCGATACGACCGGGTGACATTCCCTGCCCGTTCGAACCCACGAGGTACCCCTTTCGCTCAGCTCGCGGGTACTGCTGCTCGACGTACACCATATAAGCTGAGAGCTGTTCGCGATTTTTGAACGTCAAATCCTCGCGAGGGGTTTTGATTTCCACGACAACGATCCTGTCATAATCCACATCGGAAAAGAAGACGAAGTCGGGCTTGTACTTGTCATTGATGTCAACGTGGCCAGGATTGAAGCGCGACGGGCTCAGCCCCTGCTGATAAGCTGCTTCGACCAAGGTCTGAAGCCGCTGATTGGCAGTGAGCAGTTCCATCTGCGGCTGCAATATCCAGGGAAACTTCTCAATGAGCTTTTGTAGGTCAGGCTCGGTCCCGCGGTGCTGCATGTCCGACAACACGGAAAGCGCGTAGCCACGCTGTGCGAACGTAACAGCGAGCGATAACGCCTCCGGGATCGCAGCAGCAGCTAATTTGTCTGCCATGTCCAGGAAAGGTCGCGGATCACTCTGACCTCGGCCGTAATCAGACCATACCTTCTTTAGCAGCTCTCTCGTTGGCCGATGAAGATAGGCCTTCATTATAGCGGCCGTGACACGACTGTATGACCCCTCGTCCTTTTCTAAACCGGGCGTAACCTCAGCCAGAAGATCAGAGATTACCTGACGCTCGTCATCCCTGATCTTCGGAAGTTCGTTCGATGCGATCTGCTCGTCGATATGACGGCGTACCGCATCCGCTTCAAGTTTGCGACGAGCAGAACGGTAATCCTCAATCCATTGGCGAACTTTGCGCTGACCCCAATCGTGCAACGCTGCCGCACGCGGATGCTCCCAATCGACCGAGCGACGATCGGTAGAGATCACATCGTCCTCCAATTCATCGATGAAATCCGCCTCAACCACGCCGTACATGTAGCGGGTGAAGATCTCCCTTCCCTTCACCCCAAAGGTGAAGGGGCGATCCTGCGCGATCTTGCCATGAGCATACACGCCCACTCCCGCTTCATCGCTGGGCCAGGCGGCGGTTTTCACAAAGCCAACCCAGTAGCGAACAAGTTGATCGCCGACCTGTTCTGTAATCAGACCCTCAGCCGGGATGCGATGCTCAAATTCGGGCAAGGCGTCTGCCTCGGTTACCCGCTCGCCATCTACTTCGACCCAGAAGTCCGAACGGGAGAGGGTGACCGTGAAGCGCCGGCCCATGGCCTGTCGGAGTGACGCCGCACTTATTTGACGAAGCAGCGACAAGTCACGCATCAGGATCAGCGTTCCGGTGTCGTCGCCGATACGGTTCAGGAAGTCTGTGACCTGCCCCGTCGGATCCTCTTGGAGACGGACATCTTCAATGGATGCGTCCTCCAGAATTACATCCGGGGGGTAGATGGCTTGGTCACCTGGTGCAGCTTGGTTCCCAAGCTCAAGAATCCGGGGGAGCTTGATACGCAGCCAATTGAATTTAAGAACGCCATCCACCTTAGCGCCGGTAAGGACTTCGACTGTTCGCGCGATACCGAACGGGGCCAGTTTACCAATTCCCTTGCGCCCCATGGGGTAACGTTTGGACTGGAATTGATCGGTGCGATCCTTGGGCTTGCCAATCACCAGGTAAGACCCGGCAAGGTCGTCCAGCGTCATGCCCGAGCCATCGTCGCCTACCGCTAGATACCTGCTAGCCCCTTCCGACACGCTGGTGTTCAATCGGATCCAAACCTGCGCCGCACCTGCATCCCAGCCGTTCGAAACCAACTCCGCAACGACGTTCGTGGGACGATTCTGGTAAAGCTTTAGGCCGAGATGTTCGATAATGTGATGGCTGTAGCGCAGGACAAGAGGAGGACGCTCGTCCGTAGACGCACTCTGATTGTCCATTCCCGTCCACCCCTAAACTCCGGGCCCATTGGTGGAGGCCTTCCTAGACGACCCACTGCCTCCATGCCTCGTCGAGACGCTAGGGCAGCAGTTCTGACGGCGCAAGGTTGGGAAGCAACTAACATGGCGTGATTGAGACCGGAGATCAGGGCGATGACGGGGGATAACCCCTCCGCCCCGGCGCGGCCGCTTCTGGAGGGAGATCGTGGTGTGGGACCAGAAACAGCCCCGCACCTTACGCGGCTCGACTACATCGTCTCGCCTCTACCTGTGAGATACCCGCCGCGTGTCCACTGTTGGTGGAAAGCTGACGTTCCCATCGGCCATCAAGCGGCAGCTGTTGGTGGCGTAGTTGCCGTCGTGCTTGTAGCGAACAAGCCTCCGCTCTAGCTATCTGACCACCAACCACCGTGGTTTGCTAATCCCTAGAGCAGCCTTGGAGACGGCCTTCCCGACTTTGACGGGGCCGCGAAGCCGTCAATCAACCGTATAGCCGCTCGTCCCACCATACGGGCTCCGGCAGTTCAAAGGAGATTGCAAGGGCATCCGCGTGTGATGGGTTGATCAGGATGTTGCGTTCAAGCCGGGCTGGGATTGAAGGCACAAGGAGGAGCGCCGTCCGTTGCTCTCTATGCCAAGCAGCGCCAAAAGCCTTGCAGATCCTTTCATCCTTGCCGTCCCATCCTGGATGGGCGGCCACCTGAAAAATCTCGTAGCTGACTCCGTTCGGAATCGTGATGCGGATGTAGTGCTGGTTCGGCGGCAGCACGCTGTTGGCGTGAACCAGCTTTTCAAGCATGGCCGTCGAATAGTGCTCCGACGTGTAGATGATGGGGCTCGCCGGCGTGTTCCAGCGGCCGGGGTACAGCCGAGCGCCTTCGCTGTCGTAGATCGGGTGGGCTCCATCCGGGTCGCCGATACGAAAGGCTGTGAGGACACGGTCGGTCCTGCCGCCCTTCACGCGCCGCCGCCGTAGGCCGCCCGTCCCAGCAGGTTGATGACGAGGTCCGCGCCAGGTCCGGTGGCGAGCGCCACGTCAAGGGGCGGCTTGCCGTCGAGCATCGCATGAGGGCGCGTCAGGAACTCGCGCGCCTTCTCGGGCGCCTTGTATATGTCGAGCGCGAAGCTGAAAACCTTGGCGAGACGTGCCAGTCGATCACCCTCCTCGCTGGTCAGCCGCTTGGATGGCGACTTGCGCCGCCGTTCCAGCGTGGCCTTCGGGATCAGCCGGAACTTAAATCGGGCGTCATCAGGCGCCACGGTGTCAGCCAAGCGGTCAAGCGCCGCCACAGGTAGACCATCCTCAATGGAGTAGGCCAAGGCGAGCCGAGAGGCCTGTTTGCCTACCGGGACACCCAAAAGCGCTTCAATTGATGCGGGCTGAAAAGCCATATTGTCCTCGTCTCACATGATGCACATATACGCCTCATGTGAGACGAGGACAAGACCGTTAGAGCTCCGCCTCGCTGGTCGAGCGAGCGGTCCTTTTTAGATGGTCCGTTCCGCTATAGTCCGCTTTCAATAGCTTGGGTATGGAAAGGAGACCGCCTGCGGCCCGGTCCTCCAGAGGTATGCTTTAAAGCTACCGCCGGAAAATCGATCAGCCTCCGCAAGGTACCGGTGGCATCGAACATGACTCGTGCCGGCACGGCCACCCCGATGTCATAGGTTGAGTGGTTTACAGACCGGCGACTTTTGGAAGGTAGCCCAGCGTAAGCGGACGTTCGGCGGAGCGATATGCGTCGGCTGCTTCGCGCCTCATAACGGTCGCTCGACTGACCTCGGCAAAACTTCGGAAGCTGCCGTTCGATGATGGTCGAGGGGATGGCAGCTAAGCGCTCTCCTTTCAGACATCCAGCCCATCCGAAGAGCGGTGCGGTCAGACCGGCCGGGCGCGAGTGCGCGGCGACGATCGGTAGGTCTGCAGGCTGGCGTTCTGGTAGGTCCTCACGCGCTCAACGATCCTCTCGCGGGGTGCGACGCAGTCCCGGTCCCAGGTGCCATCCTCGGGGCCCGCCGCTCGCCGCGCTGCCCTTCGCACTTCATATCGCGAGGACTGCGACGGACACATTGTCGCGGCCGCCCGCCTCGAGTGCGGCGGCGACCAGCGCCGCCGCAGGATGTTCGGTAGCGTTGCGCAGGATCGACGCGATGCCGGCTTCGACAACAAGGTCGGTGAGGCCGTCCGAGCAGAGCATGACGATGTCGCCTGGCGCGAGCTCGAATTCCTCTACGTGCGGCTCGAGCCGCCGCCTGCTGAGTGTGCCGCCGAGCGACTGGGTCAGGGCGTGACTTCGCATTGCGACGGCCCTCCCACCCGCCGGCGTATGGTCGACGCTGTGCCTCGTAAGGTCCGATCCGCGCAACACGTAGGCGCGGCTGTCGCCGACGTTGAAGAATGTGCAGACCTGTCCGCGCAGGAGCGCGCCGACGATAGTGGTCCCCATCGCTGGCCGCCCAACGCCGGTCGTCATGGCGAGGTGGACGGCGTCGTTGGCTTCGGCGATCGCATCGATAATGCCTGCCGGTCCCGTCGCCTCGGCCAGTCGGCGGGCAAGCGTGTGCACCGCGATCTCGCTGGCAACCTCCCCCGCGCCGTGTCCCCCCATGCCATCCGCGACCAGCATCCACATTCCGTCGCGCCCCGCCGTGGCGATCCAGTCGCCGTCGTCCCCGCGGGTCTGCCAGTCGGGCGCGCGGATCCGGTCCTCGTTGCTTCGACGGACGTAGCCCACGTGCGTCGCGGCAAAGATGCGGACAGTGTCAGCCATTGCGCCGGGGGCGGCACGCCTCTTCGGCGAGGCGGCGGATCCTTTCGACAATCCAGCGGTCGCGGCTGATGTAGCCCTCGACGCGCTGGAAGCCCGAACGGCGAACGATCTCGCCGAGAAATGGCCGGTTGGACACTACCGCGAGATCGTCGTCCTTCACCAAAAAGAAGAAGTCGCCGCGATTGATCTGAAGTAGGCTCACTCTGTTCCTCTGCGCGCGTCTGGTCAGCTCTGCTAGCGGGTCGTAGTGGTCGCCGCCTCGTGGCTCGATTTGGGGTTTAAGGAACGAGCCAACGCAGAGTGCCGCGCGTTCTCCAACAAGTCGATCCATGTCGCGCAGGACGTGCTTGGTCAGGACAGTGGGCTGGAGCCCCGCACTGGTGATCACCAGCGACCTACGCGCGTGCGTCGTCGCCTCCGCGAGAAGCTCGTCCTGCTCGTAGCAGGCCAGCGGGCGGAGGGGCAGACTGTCGAGCTCGTGCTCCGCCATCATGAGGCGGTCGCGCGCGGTCGCCAGTGCTGCCGCCGCCGGGTTGGACGCCCGTCGATTACCGCCGATCTCGACTGCGAGCTCGATAGAGCGGACCTGCGCCATGGCCTCGGCCTCCTCTTTCCTCATCTGGCGGAGCGACTGCCGGTCTGGCAGGAGCTTGATTGCGTCCTTTCCAATGAGCCTCTCGAGCCGCCGGCGGAACTTACCCTCGGCGATCATCCGGACGAATCCCATTTTCTTGGGGCCGCCATTCTCCGCGAACGCGCGTTCGTGGGACTCCGACAGCTTGCCGTCGAGCGCAAACGCGATCTGGATCTCGTCGCCCCGGTCAGCGGCGTAGACCAGCGCGACCGCCTCGCGGAACACGTTGTTGCGTCGGACTACCCGCTTAAGCGCCAGCACGTTGTGACGGAAGTCATCCCCGCGCTGGCGGCGGATGACCCGCCTAACCTCGGGAATGGACAAGTCGGCCACGCTCGGCGGATTGGCCGGGTATGGCCTGATCTCCACTGCGCCGAACGTCTTCAGCTCTGCTGCCTTTACTACGTTGTCGCCAGCTACTCTGACCGGCATGCGCCTCATGCCGTCGTAGTCGACGACGATCATCTCCTCTTGCACGACTTCGCGCGCCTCCTTCTCCAGCCGATCTTGGCCGGCGGGGGTAAGGGCAAATGAACTGACGTCGGAGACAATGGCAGTCCGCGCGACTAAGCCGTCGGTGACGAGCGTGTCGACCGCGGCCCTGACGATGTCCTCCTTGAGGCCCAGCATGCGCGCAATGCCGAACTCTTCAGTCTCCCCGAGCGCTAGGCAGCGCATGGAAAACTCCTGGATCGTCGGCATCGAACGGGTGGCAGTCGTTATCGCCTCTATGGTGAGTCTGAATATCGGCAGGCCGACCTCAGCATAGTCGACGAGCGTAAAGCCCTCGCGGAACTGCGCCGAGCGCGCGAGGTCCTCGGCCCTCACGACAGCGTCTCCATCTCGCAGCTGTCATCATGGGCATCAAAGTAGTCGAGGACCTTGCGGAACGGGTTGCGTCCACGCGCCGAGCGGCAGAACATCTGGTCGCCGACTATAAGCAAAGCGCTCCTGCCGCGCGACAGCGCGACGTTTAGGCGTGGCTTCTCCTTCAGAAAGCCGAGCTGGTTCTGCGGGTTCGAGCGGACGACGGAGTAGATGCACACGTCGGCCTGTCGGCCCTGGAAGGCATCGACGCTGTTGCAGGTGACATCGAGGTCAGGCCACTCGGCGATACCCTGCGACGCCATCTCGCTGAGCGCCTCCACCTGCGCGGTGTATCCAGCGATGACCGCAACCGTCAGGCGCTTCTTCTGGGCCTTGGCGAGGAACTGGAGCTTCAGGAGTAGGCTGCGGACCGCCGCGACCTCCGCCGGATTGCAGAAGGTCTGCCCAACCTCCTTCTCATGAAAGTGCTTGAGCGCGTGGGTCGAATACCATGTCACGGGCTTTGGGATGGCGGGCGCCAGCTTTAGACCATGAGTTTCGACGGGACTTTCCAGGTCGTCGTTGTAGAAGCAGTGGCTCACTAGGTCGCCGATCGGCTTGATCATTCGATATTGGTTGCGCAGCTTTTCGCGGCAGCCGGCCGGCAGTCCGTCGTCGGTAGCGAGGAAGCGATCGAGCAGCGTCTGCTTCACCTCACTCTCGTCAAACGATTCGAGGAGTTCGTCGCCGAGTTCCTCGAAGAACGGGGGCAGCTGCTCGGGATCGCCGACCACGATCCAGCGCCGGCTGCGGGCCATCGGAATAAGCGTCTCGGTCGCAGTTGCCTTGGACGCCTCGTCGATGATGCAAAGGTCGTAAGCAACGTCCTCCATGCCTTTTACGCCGGCGATCCCAACGCAGGTCCCGGCGATGATCTGCGCTGCCGACAGCATGGCGGCGTTGAAGTCGGACGAGCGCCCGACGCGGAGCTGCCAGTCCTCTAGGAGCGTAAGACGGTCGCGGCACGCGCGGACGACCTCGCTCCCCTGGAGGAAGTGCAAGGCCCAGTCCGCTAATTCGTCGCTATCGCCGGAGCTCGCGAGCTCGGCGGCGTAGCCCCCCATCCCCTCCATCTCCCGGAGGAGGGAGCGCTCGTTTTCGCGCAGCTTGGACAGCGCGCGTCCGAGGTCGCCGATTTCGCTGTCCAGCTGGGTCGTCTCCTCGTCGGCCTCCTGCTCGTCTATCTCGGGCGCGTCATCCGCGAGTTCCGCCTTGACGCCTTCCTTCTCAGTGCGCAGCGCCGCTATTCCCTCCTCAATCTCCCCCTGCCGGCGGCGGATCTGCAGCAGGCGCTCCACCTTCATTCCTACCTCGACAGTCGAACGGTCGACACCGTTCTCATGCGCCCACCGGTTCATGTCCGCCTCGGCCGCCTTTCGCACCTCTGCGATCCACTTCTCGACGCGCCGCTCGAGCAGGAGCTCCTTGCTGGTGGGCGAGATCTTGGGTTCGTCGGCGCGTCCGATCCGGATGACGTCGAGCTCCGTATTAAGCTGGGTCACGCGCTCAAGCACGTTGTCGAGAGCGATGTGCGTCTGCGACGACAGCAGGATGCGGTGCTTCGGGTTCAGCTTCAGCCACTGGACGACGATCTCGGTTATGAGCTTCGTCTTGCCCGTCCCGGGCGGACCCTCGATGGCAAGCATGTCCTGAACGCCTAGCGCGTTCATAAGGATGCTGAGCTTCTCGGCATCGAAGTCCGGATCCGTCGGCGTCACGCCGGTGACCGGCACACACGGGGTCGCCGATGGCGGGTCGAGAATGATCGTCTTCAGCCGCTGGTCCACGGCGCGGTCGAAGAGCACCGTGTTCAGCGCTTGGGTCTGGTGGTTGAGCGCGCGCTGGGCGGCGACGGTGTTGATCGACAGTTCGCCCCTCGGCGGGATCCGGCCCGCGTCGCCGTGGGTGATCTCCATCGTCAACATGTTGAAGGCGATGGCGACGATGCGGCCGGTTATCTTCCCGCCGCCGGCCTCGACTACCCGTTCCTGTCCCACGATGTCCTCGGGCTGAGCGATTTCCGTCGTGAAGACGACCCGCTCGCCGCTGCCGCTCCGGTGGACGTAACGGATCGCGCTCTTGCGTTTCGCCTCCAGGTCGGCGCGGTCTCTGAGGTAGCCGCGCCAGACGCGAAAGATCCGCTGCGTCGCGCGCGCCGATCGCTCCTCGCGCAGACGGAATTCGAGTTCGCGGGCCTCGGAGATCAGGAGCTGGAGCTTCTGTCCGGCGGTCCGCTCGTCGGGCGGCCTAGTGAATCGGATGCGGACGCTGCGGACGAGCCCGCCGTCCCTCAGCTCGGCCGCGAGCCCGGCGCCGAGCTCGCTGGCGGATGTGATGTGGAGGATCTCGCTATGGCGCCCGGCCAAGAGCGCCTCGAACTTCCAGGCGCCGCCGATCAGGTCGACGCGCTGCAGGTCCCCCTCCTTGCTGGGGCGAGTGAAGATCGCGCAGAGATCGTCCAACTCCTCTGAGACGAAACGCTCGACGAGGCTCGTCTCCTCGGTGTCGAGGCGGCGCTCCAAGGCAATCTTCGTCTTGTCGTTGAGGCGAAGATGCAACTCGAGCACGCCGCCCTCGCGCCGCTCGTCGTTGACGCCAGCCTGCCTCAGCTGCTCCATAAGGAGCGACGCGAGGGGAGGCCTCTGCGCGGCGTCTGCGCTCAGGCATCGCTCGACGATCGGCCTAACGCCCAAGGGCAGGACGGCCTCCTGGAGCGCCACGACGAGGTCCTCGTCGCTGTCGAAGGTCCTGCCCGTGATGCAGGAGAGCGCGACCGCCGCGAAGGCGTAGCAGTCTCGGGAGAGCGCGTGCTCATCCTCGGGCTTAGAGGGCGAGTAGCCCGGGGTGCGGTCGAACCTGAACGTGTATCCGGCGACGGGCGCCCACGACCCGCCGTTGTCCAGCAGCTTGGCGATGCCGTAGTCGGCTAGCTTCGCCGTGCCGTCCTCGGCCACGAGAATGTTCTTCGGCTTGATGTCGCGGTGGGCGATCTTGCTCTTGTGGGCGAACGCGATGGCCTCCAGGAGCGGTTCCCCGAACCGGTCCCAGAACTCCTGCCAAGAGATGGCACCGTCTCTGACGATGACGTCCTCGAGGTTCATCGGAACCCAGTCGAGGACCAGGAACCAGTGGCCGTCGTCGTCCCGGTCGACGTCGACCACCTCGACGATGTTGCGGTGGCTGAGCCGCTGGAGCAGCTCCACCTCGCGGTTGAAGCCCGCCTGGCCCCGTGCGTCGTCCGGCCCGAACTTAACGCGCTTGATCGCGACCATCTTGGTGCGGTGCGAGTCGAACGCCTGTGTGACCGTCGCTTGGGCGCCCTTGCGCACGATCTCGGTCAGCATGTAGCGGTCCGCCAGAACCGTGGGCGGCGCGTGCGAAGACCCGCTCACCGGTAATGCCCCCAAGTCAAATTAATCACCCCTGCGACGCCTCCCCCGATGGCAGACCTTCCACGCATATCGGACCGCGGCAAGGGTTTACAGTTTCCACCCCTGAACTTCCGGTAAACCCAAGGAGCGCCAGCGCGCGATAGACGAATTCAGGCAGAACGAACCAGCCGGTCGTTCCTGATGTAGGTGGAACAGCTCGTCCTGTGCAATCGGCCACGGCTTGCTGGAGAGCTTGACGAGTCATGCGATAGGCGGGCGGCGGGAGGAGCCATCTCGTTGACAGCTTATCGACATACAGAGCCGAAAGCCGCTCGTCCGCAACCGTGAAGGGTTCCGGGCGCCGGAGGCGTACGGAAGTCCCCGAAGCACGAACCGCGGGCCGCACGCGATGAGCTATGGGGTTTTCGGGTTTCGGCTGATCTCGGGGCGAGTAGCCAAGGCACCAGGATGCATCGTGGCTGACGGGATGGTGGCTGCCGAGCGAGGTAGATCCGGACTGCGATCGCAGGGTGATACGGTCGTTAGGGCGACTGCTGGCGGTGATCGTACAGGCGGTGACATCGCCGGAAGCGCAGTGGCTGCGCGGCGTGCTGGAGGCGCGCCATGCCGGGTCATGGCGCGAGTTCCCGGATGGGCGGTATGCCGGCAGGCGGCGCACGGGGCTGCTGCCAGCGGGCAAAGGTCTCGATCACGATCATGCGCCCGCCGCAGCAGGGGCATGGCGACCGGATCTCCGGCGGCTCCTCAGGCGCATTGTCTTCCGGTGACGGAGCGACCGCGAGCAGCTGGCGCGCAAGTGCGAGACTGGCCTTACGGGTTCCGCTGGCGAGCAGGCCATAGTGCCGGATGCGGTGGAAGCCGGTCGGCAGCACATGGAGTAGGAAGCGTCGAATGAACTCCTCGGCGGGGAGCGTCATGACCTGCTGCCGGTCAGGTCCGCTGCGGCGATAATCCTTGTAGCGGAAGGTGACGCCCTGCCGGCCGAAGGAGATCAGGCGGCTGTTCGAGATCGCCACCCGGTGGGTGTAGCGCGACAGATAGGCGAGCACCGCCTCGGGACCGGCGAAGGGCGGCTTGGCGTACACCACCCAGCGCTTCTTCCGGACCGGTGAGAGGTGCCGCAGGAAAGCACGCCGATCGGCGAGCCCGGAGAGCTTGCCGAAGAAGGCGAGACGGCCGGCATCGTGGAACTGGAGCAGCCTTGTCAGGAACAGCCGGCGGAACAGCGCGCCAAGCACCCGCACCGGCAGCAGGAAGGCGGGTCGCGAGGAGATCCAGCGCTGGCGATCGGGCGTGATGCCGCCGCCCGGCACGATCATGTGCACATGCGGGTGGTGGGTCATGGCTGATCCCCATGTGTGGAGCACGGCGGTGATGCCGATGCGCGCGCCCAGATGCTTCGGGTCGGCGGCGATAACGAGCATCGTCTCGGAGGCCGTCTTGAACAGCAGGTCGTAGAGCAGGGCCTTGTTGTGGAAGGCGATGACGGCGATCTCGGCGGGCAGGGTGAAGACCACGTGGAAGTATCCGACCGGTAGCAGGTCGGCTTCGCGCGCTTCCAGCCATGCGCGCGCGGCGGCACCCTGGCACTTGGGGCAGTGCCGATTGCGGCAGGAGTTGTAGGCGATCCGCCAGTGCCCGCAGTCTGTGCAGGCCTCGACATGGCCGCCGAGTGCAGCGGTGCGGCAATGCTCAATCGCCGACATGATCTTCAGCTGATGCAGGCTCAAATGCCCGGCGTGAGCGGCCCGGTATGCAGGGCCGGCGGCGCGGAAGATATCGGCGACCTCGAGCGAGGTGCGCACCGGCTCAGCCGGGAGGCGACGCCTCTGAGGTCGTGAAGAGGCCGAGCCGATCGAGCGGACTGGTCACCGCGCGTACGGTCTTCGTCGCCACCTTGGTGTAGAAGGCGGTGTTCTCCAGCTTGGCATGGCCGAGCAGCGCCTGGATGATGCGGATGTCGGTGCCGTCCTCGAGCAGGTGCGTGGCAAAGCTGTGGCGGAGCGTGTGCGGGCTGACGCGCTTGGTGAGCCCGGCCGCCTGCGCCGCTTCCGCCACGACGCGATGGAGCTGCTTGGTCGAGATCGGCTTCATCGCGTGCTGGCCGGGGAACAGCCAGCCATCGCGGTGCATCACGCCCTGTTCGCGGCCCAGCTTCCACCACTGGCGCAACAGCGTGAGCAGGTCGGCCGGCAGCATGGCATTGCGGTACTGACCCCCTTTGCCACGCTCGACCCTGAGCAGCATCCGCTCGCTGTCCACGTCGCGCACCTTGAGCATCGAGACCTCGCCCACGCGCAGGCCCGCGCCGTAGGCGACCGACAGCGCGGCCTGGTGCTTGAGGCATGTGGTGGCGCCGAGCAGCCGAGCCACTTCATCGCGGCTCAGGACCACCGGCAGCTTGCGCATCTGCTTCATGCGCACCAGCCGGCGCGCGAGGTCCGGCCGGTCGAGCGTATGGGTGAAGAAGAACCGCAGCGCCGTGACGATGCTGTTCATGGTCGGCACCGGCATCCCGTCCTCGCGCTGCTCGATCTGGAAGCGGCGCAGATCCTCAGCGGTGGCCGTATCGGGAGGGCGCCCGAGGAAGGTCGCGAAGCGCCCGACATCGCGGATGTAGTTGCGCTGGGTCTCGCGGCTGAAATGCCGCATGGTCATATCGTCAATCAGCCGCTGGCGCAGCGGGCTGACGGGTGCGGTGGGCGCAACGGGGACAAGCTCGTTCATGGTTCGACTCCTTGGTTGAAGGAGCCGAGATGCTCTGCCCGCGCAGGGCCTTGCTCAATCCATGCGCGGCGCTCGCTGTTCTAGCCGAACCTCACCGCCAGCGCCCATCCGCGCAGCGGTTCGTGCAGCGGCCCAAACTGAGCCAAATGCGGATGCTGCAGGAACGGCCGGTTTCGGGCGGCGAGCGCCTCATCCGCGATGACCGACTTGGGGGCGAAGCCGACCGGCAACTCGTAGGCCCCTTTGCCGACCACGATCATCTTGGACGGGTGGAAAGAGGAATGCCGCGTTGCGGTAGAAAGCGGAAAAGCAGCTTTTGGAGATCTAGGGTCCAAACCCAATCAGCAGCTTGATTTCGCCTAGCGGTGCTGATTCAGGGCGTGTCCGGTTGTGGGGAGGCTCAGGCATGGCGGGATCGTTGTTCTGGTTGTCGGACGAAGCGTGGGCGGTGATCGAGCCGCACTTGCCGAAGAACCAGGCTGGCGCGAGGCGAGTGGATGATCGGCGGGTGATCTCGGGCATCCTGCATGTGCTCAAGGTGGGCTGCCGCTGGTGCGATTGCCCGGCCGATTATGGTCCGTCCACGACGGTCTACAATCGGTTCAACCGCTGGTCGCGTCGAGGCTTCTGGCTCAAGCTGCTGGACGCTCTGGTCGAGGCCGGAGCCGTGACGAAGAGTACCGCGATCGACAGCACCTACATCAAGGCGCAGCGCGCGGCGTTCGGGGGAAAAGGGGGCGCTCGATCCAGGCGATCGGCCGCTCGCGCGGTGGCTGGACGACCAAGGTCCACGCGCTCACCGACGTCATCGGCCGTCCCTATGCGCTGATGCTGACCGCCGGCAACGCCAGCGACCTGAAGGCCGCGCCTGCGCTCCTCGAACGCGCCGGCCGCATGCACTATCTGCTAGCTGACAAGGGTTATGACGCCGACCGGCTGCGGCGCTCATTGCGCGAAGCAGGAGCCGTCCCCGTCATCCCCGGTCGGCGCAATCGCAAGCGCACCATCCGCTACGATAAGGATCGCTACCAAGGCCGGCACCTCATCGAGAACGCCTTCTGCCGCCTCAAGGACTTCCGCCGCATCGCCACCCGATACGACAAGCTCGCTGCCAACTTCCTCTCAGGCGTGGCGCTCGCTACCGCCGTCGCCTTCTGGCTCTGAACGAGTCTGAGCCCTAGAGACCGAAAGCTGCCCATGATCTCAAAAGGTTGCCGCTTTCCTGGTCGCCTTTGCATTTCCCTACACAGCAAGCGCCGAGTATCTTAGGCCGAAAACCCGCAATGACGTAGCAAGGGTACTACAGCTCCTACCCGTCGTGCCGGGGGCTCTACGACCGGGAGAATGTGAGTGCCCACTCAGCAAGAGATGGTGAAGCGCCAGAAGGTGCTGGCCGAATTCGGCGAGCTTGCGCTGGCCAGCAACGATTTGGACGAGGTGCTGACGGAAGCATGCCGGCTCATCGGCGGTGCGCTTGGCACGGATCTGGCCAAGGTGCTGGAACTCCAGGATGACGGACGCACCCTGTTCATGCGGGCAGGGATTGGTTGGCCCGAGGGCATGGTTGGCGAGGTGCGGCTGCAGATGAGCGAGCGCTCGTTAGAGAGCTACTCGATCAACAAGGGCGAGCCCGTCATCACGGAGGACATCGAGCGAGAAGACCGCTTCACATTTCCTGACTTCATGAAGGAGGCAGGCGTCGTCGGCCTGGTGAACGTCCCGATTTTTTTGCCGGGACGAGAGCCTTACGGCCTGCTGCAGGTCGACAGCCGCGAGCCGTGGAAGCCGAGTGCCGAGACGACCGAGTTCCTGCGGGCCTACGCGATGATCCTTGGTCCGGTGCTTGATAGGCTGCATAAAGCCCGTGACCTTCGGGTGGCGCTCGAGCGAAACCAGACCCTGTTTCGCGAGCTGCAGCACCGCATCAAGAACAATATCGGCGCGATCAACAGCCTCGTGAGAATGCGGGAGCGCCGCGCGAAATCCGAGGAAATCCGTGCGGAGTTGCAGATCGTCGGGGAGCGCATCGAGGCGCTCCGGCTCGTCCACGAGCAGGTCTATGCCGATCAGTCGGACGACCGGCTGTCGCTTCGCAGCTATGTCACCAAGCTGCTCGGCGGGCTGTTGGACCTCCACCGGGAGAAGCCGGTCCGGTTGGAGATCGACATCGAAGAGGTCGAACTGCAGAGCGATCGAGCGGTACCGCTCGGTTTGATCCTGAACGAGTTCACCACCAACAGCCTGAAGTACGCCTTCCACGATCGGGAGGATGGCAGACTTATCGTTTCGGCACGCTGCAAAGATGATTGCATCACGATCCGAATCTGTGACGATGGCCCGGGCCTCCCGGCGCTGCGACAACCGACCGGCCGGCGATCGGGCACGGGCATGTGGCTGATCGAGAGCTTGTCGCGACAGCTCGGGGCGGAGCCGCATTGGTCGTCAGACAAGGGCGCTTCGCTGATGCTTGAATTTCAGCGTCGAGAATAAGTGTTCAAGCTCCGCGCTGCGCGGAAACGCCAAGCAGAAGGATTAGCGGCTCACCTGAGCCGGGAGCAGACCGACGCGAAAGGCCGCTTGCAGGCGCTCCGCGCACTGCGAGGAAAAGACTAATTTGAAGGCGGAAGCTGCCGAGGCGAGCCATTCTTGATGCCACCACCAACTAGGGCAACGCGATCGGCACCCACCAACCTGGCGCTGACTCCTCAACGGGTTTCCACGCGCTCGTGGCCATGTTCACGGCGGCAGATCTGCACAGGACGAGAACCAAACCTTCTTCTGCTGACCCGGAACTGATCGTCAGAGGCAAGAGTACGTCTTGCTCGAATGCCCCATAATGGAACACGACGAGAACGCCTTGAAATCGTCCCGATTTTCGACTCTTGTGTGAGTTGCTGACCTTATAGTTGGCAAGCAACCCGGGGCGCGGGACCGTGGAACAATATGCCAGGCTGATGATGATCCTGGATGGGCTCCGGCACATTCACGAAACCGGCAAGTTGCCGAAGAACCGCAGCGAGGTCGACCATGCCTGCCGCGAGGTGTTGAAGATCTCCCCGCTGAACAGCGTAGCCCGAGAGTGGCTCGACACATGCAAGGAGCGGCGTCAAGCGCGCAAAATGAGCAAATCCATGCGGGGATAGCAGTTCAAGCGGTCGATCTTCCGCGCTACAAGGTTGCATGAAACGCGACAGCCTGCGCAGCCTCTACCGCGAAACAATGGACGCCATGAATCCGTCGACCGATGCGTCGATCGAGTCTTTACGCTGGCGCTGGGCAAGAGGCGAGCTGCGCGAACCGAAGGTTACGCCCGAACAGCTAATGGCGCTTTCCGATCAGGACGAAGCCTGGGCGACGCACGCCTTCCATACCCTGGAGCGGACCGGCTTCCTGAACCACAACTACCGACACTTCCTGTGGAATGACCCGAGCCGAACACAAACCGCGAAAACCCTGGACGCTCTTGCCGGCCTTGAGGCGGCCGCGCTGTTGCGAGCGCAGTTGATCGACATGAGCAAGGTGGAATCCGAACTGGATTATCGTCACTCCGAGATCCTGCGCATGGCCAACAGTGGCACTGTCCTGGGCGTCGTCATGGCGCTGCAGCGCTACTTTGCCACGTTAGTGGTCAGCTTCGGAAGCCAGGAGTTGATGAGCAGGTATGCAGAGCTGAACAAAGTAGCGGTGTGCTACGCCTGGGCCCACCAGTTGCAGCCGACCGACGTCGAGGACCTTGGCGATTGGCTAGTGCTGATGCCCGAAGTGATCGAAAGCAAGGACGGCGCCGAAGCGGCGCACCTGTGCCAGGCGATCAAGTGCCTACCATTTGGAGCACAGCTGCCCGACCTCGCGGCCGCCTAATCGGGCAGAAAGCCCTTCACTGAAGCGGACTGGTTCGCCGGCAGGCGCGGCATCAACTGCTTGGGAGCGCTGGGCGTGCGCAGATAGTTGATGTGCCCCGTGATCCGCTTCTCGACGCTGCGCTCCATATTCCCCAGGAGGTCAGGGCCGATGCCGTCGTTGCGGCGATCGAGCTGCTGGTGCAGCGCACCAGACAAAGCATCGAAATAGGTCCGGACCGCCTCGCACCCCTTCCGAGCGTCCCGGCCGGATCGTATCTCCTCAATGATCCGCGTGACCACTTCGCGCAGCGCGGCGCCATCTCCGCTCTCGATCTCGGCAAGCCATATCAGCCGGAAGAATATCGGCGGCACCAGCTGATTGGCGAGAGCCGTCAACTTCGCCTGCTGCCCGCCGAGCAGCATGGCATACAGCTCCAGCGCTTCAAGATAGAACCGCTCGTCATGGGCCGGAAGTACGGCAACAGCCTTGTCGAAGTGCTGCTGCAGATATGCGCCACCGCGATCACGATCGAGGATCAGACGGGTAGCCCCCAGCTCGAACAGCGCACAAAGGACCTGGCGCCACTCCTCGATCTCTTCGTGGCCAAGACCAAGAACGAGATAGATCCCTTTTGACCGCACGAGATATCCGTCGCCGGCAAGCGAAGTCAGAACCTGGCGGACCTTCTTCTCGTTGATGCCAAAGGACTGCTCAATCTCGTCTGAGGCGACGGCGCCGCCGGGCCTTAGCTCCCCTGCAAGGATGCGGCCGCGCAGCGCAATATATACCGTGTCGACATCGTGGACCATGTGCTCTCAAGCTTCTCCCCGGAGGGCCGGTACGCCCGGCTCGCAACCGTTCTTAGGCGAAAACATTGTGACTGACAGGGGCAACACTGCCGCGGCATCCTGCCTGCAACTCGCCCTGGAACATAAGCGCAACGCTGGCTTTGATTGGTTGAAGCCGCCGGTGGTTGCATTTCGTTCTTCCAGGTGCGATGCTTTGGCATTGGAGCGCGCCATGGACGAACGTATTTCTTCCGCGATTTACAATCCGCACAACGAGTACGACATCACGACCGTGATGGGTAATCAGAGGTTGAGCGACGATTGGCAGAGAAGTAATCGTGCGCTCCGCGCCCGCCGGGATCCGCGACTATCTCGATTCGTGTTCTTCCTTCTGGTTGGTGTGTTCACACTGCTGGGCCTGTTGAACTGGCTCCTTTCCTGAGCGTCAGTCGCGATCTCGCAGCGAGTTTCGCCGCGGGTCCACCGGGCTTCCGTCCTTCCAAATCTCATAATGTAGATGAGGGCCAGTAGAACGGCCGGTGGAGCCGACGCGGCCGATCGTGTCGCCGGCAGCCACCTCAGACCCTACATCGAGCTCTGAACTCGATTGCAGATGAAAGTACTTACTCTGCGAACCATCTGCATGGTCGAGAACGACATAGTTGCCACGCGTGTCATCGTACCCGTTCTCCGCCACCGTCCCGGACGCAGTCGGACGGATCGGAGTACCGGCAGGTGCGGCGATGTCCTGCCCGTTGTGATTGCCTGTATGCCCAGTAATCGGATTGACCCGGCGCCCCATATCTGAAGACAGCCGTCCGCTAACTGGAAACGTTGGCGCCTCTCCGCGGCTCAACGGAGCGACCGCCCCGGAGCCGCTCGAACGAGATAAACCCGTAATGAGTTCAGCGGTGTCAACAACACCTTCGACTACATCACCGACGATTGGCAAGGACTCGTTCCTAGACCTGACAACGCCCCCAAGTGCCCCCGCTTCCTGACGCGCACCGGCAACCTCGTAAGCGAGCCCAAGACCTTCAGTGGAGATGTTATCCGTCGTTGCGTCGATACGATCGCTGACGGTTCGTGCCAGCTCCGGATCGCGCGAGGATGCGCGTACATTCACATCGGGTCCCTGACCCTGCAGGCGGCCGAGATTGGCATTGCCCCAAGCGACGACCTCCTCGGCCGACGACACCGATGGGCCTTGCATCGTCATGGCCGGCGTCTCCGGGATTGAAACACCAAGCTCTTCGCGAACCTGCTCAACCCGCTGCTGCATGTAGCCGTCGAGCATCAGGTCACGCACCTGCTCCTGTTGCGCTGTCTTGGGCACGACCACGCCAGGCGTCCAACCACTGGACGCGAGGATCGAGTTCTCCGGCTTCGCCAATTCATTCTGCGCGTAGGTGACGAAATCCTGGGTCTCATTGCGGTTGAGAGTGAAGCCGCGTGCTTCGGCCTGGCTGACCTCATCGCTGATGCGGCGATAGGTCTCTTCGCTCCGCGCAGCTTCGACAGACGCCGAACGCGAATCCTCGATATTCGCGCCGAGCCGGTTGGATAGAGCCCTGAGCGTGCTGTCACTGCTAGAACTGGTCGCACGGGTGAAATCCTCGCGCGCCGTGCGCGCCTGCGTGCTGTTGCTCTCCTGACGGACGTAGTCGTTCATTTCGCTGAGAGCCTGATCAGCCGTTACAGTACGCCCGGTGTCGCGACTTGCCTGGGCGGCTGCCCGAACAGCGATATCGGCTACACCAGGGATACCCGTTCGCAAATTGGCCTCCCCAGTAACGGCCGAAACACGCGCGATGCGCTCGGAATCGCTTTTCGACAGACCCCATCGGTTTTGCAGAGTGTTGGAAATCCTATCTGAAACCTCTTGAAGGTTAGTGAGGCTGTTGTTCAGGCCGGAGCCCGTTTCAGTTGAACTACCCCTTCGTGTTTCCGCAGCCGTAAGCAGATCAGTTGCCGTCGACGCTGTCGCCGACAAGCGATCCATTGCCGTCTGTCGGGTCGATTCCACCCTCCCGTAGCCGTCCGATAGCGCCTGCCGCATATCAGTGGAGAAGTTGGACGTCCCCGTCGGGGTAAAGGCGAGGGACGACAGGCCCCCTCGGGAGTCGAAGACACTCGTCCCATCGGCAGTATAGGCTGTGGTCGTGCCATCGGCATTGTGAAAGCTCGACCGGCCCATGCCGGCGCTGAAGCTGGGCGCCGAGTTGAACTGGTCGGCCTGACGCACATTGCCGGTGAGGTTCTGGTAGCTGAGATTGCCATAGGCGTAATTGCCGGTGGTGCGCTCGACCGCAGCTGCCTCGGCCGCACCCTGCGCCGGCGCCAGCATCGAGGTGGCCTGCGAGGAGATCGCCATCGCGCCGCGCGCCATGCCTGCGGCGAGGAACGGGATCGACATCATCATGAAACCGGCGATCGTCGCCGTGTCGGCGTTGACGGCATCGATCCCGGCCATGCTCGCCATGGTGACCCCACCATCGCTGACCGCCTGCATCGCGCGCGCGGTGCGATCCATGATGAACATATGCAGGACCGCATAGAGCGGACCCCAGGCGGCAAGGTAGAAGAACCCGGTGAAGTAGCCCTTCACCGCCGGCACCCCGGTCTGCGGCAGCAGGAACAGCGGGAAGATCACCGGGAACATCGCATAGAACACCACCGTCAGCACGATGTTGAGCAGCGGCACCCAGGTCATCGCCTGATCGGCGATCGAGGTGTAGGTGTTGCGCGCCTGTTCGTCGGCCCGCATGTTGGAGAAGGTGTCGCCATCGGCGCCGCCGAGATTGGCTCGCGCTTCCAAGAAGGCATCGACCAACGCGCGCTGCTGGAAGATCTGCGGGGCCGTCTGGCTGCCGTTGAAGAAGGCGTTGCCGATCAGCGGCAGGTCACCCTCGAGCTTGGTCCTCGCCGCGGCGTCCGACAGATTCGGATACATCCGCCGCGCCTCGTAGAGCAGGCCCACGGTGGTTTCGGCCGGAATGGTGACGTTGGCCAGCTCGCCATAGCCCTCGCGGCAGGTGACAATCTCCGAGGGGCCGCTTGCCGGGATCCACTTCATCCCGCGGGCATCCGAGCCAGGCCCGATCGCCTCCAGCAGATTGGTCGAGTTGGCCACGTCGCTCATGCCCTTGTGACCCAGCATGAAGTCGTAGAACAGGCATTGGCGGATATACTCTTCCACATTGGCCTTGGCGCGCGGATCGCGGATGCGAAACTCGCGGGTGCGGTCGAACAGACGCGAGCCGTAGATCATCCCGTTGGTGGTGAGCTGCAGGGCAGCGGGCATGGTGAACACGGTCTCAGCGGTGCGGGTCATCCAGTCGCCGGTCTGGCTCGAGATCGAGGCGACGACCGCGAGCCCGACCGGAACATTGTCGACCACGGCTGCCGGCAGCGCGGGATTGAGCCGATCGGTGACCTTCACGCTGGTGGTGGGCACGATCAGCGCGCCGTACATCAGCGTCGCGCCAAGGAACCAGTTGAGCCATGCACGCCAGTTCATCGAGAAGGCGACCACCAGCAGCGAATAGATCAGCCCGATCACCATCACGACGCGGATGAGCGAGCGAAACCCCCCTCCCCCGCACCAGGCCGACACCGCGTTCAGCACGTTGACGATGTACTCGCCGCCGCCGATCGTGAAGACTTCGAGCATGGCCGGATGCGTCCTTACTGGATGCCCTGGGAAGACATGGAGCGGCTGAAGGAGAGGGCGGCCGACATCTGCGGCGAGAGGCTGTTGCGGAGCGTGCGCTCGAGGAACAGCGAGCGCTCGACCACCGCCTGGGTGCGGACCAGGCGCTCGTTCATCGAGAACGAATAGTTCTGGATGATGTCGCGCACCGAGGAGATCTGCTCCCGCCATTGCCCGAGCGTCTCGGGATCGGCCCGATCGAACGATGCCGAGCCTTGCGCCACGTAGGAGTAGAACTGGCCGGCGACGGTCTCGAGCATGTCGACCGCAACGATCTCGGCAAGCCCGTCCATCTCGCCCGGCGACATCCCGCCGAGCGTCGCCGCCGCGTTCACGGTGATAATCTTGTAGAGCGGGATGCTGGTCGCACCCAGCAGTGCGATCTCGTCGGTGGTCAGCGCGGCATCGGAGCGGACCTTGGCATCCATGCTCTGGATCATCGCCAGCACCCGGTGCTTGAGCGCCACCGCGGGGGCGACGCTCAGCGTCTGGGTGCTGACATCGAGGCAGGTGTCGGGGTCATTGCAGCGCAAGATCCTGGTCTCGCTGCTGCCATCGAGCAGCGCCGTCAGCAGCGCGCGATCGCCCACACCCACATAGCGGTAGGACGGAGCACCATCGGCAGTCTCGGGACGAGTGTAGATGATCGTCCCCACAAGGCTCATCAGGTACTCGCGGAACTCGGTGCTGAAGCCCGGATAGGTCTTCTTGAGCATGTGCCAGGTGTAGTTGACCGACTCCGCCGAGAGCGCTTCATCGGTGTTGCTGTCGAGGATCGCCTCGCGCTCGCCGCCGGCATTGCAGTTCTGGCGGCCCTTGGCCCAGTCGGTCGCCCATCCCTGGCTGTTGGCGATCGCCTTGCAGACCTCGCTGTCGCGCCCCTGGCTCTTGCCCCACAGGCCGCCCACCAGTCCCTGCGCCATCTCGCACGAGCTCATGTTGAACTGGTTCATCTGCTGCGCCTTCTGCGCCAGCTCCTCGATCGTCGAGCCGATCATCGGGCTCAGCGACTTGATCGCCAGCTGGAAGGCAAAGCCCAGCGCATTGTTGGCGGTCGCCTTCAGCATGGCGACGATCTCGTCGGAGTTGATGAAGGAGAAGCTGCCGGAAAAGACGTCGATGCCGCCGCAGCCGGCCTTCAGCGAGGGCAAGTTGACCTGCACCGGCGAGACGTTGCGCTGAGGGAAGCGCGTCCAGACCGAGCCACCGCTATGATAGCCCGACGACTGCCCCTGATAGGCGGTCGGGCCGCTCGCATTGGCCGTGCCGCCCATATCGTTGAAGAAGGTGTTGAGCTCGCTCCCCACATTGGCGGCTGCCGGCACGGCCGCGAGCGGCAGGCAAGCGACCGCGCTGAGCAGGATGCCGGCGCGCTGTAGCCAGGGCCGACGCTGGAGCCGTCGGCGCGTGTCGTTCGTGGGCATGCGCATCAGTAGTCGCTCCCGGGTTGGGTCTGCGTCAGATAGAAGATCCGCTGCATCACCTCGTCGGCCGCCATCAGGCCGTAGCCGATCGGCACCGGCTGCTTAGTCTCGGTGTCGAACAGCACGAGCGCGGGCACCTGCCGGTTCGGCCCCAGCCCCATGCGGTCATACTGGCCGGTATCGACGACGAAGTTGGGGAAGGCGGCATTGCCGCCGCCATCCATCGAGACCGCCAGGACCTCGAGCCCGTACTGGTCGGACAGGCTGCGCATGATGGGGCCGAACACCTGACAGGCGGCGCAGGCCGACGAGTAGAAATAGAACACGCCATAACGCTCCGAGAGCGCGGCCATGGTGCCCTGCCGGTCGAAGCGGCGCTGATCCATCCAGGTCTGCTTGCCCAGCGTATTGACCGGGCGCTGCAGCGTGTAATCGAGTTCCGGGTTCTGCCAGAGCGTGCGGCTCCAAACATCGGCGAAGGTCGAGGCGCGATCGAGCTGCTGGCGCTGGAAGGTGATGTAGGAAGTCAGGTTCTCGGTGGTCGGATCGAGCACCGCCCTCGCCTTCAACTCGTCGAGTTCGGCGGTGATCGCCGCCAACTGCGCGCTCGCACTGATCTCGGGTGCCGGCGCTTGCGGCGAAGCCGGCTCGGGCGCGGGCCGCTTGACCGGATCGCAATAGAACCAGCTGCCGAGCCCTCGCTCCACGCAGTAGAAGGGATCGCGCCCTGTCGCCTGTTCCTCCGCCGTGCTGGCGGGAGGGAGGATCGCGGAAAGGGTGAGGGCGGCCAGACCTGCGGTTGAGATGAGACGCCTGGACATCACGAGGGCTCCTTGGGCGAGTTGATGAGGCTGAGAAGGATCGAGGTCTTGATGAGACCCTGGCCGCGATCGAGCATCCGGATCGAGCCACCGGTGAGCGTGGTGACGGTCTCGACGCCATCGGGCGTCAGGCGCCAATCGGAGAAGTGCTGGTCGGCAGCGACAATCCAGCCCTGGACCTCCATGCGCCCGAGCGCATCGGTCACCTGCTTTTCGGCCACAGGCTGCAGGAACCAGTGGGCAAGCTTCGTGCTCGCATCGGCGGCCGAGTGCATGATCTCGTGGGTGATGGCGTGGGCGAGCGCCAGCTCGAACACGGTCATCACCGGCCAGCGTGCCCGATCAATCGTCACAATTTGAGCCATATCCCCTCTCATGGCGCCCCGTTGGTGTCGTAGTATTGGCCGATCCGCTGCTGGATCATCATGCTGGCCTCGATCTCGTCGGGCAGCCGCGCGGCTTCGGTGAACTCCTGGTAGACCTCCGAGAAATCCATCCGGCTGAGGTCCAGCTGCTGGAACTGCTCGACCAGAAAGCCATCGCAGGTCGGCTCCTTGGGCGTGCCCCAGCCCATCCCGAGCTGCGCCCTCCCCTGCTCCTGCAGGATGCGGGTCAGCTTGCTCGAGAAGCAGCAATAGGACTGCTTGCGGGTGACGCAGACGCCCAGGATGCTGTCCGAACAATAGGTGCCGACCTGGTGGCACAGGCCCTTGTCGTCGCGCTCGTCAACGGCCCGGTCCTCGGCATCGCACAGCCACGGCGTCAGGAGCGGCACGCCCTTCCCCGAGCAGCAATTGGAAATGCCGAACACCTTCTTCGAGCACTTCATGGCCTCGCCGGTGAACAGGCGCAGCGTGTCCGGATCGAAGTCGGCGCGCAGCTCACCCATGGTCTGGACCGCGACCATGGCGTCCTTGAACTCGGTGGACGCTTGCCGCTCCACGGTCGAGCATTCGCCGTCCATGCAGTAGAGATCGCCGGCGCAGACATATTGCGGCGGCTCCGGCGCGGCGCCGGGCAGCCGACACTGGAACCAGCGGTCATAGACCGTGCAATTGCCGGCTGCGTCCTTGCTCAGGCACTCCTGATGGTCGAAGGTGCAATCGCTGCGGCCTTCGAGCTCGCTGCAATCATTGGCCGGACGGGTGCCCTGGCACTGATAGGTCCGCTCCCACCGCCAGCAGGCTTGAGTGATCGACTGCCCGTCGATGACGCGGGTCCCCGGTCCCTCGACACAGATCTCCGCCGGCTGAAACACGCAAGCCGCGTTGGTCGCCAGCGGGTCGCACACGGCATCGCTGCGCGCGGCGGTGACCTGTGTGTCGTGATTGCGGCCGAACCAGTATTGCCCGCTTCCCATGATCCACGTCTGGGGCGTGCACTGACGGGGGAAGTTGCGCTCGCAATCTGCGTAGATGCCCGTGACTTCGCGTGTGCAGACGAGCTCGCGGACCGAGAAGTTCTGGCAATAGGCGCCCGGGGCGCGGCCAGCCTCGCGGTCCGCCGTGCAGCCTTGAACGGTCCTGCCGGTGTAACGACATTGGCCCTGGGAGACCTCATCGGCGAAAACATAGGTCCGGGGGTAATTGGCCCCGAACACGTCGTCGGCGGCCACGAAGTACTTGAAGTCGGTCGGGATCTGCTCGGTCGTGGTGACGATCGACGGGTTGCAGGTCGAGGTTTCGTTATAGACCTCCGCGCCCTGGTTGCAGCTATCGAGATAGGTCGAGGCGCCGCCCCCGCCTGCCGGCAGCGGCTCGCAGCTGCCCGTGCCGCCGCCGAGGTCCATGCCGGTGCCCAGCACCGCGTCAGGATCGGCGGCGATGGACTGCGCGGAAGACAGATCGATGGTGGTCGGGTCGAACACCGGGCGATAGGGATCGATGACGGTGCGGTAGGTATCGCCCGAGCGCTGCAGCTCACCTCGCGAGGTCAAAGCGTCCGGATCGTCGGCGAGATCCGATGCCGGAATTTCGGTGCCCTGATAGCCCGGCACGTTCTCCTGTGCGCCATCGACCAGCACCGTGTCGATCGCGACGTCGCGAACCTCGCGCGCAAGCTCCTCCGCCTGTGCGCGGATGTCGGCCATGGACTGGCCTGACGCCATGCCGGCTGCCATGAGCGCCGTCGGCGCAAGCAGGAGCCACGGCCAGCGCATCAGCTGGTGCGGTCGAGATTGGCGAGTGCGACCCGCGACACCGCGGCGCCGGGGCCATTGGCCTCGGCAAAGGTGCTGAGCGCATAATGGGCGGTGACGTTGCCCGAGATGCGGTCGTAAGGCGGCGTCTGGCTGACGCAGACGAGTTGGTCGCACGGCTCGAAGCTCCGCGACAGCGCGACGTAGGTCGGCACTCGGTCGACGCCAAAGGCGCGGAACAGGCGCGGGTCGATCGCCACATTGTTTGCGGCCTGCTGGTCGACCACCTTGCGGATGCCGGCGATGAAGTCGCCCGGTGAGCCAGCGGAGAAGCCGCGGAACACCACCACCCCGCCGGCACGCGTCGTATCGGCGATCAGCCGGGCGAGCGCGTCCTCGGGCATGGAGAGGCTGGCAAAAGCGATGAACAAGGGCGCGCCCTGCGGCTCGGCCTGCTGCCCCTGCGCGCCCGCCAGCATGGCATCGAAGTCGACCGCGCCGGCGCTGGCGCCGCCCACGCCCGGATCGAGACTCCGGATCGCCTCCTGCCCGGCCTCGACGGTCTGGCGCGCGTTCTCCTGCTGCGGTTCGGCATTGGCGGTGGCGAAGTCGAACAGCGCCTGGGCCTCGGCCGCATGGGTGTCCGCACGGCGCTCGACGGCCTCGAGGTCGAGCCCCTCGATCGATTGCGCGACAACGGCCGAGAAGGCGCCACAGGCCAGCACGGTAAAGGCCGGCACGAGAGCTTTGCGGATCATGGGGGTTCCCTTCCTCACAGCACGCAGCAATTGCGCTTGCGCCACACCAGGAACCCGACATCCTCGCCCTTCACCGGGTACATCCGGGCAGCGTTGGTCGGCAGCGTGCTGGCGCCGATCGGCGAGCAGCTTTCGCGGCCATTGACCATCGGCGTCGGATTGACCTGCTGCAGCCGGTACTGGCTCTTCTTGAGGATCGGCATCAGGTACTTGGAGCACAGGCCCTTGGAGCCCATCGTGCCCCAGGCGAGCCCGGTTCGGTGCATCTTGTAGATCATCCGCTCGGCCGCGAGCCGGGTCGACTGGGTGCTGGCGACATTGGCGGCGATGTTGCCGTTCATCGGATACATCGAGCCCTGGCACCCGGCGCACCAGAACAGCTCGTCACTGGGCAGCTTGGCGCTGGCCGAGAGACAGTCGGCCGAACACGCGGCCTGGGCGATCGGATTGGCGAAGATCGCGGCTTCCGGATTGAGCAGCGTGGTCAGCTCATCGTCCTGCCACAGCGGATCGATCTCGGTGATGTAGGCGATGTCGAAATTGGTCTGCTCGAAGCAGATGAAGTCGGTCAGGATCTCGAGCCAGTAGAGCAGCGGGTAGACGTAGTAGTGGACGTGGTACTTGGCCGTGTTCTGCCCCTTCCCGCCCACCTGCGAGGCGCCCGAGGCATAGCCGCCGCCCACATTGAGACCCGGATCCATCTTCACGCCGCCGATATTCGGGAAGCAGAACGGGCGCGTGGTGACATCGATGAGGCGAACCGGCTCCCAGAAGCCCATGGCGAGCCCGATGCGCGGGATCGGCGTGCCGCAGGCACAGATCGGCAGATCGGGATTGTTGGTGTCCGCGCGTGACGAAGGCCAGATCTTGAGTGCTCCGAGCGACAGCGGAAACATGCAGCCCCAGCACACATCGGTGATCGGATTGACGAAGCTGCCCGAGCAGCGGCCGCTGCCGCCATCGTCGGGTACGGTCTGCGCCGCGGCCGTGCCGCCGGCGAGCACCGCCAGCAGCAGCGCGAGGACGAGCCGCCACCTAGTCACGGCCGATCTCGCCGTGAAAGAGGAAATCATCGTCGGCGCGGTTCTTGGCGCGCAGCCAGACCGGCCCCTGGATGGCGATGAACACCAGCAGCCCGACCGGCAGGGCCAGAGCCCCCCGCCCCAGCAGCGCCATCAGCGTCGTGAAGAACAGCAGCGAGACACCGAGCAGGGTTGCGGCAACGATCAGGCTGATGCGGGCGCGGCGCAGCGCCGGCGTCTCGGGCGCCGCGAGCGGGACCGGGATCAGCAGATTGGAAAGGCGCGGCTTCATGCGCCTTCTCCGCGCATGGCGGTCTCGCGCACCAACAGGATATCGCCCTCCTGGCTCACTGCTGTGGGCGTGTGGCCGATCCCGAAATGGCGGGTCAGGGTGCCGCTCTGGTCGAAGTAGAACCGGCGCTTGTGCGCCTTCATCAGGTCGAAGGGCGAACCATCGACGAGGATGATCTTGGCGCTGCGCTCCTCGCCCTGCGCCATCGCCCATTCCACTTCCGCGGGACGATCGCCGTTCACGAAGATCAGCTTCTGCCGCATCGCCACCGTGTCGAGCGGGTTCACCCGCTGGCCGGCGACGGCCAGCACATTGCCTTGATGATCGATGATGTCGCGCTCGACGGTGATGGCGGGATCGAACTCCCATGCGCGATCCTCGGTCGCCGGGCGGATGCCGGCGACGGGAACGGGACGCTTCACGCCGCTCTCGACGCGGGACGCGAACCGTTGCTGCATGTCGGCCAGGCTGCCATCGGCCTCGGCCCGCTCGAGCTTCGCCCGGATGACGTCCAGCAAGTCAGGCTCGGCGATCGCCCAGGTCTGCCCCATTTGGCCATGATCGACCGCGCCTGCGCTCGGCAGCCCGGGCAGGAACGGCCCCATGGCAAGCCCGATGGCGGCCGAGGCGAGCACCCGCCTCACAGGATCGGCGTCCCGGTGCCGACGAGCCGGTCGGAGCAGACAAAGCCGATCGCCGAATAGCGGCTGTCGAACCCGTCCTTGTGTTCGGTGCCGGCAAAGATGCAGCGGTCCGGAACCACGCCGGTCGGGCCAAGCGCCAGCGGATCGCCGAGCCGCGTGAACGGCTTGGTGCGGACCACCGGAGTGCCGTTGACCAGCACCCTGTCGCCATCGCGCTCGATCACATCGCCCGGCACGCCATAGGCGATCTTGGCGAAGGGCGCGGGCTCCTCGCCGAAGAACTTGACCGTCAGCGGATCCTCGCCGGGATCGAAGATGACGTAATCGCCGCGCTCGGGGAAGCGGCCGCTCTCGACGAAGAACGCCCAGTTGGGGAGCGAGTCCGTCGCATTAATCAGGAAGGCGTGCGTCTCGCTCCAGCGATCGAGCGCGGTGTAGGCCGAAACCAGCACCGTCAGCCCGGCGATCGCGGCGAGCTTCTGCCCGGTGGAAAGCGGGCGCTTAGCGGCCTGGGCCATTGCTGCCCCCCGCCCCCTGCAGGAATGCCTGCATCTTGCCCTCGACTCCGCCCGGCGGCGGCGCGTTGGGCGGCGGTGCCGCTTCATAGGCAAGCTGTTTCACCTCGGCAGTGATGTCGGGGAGCTCGCCGCCGATGATTGCCTGATGGACCAGCACCACCTTGCCGTCCGCCGCATAGCTGCCGACGATCTCGTCGAGCTTCGCCATGAACATTGCGGTCTGGCGCGCGGAGGTGGCCTGGTCATTGCCCGAGCGGGCCTGCGCCTGCAGGTACTCGCCGATGATCCCCTGCAGCTCCAGCTGCACGAACTCCTGCGGCGCTGCACGAGCAGTCACCGCCTTGGTGACCCAGGCACCCCACGCCAGCAAGGCGATTAATGCGGCCAGCAGCACCAGCTGTTGCCGATCGAACCCAGCGAAGGAGAACCGGGCAGCGCGCGCGGGCACCGCCTTGCGGCGGACGGTCGTGGCAGAAGGCGCGGATGGGGGTGGGGTGGCAGAGGAGGCGCCGTTGGTGGGCGCCGCGTCGGTGGCAGAGTCGAACAGGTCAGCCATGGGTGGTCTCCCGACCGTTGAGGATCCGCAGGAAGCTGGCCCGGCGGAAGAAGGCGGTGGCGGCCGCAAGCGCGCCAAACATGGTGGCGAGCAGGCCGTTGAACTGCGCCTGGCGGGCAGCGTCGGCGGCGACATAGCGCGAGGCGAGATTGTCGAGCTGAAGCATCGTCCCCGGCACGCTGAAGTTGCCGAGGGCGAAGAAGATGAAAGCCAAAAGGCCCATCGCCGCCAACCCGGTGACAGCGAGCCATCCGGTGAGCCGCAGCGCGGCCGCGAGCGAGAATCGCGTGCGGCCCAGCAGCTGACGCGCACGCAGCGGCATCGCCGCACGAGGAAGGACCGGGCTCATTCTGCCGCCTCCGCGAATGGCTGCTGGTAGAGGTCGGGAAAGGCAACCGCCTCGATCGCGTCGGCCATCGGCAGACCCCGGTGGACGTATTCCTCGATCGCGGCGAACACGCCCGGCGACGAGGAGTAGAGCGTGCCCGAGTAGGCATCGAGCACCAGGCGGCACACGCTCTGCATCTCCGGTCCCCGGATCAGCACGTCCGAGTAGTCGATCCCGTTGCGCTTCAGCGAACGGAGCAGCGCCTCGGTATGGCTGTCCATCTCGAAGCGGTCGCTCTTGCGGAAGTCGGCGATCGTCTCGGCCTTCTGCTGCAGGATCAGCATCCAGTCCGAGTTCTCCAGCGCCGCCCGGCTGCCGTCCGACTTGTAATAGTCGTTGACCGACTGCGTGGCGGTGATGAGCGAGGCGCCATATTTGCGGCAGGTGCGCGAGTAGGTCTCGACGAAGTCGGCCATCGCGCCGCCCTTCAGCATCTGCCAGGCTTCATCGATCATCAGCGCCTTGGAGATCGAGCGATCCATCCGCCTCATCGTCTGCGAGGCGACGAACATGATCGAGGTCAGCACCACCCCGCGCAGCTCCTCGCGCGTGGCGAGGTCCGACAGCTCGAACACGGTCAGGTCGGCCGACAGGTCGAGATTGGCGGCGCCGGTGAAGAAGCGCCCGAACGTGCCCTCCGAGGAGAAGGAGAGCAGCGAGGTGGCGAGATCGTCCGCCAGCGGGTGCTCCTCGCCCTTCAGCGCGGCGATGATCGCATCGACCGTGCCGGCGCTGCGATGCGCGTTCCAGACATCGTTGACCGCCTTGTCGATCAGGCCCCGCTCGGTGTCGTTGAGCCGGGTCTCGTAGCGCGCCATCTGCGAGATGATCGCCTTGAGCATCGCAAGGCAGTCGACCAGGTAGTCCTCGTCGCCCTCCGCCACATTCTCGTCGATCATGCCGAACGGATTGATCGAAATGCCCGAGGAGAGCTTGAACTCGGTGAAGGTGCCGCCCAGCGCCTTGGCCATGTGCTCGAAGGAGCGGCCGTCATCGATCACGATGATCTTGGCGCCGACGCCCGCCAGACTGGCGGTGAGGTCCTGCAGCAGCACCGACTTGCCCGAGCCGGACTTGCCGGCGATCGCGACGTTGTGGTTGCCGGCGCTGTTCTGGAACGGTGACCAGAACTGCGGCTGCCCGCGCCGGCCGATGAACATGAGGTGCGGTTGCGAGCCCCCGACATACTCGCCCTGCAGCGGCGCGATCGCCGCGACATTGGCCGAGCGCATGGTCCGCAGCCGCTTCATGCGCTTGAGGTCGCTATCGAGCCCGTCGGCCATCAACAGCGGGAAATGGCTCATGAAGGCCATTAGCTGGATGTGGGTCTCGTCGATGAGGTCCCATCCCGCGGCCTTGTAGAGCGCCTTCATGGTGCGCTCGCAGGACTCGCCGCGGCCCTTGGGCGCGAGGATGGTGACCGCGTAATAGCAGGAGATCAGCTTCTCGCCGGCCTTCACCTGTGCCTGGATGAACTCCCACTCGGCGGCCTGTGCCTTGATCTTGGGGACCAGCTTGGCGCCCGTCCCGTCCGCCAGCGAGCGCGTGCGGGCAAACTTGTAGCCGGCCTTGGCATCCGAAGTCTCATTGCCCGGGATGATGCCGGAGAGCGTCTGCAGCGTTGGGCAAGGCAGGTTGAGCTTGGCGTTGAAGACATCGCCAATGGTCTTCTGCGTATCCCAGGGCGCCCAGCGATCGGGGAAGTTGCGCACCGCCATGGTGCGCACGTCGAACCGCTCGGGCACGAAGTGATCGAGCTCGGGCACGCCGTCCGTGGTCTCGCCGGTCGGGCGCAGCGACTGGGCGTGGAAGAGCAGGCGATCCTTTTCGACATGCAGCACCAGGTCGCGGCGGATGCACTGTTCGTTAATCGGATCGAACCGGTTGTAGCCCGGGACATCGTCGCCGGCGCCAGTGGACGGCGCGAGAATCTCGTCGAACAGGCGGATGAGATCGACCGGCGCGAACGGCCTGATGGCGACGTTGATCGATTCCAGCGCCGAGACGATGCCGTCGCGCATGGAGACCAGATCGGAGACCTTGAGCCCGCTGCCGTCGCTGATGCCGATCGCCAGGATGCAGCGGAAGTTGCGCACGAAGAACGGACCGTCACTGGCAAGCGTCGACCAGGCGCCGTTGCGCAGCTTGTCGAGCCGGTGACGCGCAAGCGTCTTGAACACGCCGCCCGCGCGGTAGCGCGGAAGCACCCATTCGAGCAGCTTTTCCGAGATCCGCGGCGAGGAGAAGTGGGTGACCGAGAACCGGGTGCCCGGCAGCAGCACGTCGGCGAAGATCGTGCCGAGGATGTCGGAGATCCGCTCGTCGGCACCGATCAGGGGCGCCAGCTCCAGGATGAACCCCTTGGAGCGGGTCTGATAGAACAGCTGCTTGCTGTCATCATAGGACCGATAGCCGAGGAACTCGGAGAGCATCGGCGCCGCGGCCGCACGCTTCTGCTTCTCCGGCTTGCGGCTGTCGCCACAGACCATTTCGAGGATGTTGCTGAGCGCCTTCATGGCCGCTTACTCCGGCGTGCCGGGGAACGATGCCGCCTGCTGGCGGGGGCGTTCGGCGTTGAGCGCGGTCTGCACCTGGTCGCGGATGCGGGCGACCGGATCGGGTGCCGCCACGGCCACAGCTTCGGGTGCAGGCACCTCGCCCGGCTCGGCGCTCGGTAAAGCGGGCCCAGCGAGGGGAGCACGAGCTGGTCCGGCAGGCGCCGCCAGCGCGAGGAGCGAGGGAGCCCTCTCGGCGGCCGCCAGCAGGCCCTGCCGGCCCGAGCCGCTGCCGCGCAGCGCCAGGGCCGTGACCGCATCGCCCCGCCCGGGCAGCCGCACGCTGGTCTCGACAGCGGCGCGCTCGTGCAGCTGCCCGGCACCATCGACAAATGCCGGGAACACCACCCTCAGCGTGTAGCTGCTGTCCGCCTGTAGCGATGGCGGCACCGCCGCAGTCGCGGCGAGCACCGGAGCCGCCGGCACGCCGTACCCTTCGTCGATCTGGTACGGGCCCGCCGGATCGAGCAGCTCGGTAGAGGTGGTCTCGATGCTGGCGATCGCGCCGTCGTCGATCGAGGTAGAGGGCGCACAGATGCCGTCAGGACCCTCGCAGGCGAACTTGCCTGAGACGTTGGTGCCAAGCGTGGTGCAGCCGCCGGCGGCGAGCGTGGCTGCGCTCAGCAGCAAAGCCCCGGGCAGGCGAATGGCCGAGCGAACAGGCAAGCGGATCATGAGGCGTCTCCCTTGAGCCAGGCTTCGAGGAACTCGCGCGGGCGGTAGCCCTGGATCACCGCGCCATCGGCGCGCACGATCACCGGTGTGCCGGTGAAGCCGTGCGTGCGGGCAAAGGCCTCGTTGGCATCGAGCCCGGCCGTATCGCAGCTGCCGGTCCCGGAGAGCGGCTCGCCGGCATAGGCCTGGGTGAGCGCGCGGCGCGGATCGCGCGAGCAGATCACCGCATCGGATATGGCCCGCGTGCCGAGGATCGAGATCGGCCGCTCGACCACGCGCACGTTCATATTGGCGAGCGTCTCGTGCAGCCGCTGGCAATAGCCGCAGCGCATATCGGAGAAGACGGTGACCGGCTGCCCTCCCCTGCCCCAGTTGATCGCGCCACTGGACGGCAGTGCAGCCAGCGCTGCGGGATCGACATTGGCTGCGCTCTCCTGGCGCGCGGCAGCGATGGGCGCCTCGGCTTCGGCCCCGGCACTACCAGCACCACCGCCAGCGCTGGCGCCACCGCCGGCAGCAGCGCCCACCAGCATGTCGGGATTGATCTCGAGCAGCCGCGCCGCAGTCAGGTCCTGCCGGGTCTCCATGTCATAGACCCGGCCGATGATGAGGTAGCGGCCCGTGGGATCGGTGTAGAACAGGTTCTGCCGCGCCTGGACCTCGCAGATGCCGTCGATCTTGCCGCAGTCGACCGCGGTCAGCTGCGTCTTGGGCAGCCGTTCGCCCAGGGCGCTCTGCAAGCTTGCATCCTTGCTCCCGCTGCCGAGCACGGCGGCGGCAACAGCTGCCGGAACTAGGCCCGCGAACAAAGCGAGCAGGCCGAAATGGACACGGGTGATCGGTCGCTTGAGGCGCATTGCGTCCCTCCTCAGTTGCGGATGAAGGTGCCGTCGAGGAACACGACCTCGACACGGGCGCCGGTCGGCATTTCGACCACCGGCTGATACTGTTCGGCGCGCTCGATGAGATAATCGGAGAGCGTGGTGCCGGCCGTCTCCGCGCCGCCGCCAAGAGCGGTGACGCCGACGTTCTCGGCAGACGGCAGCTCTGGATCACCTTGGGTGATCCTCGGGATCCGGTTTGCCGTTGAGAAAGCCTCGCCAGCCCCTCCGAGCAGTCCAGCGAGAAAGGCTTGCGTGGTGAGCCCACCCTCACGGCTGATGACGCGGCCGCGGATGCCGACCTTGCCGCCATAGGCGAGGAAGCCCTGCACCTGCGACACCGCATAGCGGCCGCCCGGCTGCGGGCAGGTCATGCGCAGCAGCTTCACATAGACCTTCTCGCTCGAGAGATCGCCGTAGGCGGCGCCATTGACCATGCAGCCCTGCACCCGGGTCGCCAGCAGACGGCCATCCTGGAACACCGAGCGCGCCGGCCCGGTGACCCGCAGCAGCACCGGCAAGGGATCGCTCTGGCTGCGGGTGTTGGTGGTCGCATCGACGCCCACGATCACCGTTGCATTGGCGATGGAGTTGGGCGGCAGGTAATTGGCGCTGTCGGTATAGGTCGTGACGCCGTTCGCCGGATCGATCCGCGAGGCGGTGCCCGACGCCGCGGCAAAGCTCGTCAGCCGGACATTGCTCGAGCGCGGCGCTGCAGCATCGGCGGCGGCGGCGGGTGCGCCAGCTGCAGGAGCAACCCCCATCGCCGCGGCCGCGGCAACCGGGCCCGGCGCCACAGGCCGCGACTGGGCCTGCTGCAGCTGCTGCTGCAACTGCTGGTTCTCGCGCTCATAGGCGTCGAGCACGCGCGTGCCATCGGCCGCCATCGCCGCGTTCTCGCCGCGCAGCGCCTCGATCTGCGCCTGCAACTCGGCATATTGGTCGCCGCCGCCCTCGATGCCCTGCAGCCGGCGGTCCTGCTCATTGAGCTGGTGCTCGTAGACGCTCATCCATTCCTGGTCGGCAAGCTGACGGTTCATCATGGCGTCGGTCGAGACGGTGGTCTCGACCTCGCTGCCGGTCGCCTGCTCAATGGTCTGGGTGGTATCATCCATGATGTACCAGATGCCGAGCAGGGCGATCAGCCCTCCCCCGCCCAGCAGGACCAGCTTCTGCTTGCGGGCGGTGGCAGCGTTCTCGGCGATGGCGCCATCGGCCTCCACCTCAGCGTGCTCGTCGTGCTCGGCGTCGGCCTCGCTGGCGTCCAGATCCTTGGGCTTGCGGCGCAGGAAATCCATGGTTCAAAATCCTTGTGCCGGCGCAACGACATAGGCTGCCGTCGCCTGGCCGGGCTGCAGTTCACGATTGGCGATGCTGACGGCGATCGCGCCGTCAGCCGCGACCAGCTCTTCAGCCAGCGTCATGGGTGCGCCGCCGGTGTTCTCGATGCGCAGCACCTTGCCGACGAGCGTCGGGCTCAGATATTCGCTGACTAGCTGGACCTTGAGATCGCCGACATTGACAGCCGCGCGCGGCTCGTCGCGGATTTCGAACCCGCGCACGGGCCGCTGCTCGAACATCGCCCCGACCAGGCCCAGCGCCTGTTCGTTCAGCGGCGCGGCGCCGGCGAGTTCGGTCGCGGGTGCCGGAGGGTTTTCGAGATCGGCGTTGGTGATGAACACCTGCCGGGCGTCGACCCCGCCAACCCGGCAGCTGAACTTATAGACATAGCCCTTCTGCGTCGTGCCGAAGAAGGAAATGCGCGAGCGCGTGTAACCCTCTGGCACCGCGATGTAGAGGTCGCCTCGCGTCGGCTCGTGCACGACTGCGAAATCTTCGAGTGGGTTGCCCGTCTCGCTCTTGGACACGGCCGCAAAGGCATCGTTCTTGAGCGAGATGCGGGTGAGGTCCTTGGCCGACGCCTCGCACTGCACCTCGCCGTTGTCGGCCACGATGATCGACTGGTCGGCAAGCGCCGGAGACGATGTCATCAGCATCCCGGTGCCGAGCAGCACGCCGCCGACTGCGCGGGAGGAGGTGCAGGTGGCTCGGGTCAGGCACAGAATGCCGCTCCCAATCAGGCTTGCGGTCAGGAGCGGCATCACGCTTCCTTTCCTTCTTCGACGGGAACAACCAGACCGAAGCTGACCAGGCGAAGCGACACGCCGGTGTACTTCCAGTGGAACTGGAACACCTTGTGTTCACGGCGCACATCGCGAGAGCCGACGATCGTGTGCAGCACACCGCCGACCTGACTGGTGAGGTCCTCGGGATTGACCCGGATCCAGTCGATCGTGACGAACTGGGTAACCTGTGAGCCCTGCTGCTCCTCGAGCACGCCCATCAGGTCGGTCTTGAGCTTGCCCTGCGCCTCGGGCGCGGCCAGTGCGACGAGGCTGTCCATCCAGTATTGCAGGGTTTCGGGCGAACGGTTCAGTGCCAGCTGTGCCGTGTCGCGAGTGACCGCCTCAAGATATTCGGGCGATATGCCCGCGCTGGAGAGCGTCATGGTGTTGGGCAGGATCGGTTGCAGGACGATCTCGTGATCGCGGCTGCCGGCGGCGAACAGTGTCACCAGCAGTCCGCCGCCGAGCGCCAGCACCGCAACAGCCAACGCATTGCGCTGCTTGAGCGTGCGCTGCGAGGCTTCATGAGCGAATGAATGGTCCATGTCAGCCTGCCATCACACGGAAAGAGGACGGCGGAGCAACCTTCAGACCGAAGAACTCTCCAGGCAGATGCCAATAGGCATAATGGAGAATCCAATACATCGAGCGGCCAGCTCGCAGTTTGCGATACCCGAACCAAGCCACTATGGAGATTAAAAGTCCGATGACGATATGCTGTGCAAGGATGCCCCAAGTAAAAGGGATGAGCATCACCAGGAACTCATCGACTGTCCAGAAGCCGATGAGCTCCGGATCATCCAGGTGCTTTGGAATGATGAACTGGTCCATCAGCTAACTCCGCCGAAAGGTGCGGCCGCATCCAGGGTGCAAAGGATGCGGCCGCCACTCATCCACGATGAACGAACTCGATCAGACGGTGCCGGTGACGGTCGACGTCACGATCGGAATGCCGGTGCCGGCGCCAACGCCGACGCCGACTGGGATCGCGACCTGACCCAGCGAGAAGCGACCGGAGGCCAGACCGACCACGCCGCCGGCCAGCGAGAGTACGGTGATGATCTTGCCGCCCGAACCCTCGAGGAAGCCGGTGAAGGCATCCAGCGCGGTGTTGAAGGTCGTGTCAGTGCCGGCCAGCGCAGCTTCGCCGCCCATGATCGCCGCGGCAGCGGCTGTCGCGGCGACGATGGCTAGCTTGCCCGTCATCGCGCCATTCAGGTTCAATGCCTTCATGTGATCCCCCTTGGGACTGCAGCGCCAGGAGCAGCGCCGCTCGAATTAGGGATTCGCAGAAACCTTTCGGCAAAGGCTCAGTTGTAACGCCGAGCCCCCTTCCTGCTTTTTCTATCGCGAATGGACTGATTCGGACCATGCAGTGGTCGGACTCGGTATACGGCATGTACTGGGTCGTGCCACGGCATGTACCGAAACGTGCTACGGGATGGCCCAGATCGGGCTATCCGATGTCCTCATTCGTGCTACGGCGTGGCCCAAATCGGCATGTCGTGCAGGTCGCATCGCGATCGACCGATTCGGCGGGGCGGCGGACTTGCTCTCCAGAACCGACCCACCAACATGAGCATATGCTCACGGCATCGGGAGTTCGGGGTGGTATGGTTGGCGACGAGCCTAGTGGAAGGGGGCGCTCGAAGGTAAAAGCCATCTCTGTCGATGAAGGAGTCTTCGAGTTGATGGTCTCCGCTATCAGTCGGCTGAGCTTGCGAACCAAGCGCTTTGAAAGCCTCGGCAGTGTCGTTTCAACGGCCCTGACCGAGTTCGACCATGTGCCCCCTTCATGTATACAGATGCTTCCGGCCGCCAATACTTCTGGTGGTTCCATAAGGGTCCATTATCGCCTTCACGAAAGACACCGCCCGTCTATGGAGCGGATGAGGGTCCTTCTGGTTCAATCCGGGCGATCTGATTGCAGTCTGCGGGATCTCATCATCTTTTGCTGCTTGCTTACCTTGAACGACAGGGCCTAAACAGCTTCCGCGTTTAGGCCTGCCGGGGGATGCAGTTGCATCCCCCGGGGGTTCGTCGCACAGCCGGGGGGTGGCTATGGAACTGCAATCGTCTCGGGAGTGCGCCGACGTCACTCCAACGGTTTCGAATTACCCGGCGCTCATAAGGCTCGCCATGCGGCAGAAACGGGTAAACAAGACTACAATGCTCAAGGCCGGGGTCATCAAGCGGTCAACGTGGAGAAGCTTCGATACGAAGATTGATGAGGGCACAATATCTGTGTTCGAGTTCAACAAGGTTCTGATGTTTTTGGACATCGAGCCGGTTCAGGCGGCACTCACGCTTACCTGCTTGAAGAGTGTCGACGAATACTTCGAGTCCACTTGCGAAGCAGCATCACTCTTGGCCAAAGAGACCGTAATCTCCCTCACAGAGAAAATGGCAGCAGTCGAAGGCAACTTCTACCCGATGAAGCAAACAGTCTGCAGGACCCTGGCGGAGCGCCAGGTGACCGGAATGATCGAGCGCAACCGGGCCATCAATGAACTGCGTAACAGGGACTTCCAGCCGGACCGCTGATCGCGCACGATGTTTAACCGCTACATTTAAGACCCTTACAAACGAGGGGCTAGCAGCGCCGGGTCTCGATCGCTGTCATCACGTGCCTTGCTGAAAGGCAAGAGCGGGCCGACGGACAATCGGCTTGAACTTGTCGCGAGCGACGGGCGTGTGTCGGTCACGATGCGCTCCCGCCTCATTGCCTTAACCGCAAGGTCGTGCAGCAGAGAACGGTCAACGCGCCCCTTCCGGGTCGGCCGGGGGATTACGGCCCTGCAGGATCAAGCGATCGCCCTCGGCTGCGAGCCGTAGGACGCTGTCGAGCGATGCCGCCAGGCCTCGACGCCCAGATGTCTTGCAGCAGTCTGCCATGCACGACACTTTACCCGACGGGTAAAGTGTCGCTGCCGGCAAATGAGACGGAACCGCGCGGAAGGGGATTCACAAGCGAGTTCGTCCGTGCTTCAAATGTTCTCGTGTTACAGCCCGATCTCTTCAGCCGTCCCGCGGCGAAACCGATATGCGAGGATGCGGCTCCGGCACAGACGGCGGAGCTCGACCTGCCGACCCTCTTGGATCGGCTAACGCTGGCGTCCGAGCGCCCGCGCTACAGCTTCATGGTGCTCACGCTGATCGATCGGGTCGCCGATGCCAAGGGAGCGGCCGGGCCTTGGGTGCAGACCGAAAGGGGGGAAATGCCGATCCGGGACTGGCTTACCGACGCTCTCATCTCGGTGGCGCGCCGCGATCCCCGGCGCATGGCGATTACGGACCAAGTGCGGCGGAATCTCGAGCGGAGGCAGGATCTGCCGGACGACCCCGCCGCTGCCGAGGCGGTGCTTCAGGAGGAGGTGCGGGCCCGTATGCGTGTGTCCGGCCGCACAAACATCAGTCGCGCCGTCTCCGATCTCGTGCGGGCGGGTTTGCTGAGGCGGCACTATCAAGGCTACCGGGTCGACCATGTCAATCGCGGCGCACAGCGCCAGGCCGTCTACACGATCGTGCCGGAAGCGCGCCGAGCGCTTGCCAGAGCAAGCCGCGCCTGACGATCCATATCGGGATTTGTGTAGTCTCCGGGCTACACTTGCCCTGCGGCGCAAGCTGCCCCGGGGGTCTCCACGGCCATGCTGCTGAAACGCTCTCTGCGAAACGGCTCAATCAGCGCGCCGGGCAGCGTTTACCACCGCAGCGTGTCCGATCAGCTGATGCCGAGCGCACATTGGCACGAGGCGTGGGCGGCAGGCGGTGTAGGACAATCGCTGAACCAATTTCTATCGGTGGCAACCTCGGGCGGTTCGGGGAAGCGCTGTCGCTGCGAGAAACGATGGTGGACGAAGCGATCGACGCCGCCGAGGTGAGCATCGTCAACGGACGGTTGCGGCTCAACCCTTTAAGCATTGCCGAAGGATCCGGCGGTCGACGACACCCGCATGGCGCTGTTCGCTGCCATTGGCGCGGTGCAGCTGCCGCCGCCGTCGACGCCCGCACCCGGTTCTTATCGCTCGTGCTGGAACGGGACCCTGTCGGCGCCGAGGAGCCGCAGGTACTCTATGCCGCAGTCCTAGCAATGGGCACCAACAAGAATGCGGCCGAGATGGCGCGGATGGTCGACGGCGTTAGCGACGATCGGATCGAGCTCGCCATGCGTACGGTCGAGGAGGTCCGCAATCTGCGCGGCGCAAGCGACGCCGTGGCGGCGGCGATGTTCGCCCATCCGATCGCCGCGCAGTGGGGCTCGGGCCTCGCTGCCTCGGCCGACATGATGAGCTCCGATTCTCGCCGGCTCTGGCTCGCGCGCATCGAATCACGGCGGCGCGGTCCGGCGGTCGGCACCTACACTCACGTCGGCGATCGGTGGGCGGTGATCTAGGGTTCAAACCCAGTCAGCGGCTTGATGCTGGTCTGATTTCCTGATTCGCCTGTGCCGTGGATCATGGGGGGTTTGGCATGGCGCTGTACTGGCTGTCGGATGAGGCGTGGGGCGCGATCGAACCGCATCTGCCGAGGAACCAGCCCGGGGCTCGTCGGGTAGACGATCGGCGGGTGATCTCGGGCATCCTGCACGTGCTGAAGGTCGGCTGCCGCTGGTGCGATTGCCCTGCGGATTACGGCCCGTCGACGACCATCTACAACCGGTTCAACCGCTGGTCGCGGCGGGGCTTCTGGCTCAAGCTACTCGACGCGCTGGTCGAGGCCGGGGCGGTGACGAAGAGCACCGCTATCGACAGCACCTACACCAAGGCTCAGCGCGCCGCGTTCGGAGGAAAAGGGGGCGTTCGCACCAGGCGATCGGGCGCTCACGCGGTGGCTGGACGACCAAGGTCCACGCGCTCACCGACGTCATCGGCCGCCCATATGCGCTGATGCTGACAGCTGGCAACGTCAGCGACATCAAAGCTGCACCCGCACTGCTCGAACGCGCCGGTCGCATGCGCTACCTGCTCGGCGACAAGGGCTACGATGCCGATCGCCTGCGCCGCTTGGCTCGTGAGGCAGGGGCCGTGCCCGTCATCCCAGGCCGTCGAAACCGCAAGCGCGCCGTTCCTTACAACCAGCAACGCTATCGCGGCCGGCACCTCATCGAAAACGCGTTCTGCCGCCTCAAGGACTTCCGCCGTGTCGCCACCCGCTACGACAAACTCGCCGCCAACTTCCTCTCAGGCGTGGCTCTCGCAACCGCCATCGCCTTCTGGCTGTGAATGAGTCCGAACCCTAGCACCAGCCCGTCCTGCTCAACGAGAGCCAGGCCGGTGTCGCGATTGAGAGTGCGCTCAAGCAGAAGCTCTGCGAGCTGCAGCGCCTGGCAGTCGGCACCCACGGGTTCACCTATTTCGCGATGGCCGCGGCGAAGCTCCTCGGTTTCGATCTCGCGCCCCGCCTTGAAGATCTCGCAAACCGCAACCTGCATCTGCCGCACGATGGCAGTTGTTCCCCGAGCCTAAAGCCGAGGGTCGAGCGTGTCGGGATCCGCCGGGCTGCTCGGCAAAGGGCCGGGCAGCCTGTTCCTGCTCGACTATCTCGTCAGACCGGTCTTCCGCAGGGAAGTGCTCCGGATGCTCGCGCAAGGCGAGTGCGTCCACCAGCTGCAGCGCGCCATCTTTGCCGGCCGGATTGAGGCCAAGCACGGCCGCAGCTTGCGCGAGGTCGCGGCACTTTCTGGCGCCCTGACGTTGCTGGCGACATCGTCACGGCCTGGAACACCGCGGCCATGCAGAAGGTGGTGGACCGCCCGGGCGCGGGCCAGTTCCCGGCCGAGCATCTCACCCACATTGCGGTGGCCGCGCCTTCCGCCGTATCAACATGCACGGGAAGCTCCACTTTTCCTTCGAGCGCTACGGCCGCTTCGTGGCTCCGGAGGGCGCTGTCGATGCGACATCCGAAGCTCTCCCTTGAGGAAAGCTCATGGGATCCGTGATCAGCGCGCCTGTCTATCCCCACCCGCCCACAGGTCTCATCAGTGAGAGAGAGATATAGGGCAACTCAATCTTGGTGCCGTTCAATTGAGTGGCACTGTGAAACGGCTCTTCACGCGACGAAGTGGATAGACTTGGCTTTTCCACACGAACTCCCCCGGCAGATCCCGCGGCCGCTCGATCTCGACGCGGAGCCGGTCACCACGAGCCTCATACTTGACTCGAACTGGCCCTTTGGGCGTCGCTGCCGTAGCCTGTAGCTGCTTCAGGTCTCCGAGCGAGGGAGCGACCTTCAATCGCGAGTAGCCTGGCGCGCCCGGCTGAATGCCTGCGACGATCCCCAGCAGATCCGCTGTCGGATGCGCGCTCCACGCGTGGCTGTCCGAGCGGGTTGACGCCTTTTCGGTGTCCCGTTCCTCCGGCCACGTGGTGTAGTTGAGCTCGAGGAGGCCGCGCCAGGTCTTGAGCAGATCATGGTAGCGCTCGGGCATCCCGGCGTGCTGAAACGCTCGAATGAGATACCAGGAAAAGTAGTAGCTCGTCGGAGTGATACCCGCGGGGGCATCAATACCCTGAGCTGGTGCGACGATCTTTTCAAGTATCGCTCGTGCGTTCTCCTGATCCACTACATCATACATAATCGCCAGTGCGTTCATGTGCTGGCTGAAGCGATCGCCGCTGGGATTGTCCGCGAAGAGGCCTCGATCTTCCTTCCAGCATCGCTCTACGATGGCCTGCTTGACGTCGTCGGCCATTCCGGCGTAACGGCTTGCATGGCTGTCGTCGCCCAGTTCCGCCTCAATGCGCGCGCCCTGCTGTAACGCTCCAAGCCAGAGAACACTCAGCAGGCAACTCTCGTTCGTCGTTCCATAAGATGGAAAGTCGGTGCGGTCCGTCGCAGGCTGACCTACCCAGTCGATGAAGTTCCAGTATTCATTCCTACCGAGCAAGCCGCTCGGCTGCTGCCAGTCTGCGAATCGGTCGAGCACCTCGCGCATCCGCGACAGGTTTCGGGTGATCGGCTTAGTGTCCGGCTGCCGCATTCGCCAATCGTCGAGCATTCCCACCCACATCAACGCAAAGGTGGCGATAACATTGCTGCCGCGCGTAGGATAGGCGGCCTCGATCAGTCCATCAAACACGTTCGAAGCCGCGAATGCCTCAATCGCTTGTTCAGCAAGTCGCGTATCCCCCGATACCGCATAAGAGATCAGCATTTGTAAACGCGTGTCACCGGCATACTGCAGCTGCTCCCAAAACGCCGTGTCCATGTAGGTTTCATGGGCATCGATCTGTGCCGTGCGCCATCCGATGTCGAATATGTCCCGGTGCTCGGGATCGTCGCTTGAGAAGCGGCCAACTTGTTGAAACGGGTACCCTGTAGCGAACGCACGCATTCCAGTCAGTGTGAGCGGCTCACCTGACGTTTGAACTTCTATTTCAGCATAACGCCATGTCCGCCACCAGAGTGGCGCGAAGGTTCGTTCGGCTCCATCGGCAATAAACGTGTCCCAAATGCCGATTGGCTTTCGGTCTGCGATGATATCGCGATCGCCCTTGCGACGGTCCTCGTCATACAGCGCTTCGGACCAGGTGACCTTGATCGTGGCGCCAGCTCCGCCCGAGACCGATAGTTCAGGGTAAGCCGCCGTCATGACATCTCGCTGGATGAGCAGCTTGACCGTGCTGTTTGCAGGCACCGTGACAGCGCGCTGCGGGAATGCCTCACCGCCCGGGAGATCTGTACGGACGACTTGGCCAACGTGCGTCAGCTCGTATCTTTGTTCTGGGAGTGGATCCCGGATGAGTGTTCGTGCCGCGGCAGCGGGAGCCGCGACGGCATCCTGCCAGCCAGTCCCGGTCTCAACCGCTCCCTTCCAATCGAAAGTGGCATCGGCAGCGTCGATGATTTCCGGCATTCCCGCCACATAGTACCAAGCGCGAAGCTGTGCCCATCCGTTCGCGAAGCTGTGCCCCCTGTCGAGCTTGACTCGCCAGCCGCCTCGATCGGTCGAAATTGCCGAGGCCCGCCCTTCTCCTACGAGGCGGAATCCGGTGGCGACGTTCTGCTGAAAGAGGGGAGCAGTGTTGGTGAAGAGCGACGCACCGTTGGCGGCTTCGATCTGCTTAACTGTTGGATTCTCAGGCAGAGACAATGGTTTAACCCCGTCCCACACCACAGCAGCTACAATGTTCTGACCTTTGCTTAAAAATGGAGCAAGATCGATCTGCTCCTCTCGCCAGTGCGCCACGTCCCCGGTGGAAGGACCCGCTGCGACACGACGGCCGTTGACGTACAGGACAAACCGATTGTCGGCCGTGACGCGCACCCGGTAGGCGTCAGGAACATCAGCAAGCGAGACCTCTCGGCGGAAATGTAGAACTACCGGCTTCTTGTCCGACTCGGCCTCGGCATGGCTGACCCAGCCTTGGGCGTCAACTTGCTGCCCTACTGCCTCATTCGCCAGAGCAGGTGTCGTGGCGCAGCCGAGCATCAGCGCGACCGTCGCGAGAAGGTGAACTGAGCGCATATAATGTCCTTCGTTACGTCAAAGTGCCGATGCGAAAGCCGTCCAACGGACTTGCCCGGTCCGTCGGCAACGCTTTCCTTATCTTCAGCGCGCTGTCCTGAGCGTCACTGGGCCTATTAGCCCGGCCGGCACCTCCGGGAGGTTTTTGTATGCCGGATCGGCTGGATTGATCATCGCGTTTGCAGGCACGTTGCGCACCTCCACCACGAGATCGTTCATCCCAAGGCGAAGCTTGCCCGAAATGTCTACCTTGAAGGGCGCGGTGATCAGCGGCGGTAGCTCTTCGCCGTTGATCGTTACCGTAGCCATGTCATGTACCAAGCCGAGATCAAGCGTAACGCGCGCCTCCTCGAGCCAAGCCGGGTCGACCGAGAAGTCTCTACGGTACGTAGCGACACCGGCAAAGCGGGCGAGTTCCGGCACGTGCCGCCAGTCTGTCAAAGTCGAGCTGCCGAAATCGCGCACGTACGGCTTGCGCGCGGCATGTCCGTCGACCGACAGCGACCAACCGCTCTGCGGTAGCGCTATGCGCGCGAATTCGGAAACCGGCTCAACGTTGCGCGGCTTCTCTTCCTCGTCGAGCACCAGAAGGGCACTTTCGCCGGGCGAGAGGTGGAGTGCGGTCTGCGTAGCTCCGCTCACTGCGCGCGCTGATATAGGTGCTATAGTGCCGTCCATAGCATCCCAGCGAGTGAGATCGCCGACGCCAGCTATTGCGATGCCGAGGGCCCTCGCCTGATCGCCACGGTTGTGCAGGAAGGTCACCGTCTTCTCGCCCAGGCGACGCTGAACAAAGACGATACCTGTGGGATCCCCACCAAAGGTGAGGTTCGGCTGAACGCGTGCTGCACGAAGTGCACCCGTCACTTCAGCGGCGGCGACAATACGTGCGCCCGTGGCTAAGGCTCGGGACACGGCTGCCCGTACGCGGGCGTCGTTTGCCTGAGCATCGGTCAACCCCTCCGAGCGATCCGGAGCACGGTCCACAAAGAAAACCGGCAGCTCGGCCTCGGCGAACTGGGCGATCCGCTCAGCCGTCTGGACATCGATGGCTTCGAGCGACGGCAAAACGAGTGCGCCATAGCGGTGGCCGCCTCGCGAAACTAAGCGATCATCCTCGATCCTCGCGCCGGCGATCGAGTCCGGATTGATCCGGTCAAAATCGTAGCCGCCAGCAAGGAAGGCCTTTTCTGCGGCCTGCTTACCCGCTCCTTCGTCTTCAATCCCGACATAGTAGCCGAATTGTCCATAGAAGTAAGCGATCGGAACGAGCGGCTCGCCAAACTGCATCACCGCCTGCAGCCTGCCGATGTACCGGGCCAGCGGCTCCACCGATGGCCAGATCGGATTTGTTTCCGTCAGCATCGTGCTGAAGCCTCGGGCAAAGGGGCTCGGCTGAAAGGCATGCCAGCCGGGCCAATCGTCCGCGTGAAAGCGGTAGTTGAAGCCGTGCAGCATGAGGCTGTTCACCCCTCCTGCGATAATCAGATCAACCCGCCGACGCATTTCGTCCGGCGTCACATCGTAGGGTCGATCCTTCCAGACCAGGCTTTCGGCGGAAACGATATCGCGCCCATACAGGTTTGCCGCCGAGCGTGCGAGTCGCATGAAAATCGGATCACCATTGTGAACCAAGTCTTCGGTTTCTGGAATATCGACGAGTCCATAGCCGCGGATGATGTCGAAGGCGCCGCCGTGCGCCTGGAATTTTGCTTTCAGGCCATGCTCATGGTTCCAGGCAACGAATGGCTCGATGAAGCCCTCGAACATGAGTTCCGAGACCGTCTCACGATAGTCGAAACGGACCCGCTCAGCGAGGTGGCCCTGCTCGGCCTCGAAATACGGCGGAGAATAGTGCTCCCCCCAAGCCTGCATCCACCCGGGCTGCAGGACGAAGGGCAGATAGGGCGTAAGGTCGTATCCGCGGCGGGCTTGGAACTCGCCGAGGAAGTGCGGGCCCCACTGGATGTCCTGCATTAGCTCGAGACTATCGACGAAGGTGGAGCGGATGCCTTCCGGATGCTTGCCGAGCGGATCGCCTACGCGCGCGGCGTGCGCAGCGAACGCATTCCTATCCATGTGATCCAGTATTAACTGCGGTCCTTGGCCAGACGCGCCCAGAACACCCACGTCGGACGCGTATTGCTTGAACACGAACACCTGCCAATCACCAGGGGGTGGGTTCCAGTCGAGCGTTCCATCCTCGCGCAGCCGCTCAGTGAGCACTATTCCTGATGAGGCGTCTAGCTCTCCCGACTTGGTCACATCGCCCCACGGAAATAGGCGAAAGCCTGCGGTGTCGCCCGGATCGACGAGCTCGGGAGCGCTCCCCTTCATCGCTACGACGGCGACCACGCGCGCACGTGCGTCAAGTCGCTCCTTCCAGTCCGCTGCCCTGGAATCGCGTGAACGCGCGTCGAGAGTACTCATCGCGCCGAGCCGGCGTGTCCTCTTCGGCACTTCCACGGTGACTGGGCCGGCTTTCCCGCCGCTCACCGCCGTCCGCGCCATTGTCAGCTCGACAAATGCCTTCTCGGGCGGAATAGCGAAGCCTCCGCCAGACGGCCACGAGGAGCCAAGCGTATAATCTAGGCTGAGACCATGCTGGGCTGCCTCCGAAGCGGCCCTGCGCACCAGATCGAAAAAGCGTGGCTCCGCATAATCGTTTACTGTCGCCTGTTCGTCCTCAGTAAGACGCACAAAGTTGGGCGAGAATGCCTGAATTTCGGCCCCCGCGAAACCATTCTCCTCAAGCAGCTCAATTTCTCGCTCCAGCTCCTCGGCCGACACCGCAGCGCCGGGCCACCACCACCGCACCCTTGGGCGATTTTCCTTTGCCGGCGCTTCGAAGCGCTGTTCCAAGGACTGAGCATGAGCCAGCCCTAATGGAAGGAGCATCGCGAGCGCACAAACACTCCCCAAAAGCCTCACTAGCGCCATGCGCTCTCTCCTGCTGTTATGCTTGACTCGCCTCAGGCCGCGAAGTTCTGCGCTTTCAGTCGGACTTGGCCAGTCTGTGTAGAGTCGGGGCGCCGGGCTCAGTCGAGGCAGTTTGACCCAGTGCCGGCGTAGCAATCAACATAGCAGCGGTCGAAACGGACGTTCTCAGAACGCGCATAAACCCCCCTTCGATTCTCATTATATGGGGCCTGCTTCTATAGGATGTAACGCGGGGGTCAACTAATCGATCAGCACCGTTCGATAACGCGCCCATTCGCCGCGCATCGGCAGCATGGGAGGCCAGCACATGCCTGGCGAGACAGTCTGGCCGGTCGGTGAACATCGCTCCAGCGGCGAGCGAAAAATACTACCTCCGCAACCTGCCAGCCGACACGCCGATGCGAAAGCTCGGCGGAGCCATCAAGGCACGATGGATCTGCGAGCAGGCGCATCAGCAGGTCAAGGAAGGACGCGGCCTCGATCACTGCGAGGTGCGCTCCTGGAGCGGCCTGCACCGACACGCACTCATGACTATGATCGCCTACGCCTTCCTCCAGTCCCGCCGTCTCCAGGCAGCGGGGCGGGAAAAAAGAGTCGCCGGCCCGGCGCCGCAGCCTAGCCTGCCCGCGGTCCGGCAGGCCATCCTCGACCACCTGTCACGCCCGCCGCCGACGCTGTCCTCACTGCAGCGCCACCCTCGTTCCCACCTTCAGCAGCAATCTGCCAAAGTAGTGCTAAATTCGACGCTGGGTTGGTGTATACGGAGGTTAGACAAGCGGGTTGGAGCCGTCCACCGATCATCAAGTGCCTTCTAGAGGTTGGGGACGCATGCGCGGCAGCCAGTCCAAAGTGGCCGGCTTCGTCGTTTCGGAGACATGGCGCACGTCAGCTTGACGCCGCCCTCTCGCCGCCGAGGCATTGCCGGGTCGTGGATACGCCCGCGATTGGCTGCCTGTAATCGCCGATGAGGACGTGCGCTTCGGACTGGCTCTCGCGCGCATCCTCGCACTCGGCGCACAGGGCAAGATGCTTCTCCGCGCGTGTGCACGCGCTTATACCACCGACGGTGCAGTTGACTCACGCGGGGAATTCACAAGTCGATGAAAGTCTGAATCAACGGCGTCCTACACCAGCAGGACGCGGCGATGTAAGCCAGCGCGCCACACCGTTCGCCGCCGGGATCTGCCTTGACGATGTCAGTCAGGGCCCAGCGCTGATCGGCGCTCAGCATTTATACCGTTGCGGCCATATCTTTCCATTGTCATTAGCAAGTCGTGAGACAGGAGCAGATAAATTTCACGCCGAAACGCGGGCGCCCCAGCGCCAAGCAGGTCTTGGCCATCGAAGGAGCTATCATGGCTGCGGCACGCCAGCGCTTTTTCGACGAGGGCTTCGATGCCGTATCGATGGAGGCGATCGCGGCTACGGCGGGCATATCAAAGGGGACACTTTATGCACGCTATTGCTCGAAGGAGGAGTTGCTGAGCGCGGTCTTGGACGCGACGATTCAAGATTGGTCATCCGTGTCTGCCCGAAACGATCACCTGCTAACAGAAGACATTGGGGATCGATTGCGCCATCATGCGCGCACGATCGCGTCGTCGTTGACGGCTCCGGAGGTAATCGCCGTACGAGGGCTCTTGTTCTCCAACCGCGAGCGATTTCCGGCAGCGGTGCGCATGATGCATGATCGAGGCTACCGCTACATAGTGGAGTTGATTGCCCGCGAGATCGACGAGGCGGGCCAGCGCGACGCGAGGCCTCCCGAAGATGCCATCGGGGTTGCTATGCGCCTCGTGAACGCGATCCTTGGCTGGCATTCGAGCGAGGGAGGGGTTCGCGATATCTCTCCTGCAGAGTTGCAAGCGTACGCGGACCGCACCGTGGCTTTGCTCGTTGCTGCACGATCGGCCTGGTAGATTTCTTCTCTTGTGATTAGAACGCTATCGTTCGATAATGATTGCGAATCGCGCTGGAGAGGATCAACACTATGCGTGCTCATTTTATAGGTGCCGTCGCGCTGACTCTTGTGGCGGCTGCTGCCACCGGTCAGGCGAACACTGCTCAAACCACCACTGCTCAAACCACCACTTCCCAGACAACCTCGCACGCACCGGCACAAAGGTTCACCACTGCGGACACGCCGATCGGCGAGCTTCTTGACAACGCCGCAGCCAATGCGATTCTCAAGAAACATTTGCCGGACGTCGTTAACAGCGATCAGATTGATATGGCGCGCGGGATGACCCTACTCAGCATTCAGCCCTACGCGTCTGATGTCGTCACCGACGAGAAGCTGGCAGCCATTGATGCCGAGCTCGCGGAAGTGTCGACGGATTCCGATTAACGGGATTGCTTTAGGTCCTGCGACACTGGCGCGTCTTCAATCTCGTTCGGTACACTGATGCTCGTGTTGTTGACGCAGCAGTCCACCAAGAATGGGTACTGATGCGTTGATTTCGCCTCCGCACCCACGAGATTGCAGGCTCGGGCGAGGCGCGGCTGATCGCCAGTAGCGCATCGGCAGCACTTCGCTCAGTCGAGTCACCGCCGCGCGTTCAGGTGGGGAGCTTTCGGCCGCCCGAGGATCTATGCGCCGCCCGCCGACATGCAGGCGAGAGTTGTGCACATATCGCAGCTCGAGGCACAGATGGGGGGGTTGGCGATGAGATTGACCGAATTGATCCCCTTGATCGATTGATCGCGACAATCCGGTCGGGCCGACTGAGCAGGAAGTCCGGAGCGAGGTCTGCAAAAGAGAGGAAATCGCCATGCCCGCCAATCCGTTGATCGGAGTATTCTTTCATTGGCTGGGCGGGCTGGCCTCGGCTAGCTTCTATGTGCCGTTTCGGGGCGTGCGACGGTGGAGTTGGGAAATTTTTTGGCTCACCGGCGGCATCTTCTCCTGGCTGCTCGCGCCTTGGTTCTTTGCCTCGATGCAGACAGAAGATCTTGTCGGCGTCCTGACCGCCACCCCACCGACTACGATCTTCTACTGCGTGCTTTTCGGCGCGATGTGGGGCTTCGGCGGGCTGACATACGGCCTCACGATGCGCTATCTCGGCCTATCGCTCGGAATGGCGGTCGTGCTCGGCCTTACAACGGTATTCGGCACCCTTATTCCTCCGATCTTCGCGGGCGAGTTCGGGGTTCTCATGAGTACCGCCAGCGGACAAATCACCATGCTCGGCCTGGCGATCACGGTCCTTGGCATTATCGTTGTCGCGCTCGCCGGCGCACGCAAAGACGCGGCGCTCAGCCCCAAGCAGAAGGCGGCCGCCGTGGCAGAGTTCAACTTTGGTAAGGGCATCTGGGTCGCGATCTTCTCGGGCATCATGTCAGCCTGCTTTGCCTACGGCCTTGCCGCGGGCGAACCCGTGCGGGTACTCAGTGCAGCCGCGGGAACCGGCCCGCTGTGGGTCGGCCTGCCGGTGCTCTGCCTCGTGATGACCGGGGGGCTGCTGACCAACGGGGTCTGGTGCACTTACCTCATCGTGAAAAACCGTAGCGCAGGAGAGTGGGTCGGCCGCGTTGCTGCGGCCGAGTTTGCTCCGGCCGGTGAAACCGCCAGCGCCTCCCGCGCCGCGCCGGTCGAGCCGGCGCAGCTAGCGCACGAGCCAGTCGCGCCGGGGCATCCGCCGCTGATCCGCAACTATCTACTGTGCGCCATCGCCGGCACGGCATGGTACTTCCAGTTCTTCTTCTACACGATGGGCGAGAGCCAGATGGGCGCCTACGCCTTCTCGTCGTGGACCTTGCACATGGCTTCCATCATCATCTTCGGCACGCTGTGGGGTTTTGCGCTACGCGAATGGAAAGGCGCGGCGCCGCAGGTGAAGGCAATGGTTTGGGCCGGCGTCGGTTTGCTGGTGCTCGCGACGATCGTGATCGGCTATGGAAATCAAGTGACGCACTGAGGCTGCGACGTGAACCGAGCGCTAAAATCCAGACTCGCTCACAGCCAGAAGGCGACCGGGTGGCGAGCGCCACGCCTGAGAGGAAGTTGGCGAGCTTGTCATAACGGGTGGCGATGCGGCGGAAGTCCTTGAAAGGGCAGAAGGCGTTCTCGATGAGGTGACGGCTGCGATAGCGGTCCTTGTCATAGCGGATGGTGCGCTTGCGGTTGCGGCGGCCGGGGATGACGGGGACGGCTCCTGGCCTCGCACAATGAGCGACGCAGCCGGTCGGCGTCATAGGCTTTATCAGCCAGCAGGTAGCGCACGCCGCCGGCGCGTTCGAGGAGCGCAGACGCGGCCCTCACGTCGCTGACGTTGCCCGCCGTCAGCATCAGCGCATAGGGACGGCCGATGACGTCGGTGAGCGCGTGAACTTTCGTGGTCCACCCACCGTGCGAGCGGCCGATTGCCTGATGCGAGCGCCTCCTTTTCCTCCGAACGCCGCGCGCTGGGCCCTGATGTAGGTGCTGTCGACCGCCACATCCGCGACGCCGATACCGGACGCAAATGCCTCCGACAGAATCGACGATCGCTCCTCATCAGCCCAGCGCCGCCGCCGCTCCGGCCCCGTAATCACCACCTGCCCCATCAACCGCTCCAAGGCGCTCGTAGGTATCCATCCGGTGAAGGCCGCGGCTGTGTCAGATGCCCTTCATAGAGTCCGAGCGTCGCTGGTCGAGCAGCTCTTCGAGGTAGTCGAGCCCGTGCCTTGTGAGGCGGTGCCGGAATCCGCGGTTTCGGCAAAGCTGTCGATGACGCTGACATACCCGTCTTCGAGCCTTATCTGTTCGGCCAACTCCTCGAGGACATCGATGTCGATGCCGAGGCGGCTCGCAGCATAGCTGGCGGTGAACACCATGGATCGTGCCGCCGTCAGGCGACCTTGCTGACCGGAGCGGCGGACCGCCAGTTCCATGGGAGTAGGTAATCGATCCCGCCGCCGGAAGGTCGGCGATGCGGGCGAGGAGGTCGGCGAGCCAAGCCTGCGAGTCGACGTCGTTGAGCTTGGCGGTCTGGATCAGCGTGTGGAGGATGGCGGCGCGCTGGCCACCGCGATCCGAGCCGCAGAAAAGCCAGGCCTTGCGACCGAGCGGCACGCAGCGGAGCGCCCGTTCGGCGGCGTTGTTGGTGAGGCATATCTTGCCGCCGTCGAGGATGCGACTGAACGCGTCCCAGCGCCGCAGCATGTAGTGGATCGCCTTGGTGGGATCGTGGCTCCGCGACAGCTTGCTGACCTGTGCGGCAAGCCAGGCGTGGAGCTCAGCCATCAGCGGGGTGCTGTGCTCCTCGCGTACGGCGAGCCGCTCGGCGGCAGTCTTGCCGTTGATGGTGCGCTCGATCTCGAACAGGGCATCGAGCCGCTGCACGCCTCGATCGCGATCGGGTAGATCATGCCCGCGCGTTCGCCCCGGCTCTTGCGGCGCGCGGCAGCGGCCACGTCACCAGCTCGAAGAACCTGCGCCGGGCATGGGCGAAGCAGCCGGCTTCCATCACAGGCGCGAGCTGCCGGCCTGCGGCATAAAGCTCGTTGTATCCGCCATAGGCGTCGGCCTGCAGGATCCCCGACCAGCTGGCAAGATGCGTCCGGGGATGCTCGCCGCGGCAATCGCGCGAGTAGTGGAACAGCGCGGCCGGCGGATCGGTGCCGGCAAAGGGCCAGTCGTCCCGCACATAGGTCCATAATCGCGCGGTGTCGGTCTTACCCTTGGCCACGACCGGCACGGTGGTGTCATCGCCGTGCAGGCGTTCGGCGGCCAGCACATGGGCCTCAATCCGGCGGTAGAGCGGCATCAGCGCCGCGGCGGCGGCACCGACCTGCTCGGCCAGCGTCGAGGTGCTCATCGGCACGCCTTCGCGGGCGAAGCGCTCGGCCTGGCGGTTCAGCGGCTGATGCTGGCCGTACTACTCGAACAACAGCATGGCGAGGAAGCTTGGCCCGGCACCACATGGAACCGTGCCGGTGGCTGTGTGATCGTCTCGCGGCCGCGCTAGGAGAACTTCTCGCGTACCGTCTGGATCACCTTCCAGCTGCGCGGAATCACCTCAAGCGTCTCGGTGACGTCCTCGCCCAGCTTCTACAGGCGCGCGCTGCCGCAGGTCGGGCACGAGCACGGCGTCGGAGCGACCACGCGCTCGCGCGGCAGCTGCTCGGGGACGGCTTCCTCGCCGGTCGCCGGCGCTCGAAGGCGTTTCGCCGGTCGAGCGGGTGGCCGCAGCCTCGTCGGCAAGGTCGTCCTCGCCGGCATCAGCCACCAGATCCTAGAGCTGCAGCTCCATCTGCTCGAGCAGGCGCCCGCTGCGTTCGGCGCTCGGGCCATACTGCTCGCCCCGCAGCTTCGCGATCTGCAGCTTGAGATGGGCGATCAACGCCTCGGTGGTGCTCTGCCGGGCCTGAGCTTCGGCCGACTGGGCTTCGGGCTTCATCGGCCTTCCGGAGCGCTGAACGGCCGGTCGTCGCGGACGTACACCCACAATCGAGCCGTATCGGTCTTGCCCCTGGCCGTGACCGGCACCGTCGTGTCGTCGGCGTGCAGGCGTGCGGCGGCAAGGATATGGGCTTCGATCAGCCGGTAGAATGGCATCAGCACGAAGGCAGCCGCGCCCACCTGATCGGCGAGCGTCGGAACGCTGAGCGGCACGCCCTCGCGGGTGAAGCACTCGGCCTGGAGGTTGAGAGCTAGTGCTGACCGTACTTCTCGAACGGCAGCATGGCAAGGAAGCTCGGGCTGGCCCCTGCCCAGGCGCTGCGTCCACCAGCACGGCGGGCACGAAGACCGGTTCCGCCTGGCGTAACGCCGCCCGTCGCCACTGGTAGATCAGGCTGCGAGCAACATCGTACCGCCGCGCCACGTCGCAGACCCTTGCACCTGACTAGAACGCCTCTGCCAGCATCCGCTCGCGCTGCTCATCGCTCCAGCGACGGCGACGCTCCGACCCGCCAGTATCGTCATCTGTGCCGTGGTCGATGCGGACGTCCTTGCGTGCAACTGTAAGGACGTCCTCTATCCTCGCCCCGTCCCAACAAGGCGGCTCCCGCCGGATGAATACAACCCATCCCAGCGCTCGGCGCCTCAGCGGATCGCCTTGGCCTTCGGTAATCTCGGCACGAGCTTGCGCAGGGCATCGTCGGCTGCGGCGGCGCTGATAGCGGTGGCGACACCGGCACAAGATCGGCGGCAAAGGAGTAAGCGGTGTCCCGGCTCCACCTTGGCTGACGCCTGATGGCGCGCGATGAGCGGGTGGATGGACGAGGACGCGCTTGGGGGTGCACTGGACACCCGCACTCGAGTTGGTCGGGAGCCTGTTCGGCGGCTTGAGGTGTTGGGCGCGATGGCCGGCCGGCGGCGTTCGTGGACGCTTGAGCAGAAACTGGCGATCGTGGCGGAAGCCGAGCATTGCGACAACCTGACGGGTCTTGCCCGTCGGCACGATATCCGGACCTCGCAGCTTTACACCTGGCGCCGGGAGCTTCGCTACGCGATGGACGCCGGGCGGACCGCGACGGAGACCGAGCCGATGTTCGTCCCGGCGGTGGCTGCGGGCGCGGTGCCGACCGCGAGGCCCGGCGACATCGCCATCGAAGTCGAGATCGACGGCGCCGTGGTGCGGATCACGCGCGCGGCGAAGCCCGATCTGGCTGCGGCCGTCGTGCAGGCCCTGCAGGCGCGGCGATGATTGGGCCGGGCACGGATGCGCGGGTGCTCATTGCGACACGGCCGGTGGACTTCCGCAAGGGGCCGGACTCGCCGGCTGCGCTGATCAAGGCGGAGCTCGGGGCCGATCCGTTCACCGGCGTCGTCTACGTGTTCCGGGCCAAGCGCGCCGACCGGATCAAGCTAGTCTGGTGGGACGGGACGGGCCTATGCCTGATGGCCAAGCGCCTGGAGCAGGGCGGCTTCCGCTGGCCCCGGATCCAGGACGGCATGATGCGCCTCACCGCCGCCCAGCTTGGCGCGCTGCTCGAAGGGCTCGACCGGCGACGCGTGCATGCCGTCCGGCGTCCGCTGGCTCCCCGGATCGCCGCTCGACGCTGTCCGGGCACGCTGATTCAACGGCTGCCGATGCTGCTGGCGGCCGACCTTCCTGATGATCCCGAGGCGCTGCGCGCGATCATCGCCGGCCAAGCCGAAGAGCAGCGGCGCCTCGCCGATCGCGTTGCGGCCTTGGAGACGGCCGGCACCGAAGCCGATGCCGAGATCGCCCGGCTGACCGCGATCATCGCCGCTTTCCGGCGACACCGGTTCGGTGCCCGTTCGGAGCAACTGGACCAAGACCAGCTCCAGCTTGGCCTTGAAGATCTCGATGCCGCCATCGCCGGCGTGGAGGCGAGCCGCGAAGCCCGAACGGCAGGTTCCGGCAAGCCCCCGCGCAAGGCCAACCGCGGGAGCCTACCGGCGCATCTCGAACGGATCGAGCGCGTGCTCGATCTCGAGGACAGGTCCTGCGCCTGCTGCGGCGGCGATCTCCACGTCATCGGCGAGGATGTCGCCGAGCGGCTCGATGTCGTGCCCGCCAGCTTCCGTGTCTTGGTCACGCGGCGCCCGCGCTATGGCTGCCGCGCCTGCGAGGCTCCGCCCGTGCAGGCCGCGGAAGCGCCGCGCATTGTCGAGAACGGCATCCCCACCGAAACGCTCGTCGCCCATGTGCTGGTCGCCAAGTATGCCGACCACCTGCCGCTTTACCGCCAGGCGCAGATCTATGCCCGACAGGGCGTCCGGCTCGACCGTTCGACGCTCGCCGACTGGACCGGCCGCGCCGCCTGGTGGCTGACGCCACTGCGCGATCATCTGCTCGCCGAACTCAGGCGTAGCGGCAGGCTGTTCGCCGACGAGACCACTGCCCCGGTTCTCGATCCGGGGCGCGGGCGCACCAAGACCGGGCAGCTATGGGCCTATGTGCGCGACGATCGGCCTTGGGGCGGATCCGATCCGCCGGCGGTCGCCTATCGCTACGCGCCCGATCGCAAGGGCGGGCGACCGATCGAACATCTCGCCGGCTTTGCAGGCATCCTGCAGGTTGATGGCTATGGCGGCTATGCTGCGCTTGCGCGTCGCGGCGGCGTGCGGCTCGCGTTTTGCTGGGCGCATGTGCGCCGCCGGTTCTACGAACTTGCCACGCAGGGCAACTCGCCGGTCGCTGCCGAGGCGCTTCAGCGCATCGCCGCTCTCTACCGGATCGAGACGGACATCCGCGGCGCCGATCCCGACCAACGGCGGGACGTTCGTGCCGAGTACAGCGCGCCCATCGTGACCGAACTTCGCCGGTTCCTCGACGACAAGCTCGCCCGGAGCAGCGCCAAGAGCCGGCTCGCCGAAACGATCCGCTATGCGCTTATACCAAAGGGCATTGATCAGAACTTATGCGCCCAGCGGCGGCGACCGATGGTCATGATGCGCCAGGGTTGATCGATGAGCTTGTTCCAGGCGTGACAGCAGTGGTCGACGAGTTCGTCGTAGGATTGGTAGATGCGGTTTGACAGCCAGTTGTCGCGCATGAACTGCCACACGTTCTCGACCGGGTTCAGCTCCGGGCAGCGGGGCGGCAGCGGCAGCAGCGTGACGTTGGGCGGAACGACCAGATCGTTCGCACCGTGCCACCCGGCTTGATCGAGCAGGACAACAGCATGAGCGCCGGGCGCGACATGGACGGCGATCTCTTCAAGGTGCATGCCCATGGCCTCGCTGTTGCAGTGAGGCATGACGATGCCAGCCGCTTTTCCTTCGGCCGGACAGATGGCGCCAAAGATCCATGCTGAGGCACGGCGCTGATCCTTTGGAGCGGACGGACGGGTGCCGCGTCTGGCCCAGCGGCGGGTGAGCTTGGTCTGCTGGCCGATCCGCGCCTCGTGCTGCCACCACAGCTCTATCGGCGTGCCGCGCGGCAGCTTCCTGCGGATCGCCGTCAGGCGGTCGGCGAAGCTCTTTTAAAAAGCTCGATGTCCTCCGGCTTCTGACCGCGGTGCCGCGGCCGCGCCGAAAGCTTGCGGTAGCCCATGGCGCGAAGCTCCCGGCTCAGCGTGTGGCGCGTGACCGACAGGCCGAACTCGTCCCAGACCCATTGCGCCAGGTCGATCAGCCGCCAGCGCACCACGCCGTGTGCGGCCGGGGTCGGCCCTGCCTCGACCTGCTCGGCAAGCCGGGCGCGCTGCTCGTCGTTGAGGATCGAGGCCCGTCCCGGCGCCTTGCGCGTAGCCAGGCCGTCCGGCCCCTCGGCGTTGAGCGGAGCACCCAGTCGCCGACGATCTGCAGCGTCACGCCAGCGAGCTTGGATGCCTCGCTTCGGCTGCCGCCATCCAGGACCAGCGCAATCGCCAGCAGACGACGAACCTGATCGCCATCAGCGCATCCGCGTGCTGCCTTCCGCAACTCCGCGGACGTCCAATCCCGTCGAACCGCAATAGCCGCCCCCATCGCGAGCCTCCCTTCGCTGGCGACGATGAATCAGACAATCAGCCGCTTGGGAATCCTCAAACGTGAGTCACGCTCCGCGCCCGTTGGTATTACCCGCTGGGACGGCCTTGCCCTGTTCCTCGCCGATGGCAGGATCGAACTCGACAACAATAGTGTCGAACGCAGCATCCGGCCCCTGGCGCTGGGTCGCAAGAACGCCCTGTTCGCCGGCTCGGACCACGGCGGCGAAGCCTGCGCCGTGATCGCCTCGCTCATCGAAACCTGCAAGCTGAACGAGGTCGACCCCGGAGCCTGGTTGGCCAGCACCCTGACCAAGCTTGCTAATGGCCACAGCAGCCAGCAGCTCGGCGAACTCATGCCGTGGAATCACTCGCCCGCAGCGGGGTGAAGACATCGCTTACGCAAAGGATGGACCCGCCGTCTCCGCAGCACCCGCCAACGCCTTCGGCGGGCAATCGATCAGAAGCCCGCCATGGCATTGCGGCGCCAGGTTTACAGCAAACCGCTGGCCACCTCGTGCCGCTCCATTGCCGCGCGCGCCGATCCGCCCGGACCGAATGCATCGCGCAGCATCGCCAGCTTCTGCTCGACAGTCCAGAACCGCCGGCCAGACACGCGGGCGATCCCTCGACCAGAGCAGTCATACAGTCATTCGACTGCTCGTATGACTGCTCTCTTCCGCACCGCGCCGCTCCGCCAGTAGCGACAAGCATCGCAGCAGCCACGTCAACGGCAAGGCGGCCTACGCGACACGCTTACAACAATCCGGCGGCATCGACCTGTCCCGCTTCGGTGCTGACCCTCGGCTGCAGCAGCGTTCGCTCCCCGGCGCGAACGCGATAGGAAGAACCGGGCATCCCGAAAGAAGCGCGGCGGCTCGGGCCTGATCGTGCTTTCGAGCAGACGGTTCTCGCCAAGCGAACCGCGCCGACGGCCCTAGCACGCTCGGCAGCCCCAGCAGCTCGCCACGCGGGCGCAGCCCACCCTGAACCTCTCTCGCGGTCCAGACAAGCTTTTCATCGCACCCTCGGGTATGCCAGCGGGTGCGCCCGCCTCGCTCCATCCAGCGGACGCGGAAATGACCACCTCCCTGTCCATCGTCCGGGCGCGGCTGACCGCGAGTTGCGTTGCCGCTCGCCATTCAGGCGAGATGCAGCGATCCGGTTCCTCGACGACAGCTCCGCTTGACCATCGCACCGTGCAAGCTGTGCACACTCCCAATCCCGCTGCTTCGTCCGTTCGAAATCCCGCTGGATGGCATCCTCGAACACCGCGCCGTTCAGCAAGTGCCGCCATACATGCGGTCGTGCTTTGGCGGAGAGATCGCAGAAGCCATCGCTGAGCCTTCAGTTGCGCAAATCTTATTCTTCAAGGCGCACGACCATCACGGAACCTGGTGGCAAGCTCAAAATCAGTTTTCCGTCGGCTGCAGGCACCTTCAAATTCCGCGGAACGACACTATCGGGCATCTCGAACGTATTTCCGGTATTTACAGCCGGTCCCGTAAGCACTTCGCCAACTGCAGCAGACACCGACAATCCGCTTACATCGGCCGTAACGGTTGCCCCGCGACTGGGGTCAACGTTAGCCAGTGCTATCCAGACTTGGCCTTCGGTGGAACGAGCAGCAATGGCGTCTATCTGTGGAAGCGAAATGGAGCCGTTTTGGTATTGGCCCGCATCGAATTCGACTGGGATGAGCGTCGCGTCTTGGAACGGCACATACATTCTGTGCACGTAGTACGTCGGAGTGAGCAGCATCTTCTCGCCGTCGGTCATGATCGAGGCTTGGAGCACGTTCACCATCTGAGCGATGTTTGCCACGCGCACTCGATCTGCATGTCTTGCGAAAATATTAAAGTTCAACGCGGTCAGGATTGCATCGCGAAGCGAGTTCTCCTGCTCCAGGAAGCTTGGGTTCGTTCCAGGAGCAGGCCGCAGCCAGGCGCCCCATTCATCGACAGCAAGCGCGACCTTTTTTTTCGGATCATATCGATCCATGATCTCGGAGTGAGTGGTGATGATCCGATCCATGCGCAGAGTGTCCTTGAGGAAGGACGCGTAATCCCGCTCACTGAAATCGACTGCAGGAGCCCTCATGGGCGTTCCGCCCCACGTATAAAAATGCAGAGCCAGTGCCTCGAAGGTCCAGTACCAAGCGGGTCCACCGCGCCAGGCGCTCATGACAGCCTCGGTATAAGCTGTGTTGGTGGCGTCGGGTCCTACGGCGACCCGTTGCATGGCGTCGGGGCTGCGCTCAGGACGAACCCCGCCAGCTTCAGCCGGAGGCGGGTTCTGCGCCGGATTGTAGTTCCGAACGAACTGGCTGTAGGTCCTCAGCTGCGCAACATAGGTTTCTGGAGTCATGGCCCCGCCGCAACCCCAACTTTCATTGCCAATGCCCAGATATTTGATGCGGTAGGGTGCGCTGTGGCCGTTGGCGACTCGTTCCTTACCCAACGTTGTGGGCTGAACTGTCGTCATATACTCGAGCCAATCCGCTGCTTCCTCTACCGAGCCAGATGCGACATTGACCGTAAGGTAGGCTTCACTTCCAATCTGGTCAATGAAGTCCATGAATTCGTGGGTACCAAACGTGTTCGGTTCCATCACGCCGCCCCAGCTAGAGTTGAGTGTCGTTGGGCGCTGATCTTCAGGACCGATGCCGTCTCGCCAATGATACTCTTCGGCGTAGCAGCCACCGGGCCAACGGACATTAGGCACCTTGAGGGCTCGCAACGCCTCAACGACGTCGGTTCGAATGCCGCGAACGTTGGGAATACTTGAGTCCCGCCCAACCCAGATGCCACCATAAATCCCCTCACCAAGATGCTCGGCGAATTGGCCGAAGAGATCGCGATGAATCGTGGGGCCAGGTTGATCTGGGTGAAGAATGAGGGTGTGTTCTGTGGCCGCATCTTGCGCAAGCACTGGCTCCCCGCTAGCTACTATCAGCGTCGCGACTAGAGCTATATGACCAACTACTCTCAACATACACCCTCCAAACTCTTTTAGCCCGTCTTTTAGCATTGAACCGGCCGACTCAATATTTGATTGCTCATAACAAGCGCTGCCCCGTGATGCACAACCTGCCGCAGCCATTCCAACAGGCTGCACTCGCAGAGCCGCATTCCGCCGAGTAAGTCACACCGCCACCCTTTTGTGGAACCGATTCATGGGTCTATGACCGCGCCCGGCTAATCCATTGCTGGCGGCAAGTACCGAAGCACGGCACTGAAAGAGTTACACAACCGGGCAGCCCGCACCCAAATTACCAAAAGTGCAGGTCCGGCGAGGGATCGTGCCCGCCGAATCCTCAGGAACCAAAGTTATATCGCAGAGTGAGCCCTATCTCTCGCGGCTGGTTCAAGACGCCGTACAAGTAGGGCGACGGAACGCCAAAAAGATCGCCCCGATAGCCGCCGGTCGTCTGCTGCTGAAAATCGAAGAGGTTCTTGGCGAAGACCATCGCTTCCCAGCCGGCCTGTGTATCTCGGACGCCGAGAAACAGATTCACGAGAAAGAACGAGTCTGCGGTAAAATTGGTGGAAATGCTTGTGACCTCATCCGAATAGGAAACGAGGCCTCGCGCAAACCCCTCAAATCGTCCGAGCGGCAGGGTGTAGTCACTGCTCAAACTTGCAGAGAATGCAGGTAGATCTCCGAGAGAGCCGTCCGATTCGCACAAGCTGACGTAGCGTCCGGCCTGCACGCGCCGAGCACCGTCGACATCAGGCGTACCATCGCCATCGAAGTCGTTGCAAGGAATGGCGGCATCATTGAAGTGTGCGTCGCTGTATGACATGTTGAGGACGGCGAACCACTGATCAGTAATCAAGCCGCGGGCCTCAAGTTCGACACCCCGGCTGATGCCGTCACCGTTGAAGGTGAAGTTAGCGTTGCAGTCGACGCCCGTTTCTGTTCCGTCAGCCGTGGCATACCCCAGTCCGCCAGGCGCGGCGTTGATTGGCGCGCCGGTGCAGGCGATACCGTTAAGACGACCGATGAAGTTTTTGAATGTCTGACGATAAATCGTGCCATTCAGCGTCAGGCGACGATTGAACAGCTGAGTCTTCAAGCCCAGCTCAACTGAATCTGATACCTCGGAATCGTAGTTCTTCAGTTCTTCGGGCAAGTAAGGTGCGGACGGGTCCTCGGAGCGACCACCGGGCCGAAAGCCTCGTCCATAAGCGATGTAAGCCATCAAGTTGTCTGTGAAGTCGTGCTGGTAGCTTGCACTGCCGGTCACGGCATCGTACTTTCTCGCCGTCTGCGAAACCCCAGCGAGTGAGCTGTTCGTTACACTTTCCAAGTCAGTTTTGGAGTAGCGGAGACCGACTTGGAACAGATCGCTTTCGGTGACTTGAAAGGCGTGGTTCGTGAACACGCCAAGGTTTTTCGTTTGCCCTTCGCTGGTTTGCACAAGTGCCGCAACCGGAATGTCTACAAATACATCAGAATTACTTGTCGCATAGTAAATGCCGAGCATGTAATTCCAGAAGTGGTCGCCGGAGCGTGAGAGGCGAAACTCATTTGACCAGTTTTCATTACCGATCTGAATGTCTTGAGTATACTGGAACGACGGTATTGCATTCGCGATATCAAGATCACGCAACGTATTGAACTGCGTGTTCTGATAACCACCGATATAATCTATAGTATTATCACCGCCCAGGTCGTAGGCAGAGGACAATGTGACAATATCAGATGCGTTATGAAAGGTTGTAGGACCTTCTTGGAGATTGACACGGTCAAAGATGTCGTAATCACCGTATGAGCCAGACCCATAGATGGCGAAGTAGGTGTCCGAGTCTGATTCAAGCTTCTGGTAAACGAGGTCAAAGCTCAGATCGTCAGCAGGCTCCCACGCCGCGCTGCCACGAACGCTCCACGTTTCGTGGCCGGACTCACGTCCATTGTTGAGGCCGCGCACGGCGGCGTCATCGCCCTTATCGTAAAGACCGGCCACACGCAGGGCCAGGGTCTCGCTGGCTGGACCGCCGACGGCGGCTTGGTAGTTCTGAACGCCGTTGTCTGTGACAGTCGCGCTGAACTGTCCATCGATACCCGAGAAGCTGGGCCGGCGCGTTCGAATCAGGATGGCCCCGGACGGAGAGGCCCGACCACGCAGCGTGCCCTGCGGACCTCGTACGACTTCTATTTGCCCGATGTCATAGATCGACTGGAACGCGTTCGCTGCGTCAAGCACCGTTTCGTTGAAATAGATGTCCACCGTTGAGGTGGTGCCAGCGTCGAGGTCTGCAGCGACGCCGCGGACCGAGGCTTGTTGATTGCGCCCGTCCCGGTTGGTCAGTGAGAGGCCTGGCGTCAGCGTGGCAACGTCCTCAAACCTCAGGATCACTTGTTCCTCAAGTCGCTCGCCTTGAACAACGTTCACCGTTAGCGGCACATCTTGAACATTCGAGGTCTGCTTAGTGGCAGTGACGATAATCTCGTTGACTGCCGCAGTTTCGTCGGCAGTTTGCGCCCAAGCGGGCGCGGCGCCAACAAGGGCCCCGAGGCAGGTAGCGGCCAAAGCAGTCGATTTAAAAGTAGTCATTCACTTCCCTCCCATTCCTCAAGACCCTTCCGGTCTTTAGGATCGATACTCAAAATGTCCGCGTCCCGCAGGTTTGCGCTGGAACGGGATCTGTCGATTCCATTTTCTGGCGACTTATCGCCGCGCTTGGCGTTACTTTGACTGCTGCTTGAGCAACACAAGGCCCCGGGTGCAAATTAGATTGAAGGCGCCAGCACGACTTGATCCCGTCGCGCTCCGGTTACTCGAAGTCGGTAGACACCTGGTCGAGCTCGGCATCGATGACTGCGAGCCTTCGCGGATGACGATATCAGGCGCGTAGGACTGAATGGCGTTGACGAAAAGCTCGCCGATCGCCCTGTCCGCGGTGGCGAACTTCTGCGCCGCAGCGGGCGAGATGGGCTGAGCAGTGGTCGTCTGTGCGCTGGCAATGGCCGGCACATGAGTCAGCACGACGGCAGCCGTAACATACTCACGCATGGTGCTTGATGCTCTCCAGCTTGACTCGCGTCATTATCGAACGACGTCGTTCTAATCACAAGGGGGAAATAGATACAAAGCCGGTCGTGCAGCATGGAGCAAAGCTACCGTGGCGTCCGCGCAGGAATGGCTCGGGAACTTGGGCTGACCATAAGGTATGCGCCCAAATTGGCCATCCGTAGCCATGCCAGCTCGCCTGTGCTGACTTTCAGCGTGTGCTGGAAGTGCTTGTTGAGACGTGGAGCAGATCATAAGCCAGTCTCGAGATGAAGAAGAGGTTGATCGCGCAAGCCAGGCGACGCGCAGCACCCCAGGCGGCATCTGGTGCGCTTGCGCTGCAGCGGGGGTTCTCATGCCTGCTCTCCCAGAATGGCAGGATTGATACGGTAGAGTCTGCATGCGTTGCCGCCCCAGATCGCGCGCTGTTCGTCCGGACCATAGGCTTGCAGCGCTTCGGCAAGCGCGCCCATGACCCGGTCGGGGCTTGCGAAGAGATGGTCGGTGGGAAAGTCGCTCGCGGCCATGCAGCGGTCAGGGCCGAAGATGTCGATCGCCTCCCGGAGCAGCGGTAGGACCAGTGCAACGTCCCAGTCGCGCCGCACGAAACCCAGGCCGGACAGCTTGATCGATATCTGGGGCAAGGCCGCCAGCGTCCTCAAGCCGTTTCGCCAGGCTTCCCGCCCGTCAGGGTCCGTCAGCACCGGCATGCCGAGATGGTTCACCATGATTGACACGGCGGGATGGCGCCGTGCCAGGGCCGCCACCTGCGCCATCTGCCCGGGATAGCATTGCAGGTCGAACGACAGATCGTGCCGCGCGAGGGCCGCGAATCCCCGCACCCAATCCTCCCGACGCGTCAGGTCCACCGGCGTATAGGTCCGCGCCGGATCGGGATGCCAGTTAACGATGTGGCGGATACCATTGACGAGAGCATGCGCGGCCTGCGCCGCAAGCGCGCCCTCCACATCGGGCGCGCAAAGGTCGGCAAAGGCGACGATGGCGTTCGGCAACCCGGACGCGCCCGCCTGTTCCTCGAGCCATTCAGTTTCGGCAAGCGCGTCTTGTGGATGGGCACCCGCGTCGACATGGACGGCGCCCGCGACGGTCCAGCCGGCGACGTCACGCCGATAATCGGCGTCGAGATAATCGCGCGCGATCGCTTCAACGGACCCGTTCGGCCCCGCGTCGGAAAAGGGGGGCTGCAACCACGGATAGCGCAGGTGCTGGAGATCCCAGAAATGGAGGTGAGCATCGACAAAGGGAATGCGCGCGAGGTCCATCAGAAAGTGGTCCGCCCGCCGGACGTGTCGAACGTCGAGGCGGTAGTGAAGCTGCATTCCTCGCTCGCCATGAAGCAGACCATCGCGGTGGATTCCTCCACCTCGCCCAGCCGCCCCATTGGGATCTTAGAGCGCATGTAATCGACCTGGCTCGCGGGCAATTGCGCGAGGATCGGGCTCTCGAACGTGGCCGGCGTCAGGCAGTTGACGATCACGCCTCTCGTGGCGAGTTCCTTCCCGAGCGACTTGGTGAGCCCGATCACCCCCGCCTTCGACGCCGAATAGGCCGAGGCGTTGGGGTTGCCTTCCTTGCCCGCAACCGAGGCGAGGTTGACGATGCGGCCATAGCCGTTCGCGAGCATGTGCGGGATCACCGCGCGGCAGCAATAGAACAGGCCGTTGAGGTTTATGTCGATCACGCGCCGCCAGCTGTCGAGCGGATATTCGTGCAGCGGGGCGGTGGCGCCGGTGATTCCGGCCGAGGCGACGAGGATGTCGATCCGCCCGAGCGCCGCGGCGCTGGCCTCGGCCGCGCGGGCGACTGCGTCGGCGTCGGAGACGTCGAGCGCCTCTGCGTGGCTCGCGCCGGTCTCCTCCCGCGCGGCGGCGAGCGCCTCTTCGTTGACGTCCCACAGCGCGACCTTGGCGCCCTCCGCGACGAGCCGCTGCGCGACGCTGCGCCCGAGGCCCGAGGCGCCGCCGGTGACGATGGCGGTGCGGCCGGCATAACGGCCCGGAAAGAGCGCCACGTCAGGCTTTCTTGCCCGAGGCGGGCTGCCAGGTGACGAAGTCCTGCCGTTGCCGCCCGAGCTTCTCGATGCCGAGTTCGACCACGTCTCCGGCCTTCAGGTACCAGGGCTCGGGCTTCTGGCCGAGGCCTACGCCGGGAGGCGTGCCGGTGGTGATAATGTCGCCCGGCAGCAGGGTCATGATCTGCGACAGGTAGGAGACGATCTGCGCCACGTTGAAGATCATCGTCTTCGTGCTGCCGTCCTGAACGCGCTTGCCGTTCACCTCGAGCCACATGGCGAGATTCTGCACGTCGCCGACTTCGTCCTTCGTGACCAGCCACGGACCGACCGGGCCGAAGGTGGGGAAGCCTTTGCCCTTGTCCCAGGTCATGCCGCGCTCGGTCTGCCAGTGGCGCTCGGACACGTCGTTGACCACGCAATAGCCGGCGACATGGTCGAGCGCGTCTGCTTCGGAGACGTTGTTGGCCTCGGTGCCGATGACGACGCCGAGCTCGACCTCCCAATCCGTCTTCTTCGAATCGCGCGGGATGGTGACGGGGTCGTTGGGGCCCTGGATGCAGCTGACCCACTTCTGGAACACGACCGGCTCTTCAGGAATCGGCAGGTTCGATTCATGCGCGTGGTCGACGAAGTTGAGGCCGATCGCGACGAACTGGCGGGTGCCGGCGACGCAGGGGCCGTAGCGCAGCCCATCGACTGGGCCCTCGACCAGCGGCAGCGAGGCGGGGTCGAGCGCGGCGAGGCGAGCGAGCCCGTCCTGGCCGATCGCGTCGGGGCCGATGTCGCTCACATGAGCGGAGAGGTCGCGGATGCGACCTTCATCGTCGACGAGGCCGGGCTTCTCGGCGCCCTTGTAGCCAATGCGGCAGAGTTTCATGGATTCGGTCTCCTCAGCGGGAGTAGGGACGGTGAAGCGGGATATCGCGGTTCAGCTCGACGCCGAAGCCGGGCTTGTCCAGCGCGGAAGCCTTGAGGCGGCCGTTCTCGGGCACCGGCTCACCCAGCAGCTGCGGAGCGAACATCGGCACCACTTCGGTCGGGCCGGGGTGCATCATCAGGAACTCGGCGAAGGGCGAGTTGTGGCGCGTGATGACGAAGTGGTAGCTGTAGACCGACGAGCCGTGCGGGATCATCAGCACGCCCTTGCTGTCGGCGTAATTGGCGATCTTGATCAGCTCGGTAACGCCGCCGCACCAGCCCACGTCGGGCTGGATGATGTCGCAGCATTCCATGTCCATCAACATGCGGAAGCCCCAGCGGGTCGCCTCGTGCTCGCCGGTGGTGACGAGCAGGCCGGGGGGCGCATTGAGCTTGAGGTCGGCATAGCCCCAGTAATCGTCGGGGCTGAGCGCTTCCTCGATCCACTTGAGACCGCACTCGTCATGGGCGCGGTGGGCGAGCCTTGTGGCGTAGTCGAGGTCGAGGCTCATCCAGCAATCGAGCATCAGCCAGAAATCGTCGCCCACTCGCTCACGCATCCGGGCGAGGTTGGCGATGTTCTTGTGCAGGCCCTCGAGCCCCTCGGCCGGACCGTGGTGCAGGGGGAGCTTGCCGCCGATGAAGCCCAGCTCCTTGGCGATGTCAGGGCGGGCGCCGGTGGCGTAGAATTGCAACTCGTCGCGCACCGCGCCGCCGAGCATGTGGTAGACCGGCTCCTCGCGCAGCTTGCCGAGCAGGTCCCATAGCGCAAGGTCGACCGCCGAAATGGCGTTCACCACCAGGCCCTTGCGGCCGTAATATTGCGTCGAGAAGTACATCTGATCCCAGATTCTCTCGACCTCGACCGGCGAGCGGCCTTCGAGGAAGCGAGCAAGGTGCCGCTCGACGATGAACGCCGCGGGCTCGCCGCCGGTCGTGACCGCGAAGCCGATCGTGCCGTCCTCGGCTTCGATCTCCACCACCAGCGTGCCGAGCACGTTGATGCCGAAGCTCTGGCGGCTCTGGCGGTATTCGGGGTAGCGTGACATCGGGGTGGCGATGTGATCGTCGATCCAGTGGCCTTCGCCTTGGTCGTGATAATCGGCGCCGCCCCCGCGCGCGACGAAGGCGCGGACGTGCTTGATTCTGGGTTGCATCATACCTCTCCCCCGAGGCCGGAATGTATGACGGACCGGCGAAGTGCGTTCAATAGCTATTTTCATATTGTGGATGTGAATCTAAAGAGGTGGGACGATGGCGAAGAAGGACAGCAATTCCGGCGGCGTCGCCGGTAGTCAGACATTGATGCGCGGCCTTGATGTCATCGAGGCGGTGGCACGCGGCGACGCCACCCTCCCCTTGCTGGCCGCCTCGCTCGATTTGACCCGCAGCACGGCGCACCGTCTGGCGGCGTCGCTGGTGGAACGGGGCTATCTCGCGTTCACCCCGCGCGCCGGTTACCACCTGGGCGCGAAATTGCTGGAGCTGGGATATCTAGCACAAGCGCAGTCCGACCTGATCCAGGTCGCGCGCCCCTTTCTCGAGGAGTTGGCAGACTCGACGCACGACACCGTTCATCTAGGCGTGCTCGATCGCGACCAAGCGCTTTATCTGGACAAGATGCCTGGTCGGCGCCGCATCACCATCTCGAGTCGGGTGGGCGATAGGCAGCCGCTTACCTCGACCGGACTCGGCAAGGCGCTGATGCTCGACCATCCGGCATCGTTCTGGGAGGAGCGACTTGCTGCCGAAAGACAGGCCCATGCCGAGCAAGTCGACGCCACAACATGGCGGACGCGCATGCAGGGTTATGTTGATGCCGGCAGGGCCTATGACCTCGAAGAGAACGAGGATCAGATACGTTGCGTGGCGGCGCCCGTGCGCGACGCCAGCAACCGCATTGTCGGCGCGATCAGCGTCTCCAGCGCCGCTCAATACATGAGCGACGATCGCATGAGCGATCTGTCGGAGGTCGTGATGAGCACGGTGCGGGCGATCAGCCGCGAACTGGGCTGGGCGCCCGGTAAATAGGAGAAGCCATGTTATTGGAAGGAAAAGCCGTACTGGTCACCGGTGCCTCGGCCGGAATCGGTCGCGCGGCGGCCATCGCTGCGGCGCGGCACGGGGCCGACGTCGCATTGAACTATCTGGGCGCGGCCGAAGGAGCGGAGAGCGCCGCGGCCGAGATACGGGAGCTCGGCCGACAGGCCCTGATCGTGGCCGGCGATGTGGCTGACGCCCAGACCGCTACGACGTTCGTTCAGCAGGCGTCGAACGCCCTAGGCCGGGTGGACGTTCTGATCAGCAACGCCGGCATCTGCCCCTTCCACTCCTTTCTCGACATGCCGGCGTCGATCTTCGAGCGGACCATGCGCGTGAACCTACACGGCGCGTTCTACATGGTGCAGGCGGCCGCGAACCAGATGGTCAAGCAAGGCCGTGGCGGCGCGATCGTCGCCGTGTCGTCCATTTCGGCACTGGTTGGCGGCGAGTACCAGACCCACTACACGCCCACCAAGGCGGGCGTGCACTCCTTGATGCAATCGGCCGCGATCGCTCTCGGGCGCCATCGCATCCGCTGTAATTCGGTCATGCCGGGTACCATCCTCACCGACATCAACAAGGACGATTTAGCCGATCAGGACAAACGCGACCGCATGTCCGCGCGTATCCCGCTCGGTCGCCTCGGCGAGCCCGACGATCTGGCTGGCCCGATCGTGTTCCTCGCCTCCGACATGGCGCGGTACGTCACGGGCGCGGCGTTGCTGGTGGACGGCGGTGCCTTCGTGAACCTGCAATAGCCGGCAGCACGATAGACGCGCCTCGGGGGCCGACCTTCATCGGCACGAGCATTTTCTTCGAAAGGCACGATAATGAAGGCCGCATCTGCGCTCGACTACCGAGAGATCGCCCGCCGGCGCCTGCCGCCCTTCCTGTTCGAATATATCGACGGCGGCAGCTATGCCGAGGTAACCCTCCGTCGTAACGTCGCCGACCTGGAACAAGTCGCGCTCCGTCAGCGGGTGTTGAACGATGTATCCTCGCTCGACCTCTCGGTCCGATTATTCGGGCGCGAGCTGTCGCTTCCGATCGCGCTTGCCCCTATCGGGCTCGCCGGCATGAACGCCCGCCGCGGAGAGGTACAAGCGGCGCGCGCGGCTGAGGCGGCGGGCATCCCCTTCTGCCTGTCCACCGTATCCGCCTGCCCTCTCGACGAAGTGGCGGCGGCGGTCAGCAATCCGTTCTGGTTTCAGCTCTACATGATCCGCGACCGCGTGTTCATGCGCGAGCTACTGGCCAAGGCGCGACAGCTAGGGTGCGATGCATTGGTCTTCACGGTCGATATGCCGGTGCCGGGGTCTCGCTACCGTGACTATCGGTCGGGGCTCGCCGGCTCGCCGGGCGCGGCTGGGACACTGCGGCGGATCTGGCAGGGCGCCACCCATCCCCGCTGGGCCTGGGACGTCGGCGTCCGGGGCCGCCCACACCATCTCGGCAATGTGGCTCCCGTGCTGGGCAAGAACACCGGGCTGGAGGATTTCTTCGCCTGGATGAGAAACAATTTCGACCCGACGGTGAGCTGGCGCGACCTCGACTTCATTCGCGAAAGTTGGGACGGCCCGCTGATCATCAAGGGCATTCTCGACGTGGAGGATGCCCAGGCCGCCGCCGCCATCGGCGCGGACGGCATTGTCGTGTCCAATCACGGTGGGCGTCAGCTCGACGGGGTGCCTTCCACCGCTCGGGTGCTGCCGCCGATCGCCGACGCCGTGCGTGACCGCCTGACGGTCTTGGCGGACGGCGGCATTCGGTCTGGACTCGACGTGGTCCGTATGTTGGCCTTGGGAGCCGACGGGGTGCTGCTGGGGCGCGCGTGGGTCTACGCGCTGGCGGCCGGCGGCCAACCCGCCGTGGCCAATCTGCTCAAGTTGCTAGAGGCCGAGATGCGAGTCGCCATGGCCCTGACCGGACGGACGCGGGTCGGCGAACTGGACCAAAACAGCCTGATGCCGAGCTAGACTTTCGGCAACCTCCTAGCACTACTTTGGCGGATTGATGTTGGGGGTGGCATGGAGGGCGGCGCTGCAATGCGGGCAGTGGAATGGCCGCGGCGTGCGAGGCGATCAAGGATCGGCCGGCCGATCGCGGGCGGGCTCGGCTGCGGAGGTGGGCCGCCCAACTCTTTTTTCCCGCTTCGCCGCGGAGCGGCGGGACTGGAGGAAGGCGTATGCCTTATCATCGTCATCAGCGCGTGTCGGTGCAACGCGACCCATGAGCGCCCCTCGAAGTGGTCGAGACGGAGCTCTTCCTTGAGCTGCTGATGTGCCTGCTTGCAGATCCAGCTTGCCTTGATGGCCCCAACGAGCTTCTTGATCGGGGTGCCAGCAGGCAGGTTGGAGAGGCGCTATTTGCGCTCGCCGCTGGATCGGTGCTCGCCGACCAGCCAGACCTCCTCGCGGGCATGTGCTGCGCGCCCATGGAGCCCGATCCGCTGGGGCGCTCCGTCGGCCACCCGGATGCGGACGGCGGCGTAGCGGGCCGCAAGAGCCCTTTGGTGCCGCGCCGCCAGCTGACCTTTTGCCATTTCGCGCCTCCGGGCATGGTCCAGGCGGCCTCGGACTTGCTGTCGGGAATGTGCCGCTGGCGCGGACGACCGCAGCCGGTCACAGGGAAGATCAGGCCGACGTTGGCGGGATAGACCTTCTGGCGGCCAGGAATGCCGACCGCCCGGGTGAGCCCGCGCTCGCTCAGCGCTTGGCGGAAAGGGGCACTCAGACCGTAACCGGCATCGGCGAGGACGCAGCCAAAGCGAACTCCGGCGGCACGCACCCGGTCGATCTCCGTGATCGCCGGTTCCGGCTTGGTCCTTGGCTGACGGTGCTCGTTGGGCACGCCCGCCCGATCCATGCGTGCAGGATCGCTGGTCCAGCTCTCCGGAAGGAACAGGCGCAGGCTCAGCATCAGCGGCACCTCGCCGCGCGCGAGCGTCACCGACACCATGGTCTGGCAGTTGGCGTTCTTGCCCAGCGCCGAGGCGTATTGCGGCGCCACCCCGACCGAGCCTTTCCCCTTCTTCGGCAGTGCCGTGTCATCGATGATGAGCCAGCTGTCGTTCCCGCCGACCAGCGCATCGGCCTGGCGCCACAGCTCCGCTTCCAGCGGCGCGTAGTCCCACATCCCCGCGGCGATGAAGTGATGCAACCGGTCGTACCCGATGTCCTCGGCCTTGGCGGCCATCGGTTGCGTGCTCTTGCGCTCACCCGGACCGATCAGGCCCGCAATGTAGGCCGGGCACATCCAGCGGCGGATCTTGTGCCAAGACCGCTCAGGAATGGCGCCAGCCACCGCTCGAGATCGTCTCTCCCGTCCGCTACCAAAGCCGGCACTCCCGCAAAGCCAGCCTCCTATGGGGCCGAAGGCGTGCGCAAGCATAATCACCGGAAATCCGCCGGAGGAAACCCCCTACGCAAGCAATCTGCCAAAGTGGTGCTAGGAACCCTGCGGTAAAGCATTAGCCTATCCACGTTCCGCCGCGTCCGCCGAACCTTCGTACTTGTCGGTTGTAGTCCGGCAATCCATCATGGCTGCTGGCGGTCGGTTCCGCCGGAAAGGTCTAAGAGTCAAGGCTATCAACGGCACCGATCGATTCAAGCTGCCCGTGGCAGACGAAGTTGAACCCTCTAAAGTGAAGGTGCATGAAAACACCGCCAATTGAGAAGGCCCGTCGCGGCCGCCCCGACGCGGCGAGAGTCCGCGCGATTGACGCGGCGATCCTCGCGATCGCGTGCGAAATGTTCATCTCAGATGGGTACGATGCGGTCACGATGGAACACGTCGCTAGTGCCGCCAGAATTTCCAAGAGTACGCTCTATTCGCGATATAACTCGAAGGAAGTTCTGTTCACGGCCGTCATCAATGATTTAATTCAGCAATGGTCGCGCGAGGCGTCGCAGCAGAACTATATGCTGACCGATGACATCGAGCGACGACTGCGGCACCACGCGCGCACCATCGCCCGTTCGCTGCGCCGGCCCGACGTGATTGCGGTTCAGCAGATCGTGATGGGGCTGGGCGCGCGCTTCCCCGAACTGGCGCGGGTCCTCCGAGATCGCGGCTATCGTTACATCACCGGGCTAATCGAGCGCGACTTGTGGGCCGCGGCCAGTCGAGAGGGTTGGACCCTGCGCGATCCCGGCGCTGTGGCGCGCATGCTGGTGGGGGCGCTTTCAGGGGTTTTTACGCAGGAGCGTGATCTGCTGGGCGACAAGGAGGCCGACGCTTTTGTTGAGCGCCTTGTCGACGTCCTGATGGCAGGCCGAGACGCTTGGTAGATTGCCAAATCAGACACGGCGTGCGATAAACTGCGGTGATGTCGCGAGCCGAGTGGGTGGTGCTTGTATGCAGAGTTCACATTTTCGCTGCCGCGTCAGCATCTGCGGCGCCTTTCGCACCGGCAATGGCCGTGCAATGGCTGGCTAGTGAGCAGCAGCAGGGCGGCCATGGCCAAGTACTCGCCGAGGGAAACAGAGCTTGGTGTGTTGCTCGAAAATGCCGAGGCGCGGGCGATGCCCGCACAATGTTCCCGGTCTGATCGATGACCCTCAGATCGTTATGACGCGCGCCATGACGCTGAAGATGAATCAACAATATGCGCCCGAACAGATACCGGACGAGCGCTTCGCTACGGTCGACGTGTGGTACGCCAGATTGGAGTAAGCCGCCGATGCTCGCAGGCAGTATCGGCCGAGCAAAGCGTACGAGCGGGCTGGTCTTACGCTCGCTTCGATCGCCAGTAATCTTTTGCATGGGGAAGGAAGAACCGACAAATGGCGACTCGGAGGAGCTTGGCCTGGCTTGCTGGAGCGGTAGGCGCACTCGCACTGGCGGCAGGCGCCGCTACAGGAACATATGCGCAGGAAAGCCAGCCGCCGAGCGCCCGCGAGATTCGTTCTCGCGCCGATGCGCTTCTCGCGGAAATGACGCCTGAGGAGAAGGCCGGGCAACTCACCCAGCTCTTCCAGTTCGGTCCCGTCGGGTCGCAGGAGACCGGAACAGCCGGCGAGATCGCTGCGGGTCGGGTAGGTTCGCTGCTCTTCGTTAATGATCCGGAGCAAATAAACCAGCTCCAACGGATCGCTCTCGAGCGCTCCCGGCTGAAAATCCCGCTGCTCTTCGGATACGACGTGATCCACGGGCTGCGCACCATCTTCCCCGTGCCCATTGCGATGGCGGCCACTTGGGACCCGCCGCTCGTCGAGCGTGCGCAGGCGGTGGCGGCAGAAGAGGCTCGCGCAGTCGGCATCCAATGGACTTTCGCGCCGATGGTGGACATCGCGCGGGACCCCCGCTGGGGTCGGATTGTAGAAGGCGCGGGCGAGGATCCGTATCTCGGATCAGCCATGGCCGCTGCTTCAGTTCGAGGTTTCCAGGGCCCGTATCTCGGCGCCCCCGGTCATATCATTGCCGGGCCGAAGCATTTCGCCGGATATGGTGCTTCGCTCGGCGGGCGTGACTATGACGAGGTGAACCTGTCGGACCAAGAACTTTGGAACATCCACCTGCCGCCGTTCAAGGCGGCGATCGATGCAGGGGCTGGCAACGTGATGGCAGCCTATATGGGCCTCAACGGAGTTCCCGGCGCGGCGAACGAATGGCTGCTCACTGAAGTTCTGCGCCGCGAGTGGGGCTTTGAAGGTTTCGTAGTCAGTGATGCAAACGGGGTTAATGACCTGAAGACGCATGGCGTGGCGGCCGATGACGCGGCCGCGGCGGCGTTGGCTGTTGGAGCCGGGCTTGATCTGGAGATGGCGGCCGGCAAGGCGGCGATGCGCTCGCTGCCGGCGGCATTGAAAGAAGGCGCTGTGTCGATGGAGACGGTCGACAGCGCCGTGCGCCGGCTGCTTGAAGCCAAGATTCGGCTGGGACTCTTCGATAATCCCTATGTCGATGCCAATCAGGCGGCCCACGTTCTCAATGATCCAGCGCATCGCGAGCTCGCCCGCGCCGTGGCCCAGCGTTCGACCGTTCTGTTGCGGAACGAGGGGAACCTGCTGCCGCTCGACCGTGACGCAATCGATACAGTCGCGGTGATCGGCCCCTTGGCGGATAGCGCCCGCGACACTCTCGGTCCGTGGGTGTTCAAGTTCGATTTGGACGAGACGGTCACTGTACTAGAGGGCCTGCGTGCCGAACTGGGCGACAATGTAGAGGTCACATATAGCGAGGGCGTTCGCATGCCTTCGCGTCTGCACCCGTCTCCCTTCGACGCGCTTGAGGGCCAGCGTCAAGCCCTTGCTCCACTCGACGAGGAGGCCGAGATCGCGCGAGCGGTCGGCCTCGCGCAGGCGGCGGATGTCGCGATACTTGTGCTCGGAGAAGCGCAGAACATGATCGGCGAGGCCGCCTCCCGCTCCTCGCTCGACCTGCCCGGCCGGCAACAAGAACTGCTGGATGCAGTGGTGAAGACCGGCAAGCCGGTGGTGCTCCTGCTGATGAGCGCGCGTCCGCTCGACCTCAAGGGAACCGAGGCGCCGGCGGTGATGACCATCTGGTATCCCGGAACGCAGGGCGGCGCGGCTGTGGCGGACTTGCTGTTCGGCGACGTTCCTCCGGGCGGAAAGCTCCCGTTCACTTGGCCGCAGAACATCGGTCAGGTGCCACTGATCTATTCCCGGCTTACTTCGCACAAGCCACAGGACGCCGAGCGGCGCTACTGGAATGAGCAAAACGCGCCGCTCTATCCGTTTGGGCACGGGCTAAGCTACTCGACTTTCGGCTATTCCGATCTGAGGGTGGAGCGCTCGCAGGTCCCGATCGGTCAGCCGGTCGAGGTGAGTATGATTCTGACCAACACCGGGAAGGTGACCGCGGACGAGGTGGCGCAGCTCTATCTTCATCAGCGGGTCGGGACCTCCGCGCGCCCCGTGCGTGAGCTCAAGGGGTTCCAGCGCGTGACGCTTGCCCCTGGCGAAAGGCGGACGCTGCGCTTCACCCTCAGCCCGGAGGATCTCCGCTATTGGAGTCAAGCGCGGCGCGAATGGGTGCAGGATGCTTCGACCTTCGACGTTTGGGTCGGCGGCAGCTCCACGGCCGAGCTGGCAACCACCTTCGAGACAGTGGCGGCGCGCTGACGCGAGCGCGCCGCGGCCAACGGATCAGGATCACCAAGGCGAAGAGTGGCGGTGAAACAGGCTGGCAACGCGCCTGGGACGCGCCTAGCTTGGGGTAGAAAGCAAGCGGCGAAGACCGCGATGGGGAGGGAAACGATGTTGAACAGCAAAGCTATGTTGCTCATGACGGCCGCGTCCGGCGTGTGTCTCGCCTCAACCGCGGCGGCGCAGCAGGGAACGCTTCCGCCAGCAGAGGTGCCGGACCCGGTGCTGGCCACGCCCGACTCCGCCGCAGCCAGCAATGAGGTGCCCGAGGGTGGTTTCGTCGACGACAGCGAGATTGTCGTCACAGGCACGCTGATCCGTGGCGTGGCTCCTACGGGCACGAATGTGATCGGCCTGTCGTCAGAAGACATCGTCGCAATCGGCGCAACCTCTTCGAATGATGTCCTTGCGCGTATCCCGCAGGTTTCGAGTGCGTTCAATCAAAGTCAGTCGCCTGGCGGCTCGATCGCCCTGCCCATCGTGAGACCAAACATCCGCAATCTCGGCGCTTCGGGCGGTTCTACAACGCTGCTGCTGCTCAACGGCTTTCGCATGGTCGGCGCCGGAGTCCTGCAGACCTCGCCCGACCCTAGCGTGATTCCACCCGCCGTAATCCGGCGCGTGGAGGTCATTCCGGACGGCGGGTCGTCCATCTACGGCTCCGACGCTATCGGGGGTGTGATCAACTTCATCACGCGGCAGGCGGCCGATGGGCTTGAGGTCAGCGCCCGATACGGCTTTGCCGATGATTTTTGGCAAGTGAATGCCGATGTCACCGGAGGGACAAGCTGGGGCAGCGGATCGGCTTTCGTCGGCTATTCCTTTGTCGAGCACGATAACATCCTGGGCGGAGATCGCGATTTCATCCATGCCGATAACCGCCCGTTCGGAGGCTCGGATTTCCGCATCCAGAACTGCGACCCTGGCAACGTCACCGTTGGCGGGGTGGTATACGGATTGCCGTCGCTTACGCCGGGAGCCAATCTTTGCGATGAGAACGAGATCGTCGATTTCTATCCCCGCGAGGAGCGCCACAGTGTCTTCGGCTCGCTGAATCAGGACATCGGAGAGAACGTCACGCTCGATCTGACAGCCTATTACTCGACCCGGGAAACGCTCCGACAGGGCATCAGTACCACGACCGAGGGATCCGGAACGCGGGGCAGCGGAACGATCACGGCAGCCAACCCTTACTTCCGCCCTGTTGGCTCGGAAACAAGCCAGACTGTCGCTTTCAGCTACGGCGTTCCCGATCTTAGCCCAAGCGAGTTCACCTCGCTTGGCATCACGCCGACGGTGAGCGTCGAAGTCGGCGAAAACTGGCAGGTGCGGGCGGGTGTCAACTATGGTCGCAGCACGAATGAGGTGCGCGCCTTCGCCATCAACTCCAGCGCGCAGGCGACCGCACTCGCCGGCACGACTTTCACCACTGCGCTCAATCCCTATGATGTCGATGCCACGAACCCGGCGGTGTTGGCGAACATTCGCGACTTCGAAGTAAGCGGCGAGTCGACCCAGCAGATCATCCAAACGCGAGCGGTGGCTGACGGAACGCTCTTCACCCTGCCGGCGGGCGAAGTGAAGCTGGCGTTCGGTGTGGAGCATTATGAGGAGCAGCTGGATGCGGCGCAGGGTCAGGGCCCGCGCGGCAATCCCGTGCTGTTCCGTTCCGAGTCCGAGCGAAACGTGGAGTCCCTGTTTGGCGAGGTACTCATCCCGCTCCTGGGAGACGCATCGACGATCGGCTCGCTGGATCTGTCCGCTTCTGCGCGCTACGATAGCTATTCGGACGTCGGCGATACTGTTAATCCGAAGATCGGCATCACCTACGCACCCGTACCCTCGCTGCAATTTCGCGGCAATTATGGCACCTCGTTCCACGCCCCCAGCCTTGCCGACACGGGGAACGCTGTAGATACGCGCGCTCAGGTGATTGCGGTCAGTCCGTTTCGGCCTGCCTCCAGCCCCACTTCGGACCTGTTCCGGCCGACGATCCTGGTCGCGGGCGGCAATCCGGACCTGCAGCCGGAAACAGCCGAGACCTGGTCAGCCGGCGCGGACTGGGTGCCGCAGGGCCCGCTGACCGGCTTCAGGGCCAGTGTGACCTACTTCAACGTCGCGTTCGAGGACGCGATTACGGTCACACCGTTCTTCGCCGCCAACTTCTTCTCCAGCGCGTCCTATGCCGATCTCTTCATTATCAACCCCACGCTCGCTCAGGCGCAGGCATTGACCGAAGGGTTGCGGGTGGAGAACGCGCCGAGCATTGCCAGCCTGTACGCCGGAGCGACGACGCCGTTCGTCATCATTGACGCCCGTCGCCAGAACCTCGGCTCGGTCAAGGTCGACGGTGTGGACTTCAACCTAAGCTACGAGCGGGAAACCGGCTTCGGGTCCATCAACGCCGGAATCGCGGGTACCTATACGCTCAATCGGGAGACGCAGGCGACGGCCGGCGCGGCCGTCGTGGACGAACTCGAGAGCGGCAATCGGCGATTGGGCCTGGTGGGTACGCTCGGGGCGAATGCCGGCGATTTCACCGGACTGGTCACGGTCAATCATAGCGGGGGATATCCGGTGCTTAACGTCGTAAACCAGACGCGCGTCGATTCCTTCACCACGGTCAACCTGTTTCTTCAGCATGATCTGTCGAGCCTAGGCGGATTTGGTGAAGACCTGTCAGCAACGGTCAATGTCGACAATCTGTTCAACCAGGATCCACCTTACTTCAATGGGGTCAGCGGCTATGCAAATGGCTCGACCCTCGGTCGTCTGGTCACATTCGGTATCCGCAAGGCGTTCTGAGATGGCGATGATCGGAAAAGCGCCTCAACGCTCTCGGACGCTAAAGAGCAGGCTCCTCATGGGCGGGACAGCAGCTCTGCAGTTCCTCGGGACGCGCCGCAGGCGCGGCGCGATAGGTCCCCTGGTGGCAGCGGCTTCCGCGGTCAGCCTGTTGGTTGCGGATGGCGGCCTCGCGCAGACGCCCGATCAGGGCACGACGAATGATCTCCAATCAGGCTTCGAGCAGCCGCCGCAGGAGGCGCGCCCCCGCGTCTGGTGGCACTGGATGGGCGGCAACATCACAGCCGAGGGAGCAGCGCTCGATTTGGAGTGGATGCAGAGGGTCGGCATTGGTGGCGTCCACATCTTCTCGGGTTCGATCCTCGATCCCAAGGTCATCGATCCGCCGGTGCGCTTCATGTCGCCCCAATGGCAGCGCATCTTCGCAGACGCCGTGCAGACGGCACGCGGGGCCGGAATGGAGGTGACGATCGCCGGATCGCCAGGCTGGAGCCAAACGGGTGGCCCGTGGGTCGAGCCGGCGGATGCGATGAAGAAGTACGTCTGGAGTGAGACGCTGGTGCAGGGCGGGCGTCCGCTGGCCAAGCCTCTTCCGCTGCCACCTGCGGCGATCGGCCCGTTCATGGGCGTCGGGCACTCGGCCGGGGAGGCCGGGCTCTATGGGGATAGTGTCGTGCTGGCGTTTCGCACGCCTGAAGCCGAGGCAGGCGCCACGCAACCTACCCTGACCTCGAGCGCCGGAGACCTCGACCTGGCACCCGTGCACCGCGCTGACCTGTCCCAGCAGGTGAAGCTGCCGATCGCCGCCGGTTCCGATTCCGCCTGGATCGAAGCGACGTTCGGGGAGCCGACAACCGTCGCCGCGGTTTCTCTCGGGCTCGATACGCCCGCCAGCGTAGAGGTTCAGGCAAGCGCCGATGGAATCACATACCGCTCGCTGATGACCGCCGCCGCAAGCGCCATTCGGACGATCGACGTCCCGTCGCCGCAGCAAACCTACGCCTTTGCCCCGACGGCGGCTCGGCACTTCCGCGTCATCCTGACGCCTCCGCCTCCGGCCGAGCCATTGCCGGGCATGCCCTCGTTCATGCGCGCCCCGCCGCCCGCAACGTCCATCTCGATCCGAAACATCGCATTCGAGAGCGGCGCCCGGGTGGACCGTTTTGAGTCGAAGGCGGGGTTCGAGCCGACGATCAAGATGACCGGCACGAACAACCCTCCGGTCTCAGCCGATGCGGTTGTGGACAGCCGCGAGACTATTGATCTGACCGGGCGGATGCAAGCCGACGGCACGCTCGACTGGACGCCACCCCCCGGCGAATGGACAATACTGCGCTTCGGCTGGTCGCTTACCGGCCACAAGAACGGCCCGGCTGAGCCGGGCGCAACGGGCTTGGAAGTCGACAAGCTCGACCCCGATGCGGTCCGGCGCTACCTCGATGCCTATCTCGCTCTATACAGCAATGCCACAGGCGGCGCGCTGGGCGAAGCGGGCGTCCAAAACCTCCTGACCGACAGCTGGGAAGCGGGCGTGCAGAATTGGACGCCGGGCCTTATGGCGGAGTTTCGTGCCCGGCGCGGCTACGATCCGTTGCCTTACCTGCCGGTTCTCGCCGGGCGGGTAGTCGACAGCCGCGATGCCAGCGAGCGGTTCCTGTGGGATTTCCGCCAGACCTTGCAGGCGATGGTGGCTGATCATCACCACGGCGTTCTTGCCGAAGAGCTGCACAAACGAGGCATGGGCTTCTACAGCGAGGCCAACGGCGACAATCCTCGTGCGATCGCCGATGGAATGACGCTGAAGGCAAGGGCGGACATCCCTACCTCCGAATACTGGTACCGGCCGTTTGCCGCAGGGCCGGGCCAGCCATCGCTGAAGGCAGATTTGGAAGAGGCCGCCTCAGCCGCCCACGTTTACGGAAAGCCCTATGCCGCGGCTGAGGCGCTGACGGTCGCGGCCGGTTCGGACCCTTGGAGTTTCTCGCCAGCGATGCTGAAGCCTGTCGCTGACGAAATCTTCGCCCGCGGAATAAACCGCTTCCTGATCCATGAATCGCACCTGCAGCCGCTGGTTGATGCCCGGCCCGGCCTGATGATGATGATCTTCGGTCAGTTCTTCAACCGGAACGAAACTTGGGCGGAAGAAGCCGATTCGTGGGTCGATTACCTGGCGAGGAGCTCCCACCTGCTTCAGCAGGGCCAATTTGTCGCCGATGTCGGCTATTTTTATGGCGAAGAACGCAATCTTACGGAGCTGTTTCGCGAGCGAGTCAACACCGACGTTCCGGTGGGCTACCACTACGACTACATCAACCCCGAGGCACTGCTTACACTGCTGTCAGTCAGGGATGGGCGGATCATCACGCCCAGCGGCATGAGCTATAGCGTCCTTTACATGCCCGACCACGTGACGCGCTACAGCCTGCCCGCCATTAGTAAGCTGCGCGAGCTGGTCACGGCGGGAGCGGTTCTCGTTGGGCCACGGCCAACGGGTGGCCTCGGCCTTGGCAGCCCGGACGCGGAGGTGCTTGCGGTGGCCAAGGAAATTTGGGGCGAGGCGGCAGAACCCGTCGGCGGCCGCCGCGTGGCCAAGGGACGCGTCTATTCGGGTGTCACCCTTGCCGCTGCCCTTGCCGCGGAGGACGTCGCCCCGGACGTGGCGCTCTCCGGCGCCTCCGAGAAGGCGCAGTTGCTGACGCTGCACCGCAGAACGCAGGAAGCCGATATCTACTTCATCTCCAACCAGCAGGGTGAGGCGGAGGAGTTCGACGCGAGCTTCCGCGTTGCCGGCAAGGCGCCCGAGCTGTGGCGCGCCGAGACGGGAGGGATTGAACCGCTGGGGTACCGCATCGACGGTGACCGCGTCCACACCAGCCTGCGCCTGGAGCCGCACGAAGCCCTCTTCGTCGTCTTGCGGCAAGAGGTCACCAGCCGTTCCGGGACGGCACCCGAGCTCCACCGTGAACAACTGCTTGAGCTGCAGGGCCCCTGGCCCGTCAGCTTCGAGGAGGGCCGCGGCGCGCCGGCCAGCGCGAGCTTCGACCAGTTGCTGTCCTGGCCGCAGTCTGACAATCCCGGTATCCGCTACTTCTCCGGCGCCGCGACCTACAGCAAGCAGGTGTCGGTGCCCCGCACATGGTTGGCACCCGGTCGCCGGGTGCTGCTCGATCTCGGCGAGGTTCGCGAACTGGCCACGGTGAGCGTCAACGGCACCGAAGTCGGCACGGCCTGGCATGCGCCCTATCGCGTGGACATTACCGATGCGCTCCAGCCCGGCGAAAACAAGATAGAGATCAGGGTCGTGAACCTATGGCCGAACCGCCTCATAGGGGACAAGCAGCCCGGGGCGACACCGATCACCTACGCTCCGCAATCACCGTATAAGGCGGATTCCGAACTGCTCCGGTCAGGCCTGCTCGGACCCGTGCGGCTGATGGCGGAGTGGCGCGAGTGAGCTGACGATGCCTCAGATTTGCGGACGCTTGTTGCGGCCGCCGGTAACCGAGTTCCGGCCGAACTGGAGAATGGTCGTGAGCCTAACTCGCCTGTAAAACCTGGGAATGGCCCGTGGCCTGCCGTTAAGCAGCAGCGGGACGATGGGCTTGCCCACCCCGCCATCGCCTCGACCAGCGTGTCCTGCTCGCCGAACAGAGAAGGTTCGTTGCGGTCCCTGGGCAAAGCGGAGAGCGCTTTGCGCGTGACCTGCTCGTGGCCGCCGAGCACCGGGACGATCACGTCCGAGCGCCCCGCCACTTCCATCGCCTCGGCAATCCGCGTCGCGTTAACAGGGCGGGACGGGCTGGTTTCCGGCCAGCCGCCCGGCAGTGTCGGCATGGTCAGGCAGACGCCGTCCGCCTGCTCGGTCTCGATATCCGGGCCAGCCGCCGCGCGCAGCCCTTCCAGAACGGTTACCGTCGCCTTCGGCGCCCCTGCATAGCCGCGCGCAGCTTCCTGTCGGTTTTGGGGCCCGATGACCGCCAGGCGCTTCGATGCGTTCACATCAAGCGGCAGGATCGCATCGCTCTTTAGTAGCTCGATGGCCTTTTCCGCGGCGCGTCGCGCCAGCGCGTTTGCGGCAGCTTCCCGCAGGATCCGGTCGGCGGTCTCGGGATCGGCAGAGGGACGTTCGAACAATCCGGCCTCGGATCTCGCGCTCGACGATTTGGCTTTTCTTCATCCACATCGCGCGTGAACCGGGGCCTCCTCCTCCAGCGTCATGCGCGCCAGCAGGTCGTTCACCCGGTCCTCTATAGCGAGCGCGGGGTCGCGGTAGTGTCCGAGCGATGTCCCCACGCAGGGAGAGAAGCGCCATGAGGGCTGCGGAAGTCAGCAGCGCAGACGGGTCGCGCGGATCAACTTCTCTTGCTGTGCACGGCCCCGCGACTACGCCGATACCTCGAAGCGGTGGCGGCCCGGCCCCACCTCTATCCTCGTGCTCGCCCCTTGCCCAACCGCATCGCGCGACCGCGCCAGCGAACGGCGGTTCATGCGGATGGCCTCGCGCGCACCCGGAACGATCACTTCTCCCGACACGCCGGGCGGCAGCTCGACGTCGAGCATCAGCCTGCCCGCGCTGTATCGCCAATCGGTGCGAATCATCCCCGAGATCGAACGGTAATCCGCTCCGCCGTGACCGAGGCGGCGGTCGCAGACGGGCGCCACCTGCACCTTGGCAAAACCGGGTTCGAGCGGAGCGATACCGGCGATCCTGCGGAACAGAAAGTCGGTGATCGCGCCGAAGGCATAGTGGTTGAAGCTGTTCATCGTACGGTCGCCCGCATCGCTGTTCCAGCGTTCCCACATGGTCGTTGCCCCCTGTTCGACCATATAGCCCCAGCTCGGATAGTCCTTCTGCAAAAGCAGCGTCACGGCCAGATCGACATGCCCAGTCATGTCGAGCGCGTCGAGGATGTGCGGCGTGCCCAGGAAGCCGGTCGAGAGCTTGTTGCCGCGCGACACGATGTCGGCGGCGAGACGCCGTCCGGCCTCCTGCTCCGCAGCGGGCGAGAGCAGGCCGAAGCGGATCGGCAGGATGTGGCTCGTCTGGCTGCCGTTTCCGACCTGCCCGTCCGCCCGCACGTATTCGGCGACGAAAGAATCGCGGATGGTTGCGAAGAGGCCGCGATAACGATCGGCATCTGACCGGCGGCCGAGCGCGTCGGCCATCTCGGCCATCATCGCAGCGTCTGCGGCCCAGTATGCTGTGGCGATCAGGTCCTTGGGGGTCGTCTCGTCCCCCGGCTTTTCCGCATCGACCGCCAGCCAGTCCGCGTAATCAGCACCCCGTGCCTTCATCCACAGATGGTCGGGGTTCTTCTCGCGCACGTAGGTGAGGTACCGCTCCATCGCCCCCCAGTTATCGCGGATGATCGCGGTATCGCCGTATCTCTGCCACGCCGTGTACGGCAGGATCACGCCCGCATCCGCCCAGCCGGGGGAGGCGTTGGGCCGACCCGGCACGAACGGCGGGATCGTGTCGATGAATGCGCCTTCGTCGGTTTGCCCGGCGCGAACATCGCCCATCACGCGGTGCGTATAGGCAGCAACGTCCATGTTGTATGCCGCAGCGGGCCAGAAGACCTGCGCGTCGCCCATCCACGACACGCGCTCGTCGCGCTGCGGACAATCGGTGGGCAGACCGAAGAAGTTGGAACGCTGGCTCCACGTCCCGTTCCGCCAGAACTTCTGGATGGTCGCGTCACCCACCCGAAACACCCCGGTAACGGGCAGGTCGTTATGCGCGACCACGCCTGTCAGCGTATCCTCGTCCGGCCGGGCGGGCAGACCGTGGAGTTCGACGTAGCGGAATCCATGATAGGTAAAGCGCGGCTCCCACGTCTCGGCCGCACCCCCTTTCAGGATGTAGGTGTCTCGGGCATAGGCCGAGCGCAGGTTGGACTGGTCCACCTCGCCACTCGGCAGCAGGATCTCGGCGAACCGCATCTCCACTGCGGCACCGGCGCTGCCGCGAACCTTCAGGCGCGCCCAGCCGGCGAAGTTCTGACCGAAATCGACCACATAGACACCCGGATGCGGTTCGCTGATCGAGACGGGCGACAATTCCTGCGTGACGCGGATCGGAGCGGCGATCTGCGGATCGATCGCGATCGCCGGATCGTCCGCCAGTTCGGCCGCGCTCCACCCCTCGCCCGGCGCACCCGGATGGCTCCAGCCCGCCATTTCGCGCCGTGCGTCGTAGATCTCGCCGTCGTATATCTCCGAGGAGCGGATGGCAGAGGGTGCGATCTCCCATCCCTCGCCCGTGCCAACGATCTCGCTCGTACCGTCGACGAATTCGATCTCGAGCTGCGCCAGCACCCGACACGGGGCCGGTCCGAAGGCGAAGCGGGCGCCTTCGGTGTACTCGCTTCCGTACCAACCGTCGCCGACCCACAGGCCCAGCACGTTGTCGCCGCCGCGCACCGCAGCGGTGACGTCGTACGCCTGGTACAGTATCCGCTTACTCGGGTCCGACAGTTCGGGGGCCATCCTGCGATCGCCGACCTTCCCACCGTTGAGCCACGGTTCGTAAGCGCCCAGCGCGGTCGCGTACAGCCGTGCGCTACGAACCTCCTTGTCCAGCCGGAACGAACGGCGCAGGTGCATTGCCGGCGACACCGGCCACGGACTGCCGTGCGGCTTAAACCGGGCCGCCCGTGCATCGGGCCACGCGCCATCGTCGAAGTCCGGCGCAAGCCAATCTTGGGTGGCGGAGAGGCTTGCCTTCCAGTCGCTTCCGCTGGTCAGTCGCCGCGACCGACCCGCGCGATCGGTGATGCGAACCACCGCCGCCAGAATGGCGGTCGGCATGTTGTAGTAGAAGAAACGGCCCTGCGTGATCGCCAGGACATTGCGTCCCTCCTGCAGCGGCAGCTCGTAGCGGGCCATCGTCGTCCAGTGAGGAGGCTCGCTACCGCGCGGCTCAATTACCTGCCCGTTCAGCCAGACCGTTTCGAGTCCTGAGCAGCTCAGGAGGAGCTCGCCGGTTTCCCCCGCCTCCGCAGGTATCGCGGCGCGCCAGTATCGCGTACCGCCCTTCGGAATGGACTCTACCCCGTCGATCCAGTGCAGCCCCGCCTCGCGATCAAGGCGCGCCTCGCGGTCTTCGCTGGCAAGCCACTTGGCCGACCAGTCCGACGCTTCGGCCAGGCCCGTCTCCCAGACCGCGGGCGTGCTCGTGCTGCGGCGCCCGGCTTCGTCCCACGTTTCGACCTGCCACCAATAGCGGCCGCGCGGCAGAAGAGGCGGACCTTCATAGCCGATATCGAAACTGTCCGCGGAAGCGACGCGGCCGCTATCCCATACGAGGTCTTGGCCTGCGGCAAGATGCGCCTCCTGCCGCGCGACAATGATGCGATAGGCATCCTGCTTCGCATCGGGTTCGTCGGCGTCCGGCATCCATGAAAAACGTGGCTCGCGCGCGCCGAGCGCCAACGGGGAAACCACGCCGCAGACCCGCAGCCCGGTCGCCCGCGCAGCCGCGTCCGCGGAACGCGACCATGCCGGGCCGGGGCGCACCGCCATCCCCGCCACCGCGAGTGCACCACCCTTCATCACATCGCGGCGCCGCATCGACGACCTACTCCCAATCATTTACATCTATGGAATGCAGCTTGCAAACCGCGACGGAAGTGTCAACTAATAGCACTCTTTCGTTCGTTTTCTGGAACAAGCCTGGCAGGGGCGCACATCCGACCAGAACGCCACAGCGGATGCGGCCCCGGCCAGTTTCGCCACCGGCATTTCGTTCAACGTCCAGTTCCAGCAATGCTGCTGGTGCTGGCCGGGAGAAGCGAGGTTCAGGATCAGGTTTGCAGAAAGTTTTGCAGAGAGTAACGGGAGTCTCCCAAAAGGTTGGGGTAGGCGCGGCCAACGCGTCTGTCGGATAACATTCAAGTGTGAGACAGCGTATCGCGCCATTTTTAGTTGCTTGGAGCGATTGCCGGGCCGACAGTGCACTTCCCTTGTTCTCCAAGAAGGCAGATTTGATGCAAAGCGGCAAATGTTTCGCGGTCACGATATCCCTTACCGTCACCTTTGCAAAAGTGGCACGGGAGGCCCAAATTGCGAAATTCGCCTAGGGGCGTCGTCGACCATCTGACAGGTCGATAGACGTGTCGTCCGGCAGCCCCTCGCGCACCGCCACCTTGAGCGGCTTGATCCATGGACCGAAAGGCAGGCACGCCCCCCTTTGGGGCGCAAAGCCGCTCGAGAACCGGCGCGCCGCCTAGGAGAGGCTCTCTGATACGACGAGTTCGCGAACGGTGATCAGCAGCTCGGTATCACAGCGGTCCACCAGATCCCATGTATAGTCGGCCAGCTTGTGCCCCATGCACTCGCCGAGGCCCGCCGGTCCCACAAGCTCGATCCGTGCCTCCCGCCCGATCTTAACGCGCCGCAGGGAATCAAACCCGATCAGGCGATCGATGTGCATGTGCAACACACCCGCGGTACGCACGCGGAGCAGGTCGCGCGCGCTGAGCGCTGGAAGATCCCCCATGTCGAACAGGATTGAGGCCACTGATGCGCGCTTCGACCCAAACCGCCGGACCGACGGACCGCCGGTTGGCCAACGACGGCCGCAGTTTGGGCGGCCCAGATCACGTTCCCGAACTTCGCCATTCGGCTCAGCACCGTTCTCGACGTCGCCCTCCTCCGTGTTGCCCTCCCCAGAGCAGAACAAGCTCTTCGGCCGTGCGCAGCAGCCCGGGTCACGACCGATGCCGGGATGATCTTCGAAACCGCTGTTGAGTGGCCCACCGCCGCGGCTCTGCGCGCTTAGATGTTCGATCCCAGGCTTTGATGGTGCATAATTCACGAGCGAGTGGAAGGAAGCGCTATGGGCCAGGGACTCCACGGGAGCGCCACAACGGCTGAGGCAGTCCGTCGAGCGATACAGCATAGTCAAGCGAGCCTGAGGACGCCGGCCAAGCTATGGCATCAACCAGAAGACCGTCGCCAAGTGGAAGAAGCGACCGACGGCGGATCTGCCAACGGGTCCGAGGGACCCAAGATCAACCTCGTTGTCGATCGAAGAGGAGGCGGTGATCGTCGCCTTCCGCCGGCACACACTGCTGCCGCTGGACGACTGCCTCTACGCCCTGCAGGCCACCATTCCGCACCTGACGCGCTCGACGCTGCACCGCTGCCTGCAGCGCCACGGCATCAACCGCCTGCCCGAGGTCGAGGGAGACAAGGCCGTCAGGAAGAAGTTCAAGCCCTACCGATCGGCTACTTCCACATCGACATCGCCGAGGTCCGGACCGAGCAGGGCCGCCTCTACCTGCTGGTGGCCATCGACCGCACCAGCGAGTTCGCCTTCGTCGAGCTGCACGAGAAAGCGACCACCAAGTCGCTGGCGACTTCCTCCGGCATCTCTGAGCGGACGGGCGAGTGTTCCGGCAGTGCCGGGACTGGCTGGTACAAGACAAGATTCAGCTGTTGCCCCGCTTCGCAAGGGTGCCCAGCTCTCTTGAAGCGCGGCGATCACCAAGAAGCTGTACTACAACAATGATGTAAAGCGGCATCGGAGACTTGCAGGAGCGCCTGGTGAGCGGGGACCACGAGCGCGAAGTTGACTGAAGATCAGCCAGGGGCGTTCATTTACATCGATATATTCCTCCCGCCGGCTCCCTACGACGCCCCTGCGTCATGAAACCTGCGCGCCAACCGGGCGCTCGCCCCACTCTTCGTCGCCAGTCGTGCCCCGTAGCGCATGACCGTCCGCGCATCGCGCCACCGATAGGCCTGCATGATCGCAGGCAGCCCCTCCCCCGCAGCAAAATTGTCCTGCGCGACCCCCACCCTGATCGAGTGGGACGAGACCGCCTTCAGCCAGCGCTTGAGCTCTGCTTCGCTCATCTCCCCGAGCAACTTCTTCTCCCAGGCACGCCGCACCAGCCTTCGGTAAATCAGCGTCACGCTGTTGGCGTGCAGCCGCTCGGTGCCGATCCGGTCGATCGAACCGTCGAAGTGCGTGTAGACCCGCCGGAACAGCGGCCCGCTCCTAACCTCGCCCGCCTTCCGCCAGCGCGCGATCGCCTGCATCGTCGCCGGCGACAGATAGGCCTCGGTGCCGCGCTTCTCGCGGTCGGTCTTGCTCGACGGAATGGTGAGGATCCCCGCCCCCTCCCCGTCAGGCCCCTCGATGTGCCCGCAATCGATCGCCACCAGCTCCGACCGGCGCGCACCGGTGTCATAGGCAACCCGCAGGAGCGCCGCGTCGCGATAGCCAAGTTCGTCCCGCCGGCATGCCTTGAGCAGATGCGCGAGACACACGCCCGAAGCGGGGCTGTCGAGATCTGAGATATCGCCCTTGAACCGGATCGCCCGCGCCTGGCGCTGCCTGACCCCCAGTTCCTTGCGCGCCGCCTTCATCTCGAACTTGACCAGCGGCGGGGCGGTCGGATCGGCCAGCCCCGCCATCCGGTAGGCCCACCCTACATGCACCAGGTAGCGCTCGATCGTCGCGATCGCGCGAACCTTCTCGTCCGACGCATCGATTCCGGCGAGCGCGCGCACCCAGGCGGCAACGAGCTCCGGGCCTGCATCGCGTGGCTCAGCACACTGCCGCTGGCACCAGCGCGCCCACAGCGTCAGGTCGGAGCGGAACGCGCGACGCGTGTTGGCCGACCACCCGCGCATCGCCGCATCGAGCAGCCCCTCGTCGATCGCAGCGCCGGCGCCGGCGAGCGCGCGGAGGTCGGCGATCAACTCGCCCGTGACGCCGCCAGCAGCGGGAATGAACGCGGGGCAAGAGGCGCTTTCGGGCATGAGCGGGACATTAGCGACGGATGACCTATATGTATAGAGGCGTGATAAGCCACCATTATCAATACCGGGCCTCCAGCGCGGTAGACTGAGCGGTTGTTCTCGTTCTACTCCCGGCAGATGCTAACACGCATTCCGGACCTCTCTGCCCCGCTCTGGACCAGCAAGCTGGCAACCCTGCTTGAGCGGGCCGCCCTCGCCATCGGGCGCCTTGATGCACGGATTTCCGCCACTCCGGTGCGCACCGCATGGGAAGACCGCGCCGTGTGGACAGGTGCGACCGCGGCGCTTCGCGGCCAGGGCGTGGGAGTCGACGAAATTGACCTTTTTGCTCGCGCTTGCGGCGTTCCCCTGCCCGCCCGCGCTCCGGTTGCCACACATCTCCACGAGGACGGGCGGGTTGCTCAGTGGCGGGATGAGCTGCGCGAGCGAGCCGCCCCGCACTGGCGCGAGATCGTCCCCTATCCCCTCGCCTTGCCTCAGGACTGGTGCCAACGTCCGGCACTGCTGCGCGCGCTCGAACTGGCCGCACACCACGCGCGCGCTGATCGCAGTATCGAGCCCGCGCTGGCCGTACCGCGGCTGCTGCAGGCGCTGGGAATCTCTCGCACCCCCCTGCCCTGCTTGGTGATCCACGACAAAGCCTGGCGGCTCGACCCGCGAGACCGCGAGGCGATCGTCAGCCGCAACCTTCGGCTGCTGGCGGACGCCGCCGATACCGGGATCCAGCGACTGCGCCGGCTTGAGACCCACCGCCTGCGTGCCGCCTCGGCGATCCACTCCGCCGCCCGGCCTGGCCGTCTGCCGCAGCTGACGGCGCTGCTGGAACACTGCCCCGTGCTCACCCCGAAGAGCGTCTGCACCAAACTAGACCTGACCATCTCCGGTGCCGGCAAGCTGCTGGCGCGCGCGGTGGAGCTCGGACTGTTGGCCGAAATCAGCGGCCGGCAGGCGTGGAAAGTCTATCTCGTCGCCGACCTCGCGAGCGAGTTTGGATTCATCGACCCGCCACGCGGCAGGCCTCCCTCCCCTCCCCCGGCCCTCGCGCCGCTGGACGACACGCTGGCTCGGTTCGATCGGGAAATGGCGGAAATTGATGCGAAGCTCGGGTCGTTGAGCGTGTGTGCCCGAGAGCACGATTAGCAAAGCGCCGGGCGCTGTCGTCCAGCCTCTTCGCTGTCGCGCCCGGGCTTGTTGTCACGTAGCAACAAAACTCTGCCCGCCGAGCCTGGAGTGCGCGGCGCCACATCTGCCAGCACCTCTAAACAACGTTTGCAACCGTTCTATAGTCGCTCGTTTCAGGGGCCGCCTCCCTCTTCGGCGAAGCTGACCGGGGCGTGGTTTACTTGGCGTCCTCTACCGAGGCGGAAGAACGTCAGAGCGAAGTCTGCGAAAGCAGCCTTTCGAGCCACCGAGCTCATCGTCCGGGTTAAATGACATCTGCCAGAGCCCCGATGATCTCCGCCTTGTCGGCCCCCGACTTCGGGTGAATCGTTACCGAGATGCCGCCGCCCCGCCTGTGCCGCGTCACGGTGAGCATGAGCTTGCCAGCCTTGCTCTTGACCTCGCTCGCCCGCCCCTGCGTGGGGCTGGACTTCTGCGCCGTCGTCGCGGCAATGAGGCGCTTGGCGACGGCCGGTCCGGCCAGTGGCGTTGTCTGTTCTTCGCGCTCCTCGACCAGACAACTCGCCTCTTCGATCATGGCCCTGAGCGCCCGTTCGTCGCCGGTCAGCGGCTTGAGATCGCGCGCAATCCGAACGGTAATGTCGTGAGTGTCGGCGAACGCGGCCACAATCTCGTCCGGCAGGCGCGCGACATCGAGCATGCGCGAGAGCCACGAGCGCGAGATGTTGAGGTGTTCCGCCATCAGGCTCTGGTTGCCTTCGTAGAACTCCTCGAGCGCCTGCGAATATTCTCCCGCACGCTCCCAGTCCGTGATGTCCTTGCGCGCTCGATTTTCGATGTCGGAGACGCGGAACGCCTCCTCATCGGTCAGCTGCTGGACCGTGACCAGATAATCGAATTCAGTATGATGATGCTCGCGCAGCCACTTCACGGTCCACCAGCGCCGAACGCCGGCGATGATCTCGTAATCAATGTTCGGCTCGCCGCGGACGCGCCGGACGACCGCCGGAATGCGCTGCTTCTTGGCGGAAAGGAACGCATCGATTAGGTCTCGGCACGACTCTTCGTTCAGGTGATCGAGATCGCGATTATGAAGACGCCACGGCCGACATCGCGCCGGATCGACGAACTCGGTCCGATCCGTCACCACCTTTCCGGAGGCGAGCCGGGCCAGTGTGTCACTGCGACTGGCCATGATCCCTTCGGCCGGCGCTATCTCGTCAAGCGCGCCATCCTCTTCGAGCCCGGCGGTCAGTGACGCGCCGAAGCCCTTGTTTCCTTTTGCCATGCTTAGGCCCTCTGCTCCACTACATCGACAGCGTTGCCCCGCGCCAACGCTGCGCCTTGTTGCCACGTGGCAACACGCCCTATTGAGACGCCGCAAGCTCGTCTCTTCGTCACAGAAGGGAATGGCCGCACCATAATCCACCCCTTTGAATATAAAGGGCTTTCTGGAATGTTGCCACGTGGCAACGTCACAGCATTCCCTCCCCTGCCCTGCTTGCCCACGTCCGCAAGATGTCCCGCTCGATGTCTTCGCAAACCGCATTCAGATGAGTCACGCAGCGCGTATGCACCTCATGGGATGTGACCGCGCGGTCGAGTTCGAAGACGGTCTTCATCCGCGAACTGGCATTGTCGATCTCGGCACTTGTCGGCATCACCGAATTGATCATCGAACCGCCGAAGACCTCGCGCATCATCGCGAGCATCTCACGGTGCATCGACTTGCTTTCGTCCACCCGGCTCCCGACCAGGCGAATGAAGTTGTAGGCGGGCCGCACCCTTCCCCCGATCTGTTCAAGCTGCTCCATCGTCGTGCGCGCCATGTCGATGAACGACACCGTCGATGAGAAATCGAGGACGCTCGGCGGCATTGGAATGACCATGGCGTTGGCGGCCTGGAGGACGGCCATCGAGACCATGCCCAGCGCCGGCGGCGGATCCATGATCACGATATCATAGTTCTGGATGACGCTGTGGATCGCCTCGGAGACGAGATCGATGATCTCGAAGCTGTGCGTGCGCGCCAGATGCGCTGCGATTTCGTACTCCAGGTTGTACAGCTTGAGGTTGGCAGGGATCAAATCCAATCCGAAGAAGTGGGTTTTGCGGATGATCGACTGCAACCCGAGCAGCTCAGGATCGTGGAAATGGCCGTAGAGCGTGTCGCTCTCGCCCAAATCAATATCAGGTCGGTAGCCGAACATCATGGTCGTGCTCGCCTGGCTATCGCAATCGATCAGCAGGACGCGGTAGCCCTTGATAGCGAGATGCTGAGCGAGGTGCAGCGCGATGGTCGATTTGCCAACCCCGCCCTTGAAGTTCGATATCGAAATAATGGCCGGCGTATCCTCCGGCTCCCGCCATGGGCGTGTGCCGAACACCTCACGCATATGGTCTAGCTCTTCGAGAGAATACTGAAGACGATGACCGGATGCGGTTCGTTCGCGCGCTGGAAGGCGACTGTCGCGCTCAGCCTCGCGGATGGCCGATGCGGTCCGATCGACCAGCTTTGCCGCCTTCGAGATCGGAAAGGTCGGCCCCTTCTTGTGGCCGGTCTCGGGATCGATCGCGCTGTCGCGCAGCCGCTTCAAAATGGTCGAGGCCTTACGGTGTAGGGCTCCGAGATCATCGGTGGCGGTAGCGCTTGAGCTGAGAGAAGGGGTGGGGTGGGTCGCCATATCCGCTCCAGGTTGTAGCCTTGATGGGCGAATCTACCGAGATTGGCACTTTTGCGCAACGCCGGGCCACCAGAGTTCCAAATGCACCGATGATCTCGGTGCTCTGAGCACGAACGAGGGTGCCGGCTCGAGGCCGCACCGATGATCTCCGAGCCTTGCGGAGCATCGTGGCAAGCCGATCAGGGTGCATCCACAGATCAATTGAGGGGCCGCCGATGATGTCGGTGCGGACCGATGAGTCCGGTGCCAAGCAGCGATGATCTTGGTGCCGGACGCACCGATGATGTTGGAGCGCATACCTACTACAGGAGAATCTCCTTAAACACCGATTCGCAATCGGCTTAGATTTTTTGAAAACGGGTACAGCTGAGCGCAGAGGGCGTTTGTGCCCAACGGCTCGGTGATCATCGGCCAGATTGGAGGTTTCGGACAGGAAATCAGGTGAAAATCGCCAACAGGCTTGAAATTCAGCTCCAACCCTGTTGAACCATAGCGACACCTCGCAGCGGAGGAGCCGTCTGATGAGCAGGGACAGCGTAGCACCAATTGGACATCAGTACGCGCTCGCGATGCTCGCTGGCGGAGAGGACGAGGTTCGTGCGATCGCCAAGAACGCCGGGACTCAGCTTACCATGGACGCGTTCCTTCGCGTGCATGACGAGGAGCCTGTCCCCGCCTTTCTCCATTCCGCATTGTGTGCCATGTCACTCCCGACGAAGCGGCCGAAGGACGACACGCTCCCAATCATCCGCGAAGACGGAAAATACGCGCTCGCGATCAATCCGAGGCCCATCCTGCAGAATGTCAACGGCAGGACCGAAATGCGCAGTATGGGAGTCCCCTATGGCTCCTACCCGCGCGTCGCGCTCATCTACTTGCTATCGCAGGCGGTTACGAAGCGGTCCCGGGACGTCTACCTAGGCCGTAACTTCACGGACTGGATGCGTCGGCTCGGGTACAAGACCGTGTCCTTCGGGCCTCGTGGCACTGCCAATCTCATGCGCGAGCAGGTCGACCGCCTGCTGGCATGCGAGTGGCAGATCAGGTGGGATGGGCACACGCCTGACGAGAGCGCGTTTGCCGTGCGCGACGTCAAGATCTCCAACGAGTACGCCGGCACGCTCGATCGGAACGGCGCTTTCGCGCGCGAGATCAGAATGTCGGAGATTTTCTATAATCATTTGGTTGAGCACGCCGTGCCGCTTAATGAAGTGGCGGTTCGCGAGCTGAAAGGCGTGCCCACCGCGCTCGATCTTTATACTTATCTCGCCTATCGCTTGCCTCGGATCACGTCTGATCGCGGCCAAGTCATCTCTTGGGATCAACTTGCGAGGCATCTCGGGAATGTCGCCGACACCAAGCGCTTCCGCCAGACCGTGCGCGAAACGATGCAACTCGTCTCATCGGTCTATCCCAATGCGAATGTCGATCTCTCCGGGCGAAAGGTTGTACTCCATCCTTCGCCGGCACCGCTCGAGCGAAAGCTCGTCGGACCCCATTTGCGTCTCGTTGGAGCAACGAGTGCGGCCACGGCACCAAGATCATCGGTCGACAAGGGGAGGGCGGGGCAGTCTGATGCAACTGCAGACCAGCTAGGCAAAATCGCGTTTCCCTCCGGCAGCCTACGGTACGGAGCAAGCGCGAAGCCCTTTCTCGAAATCGGCCGAACCAAAGGAGCTCCTTGGGACGTAGACCAAATGGCGGCAGAGTTCCGTAAGGGTTGTCCCGATGTCGAGCGGCTGCGGAGCGAGGAGGAATGGCTGCGCATGTGGGACGCCTTCGTCCTCAGCTATGCCCGGCGCCGAAACAACCCGGCGGTCGATTAACGTCGGTCTGCGAGGCACCGCAGAACTACCCGAGCTGGAAACTCGCACAGGTGACCCAGTCCCCGCGCCCGGAGGTAGGGCAGGGTAGGGCGCCTCGCCTAGGCCCGAGGCACCGCATCACCGATCTTTGATCGTTGCGTCGATCATGGCTCGCCAGCTGGCAGGAGCCTGTATGCCGCTGCTTCTATAGATGCCGCGCGTCCTTCTTGCACCTGACCGCCGGACAGCGGCACTTGGTTCTCGGAGGGTCATCAGCGCTGCGCAAACGGCATCTTTTAGTCGTTCGCGGGTCTCTGCGTCGAGCGTATCCCACTCGTCCGCACCGCTTGCCTTCAGGGCAAAAGCGCGAGCGGCACGCTCTATAGAAGATGTCTTCATTGCCTAAAACAAGTCCTGCTACGATGGATGATGCCACCAACGAATTTGGTTCAACTCAAGCCGCCTTGCGGTGAAGCTGTATGTCTCCTCGGCAGCTGAGCCGAGATCCAGACCAGGAACGCTCAACCGTCTTAGTCTGCGCCCATTTCGAAACCGGGATCTCAGGATGTCGCGGGTAAGCATTGAGCACGAGTGTGGGCGCCCTGTATGATGGTGAAAGCCTCTGAGAGGCCCCGATTAGGGCATAAAGCAGCACTGCGAACAACGGGATCGCGCTGATCAGCCTCGTGACTCCGAGCCCTACCACTGTGCCCAGCGCAGTTGCCGGGCAACGCCGTACCATTTTCCGAGACGTGCCGCGTAGGTGCCGCCACCCAAAGCTGCGGAGTTCCGGATGCAGGGGCCGCATGGTATGCCGAACTTATGAAACATGAAGCACTGATCGCCTGGACCTCGCTCTACATCGCTGTTGGCATGATGGCCGCACTATGTGCGAGCCTCGCTGTCGTCGGCACGATCGCGGATTGGCGCAGCAAAAGATGGCGGCCTAGCCTCGACAGTCGCCTTGATAGGGTCCTGCTGCTTCCGAAGGTCTGGCTCCGATGGCAGCTCAACTACCTTCGTGGCGCCCCCGTGATACTGGCCGTCGCGCTCTACTACGCGTCGCATGTAGGATTCGGAGTGTTCTGGGATTTATGATCCCGAGTAGGAGATCTGAGCAACACGGCGCCCGAACGGTGACGCGGCACCCTCTTCTCCCCTACGGTTGAGTTGCAAAGACGCCATGATGGTCCGCACATAGTTGGTGGTTTCCCTGTAGGGGGGAGTGCCCCTGTGCCTGCGCACAGCGCCAGGACCAGCGTTGTAAGCGCTGAGGGCAAGGTGCCATGCGTCAAACTCGTCGAGCTGCTGGCGCAGATATCGAGCACCGCCTCTCAGGTTCTCTACAGCATCCCAAGGGTCCGCGACACGGAGGTCACGAGCGGTGCCCGGCATCAACTGCGCCATCCCGATAGCGCCGGCGGGGCTCAGCGCGCGGGGATTGTAGCGGCTCTCCTGCACAATCAGGCTGTCGAACAGCTCAACCGGGACGCCGGCTTCGCACGCCGCCATAGCCATGTCGCGATAGTAGAGGCGGCGACGCGCCTCAGCACTCGCCGATAAGCCCACATAGGGCTGATACGGTCCGGGACTGCAACTGCCAGCAGTCACAAGCGAAAGCTGCCGAAATCGAAACCGGTTTAGCCCTGCCCTGCCCTGTCGCATCCAAGCAGGGATATCGATCCGAGCAGGCGCGGGAATAGCCGCCATCTCAGTTGGCGGCGCCAGCGCTGCGAACTCAGGAACGATATCGACAGTCTCGTCCTGCGGACTCACTTCCGACTTGGCAGGCTTCTCCATCGGACCAGGTACGATCAGCTGAAAAGCTGAGGGGGAAGCCTCGCTGTAGACTTGGACCTGAACGTCACGCGCAGCCGCTTGGCTCGACGCGACGAGCGATAGGCAAACAAGATACTTCTTCATGATCCAAACCCTTAGCCGGGCCTGGCTCGGATATCGCGCCGCGCTTCTAGCGGAGTATGGGCGCGCGCTCAACTAAATCGAGGCGTCCTTCAGCTGCCGACAAGCAGCCGCGTCGAGGAGCAACCTGACAGCTTTCCGCTAACGAGTTCGCTACCGCTACGGAATCGCTCTCTCTTGTCAGCACGTCATAGCGCGCTGCAGCGGGCGCTCCTTCCTGCTCGAGTGCCTGGCCACTCTTGTCGAGGAGTGCACCAAGCTCAGGCCTCTTTGTTGGTCGTCTCGAAGGCGCAAAAGAGGAGGGGGACGCTGCCGACGAACAAGGAAACAGTTCAATGTCGGCCGCCAAGCCCCCGACCCAAGAAACCGTCGATATCGTGGCTGCCCTCGGCGGCACCTGGCACGGCAGCCATGCCATGTGCCGCTGCCCGGCACATGCGGACCACACTCCGTCCCTGTCGATCCGGCAAGGCCACAAAGGCATTCTCGTCACCTGCTTCGCCGGATGCGATCGCGGGGCGGTTCTGCGCGAGATCGGCCGTCTCGATCCTCGGCGAGGCACGCCGATGCCGACGATCAGGGCAGGGCCGGGCGGGGCCAACGTGCAACGCATCTGGGGTCAGGCCCGCGACGTGCGCGGCACGCTGGCCGAGCATTACCTTGGGCGGCGGAACCTGCCGGCAGATCTGCCAGACATCCGCTTCCACCCTCGCTGCCCGTTCCGTCCCAAGCCGCTCACCCAGTTCCTGCCGGCTCTCCTGGTGGCGGTGCGCCAAGGTCAGGAGATCACCGCCATCCAGCGGATCCTGCTCGATCCCAGCACATGCTGGCATCGCGGCAAGTTCTTGCTCGGCAAGCCAGGGATGGGCGCATGGAAGCAGCCGCACGATGGCGCGTCGCTGGCGCTCGCGGAATCCGTCGAGGATGCGGCTGCCTACAGCAAGCTGCACGGTATCGCCTGCTGGTCATCGCTTGGAGCGCGGCGCCTGCCGCTGCTGCAACTGCCGCATACGCTGACGACACTGATCCTCGCCGAGGACAACGATGCCGAAGGGCGCGCTGCAGCAGCCAAAGCAGCCGCCGCCTACGAACGGCCCGGGCTGACCGTCCTGCGGCAGTCCCCACGACCTCACAAGGATTGGGCGGCCGCGAACGCGCCAACAGCTCCGCGAGAGCCCTGAAGCTCCACCCCTCACCCCGGGACAATGAAAGGGGAGGGGGATGCTGGTGGGAGCATCAGCATCAGGAGCGACAGATGACCGATCTCTTCGACCACCAGGCGACCCGGACCAGCGCCACCATCACCGCCATAGCCAGCGCGATCGGCTCGAGCTGCTTCGACAAGCGGGTGCTGTTCGAAGCGATGACCAAGCTGCATGGCGGCGGCTCGGCAGAAGGGCAGTGGAGCCAGCGAGACGCCTTCGAGATGATGGAGGCCGGCCTGGTCCAGCATCTCACCGCACAGCCTGTCCCTGGCTATCTGGCGCAGATCGGTGCCTACGCCGCGCTGGTACAGAGCCTGCCGACGCAGACGGTCCGCAGCGAGGACCAGATCCGCTACCAGCAGTTCTCGACGCCGGCCGACCTGGCGGGGCTGGCGGCGCTGCTGGCGCAGCCAAGACCCGACGACATCGTGCTCGAGCCCAGTGCCGGGCACGGGATGCTCGCGGTCATGCTGCCCGAGGTGGCAGCGCTCCACCTCAACGAGATCGATCCGCGTCGGCGCGAAAAGCTGCAGCTGCTGTTCCCGCAAGCGAGCATCACCGGGGTCGACGGGGCAATGCTGACCTCGCTGATGGATGCCGAGCTGCGCCCGACCCTCACCATCATGAACCCGCCATTCTCGCGCTCGGAAGGGCGGGGCGCCGATCATTTTGCGGCCGTGCGTCACCTTCGCTCGGCGATCGCCAAGACCGCGCCCGGTGGTCGCATCGTCGCCATCATGCCCGACTGGTTCGCCACCAGCGCCCGGATGGAGACCGCCTACAAGGAGACCTTCGCCGATTGCACGGTGACGACCTCCTGCCGGCTGACGAAGTGCTACCAGAAGCAGGGCACCAGCGTCGCAGTCCGGCTCTACGTCATCGACAAGCTGCCCGGGAACACCGGTCCTACGGTGATCGTGCGTGACAGCGTGAGCGAACTGGCGAGCGCGGTGACGATCCCTCGCCGGCGTCAGAAAGCGGAGGGGGCCGCAGCGCTCACGAGCGATCGCCCGAAACCCAAGCCCGCTGCCAAGCCCTCGCTGTTCCGCGCCATGCGCGCAGCGCCGCGACCGGCGCCGGCGCCCAAGCGTGTCGCCCACAGCCACGCGATCGTGCCCGTCAGCTATACGAGCCTGCAGCAGGCGCGCGCGCTCGGGGAGCAGAAGGGCGTCTACCTGCCCTATCGGCCGAGCCGGATCGAGATCGCGGGCGCTGCCGGCCATCCCACTCCGCTCGTCGAATCCGTCGCGATGGGCTCGATCCCGGCGCCAATCCCCAGCTACACTCCGCAGCTCAGCGAGCGGCTCCTGTCGACTGCCGGCCTGTCGGAAGCGCAGCTCGAGACGGTGATCTATGCGGGCAACGCCTGGGAGCAGTTCCTGCCGGGCACCTTCAAGCCACAGGCTGACGGGGTTGGCCTCGAGCCGGATGAGGACGGGGAACCCTACCGCAAGGGGTACTTCCTGGGCGACGGGACCGGGGCAGGGAAGGGGCGACAGGTCGCCGGCTGCATCCTCGACAACTGGCTTGCCGGGCGGCGCCGGGCGATCTGGATCTCCAAGAACGAGCCGCTGCTCGAGGATGCCCGGCGCGACTGGACCGCGCTCGGGGGCATGGCCGCGGACATCCAGCCCCTCTCCTCATGGAAGATCGATCAGCCGATCCCGCACCGCGAGGGGATCATCTTTGCGACCTACCCCACGCTGCGAAGCGGAAGGCAGGACGCAACCCGCCTGCAGCAGCTGCTCGACTGGGCCGGCGCCGACTATGACGGCGTGATCGCCTTCGACGAAAGCCACGAGATGGGCGGCGTTGCCGGCGGGGAGGGGATGCTCGGCGCCAAGAAGGGCTCGCAGCAGGGGATCGCCGGCGTGCTGCTGCAGAACCACCTGCCCAAGGCGCGGGTGCTGTACGCGTCCGCCACCGGCGCCTCCGAGGTGAACAACCTCGCCTATGCCGTGCGGCTCGGCCTGTGGGGTCCCGAGACCGCCTTCGCCAATCGCGAGCGCTTCATCAGCGAGATCCGCGCCGGAGGCATCGCCGCCATGGAACTGGTCAGCCGGGACCTGAAGGCGCTGGGGCTCTACCAAGCCCGCGCGCTGAGCTTCGCCGGCGTCGAGTACGAGATCCTGAAGCACGAGCTGACCCCCGAGCAGATCGCGATCTACGATGCCTACGCCGATGCCTGGGCGGTGATCCACCAGAACCTGGAAGCCGCGCTGGCGCTGACCGACGTGATCGATTCCATCGGCGGCGAGACGCAGAACAGCGGCGCACTGGCGGCGGCGCGCTCGCGCTTCGAGTCCAGCAAGCAGCGCTTCTTCAACCAGGTGCTGCTGTCGATGAAGCTGCCGAGCCTGATCGCGGCGATCGACACACATCTGGAGCAGGACCAGTCGATCGTGGTGCAGCTGGTCTCCACCGCCGAGAGCATCCTCGATCGCCGGCTGAACGCCCTCTCCGCCGAGGAACGAGCCGCGCTGGAGGTCGATCTCAGCCCACGCGAGAACGTGATCGACTATCTCGAGCGCGCCTTCCCGACCCAGCAGATGCAGCTCTTCAAGGACGATAATGGCGACGTCCGCTCCACGCCGATGTTCGACGAGGATGGCCGTCCGGTCCACAACCAGCAGGCCGAGGCGAAAAAGGCCGAGATGATCGAGCAAATCTGCGCGATGCCGCCGATCAAGCCGGCGCTTGACGGGCTGATCGAGCATTACGGGACCGACCAAGTGGCGGAGGTCACCGGGCGGACCAAGCGGTTGATCGTGCAATCCGACGGCTCGCAGAAGGTCGAGACCCGCTCGGCCCGCACCAACCAGGCCGAGACCGACGCGTTCATGGGCGGCGGCAAGCGCATCCTGGTGTTCAGCGATGCCGGCGGCACCGGGCGCTCCTACCATGCGAGCCTCGATGCCAAGAACCGGCAGCAGCGGGTGCATTTCCTGCTCGAGCCGGGATGGCGCGCCGATCGGGCGATCCAAGGGCTCGGCCGCACCCACCGCACGCATCAGGCGGCAACACCGCTGTTCCGCCCGGTGACCACCGACTGCAACGGCGAGCTGCGCTTCACCAGCACTATCGCGCGCCGCCTCGACAGCCTGGGCGCGCTCACCCGCGGGCAGCGGCAGACGGGCGGGCAGAACCTGTTCGACCCGGCCGACAATCTCGAAAGCGAATATGCCAAGGCAGCGCTGGTCACCTGGTTCGACCTCCTCGCGAAGGGCAAGCTCAAGAGCACCACGATGGTCCACTTCGAGGCGCGCTCGGGGCTCAAGCTGCAGGGGGAGGGCGGGGTGCTGGTCGAGGACCTCCCGCCGATCCAGCGCTGGCTCAATCGCATCCTGGCGCTGCCGATCGGCATCCAGAACGCGATCTTCGATGAGTTCCTGAGCCTGGTCGAGAAACGGGTGGCGGCCGCGCGCGAGGCAGGACGGCTCGATGTCGGCGTGGAGACGATCCAGGTCGACAGCGCCCGCGTGATCCAGGACGTGGTGCTGCGGACCGACGATCGCACCGGCGCCACGTCGCACCTGCTGACCATCGAGCTCGTGCAACGCTACGCGCCGATGTCGCTCGCGCGCGTCCTCGGGATGCGGGACTGGGCGAGCGAGGCGCGGCTGCTGGTCAACCGCAAGAGCGGGCGCGTGGCGCTGTGCGAGCGGGCGCGCAGCTTCATGGAGGATACCGGCGAACTGATCCCGCGCGTGGTCCTGCATCGCCCGGTGACCCGCGAGTACAAGCTGGTGGCCGACCTTGCCGAGACCGCCTGGGAGGAATGCGACGAGGCCCGCTTCAGCCAGGCGTGGCAGGAGGAGGTCGACGAGGCATCGCTCAAGACCCGCAGCGAGACGACCTACCTTGCCACTGGGCTCCTGCTGCCGATCTGGTCGGCGCTGCCCCGCGACACCATGGCGGTGAACCGGATCGTCGATGCCGAGGGCAACAGCTGGCTCGGGCGCCTCGTTCACGAAAGCGAGGTTCCCGGTGTGCTGGCCCAGTTCGGCGCCGAGCAGGCCTACAAACCGACGGTGCGCGGGATCATGGATGCCCTCGAGCACTACCGTCCCAGCACACTGACGCGGCCATTCGCGGTCACGATCAAGCGCTCGCTGGTCGCGGGCGAGCAGCGGATCGAGCTGGCCGGCGAGATCGGCGCCCACCTGCCCTGGCTCAAGAGCCTCGGCTGCTTCACCGAGATCATCGCCTACAAAACCAGGGTTTTCGCGCCACGGGGCGACAAGGCCGAGGCGATCATCGCCAAGCTGCTGGCGGCTGGCGTGAACCTCTCGTGCGCGCAGATCGAAGCCAGGCACGCCGTCTATGTTCGTCGGTACGACAGTGGGAAGCTTGTTGCGCGAGATTGTCCGGCACTCACCGACCAGCCGTAGCTGCGGAGACAAGGTAGAGAGCGCAGACCCGGCCCGTCCGTCTCGCGAGCATGGCGGAATGGTAACGTGTTCCCGCTACAGGCGCCGCATGCTCAACGAATGGTCCGATCGCGAGCCCGAACCTCCGTTGCCGCCCAAGTGGGAGGCCGCCCAGTACGCCGGCCTGATCGTGCTTGCCGGGCTCATCGGGTGGGCACTGTTGCGGACAATTCTGAAAGTCCTGGCGGAGTTCTAGCTTCGGCAACGCCCAAACAGCGGGGGACTGGTTCCCGCGTATCGAATTGCAGAAGACCCGCACCTGGTTCTCGCTGCCGGACGAGCCCATTTTCGCCGTGGCCGGCATCTGGCGCGACACGGAAGAGTGGGGCCTTGCCTACAGCATGGTCATGACCGAAGCCTGCATCCACGTCGCAGACGTGCACGATCGCATGCCGGTGATCCTCAAGCGCGAGGACTGGAGCGACTGGCTGGACGGCGCCCCCGACGCGGCAGGACTGTTGTGCCGACCCTATCCTGAGCTGATGGTAGTTGAGCGTAGCAGCGACCCATGGGTCAGGCGTGCTGGCTAGTCGGCTGACCTACTCGGGGGGATAGATGTGACCCGCGAGCACGAGCTCTTGGCGATGGCCCTGTTGATCGAACAGAAGCACGGCGCTCGCGGACAAGTTTACATTGGTGAGCAAATCGCGCGGGTCGCAGCAGCAGGCGAGGCCGATGGCGTGAGGATGTGGTGCCAAGTAGCTCAGCGCCTACGTGCCCTGACCGGCGATCCGCGGAACAGCGCGAAGCAGGCGTCTTAGGGCCCGCTCTTGCAAACACAGTAGTTGGCGCGCCTGGTAAGCGCACGGAGCGCGGCAAACGAGTGGCGTTCATCGTGTTCCAGAAAGCTCAAACGCGATTGAGCGTCGACGCCGTTGGCCCGTCCGTGTCTTGTTTGCAGAGGTGGCAGCGGATAGGGTGGCGGGTTCTCGTCAAGGGGGAGACGGACCTATGAAAATTCTACCATACGCTTGCGCTGCGCTGTTCCTGGCTGTGAGTAGCGTGCCTGCGGGCGCCGCCATCTTCCTGCAGATCGATGCTCCCGTCGGAGGACCAAAAATCGATCCGCTGTGCAACCTGCCGAACAGTGGCTGCGACCCCGTCACGTTGGTGTCGAAGACTTTATCGTTTGTGCATCAACTCGACGCGGAGCCTGGCAACGGCCCGTTCAACATCAGCGGCGAGGTCGATGAAGGCTGGTACTCTGCCACCATTTTGCGATTGGATCGAGTCTATGAAGGCTTCTACATGGTTCACACCGTCACGGAATTGGGGGCGTTCTCCTACCCGGTAGAAGTCGTTTACAAGGGGTACGACTTTGGCGTCCGAGTGGTGGTGCCGGCAGCAGTGCCTGAACCTGCGACCTGGGCGATGATGATTCTCGGTTTGGGATTGGTCGGTTCGGCGGTGCGGCGGACCAAGAACGCCGCCTTGGCCTGACCGAAACTAAGGATCAAAGGCGGCTGGTCCGCGCACTATCGTGCTGGCCCACAAGGGATACGATGCCCACCGCATCCGGGGGCTTTTTCAGAACTAGCAGGCTGTTGAAGAAGTCCATTTCTCAGCGATGAAGGTGTACTCGTCACCGTTGCGGTAGCAGATTTCGCCGTGAAGGACGCCGTCTGGCTGGAGTTCGGCGGACCCGTCGCCGCTGACATCATCCATCGCATCGCTGCCGTCCCAGGAGAAGTCGATGCTGGTCGCCTCGGTTTTGCTGGCTTCCCAGATGTGCCCGGTGCAGCAGCCGAAGGCGAACTCGCCGCCACCCTTGTGCTCGAACAGGATATAGGTCGGCTCGAGCATGTCGGGATAACCAGTCGGAAAGTCTGGCATTGCGATGATGCGCCATTTGCCACCGACACTCATGTTGGCATTCCGAGGAGTTTGGGAAGGCGGACGAGATTGTAGGCGGCGGCTGCGAAGGTGAAGGACCAGGCGACCTTCTCAATGCCGCGCAGCTTTGTTCGTCGCAGGCCGGCGACGGTCTTGATCCAGCCGAACGCCTCCTCGATCCGTTTTCGCGCACGCAGGCTGGCGCCATAGCCAGCATGGCGGGTTGTGCGGCGATCGATGGCCGACCGTCTGCGGCTGACGTTCCGGGCGACGTGCGGCCGGACGATGAGGGTGCGCAGTTGCTCGACGAAGTCAGCGGCGTCGTAGCCGCGGTCGGCACCCAGCGTGATGGCGCTGGGCCGGTCGGCATGGGGCTCGATCATCTCCAGCGCGGCGAGGCGCTCGGCATGACCCGACACGCGCGTGAGCCGGGCATCGACCAGCAGGCCCGACCGGTTCTCCATGAGGCCGTGGCCGATGAAGCAGAGCCTTGCCTCCATGCCAGGCCCCTTGCGGTACAGCATGGCGTCGGGATCGGTGGTGCTGGCGTGGGTGGCATTGGAGCGCTTCTCTGCCCGGAAGTCGACCGCCGGGTTGCGCCCGCCATCACCGCCGTCGGGCCGGTCGGGCTCGTCCCGTGGGCGAAAGCTCTTCATCGATGCCCAAGCCTCGACCAGCGTGCCGTCTACGCTGAAGTGGTCGCTCGACAGGAGGCGGCGAACACCAGGCTGCGCCAGGATCGCGGACAGGAACCGGGCGGCGATGTCCCCATCCAGCAGCCGGTCCCGGTTCTTGGAGAAGGTCGAGTGATCCCACACCGGCGCATCGACACCGAGCCCTACGAACCAGCGGAACAGCAGGTCATACTCCAGCCGCTCCATCAGCTGCCGCTCGGAACGCACCGAGTAGATTACCGCCGATCAGTGAATCACGTCCCGAACCGTCGCACCACCGACTTCTTCAACAGCCTGCTAGAGCATCCTTAGGTTGAGTGGAATCGCTGAAGGACTCCCAAGCCCGGCGAGGCGAACCCCATAGGCAAGCGCACCTTCCTTGTTGATGGCGCGCGCCGGCCATTCTCCCACATCCGTCCGGTGGTTGCCCGTTCTGTCGCTCCATGGCGCCTCCTGCGCCGACCTTCTTCGGCACGATCTGGCGTGTTGGCGTTCGGCGCCGTTCGCCCCAAGCGGCCGAGCTATAGGGGAACCATTATGGGAACAGGCGCTCTGCCCGGCAAAAAACCTAAGAAAAGCAAAGAGAGGGAGAAGAATGGGTGTCCGTCGAATGGGGCGGGCAGATCAGGAGACCGACGATGCAACTCATTCCCCTCAGCAAGCTGACACTCAGCGACAGCAATGTCCGCAAGCTCCACAATACCGACGCCGACGAGCAACTCTCGCACGACATCGAGGCCCACGGCCTGCTCCAGAACCTGGTGGTCACCAAGAGCAAGAAGCGCGGCACCTTTGCGGTGATCGCCGGCGGCCGGCGGCTGCGCGCCATGCAGATGATCGTCGACCGGGGCGCCTGGGAGGCCGACCACGAGGTCGCGTGCAAGCTGCTGGACGGCAGCGACGAGGAAGCTTCCGAACTCTCGCTGGCCGAGAACTTCCAGCGTCTCGCGATGACACCGGCGGAGGAGTGCCGCGCGTTCCAGCACTTCATCAAGGAGGGTGACGACACCGCCGCGGTGGCGCGCCGGTTCGGCCAGACCCAGCGCTTTGTCGAAGGGCGCCTGCGCCTCGCCAGCCTCGCCGAGCCGATCTTCGAGGCACTCGCCACCGGCAAGATCACACTGGACCTGGCCAAGGCCTATGCCAGCACCGATCAGCACGACGTGCAACTGCGCGTGTTCGAGCAGTACCGCTACAGCTACAGCCCGACGGCCGATGGCATCCGCCGCACGATCGCCGGACAGGCCAAGCGCGGAACCGATCCGCTGGCGCTGCTGGTGGGCGAGGGCGCCTATGTCGCTGCCGGCGGGCGCATCGAGCGCGACCTGTTCAGCGATGCGGCCGAGGATCTGTGGCTTGATGTCGAGACCATCGAGCGCCTCGCCGCCGAGAAGCTGGAGGGCGAGGCCGAACGGCTGATGGCAGAGCTTGGCATCGGGCATGTCTGGCCGGTCGCCAGCACCAGCACCTGGAATGCCAAGACCGAGCTCAAACTCAATGCCGTGCGCCTGCCGCCCGCTCCGCTCAGCGAGGAGGCCACGCTGCGGATCGATGCGCTCCACAGCCGCATGGAAGAACTCGGCGAGATGCTCGACGACGAGACCCAGGAGGACAGCGAAGCGCGCGATGAGCAGGTTCTCGCAGGCGAGCGGGAATACGAGGCGCTGGAGACCGAGCTGGAGGAACTCAGCAACCCGGTTCGCGTGCTGCCCGACGAATGGAAAGGCGAGGTCGGCCGCTTCCTGGTGCTGACCACGCGCGGCGAGATGGTCCTCGAGGCCGATTACTACAGCGAGAAGCTGCTGCGGCTCGAGACCGACGAGGAGGGCACCATCACCGGCGGCGCCTTCGAGACCCCGGCGCCGCGCGGCGGTGACACCACGCCCGGCAAGCCCGAGGCGGTCGCGCCCGACGGCAAGAAGGTCAGCCAGGCGCTGTTCGACGAACTGGCGGTGCAGCGGCGCAACATCCTCGCCGCCTCGCTGTTGGGCGATCCGGGCCTGGCGCTCGACTTCGCGATCTTCAGCCTCGCCGGCACCGATCCGTCCTACGAGAAGGCCACCTCGATCACTGCCGGGCGACCGCAGGATCCGATCCGCGGCGACATCCCGCAGGGAACCGCCGAGACCATGCTGGCCGAGGCCCGCGACCAGCTCGACACCAGCTGGCGCGAGCCCAGGTCGATGGTCGAGCGGTTCACCGCCTTCCGCGCGCTGGACGACGAGGCCAAGGCTGCCTGGCTCGCCTACACGGTGGCCACCTCGCTCGAGGCGAAGAAGGGCTACAACGCCGAGTATCATCCGATCCATGCCCTGCTCGGCACGCTGCTCGAGATCGATGTGCCGGCGCTGTGGCGGCCGACTTCGGAGAACTTCTTCGACCGGATCAGCAAGACCGCCTGCCTTGCCGCACTGACCGAGGTCGGCGGGAGCGAGCTCGCGACCCGTTACGCGGCTTCCAAGAAGACGGACCTGTCGGCGACCTGCCAGAAGCTGTTCTCCGGCGAGAGCATCGTCGAGCCCGAGATCAAGGAGCGTGCCCTCGAATGGGTGCCCCCGGCGATGCGCTTCGATCTCGCCGCCTCGACGCCGGAGAACGATTCCCAGGACGACGGATCCGAGGAGGACGACGAACATCTCACCGATGATCTCGGTGCCGCTGACGGCGAAGAACCCGACGATGAGGATGACGGGATCGATGATCATGACGGCGATGCCGGTTGCGACGGCACCGTGGCGGACGGCATCGATGATGATGACTTCGCCACCACCGTGAACGACGAGTACGCCGACGGGGAAGCGGCGATCGCGGCCTGAAGAGGCCAATCTCCTCCTGATGAACCTGGCCCCGGGGCGGTGACGCTCCGGGCCTTCTTTTCATCGCCACTCCTCCATCACCCGAAGGGAGCCGCCATGCGTAATGGTCCCAAGCGCGACGTCGCGCAGGAAATCACCGATCTCATCATCTCCAAGATCGAGCAGGGCGTGCTGCCCTGGCGCCGGCCGTGGATGACCACCGGCGCAAGCGGTGCCCCGTTGCGGGCCGGCGGCCAGCGCTACACCGGCATCAATGCGCTGTACCTGTGGGCCGTCGCCGACGGCATGGGCTATGGCTCGCGCTACTGGATGACCTACCGGCAGGCGCAGGAGCTGGGCGGCCAAGTCCGCCGGGGCGAAGCGGCGCATCCCTCGATCTACTTCAACTCGACGAAGACGACCGAGATCGATCGGCTCACCGGAGAGGAAGCGACCCGCCAGATCCGCTTCATGCGGTCGTACTGGGTGTTCAATGCGGCGCAGATCGACAACCTGCCGGTGCATTTCTATCCCGACCCGCTGCCCGAGGCGCCGCCGAGCCCATCCGAGCGGCAGGCGCAGATCGATGCCTTCTTCGCGCCCATCCCGATCGAGGTGCGCCATGGCGGCAACCGCGCCTACTACTCGCCCGCCGGCGACTACGTGCAGATGCCGCTGCTGAGAGCGTTCATCTCCAGCGACCATCACGCCGCAACGCTTGCGCATGAACTGACGCACGCAACCGGCGCGGCCCACCGGCTCGGCCGCGAGTTTGGCAAGCGCTTTGGCGACAAGGCTTACTGCGCGGAAGAATTGGTTGCCGAACTTTCGGCGTCGCGGATTTGCTACGAACTGGGATTACCAGCAGAGCTGCACGGCAGTCATGCCAGCTACATCGACCATTTCCTGTCGCTGCTGAGGGCTGACAAGAGCGCCATTATCACCGCGGCCGCCAAGGCCGAACAGGCCTTTACCTATCTGGCAAACTTCTCCGGCTACGGAGCAGAGCAGAAGGAGGCGGCGCATGACCAGGACGCACTTTCGGCTCACGCTTGATGCGCCGGCGCGCAGCCTTCTGCGGCTGCTGCAGATCCCCGAATATGCTTGGCAGCGAGAGCGTGCCACACGCGAACATGCCCAGGTGCCGGATGAGCTGGCCGCGGTGCTGAGCGGCTCTGCGCCCGGCATCAGCCCCGAACAGGCTTACGAGGATCTGTTCGGGACCGACCCGCCGGGATGGCACATGGAGCCGGGCAACGGGACCCGGGTGACGATCGAGACCACGCCGGACGGGGCCAGTCCGGTGATGGTCATGCGAGCGATCGCCATCGCCGCGCCCGAGGCCTTCGATGGCGAGATGCACTACGTCGCCAAGGACCCGGCCACGATGAACTGATCGGCGCGGCGCAGCAAAGAGGAGGGGGAGGCAGGGGATCGGACCTGATGATGGAGCCGATCCCATGAGCTGCGATATCGACTACCGCTACCGCCGAGCGTTGCACCCCGAAGGCCTTATCGCCTTCGACACCTGCCTGTCGGCGGTGAACGATGCCGTCGCCGACAGCCGGCTTGCCGGTTTTGATCCCGGATGCGATCCCGCGGTGCAACTGCTCACCCGGCGCCTGTCGAGGCTGACCTGTGGCACCCTCGAGGCCGACCATCCCGAGGATCAGCCACTGCGCGAACGCTGCCTCGAGCGGCTTGCCGAGCTGAAGCACAAGCCGGCGATCGTCAGCCTGGTGCTTCGCGGCGTCGATCATCGGCCCGAGGAATTGCGGCATTACCAGCGCGAAGGCCAGCGGGCGCTGCGCCAGGTGGCGACCGCCATCGGTCTCACCCGCGCCGACTACCGGCTCAACTACTTAGCCTACTCCCGCAACCTTGCCGGGGACCACACGCTCGAAAGCCCGAGCATCCATCTGCGCCTCTCGCCGCAGCGGCTTGGGGAGCCCGGCCTCGCCTGGCGCCGACCCGATTGGAAGCAACCCGGCAATGCCATGCGCAAGGCGCACATCACGGTGCTGCGCGACATTCCCGCCTTTGCCGCCCGCCTCGCCCGCGACCTGCAGCTGCCTGATCCCGGGCACGGCACATTGATCTGAAAGGAACCGACCGATGGGATGGATGTCCATGCCAGCAAGCTCGATGGGAGGTCACGCAACCCCCAAGGGCTACCTTGACGCCCAACTTACCTACGAGCCCGCCCGAAGGGACGACACAGAAGTCGACGGCCTGCGGGTGCTCAAGAGCACCTGGTCGGGCAGCGTCTATTACGCGGCCGCCGAGCGTTACGACAGAACGGGCAAACCGCTCAAGGTTTTCGCTGTCGTCTGTCTGGTGCGGTGGAATCCCAAGGCAGCGGACGGATACATCTTCGCGTACAAGGACATGAGCGAGAGCATGGGACCACGCGAGGCCGACTGCCCGGCGAGCATCCTCGCCTTGCTGAGCCCGAGCGACAATCCCTATACGTTGGACTGGCGCAATCGCTGCCACCGCAACCTGCGCCTCGCCGCGCGCAAGATCAGCGACGGCGCGCTGATCCGCTTCGCCGCGCCGCTGCGGTTCACCGACGGATCGGAGATGAGCGAGTTCCGGGTCCGCAAGGAAGGCCGGCGCACGGTGCTGACAGGGCCGAACGGCTACGGTCGCTACAGGATCGGCAATCTCATGAAGATGCACTTCGAGATCGTGCCCGAGCGCAAGCCGCCCAAGACCTTCTTCGGCTGAGCAGGGACATGGAGAGCGGACCGCTGTCACCGCGCCGCTGGCAGCTTTGCGGCAGAACCAATGCCGACCGTCTCGCGCAGCGGATGTGCGACACGGTCGAACGCGGCTTCGCCGTGGTGAGGACCGGCTGCAGCCTGCAGCCCTACCGGGTGCTGCCCCGAGAGGAGAGCAGGCTCGAGGATGTCGAGCTCGAGGTGGTCCTGCTCTAGGTCAGTCCTCGTGGATTTCGCCACCGAGATCGGGATCGAGCCACCAGGACGGTCCCTCCTGGAACTCGGCCGAGGCCGATACCAGCGGGCCGTCCGGCGCCGCGGCGACATAGGGGTTCACCAGCGGCAGCGGCCATTGCTTGCCGTGGAAGATCTCCTTGTGCTCGATCTGCGCACGCGCCTTGAGGATGTCGGACAGCCAGTCGAGATCGTCGAGCATCTGGACGATGCCGCGTCCCGCGAGGCAGTAGTACAGACAGCGCTGGAAATCGTCGCAGTCGGTCGAGAGGATCCGCGCAAGCCTCACCTTCGCCTTGGGACCGCCCACCTGGAACACATCGTCGATCGCCTCACGCAACTCGCAGGTCGAATAGTAGGCATCGTTGGTATCGACACCGATCGCAGCATTGGCGATCATCCGCCGGGTCGGACGGTTCAGCGGATCGAGCGCTGCATCGCGGAGCGTCAGGTCGAGGTCAAACGGGCCGAGATCGATGGACGTACTCATGGTATGCTCCTTTGATGGACTGAACGTAACGTGAACATCGCGGAGGCGTCAAGGCATTCATCATGTGGCTGGTGACCCGGGACACGAACGGCCTCGGCGGCCGCGTCGCACTGCCGGCGCCGCTGAGGCAGGCGCTCGTGCGCTGGTATACAGGCGCCGGCAGCCAGCAGGATCATGCGGCCTCGGTCTCGATGGTCGTGACTGCGCGCGAGAACCACAAATGGATCGCCTGCGATTGCCTCGGTCCGGAGACGCGGCCACCGCTGATGAGCCCGGCCTATCTGAGCTTCCAGGAGACCTACTACCTGCGGCGCCTCACCAGCAGGCCACCCCACAAGCGCAGCTGTCCGTTCTACCTGCCACCGGCCCCCGGCCGCATTCGCGAACGGGCCGACGACACGCTGTTCGAGATCGAATACCCCAAGGGCCACTTCAACGCGCACAAGGAAGCGCCCGAGAAGCTCGCCCAGGCGCCGATCGACAGCGAGCCGGACGATCGCAGCCGCGGCGTCGACATCCCGCGCCTCGCGCGCTTGCTGTGGATGCTGCTGGAGGCCGCAGGCACCAACGTCATCCCGTCATTGCCACCGGAAGGAAGCCCCACCTTCTCCATCCGCGACGAACTGGCGAGAATCTGGCAGGCCGCGCAGCGCTTCGAGATCGCGCCCGGCATCCGCCTGGCCGACCATCTCTACACCAAGGCGATCGACTACGAGAGCCGGCGCGTCCACGCCCGGCTTCGCGCGGCGGCGAAGAGCTGGCCGGTCGACTATGCTCCGCAAGCCTTCCTGCTGCTGGAAGCCAGCGCCATCACCGGCACCGACATCGAGACCGGTCTTGGCACCGTCACCGTACGCAACCGCATCCAGCACAGCGGCATCATCCGTGCAGCTGTCGAGCCGCCGTTCCTGGCGCTCGCGGTCGTGGGCGAGCACAGCAAGCGCGAGGGCTACCTGCCCTTGCGCGCCTACGCGCAGCCGGTGTTCAAGGGCAATCAGTTCATCCCGACCGATCGGGCGGACGATCGCCAGCTGCTCGAGCGGCTCACCCGCTTCCAGTACCGGATGCGCGCCAGGGGCGTGCAGGTCGCGGTCAAGAAGCCGCTGTTCGATGTCTTCCACCCCTCCGGGAGCGTCCGGCCCGACCTGGTGGTCGCCTACCTCGACTGGCGCACCGGCGAGGAGGCCGACTTCGCGGTGCAGGTCCTGCGCGAGACCACCAGCCACTACCTCGAGCGCAAGCTGGTCGAGAAACAGAGGATCACCGAGATCCGGCCCACCCTGACCGTGACGCTCGATGACATCGCTACCGATGCGATCCTCGGCAAGCTCGAGGCGATGATCGGTTGATACTGGCCGCTCTGCGCCGCCGGCTCAAAGCTTGTCCTTCAAGCCCTTCGCGGCAGTGAATGACACCTTCTTCGAAGCTGCGATCGTCATGGCCTCGCCCGTCGCCGGATTGCGCCCCTGGCGCTCGGGACGATCCTTGACGTTGAACTTGCCGAAGCCGTTGATCGACACCTCTTCGCCGCGCGCAGCCGCATCCGCGATTTGATCGAACACAGCAGCAACCGCCTTCTTTGCGTCCGCGTCACTCGTGCCAGTCGCTGTCGCGACGCCTTTGGCAAGCTCACCCATGTTCATGCTATCGTACTCCGAGAGAAAAGCTGCGGCGGATCTTAGCCGCGACGAGTGACGACACAACCGTTCGGGCTGCTGGCGGTGGAGTGAGAACCGCAAAAGAGGAGGGGGAGAGAGCTTGGTGGAACAGGAGGTTTCATCATGCAGCACTTCGCCAATACACCCCGCCCAACCGAGTCCCTGTGGGGCCATGTGCAGACCGCCGAGGAGGTCATCCCCGGCATCTGGATCGTCAGCACCGCCAGCCATGGCGGGATGGTCCTTTCAGACGAGCGCCAGGCCGCAATGCCCGAGGCGCTGCGGCTCGACAGCCCGAGCTACGAGGAAGACTGCAACTGGTGCCTGCCGGTCCTCGCCTTCGAGGCCGAGTCCGCCGCCAGTACGATCGGCAGGCCCTCGCTCCTTCAGCTGGCGCACGACACGGCGCGCTGCTGGCATCCGGATCGCTACACGGCGTTCACCGGCGAGACGGTGCCGGAGAACAAATCGCACGTCCTCAGAGAGCGCGCGGCCTACACCGCCCTGATTGGCCAATGCGTCGCCACCTCAGCCTGGGGCGATTGGGCCGAGTGGGTGCCCGACGGCCGGATCGGCTTCCTGGTGCGCGAGATCGCTGCGGTCGATCATCTGGGCCATGCCAGCTACACGGCCGAAGAACGCTGGGCGCTGGCTGACAAGGCAGTCTGGGACGCGTGCGCGAGCCCGCGGCCGCTCGCCGCGCTCAACGCGACCATGATCGACCGGCCCGCCCGCGTCTGAGCGGCTTCTCGCAAAGGTCACTCCCATGATCGAGATCATCCTGGGCCTGCCGCATCTGCGGCAAGGCCCGATCCTCGCCCGCGCGCTGGCGCTGAAAGCGCCGCTGCTGGTTTCGGCCAATGCCCTGTCCCGCTGGCGCGGGCAGGGCGAGCGCCGCCAGTGGCAGAGCTGGAACCTCTCCACCCTCGGCAACCTGCCGGCAGGCACCGACCTCACGCTCGATAGCGGAGGCTTCACCTGCCATGTGACCTATGGCGGGTTCCCGTGGACGATCGACGCCTATGTCGAGCTGGCCGCCAGCTATCCCTTCCGCCACTTCGCCAGCTTCGACTATCCGGTCGAGCAGGAGATCGCCGCCGACCGGACGGCCATCGACGAGCGATTGTCGCGCACCATCGCCGCGAACCGCGAGACCCGCCGGCGGGCGCGCGATGCCGGCATCGAGCACCACTTCATGCCCGTACTGCAGGGACGCACTCCCGACGATTTCGTGCGCTGCGCCGATAGCCTCTGCTGGTCGATCGAGGCCGGCCGGACCATCGGCGTCGGCAGCATGTGCCGGCGCGAAGTGCGTGGTCCCGAAGGCCTGGTCGCCGTCGTCGAGCGGCTCGACCGCATCCTGCCCCCGGGCGTGACGTTGCACTGTTTCGGCGTGAAGGGGACGGCGCTGCGCTATCTTGCCGAGTTCGGCACTCGCGTGGCCAGCATCGACAGTCAGGCCTACGGCGTCGCGTGCCGGCGCGAGGCCTATCGACGCGGCATCAGCAAGACCGACACGCTGGTCGCACGGCATATGAGCACCTGGCTGCGCCGGCAGCGACGAGAGGCGCTTCTGCCCGCCCGGCAGCTGAGGCCGGAGGCCGGACAGCCACGGCTACGCCCGTCGGCCGATCCGTGGGAGCAGGCCATCGCCGCAGCCCGCGCCGAGATCAATGCGCTGATCGAGGAAGGCCAGCTCGACCATGACGAGATGATCGAGCCCTGGATCGAGCAGTGGGCCGCCGACCTCTACCGCCACGCCGCCTGAAAGGCCCCTGACATGCACGGCACCTTTGCGACCATCGCACCAACAATCATCCCGCCCATTGCCTTCACGCCCGAGATCGAGCGGGCGCTGCGCGCCGGCGCGCACATCGTCTACAGCCTGTCAGGCGGCAAGGATTCGAGCGCAGCGGCTTTCGCGACCCAAGCCTGGCTCGACAGCATCGGCCATCCTCGCGATCGCCGTCATGCGATCCATGCGGACTTGGGGACCATCGAGTGGCGCTCGACCGATCCGTTCGTGCGTGAAGTCGCGCAGCGGCTCGGCGTTCCCTTGCATGTCGTGCGGCGCAAGGCCGGTGGGCTGATCCCACGCTGGCGCCAGCGTTGGGACAGTTCGCTTGCCCGCTACACGGCACTTAAAACCTACCAGCTGGTCTCGCCCTGGTCGTCCTCCAGCCTTCGCTTCTGTACCAGCGAGGCCAAGGTCGCACCGATAGGTGCCCATCTGAGACGGATTCTCGCCGGCGAGACCATCATTTCAGTGATCGGCATCCGCGCCCAGGAAAGCGCCAGTAGAGCAAAAGCCCCGCTGGTGAAGCGGGACACGCGCTTCGCCGCTGCCGGCAACCGCGCCGGCACAACCATGCTGTCCTGGCACCCGATCCTGCACTGGAGCACAGAGCAGGTCTTCGCGGCACACGCGGCAAGCGGCTTCCCGCTGCACGAGGCTTACGGCATGGGCGCGACCCGGCTATCCTGCAGCTACTGTGTCCTCGCAAGCCTCCACAATCTGACCGTTTCGGCACAGGCGCCGGACAATGCGCCGGCATTCCGCGAGATCGTCGACATCGAGGCCGCCTCCGGCTTCTCGTTCCAACCAGGCCGATGGCTTGCCGATGTGGCCCCGCACCTGCTCGAGCCCGACACACTCGCCCGGCTCGAGCGCGCCAAGACCCTGGCGGCGCTGCGCCGCTCGATCGAGGCGACGCTGCCGACAGACCTGCGGTTCTGCCGGGGATGGCCGCCGCGCATCCCCGACATCAGCGAGGCCGCGATCATCGCCGACGTGCGGGCTCGGTTGCTCGAGACGCTCAACCTCGCCAATCACTATCCCCGGCCGGGGGATGTGCGCGACAGGTTCGCCCAGCTCCACCGGGCATTAACGCCAGGTGCCCGCATGGCGGCGTAAGGGAAAGGGGGAGGGGAGACGCGGCTCTGAACAAGGAGACGCCCAATGAAGATTGAACTCAAGAACCTGAAGATCGCGGCCCACCTGTCCGAGGAAACCACTGCCTACAGCGCGACGATCCATGTCGACGGCAAGCGCGCATTCGATGCCCGCAACGACGGTCACGGAGGGGCGGACCACTATCATCCCCTGCTGGGCTACACCGGTCCTTCGGAGCAGGAGATCAACGCCTTGCTCGCCGACAACGTGGCGCCGGCCGGCCCTTTCCAGGCCGATCCGGCGGAGCGAGCGGTGTGGGACAACGGATCGTGCTGCGATCTTGAGATGCTGGTCGCCCGGCTGATGGCCACGCACGAGGCCGAGAAAGTGCTGAAGCGGCTGCTGTCCAGGCAGATCGTCACGCTCTCCAGTGACGGCAAGCTGTACCAATACAAGGCCGCTCCCACCCCGGAAAGGCTCGACCTGATCCGGCAGCGCAAGCCCGATGAGACGATCGTCAACGGCGCCGACGCGGCCATACAGGCGCAAGCAGTCCGCGCGCTCGCCAACGAGCCGGATCACGCCGAAGCCGTCTATGCCCGCCTGCGGCAAGGCGATGTCACGAGAGCCGATGCCCAATGGCTCCTGGCCCAGGACCGCAAGGCCGAACGGCCGGACCCGGACCTGCAGACGCGCCTTACGCAAATCATCGCCACCGCTGACGCCCGTATCGCCGAATACAGGGAGGCGCGCAGCACGGCGAAGGCCAGCTGACAGGAGCCCCACGAGCGGCCCCAGGCACCGAAAGAGGAGGGGGAGGGCGGCAGGCGGATCAATCCAGTTGCGGAGACCATGAATGCTGCCCTCCTCCACTCCCCACCGCTTCGACGCGATCGGCACCGCGAAAGCATCGACTCCTGCCAACAGGGAGATCGAGGCGATGCTTGTGCTGAGCACCGCCCACATGGCCCCTCATACCGCTGAGACCTGGATGCAGACCTGCCCCTGGGCTTGCTTCGAGAAGGCCGACTATGGGTGGTTCATGTACGTCTGCGACGATATCGGCGTCACCGAGGCCGAGGATGTCCCTCTTGAGATCCGCTCGGCCATCCACGTGGCCAAGGAGGCACGTTGCCGGTGAATCATGTGGGACCGCGACGGGCCACTGCTCCACGAACTCCCCGAGTACGAGTGGTGATGCCGGACGCACAGGACCGGCGCGCTGAGCACCCGGACCTGCCGCTGACGCACCCGGGAATGGCATGAAAGGGGAGGGGGAGGGGGAACGCCGGTTCAATCCAGTTCCGGAGATCCCCAATGCTGCCTTCCTCCATTCGCCCGACGGTCAGCGAGACCACGATCACCAAGGTGACCCGGCTGTTCAACGGCACCCTCACCGATATCCTCAACGAGCTGCTGCAGAACGCGCGCCGCGCCGGCGCCGAGCAGATCCGGATCGACTACGAGCCGCGTGCCGAGGGCTCGATCAGGCTGACGATCCACGACGACGGCTCCGGCATCGAAGATCCGGCGAAGCTGCTGACGCTCGGCAGCTCGGGGTGGGACAGCGAGATCCAGGGCCGCGAGGATCCTGCCGGCATGGGAGTGTTCAGCCTTGCCGGTCGCGAGGTGACGATCTCCTCGCGCCACGCATTGCACGACCATGGCTGGGCAGTCGCGATCCCCGCTGACGCCTGGACGGGAGAGGCCGATCTGGCGCTGGTCCCAGCCGATCATCCAATCGGCACCATGATCGCCTTCAGCGTCAGCGACGACCAGGAGCATCACCTGACCACCGCCATCAAGGCGGCAGCGAAATACTACCCGCAGCAGGTGATGATGAACGGCGTGCCGTGCCCGCAGGAGGCCTTCCTCGCCGAAGCGCTGCACATCGTTGAATGGCGCGGCTCGCGCATCGGCGTCTTCGCCGGCTCCAACCCGCACGGATCGCCGACGGCCAACTTCCACGGCCTGACGATCACCGGAAGCCTGGGGAGGCTATCGGAACCGCTGAACGGCCAAAGCTTCCACGCGCGCATCGATATCGGCGACACGCCGGAACTGCAGCTGGTCCTGCCGGCACGCAAGGAGTTCATGGTCAACGCCTGCCATGCGGAGCTGAAGATCGCCTGCGAGCGCGCGATCTTCGAGACCATCGCCCAGCGGCCCAGCCATCGCCTCTCGTTCGAACAATGGCAGCGCGCGGCCGAACTCGGGATCAGCATGCCGGAGGCCGAACAGGTTCTGATCCACTGGCAGCCGGGCGAACAGGACTATCGCAACAGCGGCTCGGGCTACAGCGTCACAGCGGTCACCGACCGCAGCATCCTGGTCGAAGAAGACGAGATCTTCATCGAGCAGCCGATGGACCGGGCACTGACCGGCAATGCCCTGCGGCCCCACCTGCTGGAGCCGCACCAAGGCTACGGCGGCTACAGCTGGTACGACGCCCTCCCCAAGCTGCATGACATCGCCTTCGTGGTCGCCACCGATGACGGCGACATCCGGATCGCGACCGGCGACGAGAACCGGCAGGTGCTCACATCCGATATCAAGGCGGGCTCGATCACCTGCCATTGGGCAGTCACTCTTCGTGACGGAACAACGGACCGTCACTCGATCGCCACCGACCTCGCCTTCAGCATGGACGAACAGGGGTGGAGCACAGAGCTCGACGACATGGGGATTGCCTGGACCCCGCAGCGCGGCCTCGATCCCGCCCAATTGGTCGGGCTGCTGCAAGCCGTCTGCTTCAGCCCGTCCGATGATTGCGGAGCCGACTCCTGGGACACGCAACAGGAGCGCTTCCTGTGCGAGGCCCGCAGCCGCGCCCGCAGCGTCCTGCTGAGCGCCGACGAGGCGATCATTGACGACATCCGCGAGCTGATCGCCAGCAATCGCTGGAGGTTGCCGCAGGGGAGGGCGGTCGCCATCGCGGTCGACCGCGACACGATCGAGGTCTCGCTCGGCGCCCTCCCCGAGGCCGCGTGAGATGCGCGTGCCCAGCGTGCTCTGCTACGGAGCAGGGGTGGATTCGACGGCGATGCTCCTGGAGCTGGTCGCCGTCGGACAGCCGCCCGACCTCGTCCTGACCGCCGATACCGGCGCCGAGAAGCCCGAAACCTACTAATATCTCGCGATGATGCGCGAGTGGATGGCCGATCGCGGCATCCGCCACGAAATCGTGCGCTACGTCACCAAGCGCTTCAAGCACTGGCCCCCTTATGAGGATCTCGCAGGATCGCTGCTTACCAACGGCTGCCTTCCGAGCATCAGCTTCGGCCGCCACTCATGTTCAGCCAAATATAAGGCTTCGCCACAAGAAGCGTTCATCAAGAGCTGGGCGCCCGCACAGGAGGCATGGGCCGCCGGGCACAGGGTGATCCGGTTTATCGGTTACGACGCCGGCACCCGCGACGGGCAGCGCTACGCGCACGCCGCGACGATCGACGATCCGCTGTTCGACAACCAATATCCCCTGCGGGTTTGGGGCTGGAACCGGTCAGCGTGCGAAGCCCGAATCGCCGCCGAAGGCCTGCCGGTGCCACCCAAAAGCTCGTGCGTGTTCTGTTTGGCCATGAAGCCCGAGGAACTCCGGCAGGTGCCGCCGCACTGGCTGCGCCTGATCGTGCTGATCGAAGCCCGCGCCGCGCCGCGGCTGCGGACGGTCGAAGGCCTGTGGCGGCGCAGCACGAAGACGAGGCCGGGGCGAATGACCGACTTCATCCGCGCCGAGCGGCTGCTGCCGGCAGACGAAATCGACCGCATCATCGCCGACGCCCCGGCGGACCTGGTCCGCTTCCAACAGGCCGCCGGCGACATCGCCATCGAGAGCCGGCCCACGCTGGAAAGCTGGCTCGAACGCTTCCACGCCCAGCACAGGAGCAAAGCCGCATGACCTGTCAGCTGCAGCACACCCGGCCGAGCCAGACCGAGCAGATCGCCCGCCTGAACGACCGCGCACGCCTCGGCCTCGACCGCCGCGCGCGCATCGTTGTCACGGCGGGCCTGCTGGCCAAACTCTCCAACGATGATCCCCGGTCCCGGATCATGGCACAGGCGCGCATCATGCAGGCGGTGCGCCAACGCACCTTCACGCCGGACTCCCCCGAACGAGACATGGCCTGGTTCGAGATCGACGGGCACCGGGCAATGTTCAAGATCGACTATTATGACGAGAGCATGGAATGGGCCTCGCCCGATCCAACCGACGCCTCGATCACCATCCGGGTCGTCACCGTCATGGCACCGGAAGACTACTGATGCGCCCGATCCGCCCCATCGCCATCGACACGCGGAGCAACGTGCAAGCCGCGCTCCGCCACCTGCGCATCGCGCGCGACCTTCTGAACAAAGCCGATTGCCCCCGCGCGCTCGAAAAGACGCGGGCCGCGATCCGCAGTGCCGATGGCGCCGATCGCCACGTCCAACACCGCGGCGCGAGGTCGCTGCCATGAGCCGCCACACCCTCCCGCTCAAGCCCGGCAGCGATGCGACCGAAGCGTTTATAGGTTGGGACCGACCTCTGCAGACTTTCTGGGTGCAGGTCCTGCGCCGAACCGACGACGGTGAGGACGACATCCTCCTGTGGGAAGGCGCCGACTATGCGGAGATCAAGACGCCAGCAGAGGCGTTGCGGCTGCTCGAGCCGTGGTGCGACACCCCCGACGGGATCGCCGCCACGCTCCAGATCGAGCGCATGAAGACGCTGGCAAACCGGGACGGTCCCGCCCAGCGCCAGGGGAAGGACTTCCTCCGCCGGCTGAAGCGCCGGCAGGACTGACCAGCGCAGGGCTCCGCTGACGCCCGCGCCTTTGCAGGGCTGACAGGTCGCCTCGTCACGAACCCAGGACAGACACGCGCCCGCCCGAAAGGGCGTTCGCGGATGCGCGCAGTCGCGCGCGCCGGGCCGAAGGGCCCGGGAGAGGAGGGGGATGAAAGAGGTGGTCCGGACAAGGGGTTCGGATGACATCAGGAGAGCTTCCATGAACATCGGCAACCTCAAGCCCCGCGAAGAAGACGGCACCCCCATCGGCAAGATCGCCACCCTCAACTTCGCCGCGGTGATCGCCCTGCGCGCCGTGCAGTCCAACAACGACCGCGCCCCCGCCTTCGACGTGATGGCGCTGTCCTCCGACCGCCGCACCTGGCTGAAGATGGGCGCGCTGTGGGAGTTCAACTCCACCGCCACCGGCGAGAGCTTCTACTCCGGCCGGATCGACGATCCGAGCATGGCACGCCCGCTCGACATCGCGGCCTTCCGCCAGAATGACGGCAGCTACAATGTCGCCTGGCGCCGGCCGAAGCAGCGCGTCGACACGCCCAAGCCCGGCGTCGCGAACGGCGAGGACGAGCTGCCCGCAATGCCGCCGGCCGGCAGCGACGAAGGCATCCCCGCCACCGGCGAGGGCGCTCCCGCTGACGCGGTCGCCGGCGCCGATGGCCTCGGCGAGAGCACCGCACCGGCCCCGCGCGGCCGCAAGGCAAGGGAGACCGCCGACACCTGATCCTCACCCCCACTGGCCGGTGCGTCGCCCCTGCGCACCGGCCCGCTGGCCCGCTCGGGTTCCCCTCCCAGGCGGGCCTTTCTTTTGCCCGATGCTCCCGCGTCCCTCCACCACCAACGAAAGGAAAGAGGGAGAGGCAAGGCGGTTCACCAAGGAGATCGGAGATGACCCGCTACAGCCTCTACGCAGACCTCGACGGCGGCCCCAGCGGCGAACCCTGCGCCCAGGCCGGCCAAACCGCCAACTTCGGCGCCGTCAACCGCCTCGAGGCCGACATCTACGTCGCCGCGCTGATCGCAACCTATGGCTCGCCGCCGGCCGGCGTGCGCTACCGCGTCGCCGCCAACCCGCATGACTTCGGCACCTACCGCACCGTCGCGATCGAGATCGACCAGACCCTACCCGACAGCGAGGCCGAGATCGCGCTGGCCTACGCCCAGGAAGCGGAGAACGGTGTCGAACGCTGGCTGCACGCAGGCTTCAGCCCTCCGATCGAGTATGGTCCCAACGGCTCCACCCGGCTGCACGCAACCTCTGTCGAAGAGGCCGTGCGAAGCGCGCTGCAGGTCACGCGGCCGACCCCTGACGGCACATTCTTCCCGACATCCTCCGAGACGCTGCACACCAATCTGCGCGCAGCATGGCCGGAGATCGACGTCCCAGGCGCAGCCGCCGCATGAGCGCCGCCGCCGAGAGCCCCGTGCGCGATCCGCAGCTGCTGCGAATGCGCGCGGCGCGCGACCACACCAGGGCGACGATCGCCCTCATCAATCAGCGCCTTGCCCGCACAGCCGAGACCCGCGCCCTGCCCGAACTGCCCGACACGTTCGGACGCCACGCCTCCGACTGGACGCGACGCCACGAGGATCAATTCCGCCGCTTCCTCAGCGAACTCACCAACGACGCACGGCACGAGCTGGGCGCGCTGCGCGCCAAGCTGCAGCGACAGGAGGCCGCCATCGCCGCGCACCACATCCGCGCCTCCAAACGAAAGGACGCCATCGCATGACCTACGTGCTCGCAATCTACGCGATCGATCGCGCTTATGGCGGCCCCGAAGAAGGCGGATGGTGGTACGACACCGGCGAACTCGTCCGGGTCATCGCCACGACCAAGAGCGAGACGCGCGCACATGCCGCGGCCGAGCGGGTCAACGGACTCCTGCAGCGCCTGCAGCGCCGCAAGACGCCCGTCTGCTCGGTCAACTATGCGGGAGGCCGGCACCGCGCCCTGGTCGAGATCGACAAGCCGGTGCCGTTCTTCCCTCAAGTACGCCCGAGCTACTCATGAGGCGCGGCACCCGCCGCGGGAGCCGCGAACCCATGCCGCCACGCCTCGAACTCCTGGACCTCCTCGGACCCGGTCCCACAGACGAGTTGTGGGAGGCGGACAAATCCGGGTGGCGCTGCTTCGTCATGGGCAACCACCAGAGCTGCTACCGCCCCGGAACGCCCGAATACGCGGCCTGGAAGCGGGGCTACGACGCCGCGGCGCGGTTCGCCCATCCAGAGCTCCTGATGCTCTGACACCGCCTCCCCATCGATCGGAGACACCCATGCCCCAGCCACGTCCCTCGCAGCCTGCGCGGTCCAACCGCGCAGACGTGCGCAACCCTATCCTCCTCTTGCCCAGCGCCCAACGCCTGGCTGAACTCGACCCCGCCACTCGCGCCGAACTGCGCTCCTTGCTGCTGGAGCTTCGCGCAGACGCACAGAAGCGCGCCGAAGACTGCTGGCGGAGGCACAAGGCGCCTATGGCCGCCTACTGGAAGGCCGTGGCCTGTTATGCCGGCCATATCAGCCGGACACTTCGATGACCTACAACGCGGCGATCGCCAACATCTCGCGAGACGAGTTCGACCAACTGATGGCGATCGTCCGCAAGCCGCCCGACGAGGCCCGGCCACGAACGCCAGAGGACCTCTGGCGCCAGAGCTACAAGGAAAAGCAACAGCGCAAGATCATTCTCGGCTTTCAGCAGGACCTGTTCGACGCCAAGCCTCGGACCCACTTCCGGCGCAACGCACCGGCACCCCACGTCGAGCGACCGCCAAACGAAACCATCGAGGCGAAGCTCGCGCGGATCGCCGGCGATCCTCACGCCACGTTCGGACCGCAACGCGCCGACCGCCCAGCCACTCTCACCCCCGAAGAGAAGGCCGCGATCATCCGAGGGGCAGCGAACTGGCTCCGGGTCAGCCAGCGCGTCCGCATCATCGACGCACCCGGATGCGTCGACCCCGCATTCGGTCCGCAACGCTTCCTCGGCCGCGCCGGCGCCATCTGGCGCCTGTGCAGCCAAAGCTTCGCCGAGCACTGTTACGTCTTCCTCGATCCGGTCGGCGGCGAGCGCACCTTCAAGATTGAGATGGTCGAGTTGCGCGACCTCGAACCGTTGGCCTGATCCTCCGGCGAGACAGCACCTACATGAAAACACTCACTCACTGACGGCCTATTCTGGCACTCGGCTTGGGCGCTCCGTCAAGGATCCGCGGTCCCCCCGATTTGCTTGTCTGCCGCTCGGCTCCGCTCGCGCCAGACAAGCAAATCGGCTCCGCCACGTCCCGCCCCGCGGCGCCGGTGGGCGTCCCTGACCTCGCTTAACCCGAGTGCCCCAATCGGCCTGTCATCGATGAGGATGGCGTCACGAGAAAGGAACGCGAGATGATCGACCTGAACCGCTCCACCCGGAAAACCCGTCACTTCCAGAAGGATCTTCGCAAGGCTGAGGTCGCAACGAAGTTCATCGGACGCGGGTCGCCAAGCAGCTCGACACACGCCTACGCCATCGCTGCCGGTGACCGCGCCAATACCGGGCAATACGACGAACGCGACATCGTCATGATCTCCGCGGAAGGCGACAGATCGAACCGGCAGAGCCCCGACTTTCACGAGATCGAACTGGCCCTCAAAGCCCGGGCATTGATCCTCACCGACACCCCGGAGCACCGCGATCGCGCCTACAACATCGGAGAGCGCCAAGTCGCAACCTTCCTGGATCGTCACGGATACCGGGAGTGGCAGCCCGGTAGCTGGTCTCCACGCTCCGCCTGACCGGCAAACCTGCGGGCGCCGATCCCACACGCGGCGCCCCCCCTCTCATGCCAGCGAGCAGCTGCCGAATCCGGCCGTCGCTGGCTTTGCGAGCCGCGTCGGTTTCGACGGTGCGGGAGCGACACCCCTCCTGCAGCACACCCGACCGCCCTGCGGCGGTCCCGCAGCAACAACTGCTCAACCCGGCGTCCGCGTCGGCATTGATGCAAGCACCTGGTGCTGGCGGCGGCCGACACCTCCTCACTGTGGACGCAGGGCGCCGGCCCATACGGCCGTGACCAGATGCAACCACGCCCACCTCCGATGGCCGCAGAGCCGTGCCTACCGACGACGCTACGCCTGCGCGGGGAATCCGACCGGTCAGTTCCATCGGATGCCTCAGATGCAGCAGGCGTCCCTGTCGCTGCCAGAGGCGATGGAGGCATCCCTGGCCAGTCTGGTCCTCCTCGGATGCGATCGGTTCATCCCTCAGCGCCTTACCGGATCCGGCGAGCGGTCCGTCCGCCTCGCAGTGCCCCCTGTCCCACCGTTCTGGCCGGGCCAACGACCGATCACGGACCGAGTTGGCCGCTGCGCGGCCTGCCCGCACCACTCCATGATCGGCCGCTCCCCTTCGCTGACGCTCCGGTGTCCCGGCCCGCCCGGCGGGACTCGATCAGGGGCACGGCGGATGACCCGCCGGATCATCGGAGGCTTTGGAAATGAACATCGTCAATCTCGTCGGCCGCCTGGCCAAGGACCCCACCGCCCGCGACCACCGGGACACCCGCATCACCGAAATCACCCTGGTGACCGATCGCCCCCGCATCCGCGACGGCAAGGTCGTCAAGGATCCCACCACCGGCTTCCCCGAGAAGGACGCCGAGTTCCACAAGGTCACGATCTTCAACGGCATGGGCATGGGCGTCCGCAGCCACAAGAAGAAGGGCGACCTGCTCGCCGTCACCGGCCGCATCCACTACACCCGCTGGAAGGACGCCGACGGAAACGATTGCTACGGCTGCGAGATCATCGCCGAGAACGTCGAGTTTCTCTGAACCGCAGCAGGGGCGGCGCTTACGCGCCGCCCTTCTACTTGCTTACGTCGGAGCCCTGATGGACACGGGCAAGTGCCTCCGCAACCTCGCCGAAGGATCGATCATGCCACAGGATCACGAGCAACGCTGGCTCTACGCGCTGGAGGTTCAGTGCCTGTTCTTCGACCAGCCCAATCACAAGAAAGTCGAGCGCATCGCCTCGAACATCCACAAGGAATTGGACGGAGAGGACCTGCAGTCAGCGGAGCATTACAATGTGGTAATCGGGCACATTGACAATGCACTGGCGCCAAGTCTGGACGGCACCCCGGCCGCGCTCTTCGTCATCGCCGGTCTGACGCTGCGAAAGCCGATGCCATCGCCAAACGTCTTGCAAAGAGCATCAGCGCTAAAGCTGCGGGGGCCGTGCCAAAGTGGACGATCACCGCACAACCCGACTTCGACACAGCCGTATCGCCAGTGACCATCGCTCTCGGTGTGAACGAAAGCGCGCTGCTCGCTCCCAACTCGATGACCGTCAAAGGCGTGGACTCGGACATTGCCTCCGTCGTGTCGACTACCAGCGACATGGTGAACTTCCACCTTCTCGCCGCGACAGTGGGCGACCCCGAGCTTCACCTGCTGGAGATGGAGGCGTTCGACGACGACCTGCTCGATCCGGACGCCTACGAGCCAAACATCCGGTTCGACCCGGACAATTACGGCGTGCAGATCTACGGCGCCTATCAGAGCTTCATCGAAGAAGGCTTTATCCGCAACCTGGACCTCTTCCTGTCGACCTACGAGGACGTCGACGACGACCAATTCGCCGATTACGCCAGCTTCATATCCGGCATCGTCGCGGCCCACTGGCCGGTCGTCGCCCGCGCGATCACCCAGTGCGTGCTGACCGGGGAGAATGACGTGGAGTCCAACATCCTGATCGATGGGGAGGTGGTCGCAGACTGGTCGGTAGGTCGCTACACCGACCATGCTTTCCGCCCGTCGAACGAGCCAGCTGGCCACGCCCTGCATCTCGATCAGCTGCCCAGATCGAACCTGCAGGTGAGCCTGCTGACCTTGGCGATCCGCCACGCCGAAATCCATGTACTGGGAACCCCATTCACCAGTTCGTGCCAAGCCTGGCAGGACTTGATCCACGATATCGCCGATCGTATCCGTACTGAGCTGCGGGACCTCCCCAAATGGCGCGGCGTCTTCGCAGACTGATAGCCGCCTCCCGCGATGCGGGACCGCGCTCTATTCCGCCGCCTATGGCGGCTCCACCGAGCCCCGCAAGCGGGTCTCGGCCCTGACGGGTGACGATCGCTGGCGGACCAGCGCAAACATCGAACCTCACCGAACTGGCTGAAGCGCCAACAGGACTGACCCACGGGACACCGCTGACGCTCGCGCCTTTGCAGCGCTGACAGGGCGCCTCTTCGACGAACCCAGGACAGACACGCGCCCGCCCGAAGGGGCGTCCGCGGATGCGCGCAGTCGCGCGCGCCGGGCCGAAGGGCCCGGGAGAGGAGAGGGATGAAAGAGGATGATCCGGACAAGGGGTTCGGACGCATCAGGAGACCTTCCATGAACATCGGCAACCTCAAGCCCCGCGAAGAAGACGGCACCCCCATCGGCAAGATCGCCACCCTCAACTTCGCCGCCGTGATCGCCCTGCGCGCCGTGCAGTCCAACAACGATCGCGCCCCCGCCTTCGACGTGATGGCGCTGTCCTCCGATCGCCGCACCTGGCTGAAGATGGGCGCGCTGTGGGAGTTCAGCTCCACCGCCACCGGCGAGAGCTTCTACTCCGGCCGCATCGACGACCCGAGCATGGCACGGCCGTTGGACATCGCGGCCTTCCGCCAGGACGACGGCAGCTACAATGTCGCCTGGCGCCGCCCGAAGCAGCGGGTCGACACGCCCAAGGCTGGCCCCGCAAGCGGCGAGGACGAGCTGCCCGCGCTGCCGCCGGCCGGAAGCGACGAAGGCACCCCGGCCACTGGCGAGGGCACGCCCGCTGGTGGCGATGGCCTCGGCGAGAGCACCGCACCGGCCCCGCGCGGCCGCAGCCGCAACCGTCAGGCGGAACCCGCCGACGCCTGATCGCATTCCACACCTAGCCGGCAGGACTCCCCCCTCCTGCCAACCGCAAAGCTGGCCCGTCCGGAAGTCCCTCCGGGCGGGCCTTTCTTTTGCCCGATGCTCCTGCGCCACTGCACCACCAGCGAAAGAGGAGAGGGGGAGGGCGGGTTACCTTCCTCCAGCTGGCATAGGACGCCGCTCATGCCCGACATCACCTCACTTCCGCCGATGCTGCCCGACGACGCCCAAGCGATTGGCTTCGCCACCTTCAACCGCTGTCCGCACCAGGCACTCGACATTCCCGACGGCGGCTTCACCCTGACCGTGAAAACAAGCCACGGCCGGCGCGTCACCTTCTACTTCGGGCCCTACAAGGAAGGCGGTCCGCCGGAGTTCATCGACATCCAGTACCACGACCGCGGCCCCACCATCCCGGACGGGAACGGCGACCCGGCACCCACCTTCGACTTCTTCGGCATCTGCAAGGGCAGCATCCAGCGGGCCGACTCCCGAGCGCTTCCGGAATCCGAAAAGCCCTCGATCCTCGTGCTGCTGCTCGACCAAACCTGACCATCTCGAGGGCTCTGCCGGCGGTCCCGCTACCAGGTAGCTATCTCTCTGGTAGCTACCAGCTATCCGCCTGCCGCCCGATATCGCTGGCGGACCCGCACCGGCCTTGCGGCCAGGGTGCCGGCGAAGACTTGCGCGCGGCGCCGGTCAGCCTCGCCGGGTCGACAAGCGACCCGTCGGTTCACCCAAGGGTGAACACGGCAGCCGGCTCCTATGCGCGCGGCGCTTCGTGACGATCCCCTCCAGATTGCCTGATCGGCAATGCCGCCGCCCTGGATGGGCGCCGGCGGGAGGGTCTCGAAACTGGTGGAGTTCCCGCTGTTAACCCCTCTGCGGGCGATCCGCGCAGCGGATCGTCTCCGCGGCGGGGGCGGGAACCTCTCTCCCACACACACATGAGCACCTGCCAAAACATATCAGGTTACGGCCCTCGTCAAGGATGCGCCCCGGCCATCGATTTTTCGTGGTGCCCCGAAAAATAGACAGCCGGAACGCCCCGGCAAGCCGGCGGCCGCAAGCGGCCGTCCCTGACTGCGCGCCTCTCACCTGATGGGGAATTGGGGTTCCCATGGTGGGGACGACCAGGAGGCTATTATGAACAAGTTCAACGACTTCGCCGATCTCGCCGCTTTCCGCGCCGACCTGGCCGACAACCGCTCCGACGTAGTGGATGCCTACGACGGCAGCTTCATCGAGCACTCCGAAGTGGCCAAGCTGTCCGTCGTTGACGCGCCGATCGCAGCCGACATGCCCGATGCCGACATGGCGCGCCGTGCCGTCGAAATGGCCATCGGCACGATCTTCGACGTCCTGAAAGACACCCGGATGGAAGAGTTCGCCCAACAGCTCGCCTGGGGCATGGTGAACAGCTTCCATATGACCGCCCGCCTCGCCGAGGGCCGCGAAGATGACGCCGCCAAGAAGCTGGGCGAGATGGTCCGCCACTACGATCCGTCGGAGATCTACGCCGTCGAGCTCGAAGAAACGCAAGCGCTCTGCCACACGCTGCAGGGTTGCCGCGAGAGCCTCGAAGCCATGCGCGACCACGCCGCCGAGGTCTACCGCGTCGAGACCGGCCGCCCCTTCACCGCAACGCGCGGGTCGCAGGTGAGCCGCAACGGGGTGACCGCCTCGCAGATCCAGGCTCGCGACTTCCTCGCCGCCCGGGCACAGGAGCGCCGCGCACAGTTCAACCCCGAAGGGCCGATGGTTGTCGTCTCAGGCGGCCAGGACGGCTACCACGACCACCACATGGTTTGGGACATTCTCGACGACATCAAAGCACGCATCCCCCACATGGTCCTTGCCACAACCGGGATGCGCAAGGGCGTCGACGCGATGGCGAACAGCTGGGCGCAGGCGAACGGGGTCAAGACCATCATGTTCATGCCAGACCGTCGCCAGGGCCAAAGCGCACCCTTCAAGCGCAACGACAAGATGATCGACCTGAAGCCGGTTGAAGCCATCGTCTGCGAAGGCACCGGCATCCAGTCCCATCTGGCTCAGCGCCTCCGGGCCGCCGGCGTGCCGCTCCACATCCGCCGCCAGCGCGACCAGCAGGCAGACCGCGCACGCAGCAGCCGCTGACGTGCGAGGCGAGGGGGCTCCGGCGACGCCGGAGCCTCCCCGCCTCTACTTCCCCTTTTTTCTGCACCAAACGCGCGGCTCCGGGGCATCGAGCCCCATCGCCGCGCGTAGCTGCGCTGCCGTGCTACCCCTTCCGGTGGCCCTGCTCGCCGCACGCGCCCTGGACGGGCGCTCCCGGCATCGCCGGCCACCTGCCGTTGGAGATCGCTGCGAGGTAGGTGCGGGCGTGGTCGCCCGCGCGCGAGCTGCGAGCATTGCGGCCGATCGCCGGCAGTCCCTTGCGGGCGGCCCGCACAGACGTGCGGGGCACGCCAGGCGCGGGCTGCCAGGCTCCGGGTCCCGGTGCGCCGCGGGGCTCGCCTGAGCGGCCTGACGGCCTGCTGCAGGCTTCACCCGGCGCACCTGTCACTAGACCAGCTGACAGCCCCGGAGCGGCCTTGGTCGGCCGCCTGAAGAGGGACGGCTCTGCCCACCTTCCCGGTGGCCCTTGCTCGCCGGATGCGCGCCCTGGACGGGCGCTGCCGGCATCGCCGGCCACCTGCCGTTGGAGATCGCGGCGAGGGCAGGGGCGGGCGTCGTCGCCCACGCGAGTTGCCAGCATTGCGGCCGATCGCCGGCAGTCCCTTGCGGGCGGCCCGCACAGACGTGCGGGGCACGCCACGCGCGGGCTGCCAGGCTCCGGGTCCCGGTGCGCCGCGGGGCTCGCCTGAGCGGCCTGACGGCCTGCTGCAGGCTTCACCCGGCGCACCTACCACTAGACCAGCTGACAGCGCCCGAGCGGCCGTTGTCGGCCGCGGACAAGGCTGCGCCTGAAAGCCCCTGCGGACCCATGAAGCAAAGGAGAGGGGGACGGGAGAAGCGAGCAAACAATGGAGGCAAAGATGCTCGTGACCTTCCGCATCATCGATACCCAATCTCGCCTGCACACGACGCCCGCCATCATCTCCGCACGCGAGCTCGCCAGCTTGGTGACCTTGCTGCGCACGACCGGGCTCATCATCGATGCAGATCCAGGCGAGACCGATCACCTCCCCTACAAATTCGAGTTCAACGCCAACAGCCTCGCGCTCGCCCGATTTGCCGACACCCTCAACTGGCGCGAAGACATCATCGGCATCATCGAGGAAGCCCAATTCCTCGGTCGCAGCCTGCGCGTCGAGCGCGCGGACGACGACATCGACATCCAGCTGCGCGTGTCCGAACATATCGCCCTTGCCGCCGACCTGCTGCTCCGCGCCGACACCGCCGCCAAACTATTCGCCGCGATCGGGATCGACCCGGCGAAGCGCAGCTCCATCAGCATCGATCGCCTGCGCGATCTGCTGCAGCAACCCTGCACGATGAAGACCTTCGAGGACCTGCAGATCCGCACCGTCTTCGACATGCTCGGCATGACCGTCAGCACCGATTGCGGAGAGCAGTTGCCGCGTCTCTCATGGGCAGACGCCATGGCCTGACTTGCGCCACCAGTTTCGATCCGAGGGCGACAGCCTCCCGTCTTTCGGGCCGATGGGGAAGGGCACCGAGCCACAAGGGCTTCGGTGCCCTTCTTTTTGCCATCTGCTCTCGCGATTGCCGCTCGGCCGCCTCGCTCGCGATGCTCGCATCGTGGCGGGCCGGTGCCAACCACACAGGACTTATCACAGCCCTCCCATTGCACCACACGAAACCGGCCGCCTCAATGATCGGCGGTGCCCCCAATTTGCTGCGCAAATCGGCTCCCCCACCGCCCGCTTCGCGGCGGCCTGCGGCCGTCATTGACCCACCCGCTTCCGCGCGCCCGCCGATGGCCATCATTCATAAGATGATGGAGGCTAACATGACGCAGATTATCACCGCTACCAACGCTATCACTGCCCAGGCGCTGATCGCTCGCAGCATCGCACTCGATACCCGCATCCTCGAAGCCGAACGCCGCTCCTATCACAGCTACTCCGATATCCACGTCATCGAAGACGACGAGGGCTCCTACAGCCTCATCGAGGAGGGCGACTACGGCACCCTGCCGCCCCACATCATCGACAGCATCGTCTACACCGCTGACCTCAAGATGAGCGACGAGTACTGACCACGAATGGGGGGCCGCGCGCCCCTTATTTCTTTCGTTTGCCAAGGTCGTCCGACGGGGGCATCGAGCCCCCGCCAGACGAGCGGCGCTCACGCGCCGCGGGCGCTTCGGCAGCCTCATGCCTAGCCGGCTTCCGCCGCAAGCTCGCGCAGCTTGTCGATCGCGGCCTTTGGCTTCACCTTCAGACTCAGTTCGAGGATCTCGACGGCACGGTCATGTCCAACCGACTTCACCAACCTGTCGACCGCCTTGGCAGCTTCCTCCTTCTGCATTTGAGCAAGCCTTGCCTTACGCTCGCGCAACTCTCGTTCCGCCTGCTCCAGGGCCTCCCGTTCACGCTCGATCTTCGACTTCATTTCAACCCTCCGACGCCTTCGATCTGGCTGCTCGAATGCTAACGCATTCTCGCGCCAGATCGAGCCTGTTTCTGCGCTGGCCGTCGGCTGCGCTTCGGGCTGCGGTTTTTGCCGTTGTTGAGGGTCTGTTTCCGCGTGATCGGCGCGCTGGTTTGAGGCTGGAATTGCAGGAGTGGTTGGGCCGGATCAGGCACCGCCTTTGGCGGCACCTGACCGCGCTCTATTCCGCCGGTGCCACTGTCTGGCCGCTGCGCGTCCAGGCAGCGCCACCGGCTCCACCGAGCCCCTGTTGCACAGGGTCTCGGCCCTGCGGGTGACGATCGCTTCCGGGATGGCGGCGCACACACGGCTCGCCATGCCGAACATGGAAGCACCGCAGGCAGCTCGGCGACACCCCTCCCCAAGGCACCCCGGCGAAGCCGGGATGGCATCCTTCCGCCCTCACGGGCGGGCGATTCTCACTGGTAACCCAGACCACCACAAGGATTCCAAGCCGGGACCAAGGCGCATCTAGCCCCAGTCCCTAATTTTAGCACACCGAACGCGGCTAGCCGCATGCTTATGGAAAAACGTGCAATAGAATCAACGCGGGCGTTCAGCAAAGCGCTTTGGAGTTCGGGTGCTGCCGATGGCTATTTGCACCCCGCAAATCCGCAGATTTCTGGGACTCTCTGCAACGGTTCTGGTAATTCTGATGGCCTTATGGTCCCCACTGGCCGAAGTCGCCCAATACGGGCCTTGCTTGATGGCAATTACGTGCGTCGCAAGCTGCCGCTGCGGGACACTGAGTACTGCATCTGGGACACCGAGCTGAAAGGTTTCGGCCTCCGCGTCCGACCGTCCGGCAAGTGCATCTGGTTTGTCCGTTTGCGGCATCGTGACGTGCAACGGCGGATCACGCTCGGCAGCACAAATGATCTGGACGCGGTGCTGGCGCGATCGCAGGCTCGCCGCCTTCTGAAGGAGGTCGCGCTCGATGGCCTCCCGAAGCGGGTTGTTGTCAAAGCGACGCCCACGATGGAGGACTTCGTAGAGACGTATTGGCCCGACCTCGAGCGCGGCTGGAAAGCGTCAACCGCAGCCCGTAATTTGAACGCCTGGAGATTGCAGCTGGCGGCGCACTTCGGGGCGTGCAGAGTGGCGGACATCACCCGCGCAGATGTGGTGCGCTGGAGGGACGGTTGCGCGGGGGAAGACGAGGCGAAGTTTAATCGCGCCGTGCCTGTCCTGGCTGGTCTGCTGAAATATGCCGAAGCGCTGCATCTGCGGCGGAAGGGATCAAACCCGTGCAACGGGATATCACGCTATAAACGTCCAGCCAAAGAGCGCTACCTCACGCCGCTTGAGTACCGACGCATGGGCAAGGAGTTGGCCGAGGATGAGGCAGCATTTCCGGGCGAGGTGGCGATCGTCCGGCTGCTGCTCTATACCGGCGCCCGCGTCAGCGAGATACGCGACCTCCGGTGGGAGTGGGTGAAGCCACCACGCCTCGTTCTACCAGACAGCAAGACCGGTCCCAAGATCATTTGGCTGAACAACCAGGCGCTGGCGATCCTAGAAGCGGTGCCACGCAGGGAGGACTGTCCGTTCGTCTTCTCCAATCGGAAGGGCAACAAGCCCATGACTCTCTGTAATTGGTGGCCGCCGTTTCGCCGCCGCTGCGCTTTGCCCGATGTCCGCATCCACGACCTGCGCCACAGCTTCGCCTCAGCTGCTATTATGGACAACGTGCCGCTGGCGACTATCGGCAAGCTGCTAGGGCATCTGCTCCCGGAGACTACGGCAAAGTATGCTCACCTGGCAGACGAGGTGATCGCCGATGCCGCTCAGCGTGTGTCGGGCTCGCTCGCAGGTGCAATTGGGCTGCGGCAATGACCGCGCTAGCTCTCAGGCAGGTGGTGGCCGAGGCGCTTGCCCAGGTAGGCGCGGACACCAACTTCATTCGCGTACCGAAAGGCAAGGCGCGTTCGACCACATGGATCGGCATTGAGCACGGGTTCGGCATCCGCCACTATCCGACGGGCCGAAACGTCTACATCGTGCAGACCCGCATGGGCGGTCGCCTCCGCACCGTGACCATCGGTCCGGCGTCGGTCATCACTTGCGCTCAGGCAACAAAGGTTGCCCGCATGGTGCTGGCATATGCGCAAGTCGGGCAAGACCCTGCGACGGATCGCGAGCGCATCCGCTCGGCGCCCAGGTTTGACGACTTCATGGATGAGTTCTGGGCCAAATGGGCGGTGCGCTGGAGCGAGCGGACCTACAACAATAATTGTGGCTACCGTCGCAACTACCTTGATGACGCCTTCCCCGATCTCTTCGTGGACGAGTTGAACGAGGCGCATGTCACCAGGTGGTTTGCCGACCTCAACAATCGGACCAGTCCCGGTGCCGCCAATATGACCCTATCCATGCTCAACCTGATGATGAACAAGGCGGAGGCATGGGGCTACAGGCTGGAGAATACCAACCCGTGCCGTGTCGTCCGGTGGAACCGACGGCGACATTGCGAACGCTTCCTCAGCACGGAGGAGCTGCATCGGCTTGGTGAGGTGCTGGCGAGACATAGAGGGGGAGAAGACCGCGTCAGGGTACTGGCTGCCACCGCAGCGTCCCTCTTGCTGCTCACCGGCTGCCGGCGGGGCGAGATCCTTGGGCTGCAGTGGAAGGACATCCGCGGCAACCGGCTGAAGCTGCGCCACGGCAAGACCGGTCCCCGAACCGTCTGGCTGGGTGACGGGGCGCGGGCGCTGCTCGACACCATACCGCGCCACAAGAACATCGAGTGGGTGTTCTGGAATCCGCGCTTCCGGCGGCAGATAAAGTGCATCATCCACTACTGGCACGAGTTTCGTGCGGAAGCGAAGCTGCTTGGTGTCCGCCTTCATGACCTGCGCCATACCTTCGCCAGCCACGCCGCGATGAACAAGGAAACGCTGCCGATGATTGGCCGGCTGCTGGGCCATTCATCCGTGCAGTCAACGGCGCGATACGCACATCTGGATGATGAGCACGTGCTAGAAGCAGCGGAGCAGATCGGAGCAGCGATCGAGCGGATGATGCAGCCACCAGGTTACGGCGTGAACTAGCCCAGGTGCAGGTACGCGAAGCGGCAACTACCTCAGGCTTGTTGCGTTTATTGCGAATGTCGCATAGGTATACGCTCTCATCGGAGATATGCTCATGACCCTGCCAGCCTTCGCCGAGCCATTTGGCGACCGCCTTCCCACGGCCGATGATCGGCGCGTGGCGGATCAGCTACGCCACTTGATTGCTCAGCATGCCGCGGGCGACGCCACGCTTAAGGTGATCGATCGTGAAGCTGACAAGCCCATCGAAATCACCCTGACGCCTTCCATGTCAGACCTGCTGCTGGACCTGCTGCGGCAGATCGGCAGCGGGCACGCGGTGACCTTGGTGCCAATCCGGGAACTGCTGACGACGCAGCAAGCCGCCGACATTCTCAACGTCTCACGTCCCCACCTCATAAGTCTGCTTGAGAAGGCGGCAATCCCGCACAGCTTCACCGGCCGCCACCGTCGGGTCAAGGCAGAGGACGTGTTCGCGTACAAAGCGAAGCGCGACCAGGCGCGTTCGGTAGCATTGGAGGAGCTCGCCGCAGGCGATGCCGACCTCATCTGAATGTTCGCTAATCGGTACACCGCACTGGTGGACGCCTGCTCCCTCGCAGACGCACTGCGGCGTAATCTGCTCCTGACCCTGGCAGAAGCCGAGTTCTTCCGTGTTCGGTGGTCCGGCGAGATAATGAACGAAACCGAACGGGCAATCGCTCGCATTGCTGCGGCAAAGGGATTCAGCGATGCCGATGCGCGCGGCGCGCGGGCACGGGCAGGCATGGAGCGCGCGTTTGAGGAAGCCCGGGTCGACGGGTTTGAAGAACTGCTCGGTGCTGCAGCCGGTCTGCCAGATCACGGCGATCACCATGTGCTCGCCGCAGCGCTTAAGACGCAAGCTCAGACGATCGTAACCGAGAACCTGCGGGATTTCCCGGCCGCAGTCCTCGAGCCATTTGGCATCGAGGCAAGGAGCGCAGATGATTTCATTGCGGATACGATCGCGCTCGATATCGGGCGAGCTGTTCCCGCAATCCGCACGATGAGAGAGCGCCTCAAACTGCCGGCGATCGAAGCTGAGCGCTTGCTCCGTGACATGGAAGCGCGTGGGCTAGTGGCAAGCGCGGCGATACTGGCGCCCCATGTAGGATCACTCTGAAGCGGCCTTCTGCAGCGCGTCGTTACGTTGCTATCACGGACCCGCACCTGTGCCGGCTTGCTACTGCCTCAACCGACACGAGCATCTGCCGCGAGGAGCGTGGTGGAAAACGGACTGGCCGCTTTGGAGCAGTGATCTGAGGTAAGCGGACGTTCGTTCGTGCCCGACCGGCCCGGCGGTCCTCGCACGCACGGCATGGATGTGGAGCTCAACGGCCGCTTTCCGTCCCCTCACTCGAAGGCGTGAGCAGGACGCCACTGCTTGTAAGGTCGCCAGGTGGCCGCCCGATCCGCAAAGATTTGTTGTTGAAGTCGTACTTGTCGCCGACCGTGTACTCCTCGATGTCGAGCTTGGGATCGATCATCGAGGTTGTGAATATGATCTGATGATCAACGTTTAGCTGACCACTAAGGCTGACGATCAGGCGCTGAAAGTTGCGGCTCCGAGCCTCGGTCATTCCTTTGTCCTCAATGTTGTCCAGCAGGAGGAAGCGAGGATAGCGGAACTTCCTGTTCTGACAGGACGCTAGATGCAGACCCAGGTGGAACGCGTTCCGGAGCACGGTCAGCGAGCTTGCGGAGAAGCCGGTCTTGCCATCCACCGAGATGCGATCCTCGGCGAAGTCGAAGTACACGTCACTGGAAGAGGCGAACTCCTTCTCCGTCAGAAGATCCTTCGAGAGTATGTCGGCAGTATTCTGAGCTATCAGTCGATGAGCGCCGCCCTCTCGCCTGTCCTTCTGAGCCTTCCACGAGGCGATGTTCTCCTTGAGTTCGGAGATTCTCGAGTTGAGTTCGCTTCGGCGCCCGCTCAATTCGGCTAGCTGCCGAGCCAAGTCGCGTTCCCGGGCGATGTCCAGAAGTTCACGCTCGAGGTAACCGACCCGCCCGGTCAGACGCTCGATCTGCGCGTCGGCCTCCGTCAGATAACCTCGACTGATGGAGAGGAATTCGTCGGCGAGGGCGCTCCGTACGGCTTCCAGCTTCGTCAGGCGCGACTGCAGGGAGGAGAGCTGCTCGCGACGGCTTTCCTGCAGCTGCCGCGACTCTCTGAGCTGGATGCTGAGCTCGTTGCGCATGCGTGCGGTCCTGGTCCGACCGGACTGCGGGTCCACGTCTTTGCGACACAGGCGGCAGGTCCCTTCGGCCGCATCGTCGAGTTCGGCGAGGCAGCTCGGGCAAAAGCTGAAGGCGATGGGGCCGAGCGCGCCCAGCGCGATCTCGCCCTCTTTCAGGCGGGAAAGAGTCCGCTCCGTCTCCTCGATAAGCAGGTCGGCATCCTGGATGCCGTAGGCCAGCTGGCTGGTCTGCAAACGCAGATCGGCGAGGTCAGCGTTCACCTTGGCGAGGTCCCGCTGCAGGAGGGAACGTATTCCCTCGTCCTCCCCGAAGCGTGTGGTCTGGAACCGCCGTCCGCGGAGTTCCTCGATCTGGGCGCGCGTCCGGCCGAGTTCGAGCTCGGTCTCGCGCTGACGCGCTTCGACGAAGTCGAGGTTGAATCCCTCGCCGGAGCGGGTCAGGACGCGGTTTAGCGTGCCGAACTGCTGGGTGGCTGTCTCGTATTCGCGCTCCCTGGCGCGCAGTTCGAGTTGGGCGGGATAGATGCGCTCGTCGAAGGCGCCCGTGAGCAGGTCGCCGACCGCTTGGCGCCGTAGGGCCGAGTCGTTCACCTCGAACCGGAAGATCCGGTCGACCGGCGTCATCTGATCGACGTACATCAGCCGCAGCAGCTGGTGCATCGTGATGTTGGCCTCCGCCTCCGTCGGCACCTCCGGCATGTCGAGCATGCGGAAGAGCACCTGCGTGAAGCTCTGCCGGTCCTGATAGCGTTGGTAGGGGTAGACGCTCCAGCCGTCTGCACCCGTCGCCTGGGCCTCGTCGAGGGCACCGAAGAACATGGACATCGGCTGACGTCCCTTGTCCGTGATGTCCCGCCGGAGCGTGACGGGCGTGCCGTTGATCAGAACTTCCGCGAGCGTCAGGTCGCAGAGGGCGGCCTCCTCCTTCCATGTGGTGAGGTCGCCGCCGAGCGCGAAGAAGATCATGTCGGCGATGGTCGATTTGCCGACGCTGTTGCCCTGCCTCTGCACGCCGCGGATGATATTCACGCCGACGTGGAAGCGTTCGTCGTAGGCCCGCAGACCGTCCTTCATGACGATAAGTCGGACCAGCCGGAGGGAGGGGTCAAGCCTCGTCATAATAGTGCTCGAGCAATCCTGTTCGATCCTTGAGGCCGTTACGACCCGACAGGGGTATCGCGGCGAGGTCGACCGCCAGCAGTCTCGCCAGGGGCTGGTCGGCTTGCGATGCGGCGAAGGCGTCGCGGATCGCCTCGGGCAGGGGCTCGTTCGTCCGATGCAGCAGGTCGTGCCTCAGCGCCTGCGCGTCCAGAAAGCCCTTGCTCGCCAGCGAGGCGGCGACGCTCTCGTGAAGGCCGGCCATGTGCTGGATGAAGATCTTGGGTTCGGGCACGCGGGTGTATCTGGACCCCTGCTCGGCGAACTGGCGCTTCTGCGCCGCCAGATTGCGGGGCAGCCGCGCATCCTGCAGCAGGTGAGGGAAGAGGTAGTAGATGTCGAGTATCCGGAACGTGTCCCAAGGAAGCGCGTGTTCAGGATTGACCTCGAGAAGTCGAAGCATCCGGAACATGCCGTGGTTGACGTCGTAGGCAGGGTGATAGACCAGCACGTCAATGCCACAGCAGATGGCAGTTGCCGGTCAGGAAATAGAGCATCCCGCGGACGTCAGAGATCGCGACGCCGTCGTACTCCATGCAGTTGTCTAGTTCCGCGGCGATCGGCTGGATCACGCGCTGGTGGATTAGCGCGTCGACTTCCTCCCGTGCGGCGCCGCGGACGATCGCGGGCCGGATGTGTGAGGTGAACTCCTCCCAGATCTTGGCCATCAGGATCGCGAAGATCGTCTGAAACGTCTTGGAGAACAGGTTCGTTCGGATCTGCGCGTAGATCCTTTCCTTCATCACCTTCGCCATCTCGATCTGATCGAGACGACCTGCCGCATCGAGCTTGCCGTCAAGTCCGACGATCTCCTCGTGTTTGACCACCCGCGTGTAGATTGCTAGCTGCTCTATGTAGTCGGCGAGCTGCGCATCGCCGTGCGCCTCCTGCTTTAGGCGCTGGTACAGCTGCCCTAGTCGCGACTCCGGCGCGACGGGTGCCTGATGGACGACGTAGTTGCCATGGACGTCGAAAACGTCGCGCCCCGCGAGATGACCGCGTACCTTGTTGCCGCTCTGCGTGGTGAGGCTTCGTCCCGCTTCAGGATCGCCGCTCATCTGTCGTTTATTTTCACGTCGCGACCCGCGACATGGCCGCCGGCGACGTTGCCGCTCTGGGCGACGGAGTGGTTCGACGCCCGAGCGTCCCCCTTGCTCCTGTTCGACCGGACGGTCATGACCGCTTTGATCGTGTAGCCGCTGGCGAGGCCGGCGACGAAGCTGCCGATGGCGAGCCAATCCATCTCGATTTCCCCCCGAAGTTCTTGAGGTGGTGATAGCCGGAAAAGGGCCGATTGCAACGCGACCGTCGGCCGAAACGCCCGCTTCGCGGCCATGGCGAGCCACTATCTGTTCGAGCCCGCGGTTCATGCTTCGGGGACTTCCGTACGCCTCCGGCGCCCGGAACCCTTCACGGTAGCGGATTGTCTGCTTGTACGGACAGATGGTTGTGAAGCGGACCTTGCCCCAGCGCGCACGGCAGTGTGCATGACCAGAGAGGCGGGATGAGCATCTCCGTCTCGAGTGCTGCTAGCGCGGCTGCCCGCTTCTGAAACCGGACACTCTCCCAGCGTGTTCGAACGCGTTGGCCCATTTATCGGTTCATCTTCGATGCGCCAACTAAGCGTCAGATGCGAAAGTTTAGCTCCGATCGCCGGATCGAGATAATTGATCAGGCAGGAACTTTGCTTCACACGCTAGCGACTGTGCCGAGTTGCGCGGGAAACCTGCGGCGGTCAAATACTTGCGGATGTGGGTCGGCAAATCTCAAACGTTGTCGCAGCTTTATCTGGAGGTTCGCAGGATCCACTGAGACCCGAAATAGCCTGCTTGGACGGCTTGGTTGCTCAAGATGAAAAGCTACGCGTAGCTTCTTACACGACAATGCCGCATTTGAAGCGCTGGCCTCCCCACAATTTCTCGCCAGGAACTTTGCGCTGACCAGACCGGCCATGGTGTCACGGACCTTCAGCGCAATTTCATCTGCGAGATCAATCGCCTTTGTGCGCCTGTGCTGGCGAAAATCCTTAATCTCGATCAGCCAGATTTCACCGTCCTTCAACACGACGAAATCGACGCCCTTGGAACTCCCGCATGCCGAGTTGTATTGGTTGCGATAGTGCTCCCAATCATCGTATTTCTCGGCGAAGTCGACCTCCTTGAATTCGAACGACAGCCTCCCTTCGACCAGCGACACATCAGGCATTTGCTTGCGTGTCCAGAAACCTGTCGGACTGTGCCAGTTCCTCATCGAGCAGTACGAGCGTTTTAATTTCCTCTATGGATTCGCCCTGCTCAAGCGTTGAAACATCCTCATCTCCAGATGCCACAAGACCGAAATAACGGGAGTTCTTCTTCTTTCGATCATCGGTCAGGATTGCGATCTCACGCAGCAGGAAGGTCGAATGCGTTGCCACGAAGACTTGTATCCCCTGGTCGGCAAGGCCGACAATCACGCTCGCCAGAACCTTGATGAGCTTCGGATTTAGGTTTGTTTCCGGCTCATCCCAGAACAGGTAGCCCTGTTCGAGCAGCACGCCTGTACTAATGAGCCTCGCGAGCATGGCGAATTTGCGTAGCCCTTCAGCCACGAGCGCGGCTTCCATTCTTCCGCCGTTGACTCTGAGGAAGAACCGACCGTTCGCATCTACTTCCACCTTGCCGCCCAAGGCATCCTCGATCGGCACCAGGAAATCTCTGAGCTTGGCTTCACGAGGGCCGCGCAAGCTTGGTGCACCAAGCAGCGATACCGTGTCGCGCCACGTCTTTTCGAACGGCACAGTGTAGGAATCGTAGAGCGACACGAACCACGGACAAAGAGTGATCAGTTCACGGGTTGGAATGAACACCGGCGTCTTGCCCAAATACCCTGTCGGCATGCGGGTTATCTCAACCTGAGATCGAGAGTTCGTCGCAAACCCGAAGTCTATGTCCAAGCTCTTATCGATGAATCTGAGGGAAATCTCCGATCTATTTCGCCCCTGCTGCCGCTTAACCAGACGCCCGAGTGTATCAGGACGCAAATTGGCGATCAGCTCGTCTGCAATTCTCTTCTCTGACTGGCTTTTTCCGAGTTTTTCAAGCGAAGTCTTTTCGACGGAGGCATTGTCCGGAGAAAGTGATCTCAAGGCGGAGTAAAGCACCTTCAATACATGTGATTTCCCGAGGCCGTTCTCTCCCACAATCACATTTAGGCCCGGGGAGAATCGCCACTTTCCGCCTGGCACGCTCGTGAAGTTTGTTAGGGAGGCGCTTTTCAGCATGGGCGGGAGCTTTCAATGGTCATTGAGCGTGTTTGAATCATGGGGCGGAAGTCTGCAAGCTTGAGGAGCCTTGGCCTAGCAGGCTTCCAAACGCGACGGGTTTATGATCTCACCTCCAAGATCTAACTTCTTCCGTTTCTCGGTCTCATGACGGCCGCAACGGGCCGTCCGCTGGCGCTGCTGCCCTTGCCGCCGGAGCAAACGGCCAAGCTCCGGCGTGTGCTCCCGATAGCTGCTGAGGCTATTGAATTATCACGGCACAACGCTTCTATGCGCGCTGATGAAGATCCTGGATAATATTTCGGACCTCTTCGGTGACGATCTGAAATCGGAACTGGGGGGCAGCCAAAATGTGTCGGTCACAGCCGGCACGTTCTCGATCCACGCGTTCGCCGCGCTGGAAGAAGGGCTTCGCGGACTGTATAAGTTTCGCTTTGTCTTCACGGGCCCATCGTTCGTTACCGATGGCGCGATGGGCCGTTCCGCTCATCGTGAGTTCATTATCCCCCCGGTGATGAACCGCCGCGACCTCGCCGGCACGCCGTTCGAGATTCGTCTACGTAACAAGATGACCACGCGTGCGCTGGCCCGTGAGTGCGCCGAGTGGATCAGAACCAAGGCGAAATTTCGCGCCAATCCCGGCACCGCGATCCCGCCCTTCCTTTGCACGACCGGTTCCGGTCAGGGGGCGATCTACACCGGCCTGAACGGCTTCACCGCAGCTGACCTCGGATATCAGCCGGGCACGCTCACCATGATTAACAAGGTCAGCGAAGAGCAGGCTGTCGCCCGCTATGCCGCGTTGTTTGACCAGCTCTGGAGCGAGCCGGGGCGCCTGACCGACGTGACCGAGGAGCTTTGCCGGCAGCTCGAGGCCGTCTACGCCGAGAACGCGCCGGCGCGCATCTATCACCTGATGTTGTCAATTATCTTCCGTACCTTCCTAGAAGACATCAACGAAGACCTGCTGCCGAACGATCGCACGGGCTTCCGCGAAACCAAGGTGTGGAACACACTCTACAAGTTCCAGCAAGATGCGGCACTCGGCCTCATCAACAAGCTCGAGACCTACAACGGCTGCATCCTCGCCGACAGTGTGGGTCTGGGCAAGACGTTCACCGCGCTCGCCGTTATCAAGTACTATGAGCTTCGTAACAAGTCGGTACTGGTCCTGTGCCCGAAGAAGCTTGCGGACAATTGGCTGACATACAACAAGAACTTGACCACCAACATCCTTGCCGAGGATCGGCTCAACTACGACGTATTGGCTCACACCGACCTATTGCGCACCGGCGGCGAGTCGATGGGGATGCCGCTCGAGCTTGTGAATTGGGGCAACTACGATCTGATCGTCATCGATGAGTCGCACAACTTCCGGAACGACGAGGCCACCCAAGCGCAGGGTGAGGCGGACACCCGCTATCGCGCTCTGCTTAACAAGGTCATCCGCGCCGGCGTCCAGACCAAGGTGCTCATGCTCTCGGCGACCCCGGTCAACAACCGCTTCCTTGATCTGCGAAATCAACTCGCTCTCGCTTACGAAGGCGACAGCAAGCGACTTTCGGATAAGCTTGGCAGTGGGCAAACTGTCGAGGAAATTTTCCGGCAAGCGCAGCGCGCCTTCAATGAATGGCAGGACCTGCCGCTTGAGGAGCGCACGCCGCAAGCGATCCTCGACCGGCTCGACTTCGCGTTCTTCGAGCTGCTCGACGCGGTGACCATCGCCCGCTCACGCCGCCACATTACCGCGCACTACGACATGGCCGAGATCGGGAACTTTCCCCAGCGGCTGAAGCCGCAATCATATCGATGTGCGCTAACCGCACGTGACGACGTCCCGAGCTTCAACGACATTTTTGAGCAGCTGAGCCAGCTCAGCCTCGCGGTCTACGCTCCATTGACCTACGTCCACGAGAGCCGGAGGGAACGCTACGGCATCTACGATACCGAAACCGAGACCAACGTCCTGCGCCAGCAAGATCGCGAAGTCTCGATTCGCGCGCTGATGCGCGTGAACTTGCTCAAGCGGCTGGAAAGCTCAGTTCAAGCGTTCCGGCTCACGCTCCAGCGCCTGGCTAACGCTCACCAGGAGACGCTGCGATCCCTCGCTGCCTTTGAAAAGGGCGGCGCCGACGCGGGTTTGTGGGAGGCGAATGCCGACGAGGATGAAGACGAACTCACGATTCCAGGCGGCCTCGCTCGCGGGCAGGTCAACGTGTCCTTCGCCGACATGGATCTCGTCAGCTACAAGCGCGATCTTGCGGCCGACCTGGCATTGATTGACGGTCTCCTGGACGCGATGGGGCGCGTGACGCGGCACGACGACGAGAAGCTGCGGCACCTCATTCGCTTCATAGAAGAAAAGGCGTGCGAGCCCATCAATGAGGGCAACCGCAAGCTGCTGATCTTTACCGCCTTCGCTGACACGGCGGAATACCTCTACGAGCAGATTGCGAAGCCCATTCTCGAGCGTGACGGCCGCCACTCGGCGCTAGTGACCGGCAGCGGTGGTCCCCGCACGACACTTGGGGTCGGCTTCGACTTCAATGCGGTCCTCACCCTGTTTTCGCCGCTCTCGAAGAAAAAGGCGATGATCGACCGCCTGAAGGACGAACCTCGAGACATCGACATTCTCATCGCGACCGATTGCATCTCGGAGGGCCAGAACCTCCAGGACTGCGACATGGTGGTGAACTACGACATTCACTGGAACCCGGTGCGCATTATTCAGCGCTTCGGCCGCGTCGATCGCATCGGCAGCAAGAACGAACGCATTCAGCTGGTCAGCTACTGGCCCGACATTGACCTCGACGACTACATCAACCTTAAGGACCGCGTCGAAGGCCGCATGGTCATCGTCGATGTCACCGGCACCGGTGACGACAATCCGCTAACCGCGCGCGAGAACGACATGGAGTACCGCCGCGAGCAGCTGCGGCGCCTGCAGACCGAGGTGGTCGACCTAGAGGACCTCCGGCAGGGAGTCGGCATCACCGATCTCGGGCTAAACGACTTCCGCATGGATCTGGTCAGCTGGGTGCGAGAGAACGGCAGCCTCGACGATGTCCCGCTCGGCATGCACGCGATCGTTCCGGCGAGTGCCACGCTGCCACCCGGCGTCATCTTTTGCCTGCGCAATCTTGATGCGACCGGAGAGCTTTCGCGCCACAATCGGCTGCACCCGTTCTATCTCGTCTACGTGCGCGAGAACGGCGAGGCTCTGGTCCGCCACACCAATCCCAAGCAGGCGCTTGATCTGCTGCGCGGGGCCGCCAAGAACCGAATCGAGCCTGACCCCGCGCTTTACCATCCGTTCAACAAGGAAACGGAGGATGGACGCCGGATGGAGAAATACTCGGACCTGCTGAGCGATGCCGTGCGCTCGATGATCGAGGAGAAGGAAGGCCGGGACATCGACAGCCTGTTCAGCTCCGGCCCGACAACGGCGCTGATCGGTGAGGTGGCAGGGCTCGACGATTTCGAGCTTGTCGCTTTCATCGTGGTTCGCGGCACCGGCATGTGAGCACTCTATTCGCCTGGCCCGAGGCGGCCAGCGTCGAGAAACGGATCAATCGCGACAAGCTCTTCTCGGGCGCGGGCGGGGGCAAAGCCATCCGGCAGCGTTACGAGGAGCAGGTCGACCGGATCGACTGGGCGTTCAAGCTCTTCGTCCGCAGCGTCAACCTGCAGCCTGCCGACGGAGTCGCCGAGATCGAAGTCATCCGGCTTCACCTGAGGAGCGATAAGCTCGATGACCGCGTGCTCGTCCACATCGACAAGGCCATGCCGCACCCCACAATCTTCGAGCTGGTTCGAGCGGCACCGGGTGGAGAGGAAGTGCAGCTAGCCGCCGGCTACAAGCGGCGCAGTGACGCTGACCGCTCGCAAGTGGTGACTTACGAGCATTGGCGCAGCGGCTGGATGCCGGCCACTGCAGAGCGACAATCCCTTCCCCAAGCGGTGAGTTTGGAAGGTCTTTACGCCGGCCTCTTGCGGAGCATCTGGCCGCATCCGGCGCGGGCGCAGGAAACGCTGCGGAGTCAGGCGGAACGCTTGTCCGAAGCCGCGATGCAGGCCAAAGCTGCCCGCCGGATCGAGGGGCAGGTCAAACGCGAACGGAACTTCGCCAGACAGGTGGAGCTCAACCGCGAGCTGCGCTCCGCGCGCGCAAAATACAGGAAACTGACGGACGGGACATGACCATCGAGAAGCTGCCGGACACCACGCCGGATCTCACCAGACAGAACATCGTCAGGCTGGCCGAGCTCTTCCCCGAATGCGTGACAGAGGGGCCGGAAGGTACCGCCTCGGACCGGGGCGAGCCGGTTATCGACTGGGACCTGCTGAAACAGGCGCTGTCCGACCACCTCGTGGAAGGGCCGCAGGAGCGATACCGGCTCGACTGGCCCGGCAAGCGTCAGGCGCTGCTCACTGCCAACGCCGCGATCGACAAAACGCTGCGTCCGATGCGTGGAGAAAGCGTTGATTTCGACACCACACGGAACCTATTCATCGAGGGCGACAACCTCGACGCGCTGAAGCTGCTGCAGGAAACCTACCTCGGCAAGGTCAAGCTGATCTACATTGACCCGCCCTATAACACAGGCAAGGATTTTATTTATAAAGACAATTTCACGGTTTCGCGCCAAGGCTATGAATTGGATAGCGGTCTTCGTGATGAACATATAGGACGTCTAGTCGCGAATCCGGAGACGAATGGCCGATTCCACTCTGACTGGCTGACCATGATCTTTCCGAGGCTCAAGCTCGCCAGAAATTTGCTACGAGACGACGGGCTGATCTTCGTATCGATTGACGCCAACGAACTGTGCAATCTCACGCGCATTCTGGAGCAACTCTTTGGTGAGCTGTCTTACAGAGGCACCGTGACGAGAGTCACCGGCACGCCAACGGGGGGCGGCAATCGAGCTCTCGTCGGCGAAGTCGACTATCTGTTAGTGTTCGGCAGAAATCCGAATGTCGAACTCGGCGGCGTCGCCTTTACTGAGAAGGACGCCGCAATCTACGACAAGGAAGATCAAGAGGGTAAATACCTCACGCGCACTTTAAGGCGAACTGGAGGCGAGGACAGGCGTGAGGATCGTCCGACCATGTTTTACCCGATCGAAGCTCCCGATGGGACTGAGATTTTTCCCATAGGACCGACTGGCTATGAAAGCCGCTGGATCTGCGGGCCAGCGCGCTTTCAAGAAATGAAGGAGGGGGGCCTGATCGAGTTTATCAACAGGGGCACCTCTCAGAGCCCTGATTGGCAGGTTCACCAGAAATTCTATCTCGCTGGTAGGGCGAAACAGCCCTCTGATTTTTGGTCCAACGTTGAAGGGAATAAGAAGGCGACGCGCGATCTCCGCGCTCTCTTCGACGGAGAAAAGGTCTTCGACAATCCTAAGCCAGTAGGGCTCCTAGAGCGCATCATTGAGGTTGCCGGAGTAGAAGAGGGCGACCTTCTGCTGGATTTCTTTGCTGGTTCGGGCGCTTTCTTCCACGCCGCGGCGAGCTACGGGTCGCGCGAGAAGATCAACACGCGCAGCGTGATCATACAGTTGCCTCAAGCCATAGATGGCGACGATCCGATCAGTGAAGCCGCAAGACGGCTATGCGATAGCTTAGGGAAACCCCATACGATCGCCGAAATTACGAAAGAGCGTGTCCGCCGAGCCGGCAGGAAGGTTCGGGAGGACAATCCGTCGTCAACAGAGATTGATGTCGGCTTTCGAGCCTTCCGCATTGACGGGGGCAATTTTCTGGACACGCGCGTCGCACCTCAGCAGGCTTCCCAGGAGGCACTCGCCGGCATGATCAGCCACATCAAAGACGACCGTACAGATGAGGATCTCCTCTTCGGCGCTCTGCTCCGATGGGGCGTCGACATCAGCCTGCCGATCAAGAAGGGCGATCTGGCCGGTCGCGATGTCTGGTTCGTCGATCCGCCGGCAAAAGGCCAGGAAGGCGCGGCCGTGATTGCCTGCTTCGCCCGCCCGCAGAACGGTAAGGGAGGGATCGACACGGAGCTCGCCAACGCGATCGCCGCGCTAAAGCCGCTCCGAGTGCTGTTCCGCGACGACGGCTTCGCCAGCGATTCCGCTAAAGAGAATGTCGCAAGCCGCCTGAAGCAGCTCGCGCCCGACACCACCCTGCGCGTGTTGTGAGGGCGGAGCGATGACGCGCCAGCTCTTCAAGCAGCTTCCTTACCAGGCTGTCGCCGCGCAGGCGGTGGCGGATTGCTTCGCCGGCCAGCCGCGTATCGAGGGGCTGTCGTATCAAATCGATCCCGGCAAGGACGCGAACCCACAAGCTTCGCTCCTGGGAGACGAGGGCCTGCGCAACGCCGACCTGAAAATTTCGGAGACGCAACTGCGCGAGAACATCCGCGCGGTGCAGGCCAGCCAGCACCTCACCCCTTCGGATACGCTTGCCGAAAGCAGGGCTGCGCCGATCAACCTCGACGTCGAGATGGAGACGGGGACGGGAAAAACCTACGTCTACATCGACACGATGTACCGCCTTCACCGGCAATACGGCTGGTCGAAGTTTATCGTGGTGGTCCCCTCGGTCGCCATCCGCGAGGGGGTGTTCAAGACCTTCGAGGACACTGAGGACCACTTCCAGGCGCTCTACGGGCACAAGGTGCGCCGGTTCATCTATGACAGCTCGCGGCCCGAGCCGATCTTGGCTTACTCCGACAGCCCCGGCCTGCACTGCATGATCATCAACACGCAGGCGTTCTCCTCCGAGGTCCGCGCCGAGGGTCGTGAGTCTCGCACGTTGCGGATGTTCCGCGAGATGGACCAGTTCGGCTCTCGCCGGCCGATCGATCTGATCGCCGCAAATCGTCCGATCCTGATCCTCGACGAGCCGCAGCGCATGGAAGGCGCGACGACGCAGGCTGCGCTGGCGCGGTTTAAGGCGCCGCTCGCCCTGCGCTATTCGGCCACGCACAAGACGCGGCACAACCTCGTCCACCGACTCGATGCGCTCGACGCCTACAACCGCAAGCTAGTGAAGCGCATCAGCGTGCGTGGCGTGACAGTGAAGAACCTGCCGGGCACCAATGGCTTTCTCTATCTCTCCGGTTTTCGCACCTTCACTGACGGTCGCCCTCCTGAGGCGCGGGTGCAGATCGAGGTGGGCCTGAAGAGCGGTTCGGTGAAGCGCCGCAACGCATGGCTGAGTAAGGGCGACGACCTCCATCAGAAGTCTGACGGGCTCGCCGAGTATGAAGGCTTCGTCGTCTCCGACATCGATGCGCTGAACCGCACGTTGACCTTCACCAATGGTGAGATGCTGGAGGAAGGCCGCGTCGTCGGAGACGTCGACGAGGCAGCAGTGCGCCGCATCCAAATTCGCGAGACGATCCGCTCCCACTTTGCGCGCGAGCGGCAGCTCTATGCGCGCGGCATCAAGGTGCTCTCGCTATTTTTCATAGACGAGGTCGCCAAGTACCGTCTCTATGGCGAAGACAACGAGAAGCTCGCCGGCGAATATGCCGCAATGTTCGAGGAAGAATACACGAAGGCGGTTTCCGAGCTGCCGGAGCTCGATGCATCGGACGCCGCTTGGCACGCCTACGTGAGGCGCGACGCCGCCAGCCAAGTCCACGACGGCTACTTCTCGATCGACAAGAAAGGCCGCATGGTCGATCCGGACGTCAGCCGGACGGGCGAGGAGTCCGGGGAGGCGAAGGATGCTTCGTCATATGACCTGATCCTCAAGAACAAGGAGCGGCTGCTCTCGCTGGACGAGCCGGTGCGCTTCATCTTCTCCCACTCCGCGCTTCGCGAGGGCTGGGACAACCCTAACGTCTTTACGATTTGCACGCTCAAGCAGTCCGATCACGAAATCGGCAAGAGACAGGAGGTCGGTCGCGGCCTGCGCATCAGCGTGGACGACAAAGGCCATCGTACCGACGATCCCAGCACCGTGCATGAGATCAACGTCCTCACCGTCGTCGCGTCGGAGAGCTACGAGGACTTCGCAAAGGCGCTTCAGGATGAGATGGCCAAGGCGCTGGCCGGCCGCCCGCGCAAGGCGAATGCGGCCTACTTCGTCGGGCAGGTGCTGCGTACGGAGCAGGGCGACGTGCAGGTCACGCAGGACGACGCCGAGACCCTGGAGTTTTGGCTGATCCAGAACAGCTACGTCGACAAGACCCGCCAGATCACGCCGAAGTGGCACGAGGCGAAGGAGAACGGCACGATGGAGCCGCTCCCGCCCGAAATTGCCGACAAGGCGGAAGCGTATGTCGCGCTGGTCGATACCGTTTTCGACGAAAGCGCGCTTAAGCGGTTGGTGGGTGACGCGCGCAAGACCGTCCAGCTTCGGGTGGTCCGCGAGAACCTCGAGAAAAAGGCGTTTCAGGAGCTCTGGGCGCGGATCAACCAAAAGGCGGTCTACTTCAGCGACTTCGATACCGCTGCGCTCGTCACGGCCGCCGTCCTGCGGCTCGACCGTGATCTTACAGTGCAGCAGCAAGTGATCGTCGTCTCGGGCGCTAACCTGCAAACCGGCATTGACGTGGAGCAGGTGCGCAGCGGCAGTGCGTTCAAGGAAGAGCGTGCCCGCCATGAGCACCGGGATCAGCCGGTCGAGAGCAAGGTGCGCTACGACATCATCGGCCAGCTCGCGAATCTCACCCGGCTCACTCGGGAAACGGCGGGCAGGATACTGCAGGAGATCAGTCCCAAGACCTTCGCTCTGTTTGGCCGGAATCCCGAGCAGTTCCTGCGCAAGGCTGCGGATCTGATCCGGCGTGAGAAGGTGCGGTTAGCGATCGAAACGCTGCGCTACGAGAAGACCGGCGATTGCTACGACGTGTCGATCTTCGAGACTGACAAGCACGAGGTGCCGATCGAACGTGCGCTCCAAGCCGCCTCGCACGTCTACGGCCACGTGCCCGTCGACTCCGCCAACGAGCGCAAGTTCGCCGAGCGCCTCGAAGCTGCGGAAGAAGTAGTCGTATACGCTAAGCTCCCGCGTGGCTTCGTAATCCCAACACCGAGCGGTAATTACAATCCGGACTGGGCGATCGCGATCGAGCAGGACGGGATACGGCAGATCTATTTCGTAGCCGAAACCAAGGGTTCGATGCTCGAGGAAGACCTGCGCGAGACCGAGAAGCAGAACATCGATAGCGCCGAACGTTTCTTCGCCGACGTGGCGACCAACGTGATGTTCCGGAAGATCGACAGCTATGAAGCGCTGATGGACGCGATCACCTGAGGGAGAGCAGGGCGACCAATCCGGATTGACTTAGCCCCTCTCGTTTCGCCTGTTCTGGCGCCAGCGCTCAAAGATGGCGTCGAAGCCATCGTCTGGGCCGCTGTGGCCCGGTGCAGGATCCGATAGCGACGTGGACCAACTCTCCATTGGAAGATCCATAGCTGCTTCCCGTGCGGGCGTAGCCGTCCGGTGGTGGCCGTCTTGTCCGGCAGGTGAGCGAGCGCTCTTAAGCGTGCTCTTACGAGCGTGCTTAGGAGTGGCCGATGGGTCAGGTAACGGTGTTTTCCGGGCCGGAGCGGCGGCGGCGCTGGAGTGACGAGGAGCGGCTTTCGATCCTGGCGGAAGCATTTGCGCCGGGAGCCTCTGTCGCGGATGTGTAAGCGCGGTCTGTAGGCCGCCTTGCAGTCGAGCGGGCTGCTGCGATGCTTGTCGCCTTTGGGCGGAGCAGCGTGGTGGATGAGGAAGTCGGGCCGGATGAGAGTGGTCATACGAGCAGTCGTATG
>Ga0210040_10000088_pt1 | contig 195413 bp, 172 predicted proteins | sample CryGeyCG12114_NA_FD_185462 | JGI IMG/M metagenome (GOLD analysis project Ga0210040, IMG submission 185462) | Groundwater microbial communities from aquifer - Crystal Geyser CG19_WC_8/21/14_NA (SPAdes) (version 2) | ecosystem: Environmental > Aquatic > Deep subsurface > Groundwater | place...
GGGCAGCGACGGCACACCGCCTTGGCCTGCTCGATCTGAACGACCGCAGGGCCCGTCGTCCCGATCGGGAAGAAGAGCTCCGGGTCTTCGTCCCGGCAGAGCGCGCGGTGGCGCCAGTCCATGGCGGTGTACTCCTCGGTATCGTCGGGTGTCGGTCGCCGGTCTCCAGACCGCCCCCGCAGGTCAGCGCGCAGGGTTCTCGGCGCGTTGAACGGCGACCGCCCGCCTCGTTACGGGCAGGTTGCTTGTGTGTGATGCTTTCACGCGACGACGCACTGTCAAGCAGTTGACGGCGTTCGCAGGTGCTCGTGAGGAAGCTCACCACGGCTCCGCCGGGCCCGCCACTCGTCCGGCGGAGAAGTCGACGTCAGCTCCATCACCACCAGGGTGGAAGCTGGATCACAGCGGGTCACACGACGACGCGCAGGGCCTCCGGCACCGAGCGCAGCCGCAGGCCGGTCGTGGTGCCCAGGTGGTCGCCGTCGAGCTGCCAGCCCTGCGGCCGGGTGGCCGTCAGCACCAGCTCGCCGAGGTCGTGCCAGCGGTGCACGCCGCGCCCCCGGGCGTCCGGTCGCCCGGCCATGGTCTTCCGCAGGTGGTGCAGCATCCGCAGCACGCCCACCCGGCCCATCGCGAAGACGTCGAGGCCGGTGTCGAGGGAGGCCTCGGGGCTGGGGACGATCGGCCGGGCGCCCAGGTAGGTCCACGGGCTCACGTTGGACACCAGTGCCAGGAACAGCCCGTCGACCGGCGCCCGGCCGGGCAGCTCCAGCGTCACCGGCGGACGGCGGCGGTCGCGGCCCAGCAGGAACGCGTCGACCCCCGACCGGACGTACAGGGCGCCGCTCGAGCGCCGTCCCCGGGCCCGCTGGGCCTCGACCCGGGAGATGACGTCGGCGTCGAAGCCCAGCCCGGCGGCGAAGACGAACCACCGCGGCTCGGTCCAGCTCCCGTCCCCGGTGCACGCCGACGCGGTGCCCAGGGACACCAGCCGGGTGCGGCCGGCGCGCAGCGAGTCGAGGATCTCCCCGATCGCCTCGACCGGGTCCCGGGAGCGGCCCAGTGCACGGGAGAACACGTTGGTCGACCCGCCGGGGACGACGGCCAGCGTGGGCACCGAGGCGCCGGGCCCGGCCGCGAGCAGGCCGTTGGCCGCCTCGTTGACGGTGCCGTCGCCGCCGAGGGTCACCACGACGTCGACGCCGTCGGCGGCCGCCCGGGCGGCGAGGTCGCGGGCGTGCCCGCGGCGCTCGGTCTCCGCGACCTCGACCTGCAGCTCGCCGGACAGCGCGCGGACCAGGACGTCGCGCACCGTGCGGGTGGTGGTCGTGGCCGCCGGGTTCGCCACCAGCAGCGCACGCATGGCGTCCAACCTATCCAGCGCCGGGCCCGGCGCCGGCGGCGCCTCCCGGACGGGCGTGCCGCCGCCGGTGCCCGGCGTAACCTCGGCGTCGTGCCAGGTCAGCAGCCAGACCTCCCGGGAGGTCGTCGGTCGCGCGCCGAGGGCCTGCTCGGTGGGGCCGCCGAGCCCACCACCCCCCGCCTCCCGAGGCCGGCGGCCGAGGTGCCCGCGTCGGTCCGCCGGGCCGCGCTCGTGGTGGGGGTCGAGGCCGCTGCGCTGGGCGTCCTGGCCCTCGTGCTGCTCGTGTTCTCCGTGACCCGCTCGCCGGACAGCGTGGGGCGGGCGCTGGCCGAGGTCGTCTTCGTCGGCCTGGCCGCGGCGGTGCTCACCGCCGGCGCCCTCGGGCTGTGGCGGCTGGCGCCGTGGGCCCGTGGTCCGGTGGTGGCCCTGCAGATCTTCCTGGGCATCTTCGGCTACACGTCGGCGTTCCAGGCCGACCGGCCCCTGATCGGCGTCCCCGTCCTGGCGCTGGTGGGCGTCGTGCTCTACCTGCTCGCCACCCCCGAGGCCCGGCTGGCCTACTCCGAGCAGTAGCAGGAGGGGCCACGCTGCCCGGCCCGGCGAGGGGTCCTTCTTCAGACGAGGTCGATGACCTCGGCGATCGAGGGCAGGACCCGGCTGGGGCGGAACGGGAAGCGGCTGACGTCCTCGGCCCTGGTGGAGCCGGTGAGCACCAGCACGGTGTCCAGCCCGGCCTCGATGCCGGCCACGACGTCGGTGTCCATCCGGTCGCCGACCATGGTGGTCGACTCCGAGTGGGCCTCGATCCGGTTCATCGCGCTGCGGAACATCATCGGGTTGGGCTTGCCGACGAAGTAGGGCTCCGCGCCGGTGGCCTTGGTGATCATGGCGGCGACCGAACCGGTGGCCGGCAGCGGGCCCTCCGGCGAGGGGCCGGTGACGTCGGGGTTGGTGGCGATGAAGCGGGCGCCGGCGCCGACGAGCCGGATCGCCTGGGTGATGGCCTCGAAGGAGTACGTGCGGGTCTCGCCGAGGACGACGTAGTCGGGCGCGGTGTCGGTGAGGGTGTAGCCGGCCTCGTGCAGCGCCGTGGTCAGCCCGGCCTCGCCGATGACGTAGGCGGAGCCGCCGGGGAGCTGGGAGGACAGGAAGTCCGCGGTCGCCAGCGCGGAGGTCCAGATCGACTCCTCGGGCACGGTGAGGCCGCTGCGGGCCAGCCGGGCGGAGAGGTCGCGCGGGGTGAAGATCGAGTTGTTGGTCAGCACTAGGAACCGGCGGCCGCGCTCGACCAGCCGGGCCAGGAACTCCGCGGCACCGGGCAGGGCGTTCCCCTCGTGCACCAGCACGCCGTCCATGTCGGTGAGCCAGCACTGGGACTGGACGCGCTCGGTGGTCACACCGTTCTCCTCATCGCCTCGGGTGGGTCACCGCCGGTCGGCGGCGAACCCGGTCAGTGCGTCGTCGGTCAGCCGGAGGACCGACCACCCGTCCATCGGCACCGCGCCGGCCGCGCGGTAGAACTCGATCGACGGGGTGTTCCAGTCCAGCACCGACCACTCCAGCCGGGCGAACCCGCGGTCGACGCACTCCTGCGCGAGCGTGCGCAGCAGCTCCCGCCCCAGGCCGGTGCCGCGGTGGCGGGGGGAGACGAAGAGGTCCTCGAGGTGGATGCCGTGGGTGCCCCGCCAGGTGGAGAAGGTGCGGAACCACAGAGCGAAGCCGGCGATCTCGCCGGCGTCGGTCTCCGCCACGTGCCCGAACAGCGCGGGGGAGTCGCCGAACAGCGCCGTCCGCAGCTGCTCGTCGGTCATGAGCGCCTCGTGTTCGCTCTTCTCGTAGGCGGCCAGTTCGCGCACCAGCCGGCAGACCGTCGGGACGTCGTCCGGGCGGACCGGCCGCACGGTCACGAGAGCAGCTCCTTGACCCGGTCGGGGACCAGCCGGGCCAGCGGGCTCAGCAGCGGGATGAACAGCGGCGAGAACAGGTAGCTGTAGGCCACCACGCAGCAGGTGACGGTGGGCACCAGGACCAGCCCGACGGCGACGACGAGGACGGTGACCAGCAGCCCGTAGGGGCGCCCGCTCTTGGGGCTGACCAGCGACCGGAACGACCGGTAGCGGACGTTGCTGATCATCAGCAGCGCCGGCAGCAGCACGACGATCAGCACCCACAGCCGGTCGCGGCCCTGCATGAGGTCGGCGAAGGCGTAGACGCTGGCCAGCACGACCCCGGCGGCGCCGGGGGAGGGCAGGCCGGTGAAGTACCGCTTGTCGGCCGTCGGGTCGATCGTGGTGTTGAACCGGGCCAGCCGGATCGCGGCGCAGGCGACCCAGAGGAAGCAGGCGATCCAGCCCAGGGCGTCGAGGGAGTCGCGGCCGTCGGAGAACAGCGCGAAGACCAGCAGGGACGGTGCCAGCCCGAAGGAGACCAGGTCGGCGAGGGAGTCGAACTGGAGCCCGAAGGGGGAGACGGCGCCCACCAGCCGGGCCACCGCACCGTCGGCGATGTCGAAGACGACCGACAGCGCGATCAGCGCGCAGGCCAGTCGGTACTCCCCGCGGAAGGCGACCAGGATCGCGCCGAACCCGCACAGCATGTTGGCGAGGGTGAAGAGGCTGGGCAGCCAGGAGCGTGCCCGCCGCCGTCCGCCGCGCACCGACCCGCGGACGAACTCGACCGTGGTGGTGCGCCTGCCCGGCATCCGCCCGCCCCTCAGCGCGGCCGGGACCAGCGGGCGATGACGGTCTCGCCGCCGCGCACCCGCTGTCCCTTCGTGACCAGGACCGTGCACTCCGGGGGCACGAACACGTCCATCCGGGAGCCGAACTTCATCAGCCCGATCCGCTCGCCGGTGGCCACCTGCTGGCCGGTGTGGACGCGGGTGACGATCCGGCGGGCGAGCACGCCGACGATCTGCCGGAAGACGACGGTGCGGTCGCCGTCGCTCACCCACAGCTCGCTGCGCTCGTTGCGGTGCGCGCTCTCGGCCCGGTAGGCGGCCAGGAAGCTGCCCGGCACGTACGTCGAGGAGGTGATCCGGCCGCGGTAGGGCGCCCGGTTCACGTGCACGTCGACGACGGACAGGAAGACGCTGATCTGCTGCCAGTCACCCTCGGGGGCCACCCCGGGCTGCGGCTCACCGGCGACGATCACCACGCCGTCGGCGGGGGAGACGACCTCGTCGTCGGCCGGGGCGGCGGAGTCGGCCGGCCGCTGCGGGTCGCGGAAGAACAGCGCCATGTAGGCGGACAGCGCCAGGGACGGCCAGGCGAGCAGCCGGGCCCAGCGGACGCCGGCCGCCCGGCCGAGGGCGGCGCAGGCCGCCGCGGAGCCGAGGGGTACGGCGAGGAAGGGCCAACCGGCCCGGTCGATGCGCATGGCAGACCGAGGCTACCGGGGTGGGCCGTCGGTGCCCCGCCGACAGCCGCACACGATCAGGACGATGCCGGCGCAGCGGCGCCGCGGTCGCTCACCCGCGGGCGCCGGGGCCCGTCGTACCGGTCCGGGCACTCCGCGGTGGCGTCGTCGGCGAGCTGCCCACCGGTGGCGCGCCCGACCGCCGTGACCGGGGGGTGCACGACCTCCCGCGGGTGCAGCCCGGCGGCCGGCGTGGCGGTGACGTCCAGCTCGACGGCGTTGGGCTCCTGCCTGCCGTCGGTGACGGACACGACCCGGTCGCCGGGCTCGGGCAGGCACTCTGGCGGCCGGTGCTCCAGGCCCTCCTGGCCGCCGAACGGCATCTCCAGGGCCAGCATCCCGGCGAGCTGGTCGGCGACGGCGGTGACCGCGTCGATCGGCGCGGCCGTCGCCACCCGTTCGAGCCGGGGGTGCAGGTCATACGTCGGGCTCGTGGTGCCGGCCCTGGGCCTCGGCGCAGGGAGCCGCCACGAGGTACGCCGCTGCCGGGTCGCCCAGCACGAGCGACCCGGCAGTGGCGGTCAGGCCCCCGCCCTCCCACCCCCGGCGTGCGAGAGCGGGGAGGGCGGGGACCCTTCCTCAGGCCGCGGCCTTGGTCTCCCAGAAGATCGCGTCGATCTCGGCGATCTGGTCGAGCAGCTTCTGGCCCTCGGCGGGGTCCATGCTGCCCTTGCCGCCGGCAGCGCCAGCCTGCTTGGTCGCCTTGTTGAACAGCTCGTGCAGCTGCGGGTACTTCTCGAAGTGCGGGGGCTTGAAGTAGTCGGTCCACAGCACCCACAGGTGGTGCTTGACCAGGTCGGCGCGCTGCTCCTTGATCAGGATGGCGCGGGTGCGGAAGACCGGGTCCTCGTTGGCCTGGTACTTCTCCTGGATGGCCTTGACCGACTCGGCCTCGATGCGGGCCTGCGCGGGGTCGTAGACGCCGCAGGGGAGGTCGCAGTGCGCGGTGGCCTCGACTGCGGAGAACATGCTGGACAGACGCATGGGGTGCCTCCGGTCTCTGGGGTGACGTTCGTCTGCGACCCTACCCGCGGTGATCACCTCCGACTCCTCGAGCGGGCCCGGCCCCACCGTGCCCGCGCTGGCCACCCGCTGGGTGCTGGCCCGGGTCACCGGGCCGTCGATGTCGCCGACGGTGCGGCACGGCGACCGCCTGCTGGTGCGCCGGGTGCACCCGGGTGCGGTCGTGGCGCCCGGCAGCGTGGTGCTGGCCCGGTTCCCGGCCCGCCCGGACCTGCTGGTGGTCAAGCGCGTGCACCACGCCGTCCCCGGGGGGCACTGGGTGCTGGGCGACAACCCGCTGGTGACCGACGACTCCCGCGCCTTCGGCGCGGCCGTGGTCGTGGGCCGTGTGCTGGCCCGGGTGCGGCCCCGCCCCGGCCGGCTGCCGGCGGCGCCGCCGTCCTGACGGCCCTGTCGTGGCCGACGGCGCCCCCGGTTCAGCCCAGCCGGGCGAGCAGCGGGTCGACGAGCTCCTGGGCGCCGGTGTTGAGGTAGAGGAAGGCCAGCGTCGCGACCACGAACAGCGGCACGAGCACGGTCTTCTCCACCGTCGCCCCGGTGCGCAGGTGCACCGGGGCCAACCGGCTGCGGCGGACCAGCCAGAAGACCGGGACCGGCACGCCCTCCCGGGTCAGCCAGTCACCGGCGATGTGGGTGAGCACCCCGACGGCCACGGCCCAGGGCAGCCACGCCGGTGCCGGGCTGTGCGCCAGCAGCAACCACGCCCCGCCCCAGGAGAGCACCAGGTTGCCGATGACGGTGTTCTCCGCCCGCCCGGGGATGACCACGTGCAGCGCGCGCAGCGCCAGCCCGATGGCCAGCGCCAGCACCAGCAGGCTGGACCAGCGGTTCCAGGAGGCGGCGTGGGCGAGCAGGCCGAACACCAGCGGCGCCAGGACGGCGTCGTGGGTGCCCCAGCGGTGCCCGCGGGCGATCGCGTTGACCAGCCCGGAGGGTGCGTCGGTGAGCGGGCCCCACATCCGGGAGATGGTCGAGCCCTGCTGGTCCAGGTCGGGCAGCATCGCCAGGCCGCCGACCGCGGATACCCACGCCACCTGGGCGACCGTGCCGTCCACCGGTGCCCAGGGCAGGGTGGCGGCACCGACGGCGAGGCCGGAGAGGGCGTGTGAGTGACCGAGCACCCGGTCAGGGTGCAGCCGGCCGCAGCCCGGGCACGGGAGGCGCACCGCGGGCTGCCGGCCGGACCGGGCAGTTGGCCCGTTGCACTTGACACAGATCACAGGACGAGGAACTGTCGCCAGCATTGTCGACAATCCACGCGGTGGGGCGAGGTGGTCGTGACGGTGCTCGGGGCGACCGGCGTTGCCGCCATCGCAGGGAGCCGGTCCACCGGTGGTGGACCCACCGGCCGGCCCGCTGCCGGACGCCCGGCGCCGGGACCCCGAACGGGCCCGGCCCGTCCGGGGCCCCGCCGGGGCGGTCGCGCACCGGATCGACCCGCAGCCGACGGGCGGCGGGCACCCCGCCGGTCCACCCAGCCCCAGAGAGGACAGGACATGAACCGCCACCGCGTGGTGACCAACACCCTGCGCACCGCCCCGGAGGTGGTCGGCGGGTTCGCCGACCTGGGCGTCGCGACGGTGCACGAGGCCCAGGGGCGCACCGGCCTGCTGCACTCGCGGCTGCGCCCGATCTACCGGCCCGCCCGGGTCGCCGGCACGGCCCTCACCTGCGAGGTGGCGCCGGGGGACAACTGGATGCTGCACGTCGCGGTGGAGCAGGCCCGGCCCGGCGACATCCTGGTCGTCACCCCGACCAGCCCCTGCACCGACGGCTACTTCGGTGACCTGCTGGCCACCAGCCTGCGGGCGCACGGGGTGGTCGGGCTGGTCATCGACGCCGGCGTGCGCGACATCGCCGACCTGACCGAGATGGGCTTCCCGGTCTGGTCGGCCGCGGTCAGCGCCCAGGGCACGGTCAAGGCGACGGTCGGCAACGTGCAGACCCCGATCGTCTGCGCCGGCCAGCGGATCGAGCCCGGCGACGTGGTGGTGGCCGACGACGACGGCGTCGTGGTGGTCCGCCGGGAGGAGGCCGCCGACGTGCTGGAGAAGGCCCGTGCCCGGGAGGCCAACGAGACCGGCAAGCGCGAGCGGCTGGCGGCGGGCGAGCTCGGCCTGGACATCTACGGCATGCGCGAGAAGCTCGCCGCCGCCGGCCTGGTGTACGAGGAGCTCGGCGCGTGAGCGCGCAGGTGGCGATCCGCGGTTCGCTGATGCGCGGTGGTACGTCCAAGGGGCTGTTCTTCCGGGCCGAGGACCTCCCCGGGGACCCCGCGGTGCGGAACGCCGTGCTGCTGGCCGCGCTGGGTTCTCCGGACCCGCGGCAGATCGACGGTGTCGGCGGTGCGCACCCGCTGACCTCCAAGGTCGCCGTCGTGCGCCGGTCGCAGCGCGCCGATGCCGACGTCGACTACCTCTTCCTGCAGGTCGCCCCCGACCGGCCCGAGGTCTCCGACAGCCAGAACTGCGGCAACATGCTGGCCGCGGTCGGCCCGTTCGCGCTCGAGGAGGGGTTGGTCCCGGTCGCCGCGGGCACCGAGACCGCCGTCCGCATCTGGATGGAGAACACCAGCAGCCTGGCGGTCGCCCACGTCCCGACCGAGGACGGCCGGGTCCGGTACGACGGCGATGCCGCCATCGACGGGGTCCCCGGGACGGCGGCCCCGCTGCCGATCGACTTCCTGGACGTCGCCGGCTCGACCTGCGGGGCACTGCTGCCCACCGGCAACGTCGTCGACGTCGTCGAGGGGGTGCCGGTCACCTGCATCGACAACGGCATGCCGGTGGTCTGCATCGCGGCGACCGAGCTCGGCGTCACCGGCTCGGAGTCCCCGGCCGAGCTGGAGGCCGACGCCGCGCTCACCGCCAGGGTCGAGGCGATCCGGCTGGCCGCCGGACGGCTGATGGGCCTGGGCGACGTCAGCGCGAAGACCACGCCGAAGATGAGCCTGCTGTCCGCGCCGGCGCACGGGGGTGTGGTGAGCACCCGCACCTTCATCCCGCGCCGTGTGCACGAGGCGATCGGCGTCTTCGGTGCCGTCTCGGTCGCCACCGCCTGCCTGCTGCCCGGTTCGGTGGCGGCCGGCATCGCCGAGGGCGACGCGGGGGCGGGCAGCCACTCGGTCGACGTCGAGCACCCGACCGGCTTCTTCACCGTCAGCCTGGACGCCGAGGAGCACGACGGCACCGTCGTGGTCACCCGATCGGCCCTGCTGCGCACCGCACGGCTGCTGATGCGCGGCGAGGTCCTCGTGCCGGCCGCCGCGCTCCACACCTCAGGGGGAACCGCGTGATCATCGACTGCCACGGCCACTACACGACCGCGCCGGCCGCGCACACCGCCTGGCGCGAGGCTCAGGTCGCCGCCTGGGAGGCCGGCACCACCCCGCCGCCGTACCCCACGATCAGCGACGACGAGATCCGCGAGACCATCGAGGGCAGCCAGCTGCGCCTGATGGACGCGCGCGGCATCGACCTGACCGTGTTCTCCCCCCGCGCCTCCGCGATGGGCCACCACGTCGGGGACGCGACCGTGAGCCTGGAGTGGACCCGCCGCAGCAACGACCTCGTGCACCGGGTGACCACGCTGTACCCGGACCGCTTCATCGGGGTCTGCCAGCTGCCCCAGTCGCCCGGGGAGCCGATCGAGGGCTCGATCGCGGAGCTGCGGCGCTGCGTGGAGGAGCTCGGCTTCGTCGGCTGCAACCTCAATCCCGACCCCAGCGGCGGGCTGTGGAGCTCGCCGCCGCTGACCGACCGGAGCTGGTACCCCTTCTACGAGGCGATGGTCGACCTCGACGTGCCGGCGATGGTGCACGTCTCCGCCTCGGTCACCAAGGTCTTCCACGCCACCGGCGCCCACTACATCAACGCCGACACCACCGCGTTCATGCAGTTCGTGCAGGGCAGCCTGTTCACCGACCTGCCCGACCTGCGGGTCGTGATCCCGCACGGCGGCGGGGCGGCGCCCTACCACTGGGGCCGCTACCGCGGCCTGGCCGACATGCTCGGCCAGCCGCCGGTGGAGACCAACGTGATGGGCAACGTCTTCTTCGACACCTGCGTCTACCACCAGCCCGGCATCGACCTGCTGCTGGACGTGGTCGACACCGGCAACGTGCTGTTCGGCTCGGAGATGGTCGGTGCCGTGCGCGGCATCGACGAGCGCACCGGGCACCACTTCGACGACACCCGGCGCTACGTCGACGCCGCGTACGACAAGGGCGCCATCGACGACGAGAGGCGGACGCAGGTGTTCGAGGGCAACGTGCGGCGGGTCTACCCGCGGCTGGACGCGGCGCTGACGGCGGCCGGTCGATGAGCGGGACCCCCGCCCCCGACCCCGGCTGGCTGGACTGGGACCACGACCGCAGCCGGCCGGCGTTCGTCCTCCCGCCGGGCACCGTCGACGCGCACTGCCACGTCTTCGGCCCGGGCGAGGAGTTCCCCTACGCGCCGGAGCGCAAGTACACCCCGACCACCGCGAGCAAGCACGACCTGTTCGCGCTGCGCGACCACCTGGGCGTCGACCGCCAGGTGATCGTGCAGGCCACCTGCCACGGCGCGGACAACCGGGCGCTGGTCGACGCGCTGCGCGCCGCCGGCGACCGGGCGCGCGGCATCGCCACCGTGCGGGCCGACGTCACCCCCGACCAGCTGGCCGAGCTGGACGAGGCCGGGGTGCGCGGGGTGCGGTTCAACTTCGTCAAGCGCCTGGTGGACCCCAAGCCGGACGCGTACTACCGGGAGATCGTCGAGCGGATCGCGGGCCTGGGCTGGCACGTCGTCGTCTACTTCGAGCCGGCCGACCTGGTCGACCGGCAGGAGCTCTTCAGCTCGCTGCCGGTGCCCGTCGTGGTCGACCACATGGGCCGTCCCGACGTCCGGCTGAGCCCGGACGGGCCGGAGTTCGGCCGGTTCCTGCGCTTCATGGCCGACAACGACGACGTCTGGTGCAAGGCGACCTGCCCCGACCGGCTCACCGTCGCCGGGCCGCCCTACGACGACGTCGTGCCGTTCGCGGCCCGGGTGGTGGCGGAGTTCCCCGACCGGGTGCTGTGGGGCACCGACTGGCCGCACCCCAACCTGACCAGCCACATGCCCGACGACGGCGCGCTGGTCGACTTCGTGCCGCGCATCGCACCGACGCCGGAGCTGCAGCAGGCGCTCCTCGTCGACAACCCGGTGCGGCTGTACTGGTGAGCGTCCCGATCGCCGTCCTCGGGTTGGGTGAGGCCGGCGCGGAGATCGCCCGTGACCTGGTCGCGGCCGGGGCCGACGTGCGCGGCTACGACCCCGTGGGCATCGTCGTCCCGGGGGTGCAGCCGCGGGGGAGCGAGGCCGCGGCGGTCGCCGACGCCGAGCTGGTGCTCAGCGTGAACAGCTCGCACGACGCGCTGCGCGCACTGGCCAACGCGCTCCCCGCGCTGCGGCCGCGCACCGTCTGGGCGGACCTGAACACCGCGTCGCCGAACGTCAAGGCGGCGCTGGCCGAGGCCGCCGGCGCGGACGTGCCGGTCGTGGACGTCGCGCTGATGTCGCCGGTGCCGGGCAAGGGGCTGCGCACGCCGATGCTGGTCTCCGGGGTCGCCGCCGAGCGGTACGCGCAGCTGCTCGGTGCCCTGGGCGCGCAGGTCACGGTGCAGCCGGGACCGGCCGGGGCGGCGATCTCCCGCAAGCTGCTGCGCAGCGTGTTCTACAAGGGCCTGGCGGCCGCGGTCGTCGAGGCGCTGGCCGCGGCCGAGGCGGCCGGGGTCGCCGACTGGCTGCGGGGCAACATCAGCGCCGAGCTGGCCGGCTTCGACTCCCAGACCATCGACCGGCTGGTGGACGGTACGCACCAGCACGCGCGCCGGCGGGCCGACGAGATGGCGGCGGCCACCGAGCAGCTCGTCGACCTCGGCGTCGAACCCCGGATCGCGGCGGCCGCCCGGGACCTGCTGGTCGAGCTGCGCGACTCCGCCGGTACCTGAGGCCCGGACCCGTGGGCCCGGCCGGGGCCGCGGCGGCGGCTACTCCGTCTGGCGGAGGGCGGTGATCACGCTGGCCAGGTGCGTGCGGGCAGCGCCCTCCGCCGCCACCGGGTCGCGGCGGACCACGCCGTCGATGATGGCCAGGTGCTCCGGGAGCGAGATGTACGGGCGGCCCGGCCGCAGGGCGAGCCGGAACTGGTGGCGGACCAGCTGGGCGTTCAGCCGGTCGAGCATCTCCGCGGCCACCGGCTGCCCGGAGTACTCCCGCACCAGCCGGTGCAGCTCCCGGTTCAGCGTCGAGTAGCGCACCGGGTCGCCGTCGTCCACGGCCCGGCGCATCGTGCCGGCCAGGTCGGTGAGCACGGCCACCTGCTCGTCGGTGGCGCGCTCGGCGGCCTTCGCGGCGCAGAGGCCCTCGAGCACCATCCGGCACTCGGTGATCGCCACGGCCTCCTCGACCGACACGACCCGCACCCGGGCCCCGCGGTTGGGGATGCGCTCCACGAGCCCCTCGCCGGCCAGGTCGATGAGCGCGGCCCGGACACTGGCCCGGGACACGCCGTAGGCCTCGGCGAGGTCGCCCTCGACCAGGCGCTGACCGGGGGCCAGCTCTCCGTTGAGCAGTGCGGCGCGCAGCGCCGCGACCGCGACACGGGTACCGGCCGCACCCTCGCGGGCGCCGGCCGCCGCCTCGGGCGGCACGGTGGTCATCGGGCGGGCTCCCTTCTCCGGGCCTGACTGCAGGTGGTGGGCCACGCCGGGGGACCGGTCAACGATCCTGTCGACACCCTGGGCCCCCGTCCAGCTGATCGGCGAGCAGTTCGGCGAGGTGACGTCCCGGGCGGTCGGCGAGCTGGTCCAGCTGCGTGCGGCAGGAGAAGCCGTCGGCCAGCACGACCGCCCGGGGCCCGGACGACCGGACGGCGGGCAGCAGGTCGTGCTCGGCGATCTGCACCGACACGTCGTGGTGCCCCCGCTCGACGCCCCAGTTGCCGGCCAGGCCGCAGCAGCCGCCGACCCGGGTCAGCTCGGCGCCGGCGCCGCGCAGCAGCTGCTCGTCGGTGGTCCAGCCCATGGTCGCGTGGTGGTGGCAGTGCGGCTGGGCGAGGACCTCGGTGCCCGTCAGGTCCGGGGCCGTCCACCCGGGGGTGGCGGTCAGCAGCTCGGCGAGCGTGCGGGTCGCCGCGGCGACGCGGGCCGTCGCCGGGTCGTCCACCAGCTCCCGGGCCTCCCCGCGCAGCACCGCGGTGCAGGAGGGTTCCACGCCCACGATCGGCACCCCGGCGTCGGCGTAGGGCGCGAGCCGGGCGATCGTCGTGGTGAGGATGCGGCGCGCGGCGTCGAGCTGGCCGGTGGTGATCCAGGTCAGCCCGCAGCAGGTGTCCGCCGGTGGCACCTCGACCCGGTACCCGGCGGCATCCAGGACCCGGGCGGCGGCGTCGGCGACGTGCGGGGCGAAGTGGTCGGTGAACGAGTCGACCCACAGCGCGACGACCGGGCGGCCGTCGTCGGTGGACGGCACCCACCCCGCCCGGAAGGTGCGCGGGGCAAAGGCCGGCAGCTCGCGGCGCTGGTCGACCCCGGCGCCCCACTTGGCCAGCGCACCGCCGAGCCGGCTGCCCAGGAACCGGTTGACGGCCCCGGGTGCCCGGGCGGCGACGTCGGCCCAGCGCGGCAGCTGCCCCAGGGCGTAGTGCGAGCGGGGCCGCACCCGTCGCCGGTAGCTCTGGTGCAGCACCTCGGCCTTGTAGCTCGACATGTCGACACCGGTCGGGCAGTCCCGGGCGCAGCCCTTGCAGGACAGGCACAGGTCGAGGGCCTCGTGCACCTCGGGGGAGCGCCAGTCGTGCACCGGGCCGCCGGGGGCGAGCATCTCTTGCAGCACCCGGGCCCGGCCGCGGGTGCTGTCCTTCTCCTCCCTGGTGGCCTGGAACGACGGGCACATCACCGCCCCGGCGTCGGTCAGGTCGGCGCGGCACTTGCCCACGCCGGTGCACCGGTGCACCGCGGCGGAGAGGTCGCCGCCGTCGTGCCGCAGGGCCAGCGCCAGCCCGGTCCGGCGGGACGGCGCGGCGGCCACCCGGAGGTCGGCGTCGAAGGCGGCCGGGCGCACCAGCACGCCGGGGTTGAGCAGGTCGGCGGGATCGAAGACGCCCTTGACCCGCGCGAACGCCGACAGCACGTCGGCGGAGTACATGGTCGGCAGCAGTTCGCTGCGGGCCCGGCCGTCGCCGTGCTCGCCGGAGACCGAGCCGCCGTACTCGGCGACCAGCGCCGCGGCGTCGGTGATGAACGCCCGGTACCGGCCCCGCCCGGCGTCCGGCTCGGGGGAGCCGGGACCGAACGGGAAGTCGATGCGCACGTGCACGCAGCCGTCGCCGAAGTGGCCGTAGGGCAGCCCCTGCAGCCCGTGGGAGTCCAGCAGGGCGTCGAACCGGCGGAGGTAGGAGCCCAGCTGCCCGACCGGGACGGCGGCGTCCTCCCAGCCGGCGTGCGCCGGCCGGCCGTCGCTGGTGCGGGCGGCCAGCCCGGCGCCGTCCTCGCGGATCCGCCAGATCGCCGCGGCGTGGGCCGGGTCGGTGACCACCATGGTGTCGACCGCACCGGCGTCGGCGGCGATCCGCCGTCCGCGGGCGGCGACCTCGGCGGGGTCGTCGCCGGTGATCTCCACGATCAGCCAGCCCTCGCCGCGCGGCAGGTCCGGGACGACGGCGGCCGGGACGTCGTGCAGCCGCTGCACGATCCGGGAGTCCAGACCCTCCACGGCGGTGGGGGAGTGCGGCAGCAGGGCGGGGGTGGCGTCGGCCGCCTCGGCCATCGACGGGTAGCCCAGCACCACCAGCGCCCGGGCCGTGGGCTCGGGGACCAGCCGGACCGTGGCGCCCAGGACCAGCACCAGCGTCCCCTCGCTGCCCACGAGCATGCGGGCCAGGTTGCCGCCGGTGACACCGCCGCGCTCGGGCAGCAGGTGCTCCAGCGCGTAGCCGGACACCTGCCGGCCGAACCGGCCCAGCTCCGTGCGGACCGGGCCCAGGACCTCCCCGACCAGGGTGGTGAGCCGGTCCCCGAGCGGGCCCACGGGTCGGCCGTCCGCCAGGTGCACCCGGTCGCCGGCGCCGGTGACCACGTCGAGCCCGACGACGTTGTCCGACGTCCGGCCGTAGCCCAGCGCCCGTGAGCCGCAGGCGTTGTTGCCGATCATCCCGCCGATGGTGCAGCGGTTGTGCGTGCTCGGGTCGGGGCCGAAGCGCAGCCCGTACGGCCGGGCCGCGGCCTGCAGCGCGGCCTGGACGACGCCGGGCTCGACCTCCGCCGTCCGGGCCTCCGGGTCGATGCGGCCCACCCGGTGCAGGTGCCGGCTGGTGTCGATGACGACTCCCGGGCCCACGGCGTTCCCGGCGATCGAGGTGCCTGCGCCGCGGGCGGTGACCGGAACGCCCAGCTCGCGGCAGACCGCCAGCGCCGCGACGACCTCGTCGGCGTGCCGTGGACGGACGACGGCGCGGGGGAGCACCCGGTACAGCGACGCGTCGCTGGAGTAGAGGGCCCGGGCCAGGCCCGAGTCGTCGACCTCGGCCACGCCCGCCCGGCGGAGCGCGGCGAGCAGGTCCGGTCCGGCCGGCCCGGCGCCGGGTCCGGTGGTGGGCGCGGGCGCTCCGGTCGTGGTGCTCACGGCGGTTCCTCCTCCCACCGGCACGCCGGTGATCCGGGCCGGGTGCACCGGTCTGCTCTCCGTAGTGTGCCCTGTCACGCCGTCGTCGCCTAGATTGTCAACTTTCTGTTCGACAGTTCTTGTGCCAATCTGTGCCCGGTGACTACGGTCACAGGGGGTCGGCGCTCGTCGGCTCGCAGGTCACGACGACGACGTCAGCGGGAGGTCCGGTGGAGCAGCGACCCGCGCCGCGGGACGGTGGGCGGACGTGAGCCCGGCGGTCCCGGGTGACCGGCACCCGGAGCCCTCCCGGCGGGCGCGCGAGCTCGTCCGCGGCGCCTACGACACCCACGTGCACGTCTCGCCCGACGTGATGGACCGGCGGATCGACGACGTCGCGCTGGCCCACCGCTTCGACGCCGTCGGGATGGCGGGGTTCGTCCTCAAGTCGCACTACGTACCCACCGCCGAGCGCGCGGAGGTCGTCCGCGGCATCGTGCCCGGGGTCGACGTCCTGGGGGCCCTGGTGCTGAACGCCTCCGTCGGCGGCCTCAACCCGGTCGCGGTGGAGATCGCCGCCCACCAGGGGGCGCGGATCGTGTGGCTCCCCACCGTCGACGCGGTCAACCAGCGCGAGAGCCGGGCGCAGGCCCCCGAGGGATCGGTCCCCCCGATGTGGGCCCAGGTCCAGGACGAGCTCCGCGCGCAGGGGATCGTGCCGCCGGCGATCGCGGTGCTGGACGAGGACGGCGAGCTCGTGCCGGCGCTGCGCGAGGTGCTGGCCCTCCTGGCCCGGCACGACCTGGTGCTGGCCACCGGTCACCTCTCCGGTGCCGAGATCGTCCCCGTCGTCGCGGCGGCGGCCGAGCTGGGCGTCCGGCGGATCGTGGTCACCCACCCGGAGTTCACCTCCCAGCAGCTGCCGGTCCGGGTCCAGCAGGAGCTCGCCGACCAGGGCGCGCTGCTGGAGCGCTGCTTCACCACGCCGCACAGCGGCAAGGTCAGCTGGGAGCTGCTGTTCGACCACGTCCGGGCCGTCGGCCCCCGGCACTCGCTGCTGTCCAGCGACCTCGGCCAGCCGTTCAACCCACCGGTCGAGGACGGTCTCGCCCTGCTGGCCGACCGCCTGCTCGACCACGGCTTCACCGACGACGAGGTGCACACCATGGCCGTCACCAACAGCCGCGCCGCGGCTGCCCCGGGCGGCGCACCGTGACCGCCGCCCACGGCCGGGAACACCGCACACCCCACCGCGAGAGGACCACGTCATGAGTGCGACCGTGCAGAAGGCCCCGGAGCGGGCCGCCGGCGATGCGGTGCTGGAGGTCCGCGGGCTCTCCAAGCACTTCACCAAGGGCGACGAGGACCTCGTCGCGTTGCGCGACGTCGACCTGCGGGTCGAGCAGGGCCAGTTCCTGGTGCTGCTGGGCCGCAGCGGGTGCGGGAAGTCCACGCTGCTCAACCTGCTCGCCGGTCTCACCCCGGCGACCTCGGGAGCCATCACCTACCACGGGAGCGCCATCACCCGGCCGCGCACCGAGGTGGGCTACCTGACCCAGCACGACACGTTGATGCCCTGGCGCACCGTCACCCGCAACGTCGAGATGCCCCGCGAGCTGCGCGGCGAGGACAAGACCGAACGGAACCGGATCGCGCTGGACCTGGTCCAGCTCGTCGGCCTGTCGGGGTTCGAGAACCACTACCCGCGCGAGCTCTCCGGCGGCATGCGCCGGCGGGCCAGCCTGGCCCGGATGCTCTGCTCGGACCCCGAGACCCTGCTGCTCGACGAGCCGTTCGGCGCCCTGGACGCCCAGCTGCGCACCGAGCTGCAGGGCGAGCTGCTGCGGCTGTGGCAGGGGAGCGGCCGCACGGTCGTGTTCGTCACCCACGACATCGAGGAGGCGCTCGTGCTCGCCGACCGGGTCGTGGTGCTGGGCCAGGTCGGCCGCATCGTGCTGGACCTCGCGGTCGACCTGCCCCGTCCCCGCGACCCCGACGACATCCGGGTCGACCCCCGGTTCGTCGACGCCCACCGCCGGCTCTCCGCCGCGCTCAAGGAAGGTGCCCTCCGATGAGCACGACCACCCCGGTGACCCAGGGCGACGTCAGCCCCGCCGCGGCGACCACCACCGGCCCGCTGCGGATCTCCTCGGGCAAGGGCTTCCGGCAGCGGCACGGCCGCACGGGGGCCGTCTGGGCCTGGCGGCTGCTGCTGCTGGTCGCGGTGATCGTCCTGTGGCAGGTGCTCTCCGGCCCGGTCCTGGACCCCCAGTTCGTCAGCTCGCCGAGCGGCATCGCCGGGCGGCTGGGCGACTGGATCGCCGACGGCACGCTGTGGACGAACACCTGGGTCACCGTGCAGGAGATCGTGCTGGGCTTCCTGCTGGGAGCCGGCGCCGGTGCGCTGCTGGCCTACCTCATCGCCCCGCTGCGGGTGGTCTGGGACGTGCTGGACCCGTTCCTGATGGCGCTCTACGCCATCCCGAAGGTGGCCCTCGCCCCGCTGTTCATCGTCTGGTTCGGCATCGGCACCGACATGAAGGTGCTGCTGGCCGCGGTCACGGTGTTCTTCATCGTCTTCCTCAACACCGCCGCCGGGGTGCACGAGGTGGACCGCGGTCTGATCGACGCCGTCCGGCTGATGGGCGGTGGGCGCCGGGACATCGCGCTGAAGGTGACCCTCCCCGCGTCGATGACCGGCCTGCTCACCGGGCTGCGGATCTCCATCCCGTACGCCCTCATCGGCGCGGTGATCGGTGAGCTCGTGGCGTCCAACCGCGGGCTGGGCTACCTGATCAACGACTCCTCGGCGAAGTTCGACACCGACGGCGTCTTCGCCACCCTCGTGGTGCTGAGCATCGTCGCCGCCGTGCTGAACGCGCTGGTGACGCTGCTGGGCCGGCGGGCCAACCGGTGGAAGCCGCTGGACACCTGACCGGCCGCCCCACCCGCTCCACCGTCTCGAGAACCTCGCACCACCGGGGCGGCACCGACGCCGCCCCCCCGACCCAGGAGAGACCACGATGCGCACCAAGAGATCTTCGAGGGGACGCGCCCTGGGCGCGCTCGTCGCCGCAGTCGCGCTGTTCACCACCGGCTGCGCCGATCAGGGCGGCAGCACCGAGCCGGCCACCGGCGCGGACGCCATGACGCTCAACGTCGGTCAGATCAGCGACTCCGCCGCCTTCTTCCCGCTCTACGTCGCCGAGCAGGAGGGGTACTTCACCGACGAGGGCCTCACCCTGGGCGAGCGCCCCCGGCTCGGCACCGGCGCGAAGCTCGCAGCCGCGGTGCAGTCGGACAGCATCGACGTGGCCGCCGGTGTCATGACCGACGCCTTCAACCTGCACAAGATCAACGACAGCGCCCGGCTGGTGGGGGCGCTGGTGAACTCCTACTACGTCGACGTCGTCGTCTCCCCGAACATCCCCGACTCGCTCGACGACGCGCCGCTGGCCGACCGGGTCAACGCCCTCAAGGGCAAGAACATCGGCATCACCGGCCCGGGCAGCGGTACCGAGGCGCTGATCGTGTACCTGCTCACGCAGCAGGGGATCAGCCCCACCGAGGACGTCACGCTGGTGAACCTCGGCGCGGACCCGTCGGCGGCGGTCGGCGCGCTCAAGGCCGGTCAGGTCGACGCCCTGGCGTTCTTCCAGCCGATCGGTCAGCAGGCCGAGGCGACCGACGTGGGCCGGATCTTCATCTCCCCGGCCCGCGGCGACGTCCCGGAGCTGCAGAACGACGTCCACGGCGTCGTGTTCACCACCCAGGAGGTGCTGGACCGCAAGGGCCCCGCGGTGGCCGCCTTCGTGCGCGCCATCGCCCGCGCCGAGGAGCTCATCGGCGGCGACCCGGCCGCCGTGCAGGAGCTGCTGCAGGGCTACCAGGGGACGCTCAACCCGGACACGGTGGCCGCGCTGGTGCCGGTCCTGCAGGACGAGATCCCGACCGACCCGACCATCAGCGAGGACGCCTACCAGGTGTCCGCCGACTTCCACGAGGCCAGCGGGCTGGTCGAGTCCCCGCCCGCGTTCGCCGACATCGTGCCGGTCGACTGGATCGACGAGGCGCTCGCCGGCGGGGGCAACTGACCCCCGCACCTGCCCGATCCGTCCTGGCTCCGGCCGCTGGACGACAGGAGGGCCTGGACCCCGGCACCAGCCGGGGTCCTGGCTCCTGTCGTTCTCCCGCAGCCGGGCGGCGGCGGTGGAACGGTCCTGCTCAGTCGTCGTCGACGTCGTCGGTGCCACCGCGGGCCAGCCAGGTGGCCAGCCGCTCGACCGGCACCTCGAAGTCGGGGTGCTGGTCGACGAAGGCCTGCAGCTGGTCGGCCAGCCAGGCGAGGGAGACCTCCTCCTCGCCCCGCCGGCCGGCCAGCTCCTCGATGCCGCGATCGGTGAAGTACACGGTGCCGTCCCCGTCCCCGGGGTCAGTCGGCGAAGGCCCGGGCGACCAGCGCGCGCTGCTCGACCTCGTGCACCTTCGCCGACCCGACCGCCGGGCTGGCCGAGGCCTTGCGGCTGACCCGGCGCAGCGTGCGCCCGTCCGGCAGCTGCTCGGGCAGGTTGCAGGCCATGAACTGCCATGCCCCCATGTTGGCCGGCTCCTCCTGCACCCAGACGACGTCGGTGGCGTCCGGGTAGGCGGCCAGGGCCTCGGCGATCTCCTCGGCCGGCAGCGGGTACAGCTGCTCGACCCGCAGGACGGCGGTGGTGGTGTTCTGCTCCGCCTCGCGCTGGGACAGCAGCTCGTAGCTGACCTTGCCGCTGCACAGCAGCACCCGGCGCACCGCGGCGGCGTCCAGCGGCGTCCCGGCCAGGCCCGGGTCGGGCAGCACCGGGCGGAACCGCTGCTCGGTGAAGTCGGCGACCGAGCTGACCGCGGCCTTGGCGCGCAGCAGCGACTTGGGCGTGAACACCACCAGCGGGCGGTGCACCTCCGAGAGCGCCTGGCGGCGCAGCAGGTGGAAGTAGTTCGCCGGGGTCGAGCAGTTGGCGACGGTCATGTTGTTCTCGGCCGACAGCTGCAGGAAGCGCTCGATGCGGCCGCTGGAGTGGTCGGGCCCCTGGCCCTCCAGCCCGTGCGGCAGCAGCAGGACGACGCCGGAGCGCTGGCCCCACTTGGCCTCGCCGCTGCTGATGAACTCGTCGATCACCATCTGGGCGCCGTCGACGAAGTCGCCGAACTGCGCCTCCCACAGCACCAGGGCGCTCGGGTCGGCGACCGAGTAGCCGTACTCGAAGCCGAGCGCGGCGTACTCGCTGAGCAGCGAGTCGTAGACGAAGAACTTCGCCTGGTCCGGCGTCAGGTTCGCCAGCGGGGTGTGCTCGGCGGCGTTCTCGCGGTCGATGAGCACCGAGTGCCGCTGCACGAAGGTGCCGCGGCGGGAGTCCTGGCCGGCCAGCCGCACCGGCACGCCCTGCATGAGCAGCGACCCGAAGGCGAGCAGCTCGCCCATCGCCCAGTCGATGCCGCCGCCGCTGGTCATCGCCGAACGGCGCTCCAGCATCTTCTGCAGCTTCGGGTGCACGGTGAAGTCCACCGGCAGCGCGACCTGCGCGTCGCCGACGGTCTTGAGCACCTCGGGGGTGACCGAGGTGTCGACGGTCGCCTGCTGCGGGGAGCGGGGGTCCATCACCGGGCCGGGGCCCGACGTGTCGCTGGCGTCGTGGGTCTCGGCGAAGGCCCGCTCCAGCTGCTCGCGGTAGTCCTTCAGCGCCTCCTCGGCCTCGGCCAGGGTGATGTCGCCCCGGCCGACCAGCGCCTCGGTGTACAGCTTCCGCACCGAGCGCTTGCGGTCGATGATGTCGTACATCAGCGGCTGGGTCATCGAGGGGTCGTCGCCCTCGTTGTGGCCCCGCCGGCGGTAGCAGATCAGGTCGATGACGACGTCCTTCTTGAACGCCTGCCGGTAGTCGACCGCCAGCTTCGCCACCCGCACGCACGCCTCGGGGTCGTCACCGTTCACGTGGAAGACCGGGGCGCCGATCATCCGCGCGACGTCGGTGGAGTAGAGGCTGGACCGCGAGTGCGCCGGGCTGGTGGTGAACCCTACCTGGTTGTTGATGACCACGTGCACGGTGCCGCCGGTGCGGTAGCCGCGCAGCTGGGACAGGTTCAGCGTCTCCTGCACCACGCCCTGGCCCGCGAACGCCGCGTCCCCGTGCAGCAGCACCGGCAGCACGGTGAACCCGTCGGGGCCCTTGTCCAGCATGTCCTGCTTGGCCCGCACGATGCCCTCGAGCACCGGGTTGACCGTCTCCAGGTGGCTGGGGTTGCTGGCCAGCGAGACGGCGATCGAACGGCCCTCGTGGGAGAACGTGCCCTCGGCGCCCAGGTGGTACTTCACGTCGCCGGAGCCCTGCACGGTGCCCGGGTCGATGTTGCCCTCGAACTCACCGAAGATCTTGGCGTAGCTCTTGCCCAGCACGTTGGCCAGCACGTTGAGCCGGCCGCGGTGGGCCATGCCGATCGCGACCTCGTCCAGGCCGTACCCGGTGGAGGTCAGCAGCACCTCGTCCAGCAGCGGGATGACCGACTCGCCGCCCTCGAGGCTGAACCGCTTCTGCCCGACGTACTTGGTCTGCAGGAAGGTCTCGAACGCCTCGGCGGCGTTGAGCCGGCCCAGCACCCGCTTCTGCTGCTCGCGGGTGGGCTGGTCGTGCTTGACCTCGATCCGCTCCTGGAGCCAGCGCCGCTCCTCGGGGTCGGTGATGTGCATGTACTCGATGCCGACGGTGCGGCAGTAGGAGTTGCGCAGCACGCCGAGGATGTCGCGCAGCGGCATGGTGCGCTCGCCGACGAACCCGCCGACCGGGAACTGGCGGTCGAGGTCCCACATCGTGAGCCCGTGCTGGACGATGTCCAGGTCGGGGTGGGTGCGGACCTTGAACTCCAGCGGGTCGGTGTCGGCCATCAGGTGCCCGTTGCGCCGGTAGGCCTCGATGACCTCGACGACCCGGGCCTCCTTGGCGATCTGGCCCTCGTGCGCGACCCGCTTGTCGGCGACCCAGCGGACCGGCTCGTAGGGCACCCGCAGCGAGCGGAAGACCTCGTCGTAGAAGCCGTCCTCGCCCAGCAGCAGACCGTGCATCCGGCGCAGGAAGTCGCCGGACTCCGCACCCTGGATCACCCGGTGGTCGTAGGTGGAGGTGAGCGTGATGATCTTGGAGACGGCCATCTCGGCCAGCGCCTCGGGGCTCATCCCCTGGAACTCCGCCGGGTAGTCCATCGCCCCGACGCCGACGATCGTGCCCTGGCCGGTGGTCAGCCGCGGCACCGAGTGGTTGGTGCCGATCGTGCCGGGGTTGGTCAGGCTGATCGTGGTGCCGGAGAAGTCCGCCATGGTCAGCTTGCCGGCCCGCGCCCGGCGGATGACCTCCTCGTAGGCGCCCCAGAACTCGGCGAAGTCCATCTCCTCGGCGCCCTTGATGGAGGCGACGACGAGCGACCGCGAGCCGTCGGGCTTGGGCAGGTCGATGGCCAGGCCGAAGTTCACGTGCTCGGGCTGCACCAGCGTGGGCTTGCCCTCGACCTCGGCGAACGCGTTGTTCATGTTCGGGAAGGCGTCCAGCGCCCGGACCAGCGCGTAGCCGATCAGGTGCGTGAAGGACACCTTGCCGCCGCGGGCCCGGGCCAGGTGGTTGTTGATCACGATGCGGTTGTCGACCAGGAGCTTGGCCGGCACCGCCCGCACGCTGGTGGCCGTGGGCACGGTCAGCGAGGCGTTCATGTTCTTCACCACGGCGGCGGCCGCACCCCGCAGCGGGGTGCGCTTCGGGCCGCCGTCCTCATCGCCGGCCGGTCGTGCGGCGGCGGGCTTGGCGGCGGCCTTGGCCGGGGCGGCCGGCTGCTGCTGCGAGGCGCGCTCGGCGGCCCGGGCCACCACCGTGCCCTCGGACCGGGCGTCCACGGGGGTCGCCCGCGGGGCCTGCGCCGGGGTGGCCGGAACAGCCTGCGGCGCGGCGGGAGCAGCCGGGGTGGCCTGCGGCGCGGCGGGTGCCGCAGCGGCGGGTGCCGGGGTCGCGGCCCGGGCCGGCGCCGGGGTGGGCGCGGCGGCGGCCGGACGGACCGGTGGTGCCGGAGGCGGGGTGGCCGGGGCCGCGGCGGCCGGGCTCGGGGCCCCGGCACCGTCGCCCCCGCCCGGGCGGAAGTCGGCGAAGAAGTCGTGCCAGGCCTGGTCCACGCTGCGTGGATCGGCGAGGTACTGCTGGTACATCTCCTCGACCAGCCACTCGTTGGTACCGAAGCCCGCGACCGGGTTGGCGGAGTGGGCGGGGGAGGGCTGGGGTGAGCTCACGCTTGACACAGGGTCAATGCCTTCTTCGTCGATGGACGTCGTTGGACCGGGTGCCGACTTTACGCCTCGGCTCTCGACCCGGGGTGATCATGCGTGACGTGGCGCACGTGTCACCGCTCACCGCCCCCGGCGCGTCGTCCGCTCCACGCGCCGGAGGGGCGGACGACGCACCAGGGGCGGCGCTCGGACGACGTCCCGGCGGACGGCGAGCAGGGTGCCGAGCAGGGTGCCGAGCAGCGCGCAGGCCAGCAGCAGCCCGCCCTGCCACGCGCTGAGCAGGTCGGCCTGGTCGAACGTGGTCGTGGCCCAGGTGGCGGAGGAACCCGCGCAGCCACTGGATGCCCTCGGGGTCCAGGCCGTTGGCCGGCTCGTCGAGGACCAGCACCGACGGGTCGCCCAGCAGCGCGGTCGCCAGCCGCAGCCGCTGGCGCATGCCCAGCGAGTAGCCGCCGGCGCGACGCCTGCCGGCCGGGCCCAGACCCACCCGGGCGAGCACCTCGTCGGCCCGGCTCGCCGGCAGACCGGCGGCACGGGCGTAGACGCGCAGGTGGTCCCGGCTGCTGCGGGCGGGGTGGAAGGCGGTCCCGAGCACCGCGCCGACCTGGCGCATCGGCTCGGGCAGCGCGTCGTGGGGGACGCCGTTGGACGTCGTCCCCCACTGGTCGGGGTCGATGAGCCCGAGGGCCATCCGGAGGGTGGTGGTCTTGCCCGCCCCGTCGGGGCCGAGGAAGCCGGTCACCTGGCCGGGCTCGACGGTGAGCTCGGGTCGTCGACCGCCCGTACCCGGCCGGAGGTCCTGGTGAGGCCGTGAACGTCGACCCGGACAGGGTCGACCACGCCCGCTCTGGCCCTGCTGACTCCGCCCCTGCTGATGTCGTCCTCCTCGCGTCGCACCGGCCGGTCCGGCGGCGCGGCCATCCTGGCGCAGCCGGGCACGCCCCGGGGCGGTCTGGATCACCGCATCGGGGACGCCCCGGAACTCCGCGTCGGAGATCCGTGCCACCCGGCTCCACGGCGTCGGATAGGTTCGACCGCCGTGAGCGCCGTTCCGCGGACCGACCGCTGACCGAGCCCGGGTCCGGCCCGCCCCCTGGTGGCACCGACCCCCGCGAGGCCCTCGAGCAGCTCCTGCTGGGCGGGCCGCGCCGGTACACCCGCGGTGAGGTCTCCGCGCTGGCCGGGATGCCGCCCGAGCGCACCCAGCGGCTGTGGCGGGCGCTGGGCTTCGCCGACGTCGCCGACGACGACCCGGCGTTCACCGACGCCGACGTGACCGCGCTGGCCCGGCTGTCGGCGCTGATCGACTCCGGCTTCGTCGGTGCCGGCGCGGAGGCCTCGGTCGCCCGCGCGATGGGCCAGGCGCTGTCCCGGCTGGCCGACTGGCAGACCGACATGCTCGCCGGGCAGCTGGCCGCCGCCGACGGTGCGGACGTGGGCGCCGACGTCGTCGCGGCGACCGAGGACCTGCTGCCGCTGATGGCCGAGCTGCAGGACTACGTCTGGCGCCGGCACCTGACCGCCAACGCCGGCCGGCTGTTCGCCATCGGCCCCGGCGCGGTCGACCGGCGCGAGCTCGCCGTCGGCTTCGCCGACCTGGTGGGCTACACCTCCCGCTCCCGCGGCATGGGCGGGCGCGAACTGGGCACCATGGTCGAGGACTTCGAGGGCCTGGCCGCCGACCTCGTCGCCCGGCACCGCGGCCGGGTGGTCAAGGCCGTGGGCGACGCCGTGCTCTACACCTGCACCGACCCGGTGGACGCCGTGGAGATCGCGCTGCGGCTGCCCCACGAGTGGGCCGCTCCCGACCGGCCGCCGCTGCGCGTCGGTGCGGCCTTCGGCCCGGTGCTCACCCGGCTCGGCGACGTCTACTCGCCGGTGGTGAACCTGGCCAGCCGGCTGACCTCGCTCGCCCACCCCGCCACCGTGCTGGTCGACGAGGAGCTGGCCCGCCGGCTGCGCGGGGTGCCCGCCTACCGGGTGCGCCCGCTGCGCCGGGTGTCGGTGCGCGGCTACGACCACCTGCAGCCCTGGCTGGTCCGCCGCCGGACCAGCGGGGACGACGCCGCTCCCGGTGTGGCCGCCCTGGAGTCCCTGCTCGACGAGATCGCCGACGACGTGCTCGACGGCGAGGGCTCCCCGGGCTGACCCGGGGGAACCCGTTCGCGGCGCGGCCGGGCCGGTCGGCACGATGGGCGGGTGTCCGCCACGTTGCTCGCCCGCTCCCTCGCCGCCGGTCACGGCGCCCGGGTCCTGTTCGCCGACCTCGACCTGGTGGTCGCACCCGGCGACGTCGTCGGCCTGGTCGGGGTCAACGGGGCCGGGAAGTCGACCTTGCTGAAGACGCTGGCCGGGGTGCTGCCCGCCGAGGCCGGTGAGATCGTGCTCAGCCCACCGTCGGCGACCGTCGGCTACCTGCCGCAGGAGCACGAGCGGCTGCCGGGGGAGACGGTGCTCGACGCCCTGGCCCGGCGCACCGGGGTCGCCGAGGCCCAGCGGGTGATGGACGACGCCCTCGAGGGGCTGACCGCCGGCGCGGACGGCGCGGACGACGCCTACGCCGACGCCCTGGAGCGCTGGCTGGCCCTGGGCGGCGCCGACCTGGCCGAGCGGTCGGGCGAGGTGGTCGCCGAGGTCGCCCCGGGGGTGGCGCTGGACGCGTCGATGACCGGGCTGTCCGGCGGGCAGGCCGCGCGGGTGGGGCTGGCCTCGCTGCTGCTGTCCCGTCACGACGTCCTGCTGCTCGACGAGCCCACCAACGACCTGGACCTGGCCGGGCTGGAGCAGCTGGAGCGCTTCGTCACCCGGCTGCGCACCGGCGTGGTGCTGGTCAGCCACGACCGCGAGTTCCTGGCCCGCACCGTCACCCGGGTCGTCGAGCTGGACCTGGCCCAGCAGCTGGTGCGGGTGCACGACGGCGGCTACGAGGCCTACCTGGTGGAGCGGGAGGTCGCCCGGCGGCACGCCCGCGAGGAGTTCGATGAGTTCGCCGACACCAAGACCTCGCTGGAGGCGCGCGGGCAGATGCAGCGCAACTGGATGGCCAAGGGCGTCCGCGACTCGATCAAGAAGTCCAAGGACGGCGACAAGCACATCAAGGCCGCCAACCGGGCCAGCTCGGAGAAGCAGGCGGCCAAGGCCAAGCAGACCGAGCGGCGGATCGAGCGGCTGGAGGTGGTCGAGGAGCCGCGCAAGGAGTGGGAGCTGCGAATGGAGATCGCCCCCGCCCCGCGGTCGGGCACGGTCGTGGCCACGCTCAACGGCGCCGTCGTCCGGCGCGGGTCGTTCACCCTCGGCCCGCTGGACCTGCAGGTCGCCTGGGGCGACCGGGTGGCGATCACCGGGGCCAACGGCAGCGGCAAGTCCACCCTGCTGGGCGCGCTGCTCGGCCGCGTCCCGCTGGCGGGGGGGACGGCGACGCTGGGCTCCGGCGTCCGGCTGGGCGAGGTCGACCAGGTGCGCGGGCTCTTCCTCGGCGACGAGCCGCTGGCCTCGGCGTTCGGCGCCGAGGTACCCGACCTGCCCGACGCCGAGGTGCGCACGCTGCTGGCGAAGTTCGGGCTGCGCGCCGACCACGTGCTGCGCCCGGCCGGCACGCTGTCGCCGGGGGAGCGGACCCGGGCGGCGCTGGCGCTGCTGCAGGCCCGCGGGGTGAACGTGCTGGTGCTCGACGAGCCGACCAACCACCTGGACCTGGCGGCGATCGAGCAGCTGGAGCAGGCGCTGGCCGACTACCCGGGCACCCTGCTGCTGGTGACCCACGACCGGCGGATGCTCACCGCGGTGCACACCACCCGGCGGTTCGCCGTGGCCGACGGGCGGGTGACCGAGGTCTGAGCCGACGCGCCGGAGACGACTCCGCCCGCTCGGCCCGGAGGCCGAACGGGCGGGGAGTCGCGGTACGAGCGCGGGGCTGGTGTGCCCCCGGCAGGATTCGAACCTGCGCCCCTGCCTCCGGAGGGCAGTGCTCTATCCCCTGAGCTACGGGGGCTCGTACGTGCTGCGGTGCTGCTGCGCTCCGCTCTCGCTCGGCGCCGGTGGGACGTTACCAGCCGCCGGTCGAGGCCCGGTCAGGGGCTCCGGCCCGGGGCGGGCGGTGGGTGCTCAGGGCGCCGGCAGCGGGGTGCCGCCGCGGGCCCGCAGCATCTGCTCCATCGTCGTGGTCTCCGCGGTCTGGCTCTGCGCGATCGAGCGGGCCAGGCTGGCGACCGCGGGCTCGGACGCGTGCTCCGCGCCGTACTCGGCCATCTCCAGCCCGCCCTGGTGGTGCCGGGTCATCAGCTGCAGGAACAGCACGTCGAAGGCCGGCCCGGACAGCTCGCGCAGCTGGGCCAGCTCGGTCTCGGTGGCCATGCCGGGCATCACCGCCCCCTCGGCCGCCGCGGCCGGGTCGACGCCGTGCATGCCGGCCATGGAGTGCCCCGACATCGCGCCGTCGTCCATCCAGCCCATCACCTCGCTGCTGGTGGCCGGCAGGCCCCACAGCGCCAGCCACCCCTGCATCCGCCCGGCCTGGTTGGTCTGCGTGGCGGAGATGTCGAAGGCCAGCCGGCGCACCTCGTCGTCGGAGCTGCGGGTGAGCGCCAGGTTGGCCATCTCGACGGCCTGCAGGTGGTGCCGGGACATGTCGCGGGAGAACCCCGCGTCGACCGAGTCGGCCGAGGGGGTGTCGCTCCGCCCGATGCCGGCGGCCACCGCCAGCCCGCCGCCGGCCACCAGCAGGCCGACGGCGATGACCGCGACGAGCACGGCGGTCAGCACCCGCGGCCGGCGGGGTGGGGGAGCGGTGGGCTGGGCGGTGGGCTCGGTCATCGGGTGCCTCTCACGAGTGACCGCGGCGCGGTGCCGCGGCCGGGGTGCGGCGGGGCCGGGTGCGCCGTGGTCAGGGTGCGCCGTTCTCAGGGTGCCGGGGTCTCGCTGACCGGCGCGTCACTGGGCACGGTCATGGACGAGTCGGTGGCGCCCACGCGGGTCTGGTCGCCGACGACCAGGGGGTCGGTGATGAAGGCGGGGTTCTCGCAGCTGGCACCGGGCTCGGGGTAGAAGTCGGCGTTGAACACCATGAAGTCGGCGAACTGCTCGACCCGCTCGTCGCTGGCGGAGTCGACGAAGACCTGGTGGTTCCACGACTGCAGGCTGATCGGCGAGGTCAGCCCGGCGTAGGGGGACAGCATCATGCCCGACCGGCCGTCGACCAGGTCCTCGAGCGTGCCGAGGTCGCCCTCGGCGATCGTGTCCGGGTTGTAGGTGATCCACACGGCGCCGTGCTCGAGGCTGTGGACGGCGTTCTCGTGCCGGATGTCGACGTCGTAGACCGTGCCGGTGCAGTCCGCCCACTCGTTGTCGTGCGGGCCGCCGACCGGGGGTGACTCGGTGTAGGTGACCGGCGTGGTCACGTGCTGCGCGCCGGCGTACTCGAAGGTCGCGAGGCCGGCGATCTGGCTGGCCTCGGTCACCTCGCCGGCGTTGGACCGGTTGACGCTGACGACGGCGTAACCGAGGACGGCGACGGCGAACACCGCGACCGCGATCGCGGCGGCGATCAGGCCCCAGGGCTTCTGCGGGGTGACCACGTTCGCCGGCGGCCGGGTGCGGCCCTTGCCTCCGGGAGCGCGCCCGCCGGACGAGCCGGCCCGGGTGGCGCCACCGTTCTGGGGCTTGGGGTCCTTGGCCACTACCGCTCCTGACTGCTCTGCGAGGGGGTGCACCGCGTCGGGGTGCACTGCGTCCCGGGGAGGCGCAGGTCCTCCGCCGTCCGCCGGACAGCGGTCCCGTCCGGCGGCAGCGAGTGTAGGTCGCCACCCTGTGGGGAACGGTTGCCTGCCGGTGTCGGCGTGCTCACCCTGTGGGACGCGCAGCAGGCTGGTCAGAAGGGGGATGCCCTCCTCCGTACGATCGAGCGGTGACACCCGAGCAGCTCAGCGACGTCGTCCGGTCCGCAGTCGCGGCGGCCGTGGAGCGCGGCACGCTCGCGGTCGCCGTCCCCGACGCGGTCGTGATCGACCGCCCGAAGAACCCCGAGCACGGCGACTACGCCACCAACATCGCCATGCGGCTGGCCAAGCCGGCCGGCCGGCCGCCCCGCGAGGTCGCCGAGGCGGTGGCCGTCGAGCTGCGTGCGGCCCCGGGCATCGCCGCGGTCGACATCGCCGGGCCGGGCTTCCTCAACATCAGCCTGGCCAAGGACGCCCTCGGCCGGGTCGCGGTGAACGCGGTGACGGCGGGGGAGGCCTACGGGCGCACCGACGTCCTGGCCGGGCAGCGGCTGAACCTGGAGTTCGTCTCGGCCAACCCGACCGGCCCGGTGCACATCGGCGGCACCCGGTGGGCCGCCGTCGGCGACGCGCTGGGCCGGCTGCTCACCGCCAGCGGTGCGGAGGTCACCCGGGAGTACTACCTCAACGACGCCGGGGCGCAGATCGACCGGTTCGCCCGCAGCCTGCAGGCCGCGGCGCTGGACCGGCCGGTGCCCGAGGAGGGGTACGCCGGGGAGTACATCGGCGAGATCGCCGCCCAGGTCCTCACTGCCGAGCCGGGGTTGCTCCAGCGGTCCGAGGAGGAGCAGGTCCCGGTGTTCCGGGCCCGGGGCGTCGAGCTGATGGTCGCCGAGATCCGCAGCTCACTGGCTGCGCTGGGCGTCGAGTACGACGTCTTCTTCTCCGAGCTGAGCCTGTACGCCTCCGGTGCCGTGGAGAAGGCCGTGGCCCGGCTGCGCGACCAGGGGCACGTCTACGAGGCCGACGGCGCGGTGTGGCTGCGGACGACGACCTTCGGCGACGACAAGGACCGGGTGCTGGTCAAGGCCGACGGCGAGACGACCTACTTCGCCTCCGACTGCGCCTACTACCTGGACAAGCGCGAGCGCGGCTTCGATCGTGTCGTGATCATGCTCGGTGCCGACCACTCCGGGTACGTCGGGCGGTACAAGGCGCTGGTGGCCGCCACCGGTGACGACCCGAAGGTCAACCTGGAGATCCTCATCGGCCAGCTGGTCAACCTGCTCCGCAACGGCGAGCCGGTGCGGATGAGCAAGCGGGCCGGCACCGTCGTGCTGTTGGAGGACCTGGTCGACGCCGTCGGTGTCGACGCCGCCCGCTACGCGCTCGCCCGGGCCTCGGTCGACCAGCAGATCGACCTGGACATCGAGGTCTGGACCAGGAGGACCAACGACAACCCGGTCTTCTACGTCCAGTACGCCCACGCCCGGATCGCCTCGCTGCTGCGTGGCGCCGCCGACCTCGGGCTGCCGCTGGGCGAGGGTGCCGACGTCGACACCGCGCTGCTGGAGACCCAGCGGGAGAGCGACCTGCTGCGCGCGATCGCAGAGTTCCCGCAGGTGGTGTCCTCGGCCGCCGAGCTGCGCGCCCCGCACCGGGTCGCCCGGTACCTCGAGGAGCTGGCCGGCACCTACCACCGGTTCTACGACGCCTGCCGGGTGCTGCCGCGCGGCGACGAGGAGGCCACGCCGCTGACCACCGCCCGGTTGTGGCTGTGCGCGGCGACCGCGACCGTGCTGGCCAACGGCCTGACCGTGCTGGGCGTCTCCGCCCCGGAGCGCATGTGACCGCCCCCCAGGGGCAGAAGTGGCCACTTCTGCCCTCCAGCAGTCGAGAGGACCGACCGTGAGGGCGCACCCCGCGGGTCCGCTGCACGCCGGCATCTCCCCGCCGCCGGCCGCCGGGCCGGCGCCCGAGGACCTCGGCGCGCTCGACCCCACCGTGTGGCCGCGCTCGGCCCGCCGGGTCGACGGCGAGCTGCACCTGGCCGGCCGCGCGGTGACCGACCTGGCCCGGGCGCACGGCACCCCGCTGTTCGTCCTCGACGAGGCCGACTTCCGCAGCCGGGCCGCGGACTTCGCCGACGCCTTCGCCGGTGCCGACGTGCACTACGCGTCCAAGGCGTTCCTGTGCGGGCAGGTGGCCCGCTGGGTCGCCGAGGACGGTCTGCACCTGGACGCCTGCAGCGGCAACGAGCTGGCCCTCGCGCTGGCCGCCGGCTTCCCGGCGGAGCGGATCGCGCTGCACGGCAACAACAAGTCGCTGGTCGAGCTGCAGCTGGCGGTCGACTCGGGGATCGGCCACGTGGTGCTGGACTCCTTCGACGAGATCGACCGGCTGGCCCCGATCGCCGCGGCCCGCGTCGCGACCGGGGGAGCGCCGGTGCCGGTGCTGATCCGCGCCACGGTCGGCATCGAGGCGCACACGCACGAGTTCATCGCCACCGCGCACGAGGACCAGAAGTTCGGCTTCTCGCTGGCCACCGGTGACGCGCTCACCGCCGCGGTGCGGGTGATCCGCGAGCCGGCGCTGCGGCTGGCCGGGCTGCACAGCCACATCGGCTCGCAGATCTTCGACACCGCCGGGTTCGAGGCCGCCGCGCACCGCGTCGTCGGCCTGATGGGCCAGGTCCACCAGGCGACCGGCGAGGTGCTCGGCGAGCTCAACCTCGGCGGCGGCTTCGGCATCGCCTACCTGTCCGACGACGACCCGGTGAGCGCTGCCGACGTCGCGGCGAAGCTGCGCTCGGTGGTCGCCGCCGAGTGCGCCGCGCTGGGGCTGCCGGTGCCGCGGCTGGCCGTCGAGCCGGGCCGGGCCATCGCCGGGCCGGGCACGGTCACCCTCTACGAGATCGGCACCATCAAGCCCGTGCGGCTCGGCGGGGGAGGCGGCGCGCCGGGCGCCCCGCTGGTGCGCAACTACGTGTCCGTCGACGGCGGGATGAGCGACAACATCCGCACCGCCCTCTACGACGCCAGCTACACCTGCGTGCTGGCCAACCGCAGCTCCGACGCACCGCCGGCGCTGTGCCGCGTGGTGGGGAAGCACTGCGAGAGCGGCGACGTGCTGGTCCGCGACCTGTGGCTGCCCAGCGACGTCCAGCCCGGTGACCTGCTCGCGGTCGCCGCCACCGGGGCCTACTGCTGGTCGATGGCCAGCAACTACAACTACCTGCTCAAGCCCCCGGTGGTCGCCGTGCGCGACGGTGCGGCCACCGAGATCGTGCGCCGGCAGACCCTGTCCGACGTGTTCGCCCTGGACGCCGTCCTCGCCGGCGTCCCCGCCCCCAGCCCGGCGATCGACCAGCCGGCGCCCGAGCACCCGGTCGGAGCCACCTCGTGAGCGAGCCCCTGAAGGTCGCGCTGCTGGGCTGCGGCACCGTCGGCGGTGCGGTGCTGCGGCTGCTGTCCGAGCAGTCGCAAGACCTCGCCGCCCGCGTGGGCCGCCGGATCGAGGTCGCCGGGGTCGCCGTCCGGCGTCCCGACCGGCACCCCGACGTCCCCGCCGAGCTGCTCACCACCGACGCCCTGGGGCTGGTGACCCGCCCCGACGTCGACCTGGTGGTCGAGGTGATCGGCGGCATCGAGCCGGCCCGCTCGCTGCTGCTGGCCGCGATGGCCGCGGGCAAGTCCGTGGTCAGCGCCAACAAGACGCTGCTGGGCGACGACGGCGTCGCGCTGCACGCCGCGGCCGCCGAGGGCGGGGTCGACCTGTACTACGAGGCCGCCGTCGCCGGGGCGATCCCGCTGCTGCGCCCGCTGCGGGAGTCCCTGGCCGGTGACCAGCTGCGCCGCGTGGTGGGCATCGTCAACGGGACGACGAACTACATCCTGTCCCGGATGGCCGAGACCGGCGCCGGGTTCGGCGAGGCGTTGGCCGAGGCCACCGAGCTGGGCTACGCCGAGGCCGACCCGACCGCCGACGTCGACGGATTCGACGCCGCCGCCAAGGCCGCGATCCTGGCCTCGCTGGCCTTCCACTCCCCGGTGACCGCCGCTGACGTGTACCGCGAGGGCATCTCCGCGGTCTCGGCCACCGACGTCGCCCGGGCCGCCGAGATCGGCTGCACGGTCAAGCTGCTGGCCATCTGCGAGCGGGTCGCCGGCGCCGACGGTGCCGACGGCGCGGTGGCCGTGCGCGTGCACCCGGCGATGATCCCGACCACGCACCCGCTGGCCGCGGTCGGCGGGGCGTTCAACGCCGTCTTCGTCGAGGCCGAGGCGGCCGGTGAGCTGATGTTCTACGGCCGCGGGGCCGGCGGCGAGCCCACGGCCAGCGCCGTGCTCGGCGACCTGGTCGCGGTGGCCCGCAACCGCATCGCCGGTGCGGCCGGGCCGGGGACGACCGGCTACGCCGGGCTGAGCGTGCGCCCGATGGCCGACACCCCCACGAGGTACCACGTGAGCCTGGACGTCGCCGACGTGCCCGGTGTGCTGGCCACCGTGGCGCAGGAGTTCGCCGCGCACGGCGTCAGCATCGCCACCGTCCGCCAGGACGGGCGCGGGGACGCCGCCACGCTGGTGATCGTCACCCACCGCGCGCCCGATGCGGCGCTGGCCACCACGGTGGAGAAGCTGCGGGGGATGCCCGCGGTCCGCGGCGTCACCAGCGTCCTACGAGTCGAGGGGCTGTCATGACCGGCACGACGATGCGCGGAGCGGCCTCGCCGTTCTGGCCGGGGCTGATCGAGGCCTACCGGGACCGGCTGCCGGTGAGCCCGTCGACGCCGGTGGTGACCCTGCAGGAGGGCGCCACCCCGCTGGTGCCGGCACCCGAGCTGTCCCGTCGCACCGGCTGCGAGGTGTTCCTCAAGGTCGAGGGCGCCAACCCGACCGGGTCCTTCAAGGACCGCGGCATGACGATGGCGATCACCAAGGCCCTCGAGGAGGGCGCCAAGGCCGTCATCTGCGCCTCCACCGGCAACACCAGCGCGAGCGCTGCGGCCTACGCCGCCCGCGCCGGGCTGACCTGCGCCGTGCTGGTGCCCACGGGCAAGATCGCCACCGGCAAGCTGGCCCAGGCGCTGGTGCACGGGGCCACGCTGCTGCAGGTCGAGGGCAACTTCGACGACTGCCTCGCACTCGCCAGCAAGCTCGCCATCGACTACCCGGTCAGCCTGGTCAACAGCGTCAACCAGTACCGCATCGAGGGCCAGAAGACCGCCGCGTTCGAGATCGTCGACGTCCTCGGTGACGCCCCCGACGTGCACTGCCTGCCGGTCGGCAACGCCGGCAACATCACCGCCTACTGGCAGGGCTACCGCGAGTACTGCACCACCTCGGAGGCCCCCGGCCCCGCCACCCGCACGCCGAGGATGTGGGGCTTCCAGGCCGCCGGTGCCGCGCCGATCGTCACCGGCCGGGTGGTCGAGCGCCCGGAGACGATCGCCACCGCCATCCGGATCGGCAACCCGGCGTCGTGGACCAAGGCGCTCGCCGCCCGCGACGACTCCGGCGGCCGGATCGACGCCGTCACCGACCGGGCGATCCTGGCCGCCTACCGGCTGCTCGCCCGCAGCGAGGCCGTCTTCGTCGAGCCGGCCTCGGCCGCGTCGGTGGCCGGGCTGCTGCAGGTCGCCGAGGCCGGCGGCCTGGAGCCGGGCCAGCGGGTGGTCTGCACGGTCACCGGCAACGGGCTCAAGGACACCGAGTGGGCCATCGCCGGCGCGCCCGCGCCGGTCACCATCCCGGTCGACGCCGCTGCCGCGGCCGCCCAGCTCGGGCTCTGAGCACCCCGGTGGGCAACGGGGTCGGGGGAGTCCGCATCCGGGTGCCGGCCACGAGCGCGAACCTCGGGCCGGCCTTCGACTGCGCCGGGCTGGCGCTCACCTGCTGGGACTTCGTCGACGTCGCGGTCACCGACGGCGGCCTGGTCGTCGAGGTCACCGGCGAGGGCGCCGGTGAGCTGCCCACCGACGGGTCCCACCTGGTCGTGCAGGCGTTCCGCGCGGCCTGCGCCGAGCTGGGCTGGACGCCGTCCGGGCTGCGGCTCGCCGCGCGCAACGGGATCCCGCAGGGCCGGGGGATGGGCTCGTCGGCCGCCGCGGTCACCGCCGGCGTGCTGGCCGCCTGGGCGCTGTGCCCCGACGTGGCCGCCGTCGACGACGCGGCCGTGCTGCGGCTGTGCTCGGAGCTGGAGGGCCACCCGGACAACGTCGCGCCCTGCCTGCTGGGCGGGGCGACCCTGTCCTGGACGACGCCGGCCGGCGCGCGGGCGGCACGGCTGGCCGTCGACCCGCGGATCACCCCCGTGCTGTTCGTCCCGGGGACGACGCTGTCGACCCACCTGGCCCGCGGTCTGCTGCCGGCCACGGTCCCGCACGCCGACGCCGCCCACGCCGCCGGCCGGTCGGCGTTGCTGGTGCACGCGCTCACCCGCGACCCGGCGCTGCTCCTCGACGCCACCGAGGACCGGCTGCACCAGGCCCAGCGCGCCGCGGCGATGCCCGGCAGCGCCGCCCTGCTGGCCCGGCTGCGCGCCGACGGTTTCGCCGCGGTGGTCTCCGGCGCGGGGCCGTGCGTGCTCGCCCTGGCCGTGCTGGGGCCCGACGAGCACCCGGGCGACCCGGCATCGGCGGCCGCGGTGCGCGAGCTGGCCGGCGCCGTCCCCGAGGGGTGGGCCTGCCTGCCGTTGCGCGTCGACCACGACGGCGCGGTCGTCACCCCGCTGGGGCGTGATCACGGTGCGGTATCGTCTGGGTCGCCTGGAACACACCGGTGACGGATTGTGTTGTGGGCGATGTCGGCCTGTGTCTAGGCTGACGACGTAGCCGCCTCCGGGCGTGCCTCGAGCGGGGCTCGGCCGCGATCCGTCGCCGGCGACCTCCCCGCACTCCACAGACCCGTGCACTCCCCGCCGACGCGGACGTCCACACCAGGGCTCTCGCCTCAGGGAGCGGGTCACCTCCTGCGCTGGTAGGCGCAGGTCACCGCAGGGAAGGACCTGTACGTGAGCGAGACCACCGACGTCCTCGACGGCGCCCCGTCCGACGAGGCAGCTGCCGGCAACGGAGCGGCTTCCCGTTCCCGCCGCCGCGGCACCGGCCTGGCCGGGATGCTGCTGCCCGAGCTGCAGCGCCTGGCCGGCGAGCTGGGCATCCCCGGCACCGGCAAGATGCGCAAGAGCGACCTCGTCGCCGCCATCTCCGAGCGGCAGGTGGGCGGGTCCGGCGGCAACGGCTCCGCCGCCCCCGCCGCCGCTGCCCCGGCGCCCCGCGCCGACGACATCCCGGGCGACACCACGCCGCCCGCCACCCTCCCGTCCGCCGAGACCGCGCCCGCCCCCACCGGCGGCGTCGCGGCCTCGGCCGCTCCGCTCGAGGCGCCGATCAGCGGCGGCGCCAACGGGGGCCCGATCACCGGCACCCCCGGGCAGACCACGGACGACAGTGCGGTCGTTGACACCGCCGACAGCGCCCCCACCGGCCGTCGCCGCCGGGGCGCGAGCCGTCCGGGCGGTGCTCCCACCGCGGACGCCGCCGAGACCGCGGCCGAGCCGGCCGCCGCCGACAGCGTTCCGGTGCAGGCCGGCGGCCGCGACGCGCAGGTCCCGCAGGCCGAGGCCCGCACCGAGGAGGAGCGCCCGCCGCGCAACCGCCGCGAGCGCGCCGCGCGTGACGGTGGCGACCGTCCGGCTCGTGACGACCGTCCGGCTCGTGACGACCGTCCGGCTCGTGACGGTGCTGACCGCGAGGAGCGGGGTGGCCGTGACGACCGCAACCGCGATGACCGCAACCGTGACGGCGCAGCCCGTGACGGTGCCGGCCGGGACGGCGAGGAGCGCGGCGGCCGCAACCGCAACCGCAACGCCAACGACGGCGGCCGCGACGGCCGTGAGGGTGCCCGCGACGGCCGGGAGGGGGCCCGCACCGACGCCCGCCCCGAGCGCACCGACGCCCCCCGCGCCGACCGGGACGCCCGCCCCGACGAGGACGACGACGACTTCGACGGCCGGGGCCGCCGGGGCCGCCGGTACCGCGACCGCAACCGCAGGGGCGGCACCGCCCCCGGTGGCCGCGAGCGGTTCGACTCCGGCGAGCCCACCGTCAGCGACGACGACGTCCTGCTGCCGGTCGCCGGGATCCTGGACGTGCTGGACAGCTACGCCTTCGTCCGCACCTCCGGCTACCTCACCGGCCCGAACGACGTCTACGTCTCCCTGGCCCAGGTGCGCCGCTACGGCCTGCGCCGCGGTGACGCGATCACCGGTGCGGTCCGCCAGCCCCGCGAGGGCGAGAAGAAGGACAAGTACAACGCGCTCGTCCGGCTCGAGTCGGTCAACGGCCTGGACCCCGAGCAGGCCAAGGACCGGCCGGAGTTCACCAAGCTGACCCCGCTCTACCCGCAGGACCGCCTGCGGCTGGAGACCGAGTCGCACCTGATGACGACCCGGATCATGGACCTGGTCATGCCGATCGGGAAGGGCCAGCGCGCCCTGATCGTGAGCCCGCCCAAGGCCGGCAAGACCATGGTGCTGCAGTCGATCGCCAACGCCATCGCGGTCAACAACCCCGAGGTCCACCTGATGGTCGTCCTCGTCGACGAGCGGCCCGAAGAGGTCACCGACATGCAGCGCTCGGTGAAGGGCGAGGTCATCGCCTCGACCTTCGACCGGCCGCCGGCCGACCACACCACGGTCGCCGAGCTGTCGATCGAGCGGGCCAAGCGCCTGGTCGAGATGGGCCACGACGTCGTCGTCCTGCTGGACTCGATCACCCGGCTGGGCCGCGCGTACAACCTGGCGGCCCCCGCCAGCGGGCGCATCCTCTCCGGTGGTGTCGACTCCACCGCGCTCTACCCGCCGAAGCGCTTCCTCGGTGCCGCCCGCAACATCGAGAACGGCGGCTCGCTGACGATCATCGCCTCGGCGCTGGTCGAGACCGGGTCGACGATGGACACGGTCATCTTCGAGGAGTTCAAGGGCACCGGGAACGCCGAGCTCAAGCTCGACCGGCGGCTGGCCGACAAGCGGGTCTTCCCCGCCGTCGACGTGAACGCCTCCAGCACCCGCAAGGAGGAGATCCTCCTCTCCCCGGACGAGCTGGCGATCGTGATCAAGCTGCGCCGGGTGCTGTCGGCCCTGGAGCCCCAGCAGGCGCTGGAGCTGCTGCTCGACCGCATGCGCAAGACCCGCAACAACATCGAGTTCCTCATGCAGGTCCAGAAGACGACGCTGGGCCTGGGCGAGAAAGAGTAAGGACCCCGTCCTCCCCACCCCGAGCAAGCTCGGGGTGGGACCCGGGACGAGGCCGATGGGCCGTACACTGGCCCATCGAGCCTTCGTCGCGTGGGTCGGCCAGACCCCGGCGGCGTGCGAGACACCAGACCACGAGACCAGAGAGAGGGTGCACCGGCATGAAGGCCGACATCCACCCGGACTACCACGTCACCCAGGTGACCTGCGGTTGCGGCAACACGTTCACCACCAAGAGCACGGCGGCCGGCGGCACCATGACCGTCGAGACCTGCTCGGCCTGCCACCCGTTCTACACGGGCAAGCAGCGCATCCTGGACACCGGTGGCCGCGTCGCCCGCTTCGAGAAGCGGTTCGGCAAGCGGAACGCCGGCGCCAGCGCCGACGCCGAGAAGTAGCACCCCCGACGGCGCCTGCGCCGCTCTCCCCGGAGGGCGGCGCAGGCGCCGTCGTCATGTCCCCAGCACATCCGGCGCCGGGTCCTGAGCGCCGCACACCCCGAGGAGCCCCGTGAGCAGTCCCGAGTCCGGCAGCGACCGGCTCGCCGGCCTGCTCGCCGAGCACCGTGAGCTCGAGGCCGAGCTCGCCGACCCGGCCGTGCACGCCGACGCCGCCCGCGCCCGCCGGCTGGGCCGCCGCTACGCCGCCCTCGCCCCGGTGGTCGAGACCGCCCGCGCGCTCGACGCCGCCGGCGACGACCTCGGTGCGGCCCGCGAGTTCGCCGCCGACGACCCCTCCTTCGTCGCCGAGGCCGAGCAGCTCGAGGCGACGGTCACCGGGCTGAGCGCGCGGCTGACCGAGCTGCTGCTGCCCAAGGACCCCGACGACGAGAAGGACGTCATCCTCGAGATCAAGGCGGGGGAGGGCGGCGCGGAGTCCGCGCTGTTCGTCGGGGACCTGCTGCGGATGTACCTGCGCTACGCCGAGCGTCGCGGCTGGTCGACCGAGGTGCTCGAGGCGGTCCCGGCCGAGCTGGGCGGCTACAAGGACGTCGCGGTGGCCATCAAGTCCCGCACCGACGAGGGCATCGTCAGCCGGCTGAAGTTCGAGGCCGGGGTGCACCGGGTCCAGCGCGTGCCGGTGACGGAGTCCCAGGGCCGCATCCACACCTCGGCTGTCGGCGTCCTGGTGCTGCCCGAGGCCGAGGACGTCGACGTCTCGGTCGACCCGGGCGACCTGCGCATCGACGTCTTCCGCTCGTCGGGCCCGGGCGGGCAGAGCGTGAACACCACCGACTCCGCCGTGCGGATCACCCACCTGCCCAGCGGCATCGTGGTCAGCTCGCAGAACGAGAAGAGCCAGCTGCAGAACCGCGAGTCCGCACTGCGGGTGCTGCGCTCCCGGCTGCTGGCCGCCGCCCGCGAGGAGGCCGAGGCCACCGCCTCCGACCAGCGCCGCAGCCAGGTGCGCACGGTCGACCGCAGCGAGCGGGTGCGCACCTACAACTACCCGGAGAACCGGATCTCCGACCACCGGGTGGGCTTCAAGGCGCACAACCTCGACGCCGTCCTCGACGGGGAGCTCGACCCGGTGCTGGACGCGCTCACCACTGCGCACACCGCCGAGCTGCTGGCGGTCGGCTCCTGACCGCCCAGCAGCTGGTCCGCGAGGCGGTGGTCCGGCTGGCCGAGGCCGGCGTCGAGTCCCCGCGGGTCGACGCCGAGCTGCTGCTGGCCGCCGCGCTCGGGGTCTCCCGCACCGCGCTGCTGACCGCGGGCGACGTCGACGACGACGCCGCCGCCCGGTTCGCCGCGCTGCTCGAGCAGCGGGCCGACCGGGTGCCGCTGCAGCACCTGACCGGGACGGCGCCCTTCCGCCACCTCGAGCTGTCCGTCGGCCCCGGTGTCTTCGTCCCGCGGCCGGAGACCGAGCTGGTCGCCGGGTGGGTGCTGGAGCGGATCGCCGGGCTGGCCGCGCCCACCGTCGTCGACCTGGGCACCGGCTCCGGCGCGATCGCCCTGGCCGTGGCCCACGAGCACCCCGGCGTCCGGGTGCTCGCCGTGGAGCGCGATCCCGGGGCCATCGGGTGGACCCGGCACAACGCCGCCGCCCGCGTCGCGGCCGGTGACACCCCGGTCGAGGTGCTGGCCGGGGACATGACCGACCCGGGCCTGCTGACCGCGCTCGACGGCGCCGTCGACGTCGTCGTGTCCAACCCGCCCTACGTCCCCGACGACGCCCGGCTGCCCCGCGAGGTCGTCGACCACGACCCGCCGCTGGCGCTGTGGGGCGGCCCCGACGGGCTGGACGTCGTCCGCGGCCTGCTCGACACCGCCGTCCGGCTGCTCCGGCCGGGGGGCTGGCTGGGCATCGAGCACGCCGACCTGCAGGGCAGCGCGCTGCCGGCGCTGGTACGCGCGCACGGCCGGTGGACCGACGTCGTCGACCACCCCGACCTGGCTGGCCGGCCGCGCTACACGACCGCTCAGCTGGCCGGCCGTCCGCGCGGGGAATAGTTGTCGGTGGCGCTGCATACGCTGCGCCCATGGCCGACTCCGACGATGACGGGCAGGCGACGCTCGAGCTGTTGTCGAGCCTGTGGGAAGACCCCTGGGCCTGGAAGCATCGATTGGTCTACCGGGTGTCGCTGTCGACCGTCACTCACGCCCGGGTGGAAAGTCATTATCAGGTGGTTCTTCCTCCCGCGTTGACCTTGGCTGCTGGAATGAGTGACCAGGCAGAAGGTCGAGTTCTCTTGCCGCTGAGCTGGCGCCCGAAGGAACTGCTGCTCAACGTGCAGGCAACCTCCAGTGCTGACAAGCCGGTGCACCTCCTGACCCGCAACGAGATCGCTGAGCTCCACGCTGATCAGCTGGTCGAACGGATGGCCGCTTCGGCGCCGGTGGATGCTCCGACATGGGATCGACGTGCTGCATCACTGGAGGCTGTCGCGCGGACGATGCCCCGGCGAGCCCGCACTCTCACGTCGGCAGGGGGAGGGCTGCGTTCGCCCGTAGCCATCGCCGCGTACGTCGAGGAGGCAGTCGGCTTCGATGTCCCCCCTGAGGTGGTCGAGGGGTGGATGACCCGACTCCGAACGGGCGAGCAACAGCTGTGGGCGGCACACCCGCTGGGCGACCCTGATGACAACGTGGCGTGCAACTTCGTGCTCGCGCTGCCTGAGCTGCGCGACAACTCGTCCCTGAGAGAGCTCGAGACGGCTGTCTCGGACTATGTCGATCTCATGGAGACCGCCATTCGGCTCGGTGATCCCTCGCTCCGTGATCTCGTCCGAATCGGCGTCGAGTGGCCGTTGATCGTCGACACGACGCTGGGGCCGGGGACTCCGACCACACTGACGTTCACCGAGGACCGCCCGCTCCCTCCGACTGACCTGCGCACGGAGGCCTTGGAAGTTCCTGTACCGACCGGCGATGCGGCGAGTCTTCACGTCGAGACACAGTTGCTGGACAGCTCCGTGCTGCTCGAGAACGTCAAGATGGTCGATGTCGACGGGCATGAGTTCCCCTTGGCGGAAGACGTCAGGGCCACGATGGATCGGCATGCCGTCTACCTCTCGGCCCCGACCCGGCCATCGCGTGGACGGTTACAGGTGACGGTGCGGCTCGCGGGGGAGGTCGCGACGTCGAATCGCGTCGTCACATGGCTGACCGTGGCCGCACTCGTCGTCGCACTGCTCGGGACGAACGACGCTCAGCTCTTCAGCATGCTGGTCATACCCGTCACTCTGGCCGTGTCGGTGATCCAGGTGCGGGAGCGGACGTCACTGGTTCGAGCGCTGACCGGGTCCACCCGTTCGTGGTTGGTCGGCACGGCGTTGGCGCTCTGGGGCGTCGTCGTGGCCCGGATGCTCGTACAGTCACCTGACGGGCAAGGGTTGATCGGACTGCTCAGCTAGCACGCTCGGGAAGGAGTGTTATGGCAACGAACTCAGCTTCGAGCCGAAGCCAGGCGCAGCCCGCGAGTTCGCGGGTCAAGTCGTTGAACCCCAGGACGGGTCAGTGGAGCACGCGGAGTTCAACCGCGGGCCGGCCGACACAGGCCACGGAACAGCCCGGTCCCTACCGAGGAGTCCGCAAGGAGAAGTAGCGGAAACGCTGCATGTCCAGCAGTGTCGACTCTGGCAGCCCTACCCACTGCACGGGCGCAGCGCAGGTGGGGGAGACTCCCCAGCCGTGGCAGACCTCTACGACTGCAGCGACCCCGACCAGCGCGAGGCGGGGCTGACCGCTGCCGCCCTGGCGCTGTCCCGCGGCGACCTGGTGCTGACCCCGACCGACACCGTCTACGGGGTGGCGGCCGACGCGTTCACCCCGGCGGCGGTCGGCAAGCTGCTGGCAGCGAAGAACCGTGGGCGCAACATGCCGGTGCCCGTGCTGATCGGCGAGGCGTCCACGCTGGTCGGGCTGGTGACCACCGTCCCCCCGGCGGCGACCACGCTGGCCGAGGCGTTCTGGCCCGGTGGGCTCACCCTGGTCGTGGAGCACGCCCCCACGCTGGCCTGGGACCTCGGTGACGCGGAGGGCACGGTCGCCGTCCGGTTGCCCGCCGACGACATCACCCGGGACCTGCTGCGGCGCACCGGTCCGCTCGCGGTGTCCAGCGCCAACCGATCCGGCCGGCCGGCGGCCACGACCGCCGCCGAGGCCGTCTACCAGCTCGGCGACCGGGCGGCGGTGGTGCTCGACGGTGGCCCGCGGACGAACTCGGCGGCCAGCACCATCGTCGACTGCACCACCCCGATCCCGCGGGTGCTCCGCCTGGGCGCCATCGACCTGGCGGCCCTGCGCGCGGTCGTCCCCGGGATCACGGACTAGCCGGGACCCTGGTGGGCCGAGAGGCCCGGAGATCAGGCGACCACGGCTCGACCCGACCTCGCGAGGTGACCACGGAGTCGTGAGGTGACCACGGAGTCGTCCGGAGGACGACTGTGCGAGGGCGGCGCGGGCCCGGAGGGTCCCGCCGTCATCGCACGGAGCGGCTCGACGGGAGCCGGGGACGGCACGTGGCCGCGGTGCGGTCCGGAGGGCCGCGATGTCAGAGCGATACCGTGGTGTGACAGCCGCGTGCGCCCGCCCGAGGGTGCGCGCGGGCACCGCACCGAGCAGCAGGAGTGCACCCGCGATGAGCACCCCCGCCCCGACCCCGTACTGGGGTCCTGACTTCGACGCCCTGGCCGCCTTCGACCCGGAGATCTCCAGCGTGGTCGTCGACGAGCTGGACCGGCTCCGCAGCGGACTGCAGCTGATCGCCAGCGAGAACTTCACCAGCCCCGCGGTGCTCGCCGCGCTGGGCAGCACGCTGTCGAACAAGTACGCCGAGGGCTACCCCGGCCGCCGGTACTACGGCGGCTGCGAGGTCGTCGACCGCGCCGAGTCCCTGGGCATCGAGCGGGCCAAGGAGCTCTTCGGCGCCGAGCACGCCAACCTGCAGCCGCACTCCGGCGCCAGTGCCAACCTGGCCGCCTACGGCGCCTTCCTGGAGCCGGGCGACACCCTGCTGGGCATGGCGCTGCCGCACGGTGGGCACCTGACCCACGGCACCAAGGTCTCCTTCTCCGGCAAGTGGTTCAACGCCGTCCAGTACGGGGTCGACCCGACGACCGAGCACATCGACTACGACCAGGTCCGCGACCTCGCCCGCGAGCACCGGCCGAAGCTGATCATCGCCGGCGGTTCGGCGATCCCGCGGCTGATCGACTTCGCCGCCTTCCGGGAGATCGCCGACGAGGTCGGTGCGATCTTCATGGTCGACGCAGCGCACTTCATCGGTCTGGTCGCCGGCGGGGCGATCCCCTCGCCGGTGCCCTACGCAGACGTCGTCACCTTCACCACCCACAAGGTGCTGCGCGGCCCGCGCGGCGGGGCGATCGTCTGCAAGGCCGAGCACGCCCAGGCCATCGACAAGTCGGCCTTCCCGATGATGCAGGGTGGCCCGCTCATGCACGCCATCGCCGCCAAGGCGGTGAACCTCAAGGAGTGCCTGACCCCTGCGTACCAGGCCTACACCCGCCAGGTCGTCGCCAATGCCCAGGCGCTCACCGCCGGCCTGGCCGCCGAGGGTCTGCGCCCGGTCGCCGGGGGCACCGACACCCACCTGGCGCTGCTGGACCTGCGCGAGGTCACCGACACCGCTGGTGACCTGGTCACCGGCAAGGTCGCCGAGGCCCGCTGCGATGCCGCCGGCATCGTGCTGAACAAGAACGCGATCCCCTTCGACCCGCAGCCGGCGTCGGTCGCCTCCGGCATCCGGGTCGGCAGCCCCTCGGTCACCACCCAGGGCATGGTCGAGGCCGACATGGCCGCGATCGCCCAGCTCATCGGCACCGCGATCCGGGACGCCGACGGCTCCCGCACCGCCGAGGTCGCCGCCGGCGTCGAGAAGCTGGTCAGCGCCCATCCGGCCTACCCCGAGCCCACCCGGGCCGTCTGACCCCATGCGCGAGTACGCCGTCGTCCTCCTGTCCGCCGCCCTGGTCACCTTCCTGGCCACACCGGTGGTGCGGGTGGCGGCGGTCCGGTTCCGGGTGATGGCCGCGGTGCGCGATCGCGACGTGCACGTCATCCCGACCCCGCGGGGTGGGGGAGTGGCCATGTACCTCGGGGTCGCCGCGGGGGTGCTGGTCGCCGCCCAGCTGCCCTCACTGCAGCGCAGCTTCGAGTTCAGCAGCCAGACGATCGCCGTCCTGGTCGCCGGCGGGCTGATCTGCCTGCTCGGCGTCCTGGACGACCGGTTCGGCCTCGACGCGCTGACCAAGCTGACCGGGCAGATCGCCTCCGCGGGGGTGATGGTGCTGCTGGGCGTGCAGCTGGCGTACCTGTTCCTGCCGGTCGCCGACATCGGCACCCTGTCGCTGGGGCCGGACGTCGGGGTGCCGGCCACCATCGCGTTGACCGTGCTCACGGTCAACGCGCTGAACTTCATCGACGGGCTGGACGGGCTCGCCGCCGGGGTCTCCGCGATCGCGGCGCTGGCCTTCTTCGCCTACAGCTACCACCTGGGGCTGGTCGGCTACGACGACGTGGCCAGCGCCCCGGCCCTGATCACCGCGGTGCTCGCCGGGGCGTGCCTGGGCTTCCTGCCGCACAACTTCAGCCCGGCCCGGATCTTCATGGGCGACTCGGGGTCGATGCTGGTCGGCCTGATGCTGTCCGCCGCGGCCGTCTCGGCCACCGGGCAGACCGACTCCCAGACACTCAGCTCGGCCGCCGGGCTGCTGCCGCTGATGCTGCCGCTGCTCGTGCCGGTGGCCGTCCTCTTCATACCCGTCACCGACCTGGTGATGGCCGTCGTCCGGCGCACCCGGCGCGGCCAGTCGCCGTTCCGGCCGGACAAGATGCACCTGCACCACCGGCTGCTGTCGATCGGCCACTCGCACCGGCGGGCCGTGCTGATCATCTACTTCTGGGCCGCCCTGCTCAGCTTCGGCGCCGTGGCGCTGTCGATCACCGGCGGCACCGTCGAGGTGCTGGTCGTGATCGGTGCGCTGCTGGTGGTGGGTGTGGTCGTCGTGCTCAGCCCGCGGGCCCGGCGGGCGGCGATCGCCGCCCGCCAGGCCGAGCTGGCCGCGCTCAAGGAGCGCAGCCGGGCCGCCCACCCGGCCAGCCGCACGGTGCGCGGTGAGACCCCCGGACCGGTGGGCTTCCCGCCCACGGGCTCCTCCACGACGGCGACGGTGCCCCGGTGAGCGCCGCGCCGGCACGGGGTGCCAGCCCGTGGAGCCTGTCGTTCCTGCGGGCCGGGCTGCTGGCCAGCACGCCGGCCGCGGTGCTCGCCGCAGTGGTGGTCGGCCTGGTCACGGGCTGGGCGGCCGCGGTCAGCGTGCTGCTCGGGGCCGGCGTCGTCGGGCTGTTCTTCTGCCTCTCGGGAGCGGTCATCGCCTGGGCCGGGCGGCTGGGCGACGCCTTCACGCTGCCGGCGGCGCTGGGCACCTTCGTCATCAAGGTCGCCGTCATCGGCGCGGTGTTCGAGTCGCTGCCCGAGGACGGCTGGCTGGACCTGCGGGTGCTCGGCTGGACGGTGATCGCCGGAGCGCTCTTCTGGAGCGTCGTGCAGAGCCGGTGGGTGTGGACCCGGCAGCTCTATTACGTCACGCCGCCAGCGCCGCGCCCGACGCGCCCGGCGGACAACGTCCCCGGCACTCCACCGCCCCGCACGGGTGACCCGGAGAACCGCCCGGCCCGCGGCTGATAGTGTCCCGAGCGATGGCCGAGGACACTCCCGCTCGCGGGGGAACCCGACCGCGACCCGAGACCCCTGACGAGCACCACCACAGTGGTGCTGATGTCGGCTGGGGGATCACCGGCACCATGTTGTCGGGGATCATCGTCTGGGGTGGCGCCGGGTTGGCGCTGGACCACTGGCTGGGAACGCGCTTCCTGGTCCTGGTCGGGCTCCTGCTCGGCCTCGGCGTGGCGATCTACATCATCGTCATGAAGTACGCCCCGCCCGTGCCACCGGCCGGTCGGGGGACAGGACACAACAGCCCGGGTGGCCGACCGAGTCAGCCCAGGACGCAGAAGGGACAACGGTGACCTCCAGCGCCCTCGCGCTCGTCAACGTGCTCGCCGCCGAGAGCGGCGAAGGGGACAGTGGCTTCCAGTCGCCGACGATCGAAGAGTTCTACCCCGACTCGATCGCGTCGTTCTCGCTCCTCGGCGTGGACTTCGAGATCACCCGCATCACGATCATCATGTGGATCGCCACGCTGGTGATCGGCGCCCTGCTCGTCGCAGCGGTCCGCAAGTCCGCGATCGTGCCGGGCAAGATGCAGTGGCTCGCCGAGAGCGGGTACTCGGTGGTCCGCGACGGTATCGCGCGTGACGTGATCGGCCCGAAGGGCCTCCCGTTCGCGCCCTTCCTCGCCTCGCTGTTCTTCTTCATCCTGGCGAACAACGCGATGAGCATCATCCCGTTCGCGCAGATCTCACCGAACTCGAAGTTCGCCGTACCGCTGGTCCTCGCGGTGATCTGCTGGGTGATCTACAACTACATCGGCATCCGCGAGCAAGGTGCGGCCAAGTACTTCAAGGACGCCGCCATCCCGCCGGGTGTGCCGAAGGCCGCGCTGATCCTGGTCACGCCGATCGAGCTGCTCCAGGTCTTCGTGATCCGACCGTTCACCCTGGCCGTCCGGCTCTTCGCGAACATGTTCGCCGGCCACATGCTGCTGGTGGTGTTCTCCCTCGGCGCGGTGTACCTGCTCCAGGTCGGCAACTTCTCGGTGATCTTCGCGCCGCTCTCATTCCTCATGGCCTTGGTCATGACCTTCTTCGAGCTGCTGGTCATCGTGCTGCAGGCATATGTCTTCACCGTCCTGATGGCCACCTACCTCAACGGTGCCGTCGAGCCTGCACACTGATCGACCGCACCACCCCACAGCTGCACCACCCTGCACCACCCTGCACCACCCCGCCAGCCGCCCGGGACGACCCCGGGCGACCGACACAGGAGGAACACCCCGCAATGGACGTTCTGGCAGAACTGACCGGCTCCATCGGCTCGGTCGGCTACGGCCTCGCAGCGATCGGCCCCGGCATCGGTGTCGGTGTCGTGTGGGCGGCTTACATCCAGGCCACCGCCCGTCAGCCCGAGTCGGCTGGCCTCACCCGCACCTACGCGTTTCTCGGTGCCGCCCTCTCCGAGGCGCTGGCGCTGATCGGCCTGGTCGTTCCGTTCATCTTCGGGCAGTGACGTCCCTCCTCCCAGGGGCGTACCCAGCTGACGTAGGGACGTGCAGAGCATGAACATCCTGGCCGCGGAAGAAGCACACAACCCGCTGCTGCCACCCGTCGGCGAGATCGTCATCGGGCTCATCACCTTCGGCATCCTGCTGCTCGTGCTGGTCAAGTTCGTCTTCCCGCAGATGGAGAAGACGTTCGTGGCCCGGCGCGAGGCGATCGAGGGCGGCATCGAGCGTGCCGAGGCCATGCAGGCCGAGGCCAAGGCCGCGCTGGAGCAGTACCGGGCGCAGCTCGCCGAGGCCCAAGCCGAGGCGGCGAAGATCCGCGATGACGCGCGCGCCGAGGGGCAGCAGATCATCGAGGAGCTGCGCGCCCAGGCGCAGGCCGAGTCGGCCCGCATCGTCGCCCGCGGCGAGGAGCAGCTCACCGCGTCCCGGCAGCAGGTCCTCAACGAGCTGCGTGGCCAGATCGGCACGCTCGCGGTCGGCCTGGCCGGCAAGGTTGTCGGGGAGTCCCTCGCCGACGATGCGCGGCGCAGCGGGACCGTCGACCGCTTCCTCGACGACCTCGACGGCATGTCGGCGACCACCGGCACCCCGGCGACCGCAGGAGCGCCGGCGACCACCGGTACCGCCGACGGTCGTGGCGGCAGCACGGCGTACGTCCCGCAGGACGCCCGCTGATGCACGCCTCCAGCCGGGCCGCGATGGAGGAGTCGCGCGCCAGTCTCTCCGAGCACACCGCCGGCGCACGCAGCCGGACCCGCGGTGACGCCCTGCTGACGCTGGCCGACGAGCTCTACGCCGTGGCGCACGTGCTCGACGGCCAGCCCTCGCTCCGCCGGGCCCTGTCGGACGCCTCCGTGCGTCCGGAGGACCGGGCGGGCCTGGCCCGTCGTCTGCTGTCGGCCCAGGTCGGTACCGACACCCTCGCGGTGGTCGAGACCGTCGCACGGCAGCGCTGGTCGCGGCCGCTGGACCTGGTCGAGGCCACCGAGACCCTCGCGATCGAGGCGGCGCTCGACGCCGCCGACGCCCGTGGGGAGCTCGACAGCGTGGAGGACGAGCTCTTCCGCTTCTCCCGCATCGTGGCCGCCGATGCCGACCTCTCCCGGATCCTCGGGAACCGGTCCGCGCCGCGCGAGGGCAAGACCGCCCTGCTCGACCGGCTGCTGACCGGCAAGGTCAGCCCGGTCACCGAGCGGCTGGTCCGGAACTCCCTGACCAGCTCGCACGTCCACAACGCGGAGAACGAGATCGAGCGGTTGTCCACGGCGGCAGCTCGCCGGCGGGGCCAGTCGGTCGCCCACGTGGTCAGCGCGGTCCCGCTGACGGCCGCGCAGGAACAGCGGCTCACCGCCACCCTCGGGCGGCTGTACGGGAGGACGATGGGCCTGCAGGTCCAGGTCGACCCGGACGTCCTCGGTGGTCTGGTGATCCGCGTCGACGACGAGGTCATCGACGGCAGCATCGCGCACCGCCTGGACGAGGCCGGGCGCCGCCTGGCCGGCTGACCGACCGCCCCACGCGGGCCGGCACCGCCGACCGCGCGCCCCACCGCACCACACAGACACCAGCAGAAGAGGACGCGAAGCCATGGCCGAGCTGACGATCTCCGCGGACGAGATCCGCAGTGCGATCCAGAACTACGTCTCCGACTACACCCCGGACGTCTCCCGGGAAGAGGTCGGGGTCGTCACCGAGGCCGGCGACGGCATCGCCCGGGTCGAGGGCCTGCCCTCGGTCATGACCAACGAGCTCCTCGAGTTCGAGGGCGGCGTGCGCGGTCTGGCGCTGAACCTCGACGTGCGCGAGGTCGGCGTCGTGATCCTGGGCGACTTCGCCGGCATCGAGGAGGGCCAGACGGTCCGCCGGACCGGCGAGGTCCTCTCCGTGGCCGTCGGCGACGGGTACCTCGGCCGGGTCGTCGACCCGCTCGGCAACCCGATCGACGGCGCCGGCCCGATCGCGACCACCGCGCGTCGCGCCCTCGAGCTGCAGGCCCCCACCGTCGTGCAGCGCCAGTCGGTGCACGAGCCGATGCAGACCGGGATCAAGGCCATCGACGCCATGACCCCGATCGGCCGCGGCCAGCGCCAGCTGATCATCGGTGACCGCCAGACCGGCAAGTCGGCGATCGCGCTGGACACGATCATCAACCAGAAGCAGGCCTGGGCGACCGGCGACCCGTCGCAGCAGGTGCGTTGCATCTACGTCGCCGTGGGCCAGAAGGGCTCCACCATCGCCGCCACGCGTGCGGCGCTGGAGGATGCGGGCGCGATGGAGTACACGACCATCGTCGCCGCCCCGGCGTCCGAGCCGGCCGGCTTCAAGTACATCGCCCCCTACACCGGCTCGGCCATCGGCCAGCACTGGATGTACGAGGGCAAGCACGTCCTGATCGTGTTCGACGACCTGTCCAAGCAGGCCGAGGCCTACCGCGCCGTCTCCCTGCTGCTCCGCCGCCCGCCGGGCCGCGAGGCCTACCCCGGCGACGTGTTCTACCTGCACTCCCGCCTGCTGGAGCGCTGCGCGAAGCTCAACGACGAGCTGGGCGCCGGCTCGATGACCGGTCTGCCGCTCATCGAGACCAAGGGCAACGACGTGTCGGCCTACATCCCGACCAACGTCATCTCGATCACCGACGGGCAGATCTTCCTCGAGACCGGTCTGTTCAACTCCGGTGTCCGCCCGGCGATCAACGTCGGTGTCTCGGTGTCCCGGGTGGGCGGTTCGGCGCAGATCAAGGCGATGAAGTCCGTCGCCGGTCGGCTGCGGCTGGACCTGGCCCAGTTCCGCGAGCTCGAGGCCTTCGCCTCGTTCTCCTCGGACCTGGACGCCTCCAGCCGGGCCACCCTGGACCGCGGTCAGCGGCTCGTCGAGCTGCTGAAGCAGGGCCAGTACTCGCCCTTCCCGGTCGAGCGCGAGGTCGTCTCGCTGTGGCTGGGCACCACCGGCAAGCTGGACATGGTCCCGATCCCGGACGTGCGCCGCTTCGAGTCGGAGTTCCAGGAGTTCATCTCCCGGGGCGACAACACGATCTTCGACGACATCCGCAACTCCAAGCAGCTGTCCGCCGACACGGTGAGCAGCCTGGAGCGGGCCGTCGAGACCTTCTACGGCCGGTTCAGCACGTCCGAGGGCGAGCGGCTCCAGGGCCACGAGGACGCCGGCGTCCAGGCCATGGCCGCCGGTGACCGTGGCCAGGAGACCGTCCAGGTCAAGCGGAGCAACTGACGTGGCCGGTTCACTCCGCGCGCTGCGACGCCGCATCCGCTCCACCCAGTCGACGAAGAAGATCTTCTCGGCCCAGGAGCTGATCGCCGGCGCCCGCATCGTGCGCGCCCAGAACCGGGTGGAGGCCTCGAAGCCCTACGCCCGGGAGATCACCCGCGTGCTGTCGGCTCTCGCCGGGTCGGCCAGCCTGGACCACCCGCTGCTCACCGAGCGCTCCGGCGCCCGGCGGGTGGCGGTCCTGGTGATCACCTCCGACCGCGGGTTCGCCGGCTCGTACAACGTCAACGTGCTGCGCCGCACCGAGGAGCTCCTCGGCCTGCTGCGCAGCGAGGGCAAGGAGCCGGTGCTCTACGTCGTCGGCCGCAAGGGCGAGACGTACTACCGGTTCCGTGACCGGGCGATCGTCGACTCCTGGACCGGCTTCTCCGAGCAGCCGGGCTACGAGAACGCCCAGGAGGTCGGCCGCGCCCTCATCGACGCCTTCACCGCTGGTGAGGACGACGACGAGACCGGCGCCGGTGCCGACGGCATCGAGGGCGTCGACGAGCTGCACATCGTCTACACCGAGTTCCGCTCGCTGCTGTCCCAGGTCCCCGTGGCCAAGCGGATGGCGCCGCTGGTGGTCGAGGAGGTCGACGAGTTCCGCGACGAGGCACCCGCCGCCGGGCAGGACGGGAACGGGCGGAGCAGCGACGTCCCGACGTCCTACGAGTTCGAGCCGTCGGCCGAGGCGCTGCTGGACGCGCTGCTGCCGAAGTACATCACCACCCGCATCTACGCGGCCCTGCTCGAGGCAGCGGCCTCGGAGTCGGCGTCGCGTCGCCGGGCGATGAAGTCGGCCTCGGACAACGCCGAGGAGCTGGCGAAGAACCTCGCCCGGCAGGCCAACCAGGCGCGCCAGGCGGAGATCACCCAGGAGATCAGCGAGATCGTCGGCGGCGCCGACGCGCTGGTGACCGCGGGCTCGGACAACTGAGCACCCGCACGAGCACTGCCCCGGTCGCGGCGGCACCCGCCGCGACCGGGGACACTGAAGACAGAGATCGACAGCGGGACCCACACAGCCCGAGGGCAGGAGAGCAGCACAGATGACCGTCACCGAGGATCGTCCGAGCACCCAGGGGACCACCGGCGCCGGCCGGGTCGTCCGGGTCACCGGGCCGGTCGTCGACGTCGAGTTCCCCCGCGACGCGATGCCCGACCTGTTCAACGCGCTGAAGGTCGACGTCACCCTGGCCGACCTGGGCAAGACGCTGACCCTCGAGGTCGCCCAGCACCTGGGTGACAACGTGGTCCGCACCATCTCGATGGCCCCCACCGACGGCCTGGTCCGCGGTGCCCAGGTCCGGGACACCGGCTCGGCCATCTCCGTCCCGGTCGGCGAGGCCGTCACCGGCCACGTGTTCAACGCGCTCGGCGAGTGCCTGGACACCCCCGGCTACGGCGAGGACGCTCCGCACTGGACGATCCACCGCCATGCGCCGAAGTTCGACCAGCTCGAGGGCCGCACCGAGCTGCTCGAGACCGGCATCAAGGTCATCGACCTGCTGACCCCCTACGTCAAGGGCGGCAAGATCGGCCTGTTCGGCGGGGCCGGCGTCGGCAAGACCGTGCTCATCCAGGAGATGATCCGCCGCGTCGCCCAGGAGTTCGGTGGCGTGTCGGTGTTCGCCGGTGTCGGCGAGCGCACCCGTGAGGGCAACGACCTCATCACCGAGATGACCGAGTCCGGGGTCATCAACTCCACCGCGCTGGTCTTCGGTCAGATGGACGAGCCGCCGGGCACGCGGCTGCGCGTGGCCCTGTCGGCGCTGACGATGGCGGAGTACTTCCGCGACGAGATCCAGCAGGACGTGCTGCTGTTCATCGACAACATCTTCCGGTTCACGCAGGCCGGTTCCGAGGTCTCCACGCTGCTGGGCCGCATGCCGTCGGCCGTGGGCTACCAGCCGACCCTCGCCGACGAGATGGGCGAGCTGCAGGAGCGGATCACCTCGACCCGAGGCCGGTCCATCACCTCGCTGCAGGCGATCTACGTGCCCGCCGACGACATCACCGACCCCGCACCCCACACCACCTTCGCCCACCTCGACGCGACGACGGTGCTCTCCCGGCCGATCTCGGAGAAGGGCATCTACCCGGCCGTCGACCCGCTGGACTCCACCAGCCGGATCCTCGACGCGCAGTACGTCGGGCAGGAGCACTACGACACCGCCCGCGAGGTGCAGCGGATCCTGCAGCGCTACCAGGAGCTGCAGGACATCATCGCCATCCTCGGCATCGACGAGCTCGGCGAGGAGGACAAGGTCACGGTCAACCGTGCCCGGCGCATCGAGCGCTTCCTCTCGCAGAACATGTTCGTGGCCGAGGCGTTCACCGGGCAGCCCGGTTCCTACGTGCCGCTCAGCGAGACGCTGCAGGCCTTCAAGGCCGTCGCGGCCGGCGAGTACGACCACGTCCCGGAGCAGGCGTTCTTCATGTGCGGTGGCCTCGAGGACCTCGAAGCCAACTACGCCAAGCTGAAGAAGAGCTGATCGAGAGCCCGTCCACACCTGGACGGGTCGCGCAACGGCCGGGTCCCCGCTGGGGGCCCGGCCGTTGCCGTTCGCAGCGCGACCACGCCTGCCACGCGGTCGCCGGACGGGGAATCGGGGCGGCGCCCCATCCGATGGGGTGGTGGGGGGTGGCCCGCTCCTCAACCGATCGGGCACAGCGGCCGATGATGGGGAGGGCGCGTCCGAGCAGCGGACGTCGAGGCCGGGGAGCAGGACGTGCACAGCAGAAGGACCTTCCTGCCCCCCGGCCCCCGCAGGCGCGTGGCGGGACCCTGCAGGCAGGCCGGGGACCGGGCCTTCCCGGCCGCCCTGCCGGCGGACGCGCTGCAGTGGAGCTGGCCGCCCTACGCGCCGATGCAGACCGACCTCGAGTCCTTCGACACCGAGGACTGGGCGCCGCCGTCGGTGGTGTGGCACCCGCAGCTGCGCGTCGGGCGCTGGACCGTGCTCTACCGCCGCAGCGTGAGCTGAGCGGCCCGTCGTCCCACCCGTCCGCAGGCGACCGCCGCCCTGGACGTCCCGGCCGTCCTGGTGCTGCCCGGATGGTCGGGCCGCACCCTGATCGGGTTGTGGCGCAGTGCCCCGCGGCACGCCGCTACAGTGGACCCAGACCCGTCGCCGGCTCCATCCGGACCGGCGACCCGCACCGCCGCCCTGACGGGCCGGCCGGTGGACCCGGAGGAGAGACGTGGCGACCCTGCAGGTCGAGCTCGTGGCCGTCGAGAAGGTGATCTGGTCCGGTGAGGCCAGCATGGTGATCGCCCGTACGACCGAGGGTGAGCTCGGCGTCCTGCCCGGCCATGCCCCGCTGCTCGGCGAGCTCGCCCCCGGCGGCGTCGTGCGGATCCGCCCCGAGTCCGGTGAGGACCTGGTCGTCGCCGCCCACGGTGGCTTCCTCTCGGTGACCGAGCGCGGGGTGTCGATCCTCGCCGAGACCGCGGAGATCTCCGCCGACATCGACGTGGAGCGCGCCCGCGAGGCCCTTCGCCGCGCCGAGGCCGCCGGTGACGACCCGGAGGCGCTGGCCGCCGCCCGGCGCGCCGAGTCCCGGTTGCGCGCCGCCGGCCAGGACGCCTGACCCGCACCCGCCCGACCACCCCCGCCCCCGCAGCGCCCGACAGCCGGCCCCGGTGACCACCGCCGTGCTGGTCGTCCTCGCCGTCCTGGTGGTTGCGCTCGTCGCCGCCTTCCTGCTGCGGCGCCGGTTCCTGCTGTCCGGGCTGGGCGCGGTCACCATGTGGCTGCGTGCTCCCGGGGCGCCGCGCTGGGCGGTCGGTGTCGCCTGGTACTCCGGCAACGACCTGCTCTGGTACCGCGCGCTGTCGCTATCGGTGCGGCCCAACCGCCGGATGTGCCGGTCGCAGTTCCAGGTCGACGCCCGGCGCCGTCCCACGGCCGCCGACCTCTCCCTGCCGCACGAGACGGTCATCCTCACCTGCCGCACCGGCGCCGGTCCGCAGGAGCTGGCGATGGACTCCTCGACGGTGACCGGCTTCCTGTCCTGGATCGAGTCCGCCCCGCCCGTCGACCGCTGACGGCCCGCCATGGCCCCGGCCAGGCTGCAGGGGCCCGCCGCGAGCCCGCGAGCGGTGGACGCCGGCGAGGTCCTCCTAGCCGCGGTGCGCGCCCGGCTCCCACAGGACGTCGCCGTCCGGGTTGGCCGCGCGGGCGAGGATGAACAGCAGGTCCGACAGCCGGTTGAGGTAGCGCGCGGCCTCGGTGCTGGTGCGCTCGGCGTCGACGGCCAGCAGGGCCCAGACGCTGCGCTCGGCCCGGCGGGCGACCGTGCGCGCGGCGTGCAGCAGCGCGGCCAGGGGGGTGCCGCCGGGCAGCACGAACGACGTCAGCGCCGGCAGCTGCTCGTTCGCGGCATCGCAGGCCGCCTCCAACCGCTCGGTGTAGGCGGCGGTGATCCGCAGCGGCGGGTGCGCCGGCGACGGCTGGACGGGCGTGGACAGGTCGGCGCCGAGGTCGAAGAGGTCGTTCTGGATGCTCAGCAGCAGCTCGGCGACCTCGGGGACGGGGCTGCCCAGCGCGAGCGCGACGCCGATCGAGCTGTTGGTCTCGTCGACGTCGGCGTAGGCCACCAGCCGCGGGTCGGTCTTGGGCACCCGGCTCATGTCGCCCAGGTGCGTCTGCCCGGCATCACCGGTGCGCGTGTAGATGCGGGTCAGCCGGACGGTCATGTGCCGAGCGTAGCCAGCGGACCCTGCTGCCCCGGCCCCGTCCCGGGCGTGCAGGGGGAGGTGGAGGACGGGGTCCTCCACCTCGCGGTGGGCCCCTGCCGCAGGGCCGTAGGCTGGGCAGGTGGAGTGCTTCGAGGTGACCGGTGGGGCGTCCCTGCGCGGTCGGGTCCGGGTCACCGGGGCCAAGAACAGTGCGCTGAAGCTCATGGCGGCGGCGCTGCTGGCCCCGGGGCGGACGACGCTGGACGAGGTGCCCGACATCCTCGACGTCTCGATCATGAGCGAGGTGCTGCGCCGGCTCGGCTGCGGGGTGAGCTTCGAGCGCTACCCGCTGGAGCCCGGCAGCAGCCCGAGCGGCGGCGGGCGGGTGCTGATCGACGTCCCGGAGCAACCCTCCAGCGAGACCGACTACGACCTGGTGCGCCGGATGCGGGCCTCGATCAGCGTGCTGGGCCCGCTGGTCGCCCGGCTGGGCACCGCCAAGGTCGCCCTGCCCGGCGGTGACGCCATCGGCTCCCGCGGGCTGGACATGCACATCGCGGGCCTGGAGCGGCTCGGCGCCACCATCGTCAGCGAGCACGGCTTCCTCGTCGCCACCGCGCCCCGGCTGATCGGTACCTCGATCTGGCTGGACTTCCCCTCGGTGGGGGCCACCGAGAACCTGGTCATGGCCGCCGTGCTGGCCGAGGGCACCACTGTCGTCGACAACGCCGCGCGCGAGCCGGAGATCGTCGACCTGTGCCGGATGCTCGTGGCGATGGGCGCCCGGATCGAGGGCGCGGGCACCTCCACGATCACCGTCGAGGGCGTGGCGGGCCTCAGCCCGGTCGCCTACTCGACCGTGCCGGACCGGATCGTGGCCGGCACGTGGGCGATCGGTGCGGTGATGACCCGTGGCGACCTGGTCATCGAGCGGGCCGTGGCCGAGCACCTGACCGTGGCGCTGGACAAGCTGGTCACCGCCGGGGCCACCGTGGAGCCCCAGGCCGCCGGCGTGCGGGTGGCGATGGCGGAGCGGCCGCGGGGCGTCGACGTCGTCACGCTGCCCTACCCGGGCTTCCCGACCGACCTGCAGCCGATGGCGGTGGCGCTGGCGGCGGTCTCCACCGGCACCGCGCTGATCACCGAGAACGTGTTCGAGGGCCGGTTCATGTTCGTCAACGAGCTGGTCCGGCTGGGCGCCGACGTGCGCATCGACGGCCACCACGCGGTCGTCCGCGGCCGCGAGCGGCTCTCCAGCGCGCCGGTGCTGGCCACCGACATCCGGGCCGGTGCCGGGCTGGTGCTGGCCGGGCTGCTGACCGACGGGGTCACCGAGGTGCAGGACGTGCACCACGTCGACCGCGGCTACCCCGACTTCCTCGAGCAGCTGCGCGGCGTGGGCGTCCAGATCGAGCGCACCCAGCGCCCCAGCTGATCTGTCGGCCCCCGCGCAGGGCCCGGTGCGAGCGGAGCGAGGGCCGGGGGGCGCGGAATCTTCCTCAGGTGCCGAAGGAGAGCGCCAGGGCGCGGGCCCGGGCGAGTTCCTCGGGGAAGACCAGGACGTCGGCGCGGTGCGCGGCGGGCTGGCGGATCGTGGACCGGATGCCGGCGTCGGACAGCACGGCGCGCAGCGCCAGCGCCGACTCCCGGCGGGTCAGGGTCGCGACCGGGGTCAGCAGCTCGTCGGCCCTGACCGGCTTGCCGGAGCCGGAGCCGAACGCCCAGCGGGTGAAGAGCGCGATCACCGCCAGGGCCAGCAGGGCGATGCCCGGGCCGACGGCGAAGTGCAGGCTCCCGGCGTCGATCGGCATGCTGACCTCCCGCTCGGTGCGGCCGACGGCCACGCCCTCGGCCGAGTGTGCCACTCGTGTGCGCACGCTGGAGCGGGGTGGATCCGCCGGGCCGACGCCGACGGATCCACGCCGCCTCAGGTCAGGCGGACGACGACGCCCTCGGTGGCGCTGCGCCGGGCGGCGTCCAGCACGGTGGCGGTCGCGACGGCGTCCCGGGCGTCGACCGGCACCAGGCCGCGACCCCGGACGGCGGCGGCGAAGGTGGGGTAGAAGGTGTCCCAGGCACCGGGCAGGGTGGGCACCACGACGGCGGTGCCGCCGCTGCGCAGCCGGCCCCACCGCTCCTCGGGCTCGGCGCCCCACGCGTCGCCCAGGCTGCTCGGGCTGTGCCCGGCGACCAGCGCGTCCTCCTGACCGTCCATCGGGCCGTCGACGACGTAGCTGCCGGTCGTGCCGGTCACCCGGAACCGCCAGCCCGGCGCCCCCTCGCTCCAGCTGCCGGCCAGCAGCGAGTGCGCGCCCGAGGTGTGGGTGAGCGCGACCAGGACGTCGTCGTCCAGGCCGCTGTCGCGCACCCGCCACTCGGCGTAGACGCTGGCGACCGGGCCGAGCAGCACCAGCGCCTGGTCGACGAGGTGGCTGCCGAAGTCCAGCAGGGTGCCGCCGCCGGAGGGGGCCGGGCCGGGCTCGGGGGTGAACCGCTCGAACCGCGACTCGAACCGGCGCACGGTGCCCAGGACGCCGTCGGTCGCCAGCGCCCGCACGGTGCGGAAGTCGGAGTCCCAGCGGCGGTTCTGGTAGGGCGCCAAGGGCAGGCCCAGCCGCTCGGCCTTGTCCACCGAGGCGCGGGCGGCTTCGGCGTCCAGCGCGAAGGGCTTGTCGCAGACCACGGCCAGGCCGAGGTCCAGGGCGCGGTCGGTCAGCTCGCTGTGCGTGTCGGCGGGCGTAGAGATCGCCACCGCCTCCGCGCCGGCCTCGACCAGCTGCTCCAGGGAGTCGAACGCGGCGGCGCCCGGGTGCTCGCGGGCCAGCAGCTCGCGGCGGTCGGCGGAGCGGGTGACCACGCCCAGCAGCGTGCACTCGGCCGCGGCGGCGATCAGCGGGGCGTGGAAGTACCGGCCGCCGAAGCCGTAGCCGACCAGGCCGAAGCGGACAGGGTCCGCGGGAGGGGTGCTCATGACCCGAGTCGATCACGAGCGGCGGGCGACGTCACGGCCGACCACGTCACCGGCGGCCCGAACCGCACCGCCACCCCGGCGGAGAACAGCACGCTGTCCGGTGCCCCGGTGCCCCGGTGACGCCGGGCAACCCGGCCGCTGCCAGCAGCGACTCGTCCACCTCGAGCAGCTCGGCCCGGTGCAGCGGCCACTCGGCGTGCTCGTCGGGCCAGTGGACCGGCCCCCGGCGACCGGACCGGTGCAGCCCCCAGCGGGCGGTGCGGAACTGCCCCAGCGGGTCGCCGCCGGGCAGCCGCTCGCCGACCTGCACCCGCACCCGGCTGTGCGCGCCGCGCGGGCCGGGCCAGCGGCGGGCGGAGGTGTAGCTGAGCACGTCGCCGTCGCGGGTGACGTCCATGCCGGCCCAGGTGCAGGGCCGCCGGGCGGTCCAGCGGGCGGCCAGCACGGACAGCAGCCGGCCGGCCTCCAGCGAGCGGAAGACCACTCCGCGCCGGCCCAGCGCGTCGACCGAGTACAGCCGCACGTTGGTCTCCGGGAACGACCCGAGCCAGGGCAGGCCCGGTGCGCCCAGGAAACCGATCCGGTGCATCCGGAACGGGATCAGCCCGACGTAGCTCGCCTCGTCGAGCAGGTCCGGGGTGGTGCCGGCCGGCAGCAGCGGCGCCACCAGCGCCGGGTCGACGGCCCGGTGCAGGAACGCCAGGTCGCGCCAGCTCTGGGTGGAGACGGTGCGCCCCGCCGGCCGCGGCGCGGTGGGGGTCGGCTGCTCGGGGTCGGCCACCGGCCCCGCCTGCTCCGCACGGTCCCCGCTCACCCGGCGAGGTCCGCGCAGCCGGTCTCGTGCGGCAGCAGCGGGCGGAACGTCAGCGACCAGCGGGTGCCGTCCGGCGTCGTCCACGGGGTCGCCGTGCTGGCACCGGAGGCGGCGTCCTGCACCGGCCCCGCCGGCACGACCAGGCAGCCGAGCCCGGCATCCAGCGGCTCGCCGGGGAGGCCGGGTCCGGCCCAGGCGACCTCCGGGGCGTCGATCGGCAGACCGCCGAGGCCGATGCGGCCCTCCGCGTACGGGTGCGCCAGCACCGCCACGGCGCTCGGCGTCCAGCTCTCCGCGGGGTCGGCCAGACCGGTCAGCTCCTCGGCCAGTGCGGCGAGCCGCTGCCGGTCCGCCCGCTGCCGGTCGCTGAGCACGGGCGACCCCAGCCCCTCCTGCAGGGCGTCCACCTCACGGACGACGGTGCCGCCGTCGGTGCGCACGGTGAACCGGGTGCTGGGCCCGTCGATCACGCCGGTCTCGCCGAGGCCGCCGTCCTCGCCGACGCCCGCGGCGAGCGCCCGGTCGACGAGGTCGGGGAGCCGGTCGGGGTCGAGCCGGGTCACCGTGAGGCCGGGCCAGGCGAACGGCGGGTGCACGGCCGCCACGGGCCCGGGGGCGAGCACCCGGCCGTCGGCGTAGACGGTCACCGAGGGCAGGCGGCCGCGGAGCTCCTCGACGCTGGTGTACCCGCCGACGAGGGCGACCTGCAGCACGACCGTGCCGGGGTCCACCGGGTCCGGGGCGGCGGCGTCCGGCGCCTCCGGCGGGGCGTCGGCCGGGCCGCTCGTGCCGGTGCCGGCGCAGGCGGCCAGCAGCAGCCCGGCGAGCAGGAGGGCCAGGGCCCGGCCGGGTCGTGCGGACGGCGCGTCGGGCTGGGCGCGGCTCATGCCGGGTAGCGTCCCACCTCGTGCGCCTGGTCATTGCCCGCTGCTCCGTGGACTACATCGGGCGGCTCACCGCCCATCTCCCGCTCGCCACCCGGCTGCTGCTGGTCAAGGCCGACGGCTCGGTGTCCATCCACGCCGACGACCGCGCCTACAAACCGCTGAACTGGATGAGCCCGCCGTGCTCGCTCAAGGAGGAGCTCACCGACGGCGCGGGCACCTGGACGGTGACCAACAAGGCCGGCGAGCAGCTGGTCATCACCATCGAGGCCGTCGAGCACGACCACCGGCACGAGCTGGGCGTCGACCCGGGCCTGCAGAAGGACGGCGTCGAAGCCGAGCTGCAGCGGCTGCTGGCCCTGCACGTGGAGACCTTCGGCGAGGGCTGGTCGCTGGTGCGCCGGGAGTACCCGACCGCCATCGGCCCGGTCGACCTGCTCTGCCGGGACGCCGCCGGCACCACCGTGGCCGTGGAGATCAAGCGCCGCGGGGAGATCGACGGCGTCGAGCAGCTGACCCGCTACCTCGAGCTGCTCAACCGCGACCCGCGGCTGGCCCCGGTCAAGGGCGTGTTCGCCGCGCAGGAGATCAAGCCGCAGGCCCGGGTGCTCGCCGCCGACCGGGGCATCGACTGCGTGACCGTCGACTACGCCGTCCTCAAGGGCACCGACGACCCCTCGGCCCGCCTGTTCTGAGCACGGCCGCCGCGACCCGTGCCCGGCCGCGCCGCCGGCCGGCTGGATCAGCACGCTGCGCACGCCGGTGATCCCGCGGGCCGCCGGTGCCCCCGCCGCCGGCCGGTGGTCCGTGAGGGCAGTGGGAGACTGCCCGGGATCACCTGCGGCGGGAGGAGGGCGCGTGGACGGAGGACCGACCGAGGTCGGCATCACCGGGCTGGCCGCCACCACCGTCGGCGGCCTCGGCGGCGCGGCCGGTCGCGGGTCCCGCGACCGGCCGCGGTAGCGCCGTGGGCCGTCGGGGCGGGAACCGGGGCGATCGCCGGGACGACCGCCGCCCGGCCGCCGGGTCCTCGCCGTCCCGCCGTCCGGTGCAGCCGATCGAGCAGGCCGGGGACGGCGACTGGGTGGTCCGCCCGCTCACCGGGTCCAGCAGCGACAAGACCTACCGCTGCCCCGGCTGCGACCAGGAGATCCGCCCGGGCGTGCCGCACGTGGTCGCCTGGCCGGCCTACGCCCGCGACTCCGACCTCGAGCCGTGGGACACCGAGTCGTCGGCGGACTGGCGCCGGCACTGGCACACCGCCTGCTGGCGCAACCGGGACCGCCGCCGCTAGCCGAAGGGCCCCGCTGCCCCCACGCCTCGCGAGCTCGGCGCGGGGCCCTGCAGCGGGGCCGTTCGTCACGCTGCTCGGGCGTAGACGACCACGTTGTCGGTGTAGCTGCGGCGGCTGCGGTCGAAGGTGCCGCCGCAGGTGATCAGCCGGAGCTCGGCGCCGGTGGTGGGGCCGTAGACCTCGGTCGTGGGGAACGCCGCCTTCGGGTAGGCGGCCACCTCGGTGACGGTGAAGGCCACCTGCCGGCCGTCGCCACGGGTCACCAGCACCTGGTCGCCGGGGGCGAGCTCCTCCAGCCGGAAGAACACCGCCGGGCCCGCCTTGTCGTCCACGTGCCCGGCCAGCACAGCAGGGCCGACGTCCCCGGGTGCCGGCCCGGCGGAGAACCAGCCGGCCTGGTCGTAGTCCGCCGGCGGCACCAGCGCCCCGCCGGCGTCCACGCCGATGCCGACCAGGTCGGTGTCGAGCCCGATCGCCGGGACGGTCACCTGCACCGGTGCGGCCACCGTGTCGGCGACCGGGCTGGTGAGCGCCACCTGCGCGGGCGGGGCCGCCGCGACCACCCCCGGGCCGGGCCCGCCGTCGGTGCCCGACACGAGGGCCACCGTGCCGGCGGCGACGGCCACCACGGCGAGCACCACCCGCAGCAGGGCCATGCTCCCGCGGGGCGGGCGCCGGTGCCGTCCCTCGTCCCGGCCCGGCCCGGCCGAGCCCCGGTCGCCCGCCCGGGCCAGGACGTCGGGCACCCGGTTCGCGCCCCGCGCCGCCCGGTCCGCCGCCTCCGGCACCGCCGTCAGGCCGCGAGGTGCCGCGGCTCGCGCCCGCGGCGGGTGAACCGGGCGTGCGCGGTGAGCAGCAGCAGCCCGGTCGCCAGACCCGCCAGCGCCAGCGGACCGGCCGGCACGCCGCCGTCCACCGCGCCGCCGCCACCGGCCTCGACGCCGCCCACCGGGACGACGCCCGGGCTGGCGGCGTCCAGCTGCGGGTTGACCGCGAGCCCGCCGCCGCTGCGGTCGAGCACCAGCACCGTGTAGACCGAGCCCGCCGCCAGGTCGACCGGCAGGTCGCTGGGGGTCCCGTTGCCCGGGGTGACGGTCAGCGTCCCGGCGCCACCGGGGACGTCGACGTAGTCGGTGCTGTCGGCGAAGGGCAGCCCGCGGGCCAGGGAGGTGCCGCTGCCCAGCGACAGGTCGACCGGTGAGCCGGTGGCCGCGGCGTTGACGACCCGGGCGCGGGACCGGCCGGCCGGGGGCAGCGTGAGGTCGTCGGGCAGCACGGCGAAGCCCAGGTCGGCGAAGTAGCCGACGCCGGCGATGGTGGTGGCGGTGCCGCCGGTGACCGTGACGGTCGTGGCCAGCACCGGCGGGCTCGACGGATCGGCGCCGGCGCCCCGCGCGCTCACCGTGTACGTGCCGGCCGGCACCGTCTGGTACGCGGAGACGTCGCCGTAGCCGACCGCGGGCAGCACCACCCCGGTGCCGGGGTCGGACACCGAGTCGATGTAGGCGTCGACCGAGGGGGTGTCCGGGGACAGGTGCATCATCCGGACCAGGCCGGTGCCGGCGCCGACGGCGGGAGCTGCCGAGGCGGCCGGGAGTCCGAGCGCGCACAGCCCCGCACAGAGCAGGGCGAGCAGGGGAACTCGGGTGAGCCGGGACATAGAGCTCCTTCGGTCACGGTGGTCGATCTGCTTCCGGTGTACCCGGGTCGTCGGCTTCCTGCACGCCGGGTTCACGGTCATCGACGCAGGGTGATCATCGCCGGGGCGCGGTGACGAGTGCGTCGGGGTCCCGGACCAGGTCGTACCCGATCAGCAGGCCACCGGGGACCTCGCTGATGCGGTCGGGCACGTAGGGCTCCCGCTGCGCGCCGAGCCAGCCGCGGAGGCGCTCGGTGGCGGCCGGGTCGGTGGCCAGCGGCGTCCCGCCGACGGCGGCGACGACCGCCTGCCGCACCGGGTCGTCGGCCGGCTCGCCGGCGACGGCGGGCAGCGCTCCGATGCCGACGCCGTACTGCGCGCCGATGCCGGCCAGCAACGTCAGCAGCCGCGGATCGACCCGGCCCTCGGTCAGCAGGCCGGCGTCGACGGCGGGGACGTCGTTGGTCGGGTTCGCCAGCAGGGCCGCGCCCAGCTGCCGGCGGGTGCCCAGCTGCTCGGGGGTCGGGGTGACCGCCCGCGGGTCGGTGACGGTCAGCCCGCCGTCCCCGCCGAACCGGGCGACCGGGGTCCCCCCGGCGGGGGGCGGGCCGGAGGTGATCTGCAGGACCGGGGCGGTGGGGCCGGTCGAGGCCGGCACCGGGACGTCGGTGCCGGCCAGCACCCGGCCGGGTGCGGCTCCGGCGTGCACCAGCTGGGCGGTGAGCGCAGGATCGGCGGTGACGACGGCGTCGTCGGGCAGCTGCCCGTCCAGCCAGTCGACCAGCTGTGCGTCGGCCGCGGCACCGAAGTCGCTGCGCGGCGTGCGCGGCAGGGCCGTCGCCGCGACCGCGCCCACCGCGACCAGGGCCACCGCCCCGGCCAGCCCGGCCGCCAGCCGCGCCCGGGGGCGTTCCAGCACCGGCCGGCCCAGGTGCGCGGCGGCGAGCGTGCCGAGGGTGGCCACCAGCAGGGCGGCCAGCGGCAGGCCGAGCAGCAGGGCGGAGACCCGGTGCGACGGCGGTGCGACGGAGAGCAGCGCGACCACGGCGAGGGCGACGCCCAGGGGCCGCCACCGGGGGAGCAGCACGGCGGCCAGCAGGCCCACGGCGAGCAGCACACCGCTGGTCACCAGCACGCCGGTGCGGTCGGCGCCCCAGCGGGACGGGTCGGCGGCCTCGGGTGCCCAGCGCTCCACCAGCACCCGCCCGCCGGTCAGCAGCAGCACGCCCGCAGCTGCTGCCGCGGCCCGCCGCGCGGGGTCGCCCCGCCCGGCGGCGGCAGCGGCCAGCCCGGCGACCAGGAACAGCAGCACGTCGGGGGCCAGCAGCACGGCCAGGACGACGGCGAGGACCGCGAGGAGCCCGACCGCCACCGGCACCCGGCCGAGGGGGGAACCGGCACCCGCCTCGTGGTCACCGGCCGGTCGCAGCCGGCTGGTCAGCAGCCACGCGGCCAGCAGCAGCCACGGCACCGCCAGGGCCGCCGGGGACGCCACGGCATGCAGGGGGACCAGCACCGGCAGCGCACCGAAGGCCAGCACCCCGACCGCGCACCCGGCGTCCGGGACACCGAGCCGGCGCGCGGTGCGCCACAGCAGGACGGCGCTGACCAGCAGGACCACCAGCAGCAGCTCCCGCTCGGCGGCGACGAGGGTCGCGGAGCGCTCGAACGCCCGGGTCACCGCGGCGTAGACGGCCCCGTGCACCGCGGCCAGGCCCTCCGGGGACAGCGGTGCGAGGTCGGCGGTGCCCCGGGAGAGCGCGAAGGCCGGGGCGGTCAGGTCGCCGTCGCCGGGCAGCGGGAGACCGCGGAGCATCCGGGCGCCGACGAGCCCGACGACCACCAGGGCGAACAGCGGCCACAGCAGGCCGATCCGCACCCGCTCCGGCCACGGCTGCCGGGCCGCCCGGTGCCGGGCGCGCCGCTGGCCCTCCGGCCGGCCGGAGGCGGACGGCGGGCCGGGGACCGGCGGGCGGCCGGCGGACCGGCCCGGCTCGACCTCCTCGGCTGGTCCGACCTGCTCGGCCGCAGCGACCGGCGCGGCGGAGGAGGGGGGCTGTGCGGCCGGTCGGGTCCGCCGCGCCCGGCGGGGAGGGACGGCGTGCGCTGCGGCGCCGGAGGCCGGAGCCGACCGGTGGCTGCCGGCCTCGCCGGTGACGGTCGGGCCGGCCTCTGCCGGTTCGGCCACGGTGGTCCTCCTCCCGCCGCTCGGTGCGGTCGCCGCGCCGACGGGCACCCCGGTCGGGGGTGCGGGCGCCGGCGTCGTGAGCCGATGGTGCCTGCTCCGTCGTCGGATGCCCAGCGCGGGAGCGTGGCCCTCCCGTCCCCGGGAACGGCAGGACCCGCCGGGCGGCGTGCCCGGCGGGTCCTGGACGAACGGCTGCGGTTCGGTCAGCCCCGGTTCGGCGCAGCCGGCCCGCCGGTGGGCGCGGGCACCGGGGGAGCGGCCGGCTGGGTCCGGCCGGCCCGGGCCGGCACCGGCGGGGCCTGCCGGGTGGCCGGGGCGCCGGCGCGCTCGGCGGTCGCCGGGCCCTGGGCGGCCTGCTGGGTCGGGTGCGCCGGGGTGGGCGTGCGGCCGGCCTGGCGGGGTGCGGCCTCGGTGGCCGGCGCGGAGGTGCCGAACGGCGACGGGACGTGGACGGCCTGGGTCCGGGCCGCGGCCGGCTGCTCCTGGGTCTGCGCCGGGGCGGCCTCGGTGGTCTCGGCCGGGGCCGCCGCGGACTCGGGCTCGGCGGCCGCAGCCGGGGCCACCTGGGTGGCCGGCTCCTGCTCGGGCGCCGGCTCGGCGGTGGTCTCCCCGGCCGCCGGGGCGTCAGCGCCGGTCGCCCGGGCAGCGGTCTCCCCGGCGGCCGGTGCCGCCTCGGCCGGCGGGACCTGCGCGGGCTCGGCGGCCTGCTGCGGTTGGTCGGCGAGGTCGGGCAGCCGGCCGAGCAGCGAGCGGACGTCGGCCAGCCGGCGGGTCACGTCGTCGCGGATCCGGCGGATCTCGACCGCGGAGGCGTCGGCGTCGGCGACGGTGCGGGCGGCGTGCGCCTCGGCGTCGGCAACGCGCTGCTGGGCGGCGGCGATGGAGGCCTGCTCGCGCTCGTCCTCCAGCCGGGCGGCCTCGGTGCGGCGGGCCCGCTGGGCGATCTCGAAGTCCTGCTCGACCTTGGAGCGCCGGGCCTGGGAGTCGGCGTCGAGCTGGGCGGCCCGCTCCCTGGCCTTGTTCACCAGGTCGTCGGCGCGCGCCTGGGCGACGGCGGAGATCTGCTCGGCGTGCTGGCGGGCCTCGAAGACCAGTCGCTCGGCCTCGGCCTGGCTGGCGGCGGACCGCTCGCCGAGGGCCCGCTCCTCGCCGGCGACCCGCTCGCGGACGGCGTCGACCTCGGCGGCCACGGCGGCCTGCAGGGCGGCGGCCTGCTCCTGGGCGGACCGGCGGATCTCCGCGGCCTCGTCCTGGGCCAGCTGGAGCATGTTGGAGATGCGCTCGCCCATGTTCTCGAACGTGGGGGCGCTGGCGCTGGCCGCGCGGCGGCGGAGCGCCTCGACCTCGCCGTGCAGGGCCTGCAGCTGGCGCGCCAGGTCGGCCGACCGGGACACGGCGGCGTCACGGTCGGCCAGCGCGACCCGCAGGTCGGCGTCCAGCCCGGCGAGCGTCTCGGCCACCTGGTCCCGGTCGTACCCCTTGCGCACCACGTCGAAGGTGGGGCTGCTCTCGTGGTAGGCGAGCTGGTCGTCGCGGGCGTCGCTCATGGCCGCCATCCTCGCAGAGATCGCGGGTCCGGGACACGGTGGTCCGGCCCTCTCCCAGCCGACTCCCAGGCGCCGGTCCACCCCCGTGGTCGCTGACCGTCCGGGGAACATCACGGTCAGTGCGCGGCGGGCTGCACCAGCTCGATCAGCACGCCGCCGGCGTCCTTCGGGTGGACGAAGTTGACCCGGCTGCCGGCGGTGCCGCGGCGGGGGGCGTCGTAGAGCAGCCGCAGGCCGCGGCCGCGCAGGACCTCGGCGGCCGCCTCGACGTCGGCCACCCGGAACGCCAGCTGCTGCAGTCCCGGGCCCGAGCGGCCGATGAACCGCGCGATCGTCGACTCGGGGGTCAGCGGGGCGAGCAGCTGGACCCGCGTCGTCCCGTCGCCGACGGCCAGCATCGCCTCGCGCACGCCCTGCTCCTCGTTGACCTCCTCGTGCACCGAGTGGACGCCGAGGGTCTGCGCGTAGAAGGCGATCGCGACGTCCAGGTCGGGCACCGCGATGCCCACGTGGTCGATCGTGGTGAACAGGTCGTCGGGGGAGGAGTCGGTCACCCGGCGCATCCTCCCGTGCCCGTCGTCCCCCGCCGGGGCCGGGGGACGGCGAGGCGGGTGGCCGGTGTCCGCCCGGCGCACACGTCGTCCACCAGCCGGAACGGGCGCTGCCGGCCGGGGTCGGGCTTCGCTACCCTGGCCGCGCCGGCGACTCCCGAGCGGTCGACCGGTGCCTGCGGAGGAGCGGTCGCCAACGGCGGCGACCGGAGCACACGGAGCCCTGATGAGCCAGCCCACCCGCCCCCGATCCGTGATCGTCGGCGGTGCCCGCACCCCGATGGGCCGCCTGCTCGGCGCGCTGAAGGACCTCTCCGCCGCCGACCTGGGCGGCATCGCCATCAAGGCCGCACTGGAGCGCGCCGGGGTGACCGGCGACCAGGTCGACTACGTGATCATGGGCCAGGTGCTGCAGGCCGGGGCCGGGCAGAACCCCGCGCGCCCGGCCGCGGTGGCCGGCGGCGTCCCGATGTCGGTGCCCTCGTTCACCTTGAACAAGGTCTGCCTGTCCGGGCTGGACGCGATCGCGCTGGCCGACCAGCTGATCCGGGCCGGGGAGTTCGACGTGGTCGTCGCCGGCGGCATGGAGTCGATGACCCGGGCGCCGCACCTGCTGACGGGCTCGCGCACCGGCACGCGCTTCGGCGACGCCACGCTGGTCGACGCGATGGCGCACGACGGGCTCACCGACACCTTCGACCAGGTCGCCATGGGTGAGCTGACCGAGGCGGCCAACAGCCGGTACGGGCTGACCCGCGAGGAGCAGGACGCCTACGCCGCCGACAGCCACCGGAAGGCGGCCCGGGCGGCCGCGGACGGCACCTTCGACGCCGAGATCACCCCGGTGCCCGTGCCGCAGCGCAGGGGCGACCCGGTCGTGGTCCGGCACGACGAGGGCATCCGCCCCGACACCACACCCGAGGGCCTGGCCCGGCTGAAGCCGGCCTTCGCCGCCGGCGGCACGATCACCGCGGCCTCGGCGTCCCAGATCTCCGACGGTGCCTGCGCGGTCGTGGTCATGTCCGCGGCCCGGGCGGCGGAGCTCGGCCGCACGGTGCTGGCCGAGATCGGCGCCCACGGCGTGGTCGCCGGCCCCGACGCCACGCTGCAGACCCAGCCCTCGCGGGCGGTGCAGCGGGCCTGCGAGCGGGAGGGCATCGACCCCGCCGACCTCGACCTCGTGGAGTTCAACGAGGCCTTCGCCGCCGTCGCCATCGTCTCCACCCGCGAGCTGGGCATCGACCCGGCGAAGGTCAACCCCAACGGCGGGGCGATCGCGCTGGGCCACCCGGTCGGGATGAGCGGTGCGCGGATCGTGCTCGACCTGGTGCTCGAGCTCGGCCGCCGGGGCGGCGGGGTCGGTGCCGCCGCGCTGTGCGGTGGCGGAGGTCAGGGCGACGCCCTGCTGCTGCACGTCCCCGCCCGGACCTGACCGGGCGGTCCGGGCCGGACGCGGGGAGGATGACCGCGTGAACGGGACCCCGGACGCTGTCGTCGTCGGAGCCGGCCCCAACGGGCTGGCCGCTGCCCTGCGGTTGGCCGCGGCCGGCCTGAGCGTGCGGGTGGTGGAACGCGGTGAACGGGCCGGCGGCGGCCTGCGCACCGAGGAGGTGACGCTGCCGGGCTACCGGCACGACATCTGCTCCACCGTGCACCCGATGGCCGCGACCGCACCGTTCTTCCGCGAGTTCGACCTGGCCAGCCGGGGCGTGAACGTCCTGCAGCCGGAGATCAACTTCGCCCACCCGCTGGACGGCGGCCGGGCCGCCCTCTCGCACCACTCGCTGGAGCAGACCGCGCAGGGCCTGGGCCGGGACGCCGACGGCTACCGGCGGCTGTTCGCCCCGCTGCTGGCCCACGCCGACGACATCACCGAGTACTTCCTGACCTCAGCCTTCCGCCGGGTGCCGCTCAAGAGCCCGCTGGCGGTGGCGAGCTTCGGCCTGCAGGGGCTGCCCAACATCAGGTCGCTGGCCGAGCGCCACTTCCGCGACGACGCCGCCAAGGCGCTGCTGGCCGGGGCCGCCGCGCACGGGATGCTCGACCTGTCCCGCCCGCTGACCGCGGCGCTGGGCATGTTCCTGGGGATGATGAGCCACCACAACGGCTGGCCGGTCATCGAGGGCGGGTCGCAGCGGGTCGCCGACGCGATGGTCACCGCGCTGGAGCAGCAGGGCGGTGAGGTGGTCACCGGGCACGAGGTCAGCGACCTGCGCGAGTTCGCCGGCGTCCCGGCGGTGCTGCTGGACACCTCGCCCGGGGCGTTCGTGGCGATGGCCGGCAACCAGGTCCCCGAGGGCTACCGGCGCTGGGTGCAGCGCTACACGCACGGGCCTGGCGTCTTCAAGATCGACTGGGCGCTGTCGGAGCCGGTGCCGTGGACCAACCCCGACGTCGCCCGGGCCGGCACCGTGCACCTGGCCGGCACGATGGAGGAGACCATCGCCGGGGAGGCCGCCCCCGCCGCCGGACGGCTGGCCGAGCGCCCCTACGTGCTGGCCGTCCAGCCGACGGTCGTCGACCCGTCCCGGGCCCCGGCCGGCGGGCACGTCTTCTGGGCGTACGTGCACGTGCCGCACGGCTCGACGGTCGACATGACCGACGCGATCGAGGACCAGATCGAGCGGTTCGCCCCCGGTTTCCGCGACACGGTGCTGGCCCGGCACACCATGCACGCCGGGGAGATGCAGCACTGGAACCCCAACGACGTCGGCGGGGACATCTCCAACGGCGAGGCCTCGCTGCGGCAGATGCTGGCCCGCCCGGTGCCGCGCTGGAACACCTACAAGACCCCGGTCCGCGGCACGTACCTGGCGTCGGCGGCCACCCCGCCGGGGCCGGCGGTGCACGGGCACTGCGGTGACAACGCCGCCCGGGTCGCGCTGCGCGAGGTGTTCGGGATCAGGAAGGCCCCGCGGCTCGCGCCCGCGCGATGAACGGGGCCGGGAGGGCGGGCACCTAGGCTCTCCAGCCATGGTGCGACCGCTGGGCCTGCCGTTCGACCCGATCGAACGCGCGGCGCGGACCTGGGAGGAGCGCTTCGGCCCGGCCGGGTCGATGCGCGCGGCGACGTCGGTGTTCCGGGTGCAGCAGATCCTGCTCGCGCACTTCGACGAGGCGCTCAAGCCGCACGGGCTGACCTTCGCCCGCTACGAGGTGCTGGTCCTGCTGACGTTCTCCCGCACCGGGGCGCTGCCGTTGAAGGTGATCGGCAGCCGGCTGATGGTGCACCCGACCAGCGTCACCAACGCGATCGAGCGGCTGGTCGCGGCCGGCTACGTCGAGCGCCGGCCCAACCCCGCCGACGGCCGCGGCGTGCTGGCCGCGATCACCGAGCGCGGCCGGGAGGTCGTGCCCCCGGCGACCGCCGCGGTGACGGGTGAGGACTTCGGCATGTCCGACCTAGCCGAGGACGAGCTCGACACCCTCTTCCTGCTGCTGCGCAAGATCCGGCTCGGCGCCGGGGACGTGGCGGCGCCGCCGGACTGACCCCGCTCCGCCGGGTTGCCCGACGGTGGGATGATCGAGGTCATGCAGCCGAACCGTCCCGCTCGTCCCGCTCCGCGCACCGATCCCCGCGCCGCTGCCCAGCAGGCCCGGATGGCGGCCTCGCTGGCCGGCGCGGTCGACCTCGCCGCGGTCCAGGCACGCAACGAGGCAGCCGCCCGCGCGCAGGCCGCGCCGCCGCCCAGTGCTGCTGCCCCCGTCGGGGCCCCCGGCAGCGCCGTGGTGGACGTCGACGAGGCGACCTTCCAGAGCGAGGTCCTCGACCGGTCGTTCCAGGTGCCGGTGGTGCTGGACCTGTGGGCCGAGTGGTGCGGGCCGTGCAAGCAGCTGTCGCCGGTGCTGGAGCGGCTGGCCGCCGAGGGCGCCGGCTCCTGGGTGCTCGCCAAGATCGACGTCGACGCCAACCCCGAGCTGGCCCAGGGCCTGCGGGTGCAGGGCATCCCGGCGGTCAAGGCCGTCTGGCAGGGCCAGCTGGTCACCGAGTTCACCGGCGCCATCCCCGAGGAGCAGGCCCGGCAGTTCATCACCGAGCTCGTCGCCGCCACCTCCGGCGGCGCCGTGCCCGGGGCCGACGCCGCCGCGGACGACGAGGGCGCCCTGCCCGAGGACCCGCGCCTGGACGCCGCCGAGGCCGCCCTGGACGCCGGTGACCTGGCCGGTGCCGAGGCCGCCTACCGCTCGATCCTCGACACCGAGCCCGGCCACCCGGTCGCCGGCCTCGCCCTGCGCCAGGTGCAGCTGTTCCGCCGGGCCGAGGAGGCCGGGCCGAACGCCCTGGCCGCCGCCGGTGCCGCACCCGACGACATCGCCGCGCAGACCCGCGCCGCGGACTTCCTGCTCGGCACCGGTGACGTCGAGGCGGCCTTCGAGTGGCTGCTCGACGTCGTCCGGCGCACGGCCGGTGAGGACCGCGACCTGGCGCGCAAGCACCTGGTCGAGCTCTTCGGCATCGTCGGCGACGACGACCCGCGGGTCGGCCCCGCCCGCCGCGCCCTGATGTCCGCCCTCTTCTGAGCCTGATCGGCCCCGCTGCCGCAGGCAGCGGGGCCCCTCGGCCGGTTCCGGCGACCTCGGCCCCCTCGCAGGGTCCCGCCGTGAATGTGCAAGCGGTGGGGGGCGAGGGGGTTCTTCATCAGGCGCCGATGTCGCAGGCCGGGAGGCCCTCGACGACGCCGCCGCGGAAGACGTCGACCAGCTGGAAGCCGGTCAGGCCGCTCTCGTCGAGCACCGCCGGGTCGTTGCTCGACTGCAGCAGGAACTGCACGCTCTCGTCCACGTCGCCGGGGGAGATGCTGATGCCGGGGAGCTCGTCGCGCAGCACGGCCGCGGTGTAGGCGCCGGTCAGGCACACCGCCGAACGGATCGCCGCCTCGTCGTCGGTGGACAGGCCCAGCTGCTCGCGCGCGGCGAGGGCGTAGGGGATCGACACCGCGGTGAGCACCGCGTAGTCGCCGAACTCCGCGTAGACCGGCTGGGCCAGGTCGGTCTCGTCGTAGCCGACCGTGGCGTCCTCGGCGCACCAGACGAGGTCGGTCGCCGGCTCGTCGTCGCCGCAGTCCGGCGCCGTCCGGGAGAACGGCTGCACCTGCGGCGGTTCGAAGTTCTCGCCGCGGGCCTGGAACACCGCCGTCCAGAAGGCGGGCAGGGTGCTGCCGATCAGGTCCTGGGTCTGGTCGTAGGGCGCATCGCCGCCGGTCAGCAGATCCTGGTCGCTGAACCGGCCCTGGGTGAAGACCCGCTCCGCGCCGAAGGAGTCCCGGCAGGCGACCGGGCCGTCGTCGAACCCCTCCTGGAAGGCCGAGACCCGGTCGAAGTAGGAGCCGTGGGCCTGGCTCGCCCCGACGCCGGTGCCGACCGGGTCGCGCAGCAGCAGGTAGCCGCGCAGGACGTCGTCCAGCTCGCCGGGGCGGATCGAGTCGTGCGGTGCTTCTCCGTCGGCCACCCACGCCGTCCAGGCGCCGGCGAAGCAGTCGGCCTGGGTCTCGACGTTGATCGACCGCTCGATCGGGTAGCCGACCCGCGCCTGCACGGCATGCCCGAACTCGTGCGCCATGACCAGGGCGGGGATGAACCGGCCGTACCCCTCGCTGCTGCTGGTGCCGAAGGCGAGCGCGCCGAGGAAGGCCCGGTCGTACTGGATCGCGTCGCCGTCGGGGCTCCCGGGGTCGGCGGAGCAGTAGAAGGCGTTGCCGATGACCGCCTCGATCTCCTGCCCGCACCCGATCTGGCCGTCGGGGTACCGGGCGGGGTCGAGGTCGTCGGGGTCGACGGAGAAGTAGCCGCCGGTCAGCGGGGTGTACGCCTGGCCGAACGTGCCGGGGAACTGCTCGGCCCAGTAGGTGTTCAGGTCGGCCAGCGCGTTGCGGGCGGCCCGGTCGACGTCGTCGTCGGCCGCCCCGGTGATCGGGAAGTCCGCCGGCGCGACGTCGGCGCGGGCGCCGGACTCGGGGGTCGCCACGCCCTCGATCAGCGTGGCCGCACAGCCGGTCAGCGCGACCGACCCGACCAGTGCACCCAGCACGGCACCCAGCAGTGCCCGGCGGGGCTTCGAGGACATGGGCTCCCGTTCGGTCCGGGCCGCCGTCGCCGGCGGCAGTGCTCTCATCCTGCCGGACCGGCGCACTCCCGGCAGGCGGGGGACCGGGGTCGCCGACCGCTGTGCCGCCCCGGGACGACGACGGGGCGGGGACCCGCAGGTCCCCGCCCCGTACGCCTGCCCGGCTCAGTCGCGGGTGGGCTCGGACACCTCGACCGCACCGGCCGCCTCGAGATCACCGGAGGCCTCGGCGGCGGCGGTCTGCGCGGGGTCGGCAGCCTCGCCGTCGTCCCCCAGCTCGGGCTCGGGGCCCTCGTGCACGAACCAGACGGTGCCCAGCGGCGGTGCGGTCAGCGTCGCCGACCACGGCTGGCCGTGCCAGGACTCCGGCACGGCCTCGATACCGCCGAGGTTGCCCGACCCGGACCCGCCGTAGCCCTCGAAATCGGTGTTGATGACCTCGCGCCACCGCCCACCGCGGGGCAGGCCGATCCGGTAGTCGGTGTGCGGCTGCCCGGAGAAGTTGGCCACGCAGGCGAGCGCCTGACCGTTCTTGCCGAAGCGGAGGAAGGTCAGCGCGTTGCCCTGGGAGTCGTTGGCGTCGATCCACTGGAAGCCGGCCGGGTCGTTGTCCTGGGTGTACAGCGCCTCGTGGTCGGCGTAGACGGTGTTGAGGTCGCGGACCAGGTCCAGGACACCGCGGTGCGCCGGGTCGTCGAGGTGCCACCAGTCCAGCGAGCGGCTCTCCGCCCACTCCGACAGCTGGCCGAACTCCGAGCCCATGAACAGCAGCTGCTTGCCGGGGTGGGCCCACATGAAGGCCAGGTAGGCCCGCAGGTTGGCCAGCTGCTGCCACCGGTCGCCGGGCATCTTCCGGACCAGCGAGCCCTTGCCGTAGACGACCTCGTCGTGGCTGATCGGCAGCACGAAGTTCTCGGAGAAGGCGTAGACCAGCGAGAAGGTGAGCTGGTTGTGGTGGTAGCTGCGGTAGATCGGCTCGGTGGACATGTAGTCCAGCGAGTCGTGCATCCAGCCCATGTTCCACTTGAAGCCGAAGCCCAGCCCGCCCAGGTGGGTGGGGCGGGTGACGCCCGGCCAGGACGTCGACTCCTCGGCGATGGTCATCGCACCGGGCACCTCGCGGTAGACGGTGGCGTTGAACTCCTGCAGGAAGGCCACCGCCTCCAGGTTCTCCCGGCCGCCGTACTGGTTGGGCAGCCACTCGCCGTCGGCCCGGGAGTAGTCCAGGTACAGCATCGAGGCGACCGCGTCGACGCGGATGCCGTCGACGTGGAACTCCTTGAGCCAGTAGAGGGCGTTGGCGACCAGGAAGTTGCGCACCTCGGAGCGGCCGAAGTCGAACACGAGAGTGCCCCAGTCCAGCTGCTCGCCGCGGCGGGGGTCGCCGTGCTCGTAGAGCGGGGCCCCGTCGAAGCGGCCCAGCGCCCACTCGTCCTTGGGGAAGTGCCCCGGCACCCAGTCGACGATGACACCGATCCCGGCCCGGTGGGCGGTGTCGATGAGGTACCGCAGGTCGTCGGGGGAGCCGAAGCGCGAGGTGGGCGCGTAGTACGACGTCACCTGGTAACCCCACGACCCGCCGAAGGGGTGCTCGGCGACCGGCAGGAACTCCAGGTGGGTGAACCCGGCGTCCTTGACGTAGGAGACCAGCTCGTCGGCGAGCTCGCGGTAGGACAGCCCCTGCCGCCAGGAACCGATGTGCACCTCGTAGATGCTCATCGGCCGCTCGTGCCAGTTGCCCTCGGCGCGGCTGGTCAGCCACTCCTCGTCCTGCCACTCGTAGCTGGACGCGGTGACGACGGAGGCGTTGGCCGGCGGGACCTCGGTGGCGAAGGCCATCGGGTCGCTCTTGACCAGCCACTGCCCGTCCGCGCCCAGGATGTGGAAGCGGTACCGGGTGCCCACCTGGGCACCGGGCACGAAGATCTCCCACACGCCGGAGGAGCCCAGCGAGCGCAGCGGGTAGGCGCGGGCCTCCCAGTAGTCGAAGTCGCCGGTGACCTTGACGCCGCGGGCGTTGGGCGCCCAGACGGCGAAGGAGACGCCCTCGACCCGGCCGCCGGGGGTGTCGTAGCCGCGCACGTGCGCGCCCAGCACCTTCCACAGCTCCTCGTGCCGGCCCTCGCGGATGAGGTGCTGGTCGAGCTGGCCGAGCGTCGGCAGCCAGCGGTAGGGGTCGTCGACGGTGAAGGTGTTCGTGCCGCCGGCGCCGTCGGGGTAGCCGACCTCGATCCGGTAGTCGCCGGGCTGCTGCGGGAGCCGGGCCTCGAAGACGCCGCCGCGGAAGATCTGCCGCGCCTCGTGCCGGGTGCCGTCCTGGTCGACCACGGCCACCGCGACCGCGTCGGGACGCAGGGTGCGCACCGCCCAGCCCTGGGGCAGCCGGTGGGCGCCGAGGACGCCGTGCGGGTCGTAGGACCAGCCGTCGACGACGGCGGCCAGCGCCTCCTGGCCGACCTCCGACCCGGCCGGCGTGGACCCGGCCGGCACCGAGGTGCTGACCGGTGTCTGCCCGTCGGGCAGCGCCTCGACCAGCGCGGTCGAGGTGGGCTCGGGGGCCTCGGCGGGGGCCGCCGGCAGGTCGCTGACGTCGCTGGTGACCAGGTCGGCGGTGGTGACATCGGCACCGGAGACCGACGTGTCCGACGTGCCCGTGCCCGTGCCGTCGGCGGACGTCGACGGCGCGGCCGTCTGGCTGCCGGCGGGCTCGGGGACGGTGTCGGGGGCCAGCTCGGCGCCGCGCTCGGAGGCGGTGTCGGCCGGAGAGCTGCCGCCGGTGCCGGCGTGCTCGCCGTCGGCCGGGGCCTGCGGGGTGCTCGGCTCGGCCGGGTCGGGGCTCGGCGGCTCCGGCTGCGGCGCTGCGGGCGCCGCGGGGTTGCCCGGCTGCGCGATCGGCGCGGGGGCGACCACGGGGGTGGCGGTGACCTTCTTGGCCGCGGCCTTGCGGGTGCGCTTGGCCGGGGCGGCGGCGTCGGCCACCGTGCCCGGGGTGGCCGGGGCGGCCTTCTTCGCCGCGCGCTTGGTCGCCTTGGCGGCCGGGGCCGGCGGGGCGTCGGCCTCGCTGGCCGCGCGGACGGCCTCGGTCGTCTCCTCGACGCGGCGCATCAGCTCGTCCTTGCCGTCGGGCGCCTCGTTCGTCTCCGTCGTGGCGGCCTTCCTGGCCGGCCGGCGGGTGGCCTTCTCCGCCACCGGCGCGCCGGCCTCGGGCGTGGCCTTCTTGGCCGCGCGCTTCGTGGCCTTCTTCGTCGGGGCGGGGGAGGAGTCGGCCTCGGCGGCTGCCCGCACCGCCTCGGTGGTCTCCTCGACCCGGCGCGTGAGCTCCGCCTTGTCGGCGGGCTCGGCGGGCGTCTCGGTCGGCGGCTGACCCGCGTCGTCGATGCTCATCGGTGGTCCTTCCAGGTACCTCTGGGGGTCGTGCTCGTCGTCCGGTTCGGCCCTGCTGCAGGGGTCCGCCGCGAGCGTGCTCGTGGTGGGGGGCAGCAGGGTCCTGCTTCAGCCACCGGTGGTCAACCGGGACAGCGAGCTCAGCGGGATCATCAGCCAGTTCGGCCTGTTGCGCGCTTCGTAGACACACTCGTACACGGCCTTGTCCGCCTCGAACGCCCGCAGCAGTGCGGACTCACTGGACAGGGTGACGCCGTTGGCGGCCGAGTAACCGGCGCAGAACGCCTGCCGGTTGCGCTCGGCCCACTCCTGGGCGCGGTAGGCCCGCTGCTGGTCCTCCGGCTGCTCGACGAGCATGTGCCGCGAGGCGTAGTCGAAGGAGCGGAGCATCCCGGCGACGTCGCGCAGCGGGGTGTCCAGCTCGCGGCGGGAGACCAGCGGGCGGGCCGGCTCACCCTCGAAGTCCAGCACGATCCAGCCGGTGGTGGTGCGCAGCACCTGACCCAGGTGGAGGTCGCCGTGCACCCGCTGGCGGACGACCGGCTCGTCGGTGGTGGCGACCGCGGCGTACAGCGCCCGCAGGCCCTCCGCGTGCTCGGCCAGGTCGGGGACGACGGCCAGGGCCGCCTCCAGCCGGGCGCTCATCTGCTCGGCGACCGAGGTGTACCAGTCGCGACCGGCGGTCTCGGTGGGCAGCACCCGGGCGAGGTCGGTGTGGACCGAGGCGGTCGCCTCACCCAGCCGCTCGCTCTCCCCGGCGAAGTCCCCGCCCACCTCGTCGGCGTGCAGGTCGGCCTCGGCGTACAGGTCGCGCACGCTGGAGGTGGCCAGCCGCCAGCCGTCGCTGGCGTTGGCGACGAAGGTCTGCAGCATCGCGACGGTGGAGGGCTCCTGGCCCGGCTCGTCGATCTCGATGTACCCGAGCAGGGGGGCGATGTGCTGGTTGTCGGTCTGGCGGAGCGCGTCGTGGATCTCCACGTCGGGGTTGAGCCCGGGCTCCAACCGGCGGAACAGCTTCAGGATCGCGGACTCGCCGTAGACCAGCGAGGTGTTGCTCTGCTCGCCGGAGATGATGTCGCCGGGCAGCCCCTCGGGGATGTGGGCGACCCCGGCCGGGTGGAAGTGCATCGGCCCGACGGTGGAGGCGGCCACCAGGTGGGTCAGCCACGGGACGGTGGCGTCCCGGTCGCGCATCGCGTCGTAGGCGTAGTTCGACCCCGCAGCGCTGGGGACGGCGCCGACGAGGGCCGACGACAGCTCCTCGGCCGGGGCGTTGCGCCACGACAGCGGCACCAGGTAGGTCTCGGTGACCCCGTCGGTGTAGCTGACCTGGACGCGGTGGACGGACAGGGCCGGGTCGGACTGGTCGAGGAAGAAGCTCTCCTCGGTCACGCCGGCCCACTCGCGGCCCTTGCTGGCGAACCAGCGCTGACCGGGCATCCAGTCGGCGAGGATCTCGGTGAGCGCACTCATCAGGCTTCTCCGTGCTTCGTCGTGGTCGTCGGGGCCTCGGCGCCCAGGCCCCCGCTGCCGGCCGGTGCCTCGGTCGCGCCGACCACCCCGCTGTCGAGCAGGGACTGCGCCACGCTGCTGCTCACCGTGGTCTCCCAGCCCTCGTCCTCGGCCGCCGGGGCGGCGGGCTTGGAGAGCTCGAACCAGTAGAAGCCGTGGCCGCTGAGGGTGAGCATGTAGGGCAGCACCCCGATCTGCGGGAACTGCACGCGCCCGGTCAGCTCGACCGGCGTGTAGCCCTCGAACCGGCGCAGGTCCAGCTCGACCGGCTGCGGGAAGCGGGACAGGTTGTTCACGCACAGCACCACGTCGTCGCCGAACTCGCGGACGAAGGACAGCACCGTGGGGTTGCGCGAGCTGATCTCCGCGTAGGAGCCGACGCCGAAGGTCGGGTGCTGCTTGCGGACGGAGATCATCGTGCGGGTCCACTGCAGCAACGAGTTGGTGTTGCGCAGCTGGCCCTCGACGTTGGTGACCTGGTAGCCGTACACCGGGTCGGCGATCAGCGGCAGGTGCATGCGCTGGGGGTCGGCGGTGGAGAACCCGCCGTTGCGGTCGGGGGTCCACTGCATCGGGGTGCGGACGCCGTCCCGGTCACCGAGCCAGATGTTGTCGCCCATGCCGATCTCGTCGCCGTAGTACATGACCGGCGAGCCGGGCAGCGACAGCAGCAGGGCGGTGAACAGCTCGAGGGTGTCGACGTCGTTGTCCAGCAGCGGGGCCAGCCGGCGGCGGATGCCGATGTTGGCCTTCATGCGGGGGTCCTGGGCGTACTCGCCCCACATGTAGTCGCGCTCCTCGTCGGTGACCATCTCCAGGGTCAGCTCGTCGTGGTTGCGCAGGAAGATGCCCCACTGGCAGTTGTCCGGGATGGCCGGCGTCTGCGCCATGATCTCCGAGATCGGGAAGCGCTGCTCCCGCCGCACGGCCATGAACAGCCGCGGCATCACCGGGAAGTGGAAGGCCATCTGGCACTCGTCGCCGTCCTCGCCGAAGTACTCGACGACGTCGGCCGGCCACTGGTTGGCCTCGCAGAGCATGACCCGGTCGGGGTACTCCGCGTCGACGACCCGGCGGACCGTCTTGAGGAAGGCGTGGGTCTTCGGGAGGTTCTCGCAGTTGGTCCCCTCCTCCTCGAACAGGTAGGGGACGGCGTCGAGCCGGAAGCCGTCGATGCCCAGGTCCAGCCAGAAGCGCAGGGCGTCGATGATCGCCTCCTGCACCTTCGGGTTCTCGAAGTTCAGGTCGGGCTGGTGGCTGAAGAACCGGTGCCAGAAGTACTGCTTGCGCACCGGGTCGAAGGTCCAGTTCGAGCTCTCGGTGTCGACGAAGATGATCCGCGCGTCGGCGTACTCGGTGTCGTCGTCGGCCCACACGTAGAAGTCGCCGTACGGGCCCTCGGGGTCGCTGCGGCTGGCCTGGAACCACGGGTGCTGGTCCGAGGTGTGGTTCATGACGAAGTCGATGATCATCCGCATGCCCCGGGAGTGGGTGGCCTCGACGAGCTCCTTGAAGTCCTCGATGTCGCCGAACTCCGGGAGGACCGCGGTGTAGTCGCTGACGTCGTAGCCACCGTCGCGCAGCGGCGAGGCGAAGAACGGCGGCAGCCAGAGGCAGTCGACGCCCAGCCACTGCAGGTAGTCGAGCTTGCCGATCATGCCGCGCAGGTCACCGATGCCGTCGGCGTTGCTGTCGGCGAAACCGCGGACCAGCACCTCGTAGAAGACGGCGCGCTTGAACCACTCGGGATCGCTGCCCGGGGCGGGCAGCGTCGACTGCTCGCCCGCGCCGGGGGTCGACTGTGCAGGGACGGGGAGGCTCATGGACTCGGTCCTCGTTCGTTGCTGGGGAGGCGGATCGGTGCAGCGACGGCGCCGGCCGGCGGGTCGGCCGGCGCCGTCGGGTGAGGACGTGAGTGTGTCAGCGGCTCACTGCGGCGGAACGGGGGTGGGCAGGCTGCGGTGCACCGTGAAGACGTGCGCCGGCTCCCGGTAGGGGTCCAGCTCCACGTAGTTGCTCTGCCCCCAGTCGTAGCGGGCGCCGGTGATCTCGTCGGTGACGGCGAACCGGTCCGACCAGTCCAGGCCCAGCGCCGGCATGTCCAGGGCCGTGGTGCCGATCTGGGTGTAGCTGCTGTTGAGCGACACGACGACCAGGACGGCGTCGTCCGAGCCGGGGTCGGTCTTGGAGAACACCAGCAGCTCGGGGTTGTCGACCGGGTGGAAGCGGAGCGTGCGCAGCTGCTGCAGCGCCGGGTGGGCCCGGCGGATCTCGTTGAGCCGGCGGAGGTAGGGCGCCAGCGTGCGCCCGGAGGCCTCGGCGGCGGCCCAGTCGCGGGGGCGCAGCTGGAACTTCTCGGTGTCCAGGTACTCCTCGCTGCCCGGGCGCAGGCCGACGTGCTCGAAGAGCTCGTACCCGGAGTAGACGCCCCAGGTCGGGCTCATCATCGCCGCCAGCGCGGCCCGGATCTTGAACATCGGCGGGCCGCCGACCTGCAGCGTCTCGTGGAGGATGTCCGGGGTGTTGACGAAGAAGTTCGGCCGCATGTAGTGCGCGTTGGCGGCCAGCTCCTCGCCGTACTCCCGCAGCTCCCAGGCCTCGGTGCGCCAGGTGAAGTACGTGTAGCTCTGGGTGAAGCCGATCCGGGCCAGCTGGTGCATCATCGCCGGGCGGGTGAAGGCCTCGGCGAGGAACAGCACGTCCGGGTCGGTCTTCTTGACCTCCCAGATCAGCCAGTTCCAGAAGTTCAGCGGCTTGGTGTGCGGGTTGTCGACGCGGAAGATGCGGACCCCGGCCTCGATCCAGACCCGGATCACCCGCAGGCACTCGGCGTAGATGCCCTCGGGGTCGTTGTCGAAGTTGACCGGGTAGATGTCCTGGTACTTCTTCGGCGGGTTCTCCGCGTAGGCGATCGTGCCGTCGGGCTTGGTGGTGAACCACTCCGGGTGGCTGGCCACCCAGGGGTGGTCGGGCGTGGCCTGCAGCGCGAAGTCCAGCGCCACCTCCATGCCCAGGGCCTTCGTGCGCTCGACGAAGGCCACGAAGTCCGCCATGGTGCCCAGCTCCGGGTGGACGGCGTCGTGCCCGCCGTCGGCGCTGCCGATCGCCCACGGGGACCCGACGTCGTCGGGGTGCGCCACCAGGGTGTTGTTCTTGCCCTTGCGGTTGGTGCGCCCGATCGGGTGGATCGGCGGCAGGTAGACGACGTCGAAGCCCAGGTCCGCGATCGCCGGCAGCCGCTCGGCGGCCTGGGCGAAGGTGCCGTGGGTGGGGGTGCCGCCGACGACGGGACCCTCGGAACGGGGGAAGAACTCGTACCACGAGCCGTACAGCGCGCGCGGCCGGTCGACCCACAGCTCGATGACCTGGGAGCCGGTGAGCAGGCGGCGCACCGGGTGGGCGTGCAGCACCTCCTGCAGCGCCGGCGACAGCGCCGGGGCGATCCGGGCGGTGAGCTCCAGGGACTCGTCGCGCAGCGCGGCGGCGGCGTCGGTGAGGGCGGTCCGGTGCTCGTCGGGGACGGTCGCGGCGACCTCCTCCAGCAGCCGGGCGCCGGACTCGAGGTCGTTGGCCAGCTCGGCAGCGCCCTGCCCCGCCTCGACCTTGACCTCGACGTCGTGGTGCCAGGTGCCCAGCGGGTCGTCCCACGCCTCGACCTGGTAGGTCCACAGCCCCTCGCGGTCGGGGACGACGGTCGCCGCCCACCGGTCGGGCTCGGGACCGAACCTCACCATCCGGATCAGCTGCGGCGTCGCCGTCGCACCTGCCCCGGACGGCGGGGTGAGGACCACGCTCGCCGCGACGGCGTCATGGCCCTCGCGGAAGACGGTGGCGGTGATCGGCAGGTGTTCCCCGACCACGGCACGGGTCGAGAACGACCCGCACGACACGACGGGGGCGACATCAGAGATGCCGAGGCGGAGGTCAGCGCGGCCAGTCATCGGCGCAACGCTATCCAGATCAGGCCCGCCGCACACGTCGACGGTGGACCGCCTCAACACTGCGGGGGAGACGGTGACCCGGCACGTGTGACCGCGGTCTCTGCCGGAGCCCGCCGTGGGCGGGTCCGCGGCCGGGGCCCGGTCCGGAGGAGCCGGCCGCCGTCCGCGGTGCCACCGGGCCGCGGCGGCACGACGACGGCGACGGCTCGCGGCGCCCACCCACCGGCACCGTGCCGCTGGCCCGGCCTCGTCGCTGACCCGGCGTGCCAGCTGCCGCGCCACGAGGGCCTCGCCGTCCCGGCCGGACCGGGCGGGGTGGTCACCGCGGCAGGCGTGTCGTCAGCCCGGTGGGACGGACGTGGCCGACGGGGCGGACGGGACCGGCGGCGCTGGACGAAGTGCCGGCTCGGTGACCGACCGCGCTGGTCCGGCAGCGCGCCGTGCGGTTTCTGCTGTGACGGGTGTGGCCGCTGGTACCCGTCGTGCGCGACTGGCGCAGGTAGCGGCGTGGCACGCCGGTGCGCGGACGCGGGATCGGGCCTGTGCTCATTAGGCTGGCCGTCATGCCCGACCGCTGTGAGGTGCTCCCCGGAGACTCTGTCGTCGCCCGCCGTGGCGGTGGCCTGCTGTGGGTCGACGCCCCGGGGTCGCCGGCGCTGGTCGCCGCCCTGCATGCCTGCCTGGGGGTCGCCGGTCCCGGCGCCGACCGGGTGCTGGCCGCCGTCGCCGGGCAGGTGTCCCGGCTCGCCGACGGCCCGACGTCCTTCGCCCTGGTGCTGGCCGACACCACCGGTGGCACCGGCGCCGGTGTCGCGCTGTGGTCGGGCAAGGGCCAGCCGGCCGTGGACGGGGTCCCGATCTCCGGTTCCTCGGTCGAGGGCTGCACCCTGGCCGCCGGGTTCTCCCTCGGTCAGACCCTCTACGTCGGCCCCGGCCAGCCCGCTGCCGCCATGCCCCCGGGCGTCGCCCTGGACCTGGTCGAGGGCACCGTGCCCGGCTCCGGCGCGCTGCTGCAGCTGGCTGTCGCCGCGTCGTCCTCGGTCGTCACCCCGCCGGCCGGCCCGCTGCCCACCGGTGAGTCCTACACCGCCGGCTCCGACGCCGGGTTCGGCAGCTCAAGCCGGATCCCCAGCCAGGCCCCCGGCGGCGAGCAGACCGCGTTCTGGCGCCCCGAGCCGCCGGCCGCGCCGGTGCTGCGCTTCGACGACGGCATGGTCGTCACCGTCGACGAGGACCTGGTGCTCGGCCGCCGTCCCGACGGGCACGACCTGGTGACCAGCGGCAACGCCCGCCCGGTCCCGATCGCCGATACCCAGAACGTGCTCTCCTCCGCGCACGCCGCCATCCAGCGGGCCGGCCGCGAGGTCTCCCTCACCGACCTGGGCTCGCTCAACGGCACCCACGTCGCCGGCCCCGAGGCCACCGAGTGGACCCAGCTCGAGCCGGGTGTGCCGCACCCGCTCACCGACGGCGACCGGCTGCTGCTCGGCTGGACCGTCATCACCTTCGAGCAGGCCCCGGAGTAACCCCGGACCGCTCGCCCTACCTCGCGGCCCCGTCCACCCACCTGGGGGACGGGGCCGTGTCACGTCGTACGCAGGACGACCCCCGGGGATCGCGAGGAGTGGGGCCCGGAGGGTCCCGCGACCGAGCGACTCAACGGCTCACGGCTGCCGGGACGGCACCTGGCCGCGGTGCGGCCCGTCAGGGTCGCGGGGTGCGCAGCACCCGCAGCGCCCAGACCGAGCGGCCGGGCAAACGCGCCGGGCCCGGCGGGAGGGCGGTGGGCCGTGGCGGGAGGCCGGTGGCGTACTCGGTGGCCAGCGCCAGCTCGTAGCCGTCGCCCCACGGTGCGGCGGGCAGGACGACGTCCACCGGCTCGGCGCCGGCGTGCAGCCAGATCAGCCAGGAGTCGTCGACCACCGGCCGGCCCCGCTGGTCGCGCAGCCGCAGCCCGCGGCCGTCGAGGTACATGCCGACGGTCTGCAGCTCGTTGTCGAACCAGTCGCTGCTGGTCAGCTGCGCACCGCCGGGCGCGAACCAGGCCAGGTCACGGGTGCCGCCGGAGCCGGGCACCTCGCTGCCCTCGAAGAAGGCCTCCTGGCGCAGCACGGGTGAGTTGCGGCGCAGCCCGACGGCGTGGGACACGAAGCTCCACAGGTCGGCGTCGATCGCGGCCCAGTCCAGCCAGGAGATCTCGTTGTCCTGGCAGTAGGCGTTGTTGTTGCCGCCCTGGGTGCGGCCCAGCTCGTCGCCGGCGGTGAGCATCGGGACACCGGTGGACAGCAGCAGCGTGGCCAGGTGGTTGCGCACCTGCCGGGCGCGCAGCTCGACGACCGCGGGGTCGTCGCTGGGCCCCTCGACGCCGCAGTTCCAGTTCCGGTTGTGGCTCTCGCCGTCCCGGTTGTCCTCGCCGTTGGCCTCGTTGTGCTTCTCCTGCCAGGTGACCAGGTCGGCCAGCGGGAAGCCGTCGTGGGCGGTGACGAAGTTGACCGAGGCGAAGGGCCGGCGGCCGTCGGAGCGGTAGAGGTCCGAGGACCCGGTGAGCCGGTAGGCCAGGTCGCGGACGCCCACCCTCGCCCCGGACCACACGTCGCGGACGGTGTCCCGGTACTTGCCGTTCCACTCCGTCCAGGGCGGCGGGAAGTTGCCCACCTGGTAGCCGCCCTCGCCGACGTCCCACGGCTCGGCGATCAGCTTCACCTGGCTGACCACCGGGTCCTGGTGGACCACGTCGAAGAAGGCCGACAGCCGGTCGACGTCGTGCATGGAGCGGGCCAGGGCCGAGGCGAGGTCGAAGCGGAAGCCGTCGACGTGCATCTCGGTGACCCAGTAGCGCAGCGAGTCCATCAGCAGCGCCAGCACCGGGGGACGGCGGACGTCGAGGGTGTTCCCGCAGCCGGTGTAGTCGGTGTACCGGGAGGGGTCCTCGCCGTTGAGCCGGTAGTAGCCGCCGTTGTCGATGCCGCGGAAGGACAGCGTCGGGCCGGTGTGGTCACCCTCGGCGGTGTGGTTGTAGACCACGTCCAGGATCACCTCGATGCCCGCGGCGTGCAGCGCCTTGACCATCGCCTTGAACTCGGTGACCTGCCCGCCGCCGGAGCCCACCGAGCTGTAGGCGGCGTGCGGGGCGAAGTAGCCCAGGGTGTTGTAGCCCCAGTAGTTGGTCAGCCCGCGGCGCAGCAGGTGCGGCTCGCTGACGAAGTGGTGCACCGGCAGCAGCTCGACGGCGGTCACGCCCAGGGAGACCAGGTGCTCGACGAACGCCGGGTGGGCGAGCCCGGCGTAGGTGCCGCGCAGCGCCGGTGGGACGTCGGGGTGGGTCCTCGTGGCGCCCGTGACGTGCACCTCGTAGACGACCGTGTCCGACCACGGGGTGCGCAGCAGCTGGTCGCCGTCCCAGGGGAACGAGTCGTGGATGACCACCCCGCGGGGCACGAACGGCGCGGAGTCGGTGGAGCTGGGCTGCCCCGGGTCGCGCCGGTCGAAGCCGAAGAGGGACTCGTCCAGGCGCAGCTCGCCGTCCACGGCGCGCGCGTAGGGGTCCAGCAGCAGCTTGGCCGGGTTGTACCGGCTGCCTGCGGCCGGGTCGAAGTGCCCGGTCACCCGGTAGCCGTAGCGCTGGCCGGGCCCCACGCCGGGGAGCCGGCCGTGCCAGACCTGGTGGGTGGTCTCCTGCAGCCGCTGGCGGTGCTCGGTCCCGTCGGGGTCGAACAGGCACAGGTCCACCGCCGTCCCGCCGGCCGACCACAGCGCGAAGTTCGTCCCGGTGCCGTCCCAGTGGGCTCCCAGGGGTGCCGGGACCCCGGGCCACACCTCCACCTGCCGGCCGGTCGTCGATGCGGTCATCGCAGCATCGTGCCCGACTCGCGCGCGGCCCGGTGCCCGCGACGCCCGAGCGGTTGGTTGGATGGGAGGCGTGTGGACTCAACCGGTCGTGGAGATCCGGGGTGTGGACGTCGTCCGCGGTCAGGCGCACCTGCTGCGCCAGGTCGACTGGACCGTCATGCCCGACGAGCGGTGGGTGCTCCTGGGCCCCAACGGGGCGGGGAAGACCACGCTGCTGCAGCTGGCCGCCGCCCAGCTGCACCCCAGCGCCGGGGAGGTGTCGATCCTCGGGGAGACCCTGGGCGCGGTCGACGTCTTCGAGCTGCGGCCGCGGATCGGGCTGACCAGCGCGGCGCTGGCCCAGCGGATCGACCCCGCCGAGCGGGTCGGCGACGTCGTGGTCAGCGCGGGGTACGCCGTCGTCGGCCGGTGGCGCGAGCGCTACGACGTGCACGACCTGACCCGCGCCGCGCTGCTGATGCAGCAGTGGGGTGTGGCGCGGATGGCGCACCGGCCCTTCGGCACCCTGTCGGAGGGGGAGCGCAAGCGCGCCCAGATCGCCCGGGCGCTGATGACCGACCCGGAGCTGCTGCTGCTCGACGAGCCCGGCGCCGGCCTGGACCTCGGCGGCCGGGAGGACCTCGTGTCCCGGCTGTCGGACCTCGCCCGGGACACCTCCGCCCCGGCGCAGGTGCTGGTCACCCACCACGTGGAGGAGATCCCGCCGGGCTACACCCACGGCCTGCTGCTGCGGGGCGGTGAGGTCGTCTCGGCCGGACCGATCGAGGAGGTGCTGACCGCGCCGCTGCTCTCGGACGCGTTCGGCATCCGGCTGGAGGTCCGGCGTGAGCGCGGCCGTTACAGCGCCCGGCGCGCTGCCTGACCCCGTCGGGTCCACCGCGGCACCGGGACGCCGCAGGCGAACGCCCGGCTGGGCTCCCGTCCTGCTCGTGGTCGGCCTGGCCGTGCAGCTGGCGCCGGTGCTGCTGCTGGGCCACGTGCTCACCCAGGACGGGCCGGCGCACGTCGACAGCGCCTGGGTGCTGCTGCACCACGGCGACCCGGGGGTGGTGGGCGACGCGCTCCGGAAGAACTACCTCCTCGACCTGAGCCCGGTGCCCAACCTGCTCACCACCGGCCTGCTCGCCGCGCTGCTGCCGCTGCTGGGCCCGGACTGGGCGGAGAAGGCGGTGGTCGCCGGCTTCGTGCTGGCGCTGGCCGGCGGCCTCCGCTACGCGCTGCGCGGGGTCGACCGGCGGGCCGGCTGGCTCGCCGTCGCCGCCCTGCCCTTCGCCGGGAGCCACCTGGTGGCCTACGGCTTCTACAACTTCGTCTGGGGCGTGGCCCTGTCGCTGGTGGCGATGGGGGTGGCGCTGCGGGCGCGGTCCGGGTGGACGGCGGTGCGCACCCTGGCCCTCGCCTTGCTGCTGCTGCTCACCTGGTCGGCGCACCTGATGCCGGAGGTCGCCGCGGTGGGGGTGGTCGGCACCCTGGCGGTGGGCAGGCTGCTGGCCACCCGCGGCACGACGGGCTGGGGTCCGGCGCTGCGCCGGCACGTGGTCGGCCCGGCGCTCGCGGTCGCCCCGCCCGTGCTGCTCACCGGCTGGTACGTCGCGACCGGGGGTGGGGAGCACGGCGAGGTCGTCGGCGGCCCGTCCCCGGTGCGGGTGGGCTGGCTGCTGTCGATGTACCGGCCGCTGGTCGTGGGCAGCTGGTGGGAGCTGCCGTCGGCGCTGCTGGTCGCCGGCACGCTGATCGGGCTGCTCGTCGTCGCCGTCCGCCGGGGTGCCGGCCCCGCGGAGACCGCAGCCGACCCCGCGCTCGCCCGGGCCGACCGCACCGTGCTCGGGCTGGCCACGGTGCTGGCCGCGCTGGCCGTGCTGCTGACGCCGTCCCGGCTGGGGCAGGAGTACGGGTTCCTGCCCGACCGGCTGGCCTGGTTCCCGCCGCTGGTGCTGCTGCTGTTCTGCGCCACCCGGCTGCCCCGCCGGACGACCACCCACCGGCTGGTGGCCGGGCTGCTGGTGCTGGCCGCCACGGCCGCCGCGCTCGTCCGGCTGCCGACCCAGCTGCAGGACGAGCGCGCCGTCGACGAGCTGCTGGCGGTGGCCGACGACATCCCCCCGGGCTCGACCTTCCTGGTGCTCCGCTTCGACGGGCACGAGGCCGCGCTCGCCCCGCTGGAGCGCGAGCCCGACCCGCTGCGGCACGTCTCCAGCCGGCTGGCGATCCAGGCCGGCGCGGTCGACGTCGGCCACTACGAGGCGGCCTTCCCCTACTTCCAGGTGCGCTTCACCGACGAGCCGGGGATCCGGGCGGCGATCGACCCGGAACGCGAGGGGATCGAGCGGGTGCCGCCCACCGTCGACCTGACGGCGGCCGGAGGCGACCTCGACTACGTCGTGGTGGTGGGTCTGGACGAGGCCGAGGACTGGGTACGATCGGACGACCGGACGTCGCGGGTGCTCGACGATCTCCGGGCCGGTTACGAGCACGTGGCCGTCTCCGGGCCGTCGGGGTACGCATCGGTGTGGCGGTTGCGCGACACCGGGGTCGAGTAGCCCTGCGCGGCACGCCGCTCGTGGCTGGACGCTGACCGGCCCGGATCGGCCGGCATCCAGCCGCACCGGTCCCGCCGCTCCACCGCCGCCCCGTCCCGGGGCCGGCACGTCTGCCTGGAGGAACCCTGTCCGAGTCGTCGAGCGCCCGTCCCGACGTCGTGACCGGCGCCGGCTCGGCCGATGTCTGAGGCCGGCCGCTCCCCGGGGCTGAGCGCACCGGGGCCGAGCGCACCGGGGCCGAGCGCACCGGGGAGCGGGGCGACCGCTGCGGACCGGGAGCCGGGTGCCGTCGTGCCCGAGGGCCGGCCCTGGGGCGGTCGCGGGGCGCTGGTCGCCGCTGGCCTGGCCGTGCTGGTCGGCGCGGTGCTGCGGTTCGTCTCCCCGCCGGCGCTGTGGCTGGACGAGGCGCAGAGCGTGGCCATCGCCCGCTCCGACCTCGCCGGCCTGTTCGCCGGGCTGCGGCAGGACGGCGCCCCGCCGCTGTACTACCTGCTCCTGCACGCCTGGATCGGGCTGTTCGGTGAGAGCGCCGGCGCCGTCCGCGCGCTCTCCGGGCTGTTCGGGGTGCTGGCGCTGCCGCTGGCCTGGGTGCTGGGCCGCCGGTTCGGCGGCCCCCGGGTGGCGCTGGCGTTCACCCTGCTGCTGGCCAGCTCGCCCTTCGCCATCCGGTACTCCAGCGAGACCCGGATGTACTCCCTGCTCGTGCTGCTGGCCCTGCTGCTGGCGCTGGCGGTCACCTGGGCGGTCCGCCGACGCGGTCCGCTGCCGGTGGTCGCGGTCGCGCTGTCGGCCGCCGCGCTCCTGCTGACCCACTACTGGTCGGTCTACCTCCTCGTCGCCGCCGGGCTGGTCGCCCTGGCCGCCCTCCGCCGGGACCGCGCCGCCGCGATCCGCGTGCTGGCCGGGTTCGCGCTGGCGGTGGTGCTCTTCCTGCCGTGGGTGCCGACCCTGCGCTTCCAGCTGGCGCACACCGGCACGCCCTGGGCCGCCGTGGGCGGACTCGGCTCGATCACCACCGCGCTGGACGCCTGGCGCGGCGGGGTCGCGGTGCTCCCGCAGGTGCTCGGGCTCACCTTCGTCGTCCTGGCCGTGCTCGCGGTGGTCACCCAGCCGTCCGCGGAGGGTGTGCGGCTGCGGATGTCGCGCAGCCCGGGCCGGTGGGTCCTGGTGACCCTCTCGCTCGGCACCCTCGTCGTGGCCGGGGTCGCCAGCCTGCTCACCTCGAGCGCGGTGGCCGGCCGGTACACCAGCGTGGCGCTGCCCGCGTTCCTCGCCCTGGTCGCCGTCGGCCTCGTCGGCCTGCCCAGCCGACGCACCACCGCCGTCCTGCTGGTCGGCTGCGTCCTCGTCGGGCTGGGGCTGGCCGCCTCGGCGGTCCGCACGCCCCGGACGCAGGCCGACCAGGTGGCCGAGCAGCTGCAGGCCGCGGCCCCCGGGGACACCGTGGTGTTCTGCCCCGACCAGCTGGGGCCGTCGGTGAGCCGGATCGCCCCGGCGGGGCTCGACCTCGTCGTCTACCCCGACCTGCGTCCGGCCGACCGCGTCGACTGGACCGACTACGCCGAGCGCAACGAGTCCGCCGACCCCGCGTCGGTGGCCGCGGAGCTGTCCGCCCGCGCCGGCGACGGCTCGGTCTGGCTGGTCACCAGCCGCGACTACCGGGTGCCCTCGGACGAGGCGTGCGCGCAGGTCGGGGAGTCCCTCGAGGAACTGCGCGGCGCACCGCAGCTGCTGCTGGACCCCCGCCGCGGCAGCAGCGAGGTCATGCGCCTGCAGCGGTTCGCCGCCCCGGTGCCGGCCGCCCGCTGAGCCGGGTGGCCGGCCCGGGCCCCGGGGTGCCGGGCCCTAGGGTGCTGGCATGGCAGCACCGGAGTTCGTCACCCTGTCGGTCGCGGACGGCGTCGGCACCATCCGGCTGGACCGGCCGAAGGTCAACGCGATCGACGAGCAGCTGCACCGGGAGCTGCGCGCCGCCGCCCAGGAGGTCGGCGAGCGCCCCGACGTGCGCGCCGTCGTGCTCTACGGCGGGGAGCGGGTGTTCGCCGCCGGCGCCGACATCGCCGCCATGTCCGGCCTGGACGCCGGGCAGGTGGCCGGGTGGGGGGCCGAGCTCACCGCCTCCTTCAGCACCGTCGCCCGGCTGCCCAAGCCGGTGATCGCCGCGGTCACCGGCTACGCGCTCGGCGGCGGCTACGAGCTGGCGCTGTGCGCCGACTTCCGGGTGCTGGGCGCCGGGGCGCGGGTGGGGCAGCCGGAGGTGCTGCTCGGCGTCATCCCCGGCGCCGGCGGCACCCAGCGGCTGGCCCGGCTGGTCGGCCCGGCCAAGGCCAAGGACCTGGTGTTCACCGGTCGGCAGGTCGGCGCGGCCGAGGCGCTGGATATGGGCCTGGCCGACGCCGTCGTCCCCGACGCCGACGTGTACCCGACCGCGGTCGCGATGGCCCGGAAGTTCACCGCCGGCCCGCCGCTGGCGCTGGCCGCGGCCAAGCGGGCCATCGACGAGGGCCTCGACGGCGACCTGGACACCGGGCTGGCGCTGGAGGCCCGGCTGTTCGCCGGGCTGTTCGGCACCGAGGACCAGCGCACCGGCATGGCCTCGTTCCTGACCGAGGGCCCCGGCCGGGCCACCTTCACCGGCCGCTGATGGTCGTCCCGCAGCGGCTGTCGTTCGTCACCCTGGGCGCCCGGGACGTCGGCCGGTTGCGCGCCTTCTACGCCGCGTGGGGCTGGCAGGAGCGGGCCGGCGGCAGCGACGGCTTCGCCCAGTTCGACCTGGGCGGCGTCCGGCTCGCGCTCTTCCCGATCGACCGGCTGCGGGCCGAGGCGGCCCCCGGTGCCGCGCTGCCGGCGCCGGGAGCGTGGAACGGGCTGACCCTGGCGGTCAACGTGGCGACCCGGGCGGACGTCGACGCGGTCGTCGCGGGTGCCGTGACCGCCGGTGCGCAGCTGGTCGCCGCCCCGGCGGACCGCGAGTGGGGCGGCCGCAGCGGGTACCTCGCCGACCCGGAGGGCACCCGCTGGGAGGTCGCCTGGCTGCCCGGGCTGGAACTGGCGGGACGTCGCTGGGAGACCATCTCCCGGTGACTGCATCCGACGTCGACCGTTCCGACCCCGGCGGACGGGCGTGGGTCGAGCGGGCGGTGACGCTGGTCGAGGCCGACGCGCACCGGTCGGCCGACACTCACCTGCTGGTCCACCCGCTGCCCCCGGAGTGGGGCGTCGACCTCTACCTCAAGGACGAGTCGACCCACCCGACCGGCAGCCTCAAGCACCGGCTGGCCCGCTCGCTGTTCCTCCACGCGCTGTGCTCGGGCCAGCTGCACGAGGGCAGCACCGTGGTGGAGGCCTCCAGCGGGTCGACCGCGGTCAGCGAGGCCTACTTCGCCCGGATGCTCGGGCTGCCCTTCGTCGCGGTCATGCCGGCGACGACCAGCCCGGAGAAGATCGCGCTGATCGAGTTCCACGGCGGCCGCTGCCACCTGGTGCGCGACGCCGGCACGGTCTACGACGAGGCCCGCCGGATCGCCGCCGACACCGGCGGGCACTACCTCGACCAGTTCACCAACGCCGAGCGGGCCACCGACTGGCGGGGCAACAACAACATCGCCGAGTCGGTCTTCGAGCAGATGGGCCGCGAGCGGCACCCGGTGCCGGAGTGGGTCGTCGTGGGCGCGGGCACCGGCGGCACCAGCGCCACGATCGGCCGGTACGTGCGCTACCGGCGGCTGCCCACCCGGCTGGCCGTCGTCGACCCGGAGGCCTCGGCGTTCTTCCCCGGCTGGCGGGACGCCGACCCGGCCACCACCGGCTCCGGGTCGCGGATCGAGGGCATCGGCCGCCCCCGGGTCGAGCCCTCGTTCGTGCCCACGATCGTCGACCGGATGATCTGCGTGCCCGACGCGGCCTCGCTGGCGGCGATGCGGCACCTGGAGCGGGTCACCGGCCGGCGGGCCGGCGGCTCGACCGGCACCAACCTGTGGGGCGCGTTCCGGCTGGTCGCCGAGATGGTGGCCGCCGGCCGCACCGGCAGCGTGGTGACCCTGCTCTGCGACGGCGGGGAGCGGTACGCCCGCACCTACTACGACGACGGCTGGGTGGCCGCCCAGGGCCTGGACCTGGCCCCGCACACCGCCGTCCTCGAGCACTTCGCCCGCACCGCGGAGTGGGTCGCCGACGAGGTGTGAGCCACGTCGCTCCCGGGTGCGTAGCCTCGGGCCGGGACACCGACCGACGAGCACCCCCTGGAGGTCCGCCGATGCACCTCGTCGTGCTGGTCAAGCAGGTTCCCGACCCGACCGGCGAGCGGCGGCTGGACGCCGGCGACGCCACCGTCGACCGCGCCGGCGCCGACGCCGTCGTCGACCCGCTGGACCTGCACGCCCTCGAGGCGGCGCTGACCCTGCGCGAGGTCTCCGGCGGCACGGTCACCGCGCTGACCGTGGGCCCTCCGCGCGCGGCCGGTGCGCTGCGGCAGGCGCTGGCGACCGGGGCCGACCGGGCCGTGCACGTCAGCGACCCGGCGCTGCACGGCGCCTGCGCCCCGCAGACCAGCGCCGTCCTGGCCGCGGCGCTGCGCCGGGTCGGGTTCGACCTGGTGCTCTGCGGGGCGGCCTCCTCCGACGGGCAGCTCGGGGTGATGGCAGCGCTGCTGGGCGAGCGGCTGGGGGTGCCGCACCTGTCCGGCCTGCGCACGCTGGCCCTGGCCGACATGCGTGGGGCCGACACGCGCGGGGCCGGCACGCGCGGGGCCGGGACGACGGTGACGGGGGAGCGGCAGACCGAGGACGGGTGGTGGGAGCTCGCGGCGGAGCTACCGGCGGTCGTGTCCACCCACGTCCTGCCCGGCCCGCCGCGCCGGCGGACCGTCGCCGGGATCCGGGCCGCGCAGCACCGGCCGGTGACCACGCTGACGCTGGCCGACCTGGGCATCGACCCGGCGACCGTCGGCCTGGCCGCCGCGACCAGCCGGGTCGTCTCGGCGGGCCGGCCGGCCCGCACTCCGGGGCGCACCGGTGATCCCGCGGAGCTCGTCCGCTTCCTGGCCGACCGTGCGCTCGTCTGAGGCGGCCGGCGCGGCGGAGGTCCTGGTCCTCGCCGAGCTCACCGGTGCCGGGGAGCCGACCCGCGCGACGCTCGAGGCGCTGACCGGGGCGCGGGTGCTGGGCGACCCGGTCGCGGTGGTCCTGGGCGCCCCGGGGGCAGCCGCCGGCGCCGTCGCGGAGCTGGCCCGGTTCGGTGCCGGCCGGGTGCTGGCGGGGGAGTCCGCGGCGCTCGACGCCCACCTCGTGGGGCCGCGGGTCGACGTGCTGGCCCGGCTGGTCGCCGACCGGTCGCCGGCCGCGGTCGTGGTCCCGGCCGGCGCCGAGGGCCGGGAGGTCGCCGCCCGGCTCGCGGTGCGCACCGGCAGCGGGTTCCTCACCGACGTCGTCGGGTTCGCCCCCGACGGCACCGCCACCCAGCTGGCCCTCGGCGGGACGACGGTGGTGCGGGCGCGGGTCACCACCGGGACGCCGGTGCACGCCTGGCGCGCCTCCTCGCTGACCCCGGTGCCCGCGCCGGTCACCACCGTGGTCGAGCAGGTGCCGGTCGAGCTCTCCACGACCGCGCGGGAGGCCAGGGTGGTGCGGCGGGTAGCCGGGCCCACCGCCGGACGGCCGGCGCTGACCGAGGCCCCGGTCGTGGTCGCGGTCGGCCGCGGGGTCACCAGCGCGGCGGAGTTCGCGGCGGTCGAGGAGCTGGCCGACGTCCTCGGTGCGGCCATCGGCGCCTCCCGGGCCGCCGTGGACGCCGGGTTCTGCCCGCCGTCGTGCCTGGTCGGGCAGTCGGGTGCCCGGGTGTCGCCGCGGCTCTACGTCGCGGTCGGCATCTCCGGGGCGGCGCAGCACTGGTCGGGGGTGCGGTCGGCGCAGACCGTGGTCGCGGTGAACTCCGACCCGACCGCGCCGGTGTTCGCCCTGGCCGACTTCGGGGTGGTGGGCGAGGTGGTCACCGTCGTCCCGGCGCTCACCGCGCAGATCACCGCCGCCCGGGGGTGAGGCGGGCACCCTTCCCGAGGGTGGCCCTTCCCGCGGGCGCGCCTACGCTGGTCGGGCCATGACCTACCTCGACCACGCGGCCACCACGCCGATGCTCCCCGTCGCCCTGGCGGCGATGACCGAGCAGCTGGCGCAGGTGGGCAACGCCTCCTCGCTGCACGCCAGCGGCCGTCAGGCGCGGCGGGTCGCCGAGCAGTCCCGCGAGCAGCTGGCCGCAGCACTCGGCGCCCGGCCGTCGGAGGTGCTGTTCACCGCCGGCGGCACCGAGGGCGACAACCTCGCCGTCAAGGGCCTGTACTGGGCGCGCCGGGCCGCCGACGACCGCCGCCGCCGGATCGTGACCAGCCCCGCCGAGCACCACGCCGTCCTCGACAGCGTCGAGTGGCTGGAGACGCACGCCGGTGCCGAGGTGACCTGGCTGCCGGTCGGCCCGACCGGCCGGGTCACCCCCGAGGCGCTCGCCGACGCCCTCGGCGACGGCCGGGACGTCGCGGTGGCCAGCGTGATGTGGGCCAACAACGAGATCGGCGCGGTCAGCGACGTGGCCGCCCTCGCTGCCGTCGCCCACGCCGTCGGCGTGCCGCTGCACACCGACGCGGTGCAGGCCGTCGGCCAGCTGCCGGTGGACTTCGCCGCCGGCGGCGTCGACGCGCTCACCCTCACCGGGCACAAGCTCGGCGGCCCGGTGGGCGCCGGTGCGCTGCTCCTGCGCCGGGACGTCGAGTGCACCCCGCTGCTGCACGGCGGCGGCCAGGAGCGCGACGTCCGCTCCGGCACGCTGGACGTCGCCGCCATCGTCGGGCTGGCCGCGGCCGCCCGGGCAGCGGTCGGCGACCGGGTCGAGCGTGCGGCGCGGGTCACGGCGCTGCGCGACCGGCTGGTGGCCGGCGTCCTGGCCGAGGTGCCCGACGCGCAGCTCAACGGCCCGGCGCTGGACGACGTCGTGGCCGGCGGGCCGGGGCGGCTGCCGGGCAACGCGCACCTGTCCTTCCCCGGCGCCGAGGGCGACGCGCTGCTGATGCTGCTCGACGCCCGCGGCATCGAGTGCTCGACCGGCTCGGCGTGCAGCGCCGGGGTGGCCCGGCCCAGCCACGTGCTGCTGGCCACCGGCGCCGACCCGGCGCGCGCCCGCAGCTCGCTGCGGTTGAGCCTGGGCCACACCTCGACCGGCGCCGACGTCGACGCGGTGCTCGCGGTGATCGGCCCGGTCGTCGAGCGCGCCCGCCGGGCGGGTGCCCGATGAGGGTGGTCGCCGCGATGAGCGGCGGCGTCGACTCCGCGGTCGCGGCCGCCCTGGCCGTCGAGGCCGGGCACGACGTGACCGGGGTGCACCTGGCGCTGTCCCCGGACCGCCAGCAGCTGCGCAGCGGCTCGCGGGGCTGCTGCAGCGTCGAGGACTCCCACGACGCCCGGCGGGTGGCCGACGAGCTGGGCATCCCCTTCTACGTCTGGGACCTCGCCGACCGCTTCCGGGAGGACGTCGTCGAGGACTTCGTCGCCGAGTACGCCGCCGGCCGCACGCCCAACCCCTGCCTGCGCTGCAACGAGAAGATCAAGTTCTCCGCGGTGCTGGACCGGGCGCGGGCGCTGGGCTTCGACGCCGTCGTCACCGGGCACCACGCCCGGCTGGTCGGCGGCGAGCTGCGCCGCTCGGTCGACGCGGCCAAGGACCAGTCCTACGTGCTGGGCGTGCTCACGGCCGAGCAGCTGGCGCACGCGGTCTTCCCGCTGGGGGAGATGACCAAGGAGCGGGTCCGCGAGCTGGCCGCCGAGCGCGGCTTCGCGGTGGCCACCAAGCCCGACTCGCACGACATCTGCTTCATCTCCGACGGCGACACCCGCGGCTTCCTGACCCGGCGGCTGGGCGAGCAGCCCGGCCCGGTGGTCGACGCCGCGACCGGGGCGACCGTCGGCAGGCACGCCGGCGCCTACGGCTTCACCATCGGCCAGCGCCGCGGGCTGGGCGTCACCGCCGGCGACCAGCGGCCGCGGTTCGTGCTCGGCATCGAGCCGGTCAGCCGCACGGTCACCATCGGCACGGCCGAGCAGGCCGAGGTCTCCGAGGTCGTCACCGCCGCGCCCACCTGGACCGGCCCGGTGCCCGGGCTGCCGTTCCGCGGGCAGGTGCAGGTGCGCGCGCACGGGGCGCCGGTGCCCTGCGAGGTGACCGCGGCCGACGGCGGGCTGCGGATCACGCTGGGGGAGCGGCAGCGCGGGGTGGCTCCCGGGCAGTCCGCGGTGCTGTACGCGCCGGACGCCCTGCGCGGCGACCGGGTGCTCGGGCAGGCCGCGGTCAGCACCACCGCCTGAGCCGCGGCGACACGCCGAGGGGTCGGGTGACGGGCAGGTTAACGCCGTCCGTCTTTTCACAGCGGCCTCTTGGCGCACCCGGACGGGGCAGTTAGCGTGCCGTGACGGATCGGTCCCGACCGGTCCCTGCGTGCCCCGCCCCTCGGCGGAGCACGTCAGCTCTGCGCAGCGAGCCACCCCCGGTCGGCCCTGCTGTCGCCTGTCCTGGAGGAACCTCCTTGCGCAGAACGCGTCTGTCCCTCGCAGCCCTGCTGATGGCGTCGTCCGCCGTCCTCGCGCTGCCCGCCACCGCCTCCGCCGAGGAGGTGCCGGCCGCCGACGTGGCGGTCCAGCTGCTCACCGTCAACGACTTCCACGGCCGGATCAACCAGCCCAGCGGTGATGACGGCGCGGCCGCCGATCCTGGTCCGGACGGCCTGTACGACACCGGGGACGACGTCGTCGTCGAGGTCGGCGGCGCCGCCAGCCTGGCCGAGACCATCGGGCGCGCCCGGGCCGGCTTCGTCGCCGACGGCGGCTCGGCCGACGACTCGCTGCTCATCGGGCTGGGCGACGTGATCGGCGCGTCACCCTTCGAGTCCAGCGTGTTCCGGGACGAGTCGACGATCGAGACCGCCAACGCGCTGGGCATGGCCGTCTCCGTCGTCGGCAACCACGAGTTCGACCGCGGTACCGACGAGCTGCGCCGGGTCTCCGGCGCCACCGACGGGACGGCCAGCGACGACGTCACCGCCTGCGACCCCGACCTCGTGGAGGTGGGCGTCACCGGCTGCTTCACCGACAGCACGGGCGACGCCTTCGCAGGTACCGACTTCCCCTACCTGGCGGCCAACGTCGTCTCGCGGGACAGCGGCGAGCCGATGCTGCCGCCGTACGCCGTCATCGAGGTGGGCGGTGGCAGGTCGATCGGCATGATCGGCGTCGTCACCGACACGACCCCGACGATCGTCGCGCCGGCCGGCATCGCCGACGTCGAGTTCCTCGACGAGGCCGAGTCGATCAACCGGTACGTGCCCGAGCTCCAGGCGCAGGGCGTCGAGGCCATCGTGGCGCTGGTGCACGAGGGTGGCGAGAACACCGGTGCCGACGCCGCTGACCCGAACGGCTGCGCGCAGCTCAGCGGGCCGATCGCCGACATCAACGCCGCCGCCGACGCCGCGGTCGACCTGATCGTCAGCGCGCACAGCCACCAGGGCTACAACTGCATGCTGACCGACCCCGAGGGCCAGCCGCGGCTGGTCACGCAGGCCGAGTACTACGGCCGCATGCTCACCGACATCCGGCTGGTGCTCGACGGCGGGACCGGCGACGTCGACCGGCTCTGCGCCGACTACCGCGCCGGCAACGTGCTCAACGTCCGCACGAGCGAGGACGTGGCGATCGGGGGCATCGTCGACTACTGGACGGCGCAGGCCGCCGAGGCCGGCGACCGGGTCGTCGGTGACGCCACCGCCAACATCCGCCGGGCCGGGACCGAGAACCCCGACGGGTCCTTCACCGCCCGCCGCGACGGCGAGTCCAGCGTCGGCAACCTCGTCGCGCAGATGCAGCTGGCGGCCGTGCAGGACCCGAGCTTCGGCGACCCGGTGCTCGCCTTCATGAACCCCGGTGGGCTGCGGACGGACATCTTGGCCGGTGAGGTCACCTACAGCGACCTGTTCAACGTCCAGCCCTTCGGGAACACCGTCAACGTCATCACCCTGACCGGCGCCGACATCCGCGGCGTGCTGGAGCAGCAGTTCCAGAGCGACCAGGCCCGCGGCAGCCAGCTGATCCTCGGGACGTCCGAGGGCTTCACCTACCAGTTCGACCCCGCGCAGCCCTACGGTCAGCGGGTCGACCCCATCTCGATCAGGCTGGACGGCACCGTGATCGACTCGGCGGCGAGCTACCGGGTGGTGGCTAACTCCTTCCTGATCGGCGGCGGCGACTCCTTCGCCGCGTTCACCAACGGCACCGACCCGGCCACCGGCCCGGTCGACGTCGACACCGCGGTGGCCTACTTCGAGGCCAACTCCCCGGTGGCCCCGCCGGCCGCGGACCACGCGCAGCAGGTGGCCTTCACCGCGACGCAGGTCCCCGACCCGGCCGCCGGGCTGGGCGGCACCACCGCCGACCCGGAGCCGGTCACGACGGTGCCGGGCGTGAGCGGTCTCCTCGGCGTGGCCGGGGCCGGCTTCGAGTGCCCGACCCCCACCCCGACCCCGACCCCGACCCCCACCCCGACCCCGACCCCGACCCCCACCCCGACCCCGACCCCGACCCCCACCCCGACGCCGACGCCGACGCCGGCCCCGATGCCGATCCCCGTGCCGACTCCCACCGAGGAGCCGACCCCGACCCCGACCCCCACCGAGGAGCCGACCCCGGCGCCGACCACGTCCGCCCCGTCGACCCACCCGGGCTCGGGCTCGGGTTCGGGCAGTGGCGGGGGGCTGGCCTACACCGGTGCCCCGGTCGCGGCGATGCTCGCCGCCGGTGGAGCCCTGCTGGCGGGCGGCGTCGGCCTGACGGCGGCGGGCTACCGTCGTCGCCGTGGCCTCGCCGACTGATCACCCGGACGACAGCAGCGAGCTCGACAGCACCGACGACCTGAGGCCGGTCCCCACACCGTGGGGGCCGGCCTCCGGCGTCGGATCGCTGCCCGGTACCGACCCGGTGGAGGCGATGCGGCTGGTCGTCGGCGAGCTGCCGGACCTCCCGCACCTGCCCGAGCTGCCCGGGCGCGGTGCCGGCGCGGACATGCTCGGCCGGACGGCGGCGCTGCTCGTCGACATCGCGGTCGACCTCACGCCCGCCGGCTGGCGGCTCGTCCCGCGCCCGGGCAACGACATGCGCCGGGCGCAGGAGATGCTCGACCGGGACCTCGATGCGCTCTTCGACGTGGCCGAGCGCTACGCCGGTCCGTTCAAGGTGCAGGTCGCCGGGCCCTGGACGCTGGCCGCCGGGCTGGAGCGCACCCGCGGCGACCGGGCCGTGGTCGACCCGGGCGCCCGGCGGGACCTGGCCCAGTCCCTCGCCGAGGGCGTCGCCGCGCACGTGGCCGCCGTCTCCGCGCGGGTGCCGGGCGCCCGCGTCGTCGTCCAGCTCGACGAGCCGTCCGTCCCCGCCGTCCTGCAGGGCGGGCTCCCGACGATCAGCGGCTACGGCAGGCTGTCCGCCGTCGAGTCGACCGTGGTCGAGGAGCAGCTCGGTGCCCTCGTCGCCCGGGTGCCGGTGCCGGTCGTCGTGCACTGCTGCGCCACCCGGGCGCCACTCGAACTCTTCCGCGCTGCCGGCGCCGCCGGGCTCTCCTTCGACCTCGGGACGGTCCAGGACCTGGACGCCGTCGGTACCGCCGTCGAGGCCGGCACGCACCTGGTGCTGGGCGTCGTCCCGGGCACCGACACGACGCTGCCGGCACCCAAGGCCACGGCCAGCCGGCTCCAGGCCTGGTGGCGGGAGCTCGGCTTCCCCGCCGAGGACCTGCACGCGGCCGTCACCCTCACGCCCGCCTGCGGTCTGGCCGGGGCCGGCCCCGGCTACGCCCGGACGGCGATGACGCACGTCCGTGAGGCGGCTCGGTACCTGCTCCCGGAGTGAGTCTCAGCCCAGGCGCCCGACCTCGCTGACCGCCACCCGGTCGTGCGGGCAGACCCACCAGACGCCGTCGGGCTGCAGTCGGACCGCCATCGGGTGCGTCGCCGGGTGGCGGGGGCAGCGCGGCCAGTTCGTGGGGGCGCTGCGCCAGAGCTCCTCGACCGCCCACTCCTGCACCCGGTCGGCGGCCTCGGCGACCTGCTCGGCCAGCGGCCGGCTGCGGGAGATGGCGACCCCCTGACCGCTGCCGTCGGGGCTCCACAGCATCGCCCCGGCCCGGTCGACGTCGCCGGGCCAGTCGCTGTCCTCGATCCGCGGGACGGGTGCACCCGTGGCACGGAGGTCCGCCAGCACCGGCTGCAGGGCGCGCTCGAGTTCCGGGTCCACGGGTCCATCGTCGCGGTGGCGTCCACGCGGTTCCGCCCGGCTGCTGGCGAGGCTGCCGACAGGCGGTCTGACCTGCTGTTCCGGCTTGTCGACTCCAACTTCCGGCGGTAAGCTTCGAACACACGTTCGAACGCTTCGGGAGGTGGCTGATGAGTGAGTTGCGGTCGGCTCTCGACGCGCTGGCGGCCGATGACCTCTTCGGCCTCTCCGACGGTCAGGTGCTGGAGCGGACGGCGGTGCTGGTGCAGCTGGGCAACCGGGTGGCGGCGGAGCTGACCCGTACGGTGCGACACGCGCAGACCACTCAGGCGGCTGAGCACGACGGGCTGAAGTCGATGCGGTCGTGGTTGGTCGGGCATGCCCGGCTGGCGCCCAACGATGCGTCGAAGGTCGTGCGGGCGGGTCGGGCGTTGGCGCACTTCCCGGCGCTGGCCGCCGGGTTCGCCGATGGTGACGTGACCGCCGCGCAGGTGGACGTGGTGGCGGAGACGGTCGGGGAGCGCGAGCGGGCCCGGGCCGGGGAGCAGGGGGTCGACCTGGCGTCCTTCGATCGGGTGTGGACGGCGGTGGCGGTGGCGTCGCCGCACCGGTCGCTGGTCGAGGTGGTGCAGGCGTTCGAGGCCGCCCTGGACCCTGACGGCCCGGAGCCCGACCCCACCGAGGGGCGGGGGCTGACGATGGTCACCCATGCCGATGGCACCGTGACCGGCCGATTCGAGCTCGATGCGGTCGCTGGGGAGAAGGCGAAGGCGGCGATCGAGTCGGTCGTGCAGGCCGACCGGCCGAAGGGTGAGGAGCGGACCCGCTCCCAGCAGAACGCCGATGCGTTCGTGCAGTTGTGCGACAACCAGCTGGCGTCGGGGAACCTGCCGACGTTGCGCACGGTGAAGCCGCATGTGGTGGTGACCATCGACCTCGAGGACCTGGTCGACCCCGTCACCGGCCCTGGTGCGGCGCGCACGGGGTTCGGGGTGACGATCTCGGCCGCCCGGGCCCGCTACCTGGCCTGCGACGGCAGCATCTCCCGGATCGTGATGGGCCCCGACGGGATTCCACTGGACCTGGGCCGGGAGCACCGGGTGGTCACCCCAGGGCTGCGTAGAGCAGTCGAACGGCGGGACAAGGCATGTGTGTTCACCGGCTGCCACGCCCCGACCCACTGGTGCGACGTCCACCACCTCATCCACTGGGTCCACGGCGGCGAGACCAACCTGCAGAACTCAGCCCTGCTCTGCGAACGGCACCACACCAAGGTCCACCACGGGTTCCGGGTCGAGCGAGATCCCGGCGGGCGATGGCACACCAGGCGGCCCGACGGCACCGAGATCCTCATCGGGCCGCTGCTCTAGCGAGCTGCAGCCCCTCGCCGTCCCACTCGGCGTCCAGGACCAGCTCCACGGCAGCCGGACCGGGGTGCAGTCGGTGCGCAGGTACTCGGCCTGCCCGGAGAACAGTCGCCCCGTTGCCCTCGTTGCTCGGGGCGTGGCGCACACCAGCACGCCACGTCGATGAGCGCACCGGGGTCACCGGACCACCGCGGGCGGGCTCGTCACCGAACGCGCACATCACCGGCCTCCGCACGGTACGCATCGTGGCGCCGGTCGGTGCTGTGGCCGGCGGTCCCCGCGCGGGTGAACCGGGCTCGGGGCCCGGTTGGCTGTCGTACCTGCCGGATACCGTGCCCATCGTGACCAGCGCGGACCAGGTGGAGCAGGAAGCCGTCGGCGGACCCGACCAGCCCGACGTCGAGGTCGCCGTCGACCGGGAGGACCTCACCGAGGTCCCCGACGACGCGCGCACCCGGCACCGCGACCTCGCCGAGGAGCTCGACCGGTACGCCTTCGCCTACTACGTGCAGGACGCGCCGCTGGTCAGCGACGGCCAGTACGACGAGCGGATGGCCGAGCTCAAGGCCCTCGAGGCGACCCACCCGGCGCTGGTCACCCCCGACTCGCCCAGCCAAAAGGTCAACGGCGGCTTCGGCGCCACCTTCGCCCCGGTCACCCACCCGGAGCGCATGCAGAGCCTGGACAACGTCTTCAGCTCCGACGAGCTGTCGGCCTGGGCCGCCCGTGCCGAGCGGGACGGCGCCACCGGTGCCGGCTGGCTGTGCGAGCTGAAGGTCGACGGCCTGGCCATCGACCTGGTCTACGAGAACGGCCGGCTCACCGGCGCGGCCACCCGCGGGGACGGCGTCACCGGCGAGGACGTCACCGCCAACGTGCGCACGATGTCCGTGGTCCCGCAGCAGCTCACCGGGGAGGGCCTGCCCGAGTTCCTCGAGGTGCGCGGCGAGGTCTACTTCCCGGTCGCCGCCTTCGCCGAGGTCAACGCCGGTCTGGTCGAGGCGGGCAAGGCCCCGTTCGCCAACCCGCGCAACGCCGCCGCCGGCTCGCTGCGGCAGAAGGACGCCCGGGAGACCGCCAAGCGCCCGCTGAGCATGGTCGTGCACGGCATCGGCGCCCGCCGTGGCTTCGACCCGGCCACCCAGTCGGCGGCCTACGAGCAGCTGGCGGCCTGGGGGCTGCCCACCAGCTCCCGCTACGAGGTGGTGGGGGACCTCCCGGCCGTCTGGGCCTACATCGAGCGCTACCGCGAGCAGCGGCACTCCGTCGAGCACGAGATCGACGGCGTCGTGGTCAAGGTCGACCAGGTCTCCCTGCAGCGCCGGCTGGGCTCCACCAGCCGCGCACCGCGCTGGGCGATCGCCTTCAAGTACCCGCCGGAGGAGGCGACGACCACGCTGCACGACATCCGGGTCAACGTCGGCCGCACCGGCCGGGTCACCCCGTTCGCCTACATGGAGCCGGTCAAGGTCGCCGGCTCCACCGTGAGCCTGGCCACCCTGCACAACGCCAGCGAGGTGGAGCGCAAGGGCGTGCTGATCGGCGACACCGTGGTCATCCGCAAGGCCGGTGATGTGATCCCCGAGGTGCTCGGCCCGGTGGTCGCCGCCCGCGACGGCTCCGAGCGCGCGTTCGTCTTCCCCACGCACTGCCCCGAGTGCGGCACCGAGCTGCGGCCGGAGAAGGAGGGCGACGCCGACATCCGCTGCCCCAACGCCCGCTCGTGCCCGGCCCAGCTGCGGGAGCGCGTCTTCCACGTCGCCGGCCGCGGCGCCTTCGACATCGAGGTGCTCGGCTACGAGGCGGCGATCGCGCTGCTCGCCGAGCACCTGCTCGCCGACGAGGGCGACGTCTTCTTCCTGGACGAGGAGGCGCTGCGCCGCACCGCCTTCTTCACCCGCAAGGACGGCGAGCTCTCCGCCAACGGCAGGCGGCTGCTGACCAACCTGCAGACCCGCAAGGACGTGCCGCTGTGGCGGGTCCTGGTCGCGCTGTCGATCCGGCACGTCGGGCCCACGGCCGCGCAGGCCCTGGCCCGGGAGTTCCGCTCCATCGACCGGCTGATGGCCGCGACCGAGGAGGAGCTCGCCGCGGCCGAGGGCGTGGGCCCGACCATCGCCACCGCCGTCCGCGACTGGTTCGCCGTCGACTGGCACCGCGACGTGGTGGAGAAGTGGCGGCAGGCCGGCGTCCGGATGGCCGATGCGGACGTCGACGAGGCGCCCGGCCCGCTGACCGGCGTGACCGTCGTCGTCACCGGTTCGCTGCGCGACCACAGCCGCGACGAGGCCATCGCCGCGATCCAGGAGCGCGGCGGCAAGGTCACCAGCGGGGTGTCGAAGAAGACCGGCTTCGTCGTCGTCGGCGCCGACCCCGGCAGCAAGTACGACAAGGCCGTCCAGGTCAAGGCGCCGATCCTGGACGACGACGGCTTCACCGTGCTGCTCGGGCAGGGGCCGGACGCCGCCCGCGAGGTCGCCACCATCGGCGACGGCACCGAGCCGGCGGAACCGGAGGCAGCCGCGGAGCCGAAGCCGAAGCGGGCGACCCGGTCGCGGAAGAAGGCGGAGACCACGGTCCCGGTGGCGCACGCCGACGAGCCGACCGCGGGAGAGGCGCCGGAGGCCTGACCGCCCGCCGGCCCCGTCCAGAGGCTCGCCCCGAGCGTGCGAGGGGTGAGCAGGACGGGTCCTCGTTCAGGCCGGGGGCAGCCGGGCGACGGTGGCGGCCAGGCCGGTGAGGTGGGCCAGCCGCAGCAGCTCCGAGCGGCGGAACGCCGGCCCTCCCGACCGGCCGATCAGCACCGCGGTGCCGTCGTGGCCCAGCGGGGCGGCCATCATCTCCACGGCCATCTCCTGCCAGCGCAGCGGCACCCAGTCGGCGTCGCTGGGCAGCAGCAGGGGAGTGGCCAGCGGCAGCCACGGCAGGGCCACGTCCTCCAGCGCCGGCGCGGCGTCGGAGGCGGCGAGCACCGCCAGGTCCGGCGACGTCCCGGCGAGCACGACCGCCCAGCCGCTGCGGAACACCCGCGGCAGCTCGGTGGCGAGCACCTTCGCCGTCCCGGCCCCGGCGGGGGCGAGGGCCTCCAGCAGGTCGAGCTCGCGGTGGGTGTCCATCGGCCCGGCGAACGGGCGCAACGACTCCACCTGGACACCGGGCACGGCGGTGGCGGCGGTGATCAGGCTGTCGGCCACGCGGTCGGCGGGCAGCTCGACGACGATGTCGTCGACGGCCACGCCGTTGCCGCGCTCGAGGACGTCGACGGAGACGATGTCGATGCCGGCGTCGCCGAGGGCGGTGGCGACGGCACCGAGGATGCCGGGCCGGTCGGGCACGACCAGCCGCAAGAGGTAGGACACGGATCCCTCCGGGTGCGCCTGCTGGGCGGGGCCGATCGGCGTCGATCGTGGACAGGGAGGAGCCTCCCGCATCAGGAGGCCCCGTGGCGAACACCGGCGCGCGGCCGGGGGAGCGACCTGCCCCACGTACAGTCGGCACAACGCATGCAGCGCAGGTCGCGGCAGCTCGACGTCGATGAAGTGGAGTTCTCCGGCAGCATGAGCAGCATCTCCCGGGACGACGTGGCGCACCTCGCCCGTCTGGCCCGCCTGGCGGTCACCGACGAGGAGCTGGACCGGTTCGCCGGGCAGCTCGACCAGGTGCTGGCCGCCGTGGCGCGGGTCGGTGAGGCCGCGGTGCCCGACGTGCCGCCCATGACGCACGCCGTCCCGCTGACCAACGTGCTGCGTCCCGACGTGGTGACCCCGAGCCTGCCGCGCGACGTCGTGCTGGCCGGTGCCCCCGCCGCCGAGGACGACCGCTTCCGCGTGCCGCGCATCCTGGGGGACGCCGAGTGAGCACCGACCTGACCACCACCGACGTCGCCGGGCTGTCCCGGCTGCTGGGCTCGGGCGAGGTGAGCGCGGTCGAGGTGACCCGCGCGCACCTGGACCGCATCTCCGCCGAGGACGGCGAGCTCGGCGCCTACCTGCACGTCGGGGCCGAGGCCGCGCTGGCCGCCGCCACTGCCGTCGACTCCGCGCGCGCCGCCGGCGACGAGCTCGGCCCGCTGGCCGGGGTGCCCGTGGCGCTCAAGGACCTCGTGGTCACCGAGGGCGTGCCGACCACCAGCGGCTCGAAGATCCTCGAGGGCTGGCGTCCGCCCTACAGCGCCACGATCGCCACCCGGCTGGCCGAGGCCGGCACCGTGCTGCTGGGCAAGACCAACATGGACGAGTTCGCGATGGGCTCCTCCACCGAGAACTCCGCCTACCAGGTCACCCGCAACCCCTGGGACCACGACCGGATCCCCGGCGGCTCCTCCGGTGGCTCCAGCGCCGCGGTCGCCGGGCACCTCGCGCCGTGGTCGATCGGCACCGACACCGGTGGGTCGATCCGGCAGCCGGCCGCCGTCACCGGCCTGGTCGGGCACAAGCCCACCTACGGTTCGGTCTCCCGCTACGGCCTGATCGCCTTCTCCTCCAGCCTCGACCAGGCCGGCCCGATGGCGCGCACGGTGCTCGACGCCGCGCTGATGCACGAGGTCATCGGCGGCCACGACCCGTTCGACTCCACCAGCATCGACTCCCCGCTCACCGGTCTGGCCGACGCCGCCCGTGCCGGTGCGGCCGGAGACCTGCACGGCGTGCGGGTCGGCGTCGTCCGCGAGCTGGGCGGGGACGGGCACACCGAGGGCTACGAGCCCGGCGTGCTCGCCCGCACCCGCGAGGCGGTCGAGCTGCTCGCCGGCCTGGGTGCGGAGGTCGTCGAGGTCTCCTGCCCGTCGTTCGACCTGGCGCTGCCGGCCTACTACCTGATCGCGCCCAGCGAGGCCTCGTCCAACCTGGCCCGGTACGAGGGGGTCCGGTTCGGCCTGCGGGCCGGCGACGACGGCAGCCACGACCTCGACGAGGTCATGGCGCTGACCCGCGAGCAGGGCTTCGGCCCGGAGGTCAAGCGGCGGATCATCCTGGGCACCTACGCGCTGTCCAGCGGTCTGTACGAGGCCTACTACGGCCAGGCGCAGAAGGTGCGCACGCTGATCACCCGCGACTTCACCGCGGCCTTCGCCGGCGTCGACGTGCTGGTCAGCCCCACCACCCCCACGGTCGCCTTCCCGATCGGCTCCCGGGTCGAGGACCCGATCGCCATGTACGCCGCCGACCTGTGCACCCTGCCGGCCAGCCTGGCCGGGCTGCCGGCGATCTCGGTGCCCAGCGGGCTGTCCGAGGGCCTGCCCGTCGGCCTGCAGGTCATGGCGCCGGCGCTGGCCGACGACCGCTGCTACCGGGTCGCCGCCGCGCTCGAGGCCGCGCAGGATGCCGCCCGCGGGCACCGCCTGCTCGACGAGCTGCCCGCGTGAACGGCGCCCTCAAGGCCGCCTGGGCCCTGACCCTCTTCGTGATCGTCGTCGGCATCGTCGGCTGGGCCGTCAGCGGCCGCGCCGTCTTCGCCGTCTTCATCGTCCTGGGCGTGCTGACCGGCGGGGCGGCGCTGTTCGCCTTCCGCTCCACGCCGTCCAGCCCGTCCTCTCCTGGGGAGCGCACGTGAGCACCGCTGACCGCCTCGTCGACTACGACGAGCTGCTGACCCGCTACGAGCCCGTCATCGGCCTGGAGACCCACGTCGAGCTGGGCACCGCCTCGAAGATGTTCTGCGGCTGCTCGACAACCTTCGGCGCCGAGCCCAACACCCAGACCTGCCCGGTCTGCCTGGGCATGCCCGGCTCGCTGCCGGTGGCCAACGCCGCGGCCGTGGAGTCGACCATCCAGATCGGCCTCGCGCTGGGCTGCAGCATCGCCAGCTGGTCGCGGTTCGCCCGGAAGAACTACTTCTACCCCGACATCCCCAAGGGCTACCAGACCAGCCAGTTCGACGAGCCGCTGTGCGTCGACGGGCACCTGGACGTCGAGGTCGAGGGCCGCACGTACCGCGTGGAGATCGAGCGGGTGCACCTGGAGGAGGACACCGGCAAGAACCTGCACGTCGGTGGCGCCACCGGGCGCATCCACGGTGCCGACCACTCGCTGGTCGACTTCAACCGGGCCGGCATCCCGCTGGTGGAGATCGTCACCCGCCCGGTGCCCGGGGCCGGCGCGCTGGCCCCCGAGGTGGCCCGCGCCTACGTCACCGAGCTGCGCGAGATCGTCCAGGCCCTCGGCGCCTCCGACGTCCGGATGGAGCAGGGCAGCCTGCGCTGCGACGTCAACATCTCGCTCAACCCGGCCGGCGCGACCGAGCTGGGCACCCGCACCGAGACCAAGAACGTGAACTCGCTGCGGTCGGTCGAGCGGTCCGTGCGGTTCGAGATGCGCCGGCAGGCCGCCGTGCTGGACGACGGCGGCCGGGTGGTGCAGGAGACCCGGCACTTCCACGAGGACAGCGGCACCACGTCGTCGGGGCGCAGCAAGGAGGAGGCGACCGACTACCGGTACTTCCCCGAGCCCGACCTCGTGCCGCTGGCCCCCGACGCCGACTGGATCGAGACGCTGCGCGCCGGCCTGCCCGAGCTGCCGGCCGCCCGCCGGGCCCGGCTGACCGACGAGTGGGGCATCTCGGGCACCGAGATGACCTGGCTGGCCAACGCCGGTGCCCTCGGCCTGGTCGAGCAGACCGTCGCCGCCGGTGCCGCCCCGGGCGACGCCCGCAAGTGGTGGCTGGGCGACCTCGCCCGCCGCGCCAACGACACGGGTGCGGAGCTGGGCGAGCTGGCCGTCACCCCGGTCCAGGTCGCGCAGCTGTGCGGGCTGGTCAGTGCGGGCACGATCAACGACAAGCTGGCCCGCCAGGTGCTCGACGGTGTGCTGGCCGGGCAGGGCGACCCGGCGCAGGTCGTCGAGGCCCAGGGCCTGGCGGTGATGGGGGAGTCCGACGAGCTGGTCGCGGCGGTCGAGGCCGCGATCGCCGGTGCTCCCGACGTCATCGCCAAGGTGCGGTCGGGCAAGGTCGCCGCGCTCGGTGCGCTCGTGGGCGCGGTCATGAAGACCACCCGCGGCAAGGCCGACGCCCCCACCGTGAAGCGGATGCTCGAGGAGCGCGTGCTCGGCTCCTGATCGGGGACCCCGCTGCGCGAGCAGCGGGGTCCCCGCATCACAGCGGGGAGCTCGCGCCGCCGGCCGGCGGCAGGATGCGCAGCACCCGGTCGTCGTCCTCGGCCGGGGTGCCCACGCCGTCCTCGTTGGACGTGGTGATCCACAGCGCCCCGTCGCCGCCGAGGACGACGGTGCGCAGCCGCCCGTACCGGTCCTGCAGGAACGGGGTCGGCTCGCCCACCGGGGCGCCGGTGCCGTCGAGCTCGACCACGTGCACCCGCTCCCCGTCCATCGCGCCGAGGAAGACGTAGGGGCCGGAGACGGCGCAGCCGCCCAGGCCCGCGTCGGCCGCGGCGATCCCGATCACCGGGTCGGCGGTGGAGAGGTCGCGGCCGGGGGCCAGGGCCTCCAGCTCGTCGGGGGCGTCCGCGTCGGTGTCGACGGCGAAGACCGGGCTCACGCCGTCGGTGCACAGGGCGGTGACGTCCCGGTGCCCGCGGGTCCAGACCGGCCCGGCGCCCACCGGCTGGCCGAACACGTCGACGGCGAGGACCTTGCCGGCCAGGGACGCCGGGTCAGCGGCCAGCGCCGGGTCGCCGATGTCGCCGGTGCCCACGTAGAGCGTGCCGTCGGCCCCGAACAGCAGGCCGCCGCCGTTGTGCTGCTCGCCGTGCGGGATGCCGGTCAGCACCGGGTTCGGGGTGCCGCCCACCGGGAAGCGGACCACCCGGTTGTCCGTGGCCGTGGACACGTAGGCGTAGTACAGCCCGTCCTCGGCGAACGTCGGGGAGATCGCCAGCCCGAGCAGACCGCCGTCGCCGGTGGTGTCGATGCCCGGCAGGGTCATCAGCTCAGCCGCGGGGGAGCGGTCGGGGAACACCTGCACCAGCCGGCCGGTGTCGCGCTCGCCGACGACCGCCGTCCCGTCCGGGAGCACCACCAGCCCGGTGGGCACGGCCAGGTCGGTCGCCACCACGTTCGGGTCACCGTCGGACTCCTCGCCGCCGGGGGAACCGGGGGCGGGTGGCGCGGGGACGCTGCCGCCCTCCGGTGGCGGCGCCACCTCGGGCGGCTGCCCCTGCGGCAGCTCGCGGAACGGCCCGGCCGGCTCGTAGCCGTCCCCGCCGCAGCCGGCGAGCAGCAGGCAGCCCACCGCGACCGCGGCCAGCCGCCGGGCTCCGGGTGCCGTGCTCCGCCGTCCCACCGGCCCACAGTACGACGGCCGGCGCGCACCACCGGGTGCCCCGGCGGGTGGCGCCGGGGCACCCGGCCTAGGGTCGGGAACCGTGTCCGACGCACCCACCGATCGCGCCCCCGTCCTGGACCTCGGCCCCGAGGAGACGCTGCACGTGCTCGTCCCCTCCCGTGCGCTGGCCGAGGCGGTCGAGGCGCTGTCGCCGCGGGTCCGGGCGCACCGCTACGACCTCCGCGACGGGCTGCCCACCGGGGAGGCCGCCCAGGCCCAGGTACTGGTGCCGCGCGGCCCGCTGCCCGACGACCTGCTCGACGCGCTGCCCCGGCTGCGGCTGGTCCAGCTGCGCAGCGCCGGTGCCGAGGCGTTCGCCGGGAAGCTGCCCGCGCGGGTGACGCTGTGCAACGCCCGCGGCGCGCACACCCCGGCCACCGCCGAGTGGGCGGTCACCGCGACGCTGGCCGCGCAGCGCGGCATCCCGCACCACGTCCGCGAGGCCGACGCCGGCCGCTGGTCACCGGGGACCTTCGCCAGCCTGGTCGGGGCCCGGGTGCTCGTCGTCGGCGCCGGGGACATCGGCCGCACGATCGGTGCGATGATGGCCGGCTTCGACGTCGAGCTGACCTACGTCGCCCGGACCGCCCGCGCGGGCGTGCACGGCTTCGAGGAGCTGCCGGGCCTGCTGCCCGACGCCGACGTCGTGGTGCTCATCGTGCCGGTGACCCCGCAGACCACCGGCATGGTCGACGCGGCGTTCCTGGCGGCGATGAAGGACGGCGCGCTGCTGGTCAACGCCGCCCGCGGGGTGGTCGTGGACACCGACGCGCTGCTGGCCGAGCTGACCGCCGGGCGCCTGCGGGCGGCCCTGGACGTCACCGACCCCGAGCCGCTGCCCGAGGGCCACCCGCTGTGGTCGGCACCCGGGCTGCTGCTGACCCCGCACGTCGGCGGCGCCGTGCCCGGCACCGAGGCCCGGGCCACCGCCGCCGTCACCGACCAGCTCGAGCGGGTCCTGGCCGGGCAGCCGCTGCAGAACGTCGTCACCGACTACTGACAGGACCCCCTCGCCCCCCACGACCCGCTCCGCGCGCCGTGGGGCCCTGCGAGGGGGCCGGTGGATCAGCGGTCCGCGGGGCGCTCGGGGTCGGGGATGCGGCCGCCGGACAGGGACGCGAGCTGGGGGAGGTCCCGGGCGCGCAGCACCGGCAGCCGCACCTGGGTGCCGGCGGTGGTGACCAGCCACAGGTCCTTCTGCTCGCCGACCCGGATGCCGGACAGCTCCGACCAGCCCACCGTGCGGGCGCCGGCCAGCGAGCGGGCGGTCACCCCGGCGTCGGAGACGTCGACGCCCACCCGCAGCACCCAGGCGGCCGCGGCGGCCGGCACCGCCATCAGCAGCAGCGCCCACAGCGTCACCCCCGCCAGCGGCAGGACGCAGGCGAACCCGATGACGACCGGCAGCAGCGCTGTCCGGCTCATGCGCAGACGAGCGACAGCCACGCGGCGGATCTTCCCAGATCGTGGGACGGCGCGACCAGGCCCGTCGTCGCCGACCCGCGGCGGCCTACCATCGCCGGTCGTGACGACCGTCGAGGACCGCCCCGCCAGCTCCGGCCGCCCCGCCGGGGACATCGACATCAAGCCGCGCAGCCGCGACGTCACCGACGGGGACGCCAAGGCCCCGGCCCGGGCGATGCTCCGCGCCGTGGGGATGGGCGACGACGACTTCGCCAAGCCGCAGATCGGCGTGGCCTCGTCGTGGAACGAGATCACCCCGTGCAACCTCTCGCTGGACCGGCTGGCCAAGTCCGCCAAGGAGGGCGTGCACGCCGCCGGCGGCTTCCCGCTGGAGTTCGGCACCATCTCGGTCTCCGACGGCATCTCCATGGGCCACGAGGGCATGCACGCCTCGCTGGTCTCCCGCGAGGTGATCGCCGACTCCGTCGAGACGGTCGTGTTCGCCGAGCGGCTGGACGGCACCGTGCTGCTGGCCGGCTGCGACAAGTCGCTGCCCGGCATGCTGATGGCCGCCGCCCGGCTGGACCTGGCCAGCGTGTTCGTCTACTCCGGCTCGACCCTGCCGGGTCGGCTGGGCGACAAGGACCTGACCCTCATCGACGTCTTCGAGGGCGTCGGCGCCTGCGCCGCCGGGAAGATCACCCGCGACGAGCTGACCGCGATCGAGAAGGCCGCCTGCCCGGGCATGGGCTCCTGCGGCGGGATGTACACCGCCAACACCATGGCCAGCGTCGCCGAGGCCCTCGGCATGGCGCTGCCCGGCAGCGCCGCCCCGCCGGCCCCCGACCGCCGCCGCGACGACATCGCGGTGCGGTCGGGCGAGGCCGTGGTCGAGCTGCTCCGCACGGGCATCACCGCCCGGCAGATCATGACCAAGGAGGCGTTCGAGAACGCCATCACCGTGGTCATGGCCCTCGGTGGGTCGACCAACGCCGTCCTGCACCTGCTGGCCATCGCCCACGAGGCCGACGTCGACCTGACCCTCGACGACTTCAACCGGATCGGTGACCGGACGCCGCACCTGGCCGACGTGAAGCCCTTCGGCCGGTTCGTGATGACCGACGTCGACCGCATCGGCGGCGTCCCGGTGGTCATGCGCGCCCTGCTCGACGCAGGCCTGCTGCACGGCGACGCGCTCACCGTGACCGGGAAGACGCTCGCGGAGAACCTCGCCGAGCTGGCCCCGCCGGACCCCGACGGCGCGATCATCCACGCGATGAACGACCCGATCCACAAGACCGGCGGCCTGACGATCCTGCGCGGCTCGCTGGCGCCCGACGGCGCGGTGGTGAAGTCCGCCGGCTTCGACGCCGACGTCTTCGAGGGCACCGCCCGGGTCTTCGACGGTGAGCAGGGCGCCATGGACGCCGTCACCGAGGGCACGCTCACGGCCAACGACGTGGTCGTCATCCGCTACGAGGGCCCCCGCGGTGGCCCGGGCATGCGCGAGATGCTCGCCGTCACCGGCGCCATCAAGGGCGCCGGCCTCGGCAAGGACGTGCTGCTGCTCACCGACGGCCGGTTCTCCGGCGGCACGACCGGCCTGTGCATCGGTCACATCGCCCCCGAGGCGGTCGACGGCGGTCCGATCGCGTTCGTCCGGGACGGCGACCGCATCCGGCTCGACCTCACCGCCCGCACGATGGACCTGCTCGTGGACGACGAGGAGCTGGCCGCCCGCCGCGAGGGCTGGACCCCGCCGGAGCCGCGCTACACCCGCGGCGTGCTCGCCAAGTACGCCAAGCTCGTCGGCTCGGCCGCCCAGGGGGCCATCACCAGCTGAGCGGTGACCAGCCCCAACGGGTGAGCCGTCCCCCCGCACGCTGGAGTGCGGGGGGACATCCGTCGACAGTGCTGGGGTGGAGCCCACGCGTCGCTGGTCAGTGCCCGGGGAGTGGCGTGCCGCCCCGGCCGCCGGCGCCGACGGGGCGCGCCTGCGGTCCGGCGGGCGGTTCGTGCCGCAGCTGGCCCTGGTCGCCGCCGCGCTCGCACTCCTCGCCGCGGTCCTGCTCGACGTCGACCTCCCCCCGGTCGCCGGTGCCGCCCTGGCCGGCTGCCTGGCGCTGACCGCCGTCCAGCGGTCCGTCGCCACCCGGGTCCAGGCCCGCGACACCGCCCGGCTGCGCCGCAGCGAGTCGGTCCACCGGGCGCTGGCCGGCGCCGACGGCGACGTCGTCCTCGCGCTGGACGACGACCTGCGCGTCAGCCAGGTCACGCCCGCGCTGCCCGGCCTGCTCGGCCGGCCGCTGGCCGGCTGCGTGCCCGCCGAGGACGTCGCGGCGGTGCACGCCTGGCTCGCCGGCCCGCTGCCCGGCGGCGGTCGGCGCGTCCTCCGGACGCTGCCGGACTCCGGCCTGCCGCGGGTGCTCGAGACCACGGTCATCGACCTGCGCGCCGACCCCGACGTCCGGGCGCTGGTCCTGCACGGCCGCGACGTCACCGACCGGTACGAGCGCGAGCGCCGGCTGTGCGCCCTGGCCTACACCGACCCGCTCACCGGGCTGCCCAACCGGGCGGCCCAGGAGCGCTCCGTGCGCGAGGGGCTGGCCGACGGCACGGCCGGCCTGACCCTCCTCCTGGTCGAGGTGCACGGGCTGCGTGCGGTGCACGAGGACGCCGGCCGCAGCGTCGTCGATGCCGCGCTGGTCGAGGTCGCCCGCCGGCTGCGCGCCACGGTGCGCGGTACGGACGAGGTGTGCCGGGTCGACGCCGAGCTGTTCACCGTGCTGGCCTCCGGCGCGGGCGCCGAGGTCGACCGGCTCGCCGCCCGGTGCCTGGCGGTCCTGGAGGCGCCGATCGTCACCGGGTCCGGCCTGGTCGACCTGTGCGCCGTCGTCGGCCTGGCCCCGCTGTCGGCGGGGTTGCCCGCCGCGCAGGTCCAGGACCACGCCGAGCTCGCGCTCGCCGACGCCCGGTCGGCCGGCACCGGCTCGGTGCACCGCTACCACCCCGAGCTCACCGCCGTCCGCGACCGCCGGGACCAGCTGCGCCACGACCTCGTCGGCGCCCGCGACCGCGGGGAGCTGGAGCTGGCCTGGCTGCCGGTCGTCGACCTGGCCGAGCGCCGCGTCGCCGGCGTCGAGGCGCTGATGCGCTGGCGGCACCCGGATCTGGGTGACGTCGGTCCGGCGGAGTTCCTGCCGGTGGCCGCACGGGCCGGGCTGGGCGTGGACCTCCAGCGCTGGTTGCTGCTGGAGGCCACCCGCGCGGTGGTCCGGCTGCCGCAGTCCGGTCCCGCGCTCCGCCTGGGCATCAACGTCTCGGCCGCCCACCTGGCCGCGGGCACCCTGGTCGCCGACGTGACGCGGGCGCTGTCCGGCAGCGGCCTGCCCCCGGAGCACCTGGTGGTCGAGCTCGCCGAGTCCGCGCTGTCCGGGTCCCGGGTCCGCGACGACGTCTCCGCGCTCCGGCTGATGGGCGTGCACGTGGCCCTGGACGACTTCGGCCGCGGCGCGTGCTCGCTGGCCGACCTGGGCCGGCTGCCGGTCGACATCATCAAGCTCGACCGCACCCTGCTGTCCCGGATCGACCGGGACGCCTACGTGCGCGCCGTCTGCGCCGCGGTCGTCGCCCTCGGCGAGACCCTGCACGTCGACATCGTCGCCGAGGGCGTGGAGACCATCGGCCAGCTGGCCGTCCTGCAGAACCTGGGCTGCGGCTTCGCCCAGGGCTTCCTGCTCTCCCGGCCGGTCGGGCTGACCGCGCTCACCGAGCTGCTCGAGGCCGACGCCGGCCGGCTGTGGCCCGGCGTACCCGGACCGGTGCTCGGACCGGTGGCCCTGCTGTGAGCGGATCCGACCGGCCGGCGCGGCGCCGGCGGTGGACGGACGTCGCCGAGCCCACCGCCCCGGTGGCCCTGCGGGCGCTCGTCGTCGGCTGCTCGCTCGCCCTCGGTGGCCTGCTGCTGCTCGGCGGCCGGGTCGCCGGACGCCCGATCACCTCCACCGAGGCGGTCGCGGCGTCGGTGCTGGTCCTGCTGGCGCTGGCGGTCGGCCTCGCCCGGGCGGGGGACGGTGGGCACGCACCGCACGTGCCCGACGTCGACGACGGCCGCACGAGCCAGCAGGAGCTGGAGCGGATGGCCTACAGCGACCACCTGACCGGGCTGCCCAACCGGGCCCGGCTGATGACCGCCCTGGCCGGAGCGCGCAGCCGGGCCGCCGCGGGCGAGCCCTGCACCGTGCTCCTGCTGGACCTCGACGGGTTCAAGGCGGTCAACGACATCGCCGGGCACGAGGCCGGTGACCTGCTGCTGGTCGAGGTCGCCGACCGGCTGCGGGCGACCGTGCGCGACCACGACCTGGTCAGCCGGCTGGGCGGCGACGAGTTCGCGGTCGTGGCGCGCTCGGGCGTGGCGGAGGCCGCGGCGCTGGGGGAGCGGATCATCGCCGAGCTGGCCGGCGTCCACCGGTCGGTGCCCACCGCCGGGGCCGACCCCGACCTGGTCTTCGACGTCTCGTGCAGCATCGGCGTCGCCGAGCTGCACGCCACCGAGGAGGTGTCGGCCAGCCTGCGCGACGCCGACGTGGCGCTGCGCGCCGCCAAGGCCGCCGGCAAGGGCTGCGTCCGCCTGCACGGGGAGTCCGCCGACGGTGCGACGATGCGGCGCAACCGGCTGGTCCGCGACCTGCCCGACGCCCTCGCCCACGGTCAGCTGCGGCTGGTCTACCAGCCCGTGGTCGGCACGGTCGAGCGCCGGGTCCTCGGTCTGGAGGCGCTGGTGCGCTGGGACCACCCGGTCCTCGGGGAGGTCCCCCCGTCGGAGTTCGTACCGCTGGCCGAGGACGACGGCCTCATCGTGCCGCTGCAGCGCTGGGTGCTCGACCAGGCCACCGCCGAGCTCGCCGCGCTGCTGGCCCAGGGCCGGGACCTGCAGCTGGGCGTCAACATCAGCCTCCGCCACCTGCAGTCGGGCAGCCTGGTGCGCGACGTGACCGCCGCGCTGGCCCGGGCCGGGCTGCCCGCCCGCCGGCTGATGCTGGAGGTCACCGAGTCGATGGTCGTCGGCGGGACCGACCGGGCGGGCGGTGACCTGCAGACCCTGCACGACATGGGCTGCGTCATCTCCCTGGACGACTTCGGCCGCGGCTACTCGACCTTCGCCTACCTGACCCGGCTGCCGGTCGACGTGCTGAAGATGGACCGGGAGTTCCTGGCCGGGATCGAGCACGACGCCCGCAGCGCCGCGCTCGTGCACACCGTGATCGAACTGGGCCGGCGGCTGGCCATCGACGTGGTCGCCGAGGGCGTGGAGACCCCCGGCCAGCTGGCCGCGCTGCGCGACCTGGGCTGCCGTTTCCTGCAGGGCCACCTGCTGGGCCGGCCGACCCGCCCGGCCGAGCTCGGCGCCGTCATCGACGCCTTCGACGAGGGGGTGCTCGACGCCCCGGCGCCGGCGGTGCCGGTTGCCGTCCCAGTGGGTGAGTGACGGCTTCCCACACAGTGGGACACCGTGGTTGACGCGGCCGGGCGACCAGGCGCAGAGTGTCGGGGTGCTCCGCACCCGTCTGCTCGTAGCGATCCACTAGCGCGCCGGTCCTCCCGACCGACGCGCCACCCCTCCGTGCCAGCGGCACGAGGGGTTTTTTGTTGGCCGGGCACTGCCCGGCCCGCCAGCGACAGGCGTCCGCGCCAGCACCCCACCCGCGCCCAGGGAGATCGTCAGATGAGCACCACCGCCAGCACCGGCCGCACCTCCACCGTGACCACCTCCACCGTGACCACCTCGCCCGCGCCCGGCGCCGGCCCGGCCCCGGCCACGCCGACGACGCCCACCGACGCCGCCGCGCAGGCCACCCTCGGGGTCGAGACCACCGCCCGGTCCATGGCCGAGGCCGCCGCCGAGCCGACCTCGGGCATCACCGGCGCGCAGAGCCTGGTGCGCTCGCTGGAGGCGGTCGGTGTCGACGTCGTCTTCGGCATCCCGGGTGGGGCGATCCTCCCGCTGTACGACCCGCTCTTCGACTCCGCGGTGCGCCACGTGCTCGTCCGGCACGAGCAGGGTGCCGGGCACGCCGCCACCGGGTACGCCCAGGCCACCGGCCGGGTCGGGGTCTGCATCGCGACCTCCGGCCCCGGTGCGACCAACCTGGTCACCCCGCTGGCCGACGCCTACATGGACTCCGTGCCCGTCGTCGCGATCACCGGTCAGATCACCAGCGGGCTGATCGGCACCGACGGGTTCCAGGAGGCCGACATCCGCGGTATCACCATGCCGATCACCAAGCACAGCTTCCTGGTCACCTCCGCCGACGAGATCCCGCAGCGGATCGCCGAGGCCTTCCACCTGGCCAGCACCGGGCGGCCCGGGCCCGTGCTGGTCGACGTCCCCAAGGACGTCCTGCAGGCCACCACCGACTTCAGCTGGCCGCCGCGGATCGACCTGCCCGGCTACAAGCCGACCACCCGCCCGCACGGCAGGCAGGTCCGCGAGGCCGCCGCGCTCATCGCCACCGCGCGCCAGCCGGTGCTCTACGTCGGCGGCGGCGTGCTCAAGGCCGGCGCCACCGAGGAGCTGGCCGAGCTGGCCGAGCTGACCGGCGCCCCCGTGGTCACCACCCTGATGGCCCGCGGCGCGTTCCCCGACAGCCACCCGCAGAACCTCGGCATGCCCGGCATGCACGGCACGGTCGCGGCCGTCACCGCGCTGCAGAAGGCTGACCTGCTGATCACCCTGGGCGCGCGCTTCGACGACCGGGTGACCGGCCAGCTGTCCAGCTTCGCCCCCGACGCCGCGGTGATCCACGCCGACATCGACCCTGCCGAGATCGGCAAGAACCGGCGGGCCGACGTCCCGATCGTGGGCGACGCCAAGGCGACCATCGCCGAGCTGGTGACGGCTGTGCGCGCCGAGCACGAGGCCGGGCGCACCCCGCAGCTCACCGGGTGGTGGGCGTCTCTGGAGGACTGGCGCACCCGGTACCCGCTGGGCTACGACAAGCCCGAGGACGGCATGCTCTCGCCGCAGTACGTGATCGAGCGGCTCGGGGCGATCGCCGGCCCGGACACGATCTACACCTCCGGCGTGGGCCAGCACCAGATGTGGGCCGCCCAGTTCATCAGGTACGAGAAGCCGGGCACCTGGCTCAACAGCGGCGGGCTGGGCACCATGGGCTACTCGGTGCCGGCCGCCATGGGCGCCAAGACGGGCTGCCCGGGCACCACCGTGTGGGCCATCGACGGCGACGGCTGCTTCCAGATGACCAACCAGGAGCTGGCCACCTGCGCCATCGAGGGCATCCCGATCAAGGTCGCCGTCATCAACAACGGCAACCTGGGCATGGTCCGGCAGTGGCAGACCCTGTTCTACGAGGGCCGCTACTCCAACACCCACCTGGCGACCCACGGCGCCAAGGACCCCGCGGCCCGCCAGGTCCGCATCCCCGACTTCGTCACCCTGGCCGAGGCGCTGGGCTGCGTCGGGCTGCGGTGCGAGACCGAGGACGACGTCGACGCGGTGATCGAGCAGGCCATGGCGATCAACGACCGGCCGGTGGTCATCGACTTCATCGTCGGGTCCGACGCCCAGGTGTGGCCGATGGTCGCCGCCGGCGCCAGCAACGACGCGATCATGGCCGCCCGGGGCCTGCGCCCCGACTTCGGCGACAACCAGTAGAAGGCCCCCCACCACTCGCTCCGCTCGTGGCGGGCCCCTGAGAGGGGGCCGACCGGTGCCAGTTGCCCTGTGAAAGGAACCTTGCGATGCCACGGCACACGTTGTCCGTCCTGGTCGAGAACAAGTCCGGTGTGCTGGCCCGGGTATCGGCACTCTTCAGCCGGCGCGGGTTCAACATCGAGGCCCTCGCCGTCGGCCCGACCGAGAACCCCGACCTGTCCCGGATGACGATCGTCGCCGAGGCGGAGTCCGCCCCGCTGGAGCAGATCACCAAGCAGCTGAACAAGCTGATCGAGGTGATCAAGATCGTCGAGCTGGACGGCGGGGCGTCGGTGGAGCGCGAGCTGCTGCTGGTCAAGGTGCGCGCGCCGCTGACCGACCGCGCCACCGTCCTGCAGACCGCCGAGCTGTTCCGGGCCCGGGTGGTGGACGTCAACACCGACACCGTCACCATCGAGGCGACCGGCACGCCGGAGAAGCTGCGGGCACTGCTGGCGGTGCTCGCGCCGCTGGGCATCAAGGAGATGGCCCAGTCCGGCACGGTCGCCCTCGGCCGGGGCCCGCGGTCCATGAACGGTTCGGGCAGCCTGCGCCCGGTCGACCAGCGCTCCGCCTGAAACGAAGGACCTCGTCGCCCCCCACGACACGCTCCGCGCGCCGCGGGGCCCTGCGACGAGGCCGTCCCATCCCCCCACCAACAAAAGGAGCACGAACCGCATGGCCGCCGAGATCTTCTACGACGCCGACGCCGACCTCTCGACCATCCAGGGGCGCACCGTCGCCGTCCTGGGCTACGGGAGCCAGGGCCACGCCCACGCGCTGTCGCTGCGCGACTCCGGCGTCGACGTCCGCGTCGGCCTGCCCGAGGGGTCCAAGAGCCGGGCCAAGGCCGAGGCCGAGGGCCTGCGCGTGGTCACCCCGGCCGAGGCGTCCGCCGAGGCCGACCTGATCATGATCCTGGCGCCGGACCACGTGCAGCGTTCGCTGTACGCCGAGTCGGTCGAGCCCAACCTGCAGGACGGCGACGCGCTGTTCTTCGGCCACGGCTTCAACATCCGCTTCGGCTACATCAAGCCCCCGGCCGGCGTCGACGTCGCCATGGTCGCCCCCAAGGGCCCCGGCCACCTGGTGCGCCGCGAGTTCAACGACGGCAAGGGCGTGCCCTGCCTGATCGCCGTCGAGCAGGACGCCTCCGGCTCGGCCCAGGCGCTCGCGCTGTCCTACGCCAAGGCCATCGGCGGCACCCGCGCCGGCGTCATCAAGACCACCTTCGCCGAGGAGACCGAGACCGACCTCTTCGGTGAGCAGGCCGTGCTCTGCGGTGGCATGTCCGCCCTGGTCACCGCCGGGTTCGAGACCCTCACCGAGGCCGGTTACCAGCCCGAGGTCGCCTACTTCGAGTGCCTGCACGAGCTCAAGCTGATCGTCGACCTCATGTACGAGGGCGGTATCGCCAAGCAGCGCTGGTCGGTCTCCGACACCGCCGAGTACGGCGACTACACCTCCGGCCCCAAGGTCGTCGACGCCCGCGTCAAGGACTCGATGAAGGACGTGCTCACCGCCATCCAGGACGGCTCGTGGGCCGCGGCCTTCATCGCCGACCAGGACGCCGGTGCACCCGACTTCACGGCCAAGCGGGCCGCCGCCGAGGCGCACCCGATCGAGGCCACCGGCCGCGAGCTGCGCGGCCTGATGAGCTGGGTCAACGCCAGCGACGACTACACCGGTACCGCCGCGCGCTGACGAATGGCCCCGTCCTCCCCACCCTTCGCAAGCTCAGGGCGGGACCCGGGACGGGGCCGAACGGCAGCCCCCGCAGCGACCCGCTGCGGGGGCTGCCGTCGTTCAGCGGGGCGCGAGGGCCCGGCGGTGGCGGTGCGCGGCGAAGTACGCGGTCGAAGGGCGCAGCAGCAGCAGCACCGCCATCGCCACGGTGCCGAGGAACAGCAGCAGCAAGACGACGATCCCGGCCGCCCCGTCGCCCTCCGACGCGGTGGCCGTACCGATGCCGCCGACCAGCAGCAGCACCCCGGTGGCGGCGACCGAGATCCAGGCCCCGACCAGCAGCAGCACCCGGCTGCGGCCCCGCAGCGCCAGGAAGCTGCCCCAGACCATCACCACCGCCCACACCAGGGCGAGCACGCCGAACACCACCAGGACCGCCCGGAAGGAGTCGAGCTCCGAGGAGCCCAGCGTCCCCTCGAGCGTGGGGTCGGCGTCCTCGACGGCGTCGATGACGTCGTCGGCGTACGTCCCGCCGATGACGAACAGCAGCGCCGTCAGCAGGCCCAGGACGCCGTAGAGCAGGCCGAGCACCGCCGAGGTGATCACCGTGCCCGGGCGGCTGGGAACGGTCGGCTGGCCGTAGGGGCCGTAGGGGCCGTAGGGGGAGGGCTGGCCGTAGGGCGCCTGCCCGTACTGCGGGGCCTGACCGTAGGGGGACCCGTACCGGGGCTGGCCGTACCGGGGCTGCTCGTACTGCGACTGCGGGTGGTGGGGCTGCGGGTGGTGGGGCTGCCCGGTGGGCGCGGGCCGGCCGTGCTGCGGCGGCGGCCCCCACGGCTGCTCGCCCGGCTGCGGCGCGCCCCAGGAGGGCTGCTGGCCGGCCGCCGTCGCGCCGGCCGCGGTGGCGCCGGCCGGGGGACCGTCGTCCACGCCGGGCCGGTCCACCGCGCCGGGCTGCTCCACCGGGTGCTGGTCGCCCCACGTGCCGGGCGGGTCCGGCTGCTGCCGGCCCTGGGCGTCGTCCCGGTCGTTGCTCATGGTCTCCTCCGCACGGGGCCGGTCGTCCCGGCGCCCCGCCAGCTTGGTCGTGCGCCGGGGCCCGGGCAAGCACGGCGGGCGGCGGTTCCCCCGGGAGGGCTCCGGCCGGCCGTCCACCCAGTGGGACCGGCGGGCACCGGCGCCCCGCAGGAGGTCCCGCCTCCCTACGCTGTGGACCCGTGACAGCCACTTCTCCGGGGTCCGTGCCCGTCGTCCTCATCGCCGAAGAGCTCGCACCCAGCGTGCTGGAGGTGCTCGGCGACGACGTCGAGATCCGCCACGTCGACGGCGCCGACCGGGCCGCCCTCCTCCCGGCCCTGGCCGAGGCGTCCGCGGTGCTCATCCGGTCGGCCACCCGGATCGACGCCGAGGCGCTGGCTGCCGCCCCGAACCTGAAGGTCGTCGCCCGCGCCGGCATCGGGCTGGACAACGTCGACGTCCCCGCGGCCACCGAGCGCGGTGTGCTGGTGGTCAACGCGCCCACCTCGAACATCGTCAGCGCCGCCGAGCACGCGATCGCCCTGCTGCTGGCCGCTGCGCGGCACATCCCCGCCGCCGACGCCTCCCTGCGCGAGGGCACGTGGGCGCGGTCGAGGTTCACCGGCGTCGAGGTCACCGAGAAGACCGTCGGCGTGGTCGGCCTGGGCCGCATCGGTGTCCTGGTCGCCCAGCGGCTGGCCGCCTTCGGCGTCACGCTGATCGCCTACGACCCCTACATCCAGCCCGGCCGCGCCGCCCAGCTCGGCGTCCGGCTCGTCTCCCTCGACGAGCTGCTGCGCGAGGCCGACTTCATCACCGTCCACCTGCCCAAGACGCCGGAGACCCTGGGGCTCATCGGCGCCGCGCAGCTCGCGGCGACCAAGCGCGGCGTGATCATCGTCAACGCCGCCCGCGGCGGGCTGGTCGACGAGGCCGCGCTGGCCGAGGCGCTGCAGTCCGGGCAGGTCGGTGCCGCGGGCATCGACGTCTACGCCCAGGAGCCGTGCACCGACAGCCCGCTGTTCGGGCTGCCCAACGTCGTGGTCACCCCGCACCTGGGTGCCTCCACCACCGAAGCGCAGGACAAGGCGGGTACCGCGGTGGCCCGCAGCGTCCGGCTGGCGCTGCAGGGCGAGTTCGTGCCCGACGCGGTCAACGTCCAGGCCGGCGGGATCGTCGCCGAGGACGTCCGCCCGGGCCTGCCGCTGGCGGAGAAGCTCGGCCGGGTCTTCACCGCCGTCGCCGGCGGGCTGGCGCAGTCGGTGCACGTCGAGGTGCAGGGCAAGATCGCCGAGTTCGACGTCTCGGTCGTCCAGCTCGCCGTGCTGCGCGGCGTGTTCGCCGACGTCGTCGCCGACGCGGTCACCTACGTCAACGCGCCGCTGCTCGCCGAGCAGCGCGGGCTGGACGTGACCCTGTCCAGCAACACCGACAGCCCGCACTACCGCAACCTGATCAGCGTGCGCGGCGCGATGGCCGACGGCGCCGGGGTCACCGTCTCCGGCACGCTCTACGGCAAGAACCAGGTGCCCAAGCTGACCGAGGTCGGCGGCTTCGAGATCGACCTGACCGCCGACGGTTACCTGCTCTTCTTCGTCTACGCCGACCGTCCCGGCATCGTCGGCGCGGTCGGTGCCGCCCTGGGGGAGGCCGGCGTGAACATCGCCGGTGCCCAGGTCAGCCGGACGACGCAGGGCGGCGAGGCGCTGATGGCGGTCACCGTCGACAGCCCGGTCAGCGGTGAGCTGCTCGACCAGATCGGTGCGCGCATCGGCGCCCGGCAGGCCCAGGCCGCCGACCTCAGCCCGCTGTAGACCCCGCCACCGGTCGGCACGCCGACCTCCGCACGCGACGAGGCCGCGTCGTCCACCCGGACGGCGCGGCCTCGTCGCGTCGTCGGAGCGGCACCGGCGCGCACCCGCACCGGACAGGCACCGGACACCCGGCCGCCACGCCCCGGCCACCGACGAGGTCCTTGAGAGCTGGGGCAATGTGTCGTCTGCGTCCTGGTGCTGCTCCGTTCGGCTCGGCACGCCGCACAGGTGACCTCTCCCATCACCAGGAAACACAGCCGTCTCACTGCATCGGCAGATGCTCATCACAGCCGGTGAGCACTGGGCCGTTCAGCCTATTGGCCGTTGGTCAGGGCAACGACCACTGTGTGTGAAGACCGCCTCACCCATCCGGGGGACGCGGTCGGTCGTCCGAGGTTCTCGTTGACAGGGGTGCACGTGGGTCCGAGAAGTACTCAATCGAACCGGGCCGGGCGTCGACACGCTCTCGCCCGGACGGGGGTCGTCGCGATCGCGGCCGCCCTCGCCACCACCGGCGGGCTGGGCAGCGCACTGGCCGCCCCCGCCGCACCGGTGGCCGACAAGGCGCAGGCCACGCTCACCGCGGCCCAGCTCGCCGAGCTGCAGAGCCAGCTGGCCGCGCAGTCGGACTCCAGCCGCCCGGCCGGTCTGCCTGAGAGCGGCCCGACGTCGTTCTTCCTGAGGATCGGCACGCCGTCGACCTCGCAGGTCTACTCCGAGACGCTGGCCGACAGCGGCGAGGCCCGGGCAGCCGACGCCGCCCGCGCCGCGCAGCCCGGGGTCGAGGCCGCGACCGGGGAGGTCGTGGCCCAGCTGCCCGGCGCCGTCTCCGGTGCCGAGGTGCTCTACACCGCCTCCACGGTGGTCTCCGGGGTGGCGGTCGCCGCGGACGCCGCCGACTACGAGGCGCTGCGCAGCCTGCCCGGCGTGACCGCGGTCCTGCCGATCACGCCCAAGGTGGCCAGCAACACCGCGGCCGCCACCGTCACCCGGGCCGTCGAGGCCTGGCAGGAGCTGGGCAACACCGGCGAGGGCGTCTCGATCGGCGTCATCGACACCGGCATCGACTACACCCACGCCGACTTCGGCGGCAGCGGCGACGTCGCGCAGTTCGACGCCCTGCAGGCCGCCGAGGCCGCTCCGGCCCCGGCGGGGGTCTTCCCCAGCGCCAAGGTCGTCGGCGGTCGCGACTTCGCGGGCGACAGCTACAACGCCGACCCCTCCAGCCCCGCCTACCAGCCGGTCGCCATGCCCGACGACAACCCGCTGGACTGCAACGGGCACGGCAGCCACGTCGCCGGCACCGCGGCCGGCTCCGGCGTCACCCGGGACGGCGCGACCTACACCGGCCCGTACGACTCCTCGCTCGACCTGTCCAGCATGAAGATCGGCCCCGGCATGGCGCCGGATGCCTCGCTCTACGCCCTGAAGGTCTTCGGCTGCGAGGGCTCCACCGACGTCACCGGCCAGGCCATCGAGTGGGCCATGGACCCCAACGGCGACGGCTCGATCGACGACCACCTCGACGTGGTCAACCTGTCGCTGGGCTCGACCTACGGCCTGCCCGACGACGCCGACGCCACGCTCGCCAACGAGGCGATGGCCCACGGCATGCTCGTCGTCATGTCCGCCGGCAACTCCGGTGACAGCTACGACATCGGCGGCTCGCCGGGCAACGCCCCGCGCGGCATCGGCGTCGCGGCGTCCAACGACGGCTACGGCGTCTTCGACGGCTGGCAGGTCGTCTCCGGCGGTGGCCCCGAGGGCCTGCGGCCCGGCCTGCGCTCGGTCGCCTACAGCGACCGCGACGAGGCCGGCAACCTCAAGCCCGACGTCACCGGCCCGGTGACGCTGCCCGAGGCCGGCGACGACCCGACCGGCTGCTCCCCGTGGAGCGGGGACTACACCGGCGAGATCGTGCTGATCCAGGCCGCCGGCTTCGCCTGCGGCTCGGTGGCCAAGGGTTCCAACGCCCGTGACCACGGTGCGATCGGCTTCATGATCGCCGGCGACGACGACCTGCTGGAGAGCGGGATCACCGGCGTGCCGCAGATCCCGGGCATCCTGATCACCGCCACCGACGGCGCCGCCCTGGGCACCGCCGTCGCGGCCGGCCCGGTCACGGTCACCTTCGGCCCGAGCCTGAAGGACGCCGCCGTCCTCGACGACCCGGCGCAGGTCGACCTGCTGGCCTCGTTCTCCTCCCGGTCCAGCCGCGGGGCGGGGGACCTCAAGCCCGACGTCTCCGCGCCCGGCGTGACCCTGTACTCGGCCGCGGTCGGCACCGGCAACGGTGGCGTCAGCGAGTCCGGGACGTCGATGGCGGCGCCGACCACCTCCGGCGTCACCGCGCTCATCCGTGCGGCGCACCCGGACTGGACCACCGAGGAGGTCAAGGCCGACCTGATGAACACCGCCGGCCACGACATCCACACCGAGGACGGCACGGTCTACGGCCCGAACCGCCAGGGTGCCGGCCGCATCGACGCCAAGGCCGCCCTGGACAACCAGGTGCTCGCCTACGCCAGCGCCGGCACCGGGGTCGTCTCGGCGTCCTTCGGCGTCATCGAGGCCACCGACCCCAAGGTCGTGCAGAACCGGCAGATCACCGTCTCGAACAAGAGCAGCGCGACGGTCAGCTACACGATCGCCTACGAGGCGCTGGCGGAGCAGCCCGGGGTCACCTACCGGGTCGAGCCGTCGGTGGTCAACGTCGCCCCGAACACCAAGACGGTGGTCAACGTCGTGCTGACCGTGAACCGCGACCAGCTGCGCAAGGTCGCCGACCCCACGGTCGACGTCGACAGCGACGTCAACACCGGCCGGCAGTTCCTCGGTGAGGCCAGCGGCCGCGTCGTCCTGACGCCGCGGTCGGGGGGCGCGCCCAGCCTGCGGGTCCCGGTCCACTCCAACGCCAAGCCCTCGTCCAACCTCACCGCGCAGAACCGTGAGCCGGGGAAGACCATCGCCCTGGTCGGCCGTGGCGTGAGCAACGGCCCGGCGTTCGGCCTGGACTCCTACACCTCCCTCGGTGCGGTCTTCGAGCGGCTGGGTACCAGCCCGCAGCTGGCGCAGTGCACCACGGAGGCACGCCTGGACTGCTACAAGTCCGCGCAGGAGCGGGCGGTCGACCTGGCCTCGGTGGGCGTCGCCTCCGATGTCGCGGCCTCCCCGGAGGACCCGTACCTGTACTTCGGGATCTCCGCGCACGGGACGTTCGCCTCGGCCCAGACGGCCGTGAACTACACCGTCTACCTGGACGCGACGGACGACGGGGTCTGGGACTACCAGGTCACCACCACCCGGATCACCGACTACGACGTGCCGTTGGTCATCGTGCAGGACCGGGCGGGTGGCCTCATGCCCAGCAACGACGCCCCGTACATCGGCTTCATGAACGTCGCCGACGGCACGGTGGACACCAACGCCTTCGACTCCGACGTGCAGGTCCTGCCCGTCCCGGTCTCGGCGATGCCGCTGGTCACCCCGGCAGCCAGCCGGATCACCTTCGGCGTCCAGTCGGCCAGCGCCTACGGCACGGTCGACAACGTGGGGACGACGATCAGCCCCGAGGGCACGTCGGAGCTGGCCGCGCAGCGGATGAGCTTCGACGCGCTGCACCCGGGCCTGTCGTTCACGGTCGGCGGCGAGCCGGCGGTGCTCTTCCCGGCGCAGAACGGGACCAAGGTCGCCGTGACGCAGGACCCGGCCGCCTACGCGGCCGACGTCACCGTCGGTGGGGCGGCCAAGGGCGCCATGGTGGTCGTGCTGCACAACGACAGCCAGCGCGGACGCACGCAGTTCGTCCCGGTGGCCCAGCAGCGGGTCCCCAGCCCGTGACCCGGTGCCGGTGACCACCGGCACCGGCCGGGCCGGCTGAGCCGGCCCGCACCCTCAGCACGACAGCACCACCGCACCACCGCACGACCCGGACGCCCTCCGCAGCACTCCGCGGGGGGCGTCCGGCGTGTGCGGGTGCACGGCCCGGTACCTGCGACCACTAACCTCTGGCCTCATGCGCCTGGCAGTGGTCCCTGGAGACGGCATCGGTCCCGAGGTGGTGGCCGAGGGCCTCAAGGTCCTGGGCGCGGTCGCCCCGGACGTGGAGGCGACCCCCTACGACCTGGGGGCGGCGAGGTGGCAGCGCACCGGCGAACTGCTGCCGGACTCGGTGCTGGAGGAGCTGCGCGGCCACGACGCGATCCTGCTCGGCGCCGTGGGCGACCCCTCGGTGCCCAGCGGCATCCTCGAGCGCGGGCTGCTGCTCAAGCTCCGCTTCGAGCTCGACCACCACGTGAACCTGCGCCCGGCGCGGCTGTTCGACGGTGTGCGCAGCCCGCTGGCCGACCCCGGCACGATCGACATGCTGTGCATCCGCGAGGGCACCGAGGGCCCCTACGTCGGCAACGGCGGCGTGCTGCGGCGCGACACCCCGCACGAGGTGGCCACCGAGGTCAGCCTCAACACCGCCTTCGGTGTCGAGCGCGTGGTGCGCTACGCCTTCGAGCGCGCGCTGGCCCGCCCGCGCCGGCACCTGACGCTGATCCACAAGACCAACGTGCTCACCCACGCCGGGTCGCTGTGGTCGCGCACGGTGGAGGAGCTGTCCACGGAGTTCCCCGAGGTCACCGTGGCCTACTCCCACGTCGACGCCGCGGCGATGTTCTTCATCACCGACCCGGGTCGCTACGACGTCATCGTCACCGACAACCTCTTCGGCGACATCGTCACCGACGTGGCCGCCGCGGTGACCGGTGGCATCGGCCTGGCCGCCAGCGGCAACCTCGACGTCTCGGGAACCAACCCGAGCATGTTCGAGCCGGTGCACGGCTCGGCCCCCGACATCGCCGGCACCGGGGTCGCCGACCCCACGGCCACCGTGCTGTCGGTCGGCCTGCTGCTGGAGCACCTGGGCCGGCCGGAGCTGGCCAAGAAGGTCAACGCCGCTGTCGCCTTCGACCTGTCCACGCGCGACCCGGAGGCGCCCATCCGCACCACCGAGGTCGGCGACCGGCTGGCCGCGCTCGCCGGCTGACCGGGAACGGGGCGTCCCGCACAGTGGACGCCCCGTTCCGGTTCCGGCCCCTCGCGTGCTGTACTGGCCGTGATGCACACCACCGGCTCGATCATCGTCTAGCGCGCAGCCAGCTCCCCCGACTGCGCGCCACCTCCCGTACCCCGGGAGGTTTTTTCATGTCCGGGCCAGAACCGAACCCACCGGGAGACACCGTGGCCGACCAGCCCGACACCGCTCCGACCGTCGACGCCACCGGCTTCTCCGGCGTCGGCACCAGTGCCCCTCACGTCTCCGACCAGGACGACTCCCACGTCTCCGGCACGAGCGACTTCCACGTCTTCGACACGACGCTGCGCGACGGCGCCCAGCGCGAGGGCGTGAGCTACTCCGTGGCCGACAAGCTCGCCGTCGCCCGGCTGCTGGACGAGATCGGCGTGGGCTTCATCGAGGGTGGCTGGCCCGGCGCCCTGCCCAAGGACACCGAGTTCTTCGCCCGCGCCCGCACCGAGCTCACGCTCCGGCACGCCCAGCTGGTCGCCTTCGGTGCCACCCGCAAGGCCGGGGTGGCCGTGACCGACGACGCCCAGGTGCAGGCGCTGCTCGACGCGGGGACCCCGGTGGTCTGCCTGGTCGCGAAGTCCGACGTCCGGCACGTGCGGCAGGCGCTGCGCACCACGCCGGAGGAGAACCTGGCGATGGTCGCCGACACCGTCGCCCACCTGGTGGCCCACGGACGGCGGGTGTTCGTCGACTGCGAGCACTTCTTCGACGGCCACGCCGCCGACCCCGACTACGGCGTCCAGGTGCTCGAGACGGCCTTCGCCGCCGGTGCCGAGGTCGGGGTCCTGTGCGACACCAACGGCGGCATGCTGCCGATGGGCCTGGGCCGGGTGGTCGCCGACGTGCGCGCCCGCACCAGCGGCAAGCTGGGCATCCACTGCCAGGACGACACCGGGTGCGCGGTGGCCAACAGCCTGGCGGCGGTGGAGGCCGGCGTCACGCACGTGCAGGGCACCGCCAACGGCTACGGCGAGCGGGCCGGCAACGCCGACACCTTCGCCCTCATCGGCAACCTGGTGACCAAGATGGGCCTGCCGGTGGTGCCGGCTGCGTGCCTGCCCGAGCTCAAGCGGGTCAGCCACGCCATCGCCGAGCTGGCCAACATCGCCCCCGACGACCACCAGCCCTTCGTCGGCGCCTCGGCGTTCGCGCACAAGGCCGGCCTGCACGCCAGCGCGATCAAGGTCGACCCCGAGCTGTACAACCACCTCGACCCCGCCGTCGTCGGCAACGACATGCGCATCCTGGTCACCGAGATGGCCGGGCGGGCCTCGGTCGAGCTCAAGGGCCGCGAGCTCGGCGTGGACGTGACCGGGCAGGGTGACGCGATCGGCCGGGTCGTCGACCGGGTGAAGGTGCTCGAGGCCGAGGGGTGGTCCTTCGAGGCCGCCGACGCCTCCTTCGAGCTGCTGCTGCGCGCCGAGCTGCCCGGCGCGCCCGCGCCGCTGTTCCAGCTGGAAAGCTGGCGGGCGTCGGTGGAGCACTCGGCCACCGGTGCGGTGGTCAGCGAGGCCACGGTCAAGGTGCACCTGCCCAACCCCGACGGGACGACCGAGCGGGTCATCAGCACCGGCGAGGGCAACGGCCCGGTCAACGCCCTGGACAACGCGCTGCGCCAGGCGCTGGTCGGCCGCCACCCGCACCTGGCCGGCGTCTCGCTGGCCGACTACAAGGTGCGCATCCTGGGCTGGAAGGGCGGCACCGGCGCCACCACCCGGGTGCTGGTCGACACCACCGACGGCGCGGGGGAGTGGACGACGGTCGGAGTCCACGACAACATCGTCGAGGCGTCCTGGCACGCCCTGGTGGACGCGCTGACGTACGCGGTGCGGCACCGCTCCCCGCTGTCCGGGTCTGCGGTGTCCTCGAGCTGAGGGAGGGCGGATGACCGATCGGCGGACGGCGACGGTCGTCGGCGGGGGGATCGCCGGCCTGGCTGCGGCGGTCTCGCTGCTCCAGGCCGGGTGGCAGGTCCGGGTCCTGGAGCGCGCTGCGGCGTCCGGGGAGGTGGGTGCGGGGCTGGCGGTCACCCGCAACGGGATGGCGGCGCTCGACGCCCTCGGGGTGGGGGCGGTGGTGCGCACCGCCGGGCACCGCACCCGGGCGGCCGGCACCCGCGACCAGGGCGGCCGGTGGCTGCTCCAGGTCCCCGGCACGGACGATCCCGGTGCACCGACCGCCGCCTGGGGCGTGCACCGGCAGCGGTTGCACGGCGCGTTGCTGGGTGCCGCGAGCGCAGCCGACCTGGTGTCCGGCGCCCGGGTGACCGCGCTCGAGCCCGGTGCGCCCGACGGCGTGCCGGCCGTGGTCACCTGGACCGACGACGCCGGGGAGCACACCGCCGCCACCGACCTGGTGGTCGCGGCCGACGGCATCCGCAGCGTCGTCCGGGGTGCGCTCTTCCCCGAGGTGGACCTCCGGTACAGCGGCTGGACGAGCTGGCGTGCGGTGGTGGACGACGACAGCACGACCGACGAGGGCTTCACCCCGTTCTGGGGTCCCGCGGCCGAGTTCGGCGCCGTGCGGATCAGCGACACCGAGCTGTACTGGTACGGCTACTTCCGCCACCCGGAGCGCCGGCCCATCGCCGACGAGGCGGCCGCGGCGACCGCGCTGTTCGCCGGCTGGGCACCGGCGGTCCGGGCGCTGGTGGCGGCGACCGACCCCGTCCGGCTGCTCCGCCACGACGTGCACCACCTGCCGCACGGTCTGCCCGGCTACACCTGCGGCCGCACCGTCCTGATCGGCGACGCGGCGCACGCGATGCTGCCGACGATGGGCCAGGGGGCCAACACCTCGCTCGAGGACGGGGTCTGTGTGGGTCGGCTCATCGGGGCACCGGTCACCGCGGGCGCCCCGCTGGCCGCTGCGCTGAGTGCCTTCGACCGGGCCCGCCGCCCACGCTGCCGGCAGATCGCCCGCCGGTCGGCGCTCACCGCCCGCTTCGGTGCCCACGTTCCGGGCGGGCTGCCCCAGGTGCTCCGGAACGCGGCCCTGCGCGCCGTGCCGGCCGGACCGGCCGCGGCAGCCGGCGCGGCCGTGCTGCGCTGGGAACCGCCGGTCAGCCCAGCGGGGTGACCGTGCTGGCCAGCAGGCAGAACTCGTTGCCCTCGGGGTCGGCCAGCACGTGCCAGGTCATCTGCTCGGTCAGCGGGCCCTGACCCACGTCGACCGGGGTGGCGCCCAGGGCCAGCAGCCGGTCGAGCTCCTCGCCCTGGGAGCGGTCGGTGGCGTTGAGGTCCAGGTGCAGCCGGCGCCTGCCCGGCGTGGGGTCGGGCACCGGGACGAAGTCCAGCACGGGCTGCGGGCCCTTGGGCTGCTGCCCGGGCGGGCCGATCTGCACGACGCCGTCCTCGTCGGCGTCGAGGACGGCGTAGCCGAGCACCTCGGCCCACCAGGCGGCGAGCGCAGCCGGGTCCGTGCAGTTGACGGCGATCGCGGTGATCCGGCTGGCCATGGTGCACGGTAGCGCCGTCGCGCGAGGTCCGCGGCGGCGACGACCAACCTCAGGCCGGTTCGCGTGCGCGGTTAGCCTCAGGGTGTGCGCATCGTCCGCTTCGCCCACCCAGCCGGCATGTCCTTCGGCGTCCTCGACGGGGACGGCCAGGTCGCCCAGATCGAGGGCCACCCGTTCGGCCAGATCTCCTTCACCGGCCAGCGGTTCGCCGCCGCCGACGTCCGGCTGCTCTCGCCGATCCTCCCCAGCAAGGTCGTGTGCGTGGGCAAGAACTACGCCGACCACGTCCAGGAGATGAACACCGGCGAGGCGCCGGAGGAGCCGCTGATCTTCCTCAAGCCCTCCACCTCGGTGATCGGCCCCGGGGACGCCATCCGCATCCCGGCCGGCAGCACCAACGTCCACCACGAGGTCGAGCTCGCCGTCGTCATCGGTGCCCGCGGTGCCCGCCAGGTCACCCCGGCGCAGGCCATGGCCAGCGTCTTCGGCTACACGATCGGCAACGACGTGACCGAGCGGGACATGCAGCGCGCCGACGGGCAGTGGACCCGGGCCAAGGGCTTCGACTCCTTCTGCCCGCTGGGCCCCTGGATCGAGACCGACCTGGCCGGCGTCGGCAAGGACCCCGCCGACCTGGCGGTCACCTGCAGCGTGGACGGCGAGCTGCGGCAGTCCGGCCGCACCAGCCAGCTGCTGTTCGACCTGCCCACCCTGATCTCCCACATCTCCCAGGTCATGACCCTGCTGCCCGGCGACGTGGTGCTCACCGGCACCCCGGCCGGCGTGGGCCCGATCCGCCCCGGCCAGCGCGTCGAGTGCGCCATCGAGGGCCTGGGCACGCTGACCAGCACCGTCGCCGGCGCGGACCCGACCTCCACGGCCGGCACCCGATGACCGCCCCCGCCACCGTGCGCACCCGGTTCTGCCCGTCCCCGACCGGCACCGTCCACGTCGGCGTCATGCGGGCGGCGCTCTACAACTGGGCCTACGCCCGGCACACCGGCGGTGCGTTCGTCGTCCGGATCGAGGACACCGACCCGGCCCGCAACACCCTGGAGTCCGAACGGCACCTGCTGGACTGCCTGCGCTGGCTGGGGCTGGACTGGGACGAGGGCCCCGGGGTGGGCGGTCCGCACGGGCCGTACCGGCAGTCCGAGCGCAGCGAGGTCTACCGCGACGTCGTCGCGAAGCTGCTGGGGTCCGGGCACGCCTACGAGTCCTTCTCCACCCCCGAGGAGGTCGACGCCCGGCGCACCGCGGCCGGCCAGGACCCCAAGCTCGGGTACGACAACGCCGACCGGACGACGACCCGGGCGCAGCGGGCGGCCTTCCTGGCCGAGGGCCGGGAGGCCGTGGTCCGGCTGCGGATGCCCGACACCGACCTGTCCTGGGTCGACCACGTGCGGGGCGAGGTCCGCTTCGCGGCCGGCGCGGTCCCGGACTTCGTCCTCGTCCGGGGCAACGGGACGCCGCTCTACACGCTGGTGAACCCGGTCGACGACGCCCTGATGGGGATCACCGACGTGCTGCGCGGCGAGGACCTGCTCTCCTCCACCCCCCGGCAGCTGGCGCTGTACGCGGCGCTGACCGAGGTCGGGGTCGCCGCCGGCGCACCCCGGTTCGGGCACCTGCCCCTGGTGATGGGGGAGGGGAACAAGAAGCTGTCCAAGCGGGACCCGCAGTCGAACTTCGACGTCTACCGCGACCGCGGCTTCCTGCCCGAGGGCCTGGTCAACTACCTGGCCCTGCTGGGCTGGTCGATCGCCGACGACCGGGACGTCTTCTCGCCCGCCGAGATGGCCGCCGCGTTCGACGTCGACAGCGTGAATGCCAACTCGGCGCGGTTCGACCTCAAGAAGGCCGAGGCGATCAACGCCACGCACCTGCGGGCGCTGCCGGTCGAGGAGTTCCGCACCCGGGTGGTCCCGTTCCTGGCCGGTGCCGGGCTGGTCGCCGACCCGCCGACGGCCGAGCAGACCCGGGTGCTCGCCGCGATCGCGCCGCTGGCGCAGGAGCGGATGATCGTGCTCTCCGACGCCGTCGGGCTGCTGGGCTTCCTCTTCACCGACACCGTCGAGATCGAACCCGCCGCCGCCGACAAGCAGCTGGGCGCCGGCGCCGGCGAGGTGCTCGACGCAGCCACCGTCGCGCTGCAGGCGCTGCCGGAGTGGACCACCCCGGCGATCGAGACCGCGCTCAAGGACGCCCTCGTCGAGGGGCTGGGGCGCAAGCCGCGGCAGGCCTTCGGCCCGGTGCGGGTCGCGGTCAGCGGCCGCACGGTCTCCCCGCCGCTGTACGAGTCGATGGAGCTGCTCGGTCGGGAGCGCACGCTCGCCCGGCTGGCGGCGGCCCGCACGACCGCGACCGGATGAGTGCCGGCGGCTGGGGCGGGCCGCCGCCCGAGCCCCCCTATGCGGGGCCGCCACCGACCGGCCGGTACGGGGCCCCGCCCCAGGTGCCGGTCGGTCCGCCGCCGTGGCTGCAGCCGGCCCCGTACCCGTTCCCCGGGTACGGGCCGGGGCCGGTACCCGCGCCGGTCCGGCCACCACGCCCGGTGACCCCGCCGGGGGCGCCGCCGCACGCGGTCCCGCAGCCCTTCGAGCTGCTCATGCGCGCCCGCGACTGGGCCTGGTGGCGCCCGCTGCTGGGCCTGGTGCTGTTCACCGTCGTCTACGGGGTGGCGAGCCTGGCGGTGCTGCTCGTGTCCCTGGTGACCGGACTGGTGCCCGACCTGGCGCTGCTCGAGCTCACCGACCCCGGCGTCCTGCTGGTCACCAACATCTCGCTGATCGTGGCCATCCCGATCGTCTGGCTGTGCTGGTACGTGGCGCACGGGATGCGGATCGACTGGTCGTCCTCGGTGCTGGCCCGGCTGCGCTGGCGGCTGCTCCTGCCCTGGACCTGGCGGGCCCTGGCCACGCTCGGGGTGGCCGTGGTGCTGGGCCTGGTGGTCGGTCTGGCCGCGACCGACGTGGAGGTCACCGGCTTCACCGGGTCCTTCGGCTGGCTGCTGCTGGTCGTGCTGCTCACGACGCCGTTGCAGGCCGCGGCCGAGGAGTACGTCTTCCGCGGGTACCTCACCCAGGCCATCGCCGGCTGGGTCGGCCGGCCGCGCGCCGGGGCGGTCGTCGCCGCGGTGGTCACGGCTGCGCTGTTCTCCGCGGCGCACGTCCCCCCGGACTTCGAGACGTTCCTCTACCGGTTCGCGATCGGGCTGGCCTTCTCGGCCGTCGTCTGGCTGACCGGGGGCCTCGAGGCAGCGATCGTCCTGCACGCGGTCAACAACGTGGTGATCTTCCTGCTGGCCGGTGCGCTCGGTGAGCAGGTCGCGGTCGCCGACCCCGGGGGTGCGATCGGCTGGCTGACCACGTTCCTGGGGATCGCCGGCATGGCCGGATTCGTGGCCGCCGTCGCGCTGGCCCGCGGACGGCTGGGGCCCGAACTGCTCAGCGACGCCCTGGAGCTCCCGGCCGTGGCCGCCGGCCCCGCACCGTGGGGGCAGGCACCGTGGGGGCAGCCGGCCCCGGCCCCGGCGCCGTGGGGACAGCCGCCCTGGGGTGCGCCCCAGGGCGGCTGGGCGCCTCCGGGTGGTCCGGGCTGGGCGCCGCCGTCCGCACCGGGTTGGGGGCCGCCCGGTGGGCCTCCGCCCGGGCCGGACCGACCGCAGGACTGGACCCGGCCGCCGGCCCGATGACGCGCCGCAGGGGGGTGGGTGCGACCCCCCTGCAGACATCGGGTACAGTTCTCTCCCGGCGCCGAAAGGTGCTGAACGGCCTTTGGGGTATGGGGTAATTGGCAGCCCGACGGTTTCTGGTTCCGTTAGTCTAGGTTCGAGTCCTGGTACCCCAGCGAGGAAGCACCACCTCCTCAGCACCACCGCACGACAGCACGACGAGCGCCATCCGGTATGATCCAGCACCACAGCGTCACCTCCTGGGGCCCCGTCGTCTAGCGGCCCAGGACGCCGCCCTCTCACGGCGGTAGCGAGGGTTCGAATCCCTTCGGGGCTACAACCGGCAGAGCCCCCGACCCACCCGGGTCGGGGGCTCTTGTCGTCCCCGGGCCGTTCTGGCGGTTCTCCCCGCTCGGCCAGCCGCGGTCGCACGGCGGTGCCATCATGAGCACCGCACCACCGGCGGTGATCTCGGCCACTGTCGGTGGTGCGGTGCCGGAGACCCCCCCCCCGTGGCGCCGGTCACCCAGGGTCACCTTTTCGGTGACCAACGACATGGTCGAGAGTTCGTGCAGTGTTAGCGTCCCGTTGCTGATCACCGCGCCGCACCACCGTGCCCCGCCTTGAACGGCAGGCAGGGACCCAGCGCCGAGAACAGGCGTGGTCCGTCAACGTGACCTGGAGGGAACCCTGGTGGTCCTCGCTGCAGACGAGACCTTGCGTCTCGATGCGAACGCCGTCGACTACACGCTCGTCGTCGCCTACTTCGCGGTCGTCATGCTCATCGGCTTCGCCGCCCGCCGGCGCGTGTCCGACAGCCTCGACTTCTTCCTCTCCGGCCGGTCGCTGCCCGCGTGGGTGACCGGTCTGGCCTTCATCTCGGCCAACCTCGGCGCCGTCGAGATCATCGGCATGTCGGCCAACGGGGCCCAGTTCGGCATGGCCACGTTCCACTACTTCTGGATCGGCGCCGTCCCGGCGATGCTGTTCCTGGGCGTCGTGATGATGCCCTTCTACTACGGCTCGAAGGTCCGCAGCGTCCCGGAGTTCATGCGCCGCCGCTTCGGCACCGGGGCGCACCTGGTCAACGCCCTGAGCTTCGCGGTCGCCCAGGTGCTGATCGCGGGCATCAACCTGTACCTGCTGGCCAACATCGTCAACGCCCTGCTGGGTTGGCCGCTGTGGGTCTCGCTGATCCTGGCCGCGATCATCGTGCTCAGCTACATCACCCTGGGCGGGCTGTCGGCGGCGATCTACAACGAGGTCCTGCAGTTCTTCGTCATCGTCGCCGCGCTGCTGCCGCTGACCCTGATCGGCCTGCACCGCGTCGGCGGCGTCGGCGGCCTGATCGACGCCGTGCGCGGCAGCGGCAACGACAACGACCTGACGTCGTGGCCCGGTACCGACCTGACCGGCATCGACAGCCCGGTGCTGTCGACGATCGGCATCGTGTTCGGCCTGGGCTTCGTGCTCTCCTTCGGCTACTGGACGACGAACTTCGTCGAGGTGCAGCGGGCGATGGCGACCAAGTCGATGTCGGCGGCCCGCAGCGCCCCGATCATCGGGGCGTTCCCGAAGATGTTCATCCCCTTCATCGTGATCATCCCGGGCATGATCGCCGCGGTCCTGGTCAACGACGTCACCACCGCGAAGGCGGCCGGGGACCCGAACTTCGACTACAACAACTCGATCCTGCTGCTCGTCCGCGACGTGCTGCCCAACGGCCTGCTCGGCGTGGCGATCGCCGGGCTGCTGGCCTCCTTCATGGCCGGCATGGCGGCGAACATCTCCGCCTTCAACACCGTCTTCAGCTACGACCTGTGGCAGCAGTACGTGAAGAAGGACCGCCCCGACGAGTACTACCTGAAGGTCGGCCGCCTCGCGACGGTCGGGGCGACGGTGATCGCGATCTTCACCGCGCTCATCGCCGCGGGCTACAGCAACCTGATGGACTACCTGCAGACGCTGTTCGGCTTCTTCAACGCCCCGTTGTTCGCCACGTTCATCCTGGGCATGTTCTGGAAGCGCATGACGCCGACCGCGGGCTGGACGGGCCTGGTCTCCGGCACGCTGGGCGCCGTCGTCGTCGCGGTCCTGAGCGAGGACTCCCTCGGCGGTTTGTCGATCGGCGTGCTGCCGCTCAGCGGTCAGGGTGCGAGCTTCGTGGCCGCCGCGACGGCGTTCGTCGTCGACCTCGTGGTCAGCGTCGCGGTGAGCCTGGTGACCGCGCCCAAGCCGGTCTCCGAGCTCGCCGGCCTGGTCTACTCCGAGACGCCCAAGGAGACCCGGACCGACCCCGAGGCGCACCGGCTGCCCTGGTACTCCTCGCCCACCAAGCTGGCCGGCATCGCCCTGGTGATGGTCATCGCCCTGAACGTGATCTTCCGTTGACCCCCGGCGCAACGACCGAGAGGAGCAGGACATGAGCACTGCATCGCACGCCTCCGACAGCGCGGGTCAGGCGTCGGGCAAGCCGGCGTCGAGCGGCGAGCCGGCGGCGGGCCAGAAGCAGACGGCGGGCGCCTACGACGTCCGCACGGTGATCTCCGGGCTGATCGGCTTCTACGGCATCGTGCTGACCGTCGTCGGCATCGTCGACAACAGCGAGAGCGACCGGGCCAAGACCGGCGACGTCAACGCCAACCTCTGGGCGGGGATCGTCATGATCGTCGTCGCCCTGGCGTTCGCCCTCTGGCTGAAGCTCCGCCCGGTCGTCGTCGACCCGGCCGCGCTGGAGAAGCAGGCCGGCGAGGGCACCAGCGACGGCTCGGACCAGGCCACGCCGTAGCCGCCCGACGAGTGCACGACAGCGGCCCCGCACCGATCTGGTGTGGGGCCGCTGTCGTCTCTCACCGGGGCGGGAGGACCGTCACCGGCACGCGCTGCACGAGGGTGTTGGCCATGCCCTGCCGGTTCCACTGCTGCGCCACCGGCTGGGTCTCCCCGGTGGCGTCGGTGGCGCGCACCAGGAGCTCGGCCGTGCCGGGCTCGGCGGTCCAGCGGTGCGACCAGGCCCGCCAGGCGAAGGGGTGCGCCTGGTCGGCCGGCGCCAGCTCCGCGTCGGCCCAGGCCCCGCCGCCGTCGGTGCTGACCTCGACCCGGGTGACCGGCGCCCGGCCCGACCACGCCCGCCCGGTGAGCGTGGTCGGGCCGGCCGGCACGAACCGCTCGCGGGTCATGAAGTCCGGCCACCCCGGCGGGCTCATCAGCGCGCGCGGGCGGATCCGGGTCACCGGCTCGCCGGGGTCGCCGGCCTCGGTGGCGACGCGGTAGGCGACGGCGTTCTGGTAGCCGGTGAAGGGCTCGGTGAGCACCTCGATGCGGGTCAGCCACTTGACGTGTGCCATGCCGTACCAGCCGGGGACCACCAGCCGCACCGGCGCGCCGTGCTGCGGCGGCAGGGGAGCGCCGTTCATCGACCAGGCCAGCATCGTCTCCGGGCGCAGCGCCTCGGCGACCGGCAGCCCGCGGGCGTAGTCCTGCTCGACGCCGCGTTCCACGCCGTGGTCGGCGCCGGTGAACACCACGTCGACGGCGTCGGGGGACAGGCCCGCCTCGCTCAGCAGCGGGGCCAGCGGCGTGCCGCCCCACTCCGCCGTCCCGACCGCCTCCAGCAGCCAGGGCTGGCTGACCGGCCGCGGGGAGAAGCGGGCGCGACCGTTGCCGGCGCACTCCAGCAGCACGCGGGCCGAGGCGCTGCTGCGGCTCTGCAGGTCGGCCAGGGTGAGCCGCAGCGGCCGCTCGACGGCGCCGGTGACCTCCAGTGCCCAGTCGGCCGGGTCGAGCGCGGGGATGTCGAAGTGGGTGAGCACGTAGTGCAGCCCCGGCGGTGTCAGGTCCCAGCGCAGGGCCTCCAGCGGCAGGCCGTGGTTGCGGGTGGCCAAGGCCAGTTCGTCGAGCCCGACCCCCTCACCGTCCTCGGCGATTCGCGCGCGGCCCTGGTACGTCTCGGTGCTCTCCACCCCCGTTGTCTACCGCCGCACGCTGTGCAAGGGAAAGTGGCCCCCTCTCCGGGCCCCGCCCTGAGCTGTCGAAGGGTGGGGGGAGAGGGAGTCCTTCATCTAGCGGCGCGGGAGATGGCGACCGCGGCGTCCAGGACGGCGGCGACCACCTCCGGGCTGGGCCGGCGGCCCACCCGCTCGACCGGCCCGGAGATCGACACCGCGCCGAGCACGCCGCCGGCCCCGTCGCGCACCGGCGCGGACAGCGAGGCGACGCCGGCCTCGCGCTCGGCGACGCTGTGCGCCCAGCCGCGCCGCCGGACGTCGAGCAGGGTGCGGGCGGTGAAGCTCGCCGCCGGCAGCAGCGGGGTGACCTCGTCGGCCGGGGCGAAGGCGAGCAGCGCGTGCGCCGCGGAGCCGGCGGTCAGCGGCAGCCGGGCGCCGACCGGGACGGTGTCGCGCAGCCCGCTGCTGCGCTCGGCAGCGGCGAGGCAGACCCGGCTGCCGCCGTCCCGCACGTAGAACTGGGCGCTCTCGCCGGTGGTGTCGCGCAGCACCGCCAGCGGCCGGGCGGCGACCTCGGCGAGGTCGGCCCCGCCCCGGCCGAGCTCGGACAGCGCCGGCCCCGGTGCCCAGGTGCCGGCGGAGGTGCGCCGCAGCAGCCGGTGCGCCTCGAGCGCGGTGGCCAGCCGGTGGGCGGTCGCGCGGGGCAGCTCGGTACGGGTGACCAGCTCGGCGAGGCTGGCCGGTTCGTCGGCCACCGCGCGGAGGATGGCCACGGCTTTGTCCAACACGGCAACGGGGTTAGGCTGTCCCACGCAGCAATACTCGCATCTCACTGTATGAGATGGCAACGAGCAGGTCGCAACGAGGAGGACCGGTGGGCCAGACCCTGGCGCAGAAGGTGTACGAGGAGCACGTCGTCCGGCGGACCGAGGGCGAGCCCGACCTGCTCTACATCGACCTGCACCTCGTGCACGAGGTGACCAGCCCGCAGGCCTTCGACGGGCTGCGGGCCGCGGGCCGCAGCGTCCGCCGTCCCGACCTGACGATGGCCACCGAGGACCACAACGTCCCGACGCTGGACATCCTCAGCCCCATCGCGGACCCGGTCAGCCGCGCGCAGGTCGACGCGCTGCGCCGCAACACGGGAGAGTTCGGCATCCGGCTCGCGCCGATGGGCGACCGCGACCAGGGCATCGTGCACGTCATCGGCCCGCAGCTGGGGCTCACCCAGCCGGGCACGACCATCGTGTGCGGCGACAGCCACACCTCCACGCACGGAGCTTTCGGCGCGCTGGCCTTCGGCATCGGCACCAGCGAGGTCGAGCACGTGCTGGCCACCCAGACGCTCCCGCAGTACCCGGCCAAGCAGATGTCGGTGACCGTCGACGGTGAGCTGCCCCCGGGCGTGAGCGCCAAGGACGTCATCCTCGCCGTCATCGCCGAGATCGGCACCGGCGGCGGGCAGGGGCACGTCATCGAGTACCGCGGCAGCGCGATCGAGGCGCTGTCGATGGAGGCCCGGATGACGATCTGCAACATGTCGATCGAGGCCGGTGCCCGCGCCGGGCTGATCGCCCCCGACCGGACCACCTTCGACTACCTGGTCGGGCGCCCGCACGCCCCGCAGGGCGCCGACTGGGACGCCGCGGTCGCGCACTGGTCGACGCTGCGCACCGACGACGACGCCGTCTTCGACCGGGAGGTGCGGATCGACGCCGCGTCGCTGACCCCCTACGTCACCTGGGGCACCAACCCCGGGCAGGGGCTGCCGATCGGTGCCGCGGTACCCGACCCGGCGCAGATCGTCGACGAGAACGAGCGCAAGGCGGCCGAGCAGGCGCTGGAGTACATGGGCCTGACCGCCGGCACCCCGTTGCGGGAGATCGACGTCGACACCGTCTTCCTGGGCTCCTGCACCAACGGCCGGATCGAGGACCTCCGGGTCGCCGCCGCCCTGCTCGAGGGCAAGAAGGTCGACGCGGGCACCCGCATGCTCGTCGTCCCCGGCTCGGTCGCGGTGAAGCTGCAGGCCGAGGCCGAGGGCCTGGACCGGGTGTTCGTCGACGCCGGCGCCGAGTGGCGCGGCGCGGGCTGCTCGATGTGCCTGGGCATGAACCCCGACCAGCTGGCACCGGGCGAGCGCTCGGCCTCGACCAGCAACCGCAACTTCCAGGGCCGGCAGGGCAAGGGCGGGCGCACCCACCTGGTGTCCCCGGCCGTGGCCGCCGCGACCGCGCTGACGGGCAAGCTCACCGCCCCGGCCGACCTCGAGACCGCTGGAGCCTGACCGCCATGGACGCCTTCACCACGCACACCGGCACGGCCGCCCCGCTGCGCCGCAGCAACGTCGACACCGACCAGATCATCCCGGCCGAGTACCTCAAGCGGATCACCCGCACCGGCTTCGAGGACGGGCTGTTCGTGGCCTGGCGGAGGAACGAGCCGGACTTCGTGCTCAACCAGCCGCAGTACGTGAACGCCTCGATCCTGGTCGCCGGGCCCGACTTCGGCACCGGCTCCTCCCGCGAGCACGCCAACTGGGCGCTGCTGGACGGCGGGTTCCGGGTGGTCATCAGCTCGCGGTTCGCCGACATCTTCCGCAACAACTCGACCAAGGCCGGGCTGCTCACCGTCGTCCTGCCCGAGGCCGACGTCGAGGCGCTGTGGGCGGCGATCGAGGCCGACCCGGCGCTGCCGGTGACCGTCGACCTGCAGACCGAGCAGGTCACCTACGGCAGCACCACGGTGCCGTTCGTGATCGACCCGTACACCCGCTGGCGGCTGCTGGAGGGCCTGGACGACGTCGGCCTCACCGAGCGGCACCTCGACGACATCACCGCCTTCGAGTCCCGCCGTCCCGCGTGGAAGCCGGCCTCCCTGCCGGTCCGCTGACCGTCCCCGCGTTGGATCAGCTCACCTGATCGAAGGCCGTCCTCCCGCAGCTACGTACCTGCGGGAGGACGGCCTTCGGTGCAGTAGGACGACGCCCGTCGCCCCTCCTCGGCCCCGCTGCAGGGTCCCGCCGCCAACTCGCGAGTGGTGGAGGACAGCTGGGTCCTCCGACTAGCGCGGCGCGGCGGGGTCGGCGGAGAAGTCGCGGTAGTAGTCGGCGACGAGGCCGCCGGTCTCCGCGTCGGGTGAGCCGCCGAGCGCCCAGACGCTGCCCTTGGCCGCCGGTGGTGACAGCGCCGCGGCACCGGCGTGCCAGCGCACGCCCAGGGCCAGCAGCACCGCCGGGATCGCCCCGCCCTGGCTGCACACCAGCGCCGGGCCGGTTCCGCCGTCCTCGGCCAGCAGCCGCTCGACGAGGTCCAGGCCGGCCCGCGGGTCGGCGGAGAACATCTCCTCACCGAGCTCGGGCACTGCGCCCACGTCCACGCCGAGCGCCTCGGCGAGCGGCGCGAGGGTGTCCCGGCAGCGCACCGGCGGCGCGGCGAGCAGCCGGGCCGGGCCGAAGAACGGCAGGACGCCGGCCAGCCGGGCGGCCTGGTCGCGGCCGCGGCGGTCCAGCGGGCGCTCGTCGTCCGGGCCGTCCCAGTCGTGCTTGTCCCCGGCGCTGGCGTGCCGCACCAGGATCAGCCGCGGCGCCCGCGGTACGTCGGTGCGCGCGAGGTCCTCCAGCACGGCCCGGTCGTGGTCGTGGCTCACCTGCCCGACGGCCTCGGGCACCGGCAGCCAGCGCAGCTCGTCGACCTCGTCGTTGGGCTCGAACCCCCCACCGACGACCTGCATCACCCAGTAGTCGACCCGTTTGGGGCCGTGCCGCGTCTCGTAGCGGGTCTGCACGCTGCGCCGTCCCACGACGACCTCCAGGCCGGTCTCCTCACCGACCTCCCGGACGGCGGCGGCCAGCGCGTGCTCCCCGGCGTCGAGCTTGCCCTTGGGCAGCGACCAGTCGTCGTACTTGGCCCGGTGCACCAGCGCGGTCTCCAGTGCCCCGTCGGCCGAACGGCGCCACAGCGCGCCGCCGGCCGCCGGGATGAGACGGGGTTCCTCAGCCAGCGTTCTCACCCCGGGTGGCGAGCAGCTCGGCCTGGGAGTCCCGGCCACCGGTGTGCGTCCAGGTCGCGTCGGCGGCCAGCTCCCAGCTGCGGACGTCGGCGGACATGTCCAGGTCGAAGACCCGCTGGAGCTGGCGCTGGGCGGCGGGGTCGTTGACCCGCAGCAGCACCTCCACCCGGCGGTCCAGGTTGCGGTGCATGAGGTCCGAGCTGCCCAGCCACCACTCCGGCGTCCCGTCGTTGGCGAAGGAGATCACCCGGGAGTGCTCCAGGAAGCGGCCGACGATCGAGCGCGCCCGGATGTTCTCGCTGAGCCCCGGCACACCCGGGCGGAGCGCGCAGATGCCCCGGATCAGCAGCTCGACCGGTACGCCGGCGCGCGAGGCCTCGTAGAGGGCGTCGATGAGCTGTTCGTCGACCAGCGAGTTCACCTTGATCCGGATGCCGGACGGGCGGCCCTCGGCGGCGTGCCGGGCCTCCCGGCGGATCTTCTCCAGCAGCCCGTTGCGGATCCCGTGCGGGGCGACCATCAGCGAGCGGTAGGTGGTCTGCCGGGAGTAGCCGGTGAGGGTGTTGAACAGGTCGGTGAGGTCGGCGCCCACCCGGGGGTCGGCGGTGAGGATGCCGAGGTCCTCGTAGATCCGCGCGGTCTTGGGGTTGTAGTTGCCGGTGCCGATGTGGCAGTAGCGGCGCAGCACGCCGTTCTCCATCCGCACCACCAGCGCGGTCTTGCAGTGCGTCTTCAGGCCCACCAGGCCGTAGACGACGTGGCAGCCGGCGCGCTCCAGCGAGCGGGCCCAGCTGATGTTGGCCTCCTCGTCGAAGCGGGCCTTGATCTCCACCAGCACCACGACCTGCTTGCCGGCCTGGGCCGCCTCGATCAGCGCCTGCACGATCGGGGAGTCGCCGGAGGTGCGGTACAGCGTCTGCTTGATCGCCAGCACGTTCGGGTCGGCCGCAGCCTGCTCGATGAACCGCTGCACGCTGGTGGCGAAGGAGTCGTAGGGGTGGTGCAGCAGCACGTCGCCCTCGCGCAGCGTGGCGAACACGCTCGTGGGCGTCTCGCCCTCGCTCAACCGCGGGTGGGTGGCCGGGACGAACGGGTCGTCCTTCAGCTCGGGGCGGTCGAGGTCGTAGAGCGCCATCAGCGCACCCAGGTCCAGCGGACCGGGCACCGACACGACGTCGGCGCTGCTGATCTCCAGCTCCGACACCAGGACCTCGAGGATCGCGGAGTCCATCGTGTCGGTGACCTCCAGCCGCACGGCCGGGCCGAACCGGCGCCGGGCCAGCTCGCGCTCCAGGGCCTGCAGCAGGTCCTCGTCGCGGTCCTCCTCGACCTCCAGGTCGGCGTTGCGGGTGACCCGGAACAGGTGGTGGTCCAGCACGTCCAGGCCCGGGAACAGCGCGCTCAGGTGGGCGGCGATGAGGTCCTCGAGCAGCAGGAAGACCGCCGTCTCGCCGACCGGCCCGATCGGGATGAAGCGGGGCACGTTGTTGGGCACCTTGAGCCGGGCGAACTTGGGCGCGCCCGTCTCGGGGTCGCGCACCGAGACGGCGAGGTTCAGCGACAGGCCGCTGATGTAGGGGAAGGGGTGCGCCGGGTCGACCGCCAGCGGGGTGAGCACCGGGAAGACCTGGTCGCGGAAGTACTCCCGCAGCCGCATCTGGTCGGCGTCGTCGAGGTCGGACCAGTGCACGATCCGGATGCCGTGCTCGGCCAGCTGCGGGACGACGTCGTCGTTGAACACCGCGGCGTGCCGGTGCACCAGGTCCCGGGTGCGGTCGGTGACCCGGGTCAGCTGCTCGCGGATGGTCAGGCCGTCGGGGGAGCGCACGGCCAGGCCGGTGCTCTGCCGGCGCTTGAGCCCGGCGATCCGGACCATGAAGAACTCGTCGAGGTTGCTGGCGAAGATCGACAGGAACTTGACCCGCTCCAGCAGGGGCGCGGCGGTGTCCTCGGCCAGTTCCAGCACCCGGGAGTTGAAGTCCAACCAGGACAGCTCTCGGTTGAGGAAACGATCGGCGGGCAGCGGGGCGGGAGCGGCGGGCACGGACCGATCCTGCCTCACCCCGGTGACCAGGGGGTGGCGGCCAGGAGTCGGGCGGTCCGGGGGCCCACGCCCAGGCCCCTGGCCGCCGCCAGGTCGGCGGCGGTGTCGACGTCGCGGCGCAGCCCCGGCCAGTCGCCGTCCAGCGCCACCGCCCCGCCGCCGGCGTGCGCGGCGGCCGACCCGGGGCCGAACCGCGGGTCCAGCCCGCCGGCCGCGGCGCACAGCAGCGTCGTCCCGGTGCCCTCGGCGTCGGCGACGAACCCGCGGCCGACGACGGCGGCCAGGGCCGCGGTGAGCTCGGCCGGGCGCAGCGCCGGCAGGTCCGAGCTCATCGCCGCGACCGCCCCCGCCCCGGCGGCCCGGGCGGCGGCCGCGCCGTGGACGAGCGCGGCGTTCAGCCCGCGGTCGGGCTCGTCGGGGACCGTCCGCGCCCCCAGCGACCGCACGAGGTCACCGACCCCCGGGTCGTCGGTCACCACCAGCACCCCGGCCACCGCGGGACTGGCCAGCGCCGCGGCCACGGTGTCGCCCAGCATCGCCAGCACCAGCTCCCGGTGCCGCACGGGGGCCTCGTCGCCGAAGCGGGCGGTCAGCGGTGCCAGCCGGGTCTTGGCCCGGCTCAGCAGTTTGGCGGGGACGACGAGGGACCACGGCTGCACCCTGAGGATGTGACCACACCCCGGCGGCGGGCGGCTCGGCCGGTGTGGTGGTCTCCTCCTGCACCGTCCCCAGCGCGAGGAGCTCCCGACCATGAGCAGCACCCCCGAGCAGACCGCCGACGTGGCCGCGGCCGCGGCGCCCTACCTGGAGTCGTGGCTGGAGCACCAGCGCCGGAAGCTGCGGGTCCCCGGCGTGCAGGCCGCCGTCCGGGTGGGCGACCGGCTGGTGCTGGACACCGCGCTGGGCGTCGCCGACCTCGGCACCGGGGCGCCGCTGACACCTGCGCACCTGTTCCGGATCGCCTCGCACTCCAAGACCTTCACCGCCACCGCCGTCCTGCAGCTGGTCGAGGCCGGCCGGATGCGGCTGGACGACCCGATCGCCACGTGGGTGCCCGCGCTGGCCGGGACGCCGCTGGCGCCGGTGACGGTCCGGGAGCTGCTCGGCCACCAGGGCGGGGTGATCCGGGACGGCGGCGACAACGACCACTGGCAGCTGCTGCAGCCCTTCCCCGACGAGCGCCTGCTGCTGGAGATCGCCGCGGGCGAGGGCTCGGTGTTCGACCGCAACGAGCACTTCAAGTACTCCAACATCGGCTACTCGCTGCTCGGCCTGGCGATCGGGGCGGTCACCGGCGCCGGGTACGCCGCGCACGTGCAGGCCGCGGTGGTCGACCGGCTGGGCCTGGCCGACACCGGCCCGGAGTGGGACCCGGCCCGGGCCGGGGAGTTCGCCGCCGGGCACACCGGGCTGCTGGACGGCGAGGACGCCCGGCTGACGATCCCGCACGTCGACACCCGGGCGATGGCCGCCGCAACCGGCTTCTTCTCCACCGCCCGCGACCTCACCGCGTTCGGCGCCGCGCACTTCGCCGGCGACGGATCGCTGCTGAGCGAGGCGAGCAAGCGGCTGATGCGCCGGCCGGAGTCGGTGGTCCAGGCGCACGGGAAGCCGCCGCGGCACTACGGGCTGGGGATGGACCTGCGCAGCGCCGGCGACCGCACGCTGGTCGGCCACAGCGGCGGCTACCCCGGGCACATCACCCGCACCTGGATCGACCCCGACGCCCAGGTGGTGGTCAGCGTGCTCACCAACGCCGTCGACGGCCCCGCCGACGCCCTCGCCCGCGGCCTGTTCGCCCTGCTCGACCTGGCGCTGGCCGCACCCGGGGGCCCGCAGCCGCCCACCGCGGAGCTGGCGCGCCACACCGGCCGCTTCGTCAACCTGTGGGGCGTCACCGACGTCGCGCTGCTGGGCGGGCGGCTGGTGCTGCTGCACCCCGGCTCGCCGGAGCCGGCCGAGGACTTCCTGGAGCTGACGCCGGAGGCCCCGGGCGTGCTGCGCCAGGAGGCGGTGGCCGGGTTCGGCTCGGCGGGGGAGCCGGTCACCTACAGCTGGGCCGAGGACGGCACCGCGGCGTCGGTCCGGCTCGGCGGCATCTCCGCGTGGCCGGAGGAGGTCTTCCGGGCCCGGCGCGCCGCCCAGGTGGCCGGGTGAGCGGCCTGCTCCTGCGCCGCGCCCGGCTGGGCGGGGCGGTCCGGGACGTGCGCGTGGACGGCGGCCGGGTGACCGCGATCGGCGCCGGCCTGCCCACCGCGGGCGAGGTGCTCGACCTCGACGGCGCCGTGCTGCTGCCCGGGCTCGTCGACGCGCACGTGCACATGGAGCAGTGGGCGGCGGCGCAGCAGCGGATCGACGTCTCGGCCGCCGCCTCGGCCGCCGGGGCCGCAGCGCTGGTGGCCGCCGCGCTGCCCGCGGGCACCCCGCCCGGCGTCGTGGTCGGCCAGGGCTTCCGGGACGCGCTGTGGCCCGAGCCGGCCGACGCCGCGGTGCTGGACGCCGTCCTGCCCGGCCTGCCCGTCGTCCTGGTCAGCGGCGACCTGCACACCGCCTGGTGCAGCACCGCTGCCGCGCGGCTGCTCGGGGTGACCGACCCGACCGGCGTCGTCCGGGAGCACGAGGCGATGGAGGTGTTCGCCCGCGCCGCCGGGGCCGCCCCGGGGGTGGTCGACCGGTGGGTCCTCGCCGCCGCCGCCGGGGCCGCCGCCCGCGGGGTCACCGCCGTCACCGACTTCGAGTACGGCGACCTGGTCACCGCCTGGGCCCGGCGGGCCGCGCTGGCGCCCGGGGGCCCGCCGCTGCGGGTGCGCACCGCGGTCTGGGTCGACCGGCTGGAGGCGACCATCGCCGCGGGGCTGCGCAGCGGCGACCCGCTGCCCGGCGTGACCGACGCGGTGGCCGCCGACCGGCTGCGGGTCGGCCCGCTCAAGGTGTTCGTCGACGGCTCGCTGGGCACCCGCACCGCCTTCTGCACGTCTCCCTACCCCGGTACGACCGGGCCGGCGGGGCACGGCCTGCTGCGCACCCCGCCCGAGGAGCTGGCGCGGCTGCTGCGCCGGGCCGCCGCGGCCGGGCTGGACCGGGCCGTGCACGCCATCGGCGACCGGGCGACCGCCATCGCCCTCGACGGGTTCGCCGCGGCCGGGGTGCCCGGGCGGGTCGAGCACGCCCAGCAGGTGCACGACGCCGACCTGCCGCGCTTCGCCGCCCTCGGGGTGGTCGCCAGCGTGCAGCCCCGGCACGCCGTGGACGACCGGGACGCCGCCGACCTGCACTGGGCCGGCGCGACGGCCCGCGCGTTCCCCTACCGGGCGCTGGCCGACGCCGGTGCCGAGCTGGTGCTGGGCTCCGACGCCCCGGTCGCGGCCCTGGACCCCTGGGACGGCATCGCCGCCGCCGTCCACCGTTCGCTCGACGCCCGCGCGGCCTGGCACCCCGAGCAGCACCTCGACCTCGACGTCGCGCTGGCCGCCGCCAGCGGCGGCCGGCGCGGGGTGCGGGTCGGCGACGTCGCCGACCTGGTCGTGGTGGCCGATCCGCCGTCGGCGGTGCTGGCCCGCGACGGTGCCGCCGGCCTGCGGACGACGGAGGTGCTGGCCACCCTGGTCGGCGGCCGCACCACCCACCGGTCCGCCGCGCTGGGCTGAGCGCCACCACGCGGGGGCGCGTGCACGCCGCCCGGGGCCGGGGGGCACGATCAGGACGCGGGTCGCGGAGCGGCCCGACCGAGGGGAGAGGTGCCGGGATGCCGCAGGACGACTCGCCCGCCGGGGCCGGGGCCGCCCGCCGTCCACCGCGCCGGCAGACCCGCCGCCCGGTGCCGTTCGCGCTGCGGCTGTGCGTCGCCGTCGTGTACCCGGTCGCGTCGGTGGTGTTCTCCCTGCGCTACCGGCACGCCGACCGGATCCCGCCCACCGGCGGTGTGCTGCTGGTGGCCAACCACGTCTCGGTGCTCGACCCGCTGGCCTGCGCCCGGCTGGTGTGGGACGCCGGCCGGGTACCGCACTTCCTGGCCAAGGACGCCCTGTTCACCGGCCTGGCCGGCACGATCCTGCGCGGCGCCGGGCAGATCGCGGTCTCCCGCGGCTCCACCGCCGCCGGCTCCTCGGTGCACGCGGCCAAGGCCGCGCTCGACGCCGGACACGTCGTGGTCATCTACCCGGAGGGCTCGGTCACCCGCGACCCCGACTGGTGGCCGATGCAGGCCCGCTCCGGGGTGGCCCGGCTCGCGCTGGACACCGACGTCACGGTGCTCCCGGTCGCCCAGTGGGGGCCGCAGCGGGTGCACGACTACCACGCCAAGCGGCTGCACCTGCGGCTGCGGGCCCCGGCCGAGTACCTGGTCGGCGAGCCCGTCGACCTCTCCGCCCAGCGCGCGGCGGTGCGGGCCGGTGCGCCGCTGTCGGGCGAGCTGCTGCGTGAGGTGACCGACCTGCTGATGACCCGCGTGCGCGACCAGCTCGGCGAGCTGCGCGGCGAGCAGCCGCCGACCGCCTTCCACCCGCGCCCGGTCCGCCGCCGGCTCCCCGGGGCCGCCGCGTGACCCGCGCCGCCGTGCTGGGCGCCGGCTCCTGGGGCACCACGTTCGCCAAGGTGCTGGCCGACGCCGGCTGCACGGTCACGCTGCACGCCCGCCGTCCCGAGCTGGTCACCGCGATCCAGGCCGGCCGCGAGAACGCCGACTACCTGCCCGGTGTCCGGCTGCCCGACGCCGTCCGGGCCACCGCGGACGCCGCCGACGCCCTCGACGGCGCCGACGTCGTGGTGCTCGCCGTCCCCAGCCAGACGCTGCGGGCCAACCTCTCCGGCTGGACGCCCCTGCTGCCCGGCGACGCCTCGCTGCTGTCGCTGATGAAGGGCGTCGAGCTCGGGACGACGAAGCGGATGAGCGAGGTCATCTGCGAGGTGACCGGTGCCGGCGCCGATCGGGTGGCCGCGCTGTCCGGGCCCAACCTGGCCCGGGAGATCGCCGAGGAGCAGCCGTCGGCCACGGTGATCGCCTGCACCGACACCGCGCGCGCCGAGGCGCTGCAGGCCGCCTGCTCCACCCGCTACTTCCGCCCGTACACGAACGCCGACCTGGTGGGCTGCGAGCTGGGCGGGGCGGTCAAGAACGTCATCGCGCTGGCCTGCGGGATCGCCGAGGGGCTGGGCTACGGCGACAACACCCGGGCCTCGCTGATCACCCGCGGCCTGGCCGAGACCGCCCGGCTGGGCACGGCGCTGGGCGCCGACCCCACCACCTTCGCCGGGCTGGCCGGGCTCGGTGACCTGGTGGCCACCTGCTCCTCGCCGCTGTCGCGCAACCGCACGTTCGGCGAGCACCTGGGCCAGGGCATGTCGGTGGCCCAGGTCGAGCAGATCACCCGGCAGACCGCCGAGGGCGTGAAGAGCTGCCGCTCGGTGCTGGACCTGGCCCGTGCGCACGGGGTCGACGTGCCGATCACCGAGGCCGTCGTCCGGGTCTGCCACGAGGGCGAGTCGGCCGGGCAGATGGTGCGGGAGATGATGTCCAGAGAAGCCAAGCCCGAGTGACGTGCTCGGGCGACGGAGCCGGAGCAGGTCGGCCGGCCCGACCCAGGAGGACCGTGTGAGCACCGCTGACGACCTGAGCCCCTTCGGCGACGGCACCCGCCTCGCCCATGCCGGTGACGAGCCGGTCGTGCCGGGCACGCCGCTGCGGCCCTCGCCGGTCTTCGCCGCCCCCTACCACCTGGGCGACCAGCCCCCGGGGGCGCACGGCGCCGACTCCTACGCGCGGGCCGACAACCCGACGCTGCGGGTGTTCGAGCGGGCGGTCGGCGAGCTCGACGGCGGTGACTGCCTGTCCTTCGCCACCGGCATGGCGGCGATCAGCTCCGCGGTGCTCGCGCTGGCCTCCGCCGGTGACCGGGTGGTGCTGCCCTCGGACGGCTACTACGCCAGCCGGGTGCTCGGCCGCGACGAGCTCGAACGCCTCGGCCTGACCGTCGAGCTGGTGCCCACGAGCGAGATCGGGGCGGTGGCCGCCCGCGGCGACCTGGACGGCGCCCGGCTGGTGCTGCTGGAGACCCCGAGCAACCCGCAGCTCGACGTCTGCGACATCGCCGCCGTCGCCCGGGCCACCCAGGCCGCCGGGGCGGTGCTGGTGGTCGACAACACCACGGCCACGCCGATCGGCCAGCGGCCGCTGGAGCTCGGCGCCGACGTGGTCGTGGCCGCGGACACCAAGGCGCTCACCGGGCACAGCGACGTCCTGCTCGGGCACGTCAGCACCGCCCGCACCGAGAAGGGCCGGGAGCTGCACGCCCGGGTCGCGGCATGGCGGAAGACCACCGGCAACCCGCCGGGGCCGTTCGAGGCGTGGCTGGCGCACCGGTCGATGGGCACCCTGGACCTGCGGCTGGCCCGGCAGGCGGCCAACGCGGCGGCCCTGGTCGAGGTGCTGGCCGCCTCCCCGGCGGTGCGCGGGGTGCGCTGGCCCGGCCGGCCCGGCGACCCGTCGTACGAGCTGGCCAGCCGGCAGATGCTGCGGCACAACGGCGTCGTCTCCGCCGAGCTCGCCGACGCCGACGCGGTCGTCTCGCTCATCCGGGCCAGCCGCTTCTTCCTGGCCGCCACCAGCTTCGGCGGGCTGCACACCACGATCGACCGGCGCGCGCAGTGGGGCGGGGACGCCGTCCCGGCCGGCTTCGTGCGGTTCTCCTGCGGCATCGAGGACACCGCCGACCTGGTCGCCGACCTCGGGCAGGCCCTGGCCGGGCTGCCGGACCTGCGCCGCTGAGCAGCACGTCGGCGATCGGGCGTCCCGGCGGCCCGCGCGCTCTGCTCGACTGGGGTCGACTCGATGACCGGGCAGGCACCGTGACCCCCCGGTGGGGGCCCGCCGTTCCCGCGGCGCTGCTGCTGCTGCTCGGCGCCCCGGCGGTGGCCGGGTGCGCTCCCTCCGGCGCGGAACCGCCCGCGGAGCCCTCGGGGAGCAGCACGTCGTCCGCGGCTCCACCCACCGACGGGGCGGGCCTCGAGCCGCTGCTGCTGGACCAGGTGCCCTCGGGGCTGCCGCGGGTGCCCGACGACGAGCTGGAGCCGCCAGCGGGGGAGAAGACGATCGACGACGTCGCCCGCTACGGCGACGACGCCCAGCACCAGGAGGACGTGCTGGCGCAGTACGGCTACCAGCGCGGCTGGGAGCGGTTCTGGCGGTCGGGTGACCAGGTGACCAGCGTCTTCCTCGACCAGTTCGCCGACGCCGGGGGAGCGTCGTCCTACGCGGTGGACCTGGCCGGCAACGATGCGGAGTACTACGGCGGCACGCTGGACGACGACCCCACCGGCCTGCCCGGGGACTGCACGCTGCTGCTGCGCACGACCCCGGCGCCCGAGCTGGGCATGGCCGGGCCGGCCGCGTTCACCTGGTGCCCCGCCGGGCCGTTCACCGTGTCCGTGGCCTCGGTCGCCGCCGACGTCCAGGCCGCCCGGGCCGAGGTCGTCGCGGTCACCCGCACCCAGCTCGACCGGCTGCCACCGGCCTGAGGAAGGACCCCCGTGCCCCCGCCCGGTCCAGGGGCCCGGCCCGGGCTCGCGAGGGTCGGGGAGGACCGGGTCCGCCAACTCGCGGCGGGACCCTGCACGGGGGCCTCAGTCGGCGGGTGCGGGGACCGGCTCGACGTAGGGGAGGGCGGTGGAGATGACCGGGCCCAGGGCCGTCGGGATCGCGCTGTCGGTGGTCGAGGGCACCCGCACCTGGACCGGCACGTTGCGGTCGACGGTCGTCCACGCGGAGACGGCCGGGTCGGTGGTGTCGACGAACCACTCGACGCCGTTGATCAGGAAGGTCTGCGGGCCGCCCACCACGTAGCCGGCCGGCGGCGCGACGCCGCAGACCAGCACCACCGGCGGGTCGCCCCAGGCGTAGGCGAACGGGGTGTCGGAGTCGACCAGCCGGGAGGTCTCCCCGGCGATCTCCAGCGGCAGCTGGCCCATCAGCACCGGGCAGGCCAGGTCGGCGGCCGGGGTCACGTCGGGGGTGTCGACCGGCACCGGCGGCAGGTCACCCCGCGGGTCGGCGGTCGCCCCGGAAATCTCGGCGGGGCCGCTCGCGACGTCGTCGGCCGCATCCCGGCCCAGCACGTTGACCAGCACCAGCAGGACGACGACCAGCGGCACCAGCACCGCCGTGGACAGCAGGGCGGCGCGGCGCAGCGGGTCGGCCGGCGGCCGCGCGGGCGGCGGGCCGGCCGGGACGTCGGGGGCGGTCGTGCTCAAGGCCTCAGATGTTGACGACGGGGCAGGTCAGCGTGCGGGTGATCCCGTCCACCGACTGCACGCGGGCCACGACCAGCCGGCCGAGCTCGTCGACGGTGTTCGCCTCGGCCCGCACGATCACGTCGTAGGGGCCGGTGACGTCCTCGGCCTTGGTCACGCCGGCGATCTCGCTGATGCTCGCGGCGACCGCGGCTGCCTTGCCGACTTCGGTCTGGATCAGGATGTAGGCGTGGACCACGACGTGACCTTCCTCGGGCAGTGCGGTGACGGCGACCGTCACTGGCTCGACCTGCCCGCCGAGCAGCGGGCAGACCGGCAACGTACCCCAGCCGGGCGGGGCGCCCGGTGACTCGTCCCCGTCCGCTGATCCCGCGGCCCGACGCCGCCGACAGCGTGGGCGTGGTCGGCGAGTTCGGCCTCATCGCCCGGGTGGTCGCCCGCTCGGGCACCGCGGCGCTGGCCGAGGTCGGTCCCGGCGACGACGCCGCCGTCGTCCGCACCCCGGACGGCCGGGTGGTGGCCTGCACCGACGTCCTGGTGGAGGGCCGGCACTTCCGCCGCGACTGGTCGTCGGCGGAGGACGTCGGGCACAAGGCCGCCGCCGCCAACCTCGCCGACGTCGCCGCGATGGGCGCCGTGCCCACCGCGCTGCTGGTCGGGCTGGCCTGCCCCGCGGGCACCTCGGCCGCGTGGCTGGAGGACGTCGCCTCCGGGATGGCCGAGGAGTGCGAGCGCTTCGGTGCCGCGGTGGTCGGCGGGGACACCTCGGCCAGCGCCCCCGACAGCTCGGCCGTCGTCCTGTCGGTGACGGCGCTGGGTGACCTGCAGGGGCGGGCGCCGGTGCTGCGCAGCGGGGCCCGCCCCGGGGACGTCGTCGCCGTCGCCGGCCGGCTGGGCTGGTCGGCGTGCGGGCTGGCGGTGCTGCGGCGCGGCTTCTCCTCACCCATCGCCGCGGTCTCCGCCCACCGCCGCCCCACCCCGCCCTACGCGGCCGGTCCGGCCGCGGCCGACGCGGGTGCCACGTCGATGTGCGACACCAGCGACGGGCTGCTGGCCGACGCCGGGCACCTGGCCGCCGACAGCGGCGTGCTGATCGACCTGGACCGGGCCGCGCTCGCCGAGGGTTTCCTGGACCCCGTGGGGCCGCTGGCGCAGGTCGCCGCCGCGCTCGGCGGGGACCCGATGGCCTGGGTGCTCACCGGCGGGGAGGACCACGCCCTGGTGGCCACCTTCCCGGCTCCGACCGAGCCCCCGGCAGGATGGACCACGATCGGCACCGTGAGCGCGGTCCCGGCCGGCGGGGAGCCCGGCGTCCGGGTGGACGGCGTGCCCGCTGCGCAGGTCGCCGAGGAACTGGGGGAGGGGACCGGTCATGTCCACTTCGGCTGAGCGCGCCCCGGCTGGGCCGCGGGTGACCCTGCGGCCGGTCGGCTACACCGACCCGGTGGCCCAGCACCTCATCGAGCGGGTGCAGCAGGAGTACGTGGTCCGCTACGGCGGGCGGGACGAGGCGGTCGTCGACGGGGCCGAGTTCTCCCCGCCGCTGGGGCTCTTCCTGGTCGCCGAGGTCGACGGGGCGCCCGCCGGCTGCGGCGGGTGGCGGGCGCACCGCGCGGGCGAGGGGGCGGCCGAGCTCAAGCGGATGTACGTGGAGCCGGACTTCCGGCGGCGCGGGCTGTCCCGGCTGCTGCTGGCCGAGCTGGAGCGCACCGCCGCCGCGGCCGGCCACACGCGGCTGGTGCTCAACTCCGGCGACCGGCAGCCCGAGGCCCTGGCGCTCTACGCCCGCGAGGGCTACACGCCGGTCCCCGGGTACGGCGTCTACGCCGACTCGTCCGACGCGGTCTTCCTGGGCAAGACGCTCGCCGCCGAGGCGGCGGCGGTGGAGGACCCGTGAGCGTCGTGACGGTGTCGGCGTTGTTCGGCTGCGGCGGGGCGGAGATCGCCCCGGCCGTCGCCGCGGCGCTCGGCCTGCCCTTCCACGACCGGGTCATCCCCGCCCAGGTCGCGGGACGGCTGGGGGTGCCCGTCGCCGAGGCCGAGGCCAACGACGAGACGATCACCCGCGGGCTGTGGCGGCTGGTCAGCTCGCTGGGCACGATGCCCGACCCGGTGGGCGGCGTGCTGCCCACCTCGTCGCTGCCCGACGAGCGGGCCTACCGGCAGCAGACCGAGCGGGTGCTCGGCGAGATCGCCGCCGGCCCCGGGGGCGTGGTGCTGGGGCGGGCGGCGGCGATGGTGCTGCGCGACCGCCCCCGGGTGCTGCACGTGCGGCTCGACGGCCCGCCCGGCCGCCGGCTGGCCGCCGCGGTGGCGCACTCCGGCCGGCCCGAGGCCGAGGTCCGGCGGGACCTGGACGCCGCCGACGCCGGCCGGGTCGCCTACGTCCGGCACTTCTACCGCACCGACCCGGCCGACGCCCGGCACTACCACCTGGTCCTCGACAGCACGGTGGTGCCGCACGACACGGTGGTCGGGCTGGTGGTCACCGCCGCCCGCGCCCTCGGCATCAGCGCGACCTGAGGCGCACGCCGAGGACCCCGGAGGTCAGCTGACCTCCGGGGTCCCCGGTCCCGCCGAGGCGGGGGTGGTACGTCGGCGCCGGCAGTCGGCGCCCGGGGTCAGACCCGGGCGACCTTGCCGGCGCGGATGCAGGACGTGCAGGCGTTGATTCGCTTCCGGCCACCGCCGGTGAGCGCAGCCCGCACGGACTGGATGTTCGGGTTCCAACGGCGCGGCGTCCGGCGGTGCGAGTGGGACACCGCCATGCCGAAACCGGGCCCCTTGCCACACACGTCGCACACGGCAGCCACGGTCGATCACTCCCAGAAGATTGGTTGAGCTGAAGTCGGTACGCGGTGCTCGCCGGGTGCCCCGGGCGATGACACCCCAGGGCGCGACCCAGCTCGGCACACGCCTGGCTCACTGTAGACGGTCGTGCCGGAGGTTGTCAGACCGCCCCGGTCCGGGCCGCCCGGGCCCGAGGTCCCCACCGGCGGTCCGGCGGTCCTGTCGGCCGTCGGCGGTACCCTCCCGGACGTGCTCGAGGCGCTGGACGAGGCCGCGGTCGGCCGGTGGAGCCGCGCCGTGGTCGACACCCTTGCCCAGGCGCGGTGCCGGCTCGACGAGCTCAACGTCTTCCCGGTCCCCGACGGCGACACCGGCACCAACCTGCTGATGACCGCGGAGGCCGGGCACGCCGCCCTGGAGCACGCCGCCCTGGAGCACGCCGCCCTGGAGGCGGGCACCGGTGCCGAGTCGCCGTGGACCGTGCTGGCCCGGGGTGCGGTCCTCGGCGCCCGGGGCAACTCCGGCGCGATCCTGGCCCAGCTGCTGCACGGGCTCGCCGACGGCCTCGCCGGTGCTGCGCGGGTCGACGGGCGGGTGCTGGCCGAGGCGCTGTCGGCGGCGTCCCGCAGCGCGTACGGCGCGGTCGCCGACCCCGAGGAGGGCACCTTCCTCACCGTCGCCCGGGCCGGCGCCGAGGCCGCCGTGGCCGCGGTGTCCGACGGCCGGGCGCTGCTGGCCGACGTCGTCCGGGCCGCCGCCGACGGCGCGCTCACCGCCCTGCAGGCCACCCCCGGCCAGCTGGCCGCCCTGCGCGACGCCGGGGTCGTCGACGCCGGTGGCGCCGGCTGGTGCCTGGTGCTCGACGCCCTGGTCGGCACGGTCACCGGCACGACGCCCACCCGTGCCCCGCTGGGCGGGCGGCCGCTGCGGGCCCCCGGCGTCCCCGCGCCGGGCCCGGCCGCGCCGCCGCCCGGGCCGGGCAGCGAGGTGCAGTTCCTGCTGGCCGACTCCGACGAGGTGGCGGTGGCCCGGCTGCGCGCCCGGCTCGCCGAGCTCGGCGACTGCCTGGTCGTGGTCGGGGTCGACACCCCCGGCGGCCGGGAGTGGAACGTGCACGTGCACGTCAGCGACGTGGGCGCCGCGGTCGAGGCCGGCATCGAGGCCGGGCGCCCGCACCGCATCTCGGTCACCGCGCTGGCCCCGGCCCGGGCGCCGGTCGCGGCCACGGGCACCCGGGCGTCGGTGGCGCTCACCAGCTCCGCCGGGCTGGCCGACCTGCTCGCCGGCGAGGGAGTCAGGGTGCTGACGGCGCCGATCGGCCAGACCACCGAGGATGCCGTCCTGGCCGCGGTGCTGGGCACCGGTGCCGCGCAGGTCGTCGTCCTGCCCAACCACGCCGAGGCCACCGCGGTCACCGCCCGCGCCGCCGAGCGCGCCCGCGAGGACGGCCGCGACGTCGTCGTCGTCCCGACCCGGTCGGCGGTGCAGGGGCTGGCCGCGCTGGCCGTCGCCGATCCGGCCCGCCGCTTCGGCGACGACGTGGTGGCCATGGCCGAGGCCGCTGCTGCGACCCGCTGGGCCGAGGTCACCGTCGCCGAGCACGACGCGCTCACCTCCGCCGGCCGCTGCGCCGCCGGCGACGTGCTGGGCAGCGCCGAGGGCGACGTCGTCGTCATCGGCCCCGACCCGGCCACCGTCGCCCGCGACCTGCTCGACCGGCTGCTGTCGGCCGGTGGGGAGATGGCCACCGTGGTGGTGGGGGAGGACCCCGCGCTGGGCGACACGGTCTGCGCCCACCTGGCCGCGGTGCACCCCACGGTCGACGTCGTCCGCTACGCCGGCGGTGCCGGGGCGGTCCTGCTCCTGGTCGGGGTGGAGTGACGTGGCTGGATCGACGGGCATGACCATGGGCACGCCGCTGACCCGGGTGCTGGGGCCGAAGACGGCCACGGTGATGGCCGAGCAGCTGTCGCTGCACACCGTCCGCGACCTGCTGCGCCACTACCCGCGTCGCTACGCCCGGCGCGGGGAGATGACCCGGCTCGACGGCCTGGAGGTCGGCGACCGGGTGACCGTGCTGGCCCAGGTGAAGAGCGTGAGCACCCGGCGGATGCAGCAGCGCCGCGGCACGCTCACCGAGGTCACCGTCGGTGACGGCGCGGGCAGCATGCGGCTGGTCTTCTTCAACAACCGGCACGCCCACCTCGACGTGGGCGAGTGGGGGCTGTTCGCCGGCACCGTCGGGCTCTGGCGGGGCGAGAAGCAGTTCACCCACCCCGACTGCCACATCATCACCGGCGACGACGACGACTGGGCGCGGGCGATGGTGCCCCTCTACCCGGCGAGCAAGGACGTCTCCAGCTGGGTGATCCAGAAGTCGGTCAAGCTGCTGATGGACGACCCGCGGTCGCTGGAGCAGATGCTCGAGGACCCCATCCCCGTGGCGGTCCGCGAGCGCCACGCCCTGGTCGACCTGCCCACCGCGCTGCGGCAGAAGCACCGCCCGGAGAGCCAGGAGCAGGTCGACTCCGCCGACGAGCGGCTCAAGTGGGACGAGGCGCTGGTGCTACAGGCCACCCTCGCCGGCCGTCGCCGGGCCGCCGCGCTCGAGCCGGGCATCGCGCGGCCGCGCCGCAGCGGTGGACTGCTGGACGCCGTCGACGCGGCGCTGCCGTTCTCCCTCACCGACGGGCAGCGCGAGGTCGGCGAGGAGCTGGCCGCGGAGCTCGCCCGCGAGCAGCCGATGAACCGGCTGCTGCAGGGCGAGGTGGGCTCGGGCAAGACCGTCGTGGCGCTGCGGGCGATGGCCCAGGTGGTCGACGCCGGCGGGCAGGCGGCGCTGCTGGCCCCCACCGAGGTGCTCGCCGCCCAGCACGCCCGCAGCCTGGCCGCGATCCTCGGCCCGCTGGGCAGGGCCGGGGAACTCGGCGGCGATCCGTCGGGCACCCGGGTGCAGCTGCTCACCGGGTCGCAGAAGGCTGCGGCCCGGAGGCAGGCCCGGGCGGCGGTCGCCGACGGCAGCGCCGGGATCGTCGTGGGTACCCACGCACTGCTGCAGGAGGGCGTGGAGTTCGCCGACCTGGGGCTGGTCGTGGTCGACGAGCAGCACCGCTTCGGCGTGGAGCAGCGCGACGCGCTGCGCGCCAAGGGCAACCGCCCGCCGCACGTGCTGGTGATGACCGCCACCCCCATCCCGCGCACCGTGGCGATGACCGTCTACGGCGACCTGGAGACCTCCACGCTGCGCCAGCTGCCCGCCGGCCGCGGCGGGGTGTCCAGCTCGGTCGTGCCGGTGGGGGAGAAGCCGGCCTGGCTGGACCGCGCCTGGGCCCGGGTCCGCGAAGAGGTCGCCGCCGGCCGGCAGGCCTACGTCGTCTGCCCCCGGATCGGCGACCTCGACGACGGGGGCAAGGGCGATGACGGTCCGGACGGCGCGGACGGTGCCCCGCCGCCGGAGCCCAAGGGCGGCACCAGCGACAAGCGCCCGCCGTTGGCGGTGCTCGACGTCGCCGAGGGCCTGCGCGCCGGTCCGCTGTCGGCGCTGCGGGTCGAGGTGCTGCACGGCCGGATGACCCCGGAGGACAAGGAGGCCCGGATGCGGGCCTTCGCCGCCGCCGAGGTCGACGTCCTGGTCGCCACCACCGTGGTCGAGGTCGGCGTCGACGTGCCCAACGCGACCGTGATGGTCGTGGTGGACGCCGACCGGTTCGGGGTGAGCCAGCTGCACCAGCTGCGCGGGCGGGTGGCCCGCGGCAGGCACGCCGGGCTGTGCCTGCTGGTCAGCGAGGCGCCCAGCAGCTCGGCCACCGGGCAGCGGCTGGCCGCGGTCGCCTCGACCACCGACGGGTTCGCCCTGGCCCGGTTGGACCTGGAGACCCGGCGGGAGGGCGACGTCCTCGGCGCCGCCCAGTCCGGCCGCCGCTCCGGGGTGCGGCTGCTGTCGCTCGTCGACGACGAGGCCCTCATCGCCGAGGCGCGCGCCGAGGCCACCGCACTGGTCGAGCAGGGCCGCGGCCTGGCCGACCACCCCGAGCTCGCCGCAGCGGTCGCCGCGATGAGCCTCGACGAGCGCGCCGAGTACCTGGAGAAGGCCTGATGGAGGTTCATCCGCGCTCCGGGCCGACCGACGGAACTGCCACTGAGGGGACACGATGACGCGACTGATCTCCGGCGTGGCCGGTGGGCGCACGCTCAAGGTGCCGCGGGCCGGGGTGCGGCCGACCGGTGACCGGGCCCGCGAGGCCCTGTTCAACTCGCTGGGCTCGTTGCTCGACCTCGACGGCGCGCGGGTGCTCGACCTCTACGCCGGTTCCGGTGCCCTGGGGCTCGAGGCGCTGTCCCGTGGTGCGGGCGAGGCGGTCTTCGTGGAGAACGGCGCCGGCGTCCTGCCGGTCCTGCGCGCCAACATCGCCGCCGTCGGGCTGCCCGGCGCCGTCGTGCTGCCCGGCAGCGTCCCCACCGTCGTGGCCGGTGCGGCACCGGCGGCCTACGACCTGGTCCTCGCCGACCCGCCGTACGCCGCGCCGGTCGAGGAGGTGCTGGGCGTGCTGCGCTCGCTGGTCGCCGGCGGCTGGCTGACCCCGGACGCGGTCGTCGTGGTCGAGCGCTCCGCTCGCGAGCAGGCGTTCGAGTGGCCGACACCCCTGGCGGGGGTCCGCGATCGGCGCTACGGGGAGGCCGTGCTCCGGTACGCTCGTTTCCCGTGAGGCGTGCGGTCTGTCCCGGCTCCTTCGACCCGGTCACCAACGGCCACGTCGACGTGATCACGCGCGCCGCCGCCCTGGTCGACGAGCTGGTCGTGGCCGTGCTGGTCAACCCGGGCAAGGCGGGCCTGTTCGACGTCGACGAGCGCATGGAGCTGCTGCGCCGGGCGGTCGAGGCGTGCCCGAACGTGACGGTCACCAGCTTCTCGGGCCTGCTGGTCGACTGGTGCCGCAACCACGACGTCCCGGTGATCGTCAAGGGCCTGCGCGCCGTCGGTGACTTCGAGTACGAGCTCCAGATGGCCCAGATGAACCGTGAGCTGGCCGGGACCGAGACGCTCTTCGTGCCCACCGCACCCCAGTTCGGGCACCTGTCCTCCAGCCTGGTCAAGCAGATCGCCCGCTTCGGTGGCGACGTGTCCTCGCTGGTGCCCACGGCGGTCAACGACCGGCTGGTGGCCCGGTCCGAGGAGGGGCAGCAGCCATGACCGAGGTCGTGTACCGGCTCTACGAGACCGTCGACGAGCTGACCACCGTCATCGAGAACGCCCGCAGCGTGCCGATGTCGGTCGCCTGCATGGTGCCGCGCGACCACCTGCTGGACCTGCTCGACGACCTGCGGGAGAACCTGCCCGACGAGGTGCAGCAGGCCGGCGCCATCGTCGAGCAGCGCACCGAGATCCTGCAGCAGGCCCAGGCCGAGGCCGAGCGGCTCACCGGCCGCACGCGCAGCGAGAGCGAGCAGGTGGTCGCCACCGCCCGCCGCCAGCGCGAGGAGCTGATCGGCACCGCCCGCCGCCAGCGTGACGAGGTGCTCGGCCAGGCCCAGGCCCAGGCCGACGACCTGCTGCGGCAGGCCGAGGCCGAGGCCGAGGCGATCGTCGCCGAGGCCCGCCAGCTGCACGAGCAGCTCCTCGGCGACGCCCACGAGCAGCACGCCGAGCTGGTCGCCGCCGGGCAGGCCGAGCACGAGCGGCTCATCGCCGAGACCGAGGTGTACCGCAGCGCCGTCGACCGGGCCGACGAGCTCGGCGCGCAGACCGCCGCCGAGGTGGCCCGGATGCGGGCCGAGGTCGACGAGTACGTCGACAGCCGGCTCGCCGACTTCGGGAACACGCTGGCGCACATGACACGTTCGGTGGAGAAGGCGCGCACGAACCTGCGTGCACCGTGACGCGGCAGCTTGCGGACCCCGGTACCCGCTGACCACCTCGCCGTCCTGAGGGTGACGACCTCGCCGTCCTGAGGGCGGTGCGACGGCGTCGGGTAGTCTTCCCCCCTGTCCGGCTGCTGCTGTGCCGCGTGCCTTCCCTGCGCGGTGCCCCGCGCCGGCGAACCCACCGACGATGACGACGAGTACTGACATGCCTGCTGCTCCCCCGCCCGCCCACGGCGCCGCGTCCACCGACGCCCGGCGTCCCGCCGGTGACCCCGTGGACGCCACCTCCGACCAGGTCGCACGCTCCGGCGCCGAGAAGGCCCGGGAGAAGGCGTGGAAGGTCGACCTCCGCGAGATCGGCCGTCGCGCCGGCTCCATGCGCGAGTGGGACAAGACCCTCCCGGCGATGGCCGGCTGGGGCGTGGAGATGATCGGCGTGCCCGAGGGCGCCCCGGTGCAGCTGCGCCTGCGGCTGGAGTCGGTCATGGAGGGCGTGCTCGTCTCCGGTCAGGTGGAGCTCCCGGTGACCGGCCAGTGCGCGCGCTGCCTGGACCCGCTGGAGGACACGCTCACCCTCGACGTCCAGGAGCTGTACGCCTACTCCGGGAGCACCACCGAGGCCACCAGCGAGGAGGACGAGGTGCGCCGGATCGACGGCGAGTCCCTCGACCTGGCCCCGCTGGTCCGGGACACCGTCGTCCTGACCCTGCCGCTGTCCCCGACCTGCACGCCCGACTGCGCCGGCCTGTGCGTGGACTGCGGCGAGCGGCTCGACGGCCTGCCGGCCGACCACTCGCACGAGGTCATCGACCCCCGGTGGGCCGGGCTCGCCGCCCGTCTCGCCGACACCGACACCACCGACAGCGCGGATCGACCCCAGCCGGGGTCCGCCAGCCGCACCAACCCAGAGGAGAACTGACGTGGCCGTTCCGAAGAGGAAGATGTCCCGGTCCAACACCCGGGCCCGTCGGTCGATGTGGAAGGCCACGGCCCCCACGCTCGCGCCCTGCCCGAACCCGGCCTGCCGCGAGCTCAAGCCGCCGCACCAGGCGTGCCCGACCTGCGGTCAGCACGACGGTCGTCAGGTCCTCGCGGTCTGAGCCGGAGCTCCTCCAGCGTGGCGCAGTCGACCACCGCACCGGCGTCCCCGGCACCGGGCGCCCCTTCCGGGGGCTCCCGGGCCGGGCACGCCGGTGGTCGCGCGTCCGCGGACGGCGAGCACCTGGGCCGTGCCGCCGGCTGGCTCGCCGACGCCCTGGGCGTCGAGCTCCCCGCTGACCTGCTCCAGCTGGCGCTGACCCACCGGTCCTACGCCTACGAGCACGGCGGTCTGCCCACCAACGAGCGCCTGGAGTTCCTCGGCGACTCGGTGCTGGGGCTGGTCGTCACCGACGAGCTGTACCGCAGCCACCCCGACCTGCCCGAGGGGCAGCTGGCGAAGCTGCGTGCCTCGGTCGTCAACATGACCTCGCTGGCCCGCGTCTCGCGGGCCCTGGGCGAGGGCGGCATCGGCCCGCACCTGCTGCTGGGCCGCGGCGAGCAGGCCACCGGCGGCCGGGAGAAGGACTCGATCCTGGCCGACGCCCTCGAGGCGTTGCTGGGCGCGATCCACCTGGGCCGGGGCCTGGACACCGCCTCGGCGATCGTGCACCGGTTGTTCGACCCGCTGCTGGCCGAGTCCGCCACCCGTGGCGCCGGCCTGGACTGGAAGACCAGCCTGCAGGAGCTCGGGGCGTCGCTGGGCCTGGGTGCCCCGGTGTACGACGTGGCCGACGAGGGCCCCGACCACGCCAAGACCTTCACCGCCGACGTGCTGCTCGCCGGGCAGGTCCGCGGTTCCGGCCGCGGTCGCACCAAGAAGGCCGCCGAGCAGGAGGCCGCCGAGGCCGCCTGGCGGGGCCTGTCTGCCGCGTCCGACGCGGTCACGACCGCCCACGGCGGACCGACGGCGGGCTGACCCGTGCCCGAGCTGCCCGAGGTCGAGGTCGTCCGGCGCGGCCTGGCGCGCTGGGTCGCCGGCCGCACGATCGCCGAGGTCGAGGTGCGCCACCCCCGTGCGGTCCGGCGGCACCTGGAGGGTGGCGACCACTTCGTCGCCACCCTGACCGGCCGCACCCTGACCGCCGCCCACCGGCGTGGCAAGTACCTGTGGCTGCCCCTGGCCGAGGCCGACGGCGCCCCGTCGGACCGTGCGCTCGTCGCGCACCTGGGCATGAGTGGTCAGCTGCTGGTCGAGAAGCCCGACGAGCCCGACGAGGTGCACCTGCGGGCCCGCTTCCGCTTCACCGACGGCGGCCGCGAGCTGCGGTTCGTCGACCAGCGCACCTTCGGCGGCCTGGCCGTGGAGGACGCCCCCGGTGCCGACGACATCCCGCCCCGGCTGGCGCACATCGCCATCGACCCGCTCGACCCCGGCTTCGACACCGAGGCGTTCAGCGCAGCCCTGCGCCGGCGGCGCACCGAGGTCAAGCGCGCCCTGCTCGACCAGACGCTGATCGGCGGGGTCGGCAACATCTACGCCGACGAGTCGCTGTGGCGGGCCCGGCTGCACGGCGCCCGGCCCACCGACGGGCTGACCCGCGCCCAGGTCGACGACCTGCTGGAGGGGATCCGCGACGTGCTGGGGGAGAGCCTGGCCCAGGGCGGGACGTCGTTCGACTCCCTCTACGTCGACGTCAACGGCCAGAGCGGCTACTTCTCCCGGCACCTGGCCGTGTACGGGCAGCTCGACCGGCCCTGCCCGCGCTGCGGCACCCCGGTCCGCCGCGAGTCGTTCATGAACCGCTCCAGCTACTCCTGCCCGCAGTGCCAGCCCCGGCCGCGCGCCCGCCTTCCGTGAGCGGAGCGCCCCCCGCGAGCGGACCGGGGTCCTCGAGCGGCGTCCGGGTCGTCGCCCTGGTCTCCGGGCACGTGCAGGGTGTCGGGTACCGCTGGTCCGCCCGGCAGGCGGCCACCGCCCGCGGCCTGGCGGGCTCGGCGACCAATCTCCCCGACGGCCGGGTCGAGGTCGTGCTCGAGGGCCCGCCGGACGACGTCCGCGTGGTGCTCGCCGAGTTGTCCGGCCCGCGGGCGCCCGGGTCGGTGACCGGAATGGAGACGCGGGACGAGCCGGTACGGGCGGTGTCCGGCTTCATCCTGGGGTGACGAAGACGACATCACCCTGGCACGGGAATGCCCCGCCGGCGTCGTTGACCCAGGTGGAGCCGGGTGTCACCCTGAGATCGTCAGCCCGCGCAGACCGCCCTGCCGGCGGTGCGCCGGGTCCCTCCTGCAGGAAGAGGCCGCACAGCCATGGCCAAGGCCCTGTTCGGTTCCGTCGTCGCTCCCCACGAGCAGCGCATGGCCGCGGAGAACGCTGCGCTGCGGGCCGAGGTCCGCCGCCTGCAGGCCCAGCTGGCCGTGCTGCGCGACGAGCGTGACGCCGCGATCGCCCGCGAGCTGCTGAACATGGCCGACGAGCAGGCCTCCGCCGTCCTCGCCTGACGAAGGACCCCCTCGCCCCCCACACCTCACTCCCTTCGGCGCGGGGCCCTGCGGGGGAGCCAGACGGGTGGCCGAGGTTGCGCGGTGCTGTCGGTGGGTGTGGCTAGGGTCGATCTGTGCACCTGTCCAGCCTGACGCTCAAGGGTTTCAAGTCCTTTGCGTCGCCGACGACGCTGCGGCTGGAGCCGGGGATCACCGCCGTCGTCGGGCCCAACGGCTCGGGCAAGTCCAACGTCGTCGACGCCATCGCCTGGGTGCTCGGCGAGCAGGGCGCGAAGAGCCTGCGCGGCGGCAAGATGGAGGACGTCATCTTCGCCGGCACCGCCGGCCGCCAGGCCCTCGGCCGGGCCGAGGTGACGCTGACGATCGACAACGCCGACGGGGCGCTGCCGATCGAGTACACCGAGGTGTCGATCACCCGCCGCATGTACCGCTCCGGGGAGAGCGAGTACGAGATCAACGGCGACAAGGTGCGCCTGCTCGACGTCCAGGAGCTGCTCAGCGACTCCGGCATCGGCCGGGAGATGCACGTCATCGTCGGGCAGGGCCAGCTCGACGCGGTGCTGTCGGGCCGCCCGGAGGACCGCCGCGCGTTCGTCGAGGAGGCCGCCGGGGTCCTCAAGCACCGCAAGCGCAAGGAGAAGGCCCTCCGCAAGCTCGACGCGATGCAGGCCAACCTCGACCGGCTGGGCGACCTCACCTCCGAGCTGCGCCGCCAGCTCAAACCGCTGGGCCGGCAGGCCGAGATGGCGCGGCGGGCCGCCGGCGTCCAGGCCGATCTGCGCGACGCCCGGCTCCGGCTGCTCGCCGACGACCTGGTCGGGCTGCGCGGCGCCCTGGACGCCGACATCGCCGACGAGGCCGCCGCCCGCGCCCGCCGGGCCACCGTGGAGGCGGCGCTGGGGGTCGCCGCCCGCTCCGAGTCCGGCCTGGAGCGGCAGCTGGCCGCCGACGCCCCGGTCCTCGCCGCCGCGCAGGAGAGCTGGTACCGGCTGTCCACGCTGGCCGAGCGGTTCCGCGGCATCGGGCAGCTGGCCGCCGAGCGCCACCGGCACCTGGCCGCCGCGCCACCGGCCGCCGCCGCGGGCCGCGACCCCGAGCAGCTCGACGCCGAGGCCGACCGGATCGAGACCACCGAGCAGGAGCTGGCCACCTCGCTGGCCACCGAGCGCGAACGGCTGGCCACCGCGGTCGCCGTCCGCACCGACGTCGAGGCCGCGCTCACCGACGCCGAGCGAGCGCTGGTCGCCGCCGCCCGGGCCCTCGCCGACCGCCGCGAGCAGCTGGCCCGGCTGTCGGGCCAGGTGGCCGCCGGGCGGTCCCGCGCCGCGGCCGGTGCCGCCGAGATCGACCGGCTGGCCGTCGCCGCCGCCGAGGCCGCCGACCGCGCGCAGGTCGCCGACGAGCGGCTCGCCGTCCGGCGCGACCAGCTCGACACCGACGCCGGGGGTGACGAGGACCTGTCGGCCGCGCACGCCGCGGCCCGGGCCGCGCACACCGCCGCCGTCGCGGCGGTCACCGAGCTCATCGCCGCCGAGCGGGCCGCCGAGCGCGACCGGGCCGGCTGGCAGGCCCGCCGGGACGCCCTGGCGCTCGGGCTGGCCCCGGCCGACGGCGCGGCGGCCGTGCTCGCCGCCGGGCTCCCTGGCGTGGTCGGGCCGGTGCCCGACCGGCTGGCCGTCACCCCGGGCGCGGAGGTGGCGCTGGCCGCCGCGCTGGGCGGGCTCGCCGACGCCGTCGTCGTCTCCGGGGTCGCCGAGGCCGCCGGGGTGCTCGCCCACCTGGCCGAGACCGATGGTGGTCGCGCCGGCCTGCTGGTCACCGGCGGCCTCCCGCCGGTGTCCCGCGACGGCTGGCCGGAGCTGCCCGACGGCGCCCGCTGGGCGCTGGATCTCGTCGAGGCGCCCGCCGAGCTGGGGCCGGCGCTGGCCCGGGCACTGGAGCGGGTGGCCGTCGTGGCCGACCTGCCGGCGGCCGTCGCGCTGGTGGGCGTCCACCCACGGGTGCGGGCGGTCACCGGGGGCGGCGACCTGCTGGGCGCCGACTGGTCGGTGGGCGGGCAGGCCAACGCCCCCTCGGGCCTGGAGGTGCGCGCCCGGGTCGAGGAGGCCGCGGCCGGGCTGGAGCGGGCGTCGGCCACCGCGGCCCGGCTGGCCGACGAGCTCGCCGAGGCACGGGAGGTCGCCACCGCCCGGTCCGCCGACGTCGACACCGCACTGACCGCCCGGCAGGCGTCCGACCGGGCGCGGTCCGCCGCCGCCGCGGAGCTGGCCGAGCTGGGTGCCGCGGCCCGCTCGGCGCTGGCCGAGGCCGAGCGGCTCGACGCCGCCCGGGTGCGGGCCGAGCAGGCCCGCGAGCAGGCGCTCACCGGGCTGGGCGAGCTGGAGGAGCGGCTGGCCGCCGCCGAGGCCGCGCCGGTGGCCGAGGAGCCCTCGACCGAGGCCCGCGACCGGCTGCGCGCCGAGGCCGCCGCGGCCCGGCAGGCCGAGACCGAGGCCAGGCTGGCCGTGCGCACCGCGGAGGAGCGGGCCCGGTCGCTGACCGGCCGCGCCGAGTCGCTGCGCCGCCAGGCCCGCCAGGAGCGGGCAGCCCGCGAGCGCGCCGCCGCCGCCCGCATCGCCCGCGAGCGCGGTGCCCGGGTCGCCGCGGCCGTGCGCGCCGGGGCGGAGGAGGCGCTGACCCACCTGGGCACGTCGCTGGCCCGGGCCGCCACCGAGCGCGACGCGCTGGCCCAGGCGCGCACCGGGCGGGAGGCCGAGCTGCTGGTCGTACGGGCCCGGGTGCGGGAGGCCACCGGCGAGCTGGACCGGCTCACCGACGAGGTGCACCGCGACGAGGTGGCCCGCGCCGAGCAGCGGCTGCGGATCGAGGCGCTGGAGGCCCGCGCCGCCGAGGAGTACGGCGTCGACCTGCCGACCCTGCTGGCCGAGTACGGGCCGGCCGCGCCGGTGGCGCCCACCCAGGCGCAGCTCGCCGCGGCCGAGGCGGCGGGGGAGCCCGAGCCGCAGCCGGTGCCCTACGACCGAACCGCCCAGGAGCAGCGCGCCTCCCGCGCCGAGCGCGACCTGGCCGCCCTGGGCAAGGTCAACCCGCTGGCGCTGGAGGAGTTCGCGGCGCTGGAGGAGCGGCACACCTTCCTGGCCACCCAGCTGGAGGACCTGAAGAACACCCGCCGTGACCTGCTCACCGTCGTCCGCGAGGTCGACGCCCGCATCCACGAGGTGTTCGCCCAGGCCTTCGCCGACACCCAGCGGGAGTTCGAGACGGTCTTCGCCACCCTGTTCCCGGGTGGGGAGGGGCGGATCTTCCTCACCGACCCCGAGGACCTGCTCACCACCGGCGTGGAGATCGAGGCGCGGCCACCGGGCAAGAAGGTGAAGCGGCTGTCGCTGCTGTCCGGTGGTGAGCGCTCGCTCACCGCGGTCGCGCTGCTGGTGGCGATCTTCCGGGCCCGCCCCTCGCCGTTCTACGTGCTCGACGAGGTCGAGGCGGCCCTGGACGACGTCAACCTCGGCCGGCTGCTCACCCTCGTCGAGCAGCTGCGGAACACCTCGCAGCTGATCATCATCACCCACCAGAAGCGGACGATGGAGATCGCCGACGCCCTGTACGGGGTGAGCATGCGCGGCGACGGCATCACCGGGGTGATCAGCCAGCGGCTCCGCGAGCTCGAGACGGCCTGAGCCGTCGCCCGGGGCTCAGCCGGGGAACGGTGCCGGTCGGGCGAACAGGTAGCCCTGCCCGTAGCGCACGCCCAGGTCGAGCAGGACGTCCCGCTCCTCGGGCTCCTCGACGCCCTCGGCGATCAGGGCCGCTCCGGTCTGCCGGGCGAACACGCCCAGGCCCACGATCAGCGCCCGTTTGGCGGGGTCCTGGTGCACGCCGGCCACCAGGGCGATGTCGAGCTTGATGACGTCCGGGCGCAGCCGGAGGACGTGCCGGAGGCTGGCGTAACCCGCCCCGGTGTCGTCCACGCTGAGCAGGACGCCCGCGCTCTGCAGCAGGCCGGTGACCCCGAGCAGGCGGTCGTAGTCGTCGATCGGGTGGTGCTCGGTCACCTCGACGCCGATCCGCTGGTCGCTGTGCTGCATGAGCAGGTCCACGACGGAGGGGCGGAGCAGGGCCTCGGGGGAGAGGTTGACGGCGAGCGGGAGCCGTTCCGGTCGCCGGTCCAGGGCGGCCAGCGCCGTGCGGGCGGCGACCTCCTCCAGGTCCACGCCCAGCCCCGTCGCCGCCGCGTCGCTGACCAGTTCCGCCGGGCCGCCGTCCAGCCAGCCGGGAACCCGGGTCAGGCCCTCGTAGCCGATGGCCCGGCCGGTGGCCATGTCGACGACGGGCTGGAAGTGCACCTCGAGGGCACCGGACTGCAGGACGCCGAGGACGCGTTCCCGGCGCTGGGCCAGACCGGGCTCGGGAGTGCCGCCCGAGGCGTTCCACCGGAGCCGGTCGGAGACCAGGTCGGCCAGCATCTCGACCGTGCGCACGTCCTCCACGTCCAGCTGCTCGCCCGCCCCCCGGCCGAGGCAGCACAGCATCCCCACCGGCCGGCCGTCGGCGGTGCGGACCGGCGCACCGACGTAGCTGCCGATGCCCAGCTGCGCGGTGATGTCGAGGTCGCGGGTGCGCGGGTTCCGGCGTGCGCCGGTGACCAGCGGCGGCAGCTGACCACCGAGGACGCGCACGCAGAAGGACCCCTCCAGGCCCACCGCCATCCCGGCGCGGACGTGCATCGCCGCCAGGTCCCCGGTGGCCGCGCTGATCACCTGGGTGCCGCCGGTGAACTCCGAGAGCCAGGCGACGTCGGTGCCCAGCCGCCGGCGGGCCACCTCCAGCACCCACTGCAGCCAGGCGGGATCGAGACCGGATACGCCACCGGTCGAGGAGGCGGCGTCGCGCGCCGGCAGGCTCGTGGTCATGGAGCACCATCGGACCGCGGGGCGCGGGATTGAGCGACCGGCCCGTCCCGGCCCCGCCCGGCGCCCGGAACTCCCTCCCCCGGGTGGGGCAGCGGTCGCCCGCCTCCGCCGCGCCGCCCGCCCGGGCATCGCCGGACGGGGTCACCGGGTTGGTCGTCCGCCGGCTCCGACGTCGAGGTCGACGAGCAGCGGGTGGTGGTCGGAGACCGCGGAGCCGTCCAGCACCCGGGCGGCGGTGACCGCGCTCCGCTGCGGGACCCACACCTGGTCGATGCGCACCCGCGGCCGCCGGACCGGGTGGGTGCAGCCCTGCCCCGTGTGCAGGGTCAGCCGTCGCGACTGGTCGCTCCGGGACGGCGCGGCGGCCCACGCGTCGGTGAGGCGGTCGCGGAGCGGGGCCAGCTCCGGTGCCCCGGCGTCGGCGTTGAGGTCACCTGCGACGATGCCGGTCCCGCCGGCCAGCTCCGCGAGCACGGCCGCCTGGGCAGCGCGGTCGGGCCGCGACCGGTTCGCCAGGTGGCTGGTGGTGACCGCCAGCACGCCGCCGTCCACCCGCACCACCGTGCGCAGCGCGGTCCTCGGCTCACCGGATCCGGGCAGCCGGTGCACCTGGCGCTCCAGCACGGGCAGCCGGGACAGCAGCGCGTTGCCGTACTGCCGGCGCTGCGGGCCGTCGGTCGGCTCGTCCAGCGACGCCGCCCAGACCAGCTCCCGGTCCAGGGCCCGGGCCAGCGCCAGCGCCTGGTCGGCGTGCTCGCTGCGGGGGCCGAAGTGCCGGTCGACCTCCTGCAGGCAGATCAGGTCGGCGTCGGTGGCGGCCAGCAGCCGGGTCAGCCGGTCCAGGTCGTGCCGGCCGTCGACGCCCACCCCGTGGTGGACGTTGAAGGTCACCAGCCGCACCATCGTCACGACGGCGGGGTGCTCACGACGGCGGGGTGCTCACGACGGCGGGGTGCTCACGACAGCCGGGTGTCCAGGACCTGGGTGAAGTGCGGACCGTCGTCGTCCCGGCTGGTGGCCCAGAGCACGAACCGGGCGTCGCGGCCCTTCAGCACCAGCTCGCCGAGCTCGTTGCCGAAGAACGGGCCGGCCTGCTTGCGCCACTCGAACCCGCTGGGCTGCACCCGGGCCAGCCGGCGCAGCCCGCCGGTCAGCGCCCGCGCCCAGCGGCTCCAGCCCACCGTGAAGCCGATCTCGATCGCGTGCGGCGCGGCGTTGTGCAGCGGGGAGACGGTGAGCTGGTGCACCCGGGTGTCCAGGCCGCCGGGGGAGACCAGCTCGGCGGCGTAGGCGTGGTGGACGTCGCCGGAGAGCACCAGCGCGGTCGCCGGGGGAGGGCCGAGCTCGCCGCGGCCCAGGGACACCAGCACGCGGCCCAGCCGCTCGAAGGACTGCCCGAACGCCGCCCAGTGCTCCAGGTCGGCGGCCTGGCGCAGCTTCTCCGCCAGCCGGCCCAGCGGCCTGCCGGCGTGCCGCACCGACAGCGTCTCGTTCCACCGCTCCAGGTCGTGCACCGAGTGCGGCAGCAGCCAGGGCAGCGACGTCCCGATCAGCACGTGGTCCACGCCGTCGGAGACCGAGCGGGCGATCGCGGCCTCGACCCAGTCGAACTCCTGGTCGTCGAGGATCTTCCGGTCGTGCTCGGTGAGCACGCGGCCCGCCCGGCTGTCGACCATGATCAGCCGCGCCGGGCCCCAGTGCCGGACGTAGCTCCAGCGGACCGTCTGCGGCTCGGTGTCGGCGGCCCGGGCCATCTCGTCGAGCAGCGGGCCGGCGTCCTCGTCCGGCGCGGCCAGGATCGCCTGCCAGGTGTCGTCGGCGGCCAGCTCGTCGGGTGAGAGGTTGCCGAGGTGCTGGTGGACCCAGTAGCTGACCAGCCCGCCGGAGATCCGCCGCTGCCACCAGTCGGAGCCGGTGACCTCCGCGCGCCAGGCGGCCGAGGTGTTCCAGTCGTCGATCATCTCGTGGTCGTCGAAGACCATCGAGGACGGGACCGTCGACAGCAGCCAGCGCACCTGCGGGTCGCCCCAGGACTCGGCGTAGAGCCGGGTGTACTCCTCGAAGTCCGCAGCCTGCGGGCCGGGCGGGACGTCGAGGTCGCGGCGCGACGCCATCCAGTCCCGCGTCGCCGGGGTGACCTCGTCGGCGTAGACTTGGTCGCCGAGCAGCACCAGGGCGTCGGGCCAGCGGTCCTCGGGCATCGCGGTCAGCCGGCGGGCGTAGCCGTCCAGCGCGTCCGGCGGAATCCCGTCCCGGACGTCGACGGTCGTCGGGGTCGCGTACCGGCAGGACCCGAACGCCAGCCGGAACGGACCCTCCCCGCCGGTGGTGCGGATCCGGCTGGGCGGGAAGGACGAGCGGGCCGGCGGCCACACCTGCGCGCCGTCCAGGTGCACCTCGTAGGGGGTCACGCTGCCGGGTTCGAGGCCCTCGACCACGACGAGGGCGTAGTGGTGTCCGTTGACGCGGAAGGTGCGCGCGCGGTGGCCGAGCACCTCGACGACGCACGGGCGATCGGTCTCCACCCACAGGGTGGCCGACACCGGGTCGACGTGGCGCAGGAGCGGCCCGAGCAGCAGGAGCGGACGGGTGCCGGCGGTCTCGGGCATGGGGCACAGCCTGCCCCATCTTCCTGGGAGACTGTGGGCATGGAGTTCGTGCTGATCGCCGTCGCGATCCTCGTCGTCGCCCTCGTCCTGGGGGTGAGCCTGCTCGTCGGCCGTGGCCGGCGCACCACCCGGCTGGACTCCGACGCCGCAGCGGGCACCACGCTGACGCGTCCCCGGCCCCCGGTCACCACCGCCGACCCGACCGCCCAGTCCGGCGCGACCGCGGTCGCGCCGGGCCCGCTGGCCGAGGCGCCGGTCCCGCCGGTCGAGCTGCCACCGGCCGAACCCGAGCCCGGGCTGGTCTTCGACACCCCGCCGCCCTCGGCCGGCCGGCTGGTGCGGCTGCGCTCCCGGCTGGCCCGGTCGCAGTCCGACCTCGGCCGGGGCCTGCTCACCGTGCTGTCCCGGGAGAAGCTCACCGAGGACGACTGGGAGGAGGTCGAGGAGACACTCCTGGCCGCCGACGTCGGCATCGCCGCCACCACCCAGATCGTGCAGCGGTTGCGCACCCAGACCCTGGTGCTCGCCACCGCCTCGGGCGCGCAGCTGCGCGACCTCGTCGTGCGGGAGCTCACCGCCGTCCTCGGCCCGGACCTGGACCGGTCGCTGGCCACCGACCGGCGCGAGGGCAAGCCCGCCGTGATCCTGGTCGTGGGCGTCAACGGCGCCGGCAAGACGACGACGGTCGGCAAGATCGCCCGGTCGCTGGTCGGTGACGGCAAGAGCGTCGTCCTCGGCGCGGCCGACACCTTCCGCGCCGCCGCCGCCGACCAGCTGGAGACCTGGGGCGAGCGGGTCGGCGTGCTCACCGTGCGCGGCCGCGAGGGCGGCGACCCGGCGTCGGTGGCCTACGACGCGGTGCGCACCGGCATCGAGGCCGAGGTCGACACGGTGCTGGTCGACACCGCCGGCCGGCTGCACACCAAGTCCGGGCTAATGGACGAGCTGGGCAAGGTCAAGCGGGTCGTGGAGAAGCTCGGCCCGGTCGACGAGGTGCTGCTGGTCCTCGATGCCACGACCGGGCAGAACGGCGTGGTGCAGGCCCGGGTGTTCACCGAGGCCGTGACCGTCACCGGCGTCGTCCTCACCAAGCTCGACGGCACCGCCAAGGGCGGCATCGTCGTGGCCGTGCAGCGCGAGCTGGGCATCCCGGTGAAGCTGGTCGGCCTCGGCGAGGGGCCCGACGACCTGGCGCCGTTCGAGCCCGAGGCCTTCGCCGACGCCCTCGTCGGGAACGCCTGACCCGGCCCCTGCAGAGGGGTCCTCCGTCAGTCCCGCGGGTCCACCCGCAGGACGAGCAGGGCGACGTCGTCGTCGGCCTCGGGTGCCAGCCGCACGAGCAGCTCGTCGGCGAGCGTGTCGACGGACTCCGCGGCCAGCTCGGTGGCGGCGGCCAGGAGCCGGTCCAGCCCGTCGTCGAGGGTCGCGTCCCGTCGCTCGACGAGCCCGTCGGTGTACAGCAGGAGCGTGTCACCGGGGTGCAGGGGGACGACGTGCTCGGTCCGCCGGGCGTCCGGGTCGACCCCCAGCAGCAGGTTCCTCGGCCGCTCCAGCAGCTGCGGCGGGCCGGCGACGGGCACGAGCAGCGGCGGCGGGTGCCCCGCGTTCGACCAGCGCAGCGACCGTTCCCCGGGGGCTGTCGGATCGACAGGCTGCTCGACCCGGGCCAGCACCGCGGTGGCCAGGGTGGCGATCTGCAGGCGCGGCATGGCCCGGTCCAGGGCGGCGAGCAGCTCGGCCGGGGTGCCGTCGAGCGCGGAGGAGATCCCGCGCAGCACGTTGCGCAGCTGCGCCATCGCCGCGGCGGCGGTCCGGTCGTGCGCGGTGACGTCCCCGACCACCAGGGTGGTGGCGCCGTCGGGGGAGACGAAGGCGTCGTACCAGTCGCCCCCCACCTGGGCCTCCTGCGCGGCGGGGCGGTAGCGGACGGCGATGCGCAGGTCGTCGGACTGCGGCGGGTCGGTCAGCAGCGAGCGCTGCAGGCTCTCGGCCAGGCTGCGGGTGGCCCGCGCCCGCCGGCGCTCGTCCTCCAGCCGCGCGACCCGGTCGACGGCCTGCGCGCACTGGGCGGCGTAGGCCTCCAGCACCCGGACGTCGTCGTCCTCGAACGGCCGCGGGTCGGCCCAGCCCACGGTCCACGAGCCCAGCAGCCGGCCGCCGGCGCGCAGCGGCAGCGCCGCCCACGACCGCACGTCCGCGATGCCGGCCGGGGCGGCCTCCGCCGGCCCGGCCGGGGCGACGCCGGTGACCAGCACCCGCTCACCCGCGGCCGCCCGGGCCATCGGCAGCGGGGAGCCGGCGGGCAGCGTGATCGAGTGCAGGGCACCGCTCCGCGTGGCGGTCAGCCGCAGGTCGGTCGCGCCGGGGTCCCGCAGGGCCACGGCGGCCGCATCGGTGTGCAGGGCGGACCGACCGTGCGCGAACAGCAGCTCGAGCAGCTGCGGGGTGGTCTCTGCGTCGGCGAGCGCCGAGACGGTGGCCGCCAGCCCGGTCAGGGCGCGGGCGGTGCGCTGCTCGCGGTCGACGCTGGCCCGCAGCTCGGCGTTGCTCCGCTCCAGCTCTCGGGTCCGGTCGAAGAGGTTGGACTCGACCTGCTCGACCCGGTCCTGCCCGCGGGCCGCCGCCTGCTGGGCCTCGTCGCGGTCGCGGATGTAGCCGGTGACGTCGTCGGAGCGGTGCAGCAGCAGCACCACCCGGCCCTCGGCGTCGGTGATCGGCACGTTGCGCGGGCTCCAGAACCGCTCCTCGTACGTCCCGTCGGGCATCGGGATGTCGTACTTCTGGATCGGCATGGTGACCGGCCGGCCGGTGTCCCGCGCCTCGGCCAGTGACGCCCCGAGGTTGGCGATCCCGTCGGCGGCCGGGTCGTCGGGGTTGAGCGGGAAGGCGTCGAACAGGTGCCGCCCCACGGTGTCGTCCAGCGTCGTCGCGGTGGCGGCCAGCCGGGCCTGGTTGGCCGAGACGATGACCAGGTCCGGGGTCAGCAGCAGGAACGGCGCGGGTGCCGCGTCGAAGACCCGGGCGTAGTCCGGCGCGGGGAGGGTGCTGCCGCCGTCGTCCGACGGGTCCTGCTCGGGACGTCGTCCCTCGACCACGATGTCGTCCTGCCGTCCTGATCGTCCGGTGCGCCACGTCTCGGCGCCCTGCAGTGGTACCCGCAGGGCGGGGTCGGGGGCAACGTGGCCGCCGACACCTGGTGCTCCGACGACGGGCTCAGCCGGCGGTCGGGAGCCCGTCGGCCGGCTGGGACGTCCAGCGCTGCTCGATGTGCCCGAACCGCCACACCGCCAGGGCCAGGCCCCAGGTGAGCACGAACAGCCCGACGACGGCGAACCCGACGAAGCCCAGGTCGAGCGAGGCGATCCAGGCCAGCGGCCCGCCGTCGATGGCGAACCGGTCGACGAGCAGCCCGATGAGCACCATGAGCCCGATGACCAGGGCCACGACCACCGACAACAGGGTCACCGTCAGGTTGTAGAAGACCTTGCGGACCGGCTGCAGCAGCGCCCAGCCGTAGGCCCGGGACATCAGCACGCCGTCGGCGGTGTCGAACAGGCTCATCCCGGCGGTGAACAGCACCGGCAGCACGAGGATCGCGTACCAGGGCAGCACGAAGGCCGCCGAGCCCGCGGCGAGGACCAGCAACGCCACCTGGGTGGCGGTGTCGAAGCCCAGACCCATCAGCAGACCGACCGGGTAGAGGTGCCACGGCTTGCTGACCCGCCGGGTCACCCTGCCCAGCAGGCGGGCGAGGAAGCCGCGGTTGTGCAGGTGGTGCTCCAGCTCGGCCTCGTCGAACTCCCCGGAGCGCATCCGGCGGAAGACCCGGGCGATACCCACCGCAGCAACCAGGTTCATCAGGCCGATGAGGAGCAGGAAGGTGCCGGCGACCAGGGTGCCGACCAGGCCCAGGGTCGCGGCGACACCGGAGTCCTCGTCCTGCACGACGTCGGCGACCGAGCGCACGCCCACGACGAGCAGCAGGCTGGCGACGACCACGACCGAGGAGTGCCCGAGGGAGAACCAGAACCCGGCGCTGACCGAGGACCTGCCCTCGCCGACGAGCTTGCGGGTCGTGTTGTCGATCGAGGCGATGTGGTCGGCGTCGAAGGCGTGCCGCACACCCAGCATGTACGCGGTCAGCCCCACCCCCACGCCCAGGACGCCGGTGCTGCCCAGCTGGTAGTCGTGCGGAGCGACCGCGAAGACCAGGACACCCCAGCCGAGGACGTGCAGCAGGACCACGAAGCCGGTCATCCCGCCGATGCTGCGCCGCTCCCGGGCGCTGAAGCCCGTGCGGGTGGTGCTGGGCGGTGCGGTCGGTGCGGTGGTCACGCGGCGACCTTATTGCACCCGCTTCGCAATTACGACGCGGTGGCGAGAAGCTCGGGTGAACTCCCGGTCGGTGACGTCCTGCACCGGGTGGGCAGGGCGCAACACGACCGGAACACGCCGGGCCGACACGCGACCGCGAGTTCACGGTTGCGAAACACGTGCACGTCGTCCCCGGAAACACGGTGTCGGCACCGTCTTCCCCGAACCGCTCCCGGGCGGCGTTCGTCCCCCGAGGTCCCTCGGGTCCCCGCTTGCGGCCCCTGGCCGACGACACCCTCAGGAGGTTGCCGTGGTCAACACCGGCGACACCGCCTGGATCCTCACCAGCGCCGCGCTCGTGCTGCTGATGACCCCGGGCCTCGCGCTCTTCTACGGCGGCATGGTCCGCGCGAAGAGCGTGCTGAACATGATGATGATGAGCTTCGGGGCGCTGGCGCTCATCAGCGTGCTCTGGGTGCTCTACGGCTACTCGTTCGCCTTCGGCGACGACGCCGGCCTCGGGCTCATCGGTGATCCCGACGAGTTCCTCGGCCTCCGGGGCCTGATGGAGGACACCACCAGCGAGGCCGGTGGCCTGCCGGCCATGGCCTTCGTCGGCTTCCAGGCCGTCTTCGCGATCATCACCGTCGCGCTGATCTCCGGCGCCATCGCCGACCGGGCCAAGTTCAGCGCCTGGATGGTCTTCACCGGCGTCTGGGCCTCGATCGTCTACTTCCCGGTCGCGCACTGGGTCTTCGACTTCACCGTCACCGAGGACGACGGCACCGTCACCCACACCGGTGGCTGGATCGCCAACGACCTGGCGGCGCTGGACTTCGCCGGTGGCACCGCGGTGCACATCAACGCCGGTGCCGCGGGCCTCGCCCTCGCGCTCGTGCTGGGCAAGCGCCGCGGCTTCGGCCGCGACCCGATGCGCCCGCACAACCTGCCGCTGGTGATGATCGGCGCCGGGCTGCTGTGGTTCGGCTGGTTCGGCTTCAACGCCGGCTCCGCGCTGGCCGCCAACAACACCGCCGCCGTGGCCTGGGTGAACACCATGGTCGCCACCGGTGCCGCGGCGCTGGCCTGGCTGCTCGTGGAGAAGATCCGCGACGGCCACTCGACCTCCCTCGGTGGTGCCTCCGGCGTCGTCGCCGGCCTGGTGGCCATCACCCCGGCCTGCGCCGCGGTCTCGCCGATCGGCGCGATCATCGTGGGCCTGGTCGCCGGTGCGCTGTGCGCCCTGGCCGTCGGGCTGAAGTTCAAGCTGGGCTACGACGACTCGCTCGACGTCGTCGGCGTGCACCTCGTCGGTGGTCTGGTCGGCACGATCCTGATCGGCTTCCTGGCCACCTCCGAGGCGCCGGGCGGCGGTGGCGTCGACGGGCTCTTCTACGGCGGCGGCGTCGACCAGCTGTGGCGGCAGGTCGTGGGCGCGCTGGCCGTGCTCGTGTACTCCTTCGTCCTCACCTACGTCATCGGCCTGGTCATCCAGAAGACGATGGGCTTCCGCCTCTCCGAGGAGGACGAGGTCACCGGCATCGACACCGTCGAGCATGCTGAGAGCGCCTACGACTTCGTCTCCCTGGGTGGGGGCGGATCCGCACTGACCGGCCAGGCGCGCGCCGAGGCCCGCAACACCGAAGGAGCGACCCGCGCATGAAGCTGATCACCGCGATCGTCAAGCCGTTCAAGCTCGACGACGTCAAGAACGCCCTCGAGCTGATCGGCATCGCCGGTCTCACCGTGAGCGAGGTGCAGGGGTTCGGCCGCCAGCGCGGCCACACCGAGGTCTACCGCGGCGCGGAGTACCAGGTGGACTTCGTCCCCAAGGTGCGCATCGAGGTCGTCGTGAGCGAGACCGACGCCGCCCGGGTCGTCGACGCGGTCGTGGAGTCGGCCTCGACCGGCCAGATCGGCGACGGCAAGGTGTGGGTGACGACGATCGACGAGATCGTCCGCGTCCGCACCGGCGAGCGCGGCGCCGACGCGCTCTGAGCGGACCCCGTCCTCCTCATCCCTCGCACGCCCGGGATGAGCCTCGGGACGGGGCCAGCGCGCCCGGTGACCTGACATCGGCCGGGGTGGTGGGGGACGACCCCGCCGCCCCGGCCGACGCCGTTCTGCAGTCGGACTCTCGAGAGGTGCCCGTGCTCGACACCGCCGCCCTGCCCACCCTGCCCCGCGCCGAGCGGGTCCAGGTGGTCGACGAGTGGCTCGCCGGCCTGCTGGCCGAGGCCCTCGCCGGCACCCCGCGCCCCGACCGGCGGCGCGGCGGCCCGCCCCCCGAGCCCGCCGCGGCCGGCATCGCGCTGGTGGCCGTGGGCAGCCTCGGCCGCCGGGAGCTGCCGCCGCACGGCGACCTGGACCTGGTGCTGGTGCACGACGGCAGACCGGAGATCGCCGCCCTGGCCGACGCCCTCTGGTACCCGGTCTGGGACGCGGGGCTGCGGCTGGACCACTCGGTGCGCACCGTGTCCGAGGCGGTCTCGGTGGCCGCCGAGGACGTCAAGGCCGGGCTCGGCCTGCTCGACGCCCGGCACCTGGCCGGCGACCCGGCGGTCACCGCCGGGCTGCGCACCGCCACCCTCGCCTCCTGGCGGCAGCACGCCGGCCGGCTGCTGCCGCAGCTCCGCGACCTCCGCCGCGCCCGCGGCCGCCAGGTCGGCGAGCTCGGCTTCCTGCTCGAGCCCGACCTCAAGGAGGCCTACGGGGGGCTCCGCGAGGGGCAGGTGCTGCGGGCCCTGGCCGCCGCGCAGCTCGCCGACGAGGCGCCGGCCGACGCGGGGGAGGCCTACGCCTTCCTGCTCGACGTGCGCGACGCCCTCCGCACGAGCACCGGCCGGGCCAACGACGCGCTGGTGCGGCAGGAGCAGGCGCCGGTGGCCCGCGCGCTCGGCCTCGTCACCGACGGCGTCCCCGACGACGACCTGCTGCTGCGCCGGGTGAGCCTGGCCGGACGGCGGCTGGCCTTCGTCGCCGACGAGACCTGGCGCCGGGTCGACACCGCGCTGGTGCGGCGACCCCGCGCCCGCTACCGGCGGGTGCGCCGCGAGCCGCTGGCCGAGGGGCTGGTCCGCCAGGGCGACGAGGTCGTGCTGGCCCGCGACGCCCGGCCGGCGGCCGACCCCGGCCTGGTGCTGCGCGGCGCCGCCGCCGCGGCCCGGGCCGACCTGCTGCTGTCGCCGTACACGCTCAAGGTGCTGGCCGTGCACGCCCCGCCGCTGCCCGAGCCCTGGCCGCCGGAGGTGCGCTGGTCGTTCCTGCGGCTGCTGGCCAGCGGGCGCAGCGCCGTCCCGGTGCTGGAACAGCTCGACCAGGAGGGGCTGCTGGCCCGGATGCTCCCGGAGTGGGACCGGGTGCGGTCGCTGCCGCAGCGGCACCCCTGGCACCGGTTCACCGTCGACCGGCACCTGGTCGAGGCCGCCGCTGCGGCCGCCGAGCTCACCCGGGACGTCGACCGGCCCGACCTGCTGCTGGTCGGTGCGCTGCTGCACGACATCGGCAAGGGGTGGCCCGGTGACCACACCGAGGTGGGCGTGGTCGTGGTGGCCGAGATGGCCGCCCGGATGGGGTTCAGCCCGGCCGACGTCGCCACCCTCACGGCGATGGTGAGCCAGCACCTGCTGCTGCCCGACGTCGCCACCCGGCGCGACCTCGACGACCCCAAGACCGTCGACCGGGTGGTGGAGGCGATCGGGGCCGACCCCGCGCTGCTGCAGCTGCTGCACGCCCTCGCCCAGGCCGACGGGGCGGCGACCAGCACCTCGGCCTGGTCGCCCTGGAAGGCGCACCTGGTCGCTGCGCTCGTCGCCCGGGTCGCCGCCCGGCTGGGCAGCGCCCCGGTGCCCGATCCGGTGCTCGAGCCCACCGCGCCGCAGGTGACCGCGCCGGCGCCGGTGCTGGAGGGCCACACCGAGCCGGTGACGGTCGGGGTCGAGGACGTGCTCGACGGCCAGCAGGTGACCATCGGTGCTCCCGACCGGCCGGGGCTGTTCAGCCTCTGCGCGGGCGTGCTGGCGCTCAACCAGCTCGACGTCCGGGCGGCCCGGGTCAGCGTCGCCGAGGGCCACGGCACGCTGGTCTTCGCGGTACGGCCGCACTTCGGGCGGGCGCCGGTGCCGGAGATCCTGGCCGACGGCGTCCGGGCGGCGCTGGAGGGCACCCTGCCGCTGGCCGAGCGGTTGCGGCAGCGCGAGCGCGACTACAGCCAGGACGCCGCCGGGAGCCGCCCGCCGCGGGTCTCCTGGTTCGACGCCGAGGCCACCGGGACCACCGGGCTGGTCGAGGTGCGCGCCACCGACCGGGCCGGTCTGCTGCACCGGCTGACCGCCGCCCTGGCCGAGGCCGGTCTCGACGTCACCTCGGCGACGGTGGAGACCCTCGGCGGGGACGCCGTCGACGCCTTCTACGTCAGCGACCCGGCCGGGACGGCGATCGACCCGGCGCAGCGCCAGCACGCCGAACGCGCGCTGGTGGCCGCCGCCGGCGGTGACGCCCCGGACCCGGCCGGCCGCTAGCAGGCCCCCGGGTCCGCGCCCGGGCGCGACACGCCGGCCGGCGGTTGCCGCGTCCTGTCGTACCCCCGTGGCACGTTCGCGGTGCCCGGCGACGGCCGGCGCCGAGACGAGAGGGGACGCCATGAGCGACCTGCAGACCCTGCCCTGCCCGACCTGCGGTGAGGACACCGACTTCGAGCAGCCCACCTGCATCGACGGCCACACCGCCGACGGCGGCGCCTGCCCCGAGTGGGCGTGCACCGGCTGCGGCACCGCGCTGGTGATCGGGTGGTCGGCCACCCCGCGCGCGGAGGGCCGGCACCGCGCCGCCTGAGGAAGACCCCCGTTCCCCCCGCGCAGCACGCTCGGCGCGGGACCCGGAACGGGGCCGACGGCGCTCGCGGTGGGCCCGGACGCGGGGGCCATTACCCTGGACGCAGGTGGCGTGACGGCCCCGGGGTGGCCCCGGGAGCCCGAGCCGGTCCGCCGGCCCCGCGGGGCCGCAGTCGGCTGCACGCCCGAGTGCTGTGAGGACGTGCTGTGTTCGAGACCCTCTCCGACCGCCTGGACAAGGTCTTCACCGGTCTGCGCGGCAAGGGCCGGCTCTCCGACGAGGACATCGACGCCACCGCGCGCGAGATCCGGATCGCCCTGCTCGAGGCCGACGTCGCCCTCCCCGTCGTCCGCTCGTTCATCGCCTCGGTCAAGGAGCGGGCCCGCGGCTCGGAGGTCTCCGGTGCGCTGAACCCGGCGCAGCAGATGATCAAGATCGTCAACGAGGAGCTCGTCGACATCCTCGGCGGGGAGACCCGCCGCATCCGCTATGCCAAGCAGTCGCCCACGGTGATCATGCTGGCCGGTCTGCAGGGTGCCGGCAAGACCACGCTGGCCGGCAAGCTCGGCCGCTGGCTCAAGGCGCAGGGGCACACCCCGCTGCTGGTGGCCTGCGACCTGCAGCGGCCCAACGCGGTGCAGCAGCTGTCGGTGGTCGCCGGTCAGGCCGGGGTCGACGTCTTCGCTCCGGCGCCGGGCAACGGGGTGGGTGACCCGATCGCCGTCGCCCGGGAGTCCATCGAGCACGCCCGGCGCACGATGCACGACGTCGTCGTCGTCGACACCGCCGGCCGGCTGGGCATCGACGCCGAGCTGATGGCCCAGGCCGCCGGCATCCGGGACGCCGTGCAGCCCGACGAGACCCTGTTCGTCGTCGACGCGATGATCGGCCAGGACGCGGTGAACACGGCGCTGGCGTTCCAGGACGGCGTCGGCTTCTCCGGCGTCGTGCTGACCAAGCTCGACGGCGACGCCCGCGGTGGCGCCGCGCTGTCGGTCCGCCACGTCACCGGCCAGCCGATCATGTTCGCCTCGACCGGCGAGAAGCTGGCCGACTTCGACGTCTTCCACCCCGAGCGGATGGCCTCGCGCATCCTCGGCATGGGCGACGTCCTGACCCTGATCGAGCAGGCCGAGCAGGTCTTCGACGCCGACCAGGCCGAGAAGATGGCCGGCAAGCTGGCCAGTCGCGAGGGCTTCACCCTCGAGGACTTCCTCGAGCAGATGATGGCCATCCGCAAGATGGGGCCGATCGCCAACCTGCTCGGCATGCTGCCCGGGGCGGGGCAGATGAAGGAGCAGCTCAAGCAGGTCGACGAGCGCGACCTCGACCGCACCGCGGCGATCATCCGGTCGATGACCCCGGCCGAGCGGGTCACCCCCAAGATCATCAACGCCTCGCGGCGGGTGCGCATCGCCAACGGCTCCGGTGTCAGCGTCACCGATGTCAACCAGCTGCTGGAGCGCTTCGGCCAGGCCCAGAAGATGATGGGCCAGATGGCCGGCAGCATGGGCATGCCCGGCATGGGCCCGATGTCGAAGAAGGCCCGCGGCCGCCAGCAGCAGGCCGCGGCCTCCCGCGGCAAGGGCAAGAAGGGCAAGGGCGGGGCCAGGAAGGCCCCGGCCCGTCGGGCGATCGGCGGGCCCGGCGGCACGGGTGGCGCGGGCTTCCCCGGCGGGATGCCCGGTGGGATGCCCGGTGGGATGCCCGGCCTGCCGCCGGGTCAGGCGCTGCCGGACCTGAGCAAGCTGGACTTCAGCCAGTTCAAGGACCAGCAGGGCCGCTGAGCCGGTGACCGCCCCCGCGCTGCACCTGGCCGGCGTCGTCCTCCCCGAGGGCGAGCACCGCGACCTCTGGGTCACCGGCGGGCGGTTCACCTTCGACCGGGTGCCGGGTGCCGAGACCGTCAGCCGGGGCGGGTACCTGCTGCCCGGCCTGGTCGACGCCCACTGCCACGTGGGCATCGCCCGCGGGGGCGGCCACGTGGGCGACCTGGCGGGGCTGCGCGAGCAGGCCCTGGTCGAGCGGGCGGCCGGGGTGCTGGCGCTGCGCGACTGCGGGTCGCCGGTCGACACCCGGGCGCTCGACGACGTCGACGACCTGCCGCGCATCGTCCGCGCCGGCCGGCACCTCGCTGCCACCCGCCGCTACATCCCCGGGCTGGCGCTCGAGCTGGCGCCGGCGGACCTCGTGGCCCAGGTGCGGGTGCAGGCCCGGGCCGGCGACGGCTGGGTGAAGCTGGTGGGTGACTGGATCGACCGCGGCATCGGCGACCTCGCCCCCGAGTGGCCCGACGACGTGCTCGCCGCGGCGATCGCTGCCGCGCACGAGGAGGGCGCCCGGGTCACCGCGCACACCTTCGGCACCGACGCCCTGCCCGCGCTCGTCGCTGCCGGCATCGACTGCATCGAGCACGGCACCGGGCTGACCGAGGAGCTCATCGGGGAGATGGCGGCCCGGGGCACCGCCGTCGTCCCGACCCTGGTCAACGTGGCGAACTTCCCCGGGTTCGCGGCGGCGGGGGAGCGGAGGTTTCCCGCCTACGCCTCGACGATGCGGCGGCTGCACGCCGGGTCGGGCGCCGTGGTCCGGGCCGCCCACGAGGCAGGTGTCCCGGTGTTCGCCGGCACCGACGCCGGTGGCGGCATCGACCACGGGGTGGTCGCCGAGGAGATCCGGGCGCTGCACACCGCCGGGCTGCCCGCCGAGGCGGCGCTGGCCGCCGGGTCGTGGGCGGCGCGGGAGTGGCTCGGGCTGCCCGGGATCGCCGAGGGGGCGCCGGCCGACCTCGTCGTCGACGACAGCGACCCGCGCCTGGACCTGGACACGTTGCAGCGACCGCAACGGATGGTGCTGCGCGGCGTCGTCGTCGCCTGACCTGTCGCGGAGCGCCGGGCGCTGGTTGACTGCCGGGATGGTGTCGCCACTCCCCGAGCCGGAACCCCAGATCGACCCGACCACGCCGATCCCCGACGACCCGGGTGAGCTGCTGCCCGACGCGCCGGAGCAGCTGCCGCCCGCGCCGATCGAGCCAGGACCCGGCGACCCCGGTGGCGACCCCGGCGGGGTGCCCGAACCGGCCTGACCGGGGTCTCCGCAGGCGGCCCGGCAAACCCGTGGACGCCCGTCCCGGGTCGCCTGGGAGACTCCTCCCGTGCTCCTTCGGATGTCCTCCCTCTTCCTGCGCACCCTGCGCGACGACCCGGCCGATGCCGAGGTCCCCAGCCACCGCCTGCTCGTCCGGGGCGGGTACATCCGGCGTGCTGCGCCGGGGGGCTTCACCTGGCTGCCGCTGGGCTGGCGGGTGTTCCGGAACGTCGAGCGCATCGTCCGCGAGGAGATGGACGCGATGGGTGCGCAGGAGGTGCACTTCCCCGCGCTGCTGCCCCGTGAGCCCTACGAGGCGACCGGCCGGTGGACCGAGTACGGCGACAACGTCTTCCGCCTCAAGGACCGCCGGGGCAACGACTTCCTGCTCGGTCCCACCCACGAGGAGATGTTCACCCTCCTGGTCAAGGACCTCTACGGCTCCTACAAGGACCTGCCGGTCTCGCTCTACCAGATCCAGACCAAGTACCGGGACGAGGCGCGGCCCCGCGCCGGGCTGTTCCGCGGCCGCGAGTTCACCATGAAGGACAGCTACTCCTTCGACGTGGACGACGCCGGGCAGGAGGCCTCCTACGCGGCCCACCGCGCGGCCTACATCACGATCTTCGAGCGGCTCGGGCTGGACTACGTGATCGTCTCGGCGATGTCCGGGGCGATGGGCGGCTCGCGCAGCGAGGAGTTCCTGCACCCGACGTCGATCGGTGAGGACACCTTCGTCCGCTCGCCCGGCGGCTACGCGGCCAACGTCGAGGCCGTGACCACCGTCGTCCCGGACAGCATCGCGTTCGACGGGCTGCCCGCGGCCCACGTCGAGGACACCCCCGGCACCCCGACCATCGCCTCGCTCGTGGCCGTGGCGAACGAGCGCTTCCCCGACGCCGGGTACACCGCGGCGCACACGCTGAAGAACGTCGTGGTCACCCTGGTGCACCCCGACGGCACCCGTGAGCCGCTGGTCGTCGGCCTGCCCGGCGACCGCGAGGTCGACGCCAAGCGGCTGGAGGCCCAGGTCTCCCCGGCCGAGGTCGAGCCCTTCACCGACTTCGCCGCCCACCCCGGCCTGGTCCGCGGCTACATCGGGCCGCAGGTGCTCGGTGCAGAGAGCGCGACCGGCATCCGCTACCTGGTCGACCCCCGCGTCGTCCCCGGCAGCCGGTGGATCACCGGCGCCAACGAGGCCGGCAGGCACGTGTTCGACCTGGTCGCCGGCCGCGACTTCAGCTGGGACGGCGTGATCGAGGCCGCCGAGGTGCTCGCCGGTGACCCCGCGCCCGACGGCTCCGGCCCGCTGGAGCTCGCCCGCGGCGTGGAGATGGGCCACATCTTCGCGCTGGGCCGCACGTACGCCGAGGCGCTGGACCTCAAGGTGCTCGACGAGAACGGCAAGCTGGTCACGGTGACCATGGGCTCCTACGGCATCGGGGTCTCCCGCGCGGTCGCCGCGATCGCCGAGAGCACCCACGACGAGCTGGGCCTGGTCTGGCCGCGGTCGGTCGCCCCGGCCGACGTGCACCTGGTCGCCACCGGCAAGGACGCCGCGGTCCTCGAGTTCGCCGAGACCCTCGCCGCCGAGCTGGTCGCCGCCGGGCTGACCGTGCTCTTCGACGACCGGCCCAAGGTCAGCCCCGGGGTGAAGTTCAAGGACGCCGAGCTGCTCGGGATGCCGACGATCGTCACGGTCGGCCGCGGCCTGGCCGAGGGCGTCATCGAGGTGCGGGACCGGGCCACCGGCGAGCGCGCGGAGGTGCCGGTCGCCGAGGCCGCCACCGCCGTCCGCACCGCCGTCCGCGGCTGAGGAGTGCGGCCTTGAGCCGCCTGGCCGGCTGTCGCGCCGCGTCCCGCACCGGCTCGACGGCCGGTCAGGTGGCTCGACCCCGGGCGACCAGCTCCACCTCGTAGCCGTCGGCGTCCTCGAGGTAGGCCGCCCGGTGGTCGGGCCCGCCGGCGAAGGGGTGCCGGTCGGGGAACAGCAGGGTCCAGCCGTGCCCGGCCGCCTCGGCGACCAGGGCGTCCAGGTCGCCGTCCACCCAGAACGCCAGGTGGTTGAGCCCGGGGGAGCGGCGGTCGTGCCGGTCGCCGCTCAACGCCGGCGACTGCTCGAGGACGACGTAGACGCCACCGCTGCGCCAGGACCGGCCGTGCTCCCACGACTGGAACGGCTCGGCACCCAGCCGGGTGAGCAGCCAGCCCCAGGACCGCTCTGCGCGGGCCAGGTCGGGCACCCACAGCTCCACGTGGTGGATCAACCCGCTGCCTCCCGCGCCTGGCCGGCCCCTCGCCAGGGGCCCGCCGTCGAGCTTACGAGGGGGTGGGGAGGCGGGGGGTCCTCCATCTGGCATCATGGTCTGTCGAACACGCCGGTGGGCGGCCCTCTCACCGTCGCCGGCCGTGTCCATCGCTCCGCCCCGTGCGTACCCCCACGCGTACGTCCGGCGAGCAACCACACACGTTCGAGGAGCACACCACACTCGTGGCCACCAAGATCAAGCTCATGCGCCTGGGCAAGATGCGCGCGCCGTACTACCGCATCGTCGTCGCCGACGCCCGCACCAAGCGGGACGGTCGTTCGATCGAGACGATCGGCAAGTACCACCCGAAGGAGGACCCGTCCTTCATCGAGGTCGACGGCGAGCGCGCCGCCTACTGGCTGGGTGTCGGCGCCCAGCCGACCGAGGCCGTGCGGGCCATCCTCCGGGTGACCGGCGACTGGCAGAAGTTCAAGGGCGAGCCGGCTCCGGCCCCCATGCGCGTCGCGGCCCCCAAGGCCGACAAGAAGGCCATCTACGAGGAGGCCGCCCGCGCCGCCGTGGGTGAGCCGGCTGCCGACGCCACCACCCCGCGCAAGAAGGCCGCCCCCAAGGCCGACGCGGCCCCCGCTGCCGACGCAACCCCCGCTGCCGAGGTGGCCCCGGCTGCCGACGTGGCCCCGGCTGCCGCCGCGGCCCCCGCCGCCGACGCCCCGGTTGCCGACGCTGAGCCGGCTGCGGCCGAGCCGGCTGCCGCCGCCGAGACGCCCGCCGAGTAAGACGTGCTGGAAGAGGCGCTCGAGCACCTGGTCAAGGGCATCGTCGATAACCCCGACGACGTCGTGGTCGACCTCGTCAACGGCCGGCGCGGCAAGACCCTCGAGGTCCGGGTGCACCCCGAGGACCTCGGCAAGGTCATCGGCCGCGGCGGGCGCACCGCCAAGGCGCTGCGCCAGGTCATGACCGGTGTCGGTGGACGCGGCCTGCGGGTCGACGTCGTCGACACCGACGGGCGCTGAGCACTCCCGGCGCCCCCGGCGCCACCCCGCAGGACACCGACACCGTGGTGGTCGGCCGCATCGGCCGGCCCCACGGTGTCCGTGGTCAGGTGACCGTCGAGGTGCGCACCGACGACCCCGACCTGCGGTTCGCCCCGGGGACGGCGCTGCGCACCGACCCTGCCGCGCGCGGTCCGCTCACCATCGAGGCCGCCCGCTGGCACAGCGGCACGCTGCTGCTCACGCTGGCCCTGCCCGACGGCACGGTCGTCAGCGACCGCGAGGCCGCCGACGCGCTGCGCAACACCATGCTGCTGGTCCCGCTGTCGGACCTGCCTCCGCTGGAGGACCCGGACTCCTTCTACGACCACCAGCTGGTCGGGCTGGCTGCGGTGCTGCCCGACGGTTCGCCGGTCGGTGAGGTGACCGGCGTGCGGCACGAGGGCACCGAGCTGCTGGTGCTGGCCCGCACCGGCGGTGGTGAGCTGCTGGTGCCCTTCGTCAGCGCCATCGTGCCCACCGTCGACCTGGCAGCGGGGCGGCTGGTCGTCGACCCGCCCGAGGGGCTCCTGGACCTGTGAGCGCCGGACCTGCGGGCGCTGGACCTGGAAGCGCTGGACCTGGGACGGCGTTCCGGGTCGACGTCCTGACGATCTTCCCCGAGTACCTCGCCCCGCTGGGCCAGTCGCTGCTGGGCAAGGCCGCGCAGCGCGGGCTCGTCGACGTCGGCGTGCACGACCTGCGGCAGTGGACCGACGACGTGCACCGCACGGTCGACGACTCCCCGTACGGCGGCGGCCCCGGGATGGTCATGCGCCCCGAGCCCTGGGGCCGGGCGCTGGAGGCGGTCCGTCCCCCGGGCACCCGGCTGGTGGTGCCCACGCCGGCCGGGCGCCCCTTCACCCAGGCCGTCGCGGCGCAGTGGGCCACCGAGCCCGGGCTGGTGTTCGCCTGCGGCCGCTACGAGGGCATCGACCAGCGGGTCGCCGACTGGGCCGCGGGCTCCGGTCCGGTCTCGGAGGTCTCGATCGGCGACTACGTGCTGGCCGGCGGTGAGTCCGCGGTGCTGGTGATGGTCGAGGCGGTCACCCGGCTGATCCCCGGCGTCGTCGGCAACGCCGAGTCCGTCGAGTTCGACTCGCACGCCGACGGCCTGCTCGAGGGCCCGGCCTACACCCGCCCCGCCGCCTGGCGCGGGTTGGAGGTCCCGCCGGTGCTGCTGTCCGGTGACCACGCCGCGATCGCCCGGTGGCGGCGCGGGCAGTCGCTGCGCCGCACTGCCGACCGCCGGCCCGACCTGCTGGCCGCTCTGCCCGGGGATGCGCTCACCCCGGGCGACCGCGCAGCGCTGGACGCGGACCCCCAGGCGTGAACTCCGGGGTCTGGGTCCGTCCGTCGGCCCGGGTGCTGGTGCTGGACCCGCAGCAGCGGCTGCTGCTGCTGGGGTCCCGCGGGTCGGCGCCGACGGACGCGACGCCCGTCCGGTTCTGGTACACCACCGGCGGTGGGGTGGAGGACGGCGAGGACCTCCGCACCGCCGCCGTCCGCGAGCTGGCCGAGGAGGTCGGCCTGGTCGTCGACCCCGCTGCCCTGGAGGGGCCGGTGTGGTTGCGCCGGCACGTGCAGCGGTGGGGGGAGATGGTGGTCGACGCCCGGGAGACCTACTTCGTGCTGCGCGACGTCGTCCACGAGGTCGACCCGAGCGGGCGCACCGCCGAGGAGCTCGTCGCCGACCAGCCGCACCGCTGGTGGTCCCTCGAGGAGCTGGTCGCCAGCCCCGAGTCCTTCGGGCCCAGGACGCTGGCCGAGGTGCTCCCGGAGGTCCTCTCCGGCCCGTGGGCAGGGCCGCCCCGCATCGTCGACTGAAGATGTGGCACAGTAGAGAGCTGCTGCAGGCCGCCGGTTCATCCCGGTGGTGGCTCCGCCCCCGTACCGGGCGGTGGAGCGCAGCCACCCGGTACTGAGGCACCGGGACACCGCTGCCCGTACCACGACGACTTTCCGCTAGAACTGAGGACTGCTGCGATGAACACCCTGGACGCCCTCGACTCCGCGTCGCTCCGCGACGACATCCCCGACTTCCGGCCCGGGGACACCGTGAAGGTGCACGTGCGGGTCATCGAGGGCACCCGCTCCCGTGTGCAGGTCTTCCAGGGCGTCATCATCCGGCGCCAGGGCGGCGGCATCCGCGAGACCTTCACCGTCCGCAAGGTCAGCTTCGGCGTCGGCGTCGAGCGCACCTTCCCGGTGCACACCCCGGTGCTGGAGAAGATCGAGGTCCTCACCCGCGGTGACGTCCGCCGGGCCAAGCTGTACTACCTCCGTGAGCTGCGCGGCAAGAAGGCCAAGATCAAGGAGAAGCGCGAGATCGTCTCCCGCTGACCTCCCGCACGTCCCGACCGGCCCGGCTGCCCACGGCAGCCGGGCCGGTCGTGCGTCGGGGGGCCGGTGGACAGCTGTCCAGGTGGGCGGGTCGCCGGTGACCCGGGACGGCGGACCGTACGCTGGGCCGCGATGAGCACGCACGGGCCTGATGAGCCGGCCGATCCCCGTCCCGGCGAGCCCACCGACCCCGCTCCGGGCCCGGCAGCGAGCGCGAGCGGCCGCGGTGGGCACGCGGCGGTGAAGAAGGGCTCCCTGCTGCGCGAGCTGCCGGTGCTGCTGGTGATCGCCTTCGTCCTGGCGCTGGTGGTCAAGACGCTCCTGGTGCAGGCGTTCTTCATCCCCTCGGGGTCGATGGAGCAGACGCTGCACGGCTGCACCGGCTGCACCGGTGACCGGGTGCTGGTCAACAAGGTGCCCTACTGGTTCGGCGAGCCCGAGCCCGGCGACATCGTGGTCTTCCGCGGCCCGGACACCTGGTCCCCGGAGATCACGGTCGAGGAGCCGGGCAACTGGGTCTCCGGTGCGCTGCTGACGCTGGGCCGGGCCATCGGCTTCGCGCCGCCGAGCGAGGACGACTACGTCAAGCGCGTCATCGCCACCGCCGGGCAGACCGTCGAGTGCTGCGACCCGCAGGGCCGGGTGCTGGTCGACGGGCAGCCGCTGGACGAGCCCTACATCTACCAGGACTCCCCGCTGGGCACCGGCGGGCAGAGCGGGCGGGAGTTCAGCCCGGTCGTCGTCCCCGAGGGGCGGCTGTGGGTGATGGGGGACCACCGCTCGGCGTCGGCGGACTCCAAGGCGCACATGACCGACCAGTACGCCGGCACGATCGGCGTGGACGACGTGATCGGCAAGGCGGCGCTGATCGTCTGGCCGCTCGACCGGTTCGGGGTGCTGCACGCCCCCGACATCCAGCCGCAGCAGGCCGAGGGGCAGGCGGTCCCGGGCGCGGACGACGTCCAGCGGCCGGTGCAGGGCGCCGCGGCGCTCGCCGTCCCCTACGTCCTGGGGCTGGCCGGGGCGGTGCCGGTCACGGCCGCACGCCGCCGGCTGCGGCCCCGGCGCGCGCTGCTGACCGGGCCCTCCCGCCGTCCGCCCCGCACCGGGTGGCGACGCGTCCGCCGGCCGGCGCAGACCCGGCCCGGCCGGGAGACCGACCCCCGCTGAACCACCGGTGCCCCTGGTGCTGTCCGCGCGCGCTCCGGGTTGCCCGTGTGTAGCCCACCCCCTGCGCCCCGCGGGCGGTTGAGCCGCTGCCCGCGCGCCCGGTCCGCCGGCGCGGCGGCCGGGCTCCCCAGCCGGCGGGCACGGTCACGTCCCCGCCACCCGGCCGGCGTCGGGCCGGCCGGGTGGCCACGGGCCCGTCCCTGTTCCCCCGGGGACCGGCCGTGGTGCCCCCCGGCCCGGCGCGGGTGTCGGACCGGACACCGAGGGACCCCGTGCGCCGACGTAGTGTCGGCAGGCGATGGCCGTCCGACCTCTCCCCACCGGACCCCGCCCGCGCCGGACCGCTGCGGACGCCGTCCGCGACGACCTCTGGACGATGGAGCGCTCGCTGCGCCGGCGCGGTTTCGCCGCCATCGCCGGGACCGACGAGGCCGGCCGTGGTGCCTGCGCCGGGCCGCTGGTGGCCGCGGCCTGTGTGCTCCCCGCCGGTCGGCGGGGGAAGGTCCCCGGGCTGGCCGACTCCAAGCTGCTCAACCCCGCCACCCGCGAGGAGGTCTACGCCGAGGTGGTCGACCGGGCGGTGGCCTGGTCGGTGGTCTCCATCCCGGTCGGTGAGCTGGACGCCCGGGGGATGCACGTGACGAACATCGAGGCGCTGCGCCGCGCCGTCCGCGCGCTGGAGCCCGGGCCCGACTACGTGCTCAGCGACGGCTTCCCGGTCAGCGGGCTGTCCCAGCCCTCGCTCGCGGTCTGGAAGGGCGACCGGGTCGCCGCCTGCGTGGCCGCGGCCTCGGTGCTGGCCAAGGTGACCCGCGACCGGGTGATGGTCGAGCTCGACGGGCGTTTCCCGGAGTACGGCTTCGCCGAGCACAAGGGCTACATCACCGACGTGCACAGCGCCGCCCTCGACCGCCACGGCCCCTGCGGAGAGCACCGCATGCGGTTCGTCAACGTCGCCCGGGCCCGGGCTGCGCACGCGGCGCGCACGGGGCCGGTGTCGGCACCGGTCGCCATGCACGATGATGGAGCCGTGCCGCCCGGGTCCCCGGTCGCGGCACTGACGTCCCCGGCACCGATGGAGCACGCGCGATGAGCACCGAGGACCTCGAGAAGTACGAGACCGAGATGGAGCTGCAGCTCTATCGCGAGTACAAGGACATCGTCCGCCAGTTCTCCTACGTCGTGGAGACCGAGCGGCGCTT